>OAWI01000001.1_pt1 | contig 719562 bp, 607 predicted proteins | sample 1476631 | NCBI WGS metagenome assembly OAWI01 (sample SAMEA2580171, study PRJEB22360) | human gut metagenome | biome: human gut; feature: human-associated habitat; material: faeces | place: Denmark | collected 2008/2010
ACGACCAGGCGGCCACCGGTGGGGCCGCCGCGGCGGCGGCTGCCGGTCTCAGCGTGCCGGGCGTTGCCCGCGCCGTTGTTGGTCAGCAGGAAGCCATTAAATGGGATAAAGCGCCGTGCCGTTTCTGCGGTACTGGTTGCGGCGTTCTGGTCGGAACGCAGCAGGGGCGTGTGGTGGCCTGTCAGGGCGACCCGGACGCACCGGTTAACCGTGGTCTGAACTGCATTAAGGGCTATTTCCTGCCCAAAATCATGTACGGTAAAGACCGTTTGACGCAGCCGCTTCTGCGTATGAAAAACGGTAAATATGACAAAGAAGGCGAATTTACCCCAATCACCTGGGATCAGGCCTTCGATGTGATGGAAGAGAAATTCAAAACCGCCCTGAAAGAAAAAGGGCCGGAATCGATCGGTATGTTCGGTTCTGGTCAGTGGACTATCTGGGAAGGTTATGCCGCGTCCAAGCTGTTCAAAGCGGGCTTCCGTTCGAACAACATCGACCCGAACGCGCGTCACTGTATGGCGTCGGCAGTAGTTGGCTTTATGCGTACCTTTGGTATGGATGAGCCGATGGGCTGCTATGACGACATCGAGCAGGCTGATGCGTTTGTGCTGTGGGGCGCGAACATGGCGGAAATGCACCCGATCCTCTGGTCGCGCATCACTAACCGTCGTCTCTCCAACCAGAACGTCACCGTGGCGGTGCTTTCTACCTACCAGCATCGTAGCTTCGAGCTGGCGGATAACGGCATCATCTTTACGCCGCAATCAGACCTGGTGATCCTGAACTACATCGCCAACTATATCATTCAAAACAATGCGATAAATCAGGACTTCTTTAGCAAACACGTTAACCTGCGCAAAGGGGCGACGGACATCGGCTACGGTTTACGTCCGACCCATCCGCTGGAAAAAGCAGCGAAGAATCCGGGTTCTGACGCCTCCGAACCGATGAGCTTTGAAGATTACAAAGCCTTCGTTGCCGAGTATACGCTGGAAAAAACCGCCGAAATGACTGGCGTACCAAAAGATCAGCTGGAACAACTGGCGCAGCTGTATGCCGATCCGAACAAGAAAGTCATCTCCTACTGGACGATGGGCTTCAACCAGCATACTCGTGGCGTGTGGGCCAACAACCTGGTCTACAACCTGCACCTGCTGACCGGCAAAATTTCCCAGCCGGGTTGCGGTCCGTTCTCCCTGACCGGGCAGCCTTCCGCGTGTGGTACTGCGCGTGAAGTGGGCACCTTTGCTCACCGTCTGCCTGCGGACATGGTGGTAACTAACGAGAAACATCGTGATATCTGCGAGAAGAAGTGGAATATCCCGAGCGGCACCATTCCGGCGAAAATCGGTCTGCATGCGGTAGCACAAGACCGTGCGCTGAAAGACGGCAAGCTGAATGTTTACTGGACCATGTGTACCAACAACATGCAGGCCGGGCCGAACATCAATGAAGAGCGTATGCCGGGCTGGCGCGATCCGCGCAACTTCATCATCGTCTCCGATCCGTATCCGACAGTCAGTGCGCTGGCAGCGGACTTGATTCTGCCGACCGCAATGTGGGTAGAGAAAGAGGGCGCTTACGGTAACGCCGAACGCCGTACTCAGTTCTGGCGTCAGCAGGTACAGGCACCGGGCGAAGCGAAATCGGATCTCTGGCAGTTAGTCCAGTTCTCCCGCCGCTTCAAAACTGAAGAAGTATGGCCGGAAGAGCTGCTGGCGAAGAAACCGGAACTGCGTGGCAAAACGCTGTACGAAGTTCTGTATGCCACCCCGGAAGTGAGCAAATTCCCGGTATCCGAACTGGCGGAAGATCAGCTGAACGATGAATCCCGCGAGCTGGGCTTCTATCTGCAAAAAGGGCTGTTCGAAGAGTACGCATGGTTTGGTCGCGGTCACGGTCACGATCTGGCACCGTTCGATGATTACCACAAAGCACGCGGTCTGCGCTGGCCGGTAGTGAACGGTAAAGAAACGCAGTGGCGTTACAGCGAAGGTAACGACCCATACGTGAAAGCGGGCGAAGGCTACAAGTTCTACGGTAAACCGGATGGCAAAGCGGTGATCTTCGCGCTGCCGTTCGAACCGGCGGCGGAGGCACCGGATGAAGAGTACGACCTGTGGCTCTCTACCGGACGCGTCCTGGAGCACTGGCATACCGGCAGTATGACTCGCCGTGTACCGGAACTGCACCGTGCCTTCCCGGAAGCGGTCCTGTTTATTCACCCGTTGGATGCGAAAGCGCGCGATCTGCGCCGTGGCGACAAAGTGAAAGTGGTTTCTCGCCGTGGCGAAGTGATCTCGATTGTCGAAACGCGCGGTCGTAACCGTCCGCCGCAGGGCCTGGTGTACATGCCGTTCTTCGACGCCGCACAGCTGGTTAACAAACTGACGCTGGATGCGACCGATCCGCTCTCGAAAGAGACGGACTTCAAGAAGTGCGCGGTCAAACTGGAGAAGGTGTAAGCCATTATGTCCCGGTCAGCGAAACCTCAAAATGGTCGCCGCCGCTTTCTGCGCGATGTCGTTCGCACAGCTGGCGGGCTGGCTGCCGTGGGTGTGGCGCTGGGGTTACAACAGCAAACCGCACGCGCATCTGGCGTGCGGTTGCGCCCGCCCGGAGCCATAAACGAGAACGCCTTTGCCAGTGCCTGTGTGCGTTGCGGTCAGTGTGTTCAGGCTTGCCCTTACGACACCTTAAAACTGGCGACGCTGGCTTCTGGCCTGTCGGCGGGCACGCCATATTTTGTCGCACGGGATATTCCTTGCGAAATGTGTGAGGACATTCCGTGCGCCAAAGTGTGCCCGAGCGGTGCGCTGGATCGTGAGATCGAATCGATCGACGACGCGCGGATGGGGCTGGCGGTACTGGTGGACCAGGAAAACTGTCTCAACTTTCAGGGGCTGCGCTGCGATGTTTGTTATCGCGAATGCCCGAAAATTGATGAGGCAATCACCCTGGAGCTGGAGCGCAACACGCGTACCGGTAAGCACGCCCGCTTTCTGCCGACGGTTCACAGCGACGCCTGTACCGGCTGCGGTAAGTGCGAAAAAGTGTGCGTGCTGGAACAACCGGCAATCAAGGTGTTACCGCTGTCACTGGCGAAAGGGGAGTTAGGTCACCATTACCGCTTCGGCTGGCTGGAGGGGAACAATGGCAAATCGTAAACGTGACGCCGGGCGCGAGGCGCTGGAGAAAAAAGGCTGGTGGCGCAGCCACCGTTGGCTGGTGTTACGTCGCCTTTGTCAGTTCTTCGTGCTGGGGATGTTTTTGAGCGGTCCGTGGTTTGGTGTGTGGATCTTGCACGGCAACTACAGCAGTAGCCTGTTATTCGACACCGTTCCGCTGACCGATCCGCTGATGACGCTGCAAAGTCTTGCCAGCGGTCATCTGCCTGCCACGGTGGCGTTGACCGGTGCGGTAATTATCACCGTGCTCTACGCCCTGGCAGGAAAGCGATTATTTTGCAGCTGGGTCTGCCCGCTGAACCCGATTACCGACTTAGCGAACTGGTTACGCAGGCGCTTTGACCTCAATCAGTCTGCGACGATCCCTCGCCACATTCGCTACGTGCTGTTGGTGGTCATTCTGCTGGGATCGGCCTTAACCGGCACACTCATCTGGGAATGGATCAACCCCGTTTCCCTGATGGGGCGCAGTCTGGTAATGGGATTCGGCAGCGGCGCGCTGCTTATTCTCGCGCTGTTTTTATTTGATCTACTGGTCGTTGAACACGGCTGGTGCGGGCACATTTGTCCGGTTGGCGCGCTGTATGGCGTGCTGGGTAGCAAAGGTGTCATTACCGTTGCGGCCACCGATCGGCAGAAATGTAACCGCTGTATGGATTGTTTTCATGTTTGCCCGGAACCGCATGTGCTACGTGCCCCGGTGCTGGATGAACAAAGCCCGGTGCAGGTCACCAGCCGCGATTGCATGACGTGCGGTCGCTGCGTGGATGTCTGTTCTGAGGATGTATTTACAATAACTACACGATGGAGTTCGGGAGCGAAATCATGAAAAGCCATGACCTGAAGAAAGCGCTGTGTCAATGGACGGCGATGCTGGCCCTGGTGGTGAGCGGCGCGGTTTGGGCGGCTAATGGCGTCGATTTTAGCCAGTCGCCGGAAGTATCCGGGACGCAGGAAGGGGCCATTCGGATGCCAAAAGAGCAGGATCGGATGCCGCTGAACTATGTGAATCAGCCGCCAATGATCCCGCATAGCGTTGAAGGTTATCAGGTAACGACCAATACCAACCGCTGCTTGCAGTGCCACGGTGTCGAAAGCTATCGCACCACTGGCGCGCCGCGCATCAGTCCTACTCACTTTATGGACAGCGACGGCAAAGTGGGCGCGGAAGTGGCTCCACGTCGTTACTTCTGTCTGCAATGTCACGTGCCGCAGGCTGATACCGCGCCAATCGTGGGGAATACCTTTACCCCGTCAAAAGGTTACGGGAAATAAGAGGTTATTATGGGAAATTCTGACCGTAAGCCTGGTCTGATTAAGCGCCTGTGGAAATGGTGGCGTACCCCCAGCCGTCTGGCGCTGGGGACGCTGCTGTTGATCGGTTTTGTCGGTGGCATCGTCTTCTGGGGCGGCTTTAACACCGGGATGGAAAAAGCCAATACCGAAGAGTTCTGCATTAGCTGCCACGAAATGCGTAACACGGTGTATCAGGAATACATGGATTCCGTGCACTACAACAACCGTAGCGGCGTCCGTGCGACCTGTCCGGATTGTCACGTTCCGCACGAGTTTGTGCCGAAGATGATACGCAAGCTCAAAGCAAGTAAAGAGCTGTATGGTAAAATTTTTGGCGTTATTGACACGCCGCAGAAATTTGAAGCTCATCGCCTGACGATGGCACAGAATGAGTGGCGGCGCATGAAGGACAATAACTCGCAGGAGTGCCGTAACTGTCACAACTTCGAGTATATGGATACAACCGCCCAGAAATCGGTTGCCGCGAAGATGCATGACCAGGCGGTGAAAGATGGGCAAACCTGTATTGATTGCCATAAAGGGATAGCGCACAAGCTGCCCGATATGCGTGAAGTCGAGCCAGGTTTTTAACAGGGTTATTGCGTGGGTATGCTTGAAGCCAGAGAGTTACTTTGCGAGCGGGATGAACGAACCTTATTTAGTGGCTTGTCATTTACGCTGAACGCAGGAGAGTGGGTACAAATCACCGGTAGCAACGGCGCGGGGAAGACAACGCTTCTCCGTTTGCTGACGGGGTTGTCTCGCCCTGACGCAGGCGAGGTTCTCTGGCAAGGGCAGCCCTTGCATCAGGTACGCGACAGCTACCATCAAAACCTGTTATGGATAGGCCATCAGCCGGGGATCAAAACCCGGCTGACGGCGTTAGAAAATCTGCACTTTTATCATCGCGATGGCGATACCGCACAATGTCTGGAAGCCCTGGCGCAGGCCGGGCTTGCCGGATTCGAAGATATTCCGGTAAATCAACTTTCTGCCGGGCAACAACGCCGCGTCGCTTTAGCGCGTCTGTGGCTGACCCGTGCCACGTTATGGATCCTCGACGAGCCTTTTACCGCGATTGATGTTAACGGCGTCGATCGTCTGACCCAGCGTATGGCGCAGCATACGGAGCAGGGGGGGATTGTGATTCTGACTACCCACCAACCGCTCAACGTTGCTGAAAGTAAAATTCGCCGCATTTCACTGACGCAAACGGGGGCCGCATGATGTTCTGGCGCATTTTCCGTCTTGAGCTGCGCGTAGCGTTTCGCCATAGCGCCGAAATCGCCAACCCGCTGTGGTTCTTCCTGATTGTAATTACCCTTTTTCCGCTCAGTATCGGTCCGGAGCCGCAACTGCTGGCGCGTATTGCGCCGGGCATTATCTGGGTTGCTGCGCTGCTTTCATCCTTGCTGGCACTGGAGCGTCTGTTCCGTGACGATTTGCAGGACGGCAGTCTTGAACAATTGATGTTGTTGCCGTTACCCTTGCCCGCCGTTGTGCTGGCGAAGGTGATGGCGCACTGGATGGTAACCGGTCTGCCGTTACTTATCCTTTCGCCCCTGGTAGCAATGCTACTGGGAATGGATGTTTATGGCTGGCAAGTGATGGCGCTGACGCTGCTGCTGGGAACTCCTACGCTTGGCTTTCTCGGTGCACCGGGCGTGGCGCTGACAGTGGGACTTAAGCGCGGTGGTGTGCTGCTCAGCATACTGGTGTTACCGCTGACTATCCCATTACTCATCTTTGCCACCGCCGCGATGGACGCGGCTTCTATGCATTTGCCCGTTGATGGGTATCTGGCAATTTTAGGCGCGTTGCTGGCAGGCACCGCGACATTAAGTCCTTTTGCGACGGCGGCAGCGTTACGAATCAGCATTCAATAACGCTGGATTACTGATTTTTGTTCGAGTCTGGTATCGAAACTATGTGGAAAACACTGCATCAACTGGCGATCCCACCACGGCTGTATCAAATCTGTGGCTGGTTTATACCGTGGCTGGCAATTGCCAGTGTGGTCGTGCTTACCGTCGGCTGGATCTGGGGATTCGGCTTTGCTCCGGCTGATTATCAGCAGGGAAATAGCTACCGCATTATCTACCTGCATGTGCCTGCGGCGATCTGGTCGATGGGCATTTATGCATCAATGGCGGTGGCGGCGTTTATTGGCCTTGTCTGGCAGATGAAAATGGCCAACCTGGCGGTGGCGGCGATGGCCCCCATTGGTGCCGTGTTTACCTTTATTGCCCTGGTTACCGGCTCTGCATGGGGAAAACCGATGTGGGGCACCTGGTGGGTATGGGATGCACGTCTGACTTCTGAACTGGTGCTGCTGTTTTTGTATGTGGGTGTGATTGCCCTGTGGCACGCCTTCGACGACCGCCGTCTGGCGGGCCGTGCGGCAGGTATTCTGGTGCTGATTGGCGTGGTGAATCTGCCGATTATTCATTACTCCGTGGAGTGGTGGAACACCCTGCATCAGGGATCAACGCGGATGCAGCAAAGTATCGATCCGGCGATGCGTTCGCCGCTGCGCTGGTCGATTTTTGGCTTCCTGCTGCTGTCTGCCACGCTGACGCTGATGCGGATGCGTAATTTGATTTTGCTGATGGAAAAACGCCGTCCGTGGGTGAGTGAACTGATACTGAAAAGAGGCCGTAAATGACCCCTGCATTTGCTTCCTGGAATGAATTTTTCGCAATGGGCGGTTACGCCTTTTTTGTCTGGCTGGCGGTGGTGATGACCGTTATTCCGCTGGTGGTTTTGGTCGTGCACTCGGTGATGCAGCATCGCGCAATTCTGCGTGGCGTGGCGCAACAGCGGGCGCGTGAGGCGCGTTTACGTGCTGCGCAACAGCAGGAGGCTGCATGAATATTCGCCGTAAAAACCGCTTGTGGATTGCCTGTGCCGTGTTGGCAGGGCTGGCGCTGACTATCGGTCTGGTGCTATATGCGCTGCGCTCGAATATCGATCTCTTTTATACGCCGGGGGAAATTCTCTACGGCAAGCGTGAAACTCAGCAAATGCCGGAAGTCGGTCAGCGTCTGCGCGTTGGCGGGATGGTGATGCCGGGTAGTGTGCAGCGCGATCCCAATTCGCTAAAAGTAACTTTCACCATTTACGACGCTGAAGGTTCAGTAGATGTCTCTTACGAAGGCATTTTGCCGGATCTGTTCCGTGAAGGGCAGGGCGTTGTGGTGCAGGGCGAACTGGAAAAAGGCAATCATATCCTCGCGAAAGAAGTGCTGGCGAAACATGATGAAAACTACACGCCGCCAGAAGTTGAGAAAGCGATGGAAGCCAATCACCGTCGCCCGGCGAGTGTTTATAAGGACCCAGCATCATGATGCCGGAAATTGGTAACGGACTGCTGTGTCTGGCGCTAGGAGTTGCGCTGCTGCTGTCCGTGTATCCGCTATGGGGCGTAGCGCGCGGAGATGCGCGCATGATGGCGTCTTCCCGCTTGTTTGCCTGGCTGCTGTTTATGTCTGTGGCTGGCGCATTTCTGGTACTGGTCAATGCCTTCGTGGTCAACGACTTTACCGTCACCTATGTTGCCAGCAACTCCAATACCCAGCTTCCGGTGTGGTATCGCGTGGCGGCTACCTGGGGCGCACATGAAGGCTCGCTCCTGCTGTGGGTGCTGCTGATGAGCGGCTGGACCTTTGCGGTGGCGATTTTTAGTCAGCGTATTCCGCTGGATATTGTGGCCCGCGTACTGGCGATAATGGGGATGGTCAGCGTCGGCTTTTTGCTGTTCATTCTCTTTACCTCTAACCCGTTTTCACGCACGCTGCCGAATTTCCCGATTGAAGGTCGCGATCTTAACCCGCTGTTGCAGGATCCGGGGCTGATCTTCCATCCGCCTCTGCTTTATATGGGGTACGTCGGCTTCTCGGTGGCGTTTGCTTTTGCCATTGCTTCTTTGTTGAGCGGGCGTCTGGACAGCACTTATGCGCGTTTTACTCGTCCGTGGACACTGGCAGCGTGGATCTTCCTGACGCTCGGCATCGTGCTCGGTTCCGCATGGGCCTATTACGAACTCGGCTGGGGCGGCTGGTGGTTCTGGGATCCGGTAGAAAACGCCTCGTTTATGCCGTGGCTGGTGGGGACTGCGCTGATGCACTCACTGGCGGTCACTGAACAACGCGCCAGCTTCAAAGCGTGGACATTACTGCTGGCAATCAGTGCCTTCTCGTTGTGTCTGCTGGGGACTTTCCTGGTGCGTTCCGGCGTACTGGTATCGGTACACGCGTTTGCGTCTGATCCGGCACGCGGTATGTTTATCCTCGCCTTTATGGTGCTGGTGATTGGCGGTTCGCTGCTGCTTTTTGCCGCGCGTGGACACAAAGTTCGCTCACGCGTAAACAATGCGCTGTGGTCGCGGGAATCTCTGCTGTTAGCGAACAACGTTTTGCTGGTCGCCGCGATGCTGGTGGTATTACTGGGGACGCTGCTGCCGCTGGTGCACAAGCAACTGGGACTGGGCAGTATTTCGATTGGCGAACCGTTCTTCAACACCATGTTTACCTGGCTGATGGTGCCGTTTGCGCTGCTGCTTGGTGTCGGTCCTCTGGTGCGCTGGGGGCGCGATCGCCCACGTAAAATCCGCAATTTATTGATTATCGCCTTCATCTCAACGCTGGTGCTGTCGCTGCTGCTGCCGTGGCTGTTCGAAAGCAAAGTTGTGGCGATGACGGTGCTCGGCCTGGCAATGGCCTGCTGGATTGCGGTGCTGGCAATTGCGGAAGCTGCGCTGCGTATTTCACGTGGCACGAAAACCACCTTCAGTTATTGGGGAATGGTGGCGGCTCACCTGGGGCTGGCAGTGACAATTGTTGGTATTGCCTTTAGCCAGAACTATAGCGTTGAGCGTGATGTGCGCATGAAGTCCGGCGATAGTGTCGATATTCATGAATATCGCTTCACCTTCCGTGATGTCAAAGAGGTGACTGGCCCGAACTGGCGTGGCGGTGTGGCGACTATCGGCGTAACGCGCGATGGCAAGCCGGAAACGGTGCTGTATGCGGAAAAACGTTATTACAACACTGCCGGGTCGATGATGACCGAAGCGGCGATTGACGGCGGCATCACGCGTGACCTGTACGCCGCGCTCGGTGAAGAGCTGGAAAACGGCGCGTGGGCCGTGCGTCTTTACTACAAACCGTTTGTTCGCTGGATTTGGGCGGGCGGGCTGATGATGGCATTGGGCGGGCTGCTGTGCCTGTTTGATCCTCGCTATCGTAAGCGCGTGAACCCGCAGAAAACTGCGCCGGAGGCTGTATGAAGCGCAAAGTATTGTTAATTCCGTTGATTATCTTCCTGGCGATTGCCGCGGCGCTACTGTGGCAGCTGGCGCGTAATGCCGAAGGGGATGATCCGACCAATCTGGAATCGGCGCTCATTGGCAAGCCGGTGCCGAAGTTTCGCCTCGAATCACTGGACAATCCGGGGCAGTTTTATCAGGCGGATGTGCTGACTCAGGGCAAACCAGTGCTGCTTAACGTCTGGGCGACCTGGTGTCCGACCTGCCGTGCGGAACATCAATATCTGAATCAGCTTTCTGCGCAGGGCATCCGCGTGGTCGGCATGAACTATAAAGACGATCGCCAGAAGGCAATCAGCTGGCTGAAAGAGCTGGGCAATCCTTACGCACTAAGCCTGTTTGATGGCGACGGCATGTTAGGACTGGATCTCGGTGTCTATGGCGCGCCAGAAACGTTCCTTATTGACGGCAACGGCATCATTCGCTATCGCCATGCGGGCGATCTCAATCCTCGCGTCTGGGAAGAAGAGATCAAGCCGCTGTGGGAGAAATACAGTAAGGAGGCCGCACAATGAGGTTTTTATTGGGCGTGCTGATGCTGATGATCTCCGGCTCAGCGCTGGCGACCATCGACGTGTTGCAGTTTAAGGATGAAGCGCAGGAGCAGCAGTTCCGGCAACTCACTGAAGAACTACGCTGCCCGAAATGCCAGAACAACAGCATTGCCGATTCCAACTCGATGATTGCCACCGACCTGCGCCAGAAAGTGTATGAACTGATGCAGGAAGGTAAAAGTAAAAAAGAGATTGTCGATTATATGGTGGCGCGTTACGGCAACTTCGTCACTTACGATCCGCCGTTAACGCCGCTGACCATGCTGCTGTGGGTGCTTCCGGTAGTGGCTATTGGCATTGGCGGTTGGGTCATATACGCCCGCTCGCGGCGTCGGGTACGCGTGGTGCCGGACGCGTTTCCTGAACAAAGCGTGCCGGAAGGTAAGCGTGCCGGATATATTGTTTATCTGCCGGGTATTGTGGTGGCGTTAATTGTGGCTGGCGTCAGCTACTACCAGACGGGCAATTATCAGCAGGTGAAAATCTGGCAGCAGGCCACGGCACAGGCTCCGGCGTTACTGGACAGGGCGCTGGATCCGAAAGCCGATCCGCTCAACGAAGAAGAGATGTCGCGCCTGGCGCTGGGGATGCGTACTCAACTGCAAAAAAATCCGGGAGATATAGAAGGCTGGATTATGTTGGGCCGCGTTGGCATGGCGCTGGGTAACGCCAGTATTGCCACCGATGCATACGCTACTGCATATCGCCTCGATCCGAAGAACAGTGATGCGGCGCTCGGATACGCTGAAGCGTTGACACGTTCATCTGATCCCAACGACAACCGCCTCGGTGGTGAACTGCTACGCCAGTTGGTGAGAACGGACCATAGCAATATCCGTGTGTTAAGCATGTATGCGTTTAATGCCTTTGAGCAGCAGCGATTTGGCGAAGCGGTTGCCGCGTGGGAGATGATGTTGAAACTCTTACCTGCCAACGATACTCGCCGTGCAGTGATTGAACGTAGTATCGCGCAGGCGATGCAACATTTGTCGCCGCAGGAGAGTAAATAAAAAGAGGCCCGATGGTGATGCCATCGGGCTATTTTTATTGTGCCCCGCGTTGTTGCAGGAACAGAATGGTGGCCGCCACGCGTGAGCGGACATTGAGTTTACGCAGCAGATTGCGAATGTGTACTTTTACTGTCTGCTCGGAAATATTCAACACCGAGGCAATCTGTTTATTTGACAGCCCCTGTGCCAGCTCGTGCAGAACATCCAGCTCGCGCTCCGTCAGCACGCTGAAGGGATCTTCTTCCGCGCCAAACATTTCACGTTCACGTAAGTACTGATTGACGCGTTCGCTAAAGACTTTGCTGCCTTTCGCTCCGGCACGAATCGCTTCCAGCAACACTTCCGGGTCGCTATCTTTCAACAGATAACCGTCTGCGCCTGCGTCTATCAGCGCAAAGACATCGCTGGAGGCATCTGATACAGTCAGGATAATAATTTGCGCGGTAACGCCATCCCTGCGCAAGGCATTGAGGGTATCCAGGCCACTCATACCTTTCATATTGAGATCCAGCAAGATCACGTCGATATCCAGTCTATTCGCCAGATCGATCGCGCTCGCGCCGTCGCCCGCTTCGGCGACCACTTCAAAGCCAGGATCAAGCTCCAGTAACTGACGAACACCGCGTCGCATAAGTGGATGATCATCCACAATCATCACCTGAAAAGGCGTTGCTTCAGGCATAGTAGTCTCCTGAGGTTTTATTAGAATCATTATGTTTGAGCGTAGCGTTGGTAACGCTACCAGGCGCGTGAATGTTACCCCATTTTATGTATGGACATGTAGTGAAAACTACAACCTTGTCGTTCGCTTTGGCATCATTTTCATTATAAAGACGGAATTTTGCATCAGCTTCTCATCAAGAAAAACAACTAAAAAATCAATCACAATACTTGTGCATTTCTTTAAACAGTTTTTAAAAACTGACTCCGGGTATGGAGCTATGGGTATTTTCTTTACCCAATGCTTTTAACAGCAATTAATTTCATAGGATGAAAGCTCAATGCATCAATCTGGTTCTGTTTCTCTTTGTCGTTCCGCAATATCTGTTCTGGTGGCTACAGCGTTATATTCACCCATAGCATTGGCATCAACAGTTGAGTATGGTGAGACAGTTGATGGTGTTGTCCTGGAAAAAGATATCCAGCTGGTTTATGGGACCGCCAATAATACGAAAATCAATCCTGGCGGAGAACAGCATATTAAAGAATTTGGTATAAGTAGTAATACTGAAATTAACGGCGGGTATCAGTACATTGAAATGAATGGCACCGCAGAATACTCAGTATTAAATGATGGTTATCAAATTGTTCAAATGGGTGGTGCGGCAAACCAGACTACCCTCAATAATGGTGTGCTACAGGTTTATGGCGCAGCGAATGAACCTACGATTAAAGGCGGGCGCTTAATTATTGAAAAAGATGGGATTACCGTCTTTGCCGCTATCGAAAAGGGAGGATTACTGGAGGTTAAAGAGGGGGGATTAGCATTTGCGGTAGATCAGAAAGCAGGCGGTGCGATTAAAACAACCACCCGGGCCATGGAGGTATTCGGAACAAACCGTCTCGGTCAGTTCGATATCAAGGATGGTATTGCTAATAATATGCTGTTGGAAAACGGCGGAAGTTTGCGAGTTGAAGAAAATGACTTCGCTTATAATACCACTGTGGATAGTGGCGGCTTACTGGAGGTTATGGATGGCGGGACTGCAACTGGCGTTGATAAAAAAGCAGGCGGAAAATTAATTGTCTCAACGAATGCGCTGGAAGTGAGTGGTACAAACAGTAAAGGCCAATTTAGTATAAAAGATGGTGTGTCAAAAAATTATGAGCTGGATGATGGTTCCGGGCTTATTGTTATGGAGGACACGCAGGCCATTGACACTATCCTTGATGAGCATGCCACTATGCAATCGCTGGGAAAGGATACTGGTACGAGAGTGCAGGCAAATGCGGTGTATGATCTCGGTCGATCAGATCAGAATGGAAGTATCACGTATTCCTCTAAAGCCATCTCTGAAAATATGGTTATCAACAATGGCCGCGCTAATGTCTGGGCTGGCACAATGGTTAACGTTTCAGTCAGAGGGAATGATGGCATTCTTGAGGTCATGAAGCCGCAAATAAATTATGCACCCGCTATGTTGGTGGGTAAGGTAGTGGTTTCTGAGGGCGCTTCTTTAAGAACGCATGGTGCCGTGGATACCAGCAAAGCGGATGTTTCACTCGAAAATAGCGCATGGACCATCATTGCCGATATCACTACGACGAACCAAAACACTCCCCTCAACTTAGCCAACCTTGCGATGTCTGGCGCAAATGTGATTATGATGGCTGAGCCAGTGACTCGTTCATCTGTGACGGCAAGTGCGGAAAATTTCACTACGTTGACCACCAATACCCTATCGGGAAACGGCAATTTTTATATGCGTACCGATATGGCTAATCATCAGAGCGATCAGCTCAACGTCACCGGGCAGGCAACAGGTGATTTCAAAATATTCGTGACGGACACCGGTGCCAGCCCGGCAGCAGGAGATAGCCTTACACTGGTAACAACGGGCGGCGGTGATGCTGCATTTACGTTGGGCAATGCCGGAGGCGTTGTTGATATCGGTACGTATGAATATACCTTGCTGGATAATGGCAACCATAGCTGGAGCCTCGCAGAGAATCGCGCGCAAATTACCCCTTCAACCACTGATGTGCTGAACATGGCAGCAGCACAACCGCTGGTATTTGATGCAGAACTGGACACCGTGCGTGAGCGTCTTGGTAGCGTAAAAGGCGTTAGTTACGATACGGCGATGTGGAGTTCGGCAATTAACACCCGCAACAACGTGACCACTGATGCGGGAGCTGGCTTTGAGCAAACATTGACGGGCCTGACGCTCGGTATCGATAGCCGTTTCTCCCGTGAAGAAAGCAGCACAATTCGCGGCTTGTTCTTTGGTTACTCTCATTCTGATATTGGTTTTGATCGCGGCGGCAAAGGCAATGTCGATAGCTACACCCTGGGGGCTTATGCCGGTTGGGAGCATCAGAACGGTGCCTATGTTGATGGAGTGGTGAAAGTTGACCGTTTTGCCAACACCATCCATGGCAAGATGAGTAATGGGGCAACAGCGTTTGGCGATTACAGTAGTAACGGCGCGGGTGCTCATGTCGAGAGCGGGTTCCGTTGGGTTGACGGATTGTGGAGTGTTAGACCTTATCTGGCCTTTACCGGCTTTACCACAGATGGTCAGGACTACACGTTATCAAACGGCATGCGCGCGGATGTGGGAAATACCCGCATATTACGCGCTGAAGCGGGAACGGCGGTAAGCTATCACATGGACCTGCAAAACGGTACGACGCTGGAACCCTGGCTGAAAGCCGCCGTACGTCAGGAATACGCCGATTCTAACCAGGTGAAAGTTAATGACGATGGCAAATTTAATAATGATGTGGCTGGAACCCGTGGCGTTTATCAGGCTGGGATAAGGTCATCGTTCACCCCGACGTTAAGCGGTCATTTGTCAGTCAGCTATGGCAATGGCGCAGGGGTAGAATCGCCGTGGAATACTCAGGCGGGTGTGGTCTGGACGTTCTGATAACAGAAAATAAACAGGCCGTGATGTGTCGCGGTCTGTTTATCGAATTAAATGCAGATATAAAAAAAACCAACCGTAAAGGTTGGTTTTTTTTGGGATTTTTGGTCGGCACGAGAGGATTTGAACCTCCGACCCCCGACACCCCATGACGGTGCGCTACCAGGCTGCGCTACGTGCCGACTCGTGGCTGCTAATACTACCGTTTTCCACACCGATTGCAAGTAAGATATTTTGCTAACTGATTTATAATTAATCAGTTAGCGATAAAACGCTTCTCGTCTGTCAGTACTTGCAATAACAAACTTAACTGTGGTTTTTCATCTTTCACTCTTTCACCACGTAAGTTGTAAGTACGGTATTTACCGTTATTGTTCAGCACCAGCGTCTTTTTCGGGGTGGTAATTGCCAGCGTATCGTTATCCGCGGCGGTAACCCAGTAATGACGGCGTTGAGGGTTGAACAAATCCTGACCTTGCGAATATTCGCTGGCAGGTGTGCTGACATGTAGCAGGCGTTGCATCAGCGTCGTCATCAGATCGGTATGATCAGTCAGAGCATTAATACGCTGCGCCGGCGTACCTGGCCAGTGAATCACTAATGGCACCTGCAGATGACCGTGGGACCAGTCAAAGGTTTCTTCCTCTTCGCTCAGCGGAATACCCCGACCGGCAGTGATAATCACCACCGTATTGTCCAGTTTGCCAGAATCACGTAGTGCATTGAGCACGCGGTTGATCTGGTCATCGACATTGCCTGCCGCCCGGCTATATTTCCGTGCAAATGCCTGCTGATTGCTGTCGTCAATGTTAGTGCCATTGAAAGAAACCCACGAGAACCAGCGGTTATCTTCTTGTGCGTAGCGGCCCAGCCAGTTGATCCACTGCGTGGCGGTCTGCTCGTCGGATTGGGTGCGTACGCTCGGCATCGAGAAATCTGACAACAATGCCTGGCGATACAGCGGGCTGGTAAAGCCATCCGACGAGAATAACCCCAGCTGATAGCCTTGCTGATTAAGCGCAGTAATTAACGCCGCAGGCGTACGAGTCGACAGAATGCCGTCCATATAGCTCGGCGAGATGCCATAGAACAGGCCAAAGATGCCGTTGTCTGTAGTGTTGCCGGAGCTCATATGGCGCGTGAACGAAATATTTTGCTCAGCAAAACCTGCCAGCGCAGGCATCTGCTTCTCGAAGCGTGAGTAGTTCAGGCCATCGACAGTAATCAACAGCACATTCTGCCCGGTGCCCATATCGCGATAGCGCAGTTCGCTTAACGGATACTGAACGGAAACGGCGTCTGGATTACCTTGCTCAATGAGACGGCGTTGATATTCCTGCGCATCCAGCAGACCATGCTTCTCAAGAAAACGTCGCGCCGTCATTGGGTACGAAAGCGGCAGGTTAGCGCGCTGCATGGTGATCGGGCGATAGAAGTTGGCATCGGCCCAGATATACACCACATGCGAGGCGATAAAGGCGATAAATAAGAATGCGGCCAGCGGGCGCGCGAAGCGCCGACGACGCGTCAGGCTGCGCAGCTTTTGCCAGCTCCACGTCGCAAACACCAGTTCAAGCAATAAAATAACCGGCACGCTGATGAACATCAGCTGCCAGTCGCGCGCCATCTCATTTTCGTCTGGGTTGATAACCAGTTGCCAGACGATGGGATTAAGATGGAGATGGAAACGAGTAAAGACTTCGCTATCGATCAGTAATAGCGTCATTCCCGCCGTTGCCAGAATGACGGACAAAAACCTCATCAGCCTCTGGGAGCCGACGATAAAGGTCAGCGGGAAGAGGATCAGCAAGTAGGTGGCGAACACCAGGAAGCTGAAATGGCCGATAATGCTTACGTAGGAATAAATGCGACCAGCAAGCGTTGTCGGCCAGTCGGCGATAAACAGGTAACGGCTGCCAATGACGAGCGAAAGCAGAATATTGAACAGTGCAAACCAGTGCCCCCAACTGACCATCTGGGAGACTTTTTCACGGTAGCGCTGACGATGAGTTACCATAACCTGTTATCTGTTTCCCTTAGTGCGCTTTGTCTTCGTTGATAGAGGACTGTAAGGCGCGGGCAAAAGAGTTGGCAATTGCCTGGCGTTGGGCCGGGGCAATGCTGGTGTTGATAAGGTTAGTGACCATGTTGCCTAACACCATCAGGGAAAGGTCGGTCGGAGCCTTATGTTTTTCCAGTACGTTGAGCAGCTCTGCGAGCAATTGTTCAACCTGTTCATCACTGTAGCGGGAAATTTGTGGCATAAATCGAAATCAGTTAGTTGATGAAAGGGCAACATATTACCGTAGCAACGGTTTTTTTTCTGCTTTTTTATGCGTTAAATCATTCTCGTTACGCTGCCTTCTGTAAAATGACCGCCATCTTTTATTGCGTCGCTTAACCGGCGGTGGTTGAATACCGCCCGGTCTTAAAGGAGAGTTTATCATGAGTCTGGATATCAACCAGATTGCTCTGCACCAGCTTATCAAGCGTGATGAGCAGAACCTTGAGCTGGTGTTGCGCGATTCATTGCTGGAACCGACGGAAACCGTCGTTGAGATGGTGGCAGAACTGCATCGGGTCTATAGCGCCAAAAATAAAGCTTACGGCTTGTTTAGCGAAGAGAGTGAACTGGCGCAGACGCTGCGCTTACAGCGTCAGGGCGAAGAGGACTTTCTGGCATTTAGCCGCGCGGCAACCGGTCGCCTGCGTGACGAATTAGCGAAATATCCTTTTGCTGACGGTGGATTCGTGCTGTTTTGCCACTATCGCTATCTGGCGGTGGAGTATCTGCTGGTGGCAGTTCTGAGTAACCTGAGCAGTATGCGTGTTAACGAAAATCTCGACATCAACCCAACCCATTATCTTGATATCAATCATGCGGATATTGTTGCGCGTATCGATTTAACCGAGTGGGAAACCAATCCAGAGTCGACCCGCTATCTCACTTTCCTGAAAGGGCGAGTAGGGCGCAAAGTGGCGGATTTCTTTATGGATTTCCTCGGGGCCAGCGAAGGGTTAAACGCGAAAGCGCAAAACCGTGGGCTGTTGCAAGCGGTCGATGATTTCACTGCCGAAGCACAACTGGATAAAGCAGAGCGACAGAACGTGCGCCAGCAGGTTTATAGCTACTGTAATGAGCAGCTGCAGGCAGGCGAAGAGATTGAGCTGGAGTCGCTGTCGAAAGAGCTGGCAGGCGTCAGCGAAGTGAGCTTCACGGAGTTTGCGGCTGAAAAAGGCTACGAACTGGAAGAGAGCTTCCCGGCAGACCGTAGCACACTGCGTCAGTTGACGAAGTTTGCCGGTAGCGGCGGTGGCTTGACTATTAACTTTGATGCGATGCTGTTAGGTGAACGCATCTTCTGGGATCCGGCAACCGATACCCTAACCATTAAAGGCACGCCGCCGAATTTGCGCGATCAATTGCAGCGCCGGACGTCTGGCGGCAATTAATCGGTTTTGTGTTCTGAATGCCAGATGCGGCGTGAACGCCTTATCTGGCCTGCAAAAAATAGCAATACCGTAATCAGGCATAATTTGCAGAGACAAAAAACCCCGCCGGAGCGGGGTTTTTTACAACTTATTCAGCAATTAAGCGCGAACGAAGTCGATGTGCAGCAGCTTCGGTTTGTACGGGTGACGCTGTACGTCCTGAGCTTTAACTTTGATTTCTTTACCGTCAACAACGATGGTCAGAACTTCGCTGTAGAATTCAGCTTTAACTTGCATGTTCATGACTTTGTCGTGATCCAGTTCGACAGCCAGCGGCGCTTCTTTGCCACCGTAGATGATTGCCGGGAACTTGTTAGCGGCACGCAGGCGGCGGCTCGCACCCTTACCCTGCTCTTTACGTACTTCTGCGTTGATAGTAAACATTTCTTTCTCTCTTAAATTAATCCTGCTACAGGCGACCCAGCAACAGGTAAGTGATCTGCTTTGCGTATGCAAAAGCGGGCGAGATTCTATACTCAATCGCCTTATACATCAATCAAAACTACCATTAACCGCGTAATTCGTGCGCCCGACGAAAACGACCTTCGTAATCGAACACTTTTTCACGCACTTGCCAGTACTGACCTTTCATGCGGGCGACGACAAAATCCGGGTGTCGCAGTAATGCTTGCTGGGCGAGGATATCGGCGGCGGTGATCCAGCGCAGAGGGATGCCCGGTGTGCGCGTATGCGGACGGATAAAAAGTTGTTCGAAGGCGGTACGCTGGGCGGGCGTTTGTAGACGGAAACGCTCACTCACATCCGCGCCGTCTTCATCGTAATAGGTGATTTTCAACCATTCGCCTTTCTCATCGTGCCCATGCTGCAAAGACATGCCGCTACAGCGTAATACCAGCGCGTCTTTCAGTCGTAGCGCCGCTTTTAACATGTCGTCCGGATCAACCAGTACCGTGTCACATTCGCGGCAGCGGCGGGCGGCAATATCATTTTCTGCGTTACATTGCGGGCAATTTTTAAAACGGAAACGGAAGTCACACTGTTCTCGATGACCGTCGTCATCTTCAAACCATCCCTGACAGCGACGACCAAAGTGTTCAATCAATGTCCCGTCAGCGGTCGTTTTCCCCCAAAAGGTGTTGGCAAAACCGCAGGCAGGGCAGAAAACCTGTACCGGGACGTTGTCACTTTTGCCTTTCGGTGTACCAACTTCCGGCGCGTAGAGATCGTGAGGATTACCCGCATAATCAAGAATTAAGCAATCAGTCTTGCCAGGAGCGAGACGCAGACCGCGCCCGACAATTTGTTGGTAAAGACTCACCGATTCGGTAGGGCGCAGAATGGCGATAAGATCGACGTGCGGGGCGTCAAATCCGGTGGTCAGTACCGCGACGTTGACCAGATAGCGAAAACGCTGGGCTTTAAAATCTTCAATTAACACATCGCGCTCAGCGCCGGGTGTGTCGCCAGTAATCAGTGCAGCATCTTCGGCAGGCAGCAGTCCCACTATCTCCTTGGCGTGTTCAACGGTGGCGGCGAAAATCATCACTCCTTTACGCTTTTCGGCGAACTCCATAATCTGGCTGATGATGTGCGGGGTAATACGTTGCTGTTTTTTCAGCTCACGGTTGAGATCGGCTTCACTGAACAAACCGTTACTCTGTGCCTGCAAGCGGCTGAAATCGTATTGCACTACTGGCATATCCAGTCGTTCTGGCGGTGTCAGATAGCCGTGTTTAATCATATAACGCAGCGGCAGCTCATAAATGCAGTCACGGAAAAGGGCTTTCTCATCCCCGCGTACCATGCCGTGATAATGGAACTGATAAATCCAGCCTTTGCCCAGTCGAAAAGGCGTGGCAGTCAGCCCCAGCAGGCGTAAGTGGGGATTCACTTTGGTCAGGTGAGTGAGGATTTGCTGATACTGGCTCTCTTCATCGTCACCAATACGGTGACATTCATCGACAATCAACAGCGAGAATTCACCCTGAAAGGCATCAAGATTACGGGCGACCGACTGCACGCTGCCAAATACCACTTTACCGTGGCTCTCTTTGCGCTTTAGCCCGGCGGCAAAAATATCGGCTTCCAGCCCCAGCGCCTGATATTTTGCATGGTTTTGCGCCACCAGTTCTTTAACGTGTGCCAGCACCAGCACGCGACCACGCGCCAGCCGCGCCAGTTCCGCTATCACCAGGCTTTTACCTGCACCGGTGGGCAGCACGATAACGGCAGGGGTTTTATGACGACGAAAATGGTTGAGCGTGGCATCCACGGCTTCTTGCTGATATGGGCGGAGTGTAAAAATCATGGTCTCGCGTAGGTAGATTATTCTGCTAATAGTATGCCACGGATCTTTTTCCCTTGAGGGAAGTTATTAGACCGCTATACTGGGCAGACAACAGTTCAGATTTTCGGGTCATTACCCGACCTCCGTTTTTTACAGGCAAAATCACACACATGCGACTTGATAAATTTATCGCACAGCAACTCGGCGTTAGCCGTGCTATTGCCGGGCGTGAAATCCGCGGCAATCGTGTCACCGTCGATGGCGAAATCGTCCGTAATGCAGCGTTCAAACTGCTCCCTGAACATGATGTCGCTTACGATGGCAACCCGCTGGCGCAGCAACACGGTCCACGTTACTTCATGCTCAATAAGCCTCAGGGCTATGTTTGCTCCACGGACGACCCTGATCACCCAACGGTGCTCTATTTTCTGGATGAACCGGTAGCGTGGAAACTGCACGCCGCAGGGCGTCTGGATATCGATACCACCGGTCTGGTGCTGATGACAGATGATGGTCAGTGGTCGCACCGCATTACTTCTCCGCGCCATCATTGTGAGAAGACCTATCTGGTGACGCTGGAATCACCCGTAGCTGACGATACGGCAGAGCAATTTGCTAAAGGCGTGCAGCTGCATAACGAAAAAGATCTCACTAAGCCGGCGGTGCTGGAAGTGATTACCCCAACGCAGGTTCGTTTGACCATCAGCGAAGGGCGTTATCATCAGGTGAAACGTATGTTCGCCGCCGTGGGTAACCATGTGGTTGAGCTGCATCGTGAACGTATTGGCGGCATTACGCTGGATGCTGATTTAGCCCCCGGTGAATATCGTCCGTTAACTGAAGAAGAAATTGCCAGCGTCGTCTAACTTTTCAATGACTTTCAGGAGCCCGTTGTGACCACCCGACAGCATTCGTCGTTTGCTATTGTTTTTATCCTTGGCCTGCTGGCCATGTTGATGCCGCTGTCGATTGATATGTATCTGCCCGCGCTACCGGTAATTTCAGCGCAGTTTGGCGTACCGGCGGGCAGTACGCAGATGACCCTCAGTACTTATATTCTGGGCTTTGCGTTGGGGCAGTTAATCTACGGGCCGATGGCAGACAGCTTCGGGCGTAAGCCGGTGGTTCTTGGCGGTACGCTGGTGTTTGCCGCCGCCGCGGTGGCGTGTGCGTTGGCAAACACCATCGATCAGCTGATTGTGATGCGTTTCTTCCACGGGCTGGCTGCGGCTGCGGCCAGCGTGGTCATTAATGCCCTGATGCGCGATATTTACCCGAAAGAAGAGTTCTCGCGGATGATGTCGTTTGTCATGCTGGTGACCACTATTGCACCGTTGATGGCACCGATTGTCGGCGGTTGGGTGCTGGTGTGGCTGAGCTGGCATTACATCTTCTGGATCCTGGCCGTAGCGGCGATTCTGGCTTCGGCAATGATTTTCTTCCTGATTAAAGAAACGTTGCCGCCAGAGCGTCGTCAGCCTTTTCACATTCGTACCACTATTGGTAACTTTGCGGCGCTGTTCCGTCATAAGCGTGTCCTGAGTTATATGCTGGCCAGCGGTTTCAGCTTTGCCGGGATGTTCTCGTTCCTGAGCGCCGGACCGTTTGTCTACATTGAAATTAACCACGTCGCGCCGGAAAACTTTGGTTATTACTTTGCGCTAAACATTGTTTTCCTGTTCGTGATGACCATCTTTAACAGCCGCTTCGTCCGCCGTATTGGCGCGTTAAATATGTTCCGCTCGGGGTTGTGGATACAGTTTATTATGGCGGCGTGGATGGTCATCAGTGCGCTGCTGGGGCTGGGATTCTGGTCGCTGGTGGTTGGCGTTGCGGCGTTTGTGGGCTGCGTGTCGATGGTGTCATCTAATGCGATGGCGGTCATTCTTGATGAGTTTCCCCATATGGCGGGAACGGCATCTTCGCTGGCAGGAACCTTCCGTTTCGGCATAGGGGCAATTGTTGGCGCATTGCTTTCTCTTGCGACCTTTAACTCTGCATGGCCGATGATTTGGTCAATTGCATTCTGCGCAACCAGCTCCATTCTCTTCTGTCTGTACGCCAGTCGGCCAAAAAAACGGTGATCTATTGCACAACGAGGAAGCTAAAAGGCTTCCTTTGTTGATGCATGTCAACCATAAATCCATCATTCCCCCGATATATGTTTATTTTATGTAAAATCAATTTATGTAAAAAGTCACATCATTGTAGTTAAAAAGGTTGAGTTAGATCGCAGAAACGGGTACATATAGCCCCGCAAACGTGACCACGCCCGCAGATATTATTTAAATCAGAGCCATAGAGGCCACGCTGGCGAGGCATCAATCTTTACGATCTGTATAAAGACGGATTGTTGATGATGTGTTAAAATTGATGTAAACAAATTGTGAAGTAAATGTACTTCCGGGGAAAATAAGTGACTTCATTACAACTCTCAATCGTCCATCGACTGCCGCAGAACTATCGCTGGTCTGCTGGTTTTGCAGGTTCGAAGGTTGAACCGATTCCGCAAAATGGACCGTGCGGTGACAACAGCCTGGTGGCGCTTAAATTGCTTAGCCCGGATGGTGATAATGCATGGTCGGTGATGTACAAACTCAGCCAGGCGTTAAGCGACATCGAAGTTCCATGTTCGGTACTGGAGTGTGAAGGTGAGCCGTGCCTGTTTGTAAATCGCCAGGACGAGTTTGCTGCAACATGCCGATTGAAAAATTTTGGTGTGGCAATTGCCGAACCCTTCTCAAACTACAATCCTTTTTAAGCGTCAGCTCAACGCCAGTAGCTGACGCGTATACTCCTGCTGCGGTGCGGCAAACACGCGCGCGCACGGTCCTTGTTCCACTACTTCCCCTTGTCGCAGTACGATAACCTGATGACATAACGCGCGGACAACGTGCAAATCGTGACTGATAAACAAATAGGCCAGTTGATGCTTTTGTTGCAATGATTTCAATAGCGTCAATATTTGCGCCTGTACCGTTTTGTCGAGCGATGATGTTGGTTCATCAAGAATGATCAGCGAGGGCTTAAGAATTAACGCCCTGGCAATCGCAATACGTTGCCGCTGACCACCAGAGAACTCCGCCGGATAACGGTGGCGTGTTTCAGGATCTAATCCCACTTCATGCATCACGGCTATCACTTGTTGTTCGCGTTGTGCGGCAGAAAGCGTCGGCTGGTGAACCCGTAAGCCTTCCTCAATAATTTGCAAAACGTTGAGTCGTGGGTTGAGCGAGGAGTTTGGATCCTGAAATACCACCTGAATGCGATGACGAATAGGTAACAGCTGGCGACGATTTAAATTTTGCAGTGGCTGACCGTCAAAGATAATGCTGCCCTGAGAGTTAATCAGTCGCAGCAGCGCCAGTCCCGTCGTGCTTTTCCCGGAACCGGACTCGCCCACTAAACCCAGTGTTTCACCCGCTCGTAGCGTAAAACTGATGTTTTTCACCACCACATTATGATCCACAATGCGCTTCAAAATCCCTTTGCGAATGGGGAAGGCAACCTGAAGCTGTTCAACATCCAGCAACGTTGAGGCAGGTTCTGGCAACGGCACTGGATCGCCTGACGGTTCACTGTTGAGTAGCTTTTGTGTGTAAGGATGAGTGGGTGAGGCAAATAGCGTAGCGGCGTTATTTTGCTCGACACAGCGACCGTTTTGCATTACCGCCACGCGGTGGGCCAGTTTTCTGACAATGCTGAGGTTATGAGTAATAAACAGCATGCCCATATTCAGCTCGCCTTGCAGTTCGCGCAACAGCTGTAAAATCTGCGCCTGGACAGAGACGTCCAGCGCGGTGGTCGGTTCATCGGCAATTAATAATTCCGGTCGCGTTAACAGCGCCATCGCAATCATCACCCGCTGGCGTTCGCCGCCGGAGAGCTGATGCGGATAATCTGTCAGCCGTTTTGCCGCCTGGCGGATACCGACGCGATCAAGGCAGTTCAGAATTTCGCCACGAGCCGCTTCCCGACGCATCCCGCGGTGGAGTGAAAGCACTTCATAAAGCTGTTTTTCCAGGGTATGCAATGGATTTAATGACACCATCGGCTCCTGAAAAATCATGGCGATCTTATTACCGCGTACACCGCGCAACGTTTGATCGCTGGCATGAAGCAGCGATTCGCCATGAAAACGAATATCGCCGGAGAGATATTCAACCGGCGGGGAAGGGAGCAGGCGTAAAATTGACAGCGCGGTAACGCTTTTGCCTGAACCTGACTCACCCACCAGCGCCAGCGTTTCGCCAGCCTCAATCTGAAGTGAAACATCATTGACTACTGTACGTACGGTTTGCTGATGGCGAAAACCCACCGACAAATTTTCAATCGCTAACAGAGTTTGCGTCATGCTACACCGCCTTATTAGGATCAAATGCGTCGCGGACGGCTTCACCAATAAAGATCAGCAAAGACAACAATATCGCCACCGACAAGAAGGCGGTGATCCCAAGCCACGGGGCCTGAAGGTTATTTTTCCCTTGTAACAGCAGTTCGCCGAGTGACGGTGAACCGAGCGGCAGACCGAAGCCGAGGAAATCGAGTGAGGTCAGGGTGGTGATCGAACTACATAAAATAAACGGTAAAAAGGTGAGGGTAGCGACCATGGCATTTGGCAACATATGACGCAGGATGATACTGCGATCGCTGACGCCAAGCGCCTGCGCCGCGCGGATGTAGTCGAAATTACGGGTACGTAAAAACTCCGCCCGCACCACGCCGACCAGACTCATCCAGCCAAACAAGACGGTAATTGCCAACAGCCACCAGAAGTTAGGCTGTACGACGCTGGAAAGTAAAATAATCAAAAACAGCGTCGGCATCCCCGACCATACTTCAATAAAACGTTGCCCCCAGAGATCGACTTTACCGCCGTAATAGCCTTGTAGCGCCCCCGCCAGCACGCCCATCACGCTGGAGCAGAGGGTCAGCATCAGGCCAAACAGAACTGAGATCCGCGTGCCATAGAGAATACGTGCCAGCACATCGCCGCCATTGGCATCCGTTCCCAGCCAGTTTTGCCGGGAGGGTGGGGAGGGGAAGGGCTTGTCGGTAGAAAAGTTGATACTGGTAGCGCCAAAGCGAATCGGTGCCCACAGTACCCAGCCGTTATGTTCCAGCCGTTGTTTCAGCCACGGGTCCTGATAATCAGCCTGACTTGCCAGCGGACCGCCAAAATCGCTTTCGCTGTAGTTTTTCAACAACGGGAAATACCAACTGCCGTCATAACGCACCAGCAACGGTTTATCGTTGGCGATAAGTTCAGAACACAAACTCAAACCAAACAAGACGAGGAAAATCCATAACGACCAGTAGCCGCGACGGTTATGACGAAAACGCGCCCAACGGGCCTGATTGACGGGGCTGAGTCGCGACATTAACGTCCCTCAAAATCTATACGCGGATCGACCAGCGTATAGCTGATATCACTGACAATATTCAGCAGCAGGCCAATCAGGGTGAAAATATACAAAGTACCAAACATTACAGGATAATCGCGCGAGACGGTCGCTTCGTAGCCCAGTAAGCCAAGACCATTGAGCGAAAACATTACTTCAATCAGCAGCGAGCCGGTAAAAAACATGCTGATAAACGTCGCCGGAAAACCGGCAATCACCAGCAGCATGGCGTTGCGGAACACATGTTTCCAGAGAATATTTTTTTCACTTACCCCTTTCGCACGGGCGGTCACCACGTATTGCTTGCGCACTTCATCAAGGAATGAGTTTTTTGTCAGCATGGTCAGCGCCGCAAAGCCGCCAATCACTGTCGCCAGCACCGGCAGCGTGATATGCCACAGATAATCGGTGATTTTCTGATACCACGGCAGCGAATCAAAGTTAGCGGAAACCAGGCCGCGTAGAGGGAACAGGTCGAAATAGCTGCCGCCCGCGAAGAAGACAATCAGCAGGATGGCAAACAAAAAGGCCGGAATGGCGTAGCCGATGATGATAAATGCGCTACTCCAGACGTCAAAGCGGCTCCCATTATAAACAGCTTTGCGAATGCCTAACGGAATCGACACCAGATAGATAATCAGCGTGCTCCACAATCCGAGGGTGATGGAAACCGGCAGACTGTCTTTAATCAGCGTCAGCACCGAGGCGCTGCGAAACAGGCTATCGCCAAAATCAAAGCGGATGTAGTCCCAGAGCATTTTGAAGTAACGTTCGTGGATCGGCTTATCGAAACCGTAGCGATGAGTGATCTCGGCGATCACTTCTGGATCTAATCCGCGTCCGCCACGGTAATTACTGTCGCTGATATTGCCGACGCCCGTTTGCGCATGGCTGGCGCGAACACCTTCACCGCCTGCGCCGGGTAATACTCCGGCATTACCAAACTCAATGGCGGCGATGGCCTGGTCGACCGGACCGCCAGGCGCAATTTGCACGATGAAAAAGTTGATAGTGATAATCGCCCATAACGTTGGGATCACCAGCAACAGACGGCGAATCAGATAAGCGCCCATCTACTCTCCCTGTTGTCTGGCTGACGGCAGTTTGGCCGCTTTATTAACGTCATACCACCAGGTATCGATACCCAGGCTGTAAACAGGGCGCACTGCGGGTTGAGAGAATTTATCCCACCAGGCGAGACGGTCTTCCGCCATATACCACATTGGCAGCATGTAATAATTCCACGTTAATACGCGATCCAGTGCTCGCCCCAACGGCAGTAATTTTTCTTTATTTCCCTGCGCGGCAATAATTTGGTTGATCAGCGAGTCGATAACCGGGCTTTGCACGCCGGGGGCATTATAAGTGGAATTGATATATTCCGATGACCAGGAAATCTGTAAATCGGAACTAGGCCACGGCATCGCCCGCCATAGGCGCGGCATCATGTCATAGTCGCGACTGCGCATGCGGTTGGTGATTTGCGAGTTATCCACTTTGCGAATGTCCATGTTGATACCCAGCCGTTGCAGGCTGTGCTGGAACGGCAATACCCACTGACTATTGCTGCTTGCGGGAAGCAATAATTCAAAGCTGAGTGGCTGACCCGTTGTGGCATTAACGCGTTGCTGACCCTTCAGCACCCAGCCTGCTTCGTTGAGAAGTTTGTCGGCTTTTAACAGGTTGTCACGATCGTAGCCATCGCCTTTGGATACCGGCGGCTGGTAGATTTGCGTGAAGACTTCTGGCGGTAGATCTTTTTTCATTGGTGCCAGAAGCACCAGCTCCGCGGCGTCGGGGTAATTTCTGGCCGCGTATTCGGTATTCTGAAAATAACTGTTCGTGCGACTCCAGGCATTGTAAAACAACGCTTTGTTCATCCATTCAAAGTCAAAGGCGAGAGTGATCGCTTCCCGCACCCGGCGATCGCTGAATACCGGACGTTGGATATTAAACGCCAGCCAGCGCGTATCCTGGGCTGATTCGTTCTTTTGCTCATCTTTGATGATGTATTTCTTATCGAAATTTTTACCGGTATAGCGCGTGGCCCAGTTTTTGGCGTCGTTTTCCATACGCAAATCAAAGGCACCGGCTTTAAACGCTTCAAAGGCGACATTATCATCGAGGTAATAATCGTAGCGAATGGTGTCGAAATTCCAGCGTCCACGGTTTACCGGTAAGTTTGCTGCCCAGTAATCTTTCACGCGGGAATAGACAATATTTTGCCCCATTTTCCAGGACGTAATTCGGTACGGACCACTGGCAAGCGGAGGCGTGGCGAGCGGGTCGCTAAGTTTGTGATTCTTCCAGTACTTTTCTGGAAATACCGGCAGCGAAAACAGACTCAGCATATCTTCTTTGCCGGGTTTAGCTAACTCAATGCGCACGGTTAACGGCGCAATGGCTTTGACGGTGGTGCCTTTGTAGACCAGACGAAATTGCGGCACGCCTTCAGTCATAAATTTTTGAAAAGTAAACTCTACATCGCGGGCAGTAATGGAAGAACCATCATGAAAACGGGCGCGCGGATTAATAGCGACCTCCACCCAGGAATAATCGTCAGCATAGCGTGCGCTTTCAGCAATCAGCGGGTAATAACAGCCTGGTTCGTCATCGGAAGTCGTAAATAGCGTGTCGTACAGCTGCTCGGTGCGTGCGCCCGGGTTGCCGCGCAGTGCATAGCGGTTGAAATTATCGAAGGTGCCGAGGGCTGACAACGTTATCTGCCCACCTTTTGGCGCGGCGGGGTTCACATAATCAAAATGGTTGAAATTAAAGGCGTACCGGGGTTCGCCCAGCACGGCAAAGGCATAGCTTTCCTTGATAGCCTGCGCTTGCGCACCAAAGGTGAACAGAGCGATAAACAGCAGCAGTATGCGCACAATCATCTGCAACGGATTTCCTTTTACTCATCATTAGCCGCAATCCGGCATGCTTTCACTATGAATAATAAGGGACGTAAGCACACCTTACCACTGCGGCGTATACGGTTTCTTCAGCCAGCGGACAAAATCGTCCAGCGGTAACGGGCGACTAATCCAGTAGCCTTGCATGAAATTAACGCCGCGTTCGCTTAGCCATCGCGCCTGTTCCGGCGTTTCGACCCCTTCAGCAACCGTCAGCATATTGAGACGTTTCGCCAGCGTCAGCACCGCGTCAAGTACGGGTGAAGTGATCGTTTCCGTACCGATGGCGTTGATAAATCCACGGTCAATTTTCAGATAATCGAGCGTAAAACGCTCAAGGTAGATAAGCGCGCTGTGCCCGGTACCGAAGTCATCAATAGCAATTTCTACGCCGACCGAGTGCAGCCAGGCAAAGAGTTGCGTGGCTTCTTGCTCTTTCAGCATATCGCGCTCGGTAATTTCCAGCACAATCTGGAAATGGTGAGCGGGCAGGGAAGTGAGCAGTTTCTGGATATCTGCTTTAAAGCTTTCGCTGTGCAGATGGTCCGGCGCAATGTTAATGCCAAATTTGACGCCTACCGGCAGTACTTTTTCTAATTCTGCGGCATCGCGGGCAATTAACTCAAACAGGTGCTGAGTCAGCGGCACAATCATCTTTTGCGATTCGGCAAAGTTAATGAAGGCATCCGGGGGAATTTCTCCCGCTACAGGATGCCGCCAGCGTAGCAGTACTTCCAGGCCCGTTACCCGCAAAGCTTGTGTATCCACCACCGGTTGATACGCCACGTAAAATTGTTCGCGCTTGATGGCGGTCATGATTTCTCTGCCGGGGCGCATACGTACGCTCATCAGGTAATAGCAAAGCAGGCCAACGACAGTTCCACTCATGCCGCCCAGTAAAAATGCGTACCACACATCGTTCCATGTCCAGTCATCCGCATAAAGCCGAACGGTCAGAGGAATGCCCGCAATTTTAGTTTCACGGACCGGCATTTCGGTTAATTCATTAACGTTCATCAAACGTGAAGAAAAGGTAGATAGCGCAGTATTGCCAATAATGAGGGCGACGCCATCGTAATCTTCCTGCCGTGAACTATAAAAGAGTGAAGGCGTCAGGTTGAGATTCAGCGCGGCAAAGACGCCGCTATTTTTCAGCAAAGGGTTGCGATACCAGATGACGATTGCGGGTTTGTTCGGCACCATCGGCGTACCGGGTAAGATCGCCATATCGACGTTTTTATTAATGTCGAGCGCCGGAATCAATTCATTGAGTGGAATGTCCATCTCACCAGTCGCAGATGAACAGAATGTTTTTTTATCTTTTACCAGCACAAACGTACGGACATTCATGCTAAACGCCGCGCGGGCAGTCAGTTCGGGGTTAGCCTGCTGGCAGGTATCTAAGGTCAGCGGCTGGAGCCGGTCAGTAGTGGATTTCAGGTCGGCAAAATAGGTATCGAGATACTTTTGTACGTCGGTAATCAGTGTGTCGTATTTGACTTCGTGCTTATGCCAGGCCACTAAAAACTGAAGGCAGCTCACCAGTATCGCAATCATCACGCCTGCAACAATGCAGGTAAGCAGGAGCTTACGTCCAGAATTGGGAGCGCGTATGAACATGATTCCGTTAATTTCCTGAAATTACGACAACATTTAAAAGATAACAATGACCGGACTATAGCCTGGATCAAGACGCGGAAACATCATTTTCTCTGATGAATGAAAACAAAAAAGCACTGCCTAAGCAGTGCTTTCAGTTAACTCGTCAGGATAGCCAAGGGATTGCATCCAAACGGTTTATTAGCTGCGGCTGAGAACCCGGCGTGCTTCGTTGTAACGCTTCTTCCAGTACGGTTCATTCATGCTGGAAATAATAACACCACTGCTGGTGGAAGCATGGACAAACTGATTGTTGCCGATATAAATACCGACATGGCGTCCCGTTGAACCGGCACGGAACAGAACTAAATCACCCGTACGCAAATTACTGCGGGAAACAGATTTACCCATTTCCTGCTGTTCGTAAGTCGAACGCGGAAGTTCTAAGCCAAATTGCTCACGGAATGTACGCTGTACGAAACCAGAACAATCGATACCTTTTTTAGTGCTGCCGCCCAGACGATAGCGTACGCCTTTCCAGTCAGCATACTGATCCATAATTCGCGATTTTACGTCGACATTACGAACCAGGTTTTCAAATTCATCCTGAGAAGCTTGCAGTGATGATGTTTCACTACCCACTGCACGTGTCTCAGGATGCATATTCTTTGCGGTGTTATTTGCACTACATGCAGAAAGCAGAACCGCTACTGCAATCGCGGGGATCCCGCGCAAGATATATCTCAAAATCGGTTGAGATTTGACCATGTTGTTTGTTTTCCCTTGAAGTCCTTAACGACAAATATCGTTATAAAAAAATGCCAAGCGACACGAGACTAATTACCTGGGCATGTTGAAACAATTCCTTAAGGCCAAATCTGTGGACTAACGCACAAAATTATATGCTGTGAGGATAATCTACCGCCGAGGCAAAACGAGTTCGAGATTACCCGATTGGTGCGGTCTTGGCGAGCGGTTTTACATGATTTTTTATAAGAAAAAGTGATACAGAAAGTTAATAAGCGGGATTGGTCAATTAAAGTACGATTGAGTGAAACGCATGCAATCCATTCATTTACTTAGAGAATGATTTTTGCGCGCGATGGATGAAAGCACGGTGCGCATCATCAGGATTATCCTCACTATAAAAATAACCCTGATGATGTTAATTACTGTGAGTTATTTGTTTTGGAAATGTTTGTTTTTTCCCGGTAGTGATTTGTCAAAAAAGGTGATTAATCGATCACTTAATGGCGTCAGCAACACCCAGGGCAAACCGATCAATATCACGGTCATCGAACCTACAATGATGTCAGTAAACCAGTGTGCGCCAATCATTACTCTGGGAAATGCAAAAACCACAAAAATAATAAGGGCGATAAGGCCTGCAACTTTGCCGAAATAACGCCACATGAATGCCGAAAAAATAAGCAGCATCATACCGTGATCGCCGGGAAAGCTATCTCGTGAGGCATCTTTCGTGGGGACAGAGAGCAGTTCGCTGACGCGGTTAATATTGGTAAAAGTCAATGTTGGGCTGGCCCGTTTTACAGGAATTAATGCCTGACCCAGCTGGTTTAATACCACTGCAGTTAATAGCATGACCAGACCAATAATCACGATACGTCGTCTGCCAGGGGCGTTTTCTTTCAGCCAGAAACTCAGCATCAACATTCCCATCGCCAGCAGAGAACAACCGTCGAAAGCGCGATTGTTGGTCAATGCAACCAGCCACAAAAAGGCCTTACTTTCGACCAGTTTCTGATTAAAGAAATAAAAAATATCCGCATCAATCGGCAACCAGAATCCATGATTAACGGGAATATACCAGGAAAGAAACAGCGCGAGGCCGACAATATTCAACAACACTATTTGCGGCAAATTTTTAATCATATTTTCTCTAATTATCTTACTGAAAAACGCAGGCAACCTTACGCGGTAGTCGCTAAACGAAGCTTCAACAGCGCGCTCTGCAAGGCATTCCAGTCAGCTTCGCTGCTGGAAATCAGCTCAATACGACTGTCCGGTGGCGCAACGTTTTGCGTTTCAATGTGCAGGTCATCGCCCTGACGGTTGATTCGCACCAGCCCTTCGGGAATACGCATCACGCCTTTGACGCGTTCCACCGGTGCAAGTCGCGCCCATTCCAGAATGCCAATGGTGTCGAATACCGTATCAGCGTCGAATATCCAGCCACAGGCCTGATGCCCTTGTCCGCTGTTCAGACTGCGACGCCAGCGTTGATGCTCTGGCAGGCTTAACGCTGCTAACCCTTTTTTCACGCTATGATGATGAGAATGTGCGGCGCTGGCGGGCAACTCGGCTAAATTGCGACGCGGCAAATCCAGAAGATGACCGTCAACTTTCCCATGCTCGCTGTGAATTAATTGCCGATCGCCACCATTTTGCTGCCACCAGCGCTGTAGCGCTTGCTCACTTTCGGGCGTCGCACGGTCGGATTTATTGGCGACAATAATGTCTGCGGCAGCCAGCTGGTCACGGAAGTTTTCATTGCTGGCGCTTTTTTCGTCCAGCAGCAGGCGTGGATCGAGAATGCACAACGTGGCGCGCAGATCTATCCACGGTTCATACACGGGCGCGGTTAAGAGATCTAGGATCTGTTTCGGATGACCCAGTCCGGTCGGCTCTATCAACAAGCGGTCTGGTTTTCCCTGACGCAGTAAGGTATTCAATCCTACCTGCATGGGTAAACCATTAACGCAGCACATGCAGCCGCCGGGGATCTCTTTCAACAATGCGCCGCTATCGGCGAGCAAAGCACCATCAATTCCGACTTCCCCAAATTCATTAACCAGTACCGCCCATTTTTCGTTGGGATCTTTATGGGCTAACAGATGAAGAATCGACGTGGTTTTCCCGCTGCCGAGAAAACCGGTGATGAGGTTGGTCCTGGTCACAACGGCTCCGCAATACTCTGGTAAGTTAACTGAGCGTTAATCCTGGCTAAAAAAGGCAGAAAAGAGAAGGGGGGAGCGGACGAAGGCGAGCTTCATCCGCTTTAACCGCAGAAATCGTTAAATTTTGAGGGTGTTTAATAGCGCCTGATGCGCGCCGAATTGTGCGATTTGTTGCCAGGCTTGTTCGATAGCCTGCACAAAATGCGGGTTATCTGGCAGATCATCACCGAAAACTTCACGCAGGGAAAGCAGGGCGGTTACGCGTTGTTCACTGCTACTGCCCGCAACAAGTTCGCGAATTTTATCGCTAAGCGGATCGCGAACATCAATGGCATTTCCGGCATCATCAACGCCGCTGACGTAACGCATCCAGCCTGCAACGCCTAATGCCAGCAACGACCAGTCCGTTTCGCGCCCCAGATGTATGCGAATACCTGCCAGCATACGTTGCGGTAATTTCTGGCTGCCATCCATCGCGATTTGCCAGGTCTTATGTTTCAGCGCCGGATTAGCAAAACGTGCAATTAACTTATCCGCATATTGTGTTAAATCGACATCTTTAATTCGCAATGTTGGCGCTTGCTCATCCAGCATTAATGTTCTGGAGGCATGGCGAAATGCGCGATCCTGCATGCAATCACTGATATGGGCGAATCCTGAGAGGTAACCCAGATAAGCGAGAAAAGAGTGGCTGCCATTAAGCATACGCAGTTTCATCTCTTCCCATGGCAGGACATCATTCACCATTTGTACACCTGCGACTTCCCAGGCAGGACGCCCAGCGACGAAGTTATCTTCCACCACCCACTGGATAAACGGTTCGCAGCTAATCGCGCAGGGATCATTCACCCCCAGATGCTGGCTGATTTCCGCCAGTGATTCGTCGGTTGCTGCCGGAACAATACGGTCGACCATGGTTCCCGGAAAACTGACGTGTTCTTTTATCCACCCGGCGAGTTCTGGTGAACGTTTTTCCGCCATCCCCAGCACCGCGTTTTTCACCACATGGCCATTGTCGGGAATATTGTCGCAGGAGAGTACGGTAAACGGTGCAAGGCCGCGTTCACGGCGTCGTTTCAGTGCTTCGACGAGAATACCCGGCGCGGAGTGAGGTTCTTCAGGGTTTTGTAGATCGTGAATAATCCGCGGATTGCTGGTGTCGAGTGCACCGGTGGCCGGGTCAATACAATAGCCTTTTTCGGTAATCGTCAGGGAAACAATTGCCACCTGTGGCTCGCAAAATTTCTCAATAATTGCCGCTAAGGAATCCAGTTTTGCATTAAGGCATTCGTGAACGGCACCGACAATTATCGCCTGATTGCCGTCCGCCCCTTTCTCCAGCACGGTATATAAATGGTTCTGTGCGCGGAGCTGGCTCATCAGTTGATCACCGCTGAACAAGCTGATTTCACAGATCCCCCAGTCACCGCCCTGGGCATTCAGCACACGATCGGTCAGTAACGCCTGATGTGCGCGGTGAAAGGCTCCAAAGCCAAAATGAACGATACGTGATTGCAACTGCTGGCGATCGTAGCGTGGAGCGTGTACATGATGCGGGAGCGTAACGGAGGCGATTGTATTCATAGGAGTCACGTCTTAGTAACGATTAATTAACAATGACAGTGTAAAGTTATATGACAGCAATTGAAATTGGTCTGGATTGTTAATGCGATGAAGTGTGAGGGCGATCAATCAACGAGTGAAAATTGAGGACGTAAGGTGTTCAGGAAGCGCAAAATAGAAGATTGGTATAATAAATTAAAAAAGGGACAGCCTGAGCTATCCCTTTTCTGCATGCGGCTGAAGTTAGTCAGCACGACCCATATAACGGCGTTCTTCGATATGGATACGAATTTTTTCGCCCGGGCTTAAGTATTCTGGTACCTGAATCACCAGACCAGTGCTCAATGTCGCCGGTTTGTTACGGGCGCTGGCAGATGCCCCTTTGATGCCAGGTGCGGTTTCAACGATTTCCAGATCAACGGTCTGCGGCAGCTCAAGCGCCAGCAGTTGACCGTCCCAGGTCAGCACCTGCATGTCCGGCATGCCGCCCTCTGGCATAAACAGCAACTCTTCTTCAATCTGATCTTTGGTGAAGGTATACGGGGTATAGTCTTCTTTATCCATAAAGACATATTCGTTGCCATCGACATAGGAGAAGTCAACGTAACGGCGGGTCAGCGTCACGGTGTCAACGATATCATCTCCTTTGAAACGCTCTTCTACTTTCAGCCCGGTACGGACATCAGAAAAACGCATTTTGTACAGCGTAGCGGCACCGCGGGCAGTGGGCGACTGAATATCAATATCCTTAACCAGCAGCAGTTTGCCGTTGTAATTCAGTACCATACCTTTTTTAATTTCGTTCGCTCTTGGCATCGAAAAATTCCTGTAGTCGAAAATGTCAAAAATATCGCGACAAAGTACTCGCGACGGGCCTTTCGGGCAAGTGGTATTCGCACTTTTGCTGGTGCAAAAAAGGTGGTACTGTGCGCGCTCATCAATCCGGTGGTTAACCTTAAGAGAACAACGTATGGAATGCCGTCCGGGTTGCGGGGCGTGTTGCACTGCCCCTTCAATTTCCAGCCCTATTCCCGGTATGCCAGATGGCAAGCCCGCCAATACGCCCTGCATTCAGCTTGATGAACAGCAACGCTGTAAAATTTTCACCTCGCCACTGCGACCGAAAGTCTGTGCAGGCTTACAAGCCAGCGCTGAAATGTGCGGTAACTCGCGTCAGCAGGCGATGACCTGGCTTATCGATCTGGAAATCCTGACCGCGCCTTAAACATCTTTAATCCGTAGTAAGCAAAACAGAGTGGCGATAATCATCACCATCGCAAACCAGAACACAGCGTGATAATTCCAGATCTCGGCGACGATGCCCGCCACTGATCCTGCGATGATCCAGCCCACGCGCGAAGTGTTGGTATAGAGCGTGGTGGCTGAACCTGCCTGACCGGGCATCAAATCCTGAAAATAGAGCATCCCGATGCCACCCAGAATGCCAATAAAAATAGCATTTAGCAGCTGCAAGCCCAACAGAATGACAGGTGAATGCGCCATCAGCATTCCTGCGTAAAAACAGACGCCACCCACGGCAGCAACGCGCATTAAGAAACGCTTACCCAGACGTTTGGCGAAATATCCGGCAATCAACATGGTCGGGATTTCCAGCCCGGCGGCGGTCCCCATCATCACACCGGCCAGTTTCTCGGGAAGATGCAGTTCGTTGATAATAAATAGCGGCATGTTGATGATGTACAGGCTGTTCGAGCCCCACATCAATGTACAAATGACAAACAGCAGCAGCGTATCGCGACGGTTACGGCGCGGCGCTTCAACCGTGCCGGTCGCCAGTGGAAGTTCTTTTTGCATCGACGGTAAAAACAGCCACACCATCACGCCGCAAACAATAAACGCTACCGCTGCGCTCAGATACATTACCGTAAAGCTGAAACCCATCGCTAAGGCATAAGCCAGCGGCGGGCCAATGACCCATGCCAGTGAAACCTGAGCGCGTAAAAAAGAGCTGAACATCACCGCTTCACGTCCGGTTTTGTCAGCATGTTCACGGGCGAGGGCAAACATTTGCGGGTTAGCAGTCGAGCCAAAGCTGCTAAGAAAGACGCCAACGAATAGCAAAACAAAGTAGTTGCGATTCCAGGCAAAAAGAGTGCAGGCCAGCACGCCTAACAGGCAGCAAAAGACAATCAGCGATTTGCGATCGCCGCGCTTATCAGAGCGCCCGGCGAGAAACTGACTTACCAGAATCCCAATGACAGCGCTGCCGGTAAAGAAGAATCCCACCATCGCCGGGCGGGCATGTACTTCATCAGTAAGAAAAATACTGAGTGTCGGGGTTTGCAGAGCGCCCGCAATACCGGTGAGAAAAGCAACGATTAAAAACGCCGTCGAGGTCAGGTCAAACGATTTCGCGCTGGAGACTGCGGGGGAGTTATGCATGCTGGTCGATCACTGGAAGAGGAAGACGCGGAGTTTACGCTGCTTGTCAGAAAATAAACAGACAGCGAAATCAAAAGCGCCACGAATAATCAAAATGCCATTTCACTGTTGCTGATTGGCTGCTGACGCTGCTGAAATGAAATTGCTGATAACGGATTTTCCCATCAGCAATTAGGAAAAATGACAAAAAATTGTGCAGCACATCAAACTTTTGCTCATAACTTTACGGCTTTCCTTGCGTGCTGAAACAGAAGTATTATGCTTTCTTGAAACGTTTCAGCGCGATCTTGTCTTTAACCCTAAGCCAGGTTGGCGCTTTTTTTCTCATAGAAGCTGAATCGTTTCAATTCAGCAAGAGAGGAGAACTATGTTCCAGTTATCCGTACAGGACATCCATCCGGGCGAAAAGGCCGGAGACAAAGAAGAGGCGATTCGCCAGGTCGCTGCGGCGCTGGTGCAGGCCGGTAATGTAGCTGAAGGCTACGTCAATGGCATGCTGGCGCGCGAACAGCAAACCTCTACGTTCCTCGGCAATGGTATTGCTATTCCACACGGCACTACCGACACCCGCGATCAGGTGCTGAAAACCGGCGTTCAGGTATTTCAGTTCCCGGAAGGCGTCACCTGGGGTGACGGCCAGGTAGCGTACGTGGCGATCGGTATTGCTGCCAGCTCGGATGAACATTTGGGCCTGCTACGCCAGCTGACCCACGTACTGAGCGATGATTCCGTTGCTGAACAACTGAAGTCAGCAACAACAGCAGAAGAACTTCGCGCATTGCTGATGGGCGAAAAGCAGAGTGAGCAGCTGAAGCTCGACAACGAAATGCTGACGCTGGATATCGTCGCCAGCGATCTGCTGACTCTTCAGGCGCTGAACGCTGCTCGTCTGAAAGAGGCGGGGGCAGTTGACGCCACTTTCGTCACCAAAGCCATCAATGAACAACCGCTGAACCTCGGACAGGGTATCTGGCTGAGCGATAGCGCCGAAGGCAATCTGCGTAGCGCGATTGCGGTAAGCCGTGCGGCAAATGCTTTTGATGTGGACGGCGAAACGGCAGCCATGCTGGTGAGTGTGGCGATGAATGACGATCAGCCCATTGCGGTTCTTAAGCGTCTCGCTGATTTGTTACTCGACAATAAAGCTGACCGCTTGCTGAAAGCGGATGCGGCAACGTTGCTGGCGTTGCTGACCAGCGATGATGCGCCGACCGACGACGTGTTAAGCGCGGAGTTTGTGGTGCGCAATGAACACGGCCTGCATGCTCGTCCAGGTACCATGCTGGTCAATACCATTAAACAATTTAACAGTGATATTACCGTGACAAACCTTGATGGCACCGGCAAACCGGCAAACGGACGTAGTCTGATGAAAGTTGTGGCACTTGGCGTTAAGAAAGGTCATCGCCTACGCTTTACCGCCCAGGGTGCAGATGCTGAACAGGCGCTGAAAGCCATTGGCGACGCTATCGCTGCTGGTCTTGGGGAGGGCGCATAATGAGCAGACGTGTTGCTACTATCACCCTTAATCCGGCTTATGACCTTGTTGGTTTCTGCCCGGAAATTGAACGCGGCGAAGTGAACCTGGTGAAAACCACCGGTCTGCATGCGGCGGGTAAAGGCATCAACGTGGCCAAAGTATTAAAAGACCTGGGAATTGATGTCACCGTTGGCGGCTTCCTCGGTAAAGACAATCAGGATGGTTTTCAGCAACTGTTCAGCGAGCTGGGCATTGCCAACCGTTTCCAGGTTGTACAGGGGCGCACCCGAATTAACGTTAAGCTGACGGAAAAAGACGGCGAAGTGACCGACTTCAACTTCTCGGGTTTTGAAGTCACCCCCGCCGACTGGGAACGCTTTGTGACTGATTCTCTGAGCTGGCTCGGTCAGTTCGATATGGTCTGTGTCAGCGGAAGCTTACCGTCAGGCGTCAGCCCGGAAGCGTTCACCGACTGGATGACTCGCCTGCGTAGTCAGTGTCCTTGCATTATCTTTGATAGTAGCCGCGAAGCGTTAGTAGCAGGTTTGAAAGCGGCACCGTGGCTGGTGAAACCTAACCGCCGCGAGCTGGAAATCTGGGCAGGCCGTAAACTGCCTGAAATGAAAGATGTGATTGAAGCTGCACATGCGCTACGTGAACAAGGTATCGCGCATGTCGTTATTTCACTGGGTGCCGAAGGCGCGCTTTGGGTTAATGCCTCCGGCGAATGGATCGCCAAACCACCGTCAGTCGATGTCGTAAGCACCGTTGGCGCAGGGGATTCTATGGTTGGCGGCCTGATTTATGGCTTGCTGATGCGTGAATCCAGTGAACACACACTGCGTCTGGCGACAGCTGTTGCAGCCCTGGCGGTAAGTCAAAGCAATGTGGGTATTACCGATCGTCCGCAGTTGGCCGCAATGATGGCGCGCGTCGACTTACAACCTTTTAACTGACAGCAGGAGAGGCATAATGAAAACGCTGCTGATTATTGACGCTAATCTCGGTCAGGCACGCGCCTATATGGCGAAGACCCTGCTGGGCGCGGCGGCGCGAAAAGCAAAACTGGAAATCATCGACAATCCGAACGACGCTGAAATGGCGATTGTTCTCGGTGATTCCATCCCGAACGACAGCGCGCTGAACGGTAAAAATGTCTGGCTGGGCGATATTTCCCGGGCAGTTGCGCACCCTGAGCTGTTCCTGAGTGAAGCCAAAGGCCATGCGAAACCTTACACTGCGCCGGTCGCTGCGACAGCACCGGTTGCCGCCAGCGGTCCGAAACGCGTAGTTGCGGTGACTGCTTGCCCGACTGGCGTAGCACACACCTTTATGGCGGCTGAAGCCATTGAAACCGAAGCGAAAAAACGTGGCTGGTGGGTGAAAGTTGAAACCCGTGGTTCTGTTGGCGCGGGTAATGCAATCACTCCCGAAGAAGTCGCAGCAGCGGATCTGGTGATTGTGGCGGCAGATATCGAAGTGGATCTGGCGAAATTTGCTGGTAAACCGATGTATCGTACCTCTACCGGTCTGGCGCTGAAGAAAACCGCGCAGGAACTGGATAATGCGGTTGCTGAAGCAACGCCGTATGAACCGGCGGGCAAAACTCAAACAGCGACCACTGAAGGTAAGAAAGAGAGTGCAGGCGCTTACCGTCACTTGCTGACTGGCGTCTCTTACATGCTGCCGATGGTCGTTGCAGGTGGTCTGTGTATCGCGCTTTCTTTTGCTTTTGGTATCGAAGCGTTTAAAGAGCCGGGTACGTTGGCTGCGGCGCTGATGCAGATTGGTGGTGGTTCAGCCTTTGCGTTGATGGTGCCGGTACTGGCAGGTTATATTGCCTTTTCCATTGCCGATCGTCCGGGTCTCACGCCGGGTCTGATTGGCGGTATGCTGGCGGTCAGCACTGGTTCTGGCTTCATTGGCGGTATTATTGCGGGCTTCCTGGCTGGTTACATTGCGAAGTTAATCAGTACGCAATTGAAACTGCCACAGAGTATGGAGGCGCTGAAACCGATTCTGATCATTCCGCTAATTTCCAGTCTGGTGGTCGGTCTGGCGATGATCTACCTGATCGGTAAACCGGTTGCTGGCATTCTCGAAGGGTTGACTCACTGGCTGCAGACCATGGGGACTGCGAATGCGGTTCTGCTGGGGGCGATCCTCGGTGGCATGATGTGTACTGACATGGGCGGTCCGGTAAACAAAGCAGCGTACGCATTCGGTGTGGGTCTGCTGAGTACTCAAACCTATGGCCCGATGGCGGCGATTATGGCGGCAGGTATGGTGCCACCGCTGGCAATGGGCCTGGCAACAATGGTGGCGCGTCGCAAATTCGACAAAGCGCAGCAGGAAGGTGGCAAAGCCGCTCTGGTATTGGGACTGTGCTTCATTTCGGAAGGTGCAATTCCGTTTGCTGCTCGTGATCCGATGCGTGTGCTGCCGTGCTGTATCGTGGGTGGGGCGCTGACTGGCGCAATCTCAATGGCGATTGGTGCGAAACTGATGGCACCGCACGGTGGTCTGTTTGTTCTGCTGATCCCTGGCGCTATTACGCCGGTACTGGGTTACCTGGTAGCCATTATTGCCGGTACGCTGGTGGCGGGTCTGGCCTATGCCTTCCTGAAACGTCCGGAAGTGGACGCAGTAGCGAAAGCAGCGTAATAAAAGGTGTGTTACAGGGCAGAAATTTCCTGCCCTGTAACATTTGATGCGCGCAAAGAGAATGACCGGTTTGTGAATGTAATTTTATGAATTTAAATGGTTTTATCTTTTAGTAGAAACCTGAAACCTTCATCAAACACTAAGGTTATTTCCTCAAGGGCAGATTAATTTCTGCCCTTTTTTATTGTTCCTGTTCTGTGCATCCCGTCACAAATTCCCCGTTTTTATAATTCAGGCATTTAATCGCGTTTTGTGAGCCTGCTCAAATCTGCCCATTTTGCCTCTCTGGCGGTAATTTACTTTACGTAAAACATGCATACTATGAGCACATGTTTAAATATGAACACATGTTTAAACCGTCTTTGCAGTATCAATATTCTTGTGGATTGACAGGGTTGGTAATTTTTTACCAGAGGACGTGCTATGCGCGAAAAGGATTATGTCGTAATTATAGGTTCGGCGAATATTGATGTCGCCGGATATTCACATGAATCATTAAATTATGCGGATTCAAATCCAGGTAAAATAAAATTTACGCCTGGTGGAGTCGGGCGCAATATTGCACAAAACCTGGCGTTGCTGGGGAATAAATCCTGGCTACTGAGCGCAGTAGGCAGTGATTTTTATGGTCAATCGTTGCTAACGCAAACCAATCAATCTGGTGTTTATGTCGATAAATGCCTGATTGTGCCGGGAGAAAACACGTCGAGCTATTTATCATTACTCGATAATACCGGTGAAATGCTGGTTGCTATAAATGACATGAATATTAGCAACGCTATTACAGCTGAATATCTCGCACAGCACCGTGAATTTATTCAAAGGGCAAAGGTCATTGTCGCGGACTGTAATATCAGTGAAGAGGCACTGGCATGGATTCTGGATAATGCCGCCAATGTACCTGTATTTGTCGATCCGGTTTCGGCATGGAAATGTGTCAAAGTGCGTGACCGTCTAAATCAGATCCACACCCTGAAGCCAAACCGCCTTGAAGCGGAAACCTTGAGTGGGATTGCTTTGTCAGGGCGTGAAGATGTGGCAAAAGTTGCTGCCTGGTTCCATCAACATGGCCTGAACCGACTGGTAATGAGCATGGGCGGCGACGGCGTTTATTACAGTGATATCAGCGGTGAAAGTGGTTGGTCTGCGCCGATCAAAACCAATGTCATTAATGTTACCGGAGCGGGCGATGCCATGATGGCGGGACTTGCTTCGTGTTGGGTAGACGGAATGCCGTTTGCCGAATCTGTTCGTTTCGCACAGGGATGTTCGTCAATGGCGCTCTCCTGTGAATACACCAATAACCCCGATTTATCGATTGCCAACGTTATATCGTTAGTGGAGAACGCAGAATGTCTGAATTAAAAATTTCCCCTGAATTATTACAAATTTCCCCGGAAGTGCAGGACGCTTTAAAAAACAAAAAACCGGTTGTGGCGCTGGAATCGACCATTATTTCTCACGGGATGCCGTTCCCACAAAATGCCCAGACCGCAATTGAAGTTGAAGAAACTATTCGTAAACAGGGCGCTGTACCTGCCACTATCGCCATTATTGGCGGCGTGATGAAAGTGGGTTTAAGCAAAGAAGAAATTGAATTGCTGGGTAGTGAAGGGCATAACGTGACCAAAGTTAGTCGTCGCGATTTACCTTTTGTTGTTGCCGCCGGAAAAAATGGCGCAACTACCGTTGCTTCAACGATGATTATTGCGGCGCTTGCCGGAATTAAAGTATTTGCCACAGGGGGAATTGGTGGTGTGCATCGCGGGGCGGAACATACCTTCGATATTTCTGCCGATTTGCAAGAACTGGCAAATACTAATGTCACCGTTGTTTGTGCCGGGGCGAAATCTATTCTCGATTTAGGATTAACCACTGAGTATTTAGAAACCTTCGGTGTGCCGTTAATTGGCTATCAGACCAAAGCGCTGCCTGCGTTTTTCTGCCGCACCAGCCCGTTTGAAGTCAGTATTCGCCTTGATAGTGCCACGGAAATCGCTCGTGCAATGGCGGTGAAATGGCAAAGCGGTCTGAACGGTGGCCTGGTGGTGGCGAATCCGATCCCGGAACAGTTTGCGATGCCGGAGGAATCTATCAATGCAGCCATAGATCAAGCCGTCGCCGAAGCCGAAGAGCAGGGCGTTATTGGTAAAGAAAGCACACCGTTCCTGCTGGCTCGTGTTGCTGAACTGACTGGCGGTGACAGCCTGAAATCCAACATCCAACTGGTGTTCAACAACGCCATTCTGGCGAGCGAAATTGCCAAAGAATACCAGCGTCTCGCGGGTTAATTTCTGACGGGCAGAAAGCCGTCGCCCGTACTCATCAAGCATACCAAAACCTGGCGCTGACGCCGGGTTTACTGGCATGAAGGGAAAATCATTATGGATATAATGAGAAGTGTTGTGGGGATGGTGGTGTTACTGGCAATAGCATTTCTGTTGTCAGTGAATAAAAAGGGCATCAGTTTGCGCACGGTTGGAGCCGCACTGCTGCTGCAAATCGCTATTGGTGGCATCATGCTCTACTTCCCACCGGGAAAATGGGCAGTAGAACAGGCGGCATTAGGCGTTCATAAAGTGATGTCTTACAGTGATGCCGGTAGCGCCTTTATTTTTGGTTCATTGGTCGGGCCGAAAATGGATGTCCTGTTTGATGGCGCGGGCTTTATCTTCGCCTTTCGCGTACTTCCGGCGATTATCTTCGTTACTGCGCTCATCAGTCTGCTGTACTACATTGGCGTGATGGGGCTGCTGATTCGCATCCTTGGCAGCATTTTCCAGAAAGCCCTCAACATCAGCAAAATCGAATCTTTTGTTGCGGTTACTACTATTTTCCTCGGGCAAAATGAGATCCCGGCGATCGTTAAACCGTTTATCGATCGCATGAATCGCAACGAGTTGTTTACGGCTATTTGTAGCGGGATGGCGTCCATTGCTGGTTCGATGATGATTGGTTATGCCGGAATGGGCGTACCAATTGACTACCTGTTAGCGGCATCGCTGATGGCGATCCCTGGCGGTATTTTGTTTGCACGTATTCTTAGCCCGGCAACCGAGCCTTCGCAGGTCACATTTGAAAATCTGTCGTTCAGCGAAACGCCGCCAAAAAGCTTTATCGAAGCAGCGGCGAGCGGTGCGATGACCGGGCTGAAAATCGCCGCTGGTGTAGCGACGGTGGTAATGGCGTTTGTCGCAATTATTGCGCTGATCAACGGCATTATCGGCGGAATTGGCGGCTGGTTTGGTTTCGCCAATGCCTCTCTGGAAAGTATTTTTGGCTATGTGCTGGCACCGCTGGCGTGGATCATGGGTGTGGACTGGAGTGATGCCAACCTTGCGGGTAGCCTGATTGGGCAGAAACTGGCGATTAACGAATTTGTCGCTTACCTGAGTTTCTCCCCATACCTGCAAACGGGCGGCACGCTGGAAGTGAAAACCGTGGCGATTATCTCCTTTGCGCTTTGTGGTTTTGCGAACTTTGGTTCTATCGGTGTTGTCGTTGGCGCATTTTCGGCTATTTCGCCAAAACGCGCGCCGGAAATCGCCCAGCTTGGTTTACGGGCGCTGGCAGCAGCAACGCTTTCCAACCTGATGAGCGCGACCATTGCCGGGTTCTTTATTGGTTTAGCTTGAGTTTCATTGCCGGATGTACGCCTTATTAAGCGTTGCATCCGGCAATCGCGCTATTGCAGATTATTTTTTACTGCATCATCCCGGAGAATTTATTCTCCGGGTCCATCTCCAGCGCCAGTCCTGACAACTGCTTTCTGTTTTTAATTAGATATCCTTTCTTGCTTTTAATTAATAAACCGTCGTGAATGAATTGCGCGAGAACATATAAAAGATGTCGATAAGAAACGCCTAAATACTCTGCCGCTTGCGTATGCTTTTCGTGATAAAGATCACCTTCTTGTGAGAGTAATATAAAAGCTGCCAGGCGATTCACTAACGGAAATGATTGATTCTGAGTTAAAGAAACAATATTACGATAATTTTTATGACTTAAGGTGACGCAAAGTTTTCGTAAAAATAGGGTGTCGTTTAATAACAGTGGACGGTAATGTTTCATAGGGAGCGCAAGGCACCAACACTCTTCAATAGCCTGCACCGCACGCGGTTCATGGTCTTTGTCGATTAACTCAATCTCGCCAATAAAACAGGGAGCGGCAAAGAAATCGATCAGCGACACGCGACCATTAGCAAGCGTGGCGTAAAGCCTGGCGCGGCCTCGCGTCAGATAAAACAGCCAGGACGGCTGTTGCCCTTCCTGCACTATGTAGTCACGCGCTAAAAAATGAAACAGCCGCGTATCGGCTGAAACATCCGTTGAAAAGCAATCCTTAAACGCGGATTCACTCATCAATTGCTGCTTAAGATCATTATTGTGGATTTCTTTCACGATGTTTATCCGCTATGAGATTTCTCATATTTAGCATACTTACGCTGTTGTTAAGATTCAATCATCGGCCCGGTCGAATTTTCTTTGCTGTAGAAAAAATAACGCAACTGGAAACAGAGGAAATAAACAATGGAAAAGAGAAAAATTATTCTGGATTGTGATCCGGGTCATGATGATGCTATTGCCATAATGATGGCCGCGAAACATCCGGTGATTGATTTATTAGGCATCACCATTGTGGCGGGTAATCAGACGCTTGATAAAACATTAATTAATGGCCTGAATGTTTGCCAGAAACTGGAGATTAATGTTCCGGTTTATGCGGGGATGCCACAGCCCATTATGCGTCAACAAATCGTTGCCGATAATATTCACGGTGAAACCGGACTTGATGGCCCGGTATTCGGGCCGCTGACCCGCCAGGCAGAAAGCACTCATGCGGTGAAATATATCATTGATACCCTGATGGCAAGCGATGGTGATATCACTCTGGTGCCGGTTGGTCCGCTTTCAAATATCGCGGTGGCAATGCGTATGCAACCCGCGATCCTGCCGAAAATCCGTGAAATTGTGCTAATGGGCGGCGCTTACGGTACAGGCAACTTCACCCCATCTGCCGAGTTCAACATCTTTGCCGACCCGGAAGCCGCACGCGTGGTGTTCACCTCCGGCGTTCCGTTGGTGATGATGGGCCTCGATCTCACCAACCAGACTGTTTGCACCCCGGACGTGATTGCCCGGATGGAAAGGGTAGGCGGCCCCGCCGGAGAGCTGTTCAGCGACATCATGAATTTCACTCTAAAAACGCAGTTCGAAAACTACGGCCTGGCTGGCGGCCCGGTGCATGACGCCACCTGCATCGGTTATCTGATTAACCCTGATGGCATTAAAACCCAGGAGATGTACGTCGAAGTGGACGTCAACAGTGGCCCTTGCTATGGGCGTACTGTCTGCGACGAGCTGGGCGTTCTTGGCAAGCCCGCTAATACCAAAGTCGGCATCACTATTGATACCGACTGGTTCTGGGGATTAGTCGAAGAGTGCGTGCGCGGCTACATCAAAACCCATTAAGTGTTGATAACAAGCCGGGTCAGTATCGCAAGATGCAGGCCCGGCTATTTCTGATGGGCAGAAAGCCGTCGCCCAAAATGACATGAAGAGATAATAACTATGGATGTCATGAGAAGTGTTCTGGGAATGGTGGTATTGCTGGCAATTGCGTTTTTGCTGTCAGTAAACAAGAAGAAGATCAGCCTGCGTACCGTTGGCGCGGCGTTAGTGTTACAGGTCGTGATTGGCGGCATTATGCTTTGGTTACCGCCAGGGCGTTGGGTCGCTGAAAAAGTCGCTTTTGGCGTGCATAAAGTGATGGCGTACAGCGACGCGGGTAGCGCATTTATCTTTGGTTCTCTGGTCGGACCGAAAATGGACACCTTATTTGATGGCGCTGGATTTATCTTTGGTTTCAGGGTATTACCGGCAATTATCTTCGTTACAGCACTGGTGAGTATTCTCTACTACATCGGTGTGATGGGGATCTTAATTCGCATTCTCGGCGGTATATTCCAGAAAGCATTGAATATCAGCAAGATTGAGTCATTCGTCGCGGTCACTACCATTTTCCTCGGGCAAAACGAAATTCCGGCAATCGTCAAACCCTTTATCGATCGTCTGAATCGCAATGAATTATTTACGGCTATTTGTAGTGGCATGGCCTCGATTGCTGGTTCGACAATGATTGGTTACGCCGCACTGGGCGTGCCTGTGGAATATCTGCTAGCGGCATCGTTAATGGCGATCCCCGGCGGGATCTTGTTTGCCCGCCTGTTAAGCCCGGCTACGGAATCTTCGCAGGTTTCCTTTAATAACCTCTCTTTCACCGAAACACCGCCAAAAAGCATTATTGAAGCCGCCGCTACAGGGGCAATGACCGGGCTGAAAATCGCCGCAGGTGTGGCGACAGTGGTGATGGCATTTGTTGCAATAATTGCGTTGATTAACGGTATTATCGGCGGCGTTGGCGGCTGGTTTGGTTTTGAACATGCCTCGCTGGAGTCCATTTTAGGTTACCTGTTGGCTCCACTGGCATGGGTGATGGGGGTTGACTGGAGTGATGCGAATCTTGCCGGGAGTTTGATTGGACAGAAGCTGGCAATAAATGAATTTGTCGCTTACCTCAATTTCTCACCTTATCTGCAAACAGCTGGCACTCTGGATGCTAAAACCGTGGCGATTATTTCTTTCGCGTTGTGCGGTTTCGCTAACTTTGGTTCTATCGGGGTGGTGGTTGGCGCATTTTCTGCGGTTGCGCCACACCGTGCGCCGGAAATCGCCCAGCTTGGTTTACGCGCGCTGGCGGCGGCGACGCTTTCCAACTTGATGAGTGCGACCATTGCCGGGTTCTTTATTGGTTTAGCTTGAGTGTCATTGCCTGATGCGCAAGCTTATCAGGCCTACATTTACTTGCTGAAATTGCCTGATTTGTAGGCCGGATAAGACGCGTTAAGCGTCGCATCCGGCAACATTGTTACACCATTGGCACTAATGACAGCGCGTTATCGGCAGACAGGGTAGGGTTGTTTAAGCTGCCGCTGGCGCGTGAAATTGCCGCGCAGGCCATCGCAAAACGGGCGCTGTCACGGAAATTGTTTCCCTCCAGAAAGCTATATACCAGGCCCGCCATAAAACCATCGTCAGCACCAAAACTGTCTACTGTCGTATGCGCTGGCGCGGTCAGCAAAAATTGCTCTCCATCCTTTTCGCTGCAATAAACTGACTCATCGGGCAAATAAACAAACAGTTGCTGAACGCCTTGCTGATGCAACGCATTCACTGCGGCATTACGGTCAGCATCGCTGGTGATCGCCTGTCCCCATAAAATTTCCAGCTCCGGTAAAGTGGGTTTCAGGGTGTGAATATGCGCCAGCCAGTGTTTGATTTTGCCCGCTTTGAATTCTGAAACGGTATCGACAAACACCGGGATCTCATCAGCGAGGGTAAAGACCCACTCCAGCGCCTCGGCTGTCAGGTTGCAATCAGCCAGTACCACGCCCGCATGACGAAGTAAATCGCGCGACCCGTTCAGTAGTTGCGGTGTCAACTGATCCAGCAGATGGGTATCGTTAATCGCCAGCACGGTTTGATCGTCTCGATTGGCAATTGCCAGATACGTCGATGTGCTTTGACCATGTAAACGAACGCAGCCGGAGACATTCACGCCGGCGCGGCGCGTTTCTTCCAGGAGCATTTCGCCATAAAAGTCATCGCCAATCACTGAAAGCAAATGGACGTCGCGGCCTAACAGCGCCAGATTGTGGGCGATATTGCGTCCAACGCCGCCTGCCGAGCAATTAATGGTACCGGGATGAGAAGCCGCTTGCGGGTAACGGATATCCGCCATCCCGCGAATATCCATATTGATTGTCCCCACCACTACGCAGTATTCCTGCTCGGTGAGAATGTAACCTTTGCCTTTAATTCGACCTTTGCGCATTAAATCCATAATATGCGCCGCAACGCGCGAACGGCTGATTTGCAGCATATCAGCAATTTCGTTCTGCTGAATCAGCGGGTTACGCCGTAAAATTGCAAGGATCTCCTTCTCCCGGTTGTTCATCTTCAGGCTACCGCTTTTTCAGTTTGTTGCGCTTTCAGCCAGGCGATCTCTTCTGCCCAGATATCCGGGTTGATGGTTTCAAGGATCAGCGGAATGCCGTCGAAACGGTCGTCCTGCATGATCCAGCGGAACGCATCATGACCGATATTGCCTTCACCGAGGCTATGATGGCGGTCAACGCGGCTGCCAAAGGTGCTTTTCGCATCGTTAAGGTGCATCCCGCGCAGATACTTAAAGCCGACAATACGGGCAAAATCCGCGAACGTTTTCTCGCATTCGGCTGGAGTACGCAAATCATACCCGGCAGCAAAAGCATGGCAGGTATCAATGCAGACGCCGACGCGGGATTTATCTTCCACGCCGTCGATAATCGCCGCGAGATGTTCGAATTTAAACCCTAAGTTACTGCCCTGACCGGCGGTGTTTTCAATCACCGCTGTCACACCTTGAGTTTTATCCAGCGCAATGTTGATGGATTCGGCAATACGCGCAAGGCAATCCTCTTCTGAAATCTGCATCAGATGGCTGCCAGGGTGGAAGTTGAGCAAAGAAAGCCCCAGCTGTTCGCAACGCTGCATTTCATCTATAAACGCATCGCGCGATTTTTCCAGAGCTTCAGCGACCGGATGTCCGAGGTTAATCAGATAACTGTCGTGGGGAAGAATTTGCGCCGATGTGTAGTGATATTTTTCACAGGCGGCTTTGAATTCATCGATGGTTTGCGTCGTGAGCGGTGCGGCACGCCACTGACGTTGGTTTTTGGTGAACAAGGCAAACGCGGTTGCGTCGATTTCGGCGGCGCGAATTGCGGCATTTGCCAGACCGCCAGCAGCACTAACGTGCGCTCCAATGTATTTCATGCGAGGACTCCTGTTAAACCCGCTGGAGGAAAACGGTAATGATAGCGGGTTAACAGGAGCAAGATGTAGTGGTTTATGCGATGACGCTTTGAATCACATAGTTAATCGCACCACCACCAACAATCAGCCAGGCAAACAGTACCAGTGCCATCAGCAGAGGTTTCGCCCCGGCTTTTTTCAGTGCGCTGACGTGAGTGGTCAGACCCAGCGCCGCCATCGCCATTGCCAGCAGGAAGGTATCCAGCGTTACCAGCATGTTCACCACGCTCTGCGGTAACAGGTGGAACGAGTTAAAGATGGCAACTACGATGAACAAGATGGCAAACCACGGAATAGTGATTTTGCTTTTCTCGCCGCTGTTCGCCCCAGACAGCTGTTTAACACGCGCCGCCAGCAGGATGAGGAACGGAGCCAGCATCATCACGCGCAGCATTTTGGAAATAACTGCTGCGTTTTCTGCATCCGGGCTGATGGCATGACCTGCCGCCACCACCTGCGCCACTTCGTGCACAGTAGAACCAATGTAGATACCGAAAGTTTCCGGACTAAACCATTGAGACATCAGCGGATATATCGCCGGGTAGAGGAAAATCGCGACGGTCCCGAAGATAACAACGGTTGCAACAGCCACGGTTACTTTACTGGCTTCCGCTTTCACTACCGGCTCAGTCGCCAGTACCGCGGCAGCACCACAGATACTGCTACCGGCACCGATCAACCAGCTGGTGTGCTTATCCAGACCAAACACTTTCTGCCCCAGGAAGCAAGCCAGCAGGAAGGTACTGGACAGCGTCAACACGTCAATGATGATCCCACTGATACCGACATCGGCAATTTGCGAGAACGTCAGACGGAAGCCATAAAGAATGATACCCAGACGTAATAAATATTGCTTGGCAAACAGCACACCACCGTCACAGCTTTTCCAGATGTGCGGATAGATGGTGTTGCCTAAAACCATCCCCAACAAGATTGCGAGGGTGAGGGCACTAAACCCGGCACCCGCAACCGCGGGAATGGAACCACCCCACAGGGCGACCCCGGTGATAACTGCACTCAGGGCTAACCCCGGAATAAAATGCCACAGTGTACGATGTTGTTTCTGTAAGGTGATATTCGTCATAACCCTCTCCTTTAACCGGGCATAAGGTTACGACTAACTGGTTTAAAAATAAAATTGATTATATATTTATAATTAATCTTTATAAGTGGTAAGCGACTATGCACATCACCCTCCGGCAGTTGGAAGTTTTTGCAGAAGTATTGAAAAGTGGATCAACCACCCAGGCGTCGGTGATGCTGGCGTTGTCGCAATCAGCAGTGAGCGCAGCCTTGACCGACCTGGAAGGGCAGCTTGGCGTGCAACTGTTTGATCGCGTGGGGAAAAGACTGGTAGTTAATGAACACGGGCGACTGCTCTATCCGCGTGCGTTGGCACTGCTTGAACAGGCGATCGAAATCGAACAACTGTTTCGCGAAGACAACGGTGCGATTCGTATCTATGCCAGTAGTACCATCGGTAACTACATTCTGCCTGCAGTTATCGCCCGTTATCGCCATGATTATCCGCAGTTGCCGATTGAACTTAGCGTTGGGAACAGCCAGGACGTGATGCAAGCGGTGCTGGATTTCCGCGTTGATATTGGCTTTATTGAAGGACCGTGCCACAGCACTGAAATCATTTCTGAACCGTGGCTGGAAGACGAGCTGGTGGTTTTCGCCGCGCCGACTTCGCCATTGGCTCGTGGACCTGTCACCTTAGAACAGCTGGCCGCTGCGCCGTGGATCCTGCGTGAACGCGGCTCCGGCACGCGGGAGATTGTCGATTATCTGTTGCTGTCACATTTACCGAAGTTTGAGATGGCGATGGAATTAGGTAACTCCGAGGCAATCAAACATGCGGTGCGTCATGGGTTGGGAATTAGTTGCCTGTCGCGGCGGGTGATTGAAGATCAATTGCAGGCAGGCACATTAAGTGAAGTTGCGGTCCCTCTGCCGCGCCTGATGCGTACGTTGTGGCGTATACATCATCGGCAAAAACACCTTTCCAACGCGCTACGGCGCTTTCTGGACTATTGCGATCCCGCGAATGTACCGCGTTAAGTTGCTGTACAAGAACATGCTGGTGCTGTGTCGATTTCGTGACGCAGCGCCCTCAGCATGCATTCGCCAGAAAAGAGATTGGCTGCTTTACTTATAATCCCTGGGCGATCATGAAGGTGTCTTATAACCGTGTATTTCTGCCGGAAGGATTGCCAATCGTCTGCTACAATCGCGCCTCATTTTTAAGATGGATAGCATTTTTGTATGGGTTCCGAAACTAAAACTACAGAAGCGCCGGGCTTACGCCGTGAATTAAAGGCGCGTCACCTGACGATGATTGCCATTGGCGGTTCCATCGGTACAGGTCTTTTTGTTGCCTCTGGCGCAACGATTTCTCAGGCAGGTCCGGGCGGGGCATTGCTCTCGTATATGTTGATTGGCCTGATGGTTTACTTCCTGATGACCAGTCTCGGTGAACTGGCTGCATATATGCCGGTTTCCGGTTCGTTTGCCACTTACGGTCAGAACTATGTTGAAGAAGGCTTTGGCTTCGCGCTGGGCTGGAACTACTGGTACAACTGGGCGGTGACTATCGCCGTTGACCTGGTTGCAGCTCAGCTGGTCATGAGCTGGTGGTTCCCGGATACACCGGGCTGGATCTGGAGTGCGCTGTTCCTCGGCGTTATCTTCCTGCTGAACTACATCTCAGTTCGCGGCTTTGGTGAAGCGGAATACTGGTTCTCACTGATCAAAGTCACGACAGTTATTGTCTTTATCATCGTTGGCGTGCTGATGATTATCGGTATCTTCAAAGGCGCGCAGCCTGCGGGCTGGAGCAACTGGACAATCGGCGAAGCGCCGTTTGCTGGTGGTTTTGCGGCGATGATCGGCGTAGCTATGATTGTCGGCTTCTCTTTCCAGGGAACCGAGCTGATCGGTATTGCTGCAGGCGAGTCCGAAGATCCGGCGAAAAACATTCCACGCGCGGTACGTCAGGTGTTCTGGCGAATCCTGTTGTTCTATGTGTTCGCGATCCTGATTATCAGCCTGATTATTCCGTACACCGATCCGAGCCTGCTGCGTAACGATGTTAAAGACATCAGCGTTAGTCCGTTCACCCTGGTGTTCCAGCACGCGGGTCTGCTCTCTGCGGCGGCGGTGATGAATGCAGTTATTCTGACGGCGGTGCTGTCAGCGGGTAACTCCGGTATGTATGCGTCTACTCGTATGCTGTACACCCTGGCGTGTGACGGTAAAGCGCCGCGCATTTTCGCTAAACTGTCGCGTGGTGGCGTGCCGCGTAATGCGCTGTATGCGACGACGGTGATTGCCGGTCTGTGCTTCCTGACCTCCATGTTTGGCAACCAGACGGTATACCTGTGGCTGCTGAACACCTCCGGGATGACCGGTTTTATCGCCTGGCTGGGGATTGCCATTAGCCACTATCGCTTCCGTCGCGGTTACGTATTGCAGGGACACGACATTAACGATCTGCCGTACCGTTCAGGTTTCTTCCCACTGGGGCCGATCTTCGCATTCATTCTGTGTCTGATTATCACTTTAGGCCAGAACTACGAAGCGTTCCTGAAAGATACCATTGACTGGGGCGGCGTAGCGGCAACGTATATTGGTATCCCGCTGTTCCTGATTATTTGGTTCGGCTACAAGCTGATTAAAGGAACACACTTCGTACGTTACAGCGAAATGAAGTTCCCGCAGAACGATAAGAAATAAGTTTCCTCCCTTCCTTGCTAAGCCCTCTCAACCGAGAGGGCTTTTTCAATTCCATTTCCCTGACAAATCATGCGGATATAAAATTTATCATTTGGATTGATAATTGTTATCGTTTGCATTATCGTTACGCCGCAATCAAAAAAGGCTGACAAATCAGAGGCTGTTCCGGCTTTCTGGGATGATCACCTGCATACAAATAAGTCCACCGCGATGCTGCCGTACGCAAGGGGACGTGAAGAAGATGTGAGCGATAACCCATTTTATTTTCGTAGTTACCTCATGGAGATATGGAATGTTTAGGTTGAACCCTTTCGTACGGGTCGGGCTGTGTTTGTCCGCTATTTCTTGTGCATGGCCTGTGTTAGCGGTCGATGATGATGGCGAAACGATGGTTGTCACTGCATCTTCCGTTGAACAAAACCTTAAAGATGCACCCGCCAGTATCAGCGTCATTACCCAGGAAGACCTGCAGCGAAAACCGGTACAGAATCTGAAGGATGTCCTCAAAGAAGTGCCTGGCGTACAACTGACGAACGAAGGGGATAACCGTAAGGGCGTTAGTATTCGTGGTCTGGACAGCAGCTACACCCTGATTCTTGTCGACGGTAAACGCGTTAACTCCCGCAATGCCGTCTTCCGCCACAATGATTTCGATCTGAACTGGATCCCGGTCGATTCCATCGAACGTATTGAAGTGGTCCGTGGCCCGATGTCGTCGCTGTACGGTTCCGATGCGCTCGGCGGTGTAGTGAATATCATCACCAAAAAAATCGGTCAGAAATGGTCGGGTACCGTTACCGTCGATACCACCATTCAGGAACATCGCGATCGCGGTGATACCTATAACGGTCAGTTCTTTACCAGTGGACCATTAATTGATGGTGTGCTGGGAATGAAAGCTTACGGCAGCCTGGCAAAACGTGAAAAGGATGACCCGCAAAACTCAACGACCACCGATACCGGAGATACGCCGCGTATTGAAGGATTCTCCAGCCGCGACGGCAATGTCGAATTTGCCTGGACACCGAATCAAAATCACGATTTTACTGCCGGATACGGTTTCGACCGTCAGGATCGTGATTCCGACTCGCTGGACAAAAACCGCCTGGAACGCCAGAACTACTCCGTCAGCCATAATGGGCGTTGGGATTACGGCACCAGCGAACTGAAATACTACGGTGAGAAAGTCGAGAACAAAAACCCTGGCAACAGCAGCCCGATAACTTCCGAAAGCAATACGGTCGACGGCAAATACACGTTGCCGCTGACGGCGATTAATCAGTTTCTCACGGTTGGCGGTGAATGGCGTCACGACAAACTTAGCGATGCGGTGAACCTGACCGGGGGAACCAGCTCCAAAACGTCTGCCAGCCAGTACGCGCTGTTTGTGGAAGATGAATGGCGGATCTTCGAGCCGCTGGCGCTGACGACCGGCGTGCGTATGGACGATCACGAAACCTACGGTGAACACTGGAGTCCGCGTGCCTACCTGGTTTATAACGCCACCGACACCGTAACGGTGAAAGGGGGCTGGGCGACGGCATTTAAAGCACCTTCTCTGTTGCAACTTAGCCCTGACTGGACGAGCAATTCCTGCCGTGGCGCATGTAAGATTGTGGGTAGCCCGGATCTGAAACCAGAAACCAGCGAAAGTTGGGAGCTGGGGCTTTACTACATGGGTGAAGAAGGCTGGCTGGAAGGGGTTGAATCCAGCGTTACCGTTTTCCGTAACGATGTGAAAGATCGTATCAGCATCAGCCGTACGTCTGACGTCAATGCTGCACCGGGCTACCAAAACTTTGTTGGTTTTACAGCGAACGGTGTGCCGGTATTTAGCTACTACAACGTTAACAAAGCTCGTATTCAGGGCGTGGAAACCGAACTGAAAATTCCGTTCAACGATGAATGGAAACTGTCACTCAACTACACCTACAACGATGGTCGTGATGTCAGCAACGGCGAAAACAAACCGCTATCCGATCTGCCGTTCCATACCGCTAACGGTACGCTGGACTGGAAACCGCTGGCGCTGGAAGACTGGTCATTCTATGTTTCTGGTCACTATACCGGGCAGAAACGAGCCGACAGCGCGACGGCTAAAACACCTGGCGGTTATACCATCTGGAATACCGGCGCGGCCTGGCAGGTGACTAAAGACGTCAAACTGCGCGCAGGCGTGCTGAACCTTGGCGACAAGGATCTCAGTCGTGACGACTACAGCTATAACGAAGACGGACGTCGTTACTTTATGGCAGTGGATTATCGCTTCTGATGAGAAGATGCCCGGCGAACCGGGCGGACTTTCACTTCAGTAAATACTGCGCATGGAAGCGCAGGTGATCCTCTATAAAAGAGGCGATGAAGTAGTAACTGTGATCATATCCCGGCTGAATACGCAGCGTCATCGGCCATGCTTTCTGGCGCGCGGCTTCTGCAAGTACTGCAGGTTGCAGTTGGTCAGCAAGAAACTGATCATTATCGCCCTGATCGATAAGCGTCGGGATCGCATCCTGCGCGTTACTGGCATACATCAGCGCGCAACTGTCCCATTCCAGCCATGCATTTTTGTCCTCACCTAAATAGCGGCTAAACGCTTTGATTCCCCACGGGACGCTGCACGGATTCACAATTGGCGCAAAGGCGGAAACGCTGGTGTATTTGCCCGGGTTTTTCAGCGCCATAATCAGCGCACCGTGACCACCCATTGAATGACCGCTAATGGCGCAGCGGTCGCTGACATTAAATTGCGACTGAACCAGCGCCGGTAATTCATCGCGCAGATAATCATACATCCGGTAATGCGTCGCCCACGGCGGTTGCGTGGCATTAAGATAAAAGCCTGCGCCCTGGCCTAAATCGTAGCCATCGTCGTTGGCAACCTGTTCGCCGCGCGGGCTGGTGTCTGGCATCACCAGTACAATCCCCAGTTCTGCCGCCACGCGCTGGGCACCCGCCTTGGTGGTGAAGTTCTCGTCATTGCAGGTTAATCCGGAAAGCCAGTACAGCACTGGAGGCGGGGTGTGATCACGAGGTGGTGGGAGAAAGATACTGAACGTCATCGGACAGTTTAAGGTACTGGAGTCGTGTCGCCAGCGTTGCTGCCAGCCTTCAAAACAGCGGTGCTCTTCGAGCATTTCCATGCGTGGCTCCTTGTTGTGTTGTTTGCAATTTCTTCATCATACCGTTTATTCAATGTGCTGTGAGTAACTTTCACTTCCGTATTTGCATAACGATGTTTTAACATCTGCTGATGAAAGGCAGCGGCAATTACAATAATTATCGCTGTGAATACTGGATTATGTGCGCCGCCTCACGCACAATAATCAGGCTGTAAATCAGCTTAATAACTTTGCCCCCACGCAGGGCGGAGGCGTCACACCTGCAGGAGAAATCATAAATGCCATCACTCAGTAAAGAAGCGGCCCTGGTTCATGAAGCGTTAGTTGCGCGAGGACTGGAAACACCGCTGCGCCCGCCCGTGCATGAAATGGATAACGAAACGCGCAAAAGCCTTATTGCTGGTCATATGACCGAAATCATGCAGCTGCTGAATCTCGACCTGGCTGATGACAGTTTGATGGAAACGCCGCATCGCATCGCTAAAATGTATGTCGATGAAATTTTCTCCGGTCTGGATTACGCCAATTTCCCGAAAATCACCCTCATTGAAAACAAAATGAAGGTCGATGAAATGGTCACCGTGCGCGATATCACTCTGACCAGTACCTGTGAACACCATTTTGTTACCATCGATGGCAAAGCGACGGTGGCTTATATCCCGAAAGATTCGGTGATCGGTCTGTCAAAAATTAACCGTATCGTGCAGTTCTTTGCCCAGCGTCCGCAGGTGCAGGAACGTCTGACGCAGCAAATTCTCATTGCGCTACAAACGCTGTTGGGCACCAATAACGTGGCTGTTTCTATCGACGCGGTGCATTACTGCGTGAAGGCGCGTGGCATCCGCGATGCAACCAGTGCCACGACAACGACCTCTCTTGGTGGATTGTTCAAATCCAGTCAGAATACGCGCCACGAGTTTCTGCGCGCTGTGCGTCATCACAACTGATTAAAAGGCAGGAACCATGGAGCGCAACGTCACGCTCGATTTTGTTCGCGGCGTCGCCATTCTGGGGATCCTGCTATTAAACATCAGCGCCTTTGGGCTACCAAAGGCGGCTTATCTCAATCCCGCCTGGTACGGTGCTATTACGCCGCAGGATGCATGGACCTGGGCATTTCTCGATCTCATCGGCCAGGTGAAATTCCTCACGCTTTTTGCGCTGCTGTTTGGTGCTGGCCTGCAAATGTTGCTGCCCCGTGGCAGACGCTGGATCCAGTCGCGGTTAACGCTGTTAGTCTTGTTGGGCTTTATTCACGGTTTATTGTTCTGGGACGGCGATATTCTGCTGGCTTACGGGCTGGTGGGCTTAATCTGCTGGCGGCTGGTGCGCGATGCGCCATCGGTAAAAAGCCTGTTTAATACAGGCGTCATGCTTTATCTGGTGGGGCTTGGCGTTTTGCTGTTATTGGGGTTGATTTCCGATAGCCAGACCAGCCGCGCCTGGACACCTGATGCATCGGCTATTTTGTATGAAAAATACTGGAAGCTTCACGGCGGCGTTGAAGCGATCGGTAATCGTGCCGATGGTGTTGGCAACAGTTTACTGGCACTGGGCGCACAGTATGGCTGGCAACTGGCAGGGATGATGCTCATTGGTGCGGCGCTGATGCGCAGCGGCTGGCTGAAAGGGCAGTTCAGCTTACGTCACTATCGTCGTACTGGTTTTGTGCTGGTGGCGATTGGGGTGATCATTAACCTTCCTGCTATCGCCCTGCAATGGCGGCTGGACTGGGCGTATCGCTGGTGCGCCTTCTTACTTCAAATGCCGCGGGAACTGAGTGCGCCGTTTCAGGCGATTGGCTATGCGTCGCTGTTTTATGGCTTCTGGCCGCAATTAAGCCGCTTTAAGCTGGTGCTTGCGATCGCCTGCGTCGGACGGATGGCGCTGACCAACTATCTATTGCAAACGCTGATTTGTACCACGCTTTTTTACCACCTCGGTTTGTTTATGCATTTTGACCGTCTGGAGCTGCTGGCGTTTGTTATTCCGGTATGGCTGGCGAATATCCTCTTCTCTGTTATCTGGCTGCGTTACTTCCGCCAGGGGCCGGTGGAATGGCTCTGGCGTCAGTTAACTTTGCGTGCTGCCGGACCGGCAATATCTAAAACATCAAGATAACGATCTGGATCACATTCGTTAACAAAATGGCTGTAACCGTTTCCATTGCTGTGACTCGATTCACGAAGTCCTGTATTCAGTGCTGACAAAATAGCCGCCAGCAAGCAGTCATTTACTGCAATCTCATAACAGGTAGTGAATATGATCACCATTCGTGATGTAGCGCGTCAGGCTGGCGTCTCTGTGGCAACGGTTTCCCGAGTGCTCAATAACAGCACGCTGGTCAGTGCCGACACGCGTGAAGCAGTAATGAAAGCCGTGAGTGAGCTGGATTATCGACCAAACGCCAATGCCCAGGCGCTGGCAACTCAGGTTAGCGACACCATTGGCGTGGTGGTGATGGACGTTTCTGATGCGTTTTTCGGCGCGCTGGTAAAAGCGGTGGATCTGGTCGCCCAGCAGCATCAGAAATACGTGCTAATCGGCAATAGCTATCATGAAGCGGAAAAAGAGCGTCACGCCATTGAGGTGTTAATTCGCCAGCGTTGTAATGCATTGATTGTTCACTCAAAAGCATTGAGTGACGATGAACTGGCGCAATTTATGGATAACATTCCCGGTATGGTGTTAATCAACCGCGTTGTGCCGGGGTACGCCCATCGTTGCGTTTGCCTGGATAATCTCAGCGGTGCCCGAATGGCGACGCGCATGTTGCTGAATAACGGTCATCAACGTATTGGTTATCTTTCTTCCAGCCACGGCATTGAAGATGACGCCATGCGTAAAGCAGGCTGGATGAGTGCGTTGAAAGAGCAGGATATTATTCCGCCGGAAAGCTGGATTGGCACTGGTACGCCGGACATGCCGGGCGGTGAGGCGGCGATGGTTGAACTGCTGGGGCGCAATCTACAACTTACCGCTGTATTTGCTTATAACGACAATATGGCTGCTGGCGCACTGACAGCATTAAAAGATAATGGCATTGCGATTCCGTTACATCTCTCAATCATCGGTTTCGATGATATTCCCATCGCCCGTTACACCGACCCGCAATTAACGACCGTACGTTATCCCATTGCTTCAATGGCGAAATTAGCCACCGAACTGGCCTTGCAGGGGGCAGCAGGCAATATTGATCCTCGTGCCAGCCACTGTTTTATGCCGACGTTAGTGCGTCGCCATTCTGTCGCAACACGCCAGAATGCGGCGGCGATCACTAACTCAACAAATCTGGCGATGTAACCGCTTTCAATCTGTGAGTGATTTCACAGTATCTTAACAATGCGATAGCTATGATTGCACCGTTTTAACGTTGTAACCCGTATGTAACAGTGAATAATCACTTTCACCGAGGTAATAGCGTCATAACAACAATTAAAGCCGTTTTCTGGAGCGTTACCGGGCATGGAAGAACGAATTTTAAAAAGTGAGCTTCGGCGTTCAGTAACACTTCATTAACTCTACTGCCCCGCCGAGCATTTATCTCAAGCACTACCCTGCATAAGAAAAACCGGAGATACCATGAATAAGAAGGTGTTAACCCTGTCTGCTGTGATGGCCAGCATGTTATTCGGTGCCGCTGCACACGCTGCTGATACTCGCATTGGTGTAACAATCTACAAGTACGACGATAACTTTATGTCTGTGGTGCGCAAGGCTATTGAGCAAGATGCGAAAGCCGCGCCAGATGTTCAGCTGCTGATGAATGATTCTCAGAATGACCAGTCCAAGCAGAACGATCAGATCGACGTATTGCTGGCGAAAGGGGTGAAGGCACTGGCAATCAACCTGGTTGACCCGGCAGCTGCGGGTACGGTGATTGAGAAAGCGCGTGGGCAAAACGTGCCGGTGGTTTTCTTCAACAAAGAACCGTCTCGTAAGGCGCTGGATAGCTACGACAAAGCCTACTACGTTGGCACTGACTCCAAAGAGTCCGGCATTATTCAGGGCGATTTGATTGCTAAACACTGGGCGGCGAATCAGGGGTGGGATCTGAACAAAGACGGTCAGATTCAGTTCGTACTGCTGAAAGGTGAGCCGGGCCATCCGGATGCAGAAGCACGTACCACTTACGTGATTAAAGAATTGAACGACAAAGGCATCAAAACTGAACAGTTACAGTTAGATACCGCTATGTGGGATACCGCTCAGGCGAAAGATAAGATGGACGCCTGGCTGTCTGGCCCGAACGCCAACAAAATCGAAGTGGTTATCGCCAACAACGATGCGATGGCAATGGGCGCGGTAGAAGCACTTAAAGCACACAACAAGTCCAGCATTCCGGTGTTTGGCGTCGATGCGCTGCCAGAAGCGCTGGCGCTGGTGAAATCCGGTGCACTGGCGGGCACCGTACTGAACGATGCTAACAACCAGGCGAAAGCGACCTTTGATTTGGCGAAAAACCTGGCCGATGGCAAAGGTGCGGCTGATGGCACCAACTGGAAAATCGACAACAAAGTGGTCCGCGTACCTTATGTTGGCGTAGATAAAGACAACCTGGCTGAATTCAGCAAGAAATAAGACTGATTGGGCGCAGTCTATTACTGCGCCCTTATTGTATGACCAACAAGGTAAAATTATATGGTCAGCTCAACGACTCCGTCCTCCGGGGAATACTTGTTGGAAATGAGCGGTATCAACAAGTCCTTTCCTGGTGTTAAGGCACTTGATAACGTTAATTTAAAAGTCCGGCCACATTCTATCCATGCATTAATGGGGGAAAACGGTGCAGGAAAATCGACATTATTAAAATGCCTGTTTGGTATTTATCAAAAAGACTCCGGCACCATTTTATTCCAGGGTAAAGAGATCGATTTCCATTCTGCCAAAGAAGCACTGGAAAATGGTATTTCGATGGTACACCAGGAGTTAAACCTGGTATTACAACGTTCGGTGATGGACAACATGTGGCTGGGGCGATATCCCACCAAAGGTATGTTTGTCGATCAGGACAAAATGTACCGTGAAACCAAAGCGATTTTTGATGAACTGGATATTGATATCGATCCGCGTGCGCGCGTCGGCACATTATCCGTTTCGCAAATGCAGATGATCGAAATCGCCAAAGCGTTTTCCTATAACGCGAAAATTGTGATTATGGATGAACCGACTTCTTCGTTGACCGAAAAAGAGGTCAATCATCTGTTCACTATTATTCGTAAATTAAAAGAGCGCGGCTGCGGTATTGTTTATATCTCGCATAAAATGGAAGAAATCTTCCAGTTATGTGATGAAGTTACCGTATTGCGCGACGGTCAGTGGATCGCTACCGAACCGCTGGCAGGGCTGACGATGGACAAGATCATCGCCATGATGGTTGGGCGTTCTCTTAACCAACGTTTCCCTGACAAAGAAAACAAGCCGGGCGAAGTGATTCTGGAAGTGCGTAACCTGACGTCACTGCGCCAGCCGTCGATTCGCGATGTCTCGTTTGATCTGCATAAAGGGGAGATCCTCGGTATTGCCGGTCTGGTGGGGGCGAAACGTACCGATATTGTTGAGACGTTATTTGGTATTCGCGAGAAATCGGCTGGCACCATTACGTTGCACGGCAAAAAGATCAATAACCATAATGCCAACGAAGCCATAAACCACGGATTTGCACTGGTAACTGAAGAGCGCCGCTCAACGGGAATTTATGCCTATCTGGATATCGGTTTTAACTCGTTAATTTCCAATATTCGCAACTACAAAAATAAAGTTGGTTTACTGGATAACTCGCGGATGAAAAGCGATACCCAGTGGGTGATTGATTCGATGCGGGTAAAAACACCGGGGCATCGGACGCAAATTGGTTCGCTCTCAGGTGGTAATCAGCAAAAGGTGATTATTGGTCGCTGGCTGTTAACGCAACCAGAAATATTAATGCTCGATGAACCGACGCGCGGTATTGATGTCGGGGCGAAGTTTGAGATTTATCAGTTAATTGCCGAGCTGGCGAAGAAAGGCAAGGGGATTATTATTATCTCCTCCGAAATGCCAGAGTTGTTAGGGATAACAGACCGTATTCTGGTCATGAGCAATGGTCTCGTTTCTGGAATTGTCGATACAAAAACAACAACGCAAAACGAAATTCTGCGTCTTGCGTCTTTGCACCTTTAAGATTAGGGGCTTCCCATGAGTGCGTTAAATAAGAAAAGTTTTCTTACTTACCTGAAAGAGGGCGGTATTTACGTCGTTCTTTTAGTTTTGCTGGCAATTATTATTTTCCAGGACCCAACATTTTTAAGTCTGTTGAACTTAAGTAATATTCTCACCCAGTCATCGGTGCGTATTATTATCGCGCTCGGTGTGGCAGGGTTAATTGTCACCCAGGGGACCGACCTTTCTGCAGGTCGCCAGGTGGGGCTGGCGGCAGTAGTAGCGGCGACGTTATTGCAGTCCATGGATAACGCCAACAAAGTGTTCCCGGAAATGGCGACGATGCCGATTGCGCTGGTTATTCTGATTGTCTGTGCCATTGGTGCGGTGATCGGTTTGATCAACGGCCTGATTATCGCTTATCTCAACGTGACGCCGTTCATTACCACGCTCGGCACGATGATCATCGTCTATGGCATCAACTCGCTCTATTACGACTTTGTCGGGGCGTCGCCAATTTCTGGTTTTGACAGTGGCTTCTCTACCTTTGCTCAGGGCTTTGTCGCGCTGGGGAGTTTCCGTCTCTCTTACATCACCTTCTACGCGCTGATTGCGGTGGCGTTCGTCTGGGTGTTGTGGAACAAAACCCGCTTCGGCAAGAACATTTTTGCTATCGGCGGTAACCCGGAAGCGGCGAAAGTTTCTGGTGTCAACGTCGGCCTGAACCTGCTGATGATCTACGCGTTGTCTGGTGTGTTCTATGCCTTCGGCGGGATGTTAGAAGCCGGACGTATCGGCTCTGCCACCAACAACCTCGGCTTTATGTATGAGCTGGATGCTATCGCGGCGTGCGTGGTAGGCGGCGTATCGTTCAGCGGCGGTGTGGGGACGGTGATTGGCGTGGTGACCGGGGTAATTATTTTTACCGTCATCAACTATGGCCTGACGTACATCGGTGTAAACCCGTACTGGCAGTACATCATCAAAGGGGCGATTATTATCTTCGCCGTGGCGCTGGATTCACTGAAATACGCGCGTAAGAAGTGATGTGATTGTGGGTATTGCCGGATGCGTCGCATCCGGCAATCGGTGCCAAATGCCGGATGCGTCGCTGGTTTTACAACGTTACAGAGTGTTCTTTCTCTCCCTTCTTAAACTTCACTTCCCCAAGCTCAATACAACCCACCGGGCAGACGTGACCACAAAGCAGACAACCCACGCATTTCTCGGTATTACAATGCGGCGTGCGTGTTTTCTCGCTCCATTCCATCGCCTGGTGACCGCCGTCGTAACAGGAAATATAACAGCGTCCACAGCCAACACATTTATCGAGATTGATACGGGGATAGACAATATAACTGCGGTCTAAATCTTCCGCCGGAACAATATTGTTATTCGCCAGACCTACCATCTCCTGCAACGAATCAAATCCCTGATCGGCGAGATAATGCGACAACCCGCTCGCCATATCTTCCACTATCCGATACCCGTACTGCATAATGCCGGTGGTCACCTGTAACGTTGCTGCGCCGAGCAATAAAAACTCCGCCGCATCCTCCCAGGTTTCAATGCCGCCGATACCGCTGATCGGGAAATCGCGCAGTTCTGGATGGGTGCGCATTTGCTGAATAAAGCGCAGGGCGATCGGTTTCACTGCTTTACCGGAATAACCGGAAATACTCGATTTACCGTTAACGATCGGCATACCAATTTTCTGATTAAGATCGATATTGGTGATTGATTTAACGGTGTTAATCGCCGCAATGCCATCTGCGCCGCCGCGCTTCGCCGCCAGCGCCACTTCGCACATATCACCGATATTCGGCGTCATCTTCGCCAGCATTGGCAGCGTGGAACCACGTTTTACTGCCCGACAATATTTTTCTACCAGCTCCGGGCTTTGCCCGACATCGCTACCCATCGCATGAGAAGTCATTTGCGGACAGGAGAAGTTACACTCGATCATATCCGCGCCAGCTTCTTGCACCAGGCGCGCCAGCTCCTCCCATTGCTGCTCATTTTCCCCCATGATCGAAGCGATCAATACTTTGTCCGGGTAATCTTCCTTCAGCCGACGCAGGGCGGCCAGATTCTCTTCCAACGGATGTTCAGCAATCTGCTCCATATTTTTGAAGCCGATAAAACCGGTATCTTCTTTCACCAGATGATCAAAACGCGGCGAGACTTCGTTGGCGATAAAAAAACCGATCGTTTTAAACACCACGCCACCCCAGCCTGTGTCGTAGGCTTTGGCACACATCTCATAGCAGTTGCCTACCGGCGAAGAAGAGAGGCAGAACGGGTTGGGAAACTTCACGCCGCAAAAAGTAATCGAAAGATCTTTCGTTAACATGAGCAAGCTCCCTCTAAATAGTGATGAATCGCCCCGGCGGCTTCTTTCCCGGTTTTCACTGCATAGACCACGGTTTTGTCACCCTCAACAATATCGCCAGCAGCAAAGACTTGCGGATCGCGGGTCTGATAATTTTGTGTTTTGATGGTGTTACGCTGCGGCTCTAACTCCGCAAAGGCATCCAGTCTGGCATGCTGACCGACGGCGAGAATAATTTTATCTGCCGCCATCGTCAGTTCGCCCGGTAACCGTACATGCTTAAACGTGACTTTATTGCCTTCCACGGCTACTGGCGTGAATCCATCGATGATCGAAACGCCCAGCTCCCGAGCGCTGGCAAACTCTTTTTCGCTTGCCGGAAACTCATCTAACTCTTCACGCGCTACGCAAGTTACCGCCTGACAGCCGAGAACTTTCAGCGTGCTGGCTACGTCCATCGCGACATCACCGCCGCCGATAATTAATGCGCTTTGTGGAATGCTGATATCGCCTTGCGCCTGTCGTGCACGTTGCAAGAAGTCGACGGCAATCTCAACGTCGCTATGCTCAAACAGTGGTAGCCCGGAACCGCTAGATAACCCCACGGTGACCAGTACCGCGCGGTTTTCCGCTTTCAGCTGCTCCAGGGTGAGTGTTTTACCGATTTCGTTATTGCACTTAATGGTCACGCCCATTTTTTCAATACGGGCGATTTCTGCATCCAGTACTGATTGCGGTAACCGGAATTGCGGAATGCCGTTACGCAACCAGCCACCGGGTTGTGCTTCTTTCTCATAGATCGTGACGTCATAACCCTGGTTTGTCAGCGTCACACTGGCCTGCAATCCGGCAGGACCTGCGCCAATAATGGCGACTTTGCCGAGCGTTTTAGTACCGGGCTGATAAATTTCCATCCCAGTTTGTTGTTCAAAATCAGTAACAAAACGCTGTAAGCGGCCGATATCAATGGGAGTATCAACACCGGCACGGGTACAACCGCTTTGGCATAATTTCTCCGTCGGGCACACTCTGGCACAAACGGCACCGAGGGCATTATTTTCACGAATTGTCTCGGCAGCGCCTTTAAAATTACGAAAGTAGATTGAGCGAATAAATTTCCCCGGATCGGTCTGTGCCGGGCAAGCCTGACTACAGGGAGCGTCGTGACATAATAAGCAGCGAGAGGCTTCTTTAATCGCCAGTAACGGTGTAAAAGCCGGAGTGAGTTCATCCAGATAATTTTGTTGCGGCATGTGATCTTCCTTAATGCTATGAGTAATTAAGGCGAACGCTAAATATACTCGTCATACTTCAAGTTGCATGTGCTGCGTCTGCGTTCGCTCACCCCAGTCACTTACTTATGTAAGCTCCTGGGGACTCACTCACTTGTCGCCTTCCTGCAACTTGAATTATTTAGAGTATAAATATTGCGTGCTGATATTAAGGCTATGCGCGTGGGGAAATTTAAACTGTGAAAGGATTCACAAATAGCTGCGGTTCAGAATGTTATATCCGCAGCTTATTGAGTGAAGTAATAATTATTCTCAATAATTAACAGAAAAGAGAAAATATTAACGATAGAAAATAAGATAAACAATCATGCCGATAGATAAAATTCCGAAGCCGATATATGCCACCATATAAGCGAAGAAGAGTCCGGGATTTTTTGCTCGCCAGACATACACCGGTTCCGGTGCATTTTTAACCCGTTTATCAATCGCGCCTGCGCGCCAGCCTTTCCATGCTTCGCGGAAACAAAATATCGGGATAAGGAAAAAAACGGCAACGACAAAAAACTGCTGTACATCCATAACTACTTTCCTTGTTTCTTTTGCAATTCAAGTAACTGTTCGGGCGTGACGGCGGGATACCCCTGCGCATCTTCCGGCACCTGGTGCATAGCCGGAATAGGGACCAGCGGCCCTAAAAAACGCGGTTCACGTTTAAAAATATAAAGGTCGGCCAGCGCTCCGAAACGGGCGGCAAATTCGCGAATACGTACTGACAGCATATCTTTCGGTGACGGTACGGCATAACACTGAGCCTGAATCCCCATATGCAGCGCAATAAATAATGCCCGCTCACAGTGGAAACGTTGGGTGATAATAATGAAATCATTAGTATCGAAAACTTTGCGTGTACGCACGATGGAATCCAGCGTACGAAAGCCTGCGTAATCGAGAACAATATCTGATGGGTCGACACCAGCAGCGATTAAATCTTTGCGCATGGTCATCGGCTCATTATAACTTTGCAATGCGTTATCGCCGCTCAGTAATAGATAATTTACCTTACCGCTGTTATAGGCATTAATCGCTCCTTGAATGCGGTAGCGATAATACTGATTAATTACGCCAGTACGATAATATTTTGCTGTGCCGAGCACCACACCGACCTGGCGGTAGGGGAGATCCTGCAATTCGTCGTAGATATAAGGCGCGGTTTTCCAGCTCATCCAGCGATCGAGGCCGAGCACAGTCAACAGCAGCAAGCCGATCAGGACTAACAGGCTGAGGAACACGCGCTTTAACATGCAGGAGACTCGATCTAAGGAAAATTTCCATCAGGCTACTTTACCCGCTGGTTTTGCGCAAGAAACGGCAAACTGTTTGCCGGGATTTTCGACACCAGGAGAGGGCTGGCAAGCCGGACAAGGCGTTCACGCCGCATCCGGCACCAGGCTTAAGCGAGAAGCACGCGGTCGATATTGTGACAGCCGAGAGCTTTCAGCGTTGCGGAGGTGGCATCCCACTGAATCAACGGCGCATCGGCTTTTTCTGCCAGAACCGCGCGCTGGATATCCGGGTAATCATAACCCTTGAGATTCAACAGAATTAACGCCCCCTGCAACGGTGGCAGAGTCGGGTTGAATGCGGCGTTTTCAGCGTAGCTGCCGCTGAAAATACGACCGTCTTTACATTCCAGCGCGACACCGCTTGGCGACTTACTGTAAGGCATGTGCGAACGGTTTGCCGCTGCAATCGCCGCCTGAGAAAGCGCATCACCCGTCAGCGCATAGCCGTGATCCTGCTCGTCCATCAGCAGCGTTTTAATCTCCAGATCTTTCGGCCCAAAGGCATCCGGCAGATAGTCACGCAGCGCGTGTGCCTCGCGGCCCGGCAGATGAATACGCAGATCCAGACCGCTGTTTAGTTCATTCATAAACTGACGGCAGTGACCACAAGGCGTGTAGTTAACGGTGATGGCTGCAAGCGCTTTTTCACCACTCAACCAGGCGTGGCTGATCGCGCTTTGTTCGGCATGAACGGTTTGCTGCATTGTCGCACCAATAAATTCCATATTGGCACCAAAATACCAGGTTCCGCTCACACCGCGCGCAATTGCGCCAACATTAAAATTCGACAATGGCGTACGCGCACAGGCCGCCGCCAGCGGAAGTAGTGCGAATGCCAGCGCGTCTTCGTCCAGCCCCGTTGCGCTCTTTAGCGATGAGACTTGCTCCCCGGTCAACAAAGCGGGGAAGTACTTGTCTGCCAGAATAGGTTCCAGTGCAGATTGCAAGTTATCCGCAAGTTGGGCAAAAGCGGTTTGAAAACGTGGATGCATGGCGTTGCCTCATAATCATGTAATGGGATAACAGTTTACGAACCCGTTATGGCTTTATATGTGATCTGAATCTCATTAATTATGCAACGCGTGAAACTTACATCAAAAATGCGCGACGCATCGCAAATTTTAGCCCATTACTGCCAGAATAATCGGGAAAAGGAACGGTGCGATCAGCGAAGTAATAATCCCGCATAACACCAGTGCCAGCGAACTAAACGCACCTTCCTGATAATCCAGCTCGGCGCAGCGCGCCGTACCGAGGGCGTGCGAGGCTGTCCCCATCGCCAGACCGCGCGCAGCTTTGGTACGAATACGCATCGCATTAAGCAATGTATGGCCAAACACAGCGCCGAGGATGCCGACGAAAATGACGCAAACTGCGCTGATTGCCGGAATACCGCCAATACTGCCGCCAACCGCCATTGCAATAGGCGTGGTGACTGATTTCGGCAGGATTGACGCGGCGATTTCCGGAGAAGCGCCCATCAACAATGCCACGGAAGTCCCCGTCACCATCGCAACCACGCTGCCGATAAAACAGATGGTGATGATCGATTTCCAGCGCGCGCGGATCTGGTGTAGCTGCTCATATAAAGGATAGGCCAGCGCGACGACCGCCGGTTGCAGCAGATCGTTTAGCACTTCGCTACCTTTAAAGTAGCTGTCGTAGGAGATGCCGGTCAGCATTAAAAAAGGAATGATCACCACCATTGCTACCAGCAACGGGTTAAGCAAGGGAAACTTATACCGTGCCGCCAGTTTGCGGGCGGCAAAAAAGACAATCAATGTCAGCGGTAATGACCACCAGATATTCGCCATCATTCTTCTGATCCTTTCTGACCTACGACTTTACGTTCACCATGCACCAGTTGCGAACTCCAGCTCACCACCAGAAAAACCACCAGCGTACTGACTGCACAGGAAACCACTACCGGGCCAAACTGTGCGCGGAGCAAATCAAAATATTGCATGACGCCTACGCCAATCGGCACAAACAATAGCGCCATATAGCGAATCAGTACGTAGCACCCCGGATTGACCCATTTCGCCGGAAGTATTTGCAAGGCCAGCAGGACAAACAGGATTAGCATCCCGATGATGCTGCCCGGAATGGTTACCGGTAGCAGTGAAGCAATGAAAATGCCTGCATACAGGCAGGCATAAATCAGGACGAAAGCGCGTAAATATTGCCAGATAATGTTCAGTGTCTTACTCATAATCAACACCCCAGATGAGATGGATTCATCATACAATTAATTCGTAAAACGTGCTACCGATCACATTAAGAAATCAGCGCTTATTTTTTCGCTCCCGGGCATTACGCAATGAGCAGCGAACTCAGGCATACATCAAGCATAGAGAGGGAATGCAGTTTGCAGCAATCCCTCTTTGCAGACCTTTAATCCGTTGACCATAGGCGCTAACATAGCGCCTCATTTTTTTGCGGGTGATGATATGCGTGTGTTACTGGCTCCGATGGAGGGTGTACTCGACTCTCTGGTGCGTGAATTGCTGACCGAAGTTAACGACTACGATCTGTGCATCACCGAGTTTGTCCGCGTGGTGGATCAACTGCTGCCAATAAAAGTCTTTCATCGCATTTGCCCTGAGCTACAAAATGCCAGCCGGACACCTTCCGGTACGCTGGTGCGCGTGCAGTTGTTAGGTCAGTTCCCACAATGGCTGGCAGAGAATGCCGCCCGTGCGGTCGAGTTAGGTTCCTGGGGTGTGGATCTCAATTGCGGCTGCCCGTCGAAAACGGTTAACGGTAGCGGCGGCGGCGCGACGTTACTCAAAGATCCTGAACTCATCTACCAGGGGGCAAAAGCGATGCGTGAAGTTGTACCGGCGCATTTGCCCGTCAGCGTAAAAGTGCGTCTGGGCTGGGACAGCGGTGAGAAGAAATTTGAAATCGCCGATGCGGTTCAACAGGCTGGTGCTACAGAGCTGGTGGTGCATGGGCGGACGAAAGAGCAGGGTTACCGCGCGGAGCATATTGACTGGCAGGCGATTGGCGAGATTCGCCAGCGGCTGAATATTCCGGTGATTGCCAACGGTGAAATCTGGGACTGGCAGAGCGCGCAACAATGCATGGCGATCAGCGGCTGTGACGCAGTGATGATTGGTCGCGGGGCGCTCAATATTCCCAACCTGAGCCGGGTGGTAAAATATAACGAACCGCGAATGCCGTGGCCGGAGGTAGTTGCTTTGCTGCAAAAATATACCCGTCTGGAAAAGCAGGGCGATACCGGGTTATATCACGTTGCGCGGATTAAACAGTGGTTGAGTTATTTGCGTAAAGAATACGATGAAGCAACGGAATTATTTCAGCATGTTCGGGTGTTGAATAATTCCCCTGATATTGCAAGGGCTATTCAGGCAATTGATATCGAGAAACTCTAAAAAACCATAGTGATGTTTTTTGACAATGTGTTAGCTCTTTATCAATAGGCCGCACGGTTGTTTGGTGGCGTCAAAATCGCCGAGGCGTTCCCCGAAGGCCGGGGCAGCCCACATGGATGTGGGCTGAGGGCGCGTTTTACAGGGATGTTACCTCGCGCCCGACCCGGTAGCCGTAAGGGATAAGCCGAGGGCACCGCGCAGCGGCGATTTTGTTCGCCAGAGCCCGGGGGTGCAGGGGGCGGCGGCGATTGGTCGCCCCCTGCGCGCTCCTTGCGCCAGTGATTATATGAAGCAATGCACATGACAGGAGCGCAACAGGATGAGAGACTGAAATATTCTCGTTATTTTCGGATCTGATGACATTAATTAATTTTAAAATATCATCTTAAATACGCCAGTCACCACCAGTAGCCCAATCAGGAAAATAATCAATACAGCCCAGAGTATAATTTTCATTGGCGTTCCTTTATTTGTGAGTGCTGAATAAGTATAGGAAAAAACGAAGCCCTTTGCCGTTATCCATAAACGATTAAGATAAATCGGAAGATATCATTCACTTAGTGTATATTTTTCTGGATATGTCGTTTTATTGCTACTGATGTATTGCCACGCGAAACTAAAAAATATATCGCAACACACGGTAATCTCCGCGCACCTTTTCTTACCTGATTATTCCCCCATGAATCGTGATTCCTTTTATCCCGCCATCGCCTGTTTTCCGCTGTTACTGATGCTGGCCGGGTGTGCGCCTATGCATGAAACCCGCCAGGCGTTAAGCCAGCAAACGCCCGCTTCACAAGTTGACACCGCATTACCCACGGCGCTGAAAAATGGTTGGCCAGACAGCCAATGGTGGCTGGAGTATCACGATAATCAACTCACTTCATTAATTAACAATGCACTACAGAACGCACCGGATATGCAGGTGGCTGAACAGCGCATTCAGCTGGCTGAAGCCCAGGCGAAGGCAGTTGCCACTCAGGATGGTCCGCAGATCGACTTTTCTGCGGATATGGAGCGGCAAAAAATGTCGGCAGAAGGGTTAATGGGGCCGTTTGCTCTGAACGATCCTGCCGCAGGTACGACCGGTCCGTGGTACACCAACGGTACTTTTGGCTTAACGGCGGGCTGGCATCTCGATATCTGGGGAAAGAATCGGGCGGAGGTTACTGCTCGCCTGGGTACGGTTAAAGCACGGGCGGCGGAACGCGAGCAAACCCGCCAATTGCTGGCTGGCAGCGTAGCCCGTCTGTACTGGGAGTGGCAAACCCAGGCGGCGTTAAACACTGTCTTACAGCAAATCGAAAAAGAGCAGAACACCATTATCGCCACCGATCGCCAGCTATATCAGAACGGGATTACTTCTTCAGTTGAAGGTGTGGAAACCGATATTAATGCCAGCAAAACCCGGCAGCAGCTCAACGATGTCGCGGGGAAAATGAAAATTATTGAGGCACGGTTAAATGCACTCACAAATCACCAGACAAAGTCACTGAAGCTTAAACCGGTCGCGTTGCCGAAAGTGGCAAGCCAGCTTCCTGATGAACTGGGGTACTCCTTACTGGCCCGGCGGGCAGATTTGCAGGCGGCGCACTGGTACGTTGAGTCATCGCTAAGCACCATTGATGCGGCAAAAGCGGCATTTTATCCTGACATCAACCTGATGGCCTTCCTGCAACAGGATGCGTTGCACTTAAGCGATCTGTTCCGTCATTCCGCGCAGCAAATGGGCGTTACGGCAGGCCTGACGCTACCCATTTTCGATAGTGGTCGTCTTAACGCCAACCTCGATATCGCAAAAGCCGAAAGCAACTTGTCTATCGCCAGCTACAACAAAGCGGTGGTTGAAGCGGTGAATGACGTGGCGCGGGCAGCCAGTCAGGTTCAGACACTGGCGGAGAAAAACCAGCATCAGGCGCAAATTGAGCGCGATGCCTTGCGTGTAGTAGGTCTTGCGCAGGCGCGCTTTAACGCGGGCATCATTGCCGGTTCCCGCGTCAGCGAAGCCAGAATCCCGGCGCTTCGCGAGCGGGCCAATGGCCTGTTATTGCAAGGGCAGTGGCTGGATGCCTCCATTCAACTCACTGGTGCGTTGGGCGGGGGTTACAAACGCTGATGATATGCGCCTTCTATACTTAACGTTTATTCAGCGTTAAGTGGAGAACTCGATGGCACAGGTTGCGATTATTACCGCCTCCGATTCGGGGATCGGCAAAGAGTGCGCGTTATTACTGGCGCAGCAGGGGTTTGATATTGGTATTACCTGGCACTCTGATGAAGAAGGGGCAAAAGATACCGCGCGTGAGGTGGTTAGCCACGGCGTACGTGCGGAGATCGTGCAGCTGGATCTCGGCAATCTACCAGAAGGGGCACTGGCGCTGGAGAAACTCATTCAACGGCTGGGGCGTATTGATGTGCTGGTGAATAATGCGGGCGCAATGACCAAAGCGCCGTTTCTTGATATGGCTTTCGATGAGTGGCGCAAGATTTTTACCGTTGATGTCGATGGTGCATTTTTATGCTCGCAAATTGCTGCCCGCCAGATGGTGAAACAAGGGCAGGGTGGTCGCATCATCAACATTACGTCGGTGCATGAACATACGCCGTTGCCGGATGCCAGCGCCTACACAGCCGCTAAACATGCGCTCGGCGGGTTAACCAAAGCGATGGCGCTGGAGCTGGTCAGGCATAAGATTTTGGTGAATGCGGTTGCACCTTGGGCGATCGCCACGCCAATGAACGGCATGGATGATGGCGACGTGAAGCCCGGCGCGGAGCCTTCGATTCCCTTGCGGCGTTTTGGCGCAACGCATGAGATTGCCAGCCTGGTGGTGTGGCTTTGTTCGGAGGGCGCAAATTACACCACTGGGCAGTCGTTGATAGTGGATGGCGGCTTTATGTTGGCGAATCCGCAGTTCAACCCAGAATAGCGCAGTGAGGTGCGTGGTTATTTCATTGGGTTAGGCCAGATAAGACACGCCAGCGTCGCATCAGGCATGGAACATCCGGTGCCGGATGTGGCGTGAATGCTTATCTGTGGCAACTGCTTTATGCCTGATTATCCGGCTTTTTCTTCCCGCGCCGTTTCAGCCACCAGCGCACGCCTACCACCAGAACCACGACCAGAATCAACCAGACCCAGTGCTTCAAATGCTGGTCGAGATTGTGCAACCACGGCGCAATCACCTGACCACCAGCGTAACCGATAGTGGTAAAAATCAACGCCCAGGCAAATGCGCCAAGGATATTCAGTGGCAGAAAGATTTTCGGCGGCAGCTGGCTGGCACCAATCAGCGTCGGGCCAATCACCCTAAAGCCATACATAAAACGCGTACCAATGACAAACAGATACGGATGGCGTTGGATAAGTTTCTGCGCCCGCTCAATTTTATCCTGATGTTTCGAGAAACGGCGTAATAGCTTGCCGCCAAAGCGCCGCCCGCACAGATAAAGCACCTGGTCGCCAATCATGCCGCCAAGCGCCACAGAAAGTACCACCAGCGGGAACTTTAATAGCCCCTGATGTGCCGCAACGCCTCCCAGCAAAGTCACGGTTTCACCTTCCGCCAGGCTACCGATCACCAGCGCGGCATAACCATATTGTGAGATGAGTGTATTGAGATCCATAGGCCAGTCTGTCTCCCTTTGCTTGCCTGTAAGCATACACCCTGTGAATAGTTCACGCTGAAAAAGGACGTACATCAGACGGTGCAAATTACATGAACGAACAAAAAATAATCACAAGCTGACTTATACTTGAACTGTCAGGTTCATGAACTCACAACAAGGGGGCGGTATGAGCCATGTCTGGGGACTGTTTTCCCATCCCGATCGTGAAATGCAGGTGATTAATCGCGAAAACGAAACGATTTCTCACCATTACACCCACCACGTTTTGCTGATGGCGGCGATTCCGGTGATTTGCGCCTTCATTGGCACTACACAGATTGGCTGGAATTTTGGCGATGGCACTATCCTGAAGTTATCCTGGTTTACCGGACTGGCGCTGGCTGTCTTGTTTTATGGCGTTATGCTGGCTGGGGTCGCGGTGATGGGGCGGGTCATCTGGTGGATGGCGCGCAATTATCCGCAACGTCCATCACTTGCGCACTGCATGGTCTTCGCGGGCTACGTTGCAACTCCGCTGTTTTTAAGCGGTCTGGTGGCGCTTTATCCACTGGTCTGGTTGTGTGCGCTGGTCGGCACGGTGGCGCTGTTTTACACCGGCTACCTGCTTTATCTCGGTATTCCGAGCTTCCTGAATATCAACAAAGAGGAAGGCCTTAGCTTCTCCAGTTCGACGCTGGCGATTGGCGTGCTGGTGCTGGAAGTGCTGCTCGCCCTTACCGTTATACTATGGGGCTACGGTTATCGTTTGTTCTAGAAAGTACTTTTGTGTTGCATTGCTGGCGTAAATGTCAGCAATGCAGCATTTCCTCACGATTCTCCTTTGACGATCGCACTTTTTGCTCGTTATGATGGCGTCGCTAGCCTCAGTAAATCCTTACTCCGGCGGTGCGCAACCCGTGCGCGTGAACCACTATCTGAATGCTCATCATGCCGAAATTTCGAGTTTCTTTATTTAGCCTGGCCCTGATGCTGGCTGTGCCTTTGGCACCGCAGGCCGTTGCGAAAACGGCAGCCGCTACCACCGCTTCACAGCCGGAAATTGCCTCCGGTAGCGCGATGATTGTTGATCTGAATACCAACAAAGTGATCTATTCGAACCACCCGGATCTGGTGCGTCCGATTGCGTCTATCAGCAAATTAATGACCGCGATGGTCGTGCTGGATGCGCGACTGCCGCTGGATGAAAAACTAAAAGTGGATATCAGCCAGACGCCGGAGATGAAAGGGGTCTATTCGCGCGTACGACTGAATAGCGAAATCAGCCGTAAAGATATGCTGTTGCTGGCGCTGATGTCTTCAGAAAACCGCGCGGCGGCAAGCCTTGCGCACCATTATCCCGGTGGTTACAAAGCCTTTATTAAGGCGATGAATGCGAAAGCGAAATCGCTCGGAATGAACAACACGCGCTTTGTTGAACCGACCGGATTGTCGGTGCATAACGTTTCAACCGCCCGTGACTTAACCAAACTGCTCATTGCCAGCAAACAATATCCGTTGATCGGGCAGTTAAGTACCACCCGGGAAGATATGGCAACCTTCTCTAACCCGACGTATACGCTGCCGTTCCGCAATACTAACCATCTGGTGTATCGCGATAACTGGAATATTCAGTTAACCAAAACCGGCTTTACCAATGCGGCGGGCCATTGTCTGGTGATGCGTACGGTTATCAATAATAAACCGGTGGCGCTGGTAGTGATGGACGCGTTTGGCAAATATACCCATTTTGCCGATGCCAGCCGCCTGCGTACCTGGATTGAGACCGGTAAAGTGATGCCTGTTCCGGCAGCAGCGTTGAGCTATAAAAAACAAAAAGCCGCCCAAATGGCGGCGGCGGGGCAGACGGCACAGAACGATTAAGTGAATTCGGATGGCGATACTCTGCCATCCGTAATTTTTACTCCACTTCCTGCCAGTTTTTCCGCTTACTGGTTTTACCGATCCCCGGATTCATACTGTTGGTCGGATCGTTCTCGCGATAAAACTTCTGCAACGTCTCCGGTGCTTTATACAAATGACCGACGTTATGTTCGGCAGGATATTGCGCGCCACGCTGCTGCAGCAGTTCCAGCATCTGTTCTTTCAACGCATGCACATCCACGCCTTTTTTAACGATGTAATCCTGATGGAAGACATAGCACATAAAATGGCCGTAATAGAGCTTGTGCACCAGCTGGCTGTCGATTTCCGGCGGTAAATGCTCATACCACTCGGTGTCGTTACGCCGCAGAGCGATATCCAGTGCCAGAATGTCTTCGACTTCATCGGAATGCACCGCCTGATAACGAATTGCTGCGCCCGCAGCGGCGAAACGGTGTAAAAACGCTTTGCTACCTTCCTCCGGCGTACAGACAAAGAAATCGCCTTCGGCCTGTTTGAAATAATCCACCAGCCACGATTTGGCTTCACCGACGCCATCGCCCGCCATTTTTAACAGCAGATGATGCTCGTATTTATCGCGCCAGTTTTTCATGCGCGGCGGTAAATGGCTGGGGAACAGGTGACCGAATTTTTGCATCGCACGGTCGGTAAAATGCGGACGGAAGAATTTCACTTTCTCCAGCATCGCATCGGTGCGCCCCTTGAGATTAAAGAAGAACGGCATCTTGTCGCTGCCTAACTTATCAATCATCAGGAAGGTGTCTTTGCCGTATTTTTCCGCAATATCGTAGATATCCCGGTGCATATATTCCCCGGCAACCGGCAGATTTTCGAAATTAGCCAGAATATGACGGCGGATTTCGGTCAGTACTTCTGGCTGGTTGGTGCCGATATAAAACACCTGCTGATTTTTTTCCGCTTCGAAGGTATCAAGACGTACCGCAAAGACGGCCAGCTTCCCGGCGCAACCAGAAGATTCAAATAACCGATCCGGATCGGCGTTATAACGTGCGGGCGTGTCGGCTTCAATATCACGAACGCGGTGGACATAGTCATAATCGTGGGCGTGACGACCATCGTGGCGCACATCGTCATCTTTGATGCGATCGTCATCCAGCTTGCTAAGGATCTGCTCCGGCGTTTCGCCCAGATCAATCCCCAGATGGTTCACCAGCGTCAGTTTGCCGTCTTCATTTATACGCGCGAATAACGACATTTCGGTATACGCCGGGCCACGCTGCACCAGCGAGCCGCCGGAGTTGTTACAAATACCGCCGATGACCGATGCGCCTATACACGATGAGCCAATCACCGAGTGCGGTTCGCGTCCCAGCGGTTTGAGGGCTTTTTCCAGCGAATAAAGCGTGGTGCCCGGATAGGCCAGCACCTGTTCGCCCTTGCCAAGAACGTGCAGCTTGTCGAGACGCAGGGTGCTGATGATCACGATATCGCGATCATAGTCGTTACCGTTTGGCGTCGAGCCTTCGGTCAGACCTGTATTGGCTGCCTGCATCAGAATAATTTTGTCGGCGGTGACGCAGGCTTTCAGCACCCGCCACAATTCCAGTAGTGAGCCAGGGAAAACGACAGCCAGTGCATCGCCCTGACCAGAACGGAAGCCCTTGCGATAGCGGGCCGTTTTTGCGGGATCGGTGAGCAGGTGTGAAGAACCCACCAGTCGGGCAAGTTCATTCAAAAAGGCTTTATTATCAGTTGTTGTCATGGAAGACATTTTCCACTCCTTGTGGTGGCGAAAAAATATCACAAACTAGAATAGCGCCTTGTATGACAATTCAGCGAGTGAATATTTTGAAAATTCAGACAATAAACTGAGCATTCTTTTTCTCTCTCTATCATGCTTATGGCAAACTACGGTTTTTGCACTATTTTCGCTGCCTCGTCGGGCAACAGAGGAAGAAAAATCCATATGAAATGGCTATGTTCAGTAGGAATCGCGGTGAGTCTGGCCCTGCAGCCAGCACTGGCAGATGATTTATTCGGCAACCATCCATTAACGCCCGAAGCGCGGGATGCGTTCGTCACCGAACTGCTTAAGAAAATGACAGTTGATGAGAAAATTGGTCAGCTGCGCTTAATCAGCGTCGGCCCGGATAATCCGAAAGAGGCGATCCGCGAGATGATCAAAGACGGTCAGGTTGGGGCGATTTTCAACACCGTAACCCGTCAGGATATCCGCGCCATGCAGGATCAGGTGATGGAATTAAGCCGCCTGAAAATTCCTCTTTTCTTTGCTTACGACGTGCTGCACGGTCAGCGCACGGTGTTCCCGATTAGCCTCGGCCTGGCCTCGTCTTTTAACCTCGATGCGGTGAAAACAGTCGGGCGTGTCTCTGCTTATGAAGCGGCAGATGATGGCCTGAATATGACCTGGGCACCGATGGTCGATGTCTCGCGCGATCCGCGCTGGGGACGTGCTTCCGAAGGTTTTGGCGAAGATACGTATCTCACTTCAACAATGGGTAAAACCATGGTGGAAGCGATGCAGGGTAAAAGTCCGGCAGATCGCTACTCGGTGATGACCAGCGTCAAACACTTTGCCGCATACGGTGCGGTAGAAGGCGGTAAAGAGTACAACACCGTCGATATGAGTCCGCAGCGCCTGTTTAATGATTATATGCCGCCGTACAAAGCGGGGCTGGACGCAGGCAGCGGCGCGGTGATGGTGGCGCTGAACTCGCTGAACGGCACGCCAGCCACCTCCGATTCATGGCTGCTGAAAGATGTTCTGCGCGACCAGTGGGGCTTTAAAGGCATCACCGTTTCCGATCACGGCGCAATCAAAGAGCTGATTAAACATGGCACGGCGGCAGACCCGGAAGATGCGGTGCGCGTGGCGCTGAAATCCGGCATCAACATGAGTATGAGCGACGAGTACTACTCGAAGTATCTGCCTGGGTTGATCAAATCCGGCAAAGTGACGATGGAAGAGCTGGATGACGCTACCCGTCATGTACTGAACGTTAAATATGATATGGGGTTGTTTAACGACCCATACAGCCATTTGGGGCCGAAAGAGTCTGACCCGGTGGATACCAATGCCGAAAGCCGCCTGCACCGCAAAGAAGCGCGTGAAGTGGCGCGTGAAAGCCTGGTGTTGCTGAAAAACCGTCTCGAAACGTTACCGCTGAAAAAATCGGCCACCATTGCGGTGGTTGGGCCACTGGCGGACAGTAAACGTGACGTGATGGGCAGCTGGTCCGCAGCCGGTGTTGCCGATCAATCCGTGACCGTACTGACCGGGATTAAAAATGCCGTCGGTGAAAACGGTAAAGTGCTGTACGCCAAAGGGGCGAACGTCACCAGTGACAAAGGCATTATCGATTTCCTGAATCAGTATGAAGAGGCGGTCAAAGTCGATCCGCGTTCGCCGCAAGAGATGATTGATGAAGCGGTGCAAACCGCGAAACAATCTGATGTGGTGGTGGCTGTGGTCGGTGAAGCTCAGGGGATGGCGCACGAGGCCTCCAGCCGTACCGATATTACTATTCCGCAAAGCCAACGTGACTTGATTGCGGCGTTGAAAGCCACTGGTAAACCGCTGGTGCTGGTGCTGATGAATGGGCGTCCGCTGGCGCTGGTGAAAGAAGATCAGCAGGCTGATGCGATTCTGGAAACCTGGTTTGCGGGTACGGAAGGGGGTAATGCGATTGCCGATGTATTGTTTGGCGATTACAACCCGTCCGGTAAGCTACCGATGTCCTTCCCGCGTTCTGTCGGGCAGATCCCTGTGTACTACAGCCATCTGAATACCGGGCGTCCGTATAATGCCGACAAGCCGAACAAATACACTTCGCGTTATTTTGATGAAGCTAACGGGGCGCTGTATCCGTTCGGTTATGGTCTGAGCTACACCACTTTCACCGTCTCTGATGTGAAACTTTCTGCGCCGACCATGAAGCGTGACGGCAAAGTGACCGCCAGTGTGCAGGTGACGAACACCGGTAAGCGCGAAGGGGCGACGGTAGTGCAGATGTACTTGCAGGATGTGACGGCTTCCATGAGTCGTCCGGTGAAGCAGCTGAAAGGCTTTGAGAAAATCACCCTGAAACCGGGCGAAACTCAGACCGTCAGCTTCCCGATTGATATCGAGGCGCTGAAGTTCTGGAATCAACAGATGAAATATGACGCCGAGCCTGGCAAGTTCAATGTCTTCATCGGCACTGATTCCGCACGCGTTAAGAAAGGCGAGTTTGAGTTGCTGTAATGCTTTAGTAAGGGCGCGACGTTTGCGCCCTTTAAGTATTTATCTGATTCTGCAACTGAATCTGCCCAGACAGGCTAACCCTGTCATTATCAACTATGCTTTTCTCTTAATTCGCTGAAAACAACAGTAAAAGAATGAGGAAAGCATCATGCCACTCTCAAAGCTCTGGGCAGGTTCATTGGTTTTGTTGGCAGCCGTGAGCCTGCCGCTACAGGCGGCTTCCCCCGTTAAGGTCGGTTCAAAAATCGATACCGAAGGCGCGCTGCTCGGCAATATCATTTTGCAGGTGCTGGAAAGTCACGGTGTTCCTACGGTAAATAAAGTGCAACTGGGAACGACTCCCGTGGTGCGCGGGGCGATTACTTCCGGTGAACTGGATATCTATCCGGAATATACCGGCAATGGCGCGTTTTTCTTTAAAGATGAAAACGATGCGGCATGGAAAAATGCCGGGCAAGGCTACGAGAAAGTCAAAAAACTCGATGCAGAGCAAAACAAGTTAATCTGGCTGACGCCCGCGCCTGCAAATAACACCTGGACTATCGCCGTGCGTCAGGATGTGGCAGAGAAAAACAAACTCACTTCGCTTGCCGACCTGAGTCGTTATCTGAAAGAGGGCGGCACCTTCAAACTGGCGGCCTCGGCAGAATTTATTGAACGCGCCGATGCGTTACCCGCGTTTGAAAAAGCCTATGGCTTTAAGCTCGGTCAGGATCAGTTGCTGTCACTGGCTGGTGGCGACACGGCGGTGACGATCAAAGCCGCTGCCCAGCAAACCTCTGGCGTTAATGCGGCGATGGCTTACGGCACTGACGGCCCGGTCGCGGCGCTGGGGCTGCAAACCTTAAGCGATCCGCAAGGCGTGCAACCTATCTACGCGCCTGCACCAGTGGTGCGTGAGTCGGTGTTGAAAGAGTATCCACAAATGGCACAGTGGCTACAGCCAGTCTTCGCCAGCCTCGATGAAAAAACATTGCAGCAACTGAATGCCAGCATTGCTGTGGAAGGACTGGATGCCAAAAAAGTGGCTGCCGACTACCTGAAACAAAAAGGGTGGACGAAGTAATTTCCCGTGACTTATTTCCGTATTAATCCTGTTCTGGCGCTGCTGCTGTTGCTGACGGCAATCGCAGCGGCGCTGCCGTTTATCAGTTACGCGCCTAATCGTTTAGTTTCGGGTGAGGGGCGTCATCTCTGGCAGCTGTGGCCGCAAACGATCTGGATGCTGGTGGGCGTTGGTTGCGCCTGGATGACAGCCTGTTTTATTCCCGCTAAAAAAGGCAGCATTTTTGCACTCATTCTGGCGCAATTCGTCTTCGTATTGCTGGTGTGGGGAGCAGGAAAGGCGGCGACACAACTGGCACAAAATGGCAGTGCGCTGGCGCGTACCAGCCTCGGCAGTGGTTTCTGGCTGGCTGCGGCGCTGGCATTGCTGGCCTGTAGCGATGCCATCCGCCGAATCTCCACGCATCCGCTGTGGCGCTGGTTGTTGCATATGCAGATTGCCATCATTCCGCTGTGGTTGCTGTATTCCGGCGCGCTTAACGATCTCTCGCTAATGAAAGAATACGCCAACCGTCAGGATGTGTTTGACGACGCGCTGGCACAACATCTGACGTTGCTGTTTGGTGCGGTGCTGCCTGCGTTAGTGATTGGTGTGCCGTTGGGCGTCTGGTGCTACTTTTCCACTGCGCGGCAGGGGGCGATTTTTTCGCTACTCAATGTCATTCAGACCGTGCCTTCGGTGGCGCTCTTTGGCCTGTTGATTGCGCCGCTTGCCGCGCTGGTTACGGCCTTTCCGTGGCTGGGTAAGCTCGGCATAGCAGGAACCGGAATGACACCCGCACTGATTGCGCTGGTGCTCTATGCCTTGCTGCCGCTGGTGCGCGGCGTGGTAGTCGGCTTGAACCAGATCCCGCGCGATGTGCTGGAGAGCGCCAGAGCGATGGGGATGAGCGGGGCGCAGCGTTTCCTGCATGTTCAGTTACCGCTGGCGTTACCGGTATTTCTGCGCAGCCTGCGGGTGGTGATGGTGCAAACTGTAGGTATGGCGGTGATTGCGGCGTTAATCGGTGCAGGCGGTTTTGGTGCGCTGGTTTTCCAGGGGCTGCTAAGCAGTGCCATTGATTTAGTGTTGCTGGGGGTGATCCCGGTAATTGTTCTGGCGGTGCTGATCGATGCGCTGTTCGATTTGCTTATCGCACTGCTGAAGGTGAAACGTAATGATTGAATTTAGCCATGTCAGCAAACTGTTCGGCATACAAAAAGCCGTTAACGATCTCAATCTCAATTTTCAGGAGGGGAGTTTTTCGGTGCTGATTGGTACATCAGGCTCCGGTAAATCCACCACTCTGAAAATGATTAACCGCCTGGTGGAGCATGACAATGGCGTGATCCGCTTTGCCGGAGAAGAAATTCGCTCGCTGCCAGTGCTGGAGTTGCGCCGCCGGATGGGCTATGCCATTCAATCTATTGGCCTGTTTCCCCACTGGAGCGTGGCGCAAAATATTGCCACCGTGCCGCAATTACAAAAATGGTCACGGGCGCGGATCGACGATCGTATCGACGAATTAATGGCGCTACTGGGGTTGGAGCCAAATTTGCGTGAGCGTTATCCGCATCAGCTTTCCGGTGGTCAGCAGCAACGTGTGGGAGTGGCGCGCGCACTGGCTGCCGATCCGCAAGTCTTACTGATGGATGAACCTTTTGGCGCGCTGGACCCGGTAACGCGCGGCGCGTTGCAACAAGAGATGACGCGCATACACCGTTTGCTGGGGCGTACCATTGTGCTGGTCACTCATGATATTGATGAGGCGCTACGACTGGCAGAACATCTGGTGTTGATGGATCACGGTGAAGTGGTGCAGCAGGGCAATCCGCTGACGATGCTGACTCGTCCGGCGAATGATTTTGTCCGCCAGTTTTTTGGGCATAGTGAACTGGGTGTCCGCCTGCTTTCGTTACGTAGTGTGGCGGATTACGTGCGTCGCGAAGAACGGGCAGAAGGTGAGGCACTGGCAGAAGAGATGACGCTACGCGATGCGCTCTCCCTGTTTGTCGCGCGGGGATGCGAGGTGCTGCCGGTGGTGAACACGCAGGGCCAGCCTTGCGGCACGCTGCATTTTCAGGATCTGCTGGTGGAGGCGTAAGCGTATGAAGATGTTGCGCGATCCGCTGTTCTGGCTCATTGCTTTGTTTGTGGCACTGCTTTTCTGGCTGCCTTACAGCCAGCCGCTGTTTGCTGCCTTGTTCCCACAACTGCCACGACCCGTTTATCAGCAGGAAAGCTTTGCAGCTCTGGCACTGGCTCATTTCTGGCTGGTGGGAATTTCGAGTTTGTTTGCGGTGATCATTGGTACTGGTGCCGGAATTATTGTTACTCGCCCGTGGGGCGCGGAATTTCGCCCACTGGTGGAAACTATTGCCGCCGTTGGGCAGACTTTTCCGCCCGTTGCGGTGCTGGCGATTGCCGTTCCGGTGATCGGCTTTGGTCTGCAACCCGCGATTATCGCCTTGATCCTTTACGGCGTGCTGCCCGTCCTGCAGGCGACACTTGCCGGGCTGGGAGCGATTGATGTCAGCGTGACAGAAGTTGCGAAAGGTATGGGAATGAGCCGTGGTCAGCGACTGCGTAAGGTCGAGCTACCGCTGGCGGCTCCGGTGATTCTGGCGGGCGTGCGAACTTCGGTGATTATCAACATTGGTACGGCGACGATCGCCTCAACGGTAGGGGCCAGCACGCTGGGTACGCCCATCATCATCGGGCTTAGCGGATTTAATACCGCGTATGTGATCCAGGGGGCGTTACTGGTGGCACTGGCGGCGATCATTGCAGACCGCCTGTTTGAAAGGCTGGTGCAGGCGCTTAGCCAGCACGCAAAATAAAGGTATAACCTGCGAGCATGACGCCACCAATTCCGCCTAACGCCATAAACAGGAACAGGGCGATGACCCCAATTTTAGCTATGCGCATGATGCACTCCTTATGTTAACGAAAGGATTGTACAGTAAAGCGCATTTGTTAACGAATGATTAAATGCCGAGTGGGAAAATATCATGGCCTTGTTCCTGCCAACTGGTGAGTTGCTGCTGTTGGGCGGAGGTTCGATTTTCACCGCACCACACCAGCAATGTACGGCCTTCGAACAGTTCAGGGCGTAGTTGATTGAGCGAGTGGGCGAGGACATCAATGCGCCATCCTTGTTGACTGGCAATCCAGCCCTCCAGCCACAGACGGGTGGTATCGTGAATATTCCAGCCAACCACCAGCGCATCTTTACCCTGTTTTTTACGTGCCGAAGCCAGGCAAATGGCGATGTAGTTGATCAGTACGCCGTCGAGGATCGCCAGCAGCGCCTGGAGAGTCGGTTGTTGGCACTGAAGTCGTCGGCGCAGAGGAATAAACAGATGTGTGGTGAGCGTCTGGGCGGGGTAATCCTGACCGCGCTCTTTGATCCACGTTCGCAGGCTATGCAGATTGCCGCTTTGCAGGTAAGTCAGTAATGTTTCTTGCTGATCGCGCCAGCCGTTCTGCACATCAACATTTTCATTACTGAGCAGCATTTTAACTTTGCTGACCTGCACGCCGTTGTCGATCCAGCGTTTGATCTCGCGGATCCGGTCAATATCGGCATCGTTGAACAGCCGATGGCCGCCGTCTGTCCGTTGCGGTTTCAGCAATCCGTAACGCCTCTGCCACGCGCGTAACGTGACAGGGTTAATATCACAAAGCAACGCCACTTCACCAATTGTGTAAAGCGCCATCGTCTCACCCTTGCTCGCGAGGTCCCGGTTTAACTTTAGACGCAGTTTTGCGAACCAGGTAGTTTTGCCCGTTTTTTGTGCATCTATAGGGTGATTTTATTTTTGCCAGGCGATTTTGAGTGATCGTACTCACGAATTCTCATTTTTCTGCAAGAGTTCAAAGAAAGTTAAACGCAGGCAATGTATGTTACGCGTTTTAAAGGGAAGTGTGGTTTGCGGGTATGTACGATTTTAATCTGGTGTTGCTGCTGCTTCAGCAGATGTGCGTTTTTTTAGTCATTGCGTGGTTAATGAGTAAAACGCCATTATTCATACCGTTAATGCAGGTCACGGTTCGTCTGCCGCATAAATTTCTCTGCTACATCGTCTTTTCCATCTTCTGCATCATGGGCACCTGGTTTGGGTTGCACATTGACGATTCTATTGCCAATACCCGTGCGATAGGCGCGGTAATGGGCGGCTTACTCGGCGGTCCGGTCGTCGGTGGGCTGGTTGGTCTGACCGGCGGGTTACATCGATATTCGATGGGGGGCATGACCGCGCTAAGTTGCATGATCTCGACCATCGTTGAAGGGTTGCTCGGCGGCCTGGTACACAGCATCCTGATCCGTCGCGGGCGCACTGATAAAGTCTTTAACCCCATTACCGCCGGTGCCGTCACGTTCGTCGCTGAAATGGTGCAAATGTTGATCATCCTGGCAATCGCCCGACCTTATGAAGATGCGGTGCGTCTGGTGAGTAATATTGCTGCGCCAATGATGGTCACCAATACCGTCGGCGCGGCGCTGTTTATGCGTATATTGCTCGATAAACGCGCGATGTTTGAAAAATACACTTCGGCTTTTTCTGCCACTGCGCTAAAAGTGGCTGCCTCGACGGAAGGCATTTTGCGCCAGGGGTTTAACGAAGTGAACAGCATGAAAGTGGCACAGGTGCTGTATCAGGAGCTGGATATTGGTGCAGTCGCGATTACCGATCGAGAGAAATTGCTGGCCTTTACCGGAATTGGTGACGATCACCATTTACCCGGCAAACCGATTTCTTCGACTTACACCTTAAAAGCGATTGAAACCGGTGAAGTGGTCTACGCTGATGGCAACGAAGTACCTTATCGTTGCTCTTTGCATCCGCAATGCAAACTGGGGTCGACGCTGGTAATTCCGTTGCGTGGTGAAAATCAGCGGGTGATGGGTACCATCAAATTGTATGAAGCCAAAAACCGTTTATTCAGTTCAATCAATCGCACGCTGGGTGAGGGGATTGCGCAACTGCTTTCGGCGCAGATCCTCGCCGGGCAATATGAGCGGCAAAAAGCGATGCTCACCCAGTCAGAGATCAAACTGCTTCACGCCCAGGTGAACCCCCATTTTTTGTTTAATGCGCTTAACACCATTAAAGCGGTGATCCGCCGCGACAGCGAACAGGCCAGCCAGCTGGTGCAGTATCTTTCCACTTTTTTCCGCAAAAACTTAAAGCGGCCTTCGGAGTTTGTTACTCTCGCCGACGAAATTGAACATGTGAACGCTTATCTGCAAATTGAAAAGGCGCGCTTCCAGTCGCGGTTGCAGGTCAATATTGCTATTCCGCAAGAATTATCCCAGCAGCAATTGCCCGCGTTTACCCTGCAACCGATAGTGGAAAACGCCATTAAACATGGGACATCACAACTGCTGGATACAGGGCGAGTGGCGATCAGCGCCCGACGTGAGGGGCAACATTTGATGCTGGAGATCGAAGACAATGCCGGTTTGTATCAACCGGTAACCAATGCCAGTGGGCTGGGGATGAATCTGGTGGATAAGCGTTTACGTGAACGGTTTGGCGATGACTATGGGATAAGCGTCGCCTGTGAGCCTGATTGTTACACCCGAATAACGTTACGACTACCATGGAGGGACGAGGCATGATTAAAGTCTTAATTGTCGATGATGAACCGCTTGCACGGGAGAACCTGCGCGTATTTTTGCAGGAGCAGAGCGATATTGAAATCGTTGGAGAGTGTTCAAACGCCGTAGAAGGGATCGGCGCGGTGCATAAACTGCGCCCGGATGTGCTGTTTCTCGATATCCAGATGCCGCGCATCAGTGGTCTGGAAATGGTGGGGATGCTCGACCCCGAACATCGACCGTATATCGTTTTTCTCACCGCGTTTGACGAATACGCTATTAAAGCCTTTGAAGAACATGCCTTTGATTATCTGCTGAAGCCAATTGATGAAGCGCGACTGGAAAAAACGCTGGCGCGATTGCGTCAGGAGCGCAGCAAGCAGGATGTTTCGCTGTTACCGGAAAATCAACAGGCGCTGAAGTTTATCCCTTGTACGGGGCATAGTCGGATTTATTTGCTGCAAATGAAAGATGTGGCATTTGTCAGCAGTCGGATGAGCGGTGTCTACGTTACCAGCCACGAAGGGAAAGAGGGCTTTACCGAATTGACATTACGTACCCTGGAAAGTCGTACACCACTACTGCGCTGCCATCGTCAGTATCTGGTTAACCTCGCGCATTTACAGGAGATTCGTCTGGAAGATAACGGCCAGGCCGAGTTGATTTTGCGTAATGGCTTAACCGTGCCGGTCAGCCGCCGTTATCTGAAAAGCTTAAAAGAGGCGATTGGCCTTTAAAAGACTGCTAAAATGGCTTTTTGCCTCATCAACACCTGAAGGCCTCATGCTAAGTAACGATATTCTGCGCAGCGTGCGCTACATTTTGAAAGCCAATAATAATGACCTGGTGCGTATTCTGGCGCTGGGTAATGTCGAAGCCACCGCGGAACAGATCGCCGTCTGGCTACGTAAAGAAGACGAAGAGGGTTTTCAGCGTTGTCCGGACATTGTTTTGTCGTCATTCCTCAATGGCCTGATTTATGAAAAACGCGGCAAGGATGAGTCTGCTCCGGCACTGGAGCCGGAACGTCGCATTAATAACAACATCGTGCTGAAAAAATTACGCATCGCGTTTTCGCTGAAAACCGATGACATTCTGGCGATCCTTACCGAACAGCAGTTCCGCGTTTCGATGCCGGAAATTACGGCGATGATGCGTGCACCGGATCATAAAAACTTCCGCGAATGCGGCGATCAATTTTTACGTTATTTTCTGCGTGGACTGGCAGCGCGCCAGCATGTGAAGAAAAGCTAAGACGGGTATGGCGGCCATGCAAAAACATGGCCGCCGACAGATTATTTCACTTCTTTAAAACCAGCGGCTTTCATCACCAGTTCCATTTGCGCCATAGTGATACCTTTTTTGGCATCTTCAGCAGAAACGTTGATTCCTGAAATACCCTGCAGGGCTTTAAAATCCACTTTTTCCATATCGATAGTCACGTTTTCCTGCGCGTAAGTATCGGTATAGGTTAATTTTTCTTCAACACCCGCGATGTTTTTGTATTTGGCGCTTAACGGCTCAAGTGTCTTGGCAGCATCTTCTTTGGTGGTTGCACCAATGGAGGCAAATTGAATTTTGGTTTCAGAAGATTGCTTAAGCACCTTGTCACCTTTGTAGACATAGGTAATGGCAATTTCAGTACCGTTCAGATTGGCGCTGAATTTTTTCGATTCTTCTTTGTCACCGCAGCCAGCAAGAGAGAAAACCAGAACAGATGCAACAACGAGGGAAAACAGCTTATTGAAAGCCTTCATGTAAAACTCCATTTTATTTAATCAAGAAACTGGTGACTCTCACCAGGGGCTATATAGGATATGCCTAATACCGTGGCGTGAGCAGTCCGGAACTGGAGTGGAACTCTTAGTAAAAAGCACTATTTCATCCTTGTTGCTGAAGCATGGGGAATAATTGTTCGCAAATCAAAACACCGTTATTCATTGCTTCTACCCGTGCCTCGCTTTCTGTATTACGAAATTGTGCCAACACATGTGCCAGCCGATAAAAACCGACCGCGGTGAGGTCATTCGCCAGCAACTCTGCCTGACCAATAGCACTCTGTTCCTGATAGCGCCAGCCGTTATGGAGCAGTTGAATAAGTAACGCCTGGCAGCGCATCAGCAACTGATGAGCGGTAGACGGCACAGGCAAAACGCTGGCAGAAGGTAGCGGTGCCACAGGCGCAGTTTCTGCGTCCAGCGCCCAGGCGCGGGTTTTTGTCATCATCACCCGTGGTTCCAGTGTCAATTGCCCCTCTACAAAGCTGACAAAGCCAGAAACCAGACTCACGGGGTCGTCTGTTTGTTGCAAAAGCGCCGCCATGCGTTCAACGGCAAAAGGAGAACAGGCAGATGCCGGAAGGGATAACGTCAGCACATTATCTTCCCCTTCGCCGCTAATGACCTGCGCATCCAGTGTCTGGCGGCTGCTATCCCAACCGAGCGAAATACACTCAGCGACCGGCAGAATAAATAAGTTATCGACCTGGTTGAGTGGTCGTATGCAGGCGGGGGGACGCTGGCGTAAATATTCCCGCAAAGCCACAATGCCTGGCTGGCGCAGCGGCGCACTCAACATTTGCCAGGCGTCTGGCGACAGTGGAACAACACTACTCAAGCGGTTGCGGGTAGCTAATAGCAGTTCGCCATCGGCACTGCGTTTTGCTGCTTGTGAAACAATTTGCCCACCTGCCAGTGCGCCAGCCTGAAAACTAAACAGCCGACGTTTTGCAGCGGGAGCGTTTTCTTGTTCGCTTCTCGGCCAACTACGCGAAAGATGCAAAATACTGCCGGTGTCGGGATCGGTGAACCAGATGCGTAAACCATACTGCTCAATATCCTGCCAGCAACGCATACCTAAAGACACCAGCCGCAGATGATCAAGCTTTGCTTCTCCGGCAATGCCAGCGCCAACGACCGTGCGCCACGGTACAGGAGGAACTTCACCGATACTGTCGCGCCGGGCCATCTCTTGTGCGCAATTTAATCGACTGTTTAATGCCGCAAGCTGACGTAAGCATTCTCCGGCATGATAGTGGCTGGCGCGGGCGTGGAAGGCATCAACGCTGGCGCGCAGTTGCCGTAGCGATTCACTCACCCATCGCCAGTTGCAGCGTTCCGCCGTCTGCTGTGCGCGGCTGAAAGCGGCCTCGTAATGGATTGGCGGCTGGCTGATGCCGCCCAGCCATAATGCCTGACTTAATTGCTGAACATATTGACGACACGCGTTGCCCTCTTCGCTGGCAAACGGATCGTCAGATGGTGTGACGTGTTCGCTGCGCATCTGCCAGATTAAATGAGTAAATTCCGCTTGCTGAGTTTTGGCCTCGACGAAGGCCTGCACAGCCAGTACGACATGTTCGCAAAGTGTGCCGTCAATACAATCACAACGGGCGAAACGAATACTGCTGCGGGAATAAAAACGCACATCGCTCATCGGTAAGCGGGCAGAGGGAATTTCGCCCGGCGTACAGAACAACTCAATGGTGATGCCTTTAGCGACCAGCGCCTGTGCGCGTTTGCGGGTGGCATCGGGAAGGGTAGCCAGTTCTTCCAGCCAGATTGCCGGATCCCACTCTTCTTCTTTTTCCGTAGGCTGGGTGGTGGCGCAAAGTCGCTGATAACTTAAAACCAGCATCACGCGATGGCGGCACATGCCGCTGGCCCCGCAGCTGCACTGAGCCTCTTTCAGTGCCTGACCGTTCGCCAGCTGGGTGCGGACACCGTCACTGAAGGTGGCGATTAAAGCGCCGTTCTCATGGCTGATCTCCGGGACGTTGCCATTTTCCAGTTCCTTAAGACTGCGCTTAACAAAACCGGCATTGCTTAACGCCGTCAGGGCCTGCGGCGTGAGTTCTAATAATTCCGGACGTAGTGAATTCATGACTGCAAATTCTCCGCAAGCCAGGTAGCGAGTTCGCCCGGCGTCATCGCGGCTATTTGTGCGCCGACATTAACCAGCGTCAGGGCCATATCGCGGTCATAGCAAGGCGTTGCGGTGCTATCGAGCGCCGCCAGTCCCAGCACTTTGATGCCGCTCTGGACACACTTTTTCACCTGATGCGTCAGCATGGATGATGAACCCCCTTCATAAAAATCGCTCACGAGGATAATGACACTTTTCGCTGGTTGTTCAATAAGTTGCCGACCATACTCCACGGCACTGGCGATATTGGTCCCGCCGCCCAGTTGTACTTTCATTAATAACTCTACCGGATCAGCAACGTCTGCCGTGAGATCAACGACGCTTGTGTCAAACGCCACCAGATGGGTACGAATGCCGGGTAACTGCCATAAACAGGCCGCCATCACCGCTGAGTGGATCACCGAGTCAACCATCGATCCGCTTTGATCAACCAGTAAGACCAGTTGCCATTGATCGCTATGGCGCTTAATACGGCTGTTAAAGCGGGGGGATTCGATATACAACTTGCCGTGTTGCGGATGCCAGTGTTGCAGGTTGGCACGCAGCGTACTTTTGAAATCGAAATTACGCGCCAGTGGAATAAATGAGCGACGGCGGCGATCGCGGACACCAGAAAAAGCCTGGCGAACTTCCTTTGCCAGTCGCGCCATAATTTCTTCAACAACCTGGCGCACTATCCGGCGGGCGGCAGCCAGCACTTCGGGATTCATCAGATGTTTGGTGTGCAAAACGGCGCGTAGCAGGCTTTCAGAAGGCTGCATACGTTCCAGCACGTCGAGATTCGTCACCACATCTTCAATGCCGTAGCGCAGTACGGCATCGCTTTCCAGCCGCTCAATCACCTGTTGCGGAAACAGCGTGTGAATACTGTTGATCCACTCAGGGGTAGTGAGATTTGAGCCACCTAATCCACCGGAGCGTTCACCACGCTGGAGCCGTTCAGGATCGCGCCCATACAGCCACTCCAGCGCGTGATCTATTTGCCGGGCATTGCCATCCAGCCCACAAAGCGTCGTTTCTGCCGCTTCGCCAAGAATTAATCGCCAGCGTTGTAGCTCACGGGTGGTCAGAAGATCGTTCAGTTCAGACATGGAAAACTCCCCAGTGTTGCAGCGATCCCAGTGCCTGCTGTTCGAGTTGTTGATGATGTGCAATGGCTTGCGGTGGACAATGCAACGGCATTTGCAGCGCTGAAACGGGAAGCTGTGCGAGCTGGTAATGCTCAAGCACCTGATGCGCCAGCGTCCCGCGTTCTCGTGGCGGTAGCCAGGCCATCGCCGCGCGTAAATCGGGCAGGGCGTTAATAAAATCGGCATCACTCAGTTGATTTAAATGACTACTGAAACCGGCGATAAATGCCGGCTGACAGGCCAGTTGATGGCGGGCCAGCGCCAGCAAACCGTGCAGCGCCTCGCCGGATTGTGCCGGGGATAATTGCGCCAGCATCGTCAGCGCCGCTTCGGCACTGGCGTTGGGATGTTCCAGACGCATCAGTGCGCCAAGAGCCGCGCCGCGATCCAGTGCCGGGGCATGAACCGCCTGACTGCAGCGCTCCAGTAAGGCCACCGCCGCAGAAAGCGAAACGCCGGGTAAATTAACGCCGCTATGTAGATCGCGCAGGATATGGCAAAGCGCCTGCCAGCTATGCAGGTGAGCGTGAAACTCCTTTTCCTCCGGTCTGCCGTTGGATTCACACAGCCAGAGTGTGCGATCGATGGCCGCGCATAATGTCGTTTGTAATATCTGCGCGCCTTGCATACCGCTAATTTCATCCAACCGCCATAAGGCATATAGCACTTCCAGCGCCTGGCCCATTTCGGCAAACTGATTTTCCTGGGCGATTAATAATGTAAGTTGCTCCAGTAATTGTTGACTGAAGGACGCCAGACCCGCTAACGCCGCCTGGCTAAGACATGTGGTGATACTGCCGATTCCACCCGCGTCCAGCATATCGGCTTCTAATTTATTACGTGCGGCTTCCTGGAGTGTGGCGCCAAAGCATGCGGCCTCAATTAATGCCGCATGCTGGCTAAGCGGCTGGGTTAATTTCCACTGTTCTTCACCGTTACCCGCAAGCGTCAGTGTACTTCCGTGCTGGCGCACAATGCCGGGAATCTCCAGTATTGCCAACCGATGCAGCACCTGGCTTTGCGCCAGTCCATCGGGGGTAAAGCGATTTAAGGTAAGCTCCGCCGGAAAAGAGATTCCTGTACGTTCCAGTTCGCAGGTGACATCTTTTGGCAGAGGCGGCTGTGGCGTAGAGGGGGCAAGTTTACCGAATCCGTCACCCGCTAATGTGTCTATCAACGTTAGCAGAATCGGATCGGTATCGGGATGAATAACTCCGCGATAGCTCCACGGCAACGGCGCGTTCAAGGCTTCTTTAATCAGCGAGCCTGCTATGGCATCCAGCCAGTCAGTGCGTAACGGTAGTGTATGACCGCGCAACTGTGCCAGCGCCATCGCATGCAGATGAGCGGCAGCCATATCAGCGGTAGAAGCGGGCAATTTGTGCTGGCGCAAACGGGTAAGAACCGTTTTCAGCAGTTGTTCACCTGCCTGCTGCAAGCCCCACCGCCAGCACCAGTTTTGCCAGACCGGGGCAGGCATACCGGAAAGGTATCCTGCCAGCACATCAAGGCGCTTTTCACTGTAGGGGGTGAGATAACAACCTGTAACGGCATCTGCCAGCGAGGGCAATTCCGGCGTGTTAATTTCCTGCGTGTATTCGCGCCACATCTTTGCCAGTGCCGGAGCATGCCAGCCGCCGCAGACGACTAACACGTCCCCATTATTTTGCTGCATCGCCCATCCAATCCAGCGGGCCATAAAGGCTTCGCGCTGACGATTGAGAGCATCTCCGGGGGAATCGCCCCGCAGTTGTGCAAAATAGTGCGCCAGTGCAGAGGGTAATATAGTTTGCTGGCTTTCATCTTCGAATAAGTGATCCCACAGGGTATCGCTGTTATCCATGCGGGTGGCACGCAGCAGTAAGGTCTGGATTTCCTCTTGCGTATCAGGCGAATCGTCCTCTTCTTCACTCTGTGCCCAGCAAGGCAAATCGATGAAGTAAGTTTGTGCCTGAATACGACGTGCGGCTTGTAGCGCCTGCCACTCCGGCGAAAATTCAGCAAATGGCGTCCAGGCACCACGCCCGGGGGCCGCACCGTCCTGATACTGGCAATAACTGTAAATAGCTACCGGAAGCTGGTGGGCTAACAACAGTTCGTCTACCCGGTCATTAAAATCAGCCGGGCCTTCAATCAACACGTATCGTGGCCGCTGGCTTTCGATTAACGATTTCACCAGCCGGGCGCAGGCCGGACTATGATGCCGGATGCCGACAATTAACGGCTCGCTCATGCATCTTTCCTCACGGCAAGCGGTGGCGAGCTTGATAATAAGCCTGCCAGTGAGCTTCTTTATGTGTGGCGACGCGCTGTTCGAAGTAACGGCGCAGACGCGCGCGATCTTCTTCGTTATCTTTGACGATGGTTCCGGCAATACAGTCCACCAGGTCGGCAGGCTCCCCCGCGCGATTCGCTAAAAACCAGGCGCGGACGCCCACTGCGTGGGCCACGTTCACGGCTTCAGCGGTGGACATAATCGCTGTCAGTGTATCCATTGACGTTTTCTTTTCGCCGTTGGCACGCAGATCGCGGAAGGTGCGGACCAGTAACTCCAGTACCGCGTCAGGCACTTTATGCGGAATACCGCTATGGGCCATCAAACGCGCCGAAGCACTGGCGACAAGCTCCAGCTCCTGAGCGAAATCCATAATCGGAAAGACAGTTTCAAAATCGAAACGACGCTTTAGCGCAGCACTCATTTCATTGACGCCGCGATCGCGGGTATTGGCAGTGGCAATAATGTTAAAGCCTTCTCGCGCATAGAGTTGACTGGCTTCACCAGTGAGTTCCGGCACCGTCATCACCCTGTCAGAAAGCATACCTAACAGACAGTCTTGTACTTCCAGCGGTGTACGCGTTATCTCTTCAAAACGGACGATTTTGCCGTCGCGCATTCCCTGGTAAAGCGGGGCAGGGACCAGTGCTTCCGTTGACGGACCATGGTTGATAAGCAGGGCGTAGTTCCAGCCGTACTTGATTTGATCTTCAGTAGTAGATGCGCCGCCCTGGATGGTTAACCCGGCATCGCCGCTAATAGCGGTTGCCAGTAATTCAGACAGGAGAGATTTTGCGGTGCCAGGTTCCCCCACCAACATCAAACCGCGCCCGGTGGCAAGAGTGACTAACATACGTTCGACAGCGGAGGGACTAATCACCACTTTACGGCTAATATTTTGCGCGCTATCGCCAAGGATAAAAGCACGGGCCGCAGGTAAACTTAACTGCCAACCGGGCGGGCAAGGAGCGTTATCATTTTGTTTTAATTTTGCCAGTTCATCGGCGTATAACACAGCAGCAGGCGGACGCTGCAGATGATTATTCTGCGGTGACATATATTCATCCCTGAAATGTATTAATGAAATAAACGATATTTTACGCGCAATAAATGTTTGGCGCATTAGTTGTTTGAGCGAAAAATATCTGGAAAGCAGATCACAGTAAATAAAAAAACCTGCTGGTGAGGCAGGTTCTTTTATTTACTATTTTCAGGCCCAACACCGCAGCCTGTGCAACATCGTGTTCCAACGAACGAATTATAACCATCGGTGGACCCCGTTGCAATTAAGATAATGAGATTTATAATCCAGACGGTTGGGACGTTGCGCCGGATCGGACCAATTTTAAGTCCTGGCTACCGGACGGGTGGTGCTGCAGGTGGTGCCCTGATCCGGAGTGCAACATCGTGGTCCAACATACGTAAACCGGTATCGACAGGCAGTGTAAGGGTAAGGTGCTGGTGTTGCGCTCCTTAATAAGGAGAGCGAATGGACACGCTGACACAAAAGTTAACCGTGCTCATTGCTGTACTGGAGCTATTAGTGGCTCTGTTACGGTTGATTGATTTGTTGAAGTAACGGGCAAATTGAAACGCATCTAAGGGGGAAAACCGCTTCCCCCTTTAATAAAATGATTACTGTTTTTATTAATTCATCATATAACTCATTTTTATTTATAAATTCATCGATTTTATATTCAACGTACCGTTTAACCGGGATGTGAATATTTATGGTGGGCTATTGGCAAAAAATATCTGGAAAGTAGATCGCAGAAAATAAAAAAACCTGCTGGTGAGGCAGGTTCTTTTATTTACTACTTTGATGTTAAGTTACTGATAGTGCAACATGGCATCTCAACGAACGAATTATAACCACCTCTGGACAGTGTTGCAATTAAGATAATGAGATTTATAATCCTGACTGTTGGGAAGTTGCGCCGGATCGAACCCATTTCAAGTCCTGGCTACCGGACGGGTGGTGCCGCAGGTAGTGCTCTGATCCGGAGTGCAACATGGCGACTCAACATACGTAAACCAGTATCGACAGGCAGCGTAAGGGTAAGGTGCTGGTGTTGCGCTCCTTAATAAGGAGAGCGGATGGACACGCTGACACAAAAGTTAACCGTGCTCATTGCCGTACTGGAGTTATTAGTGGCTCTGTTACGGTTGATTGATTTGTTGAAGTAACGGGCAAATTGAAACGCATCTAAGGGGGAATACCGTTTCCCCCTTTAATAAAGCTATTTTTCTATTTCTTGGTTGAATATATTCTGTAGTTCGCGATTAAAAATTGCTATTACCGTTTCAGGTGATTCACCTCGTAATTTCCGCTCATCAATAAACTCATCTCTTATATAAATCAACGCATCATTTATTAGCGGGTCGGCATCATTAAATGTTGGATGTAGCTGGAACCGTTCCAGTCGGTAGACGGAACCTGTAAATAATTCAGAGCATTTATGGATCTCAAGTCTGAAGGAAAACGGATCTTCAGGTACAGGGACCTCATAATTGTAAATAGCGACCAGCTCTTTTTGCACGCTCATCGCTTTTCCCGATGGTAAGTCGTGTTGATAACGGGCAGTCGCATCACTGCCCGTTGTGTTTTAATGGAAAATGACGTCGGGTGCGCTTAACGCCTCACTCAAATCAAACACATCAAGTTCGGCAAAAGTGACAGATTTATTGTCACGGTATACATGAAGAGAACGGAAGCTCATTAGCGCTTTGCTATCAACATTGTAGTGGTTAAAACCGGGTGAAAACTTAAGGACCAGCCGGTACGCACCCAGGTCATAGACAAATGCGTCCTCATAGCCTGACTCCCAGCCTTTGTATCGCATTCCCATCAGTTGCCCAACGGTAGCGGATTTACCTTCCCAGCGATTCAAACTATTACTGGCTGACTCGTCAGGTGTGAGCAGCACCGTACGCCGTGCCAACTGGCGAAAAGGCGGCATAATTTCGTAATCGGCAAAAAGCTGTGCAAATTCACTGCGCATTTCTGCTGTCATTTCTAACGGGTGGGCAATGCCAATCAGAGCATCGGCAGGCAGGTCAATTGGCTCATCTTGCTCATTGCAGAACTCCCCCTCAGCGGCCACACGAAAGGCGTTGAGTAAACAACGCGGTTCATTTGCCGGATAAACACCCCATATCAATCGCTGAGTAACCAGGCGGGTAAAGGGATGATTAACAAACAGAGAATGAAAATCTGCCAGCGACCAGCGTCGGGTGGTGCGCAGGGCAGTTTCAAGACGCGGGAGCAGGTTTTTGCTCACCTGAGTAGCATCTTTTTTTAGCCCTTTTAGTCGGGCCAGTGCCTCGGGTGCTTTCAGTTGATCGTCATCGGCGCGCAACCGGGGAACGCTTTTCTGGCGAACGTTTTGCTGATCAAAGATAACCGGGTTAAGGTTTTCATCGAAGCGAACGGTAAATTGCCGTGGACCAAAATCAAAAATCAACGCCTGCGGATCATCAAGACCCAGCGTTGGGACTAATCTGTCCGCTAACTGTTCCTGGCTTAGACCGCGATTTTCTGCGACCACATGAAGAAATTCCGCCGCGTTATCACGTAAGGGGCGGGATTTCGCCCGTTGCGATATATGATGCAGCTGTATCAGTGCCATATCATTATTCATCTGAGTAAGTATATTCAGACCACTGACGGCACGGGCAGATTTGCCCTCTTGTGGCCAGGCGAGAATCAGTGTCGTCAGATCCCGTGCCGTGCTTTCGTCGCCAAAGAGACTTAACGCCAGAAATGCCCAGTTGTCTTTTGCGGGAGCACCAGCTTGTTGCCACGCGGTGAAAAGATCCCAGGCAAAGGCTGCCAACGTTTGCGGCTGGCAAAACGTTTTCAGCTGTTCCAGTCCGCAATAAAAACGTCCGCCTTGGGTAAAGCGCAGCATTTCGCCGATAATTTCCAGAGCGTCATCAGTAACAGGCTGATTATTCGTGATAAGGCGCGGCCTGGACCACATTGCCGGCTGCCAGAAATCAGGGGCTTTTGGAATGCGTGTCGGGTAAATCTCTATTGGACTCTGTTTAAGTAAATGCTCCAGGGCAGGCCATACATCTGTACGCTGCCAGCGGTTTGCCACGGTTTGCAGTAACTCGCCATGCCCCTGTTCGTAAAGTAAACGCAGGGCAAGTAATGCAGCTTCGCTATTATCGCTGGATTTGGTGAAGACAAGAGGGATAAGTGCAGTAGCTGTATGTTCCGGCCAATGTAAAATCCACTGGCGAGCCAGATCACGCTGCGCCGCGAAACGTCGCCAGACGCGGGCAACGGGCAGGGCCAGTTCGGTTGCGCCGAAATTTAAAATTAATGGAAATGTTTCTTTTGGACGATGTGAAAAAGCCAACAGCAGACCTGGTAGAGCATCCAATCCGAAGATACTGAGAAAATAGTCCTCACCCGCAGACAGATGCTTTTTCTCATTGATACGTAGCCAGAAAGTCAAAGCTATCTCACGCGGCAACTGCGCCAATAAATACAGGTTCCAGATACTCTTTTCCCGACGATAGCGTGAGTAGCTGTCATTTTCCCATATGTTAATTAACACTTCTACGTGACCGTTGCGAAGCGCCTGTTCTGCTAATTGAGCTTCCGGGGAGCTCCAGCCATTCATGATCTCTTCAACCCGCCCTGGGTAGTAATGCCACTGAACAATGAGTGAATTGCATGCAGCATCCAGTTTTCCGGGGAGTATATAATTCAAAAACAGCCATACATCATCTCCAAAACCCAGCTCCTGTAATACAACTCGTCCACTTTTTTGTTCCATGCGTTCCGCAAGAGATTCCGTGCTGAAATAACGGGCAGACTCAGTGGCGGCAAGCCTCTCTCGTTCGCCTGGTTGCCAGTAAACTTGCGGCGTTAATTCGAACGGTGCCAAATCAAGACGTGGAACTGTCATTTTTTTCTTACTACGCCACGGTGGTGAAACGAGGATTTCAGGCATTTGGCTGTTATCGGTGCTATCAATAACCGTTTTGGACGGTGCCGATAAAAAACTATTCAGCACTGCCCGGGCTTGAGTACTTAACCACGGCATCACCTCTTCTGCCAGTTGTGGCTGCAATGCCATCAGCGTTTGTAACAGCGTACGCCAGTATTCATCTCGAGCTTTTTGCTGTGCAGGCAGCTTTTTGTCTTCGATGATTGGATAACCAGGGCGTGCAGGCGGTTCTTTTAACGCCAGAAGCTCTGCCAGTGCGGCAAGCGTCGCATGGGGGAAGTTTTTACTGTATTTAGCCACACGTTGCAGGCTGGGTTTGTTTTTATCAGCAACTAACAGCAAGATGCGGATGACCTGCGGATGGTTAATTTGTACCAGCAGACTGCCGCAATCTTCTTTATGGGCATACATTGCCAGGCGTGGAACGGCTGCCAGTCCTTGTTCGCGCAAAAGGGCAGCGCAGGCCGCGTAGCCGAAGTGGTTTTCATGCGACATGTAGCTGGCTTCCCGATCGCTAAATATATCCTGGCTCCAGTAGCGTTCGAGTTTTCTCACCGCTCTGGGGTCATTAGCAACAACTTTTAACCACTCCTTAGAATGAAAATGAGTCCACGGGCATTCAAGGCTTACCAACTCATTGGCGATTTCTGGTTTTTCCGGGAGGATCAGAGCAATAAAAGGGCGGCGAACTTTGGTTATTCCTGGCAGTGCGGCAATGAGTTTGTCGGCGCAACGCTGCCAGCTGCTTTCCTCTGCCAGAGAGAGATGCTTACGCAGTCGGAGATCGAATTCGTTATAGGTTTCTGATCGATAACCATAGCCATAATCCTCGTTCTGATACTGCAATGTCACTAGCAGAGGATCACTTTCATAACACCGTGCAATAAACTGGCGTGCAATCACCACCTCAGTCGCATATTCCAGTCCCTCTTGTTGGACGATTTCGTCGAGCAACTGTTGGCTATCATTTTGCGCGATACAGGCTAGCGCCGCCATTGTCCGGGCCGGAACTGAGGGTTTGTGTTCTCCGATCAAGTTGATGGCCTGCGTAATGGCCGACTGCCACTCCAGTGAAAAATTTTCATAACGCCAGACAATGTTTTTTTTCTTCTCAGCTTTTTGTAGCAATTCATCACCCAGTGTCTGGATGAGGCTTTCAGTGATAACAGGCACTGGTTCGCCCGGCCAACTGCGATGGCTGAGCGGCGTTTTGCCTTTTTTATATTTCAGTTCCACTTGGGCGTTATCCGCCAGCCACGGTAATTCCTTGTCCATGCTCTTTCCTTATTCAAACAGGGCTTCAATATCGTTAATGAGTTCGCTGGCGGTGATGTCGTCGAGCACGGAGAACTGCGCTTCCTGTGTTGAATGACTCCCCCAGCCATAGCTTTCCGCTTTGCCTTCCCATAGCCACAGCTTGCTTAAGAGTTGCTCGGCACTGAGTTCGGCTGGCGACATGCCGACCGCAAAACCTTCATCGATTTCCATGATTAACGACCAGCGGCCCAGAGGTTTGATCATCCAGCCGATCCAGCCTGCATCCAGCGGGGTGCCCTTTATCCAACCTTTATTCGCCAGTCCCATGACCCGACCGCTCGGGCATTTTCTGCCTGCCCAGCGGATCAATTCGCTGGCATTGCGCTCGGTTTCTGTCAGGGCGTAACTGTTACGGTCGAGCTGGCGAAACGGCGGTAGCAGTTCGTAGTCGGCAAAAAGCTGACCAAAGGCGGCAGCATCCGTGGGTGATATTTCCAGAACGTGAGGAATACCAACAGAGATATCGCCTTCCGGCAGGGTGAAAAGATCATCGTCTGCGGTGCTGTAGCTGTTATCTTCCGCCACGCGAAAGCAAGCCAGTAGCTCGTTTTCGGTGCTATAAACGCCCCAAATCAGACGGCGGGTTAAGTGACGAACCAGCGGATGCTCAACCAGGAAGAGCTGAAAGTTTTCCGGCGACCAGCGGCGGCGCAGGCACATGGCGGATTCCAGCCTTGCTACCTGCTGGGCGGCGACGGTACGCGCATCTTTTTTCAGCAATTTGTAGCGGTTAACCGCATCGTTCGACCGCGATTCATCATCGCTTTTGTTCGGTTTGGGTAAATCTTTCAGGCGGCTGCCGGAAGCATCGCGCATAAACGGTTTTAAGGTTTCATCAAAGCTGACGGTGAACTGACGTGGCCCGAAATCCAGCAGTAGCGAACCGTTATCATCCAGTCCCAGATCCGGGGCCAGGCGATCTTCAAGCTCCGCCACCGTGAGTTCGCGGCTCTCGGCAATGTCGGCAATTTTCTCTTTCGCCCGCTCCTGTAAGGCTTTGAATTTCAGTTTCTGGGCGATGCCGTTAAGCTGCATCAGGGCGATATCGCTGCTGATAGCGGCGAGGATATCAAGCCCGACGGTGGCGCGTTTATGCTGGGATTCGCCAGGCCAGGCGCGAATCAAAGGCGTCAGTTTGCGGGCGGTGTCATCGTTGCCGAGAACACCTAACGCAGTGAATGCCCAGCTTTCTTTAGACGGTGCGCCAGCGGTCTGCCAGGCGGTAAACAGATCCCAGGCAAATTCAGCCAGTGAGTCGGCGGTACAGGCGGCTTTCACCTGCAATAATCCCGGATACAGTGCCTCTTCCTGAGGGAAGCGGAGCATTTCACCGAGGCGTAGGAGGGCGCTATCTGGCAGTGATTGGGCATTTGCTTTTAATACCGGGCGGGTCCAGAGCGATGGCTGATAAAAGGCCGGAAGAGTGGGGATTTTTGTCGGGTGATTATCTAAGGCATCGAGCGCAAGCAGAGCGTTCACCGCATCGGTTACTTCCGGCTGGTTATAACGCCGGGCGATTTCTTGCAGTAATGGCTGATGACCGTTTTCGGTAAGCATACGCAAGGCAGCGCGGGCGTTATCCTGGGCTTCACCGGCTTTGCCGAGCGCCGCGGGCAGCAGGCCGGTAATGGCGTGTTCCGGGTATTTCAGCAGCCAGCTACGGGCGTCTTGTCGTAGGGTTTTGAGTTTGTTGAAGGCGCGGGCGATCAGTGGCGCTAATTCGATAGCCGCAAAATATTGTGCTACAGGCAGAGCTTCTTGTGGATAGCGTGAAAAGGAGTGAATAAAACCCTGTAACCCAGCGAGTTGCAGGTGCGTCATGACAAACTCGACACCGACGTGTGGCTCTTTACTGAGGACATTCCACGCCTGCGCTGTTTTTTCGATAGGCAGGGCGGCTAACATGTAAAGTTGCCATTCCCGTTGATAGGAGTGCCAGAAGGTTTTAAATTCGCTGATTAGCGCAGAATAATCTCCCCTCTGCCAGAGTTCTACAACAGCATCAGACGCTTTCATATACTGGCCATTATTCCAGCGATTGAAACCCAGACGTGTCAGGTAGTTCTGAATATCCTCTTTTTGGCCGATGTCTATTTGATGTGCGTGCCAGCGATGCCTTGCATGAATCTCTTTTTCTGCCGTCTCGGTCAATGTGCAGCATGACTCCAGCGGTAATGGCGTTAAATCCAATACCGGCATTACAGATTTTTTCTTTTTCGAAAGCCAGGGCGGTGAGACTAATATGGCTGGCAGCATATCGGCGCTGGCATGGTTTGAGGGCTGTTTCAGTTGTTGCTGGCATGATTTCAGTACGGCAACTGCGGGTGTCGAGAGCCAGGGAATGACCTGTTCTGCTAGTATCGGTTGCGAGATAAGCATCGTCATTAGCATCATGCGCCAGCGCTTTTCATCTTTTTGTGCCAGAAGTTCTGCTAATGCCGCCAGCGCTGCGTGTGGGAAGCGAACGAAAGCCTTTGTCATGCGATCGTGGCAACGCTTTCCTTGCTCGCTTGCATGGATAAGTAGTGTAAGTGCCTGCGGGTGGTTGATATGCATCAACACTTCACCACATGTGTCACCAGTAGCGTAATGGGCAAAACGGGCCAGCGCAGTGGCTCCTTGCTCCTGGAGTGCTGTCGCACACCAGATGTTACCGCCATAGTAATCATCAAATACCTGCCCAGGCTGTCCTGGATAGTATTTTTCCAGGTCTGCTAATACCTGAGCATCGGTGACCGTCAGTTTTAGCCATTCCAGCGCATATAACCCTTTTTGCCCGCAAAAATGTCTGGCAATCTCATGAGCTACTTCTGGTTTTTCCGGCAACAATAGTGCAACCAGCGGCTGGTGCCAGGCGGGCATGTTTCCGAGAGCGGCAATCAGTTTGTCGGCGCAGCGCTGCCATACATCGTCATTTGCAAGTGAGAAATGCTTACGCAGGCGCATTTCAACCGAGGCAAAGCGCAACAGATAGCCAGGCTGCCTGTCATCCGGGGTGAACGTAATAAGATGGGCATCATAATCCCAGTCGAAGCGGATGAATTGCAGTGCAATGACAACCTCAGTGGCATATTCCAGACCACCTTCCTGGACAATTTGATCCATTAACTCTTCGTGATCGTTACGATTGAAGCCTTGTTCCAGCGCAACCAGTACCGCCAGAACCATCGGTGGTAGCGTGGTGCTAATCGGCGAGTCGATAAGGCCCACTGCTTGTGTTATCGCCTGCTGCCAGTCCAGTGAACAGGTGCTGTAATCGAAGGTGATCACCTTTTTAAAACGTCGGTGAGTATTCGCGGCGACGGAGCGTAGCAGAGTTAATTCATTCTCCTGTGGCACAGGATCGCCAGGCCAGCGTCGATGACTTAGTGTGGTTGGCGCAACCTCTGTCGGTAAAATGATTTGGGCGTCGTCTGCCAGCCAGGGGAGGTTGTCTCCAACAAATACTGGTTTGTCTTGTGGCAAAGGGGCTATTTCGGGGCATTCGATAACCTGGACGGGGACAGATGTCGGTGTTATCACGGATACTTCTTCTACGTAGCCCTTTTTTGTTTTCTCCGCAATCAACTTCAGTTCCGCTTTTTCCGCCGCCGCAGCATCAGCAAAGCTTTTTACCTGACTTTGCCCGTTGGTGCTGACTTTACCCCAGCTAATATGCAGCTCGTTTCCCTGCTGCTCCACCGCCCAGAATTTATGTGATTTTTCGTCCTGATAAATATAGGTTTTCATTGCTAAATCCTTTTAATCAAACAGTGATTCAATATCGTTAATCAGCTCGCTAGCGGTGATGTTGTCGAGCACGGAGAAAGTGGGGGAGGATTGTTTACCGTAGCGATCATAAGAGGCAGTGATTTTTACGCTTTCGACAGGCAGCAGGTCGCTATACCCCGTTTCGCCATAAATTAATGAAAAATGTTCTGTTTCAAGTTCGAGAGCGCCATAAGGGGTAGATTTGCGCATCGCATAGACGCTGCCGCTTTCTTCCAGACGTTGCCAGCCTCTGCGTTCCAGCCCGACAATGCGACCAGCCTGGCAGAGCCGTCCGTCCCAGCGTGACAATTCATGGACATTACGTTCGTTATCAGCAAGGTGGTAACTACCACGTTCGAGCTGTTGGAAAGGGGGAAGCAGTTCGTAATCAACGTAAATTTGCCTGAATGCAGCGGCGGATTCAGGGGGGATTTCCAGCACATGCGGTATACCGATGTTTCCTGCTGGCAGCGTGAATAACTCATCCTGCGCATCGCTGTAAGTGCTGTCTTCTGCGACCCGGAAGCAGGCAATCAGCGTGTTTTCCTCAGTATATACCCCCCATAACAGCCGTCGGGTTAAGTGACGTACCAGCGGATGCTCCACCAGGAACAGGCGGAACTGTTCTGCCGTCCAGCGTCTGCGCTGGCACATAGCCTGCTCCAGACGATCAACCTGCTGGCTGGCAATGGCGCGCACATCTTTCTTCAATTGTTTAAAGAGGTTAACGGCGTCAGTTGCCAGTGTTTTATCATCGCTCTGGTTTTGTTTGGGTAAATCTTTCAGGACCTTTCCGTTTGCATCGCGCACTACAGGTTTTAAGGTTTCGTCAAAACCAACGGTGAATTGGCGTGGGCCGAAATCAAGTGTCAGCGAGCCACTGCTATCAAGCCCTAAATCTGGAGCCAGGCGGTCTTCCAGTTCAGCCATAGTCAGCCCACGGTTTTCAGCAACTATGTTGATTTTCTCGCGGGCATGTTCCTGTAATGCAACGAATTTAATCTTTTTCGCAATGCCATTAAGTAGCATTAGCGCAACATCGCTGCCAATATCAGCTAATACATCCAGCCCGGACACCGCCCGTTTATGCTGGGATTCCCCAGGCCAGGCGCGGATAAGCGGGGTTAACTTACGCGCGGTGTCGTCATTGCCTAAAATCCCCAGCGAAGTAAATGCCCAGTTTTCTTTTGCGGGTGCGCCAGCTTCTGTCCATGCGGTATACAGATCCCAGCCAAAGTCAGCCAGTGATTCGCGGGTGAAGGTCTCTTTGATGGTCGCCAGCCCAGCGTAGGCGGTAATGTCGCGTGGAAAGCTCAACATTGTGCCTAGGTGGCGCATAGCGTCATCTGGCAGAGGCAGGTTGTTACTTTTAAGCCGTGGTCTGCGCCATAAGGTGAACTGATAAAAGCCGGGCGGTGGGGCGATTTTAGCGGGATATTCTTCCAGCGGATCGCTATCGAACAATGTTGCCAGCGCAGCTAAAACATCAGGTTGGTTGTATCTCCGGGCGATTTCTTCAATCGTTTCTCGCTGGTTTAATTTCACTAGCAGGCGGAGTGCCTGGCGGGCATATTCCCGATTTTGGCACGGTTTGCCCAGCGCCAAAGGCAGTAGCCCGGCGGTGGCATGGCGCGGGTTATTTGCCAGCCAATTAACGGCATCCTTGTAAGCCATTTTTTTCTGTAACCGCTGCGCCATTGGTAAGGCTAGTTCACTGGCCCCAATAAAGAGGGTGAATATCCACAGTCGTTGATGATCTCGTTGCAAGCAGGTCATAAACGCAGGAATGGCTGTACTACCAAAAACCGCCAGAATCTCTTTCTCACCTGAATATCGCTCCTCAATGATTATTTGGTTGAGAAATGAAATCGCCTGTTGTCCCGGTAAGTAACAAAGCGCAGATAGATTCCAGCTTTTGTTGGCATTGTTGTGATATTTCGCAAACTCAGCTTTTAGTGCTGGAAAATCAAAGCGCAACAACGCATCAACAGCGCTTTGCGGTATATATTTTTTTTCATGTAAGTCATCTTCGCAATGCAGCCATTCATTAAAACCTAATTGCCAAAGGATTTGTTGTTCTGGTGTAAAAGGAATGAAAGATGTCTCCCAGCTTTCTTTTTCAATTAGTGGCAGGTCGGTAAATAAGGTTTGCTGTGATGACTGAAATTGCGCGATTTCACTGAATCTGGATATGTCAGTATGACTGATTAACTCTGTAATTCCTGGCGTGATGTCAGTGACGGCAGGGATGGGAAGCACCGGTAAATCAAATACGGGTATTACATTCGTTTTCTTATTTATTACCCACGGTGGAGCGACAAACAGCTCCGGCAACATATCCGCAGTGGCGTATTCACATTCTTCAGCGACTAACTGAGTACGACATTCAGATAAAATTCCTGCCGCTTTAGCATTAACCCTGGGAATGACGTCAGTGACTAACTCTGGCGTGGCGGTAATCAGTTTGACAAGCGCTTTACGCCACTCTTTGTCTTCATGTATTGCCAGCAAAGTAGCATAAGCGGCAAGAGCCGCAGCGGGATGTTTTTGACAGGCTTTGCTTAAGTATTCCAGGTGCTTTTTCTTGCCAATCACACCGAGGATCAGAATTTGAATCGCATCCGGGTGATTCGTTTTCCATAGCCATTTGACAAGATCTTCAGTCTCGCTGATACGCTCGAAAAGATAAGTGGGATTGTCAGAATGCTCTTCCGTAAACTCAAGAAGTATCCGGCTTACACCGCGCACCCCATTATTTGCCAGCAACATTGCCAGATAAGCGCGAAAATCATGATACAACGGTGGGAAGTCGTATTTTTCTGCTGTAGTCAGAGCGGCGTCATCGGTTACCACCAGTCTTAACCAGGTCATCGCCGGAACGTTTTGATCTGCATAACGTAGCGCCATAGCATTGGCAATATCCGGGCGTTCAGGGAGCAGTAACGCCGCAAAAGGTTGTCGTGCTGGGGATAGCGAGGGAATAGCAGCGAGTACTTTATCTACACAGCGTTGCCACTCATCTTCTGAAGCGAGTGAAAGATGATGACATAGACGTTGATGCCAACTAGGTAGCGATTCTGCTTCGTGATTAGGTGGAATGATGGTGGTTACTGCGCCTTTTACTGGTTTATATTTGAGTTGAAGAGCGAGAAGGGCGATTTCAACGGCACTTTCCAGACCACAGCGAATGACTAAGTCATCGACCAGTTCATCTTGAGAGTAAGAGTTCCAAAAGCCCCAGAGCAATGCTGCATCAGATTGCGCACTCCCTGTCGGTTGATTACCCTTAACTCGAATTTGTAACTCAGCAAAAGCCTGCTGCCAGTTTTCTGGATAAGAGCGGTAATTGTTGTCGGGATCATATGCCCTGGTGTTATTCGCGATGCGCTTCCATATTTGGCCATCTTTGTACAGATAATTGATCTCTCTGGGGCGAGAGCGATGAGGAAAAGCAAATCGATTAATATCGTCAGTGACCGGAATGACTGCATCATCAGCCAGCCATGGGCGTTTGTTTTTACTCTCAAGGGAGGTTTCAACTTCAGGAGTGGCTTTGGTGATGGGGGGGATATGCACGTTTGCTGAAGCATTTTCCACATAGCCTTTTTTCGTTTTCTCTGCGATCAGCTTAAGCTCCGCTTTTGCCGCCGCCGCAGCATCTGCAAAGCTTTTTACCTGACTTTGCCCGTTAGTGCCGACTTTACCCCAGTTAATATGCAGCTCGTTTCCCTGTTGCTCCACCGCCCAGAATTTATGTGATTTTTCGTCCTGAAAGATAAAGTGTCTCATTCTGCATCCCTGTAATTTTATCCAGTTGAATGCTGATGCTACCAGTATTTATGCGGGTTAGAGAGAGACAAAATCGCAAGAAAACAACTTTAGGAATTTATAAAGAAAAGGCGCTGTCGATGCAGCGCCTTGAAGGGGGATTATTTCACCTGATGACCCGGTTTAGCACCAGCATCCGGGCTTAGCAGGAAAATATCTTTCCCGCCAGGACCGGCAGCCATCACCATGCCTTCGGAGATACCGAAGCGCATTTTACGTGGTGCCAGGTTAGCCACCATAATGGTATGACGACCAATCAGTGCCTGCGGATCCGGGTAAGCAGAACGAATGCCGGAGAAGACATTGCGTTTTTCACCGCCGAGATCCAGCGTCAGGCGCAGCAGTTTGTCAGAACCTTCAACAAACTCTGCGTTTTCGATCAACGCCACGCGCAGGTCAACTTTGGCGAAGTCGTCAAAGGTGATGGTTTCCTGAATCGGATCATCTGCCAGTGGGCCAGTTACTGGCGTGGCAGCTGCTTTCACTTCTTCTTTAGACGCTTCCACCAGTGCTTCAACCTGCTTCATGTCAATACGGTTATACAGCGCCTTGAACGGATTCACTTTGTGGCCCAGCAGCGGTTGCTGGATACCATGCCAGGTCAGTTCTGTATTGAGGAATGCTTCTGCACGCTCGGTCAGTTTCGGCAGTACCGGCTTCAGGTAAGTCATCAGCACGCGGAACAGGTTTATGCCCATCGAGCAAATTGCCTGCAGGTCGGCATCGCGTCCTTCCTGTTTCGCCACCACCCACGGAGCCTGTTCATCGACATAACGGTTAGCCAGATCTGCCAGCGCCATGATTTCGCGGATCGCTTTACCAAATTCGCGGCTTTCCCACGCTTCACCAATCACTTCAGCGGCATCCGTGAAGGTTTTGTACAGTTGCGGGTCAGCCAGTTCGCTTGCCAGCACACCGTCAAAACGCTTGTTGATAAAGCCCGCGTTACGGGAGGCCAGGTTAACCACTTTATTCACGATATCGGCATTCACACGCTGAACGAAATCTTCCAGGTTGAGATCGATATCATCAATGCGCGAAGAAAGTTTCGCAGTGTAGTAGTAACGCAGGCTGTCGGCGTCAAAATGATTCAGCCAGGTGCTGGCTTTAATAAAGGTGCCGCGAGACTTGGACATCTTCGCGCCGTTCACCGTCACATAGCCATGAACAAACAGGTTAGTCGGCTTGCGGAAGTTGCTGCCTTCCAGCATGGCAGGCCAGAACAGGCTGTGGAAGTAAACGATATCTTTACCGATGAAGTGGTACAGCTCGGCGGTGGAATCTTTCTTCCAGTATTCATCGAAGCTGGTGGTGTCGCCGCGTTTGTCGCACAGATTCTTGAAGGAACCCATGTAGCCAATCGGCGCGTCCAGCCAGACGTAGAAATATTTGCCCGGTGCGTTCGGAATTTCAAAACCGAAGTACGGCGCATCGCGGGAGATATCCCACTGTTGCAGGCCGGATTCAAACCACTCCTGCATTTTGTTTGCCACCTGCTCCTGCAACGCACCGCTGCGGGTCCATGCCTGCAACATTTCGCTGAAAGAGGGCAGATCAAAGAAGAAGTGTTCGGAATCACGCATTACCGGCGTAGCGCCAGAAACCACCGATTTCGGCTCGATCAGTTCAGTCGGGCTGTAGGTCGCGCCGCAGACTTCGCAGTTATCGCCGTATTGATCCGGGGATTTACATTTCGGGCAGGTGCCTTTTACAAAACGGTCCGGCAGGAACATGCCTTTTTCCGGATCGTAAAGCTGAGAGATGGTGCGGTTTTTAATAAAACCGTTCTCTTTCAGGCGAGAATAAATAAGTTCTGACAACTGGCGGTTCTCTTCGCTGTGCGTCGAGTGATAGTTGTCGTAGCTGATGTTAAAGCCTGCGAAATCAGTCTGATGCTCCTGACTCATTTCGCCAATCATCTGCTCCGGAGTGATACCAAGCTGCTGAGCTTTCAGCATGATCGGTGTGCCGTGGGCATCGTCGGCGCAGATGAAGTTGACCTCGTGGCCGCGCATTCGCTGGTAACGGACCCAGACATCAGCCTGGATGTGCTCCAGCATATGGCCGAGGTGGATTGAGCCGTTAGCGTACGGCAGTGCGCACGTCACCAGAATTTTCTTCGCGACTTGAGTCATAGTAGGCATTACTTCTTAATAGTGAAAAGGGGTTAGATAGTACCAAATGGGAAAATGTTAAGTAAGTACTTCTCTATATTCTTCAGGTAAACTATCAGCTGATGGTTTATCTATACAAAAAAGGAGTCGGGATGAACGAACAATCCCAGGCCAAATCACCAGAAGCCTTGCGCGCAATGGTCGCCGGGACACTGGCCAATTTTCAGCACCCAACCCTGAAGCATAACCTCACCACGCTGAAAGCGTTGCACCATGTCGCCTGGATGGACGACACGTTGCATGTGGAACTGGTTATGCCATTCGTCTGGCATAGCGCGTTCGAAGAGTTAAAAGAGCAATGTAGCGCCGAACTGCTGCGCATCACCGGGGCGAAAGCTATCGACTGGAAACTGTCGCACAATATCGCCACCTTAAAACGCGTGAAGAATCAGCCGGGAATTAACGGCGTGAAGAACATCATTGCGGTCAGCTCCGGTAAAGGCGGCGTGGGTAAATCCTCCACGGCGGTAAACCTGGCGCTGGCACTGGCGGCGGAAGGGGCGAAAGTCGGCATTCTGGACGCCGATATCTACGGCCCATCAATACCCACCATGCTGGGCGCAGAAAATCAGCGTCCAACTTCGCCGGACGGTACCCATATGGCACCGATTATGTCTCATGGACTGGCAACCAATTCAATTGGTTATCTGGTCACTGACGACAATGCGATGGTGTGGCGTGGTCCGATGGCGAGCAAGGCGTTAATGCAGATGTTGCAGGAAACCTTGTGGCCGGATCTCGACTATCTGGTGCTTGATATGCCGCCAGGCACCGGTGACATTCAATTGACACTGGCACAAAACATTCCAGTAACTGGCGCGGTAGTGGTCACCACCCCGCAGGACATTGCGTTGATCGATGCGAAAAAAGGCATTGTGATGTTCGAGAAAGTCGAGGTTCCGGTGCTCGGTATTGTCGAGAACATGAGTGTGCATATTTGCAGTAACTGTGGTCACCATGAACCGATTTTCGGTACCGGTGGTGCAGAGAAACTGGCCGAGAAATACCACACGCAGTTGCTGGGGCAGATGCCGTTACACATCTCCTTACGTGAAGATCTCGATAAAGGCACGCCAACGGTTATCAGCCGTCCGGAGAGCGAATTTACCGCTATCTACCGCCAGCTGGCTGACCGCGTTGCAGCCCAGCTTTATTGGCAGGGAGAAGTCATTCCTGGCGAGATTTCCTTCCGCGCGGTCTAACGCGTATTAACCTTTTTGGTTGCTTTTCATACACCGCAGAGATGTTACATTGATGCGGTGTATTTGTTTTTGCCGCATTAATGAACACTTATTTAATGCTGCGAATATTCTGCGGACCTTCGTCCGAAACTCTATAAAGTCGATTGATCGTACAGGCAATGCTTCATTATCATCCTTCGTGGCTGTGTAGTGGATGTACAGCTATAGTTTGTTATGCACTCATTCTATCCAGGCATAACCTTTACTACAGGGATAACGTTCAATGAATAAGTACTGGCTGTCAGGAATTATTTTTCTTGCCTATGGAATGGCTTCTCCCGCGTTCTCTTCACAGACTGCCACATTAACGATTAATGGCAGGATCAGTCCCCCAACATGCAGTATGGCTATGGTTAATGGTCAACCTCAACAGCATTGTGGTCAGTTAACGTATGATGTTGATACCCGTCATCAGGTTTCTTCGCCAGTCAAAGGTGTAACGACAGAAGTGGTTGTTGCAGGTAGCGATAGCAAACGTCGAATCGTGTTAAATCGCTACGATTAATTTGCCACCCTGGTTTTTTAATCGGATTTAGAAAGCTGAAATCATTCGTGTGAATGATTTCAGCTTTTTTATTGATATCAATAATACCATTTACAAAAATCTGCATTAATTAATAGATGTGATAAATATTTAATATGCTTAAGTATTTGTTGTATTTATATTGCAATAGTTAATTTGTTTTAAATCAATAAAACAATGTGTTTACATTGCGGCAACTTTTTTGATGTGAGAAATTTGTTTCCAAGAGACACAGACTCTTAACAACCAAAAATAAATTTTATTAAGGAACATATTATGAAACGTTCAATTATTGCTGCCGCTGTCTTTTCTTCTTTTTTTATGAGCGCTGGGGTATTTGCCGCAGACGTTGATACCGGAACATTAACCATTAAAGGGAATATTGCAGAATCTCCGTGTAAATTCGAAGCGGGTGGCGATTCAGTAAGTATTAATATGCCAACTGTACCAACCACTGTCTTTGAAGGTAAAGCTAAATACTCGACCTATGATGATGCAGTCGGTGTAACCAGCAGCATGTTAAAAATTAGCTGTCCGAAAGAAGTTGCTGGTGTAAAACTCTCGTTGATTACCAACGATAAAATAACCGGAAACGATAAGGCGATAGCCAGTAGCAACGATACCGTGGGGTACTATCTCTATTTAGGTGATAACAGCGATGTCCTGGATGTTTCTGCACCTTTTAACATTGAGAGTTATAAAACAGCGGAAGGTCAATATGCTATTCCGTTTAAAGCAAAATACCTGAAGCTGACAGATAATTCAGTGCAATCAGGTGATGTGTTATCTTCTCTGGTTATGCGTGTGGCGCAGGATTAATAAATAAAATTTCAAGTTTCTCCAGTTAATAAACATGGCCGCTATCCCCATGGCGGCCTTTTAATTTAAGAGGCATTAAGATGAAAGGATTATTAGCTTTACTCATTTCTTCTATGGTCCTTCCTGCACATGCCGGTATTGTTATCTACGGGACGCGTATTATTTACCCGGCAGAGCACAAAGAAGTGATGGTGCAGTTGATGAACCAGGGAAACCGTTCTTCGCTGCTGCAGGCGTGGATTGATGATGGTGATACGTCGTTACCACCAGAAAAAATTCAGGTTCCTTTCATGTTAACGCCACCAGTGGCAAAAATAGGGGAAAATTCCGGGCAGCAAGTAAAAATCAAAATTATGCCGAATAAACTGCCCACTAATAAAGAGAGCATTTTTTATCTGAATGTTCTGGATATTCCACCAAATAGTCCAGAGCAAGAGGGCAAGAATGCACTGAAATTTGCAATGCAAAACAGAATCAAATTGTTTTACCGGCCTGCGGGTATTGCACCGGTAAATAAAGCGACATTTAAAAAGTTACTGGTAAATCGCAGTGGCAATGGATTGGTGATAAAAAATGACTCAGCAAATTGGGTAACGATTTCGGATGTCAAAGCTAATAATGTCAAAGTCAATTATGAAACTATTATGATTGCCCCCTTAGAAAGTCAGAGTATTAATGTCAAAAGTAATAATGCGAATAACTGGTATCTGACCATTATCGATGACCATGGCAACTATATTAGTGACAAAATTTAATTGCAGGAGCTGCCTATGTTGAGAATGACCCCACTTGCATCAGCAATCGTAGCGTTATTGCTCGGCATTGAAGCTTATGCAGCTGAAGAAACCTTTGATACCCATTTTATGATAGGTGGAATGAAAGACCAGCAGGTTGCAAATATTCGTCTTGATGATAATCAACCCTTGCCGGGGCAGTATGACATCGATATTTATGTCAATAAGCAATGGCGCGGGAAATATGAGATCATTGTTAAAGACAACCCGCAAGAAACATGTTTATCAAGGGAAATTATCAAGCGGTTAGGCATTAATACCGATAACTTTGCCAGCGGTAAGCAATGTTTAACATTTGAGCAACTTGTTCAGGGTGGGAGCTATACCTGGGATATCGGAGTTTTTCGTCTCGATTTCAGTGTCCCGCAGGCGTGGGTGGAAGAACTGGAAAGTGGCTATGTTCCACCGGAAAACTGGGAGCGAGGTATTAATGCGTTTTATACCTCTTATTATGTGAGTCAGTATTACAGCGACTATAAAGCGTCGGGTAATAGCAAGAGTACATATGTACGTTTTAACAGCGGGTTAAACTTACTGGGGTGGCAACTGCATTCTGATGCCAGTTTCAGTAAAACAAATAGCAATCCAGGGGTGTGGAAAAGCAATACCCTGTATCTGGAACGTGGATTTGCCCAACTTCTCGGCACGCTTCGCGTGGGTGATATGTACACATCAAGCGATATTTTTGATTCTGTTCGCTTCAGCGGTGTGCGGTTGTTTCGTGATATGCAGATGTTGCCTAACTCGAAACAGAATTTTACTCCACGGGTGCAGGGGATTGCTCAGAGTAACGCGCTGGTAACTATTGAACAGAACGGTTTTGTGGTTTATCAGAAAGAGGTTCCTCCTGGCCCGTTTGCGATTACAGATTTGCAGTTGGCCGGTGGTGGAGCAGATCTTGATGTCAGCGTGAAAGAGGCGGACGGTTCGGTAACCACCTATCTGGTGCCTTATGCAGCGGTGCCGAATATGCTGCAACCTGGCGTGTCGAAATATGATTTTGCGGCGGGTCGTAGCCATATTGAAGGGGCGAGCAAACAAAGTGATTTTGTCCAGGCGGGTTATCAGTATGGTTTTAATAACTTATTGACGCTGTATGGCGGATCGATGGTCGCGAATAATTATTACGCGTTCACTTTGGGGACTAGCTGGAATACACGCATTGGTGCCATTTCCGTCGATGCCACGAAGTCGCATAGTAAACAAGACAACGGCGATGTGTTTGACGGGCAAAGTTATCAAATTGCCTACAACAAATTTGTGAGCCAAACGTCGACGCGTTTTGGTCTGGCGGCCTGGCGTTATTCGTCGCGTGATTACCGGACATTTAACGATCACGTTTGGGCAAACAATAAAGATAATTATCGCCGTGATGAAAACGATATCTATGACATTGCCGATTATTACCAGAACGATTTTGGCCGTAAAAATAGCTTTTCTGCCAATATGAGCCAGTCATTGCCAGAAGGCTGGGGTTCTGTGTCCTTAAGTACGTTATGGCGAGATTACTGGGGGCGTAGCGGCAGCAGTAAGGATTATCAGTTGAGTTATTCCAACAACCTGCGACGGATAAGCTATACCCTCGCGGCAAGCCAGGCTTATGACGAGAATCATCATGAAGAGAAACGTTTTAATATTTTTATATCGATTCCCTTTGATTGGGGTGATGACGTTACGACGCCTCGTCGGCAAATATATATGTCTAACTCAACGACGTTTGATGATCAGGGTTTTGCCTCAAATAATACGGGATTATCGGGAACCGTTGGAAACCGGGATCAATTTAACTATGGGGTCAACCTGAGTCATCAGCATCAGGGAAATGAAACAACAGCTGGAGCGAATTTAACCTGGAACGCGCCGGTGGCAACGGTGAATGGCAGTTATAGTCAGTCGAGTACTTATCGACAGGCTGGAGCCAGTGTTTCAGGGGGCATTGTCGCCTGGTCGGGTGGCGTTAATCTGGCGAACCGTCTTTCCGAAACGTTTGCAGTGATGAATGCGCCAGGAATTAAAGATGCTTATGTCAATGGGCAAAAATATCGCACAACAAACCGTAATGGAGTGGTGGTATACGACGGAATGACACCTTATCGGGAAAATCACCTGATGCTGGATGTGTCGCAAAGCGATAGCGAAGCAGAATTGCGCGGTAACCGGAAAATTGCCGCACCTTATCGCGGCGCGGTTGTACTGGTTAATTTTGATACCGATCAGCGCAAGCCCTGGTTTATAAAAGCGTTAAGAACGGATGGGCAACCATTAACGTTTGGTTATGAAGTCAATGATATCCATGGTCATAATATTGGCGTTGTCGGCCAGGGAAGCCAGTTATTTATTCGCACCAATGAAGTTCCGCCATCGGTTAATGTAGCAATTGATAAGCAACAAGGACTTTCATGCACAATCACCTTCGGTAAAGAGATTGATGAAAGTAGAAATTATATTTGCCAGTAATAGTCAGGTGGTTCTATGAAAATTCGCATAATGCTATTTATATTAATGATGATGGTTATGCCAGTGAGCTATGCAGCATGTTATAGTGAGTTATCTGTTCAGCACAATTTGGTTGTTCAGGGGGATTTTGCACTTAGTCAAACACAAATAGCGACATATGAGCATAATTTTAATGATTCGTCATGCGTGAGTACAAATACTATCACCCCTATGAGCCCGTCGGATATTATTGTTGGACTTTATAACGATACCATTAAATTAAATTTACATTTTGAATGGACCAATAAAAACAACATCACGTTGTCAAATAATCAGACCAGTTTCACCAGTGGTTATTCGGTAACGGTGACACCTGCGGCCAGTAATGCAAAAGTGAATGTTTCTGCGGGGGGCGGCGGTTCAGTAATGATTAATGGTGTTGCAACATTATCCAGTGCTTCATCATCGACACGCGGGAGTGCTGCAGTACAATTTTTACTGTGTTTATTCGGTGGCAAGTCATGGGATGCATGTGTAAATAGCTACAGAAATGCATTGGCACAAAATGCAGGTGTCTATTCCTTTAATCTGACATTGTCATACAACCCGATAACCACAACCTGCAAACCGGACGATTTATTAATTACTTTAGAGAGTATTCCCGTTTCACAATTACCAGCCAAAGGTAACAAAGCAACAATAAATAGTAACAAAGGGGATATTGTTCTGCGTTGTAAAAACTTATTAGGTCAACAAAATCAAACATCACGGAAAATGCAGGTGTATTTATCAAGTTCTGACTTGTGGGGCAGTAGTAACACGATCCTGAAAGGTGCGGAAGATAATGGCGTAGGATTTATTCTTGAAAGTAATGGTTCGCCAGTCACACTTTTAAATATCACTAACAGCAGTAAAGGATATACAAATTTAAAGGAAGTTGCTGCGAAGTCAAAACTTACAGATACAACGATTTCAATTCCGATAACTGCCAGTTACTACGTCTACGATACAAACAAAGTTAAATCTGGCGCACTGGAGGCAACCGCATTAATCAACGTGAAATACGACTAATAACAAGCAAGACGAGCAAGTGGCTAATAATAAAAATAATAAGGTGTCTGCATTTCCCCCTCTCTTCGAGGGGGCTTTTTTTCAGCGATGATAAAAAATCTCACCGTCGTAGGCTTTAATGATTTTACCGTCGGTGTCGTTGATCAACACGTACGCGCCACCCATATAGGTCCAGTGTGTCCCGGCATCAGGCGCGGGCAGGTTACGTAACTGCCACTGCTTAATGTTGTACTCATCGGTGCGGTACATCTCTGGGACGGTATCGCCTGGTTTGAAATGCTTAAAGTCAGCAATGAAACTGCTTAACTCATACTTAGAAATTCCCGAGGTATTGGTCGAACCCGCGGTGGCTGGTGCGGCCCAGGCGGCACTGGTAACCAGCAAAAGCACACCCAGCAACATCTTATTTTTAATGGTCATAAACTCTCCACTTTGGGGATCTGTAATATCAGTCGCATATCTTTCCTGCCATACAATATAACTGACAAGCGATATTTTGTTAGTGATCCCATGATTTCGTAAAAAGTGTAAATGAAAGGATGCCCTAAAAGCATCCTTAGCGAGCAGAGAGTCAGCGGAAATAGCTGATTTAAGAATCATCCTGGGCTGAAGATAACATGCAAGCCTAAAGGATTGAGTTATCGCATTATGCCCATGAAGCCATGTACGCCCATATACACACCAACTAAGCCAATCAACAGACTGGAAAAATAGGGGGCGCGTTTAGCGAGAGTGTTAAATCCGCTCCAGCGTTTTGCGACCTGCTGAACGCTGATTGCTGCGCCAACGCCTACGGTGACAAGCGTTAACGCCAGGCCAATGCTGAAACTGACGACCAGTGTTGCGCCCAGTGTCAGGGCTTTCAACTGAATGCATATCAACAGCACGGTAATTGCTGCCGGGCAGGGGATAAGGCCACCGGTTAAGCCAAATAGCAAAATTTGCCAGTTGGTGACCTCTCTACCATCAAAGCGTCGTTTAATGTCATTGGCATGGGCTCGTGCATGGGCATCCTGATACTCGCCATGTTCGTGATGGTGATGATGTCCATGGTCGTGGTGATCTTCGTGATCGTGGTGATGATGCTCATGATCATGCTCGTGCATATTCTCCAGCCAGTTGCGTTCGCCGCGCCAGGTACGCCAGAACATCCAGAACGCGGTGCCAATAATGATCACTGCGGAAATCAACTGGAGCCACGGTTCTGCTGATTGAGCAGTAAAGCGCTTGCTGATCACCATCCCGCCAAAGGCAATCAACCAGACCACCGCGGTATGCGAAATGGTTGCTGCCAGTCCGAGCATCACCGCCTGTTTAATGGTGTCTTTGATGGCGATGATAAACGCCGCCATCATCGTTTTTGAGTGCCCTGGTTCCAGGCCATGAAGCGCACCAAGTAAGATGGCGCTGGGGATGAAGAACCAGGCGTTTCCTTGCTGAAGAAGAGTGGTAAATTCGGTCATGATAATAATTCTTAGTATTAATTCGGCAATCTTATTCTACTCCCCCCCAGTACCTGATACTACCCCCCAGTAGATTAATAGTGCTATGATTTTTCATATTCTTGTTAACCAGGTGTTGCCATGTCTCATACCATCCGTGATAAACAGAAACTGAAAGCGCGTGCCAGTAAGATTCAGGGCCAGGTCGTGGCGCTCAAGAAAATGCTCGACGAGCCGCACGAATGCGCTGCAGTTTTACAACAGATTGCTGCTATCCGTGGCGCGGTAAACGGTCTGATGCGGGAAGTGATTAAAGGTCATCTGACGGAACACATCGTTCACCAGGGGGATGAGCTAAAACGTGAAGAAGATCTGGATGTCGTTCTGAAGGTGCTGGATTCTTATATCAAATAATTTATTAACGCGATTGTAAAACTGCGGTTTTTACTCGTTTACAACGCGTGCGCTGGACATTACCATCCTCCTCTGCGATTTATCATCGCAATCAAACGACTCGGGGTGCCCTTCTGCGTGAAGGCTGAGAAATACCCGTATCACCTGATCTGGATAATGCCAGCGTAGGGAAGTCACGGACCACCAGGTCATTGCTTCTTCACGTTATGGCAGGAGCAAACTATGCAAGTCGACCTGCTGAGTTCCGCGCAATCTGCGCACGCGTTACACCTTTTTCACCAACATTCCCCTCTTGTGCATTGCATGACCAATGATGTGGTGCAAACTTTTACTGCCAATACCTTACTGGCGCTCGGTGCATCGCCAGCGATGGTTATCGAAACCGAAGAAGCCAGTCAGTTTGCGGCTATCGCCAGTGCGTTGCTGATTAACGTTGGCACACTGACGCAGCCACGCGCACAGGCGATGCGTGCCGCCGTTGAGCAAGCAAAACGCTCTCAAACACCCTGGACGCTTGATCCGGTTGCGGTTGGTGCACTCGACTATCGCCGCTGTTTTTGTCTGGAACTTCTGTCTCATAAGCCAACAGCCATACGTGGTAATGCTTCGGAAATCATGGCATTAGCTGGCATTGCTAATGGCGGACGGGGAGTGGATACCACTGACGCCGCAGCTAATGCGATACCCGCTGCACAAACACTGGCACGGGAAACTGGCGCAATCGTCGTGGTCACTGGCGAGGTGGATTATGTTACCGATGGACATCGTATCATTGGCATTCACGGTGGCGATCCGTTAATGACCAAAGTGGTAGGAACTGGCTGTGCATTATCGGCGGTTGTCGCTGCCTGTTGTGCGTTACCCGGCGATATGCTGGAAAACGTCGCATCTGCCTGTCACTGGATGAAACAAGCCGGAGAACGCGCAGTCGCCAGAAGCGAGGGGCCAGGCAGTTTTGTTCCACATTTCCTTGATGCGCTCTGGCAATTGACGCCGGAGGTGCAGGCATGAAACGAATTAACGCTCTGACGATTGCCGGTACTGATCCGAGTGGTGGTGCGGGGATTCAGGCCGATCTTAAAACCTTCTCGGCGCTAGGTGCGTATGGTTGCTCGGTAATCACCGCGCTGGTGGCGCAAAATACCCGTGGCGTACAGTCGGTTTATCGCATTGAGCCTGATTTTGTCGCCGCCCAGCTCGATTCGGTGTTCAGCGATGTGCGAATCGATACCACTAAAATCGGTATGTTGGCGGAAACCGATATTGTTGAAGCGGTGGCAGAACGGCTGCAACGTTATCAGATCCAAAACGTGGTACTCGACACCGTTATGCTGGCAAAAAGCGGCGACCCGCTGCTTTCACCTTCGGCAGTTGCCACGCTACGCAGTCGATTATTGCCACAGGTTTCATTAATAACGCCAAACTTGCCCGAAGCAGCCGCCTTGCTCGACGCGCCACACGCGCGCACCGAACAGGAAATGCTGGAACAAGGGCGATCGCTGTTGGCGATGGGCTGTGGCGCAGTGCTAATGAAAGGTGGTCATCTGGATGATGAGCAAAGCCCGGACTGGCTGTTTACCCGCGAGGGTGAACAACGGTTTACCGCACAGCGCATTATGACCAAAAACACTCACGGCACTGGTTGTACGCTCTCTGCGGCGTTGGCTGCACTGCGCCCGCGCCATACAAACTGGGCTGACACCGTACAGGAGGCAAAAAGCTGGCTTTCATCGGCATTAGCCCAGGCCGACACGCTGGAAGTTGGTCACGGTATTGGTCCGGTTCACCACTTCCACGCCTGGTGGTGAGCACCGTACTATAGCCGCTTTGGTTATTGTCAGCCTTTGGTGCTGACATTCAGGGATGAAACCAATGCAGTTGAGAATCACCAGTCGAAAAAAATTCACCGCTTTATTATGCGCTCTTGGGCTAATTTCCATCGTTGCAATTTATCCGCGTCAGACGGTGAATTTTTTCTATTCGACAGCAATTCAGATTAAAGACTACATCCACTTCTACGGTTATCGCCCGGTTAAATCTTTCGCTATTCGCATTCCTGCCAGTTACACCATTCACGGAATAGATGTTTCGCGCTGGCAGGAGCGGATCGACTGGCAGCGGGTGGCAAAAATGCGCGATAACGGTATTCGCTTACAATTTGCCTTTATTAAGGCGACGGAAGGCGAAAAGCTGGTGGACCCCTATTTTTCGCGTAACTGGCAACTAAGCCGCGAAAATGGCCTGCTGCGCGGGGCGTATCATTATTTTTCCCCGTCGGTATCCGCTTCAGTTCAGGCGCGATTATTTCTGCAAACGGTGGATTTTGCCCACGGCGATCTCCCTGCCGTGCTGGACGTAGAAGAACGGGGAAAATTATCGGCAAAAGAATTACGCAAGCGGGTAAGTCAGTGGCTAAAAATGGTCGAAAAACGCACGGGAAAAAAGCCGATTATTTACTCAGGAGCCGTTTTTTATCACTCGAATCTGGCGGGCTATTTTAATGAATATCCGTGGTGGGTGGCTCACTATTATCAACGTCGTCCGGACAATGACGGAATAGCCTGGCGCTTCTGGCAGCATTCCGACCGTGGACAGGTAGATGGCATTAATGGTCCGGTGGATTTTAATGTGTTTAATGGCACGGTGGAGGAGTTGCAGGCATTCGTTGATGGGATTAAAGAAACGCCTTAAATAAGAAGCAGTGATATACTCCCACCAGACTCCCTGGCAGGAAAAAGACAAATGGAACAAGCGCATACCCAGCTGATTGCACAACTGAACGAACGTATTTTAGCGGCGGATAACACGCCGCTTTATATTAAGTTTGCCGAAACGGTAAAAAATGCCGTGCGCAGCGGGGTGCTGGAGCATGGCAATATTTTGCCCGGTGAGCGTGATTTAAGTCAGTTAACCGGCGTTTCGCGCATTACGGTGCGCAAGGCGATGCAGGCGCTGGAAGAAGAGGGCGTGGTGACGCGTTCGCGTGGTTACGGCACGCAGATCAACAACATCTTCGAATACTCGTTGAAAGAAGCGCGAGGTTTTTCTCAGCAGGTGGTATTGCGCGGGAAAAAGCCCGATACACTATGGGTTAACAAGCGTGTCGTGAAATGTCCCGAAGAAGTCGCGCAGCAGCTGGCGGTCGAAGCGGGAAGTGATGTCTTTTTGCTTAAGCGTATTCGCTATGTCGATGAAGAAGCGGTATCGATTGAGGAATCGTGGGTTCCGGCACATTTAATTCATGATGTTGATGCCATCGGGATTTCTCTTTATGACTACTTCCGCAGCCAGCACATTTACCCACAACGTACGCGTTCCCGCGTTAGTGCCCGGATGCCGGATGCCGAGTTTCAGTCACATATTCAGTTAGATAGCAAAATACCGGTGCTGGTGATCAAGCAAGTGGCGCTTGACCAACAGCAACGGCCTATTGAGTACAGCATCAGCCACTGTCGCAGCGATCTATACGTTTTTGTGTGCGAGGAGTAGTTCCTCGCGCGTTGGCGCACAATCACCGCCCCGATGCCCGACAACCCACGACGCCACTGCATTGCCCAGTAATACAGCATCCGCCAGTGGCAGACCAGAGGCCAGCCCGGCAAGTACGCCACCTGCATGACTGTCGCCCGCCCCAATGGTGTCTACAACTTGCGTTGGATATGCCGGAATGCAGCCAGAAGCGTCGTTGCTGAAATACCATGCGCCTTCTTTATCGAGACGAACGATCAACGGCGCGGCAAATTTCTCCTGCCATTGCTTGCCAAGTGTTGTTATCTCTGCGGATAAAGCAAAACGTTCGGCGGCAATCTCAGCCTCCTGACGATTGAGTGACACTAAAGGTCGACAGGCCATGATCCGCGCCAGTAATGCGTCCGGGATATCGCCAATACGTGGGCCAAAATCGATAAACGGCGTCACGTCTTGCAGCTCTTCCAGCCATTCCACTAACAATTCGCCGCAGGGCGAGGCCAGTTGATAACCGGAAAAATAGAGCAGGCTGCCAGGCGCAACGGTTAATCGTGCCAACCATTGGCGATTCCATTGATTTTCCACACCGCTGAATGACATAAAAGTGCGTTCGCCATCCGGCTCAACCAGCGCCAGACACCAGCCGTTATCGCCTTCGGCGTTATCGATCAGGCTGATTAACCCCTCTTTCGCCATCCGGTTGCGAATAATCTCCGCCCACACGCCCTGACCGAGCGGCAAGGCATTACCCGCTTCGATGCCGAGGCGCTTTAACGCCACGGCAATATTCAGTGCGCAGCCGCCAACGTTAACGCTCTGCTGTTTCAGTTCGATATCGCACCCACGCCAGGGGAGGGCATAAGCGTCGGCGATCACATCAATGACCGCCGCGCCGACGACCATCACCGGCTGACGCGTGGCTAATTCAGGCAGCAGCGTGTGTAATCGAGCGCCGCTCATATCGCCTCCCGTTGTTGGCGATACTTCGCCAGCGCCGTGGCATAGCGGTTGAAATCAAGCTGATTTACCGCATCCAGTTCCGTCTTTAACGCAGGATCGATTGCGTTAACGCCATGCAATGCGCCGCAAATTGCCGTCGCCATAGCACCGATGGTGTCTGTGTCGCCGCCAAGGTTAGCGCACAGGACGGCGCAACGGTTCGGGTCGGTTTGTGCCAGTTCAACCAGCGCAATGGCGCACGGAACGGACTCAATAGTGCTGGTACCTGCGCCAACGACCTGGTAAAGCTGTTCGCTGGCGGATTCGATGCCGTCGGCATTGCGCACAATTTTCAGCGCAATCTCCAGACGTGCTGCCAGTGAGGCGCTGAAGGTAGTGATGCGTTTTTGTTGAGCATGTCGCGCAATTGAAGGCAGTGAATCAACAATTGCTGACCAGCTTTCTCCGTCAATGGCACGAGAAATCGCCCATGCGATGACTACCGCCCCCGCAACCGCCAGATCGGATTTATGTGTCGGGCTGGAGGCCAGCGCCACATCATCAATAAAGGAATCAACATCACGCGCTGGAAGCAAACAACCTAATGGCGAGACGCGCATCGCTGCGCCGTTGGTCACGCCGTTATTTTCCAGTTCAGCAACGGGTTTACCGTCGCGAATGGCGTTAAGCGCAATCTTCGAGGTCGGACCTAGTACGTTTTTGTTAAAGGCGTCGAAACGCAGCGCCCAGTCGAGAATATTACGCCCAATCAGATCTGGATCGATCTTGCCTTCACGTTCCAGTAACGCATCCGCCAGACACAGCGCCATCGAGGTATCGTCGGTGAATTCGGCGCGGTTAAAATAACAGGCTGCGTTATTCTCCTTTGGTCCAGGCAGAAAACGATCAATCCAGCCAAAGTGTGCTTTAACGCGGCTGCGTGGCCAAAGCTCGGAGGGCATCCCCATCGCATCCCCTAACGCCTGCCCATAAAGAGCACCGAGAATACGTTCTGTTTTCATTTAACTTCCCCTTGTGTCAACGCAATATCGCGATCATCGACCTTGATAGCCGTAATTTCGTTGTCGGATTCGCGGAAAAAAATCATGAACAGCACGGCGATAATGGCAATCATCACCGCGCCAAAAGTCCACATCCCGGACCAGTTGAAAGTCAGTCCGTTTACCGGTTCCTGATAAGCGAACATCTTTTCCATCATCACACCGCCAAGACGATAGCCGAGCAAACTGCCGAAGCCCTGGCAGCAGAGCGTGATCAGCCCCTGCGCGGCGGTACGCATATGCACGGGGGCTTTTTTATCGACATAGATGTAAGCGGTAACGTAGTAAAAATCGTAACTTACGCCGTGAAGCAAAATACCGAGGAACAGTAACGCGTAGGTGAAATATTCATCCGCACTACCGTAAATAAAGAAGCCATAGCGGATCGCAGCGGTGACCAGACCAAGTAATAATACCTTTTTGATACCAAAGCGTTTGGTGAAAAACGGCAATGCCAGCATAAAGAAGATTTCAGAGAACTGGCCGAGCGTCATCCAGCCAGTGGCGTTTTTCATACCGACTTCGGTCAGATAACCGTTGGCAAAGATGTAATAGAACGCCAGTGGCATCGCAAACAGGAATGAACAGAAGAAAAAGACGAGGAAGTTTTTATCGCGCAGCAGGATCAGCGCATCCAGGCCGAGCATGACTTTAATGTCCATTTTGCCGGTGCTTTTTGGCGGCGTGTCGGGCAGGAAAAACGCAAACACACCGAGCAGAGCAGAACTTCCGGCAGTAATCAGCAGCGGGATGTTAGTCGGAGAGATATCGGCATAACCCAGCATTTGCGGCAAAAATCCACATGCCAGACCAGAGGCAATCCAGCCGATAGTGCCCATCACACGAATGCGTGGGAAATCACGCTCCACATCCGGCACGTTGGCAAAAGCGATACTGTTAGTCAGCGCAATGGTCGGCATATAGGTTAGCGAGTAGGCCAGCAGTAACGGGAAGAACCCGGCAAAAGTGGTCTGTTGCGCAGCGAAATACATCAGCGCCGCACCAGCGAACATCAATACCGCCAGCACTTTCTGCGCCGAGAAAAAGCGGTCAGTGATGGAGCCAACCAGAATTGGCGACAGGATCGCCGCAATGGCGGTACAGGCATACGACCAGCCAATTTCTCCGGCACTAAAACCGCTTTTACTTAACCACAACCACAATGGCACAAACCACGCGCCCCAGATAAACCATTCAACAAACATCATGAACGACAGCTTTGCTGTTGTTTTCATCTTTTAATTCCTTCATGACAGGTAATGTAAGGTACGCGATGACAATACCATTTAATAATACCTTTTAAATACCTTTGCGGTGAAAACTTGACCGCGGTAACATTTTTTCTGATGAATCGAGCCAACAGAAAACGCTGATAAAACATCCAAAAGATGGAAAAACTCGCCTGTAACGACCAGGATTATGATTGCCCGCAAAAGGCGGGCCAGGACAATCCATAGCCGATATCCAATCGGAATTTACGGGAGCATAGTAATGACAGATATTGCGCAGTTGCTTGGCAAAGACGCCGACAACCTTTTACAGCACCGTTGTATGACTATTCCTTCTGACCAGCTTTATCTCCCCGGACATGACTACGTAGACCGCGTGATGATTGACAATAATCGCCCGCCAGCGGTGTTACGTAATATGCAGACGTTGTACAACACCGGGCGTCTGGCTGGCACAGGATATCTTTCTATTCTGCCGGTTGACCAGGGCGTTGAGCACTCTGCCGGAGCTTCATTTGCCGCTAACCCGCTCTACTTTGACCCGAAAAACATTGTTGAACTGGCGATCGAAGCGGGCTGTAACTGTGTGGCGTCAACTTACGGCGTGCTGGCATCGGTATCGCGGCGTTACGCGCATCGCATTCCATTCCTCGTCAAACTTAATCACAACGAGACGCTAAGTTACCCGAATACCTACGATCAAACGCTGTATGCCAGCGTGGAGCAGGCCTTCAACATGGGCGCGGTGGCGGTTGGTGCGACTATCTATTTTGGTTCGGAAGAGTCACGTCGCCAGATTGAAGAAATTTCTGCGGCTTTTGAACGTGCGCACGAGCTGGGCATGGTGACAGTGCTGTGGGCCTATTTGCGTAACTCCGCCTTTAAGAAAGATGGCGTTGATTACCATGTTTCCGCCGACCTGACCGGTCAGGCAAACCATCTGGCGGCGACCATAGGTGCAGATATCGTTAAACAAAAAATGGCGGAAAATAACGGCGGCTATAAAGCGATTAATTACGGTTATACCGACGATCGCGTGTACAGCAAGTTGACCAGCGAAAACCCGATTGATCTGGTGCGTTATCAGTTAGCTAACTGCTATATGGGCCGCGCAGGGTTGATAAACTCCGGCGGTGCTGCAGGCGGTGAAACTGACCTCAGCGATGCAGTGCGTACTGCGGTTATCAACAAACGCGCAGGCGGAATGGGGCTGATTCTTGGACGTAAGGCGTTCAAGAAATCGATGGCTGACGGCGTGAAACTGATTAACGCCGTGCAGGACGTTTATCTCGATAGCAAAATTACTATTGCCTGATACGCCTTATACGAACAGCACTACCACGTATGACGGAAAAGGCGTTTACGTCGCATCCGGCATAAAAACACGCGCACTTTGCTACGGCTTCCCTATCGGGAGGCCGTTTTTTTGCCTGTCATTCTGATTAATTTTCGAATTGTCGTTTTTGTGATCATTATCTCGACATTTGAAAACAAATCATTTCATTATGTTTTGAAATCGAAAGTAAACGACAGGATATGAAAATGTACGTGGTATCGACAAAGCAGATGCTGAACAACGCACAGCGCGGCGGTTATGCGGTTCCGGCATTCAATATTCACAATCTCGAAACGATGCAAGTGGTGGTAGAAACCGCTGCCAACCTGCATGCACCGGTCATCATCGCCGGAACGCCTGGCACATTTACTCATGCTGGTACAGAAAATCTGTTGGCGCTGGTCAGCGCGATGGCGAAGCAATATCACCATCCACTGGCAATTCATCTCGACCATCACACGAAATTTGACGATATCGCTCAGAAGGTTCGTTCTGGCGTGCGCTCAGTCATGATTGACGCCTCGCATTTGCCTTTTGCGCAAAATATTTCACGGGTCAAAGAGGTGGTGGATTTTTGCCATCGCTTTGATGTCAGCGTCGAAGCGGAGCTGGGGCAACTTGGCGGCCAGGAAGATGATGTGCAAGTCAATGAAGCCGATGCGTTGTACACCAACCCTGTTCAGGCGCGTGAATTTGCCGAGGCAACCGGGATTGATTCCCTGGCGGTCGCCATCGGCACGGCTCATGGTATGTATGCCAGCGCACCGGTGCTTGATTTTTCTCGACTGGAGAACATTCGCCAGTGGGTGAACTTACCGCTGGTGCTGCATGGCGCGTCAGGGTTATCGACTAAGGATATTCAGCAAACCATCAAACTGGGGATATGCAAAATCAACGTTGCAACGGAGCTGAAAAATGCCTTCTCGCAGGCGTTAAAAAATTACCTGACCGAGCACCCCGAAGCGACCGATCCCCGGGATTATTTGCAGTCGGCTAAATCCGCAATGCGCGATGTGGTGAGCAAAGTGATTGCCGATTGTGGCTGCGAGGGCAGGGCATAACGCACCTGCCATTTAACAAGGAAAAAACATGAAAACGTTAATTGCCCGGCATAAAGCTGGTGAACATATTGGCATATGTTCAGTCTGTTCTGCCCATCCGTTGGTTATCGAAGCGGCGCTGGCATTTGATCGCAACAGCACGCGCAAAGTGCTGATTGAAGCAACGTCAAACCAGGTCAATCAATTTGGCGGTTATACCGGCATGACACCGGCGGACTTTCGCGAATTTGTTTTTGCGATTGCCGATAGAGTTGGGTTTGCGCGCGAACGCATTATTCTCGGCGGCGACCATCTGGGGCCAAACTGCTGGCAGCAAGAAAATGCGGATGCGGCGATGGAAAAATCCGTCGAGCTGGTAAAGGCATATGTTCGTGCCGGCTTCAGTAAAATTCATCTTGATGCGTCAATGTCCTGCGCGGGGGATCCCATACCGTTAGCACCAGAAACGGTTGCGGAACGAGCTGCTGTGCTTTGCTTTGCTGCGGAAAGTGTGGCGACAGATTGCCAGCGTGAGCAACTGAGCTATGTCATTGGCACCGAAGTGCCGGTTCCGGGCGGTGAGGCCAGCGCCATTCAGTCAGTACACATCACCCATGTTGAAGATGCCGCCAATACTTTACGTACGCATCAAAAGGCCTTTATTGCCCGTGGGCTGGCAGAGGCGTTAACACGCGTGATTGCCATTGTGGTGCAGCCAGGCGTGGAATTTGATCACAGCAATATTATCCATTATCAGCCGCAGGAAGCACAGCCGCTGGCGCAATGGATAGAAAACACCCGAATGGTTTATGAAGCACATTCTACCGATTACCAGACCCGGACGGCTTATTGGGAATTAGTCCGCGATCACTTTGCAATATTGAAAGTCGGTCCCGCATTAACCTTTGCTTTACGTGAGGCGATATTTGCGTTGGCACAAATTGAGCAGGAACTTATCGCCCCCGAAAATCGCAGCGGTTGCCTGGCTGTAATTGAAGAAGTGATGCTCGACGAACCGCAGTACTGGAAGAAATATTATCGCCCGGGTTTTAACGATTCATTACTGGATATTCGTTACAGCCTGTCGGATCGTATTCGTTATTACTGGCCGCATAGTCGGATTAAAAATAGCGTCGAAACGATGATGGTGAATCTGGAAGGCATGGAAATCCCTCTGGGCATGATTAGTCAGTATCTTCCTAAACAATTTGAACGCATTCAGTCCGGGGAATTATCAGCAATACCGCATCAGTTGATTATGGATAAAATTTATGATGTTTTGCGCGCCTATCGCTACGGCTGTGCGGAATAAGGACGGTATATGACTAACCTGTTTGTTCGTAGCGGAATTTCTTTTGTCGATCGTAGCGAAGTTTTAACCCATATCGGTAATGAGATGCTCGCGAAAGGTGTGGTTCATGATACCTGGCCACAGGCATTAATTGCCAGAGAAGCAGAATTCCCTACCGGGATAATGCTTGAGCAGCACGCCATTGCAATACCGCATTGTGAGGCGATTCATGCTAAGTCGTCAGCCATTTATCTGTTAAGGCCAACAAATAAAGTTCATTTTCAGCAAGCGGATGATGATAATGACGTGGCGGTATCGTTGGTTATTGCGTTGATTGTGGAAAATCCGCAGCAGCAATTGAAACTTTTACGCTGTTTATTTGGCAAGTTACAACAGCCCGAGATCGTCGAGACACTAATTACTCTTCCTGAAACTCAGTTAAAGGAATACTTCACAAAGTATGTTTTAGATTCAGACGAATAAATCCCTCTGTAACAATAAAAAGGACTATTTATGAAACGCAAGATTATTGTCGCTTGCGGAGGCGCGGTTGCGACCTCTACGATGGCGGCGGAAGAAATTAAAGAGTTGTGTCAGAGTCATAATATTCCTGTTGAATTAATCCAGTGTCGGGTTAATGAAATAGAGACCTATATGGATGGCGTGCATTTGATATGTACTACCGCCAAAGTTGACCGTAGTTTTGGCGATATTCCGTTAGTTCACGGCATGCCTTTTGTTTCTGGTGTCGGTATCGAAGCATTACAAAATAAAATTCTGACTATCTTACAGGGGTGACCTATGTTTTCAGAAGTCATGCGTTATATTCTCGACCTCGGCCCTACGGTGATGCTGCCGATTGTCATCATTATTTTTTCTAAAATATTAGGCATGAAGGCAGGCGATTGCTTTAAAGCGGGTCTGCATATCGGGATTGGCTTTGTTGGCATTGGCCTTGTGATTGGCTTAATGCTGGATTCCATTGGTCCGGCGGCGAAAGCGATGGCGGAAAATTTTGACCTGAATCTGCATGTGGTCGATGTCGGTTGGCCGGGCTCTTCACCAATGACCTGGGCGTCGCAAATTGCGCTAGTGGCGATTCCGATTGCGATTCTGGTTAACGTGGCGATGCTACTGACCCGTATGACGCGGGTGGTAAATGTTGATATCTGGAATATCTGGCATATGACCTTCACCGGCGCGTTGCTGCATCTGGCAACCGGTTCATGGATGATAGGGATGGCGGGTGTGGTAATTCACGCGGCGTTTGTTTATAAGCTCGGCGACTGGTTTGCCCGCGATACCCGAAATTTCTTTGAGCTGGAAGGCATTGCTATTCCGCACGGTACGTCGGCGTATCTGGGGCCAATTGCGGTGCTGGTGGATGCTATCATCGAGAAAATCCCAGGCGTTAACCGTATTAAATTTAGCGCCGACGATATTCAGCGCAAATTTGGTCCGTTTGGCGAGCCTGTCACCGTGGGTTTTGTGATGGGGCTGATTATCGGCATCCTCGCGGGTTACGATGTCAAAGGTGTATTGCAGCTGGCGGTAAAAACGGCGGCAGTTATGCTGCTGATGCCACGGGTGATTAAACCTATCATGGATGGTTTAACGCCCATCGCTAAGCAGGCCCGTAGTCGTTTACAGGCGAAGTTCGGCGGTCAGGAGTTCCTGATTGGCCTTGATCCGGCGTTGCTGCTGGGGCATACGGCGGTGGTATCGGCAAGCCTGATTTTTATCCCTCTCACCATTTTAATTGCTGTTTGTGTGCCGGGTAATCAGGTGTTGCCGTTTGGCGATCTTGCCACCATCGGCTTCTTCGTGGCGATGGCGGTCGCGGTGCATCGTGGAAATCTGTTCCGCACCTTAATCTCGGGTGTCATCATTATGAGCATCACCCTGTGGATCGCGACGCAAACTATTGGTTTGCACACCCAACTGGCGGCTAATGCTGGGGCGTTAAAAGCCGGGGGTATGGTGGCTTCAATGGATCAGGGCGGTTCTCCCATTACCTGGTTACTGATTCAGGTTTTCTCCCCGCAAAATATTCCCGGTTTCATTATTATCGGTGCCATTTATCTTACCGGTATTTTCATGACCTGGCGTAGAGCGTGTGGTTTTATTAAACAAGAGAAAGCCGTTCTCGCAGAATAATTTTTACCTGAGGGGGAGTTTATCCCCCTTAACAATCAGGAGTTTTTATGAAATCAGTGGTGAATGATACTGATGGTATCGTGCGCGTTGCAGAAAGCGTCATTCCTGAAATTAAACATCAGGATGAGGTACGGGTAAAAATTGCCAGCTCGGGCTTATGTGGTTCCGATTTACCCAGGATATTTAAAAATGGTGCACATTATTATCCAATAACGTTAGGCCATGAATTTAGCGGCTATATTGATGCGGTGGGATCCGGTGTTGATGATTTACACCCTGGCGATGCGGTTGCCTGTGTGCCGTTATTACCCTGTTTTACTTGTCCAGAGTGTTTGAAAGGGTTTTATTCCCAGTGCGCAAAATATGATTTTATTGGCTCACGGCGTGATGGTGGATTTGCTGAATATATTGTCGTTAAGCGAAAAAATGTCTTTGCTCTACCCACGGATATGCCTATTGAGGATGGGGCTTTTATTGAACCGATTACCGTTGGCCTGCATGCTTTTCATTTAGCGCAAGGTTGTGAGAATAAAAACGTTATTATTATTGGTGCCGGAACCATTGGCCTGCTGGCTATTCAGTGCGCTGTCGCGCTGGGAGCAAAGAGTGTGACGGCTATCGACATTAGCTCAGAAAAACTGGCACTGGCAAAATCTTTCGGTGCGATGCAAACATTTAACAGCCTTGAAATGAGCGCGCCGCAAATGCAGGGCGTTTTACGCGAGCTGCGCTTTAATCAGCTTATCCTCGAGACGGCTGGCGTACCGCAAACTGTCGAACTGGCGGTAGAGATTGCCGGTCCTCATGCCCAACTGGCGCTGGTGGGCACGTTGCATCAGGATCTGCATTTAATATCGGCAACGTTTGGCAAAATATTGCGTAAAGAGCTGACGGTTATCGGCAGTTGGATGAACTACTCCAGCCCTTGGCCGGGGCAGGAGTGGGAAACGGCGAGCCGGTTGCTGACAGAACGTAAGTTAAGCCTGGAGCCATTAATCGCTCACCGTGGAAGCTTTGAAAGCTTCGCCCAGGCGGTGCGTGACATCGCTCGTAATGCTATGCCGGGCAAAGTGTTGCTTATTCCCTGAAACCGCGGGCCAGCGTGATGCTGGCCCGGTATTGTGCAAAACAGATCATTCACCAATGGTCCCCCTTCGTTTACACTAGCCACAATTGAATATGGGTAAATGACGATGAATTCATTCGAGCGAAGGAATAAGATCATCCAATTAGTGAATGAACAGGGAACCGTGCTTGTTCAGGATCTGGCGGGAGTATTTGCTGCCTCGGAAGCGACAATCCGTGCCGATTTGCGCTTTCTCGAACAAAAAGGCGTGGTTACGCGCTTTCATGGCGGTGCGGCGAAAATAATGTCCGGTAATAGTGAAACCGAGACCCAGGAAGTTGGGTTTAAAGAGCGATTTCAGCTCGCCAGTGCGCCAAAAAACAGAATAGCGCAAGCGGCAGTCAAAATGATCCACGAAGGGATGACCGTTATTCTCGACAGCGGAAGTACGACAATGCTTATCGCCGAAGGTTTAATGACCGCCAAAAATATCACGGTGATTACCAACAGTCTCCCGGCGGCGTTTGCCCTTTCCGAAAATAAAGACATTACTCTGGTCGTCTGTGGTGGCACCGTCCGCCATAAAACGCGCTCGATGCATGGTTCCATTGCCGAGCGTTCATTGCAGGATATTAATGCCGATTTAATGTTTGTCGGTGCTGATGGTATTGATGCGGTTAATGGTATTACGACCTTTAATGAAGGTTATTCGATTAGCGGGGCGATGGTCACAGCCGCTAATAAAGTGATTGCCGTTCTCGATTCATCGAAATTTAACCGTCGCGGTTTTAATCAGGTACTCCCAATCGAAAAAATTGACATTATTATTACCGATGATGCCGTGTCAGAGGTGGATAAACTGGCATTGCAGAAGACACGGGTAAAATTAATTACGGTGTAGTATTGTTCTGTATGCCGGATAAGGTGTTTATACCGCATCCGGCATTACGGATTCTCCCTGGTTCAAGAGAGAATAGTGTGATTAACGCAACAATGGGCAATCTGGTGGTAATCGACAACGCAACGCCGCCGGAAGTATTTCAATATGAAAGTTTTGTCCGCTCAACGGTTCGCCATCAAGATTAAAAGTGATTTCGTGTGGGGCTTGTATATCAAACCACGACGAAGCGCCTTCGATAATATTCGGGTTATCTTCGTCAGATTTTAATGTTGATACGAGAGCCGGAAGAATTTCATCGCCGGTAAAAATGCGCAGTTGCAGCAAGCCATCGTTAATTAACGCGTTCGGGCACAATTGCTGACCGCCACCGGCCTGACGCCCGTTACCAATACCAATGACCAGGGCGTCACCTTGCCAGTGAAAGTTTTCACCGCGGATCTCACAACGGTCCGGTTGCAGAGTATCCATGCGCATTAAGCCATGAATGATGTAAGAGACGCCACCCAGCGCGGCTTTTAATTTTTCCGGCGTTTCTGTGGTAATACGCGTCCCAAATCCGCCTGTCGCCATATTAATAAAACAGGTTTGTTTGTTGACCTGCGCCATATCTATCGCAATGGCGTCACCGGCAATTGCCAGTTTCAGCGCCTTATCCAGTGCCTCAGGAATCCTTACACTGGTGGCAAAATCATTGGCGGTTCCTAATGGCAAAATTCCTAGCGCGGGTATGTCATCCCCCTCACACTGAATCAACGCCGTAGAAACTTCATTAATGGTGCCATCGCCACCACCGGCAATCACCGTTGCGACGCCCAACTTCCGGGCCTCCTCTACATATCGTGCGGCATCGCCTTTCTCCCAGGTGACCCGCACATGGATCGTCATTCCTTCCTCACGCAACAGCATAATTGCTTCGCGCAATGGTAAATTGTCAGTACTTTTGCCATTAAGAATCAGTAAGCTGGCGGGAAATTCTGCCATGATCGTATGTGCCTTTATGATTGGTCTGTAGATAGTGTAGAGCAGAAAAGAAAAGGTGGAGTCAGAACAGGATGAAAGTCGGAGGATAAAAAATCAGTTCAAGTATAGAGGATTCAGTGGTTACCACCAGGAGCTTGCAATGGGGACAGTGAATGTTAACGGTAGCCATAGGTAAATTTCAAAAAAGAGCATATACCTAATATTCAACTAAACAGTGGCATCTTCAATATACTATTAAAAATATATTAACCCCCCCATGGGGTTACCCGGAAGGGCCTCCGTGTATGTAATTCCTACTTATGTAGGAAATGTTGTACAGAACATTTATTATAATCCTATTCAATTATAATAATCATGCCATTATTATATTTTAACACCAGAGCGTGTCGTTGGTATTTAATGGGGGAAGGTAAGATGAAAAAGATAGCTGCTATATCATTAATTAGTGTTTTTCTTATGTCTGGGTGTGCTGTACATAATGATGAGACAAGTATCGGTAAATTTGGTCTTGCATATAAAAGTAATATTCAGCGTAAACTCGATAACCAATACTACACCGAAGCCGAAGCTTCTTTAGCCAGGGGCAGAATTTCTGGTGCAGAAAATATAGTAAAAAATGATGCAGCTCATTTCTGTGTTACTCAGGGCAAAAAAATGCAGATAGTTGACCTGAAGACAGAAGGTGCAGGATTACATGGCGTCGCTCGTCTGACATTCAAATGTGGAGAGTGAGAATATTTTTTGGTAAGCGTCAAACATGCGCGTTCTGGTTGTGCGTAGCCGGAATCTGTACGAGCACGATGCCGTTACGTGAAAGGCATCGTGTTATGAAGGGGGATTCTATCGATGTGGTCAATGGAAGACGGTGACCAGGATACGGCTTATGCATAAAAAATAAGCCCGTGTAAGGGAGATTACACAGGCTAAGGAGGTGGTTCCTGGTACAGCTAGCATTTTATGGGTTATGTTTTTCAGCGAAACGGATGATAACCTTAATAAATGCAGCTGTATGTGATCGGTTTCTAAGAATTTTCCATCCGGGAAAAATAATCGAAATTAATCACTTACCGTGGGGGTTACGCGTGGTTTCCCCGGAGAAATTACGCATCAGGAGCGCGTAATTTAGCTCAAGATCCTGCGGGACCGGGAGCCACACAGTATAACCATCGCCTGGTGCGACCGGCATAGCTTCACCTTTGGCGTTTTCCATGTGCTCAAGGGTAAAGTTAATGTTGCCTTGCGGCGTCATCAGCTCAAGGCTGTCACCAACGGAGAATTTATTTTTCACCGCTACCGCCGCGAGGTCGCCCTTGCGCTCACCGGTAAACTCACCAACAAACTGCTGGCGGTCAGAAACTGAATAACCGTATTCGTAGTTCTGATAATCGTCGTGAGTATGACGACGCAGGAAACCTTCGGTATAGCCACGATGCGCCAGACCTTCCAGAGTTTCCAGCAGGCTGGTATCGAATGGTTTTCCCGCAGCTGCGTCATCGATAGCTTTACGGTAAACCTGCGCGGTGCGTGCGCAATAGTAGAAAGATTTGGTACGGCCTTCGATTTTCAGCGAATGCACTCCCATTTTGGTCAGGCGTTCTACATGGGCGATGGCGCGCAGATCTTTCGAGTTCATGATGTAAGTGCCGTGCTCATCTTCAAACGCGGTCATATACTCGCCCGGACGCTGGGCCTCTTCGATCATAAACACTTTGTCGGTTGGTGCGCCGATACCCAGCGTCGGCTCAACATTTTGCACCGGAATCGGCTCGTACTTGTGTACGATGTTGCCAACGTCATCTTCTTTCCCTTCCTGGACGTTGTATTCCCAGCGGCAGGCGTTGGTGCAGGTGCCCTGGTTCGGGTCGCGCTTGTTGATATAGCCAGAGAGCAGGCAGCGACCGGAGTAGGCCATGCACAGCGCGCCGTGAACGAAGATCTCTACCTCCATATCCGGCACCTGATTGCGGATCTCTTCAATCTCTTCCAGCGACAGCTCGCGAGAGAGGATCACGCGGGTCAGGCCCATTTGCTGCCAGAATTTCACCGTCGCCCAGTTCACGGCGTTAGCCTGTACCGAGAGATGGATCGGCATTTCAGGGAAGTGCTCACGCACCAGCATAATCAGCCCTGGATCGGACATAATCAGCGCATCCGGCCCCATTTCCACCACCGGTTTCAGGTCACGGATAAAGGTTTTCAGCTTGGCGTTGTGCGGTGCAATGTTGACCACGACATAAAACTTTTTCCCCAGCGCGTGGGCTTCATTGATGCCGAGCTGGAGATTTTCGTGGTTAAATTCGTTGTTGCGCACACGCAGGGAGTAACGCGGCTGGCCCGCATAAACAGCATCTGCGCCATAAGCGAAAGCGTAACGCATATTTTTCAGCGTTCCCGCCGGGGAAAGGAGTTCCGGTTTAAACATAATTCTCTCGTTCTGATGACAGGTCAGATCCGCTTCACCTGATGAAGCGGCCAGGGGAGTGCCCCCACTTTAAGGGCGGGCATTGTAGCGCTGTAGGGGGGAGCTGGTAAAGCGCCGGACGCCAACAACCCACGCCCGGCATCGTAATTACGTATTGTCTTTCACCGTCTGGCTTGTGCCATTGGCTTTAACGGAGGCAATTCCGGTTTCACGAGATTGCGCGGTGGCGTACATCTGGCTGGAGCCGATAATTTGATGATTAGCGGCTTTCAGATTGAAATAGAATTTGCCGTTGCTTGCCGTTTTTTTCTCATAGCGTTCTTCTTGCGGGCTGTTGCTACGCACCGACGCGATGCCCTTTTCCGCAGAGGCTTTTGAGGTATACAGCTCGCTGGTAAGGATAGTCTCACCATTGCCCGCTTTTAGCACAAACCGAAATTGATTATCACTGCTTTTACTGAGTTCAAACCAACCAGCCATAATGACTCCTTGATTGAAATTGCGTATCGAAAACAGCATCTAAAAGGACTGTTTACCGATTAAAGTATGAGCGATTTTCTGGTGCCTGCCAGGGCGGAGAGATAATGTCAGTTTGCTGACCATGCGTGGGATTATGTTGCCGGATGCGGCGTGAATGCCTTCTCCGGCAGGTAAAAATGTTAAACGATGCGGCAGGCGTCGGCTTCCCAGCGGTAACCGACGCCGTAAACGGCACGGATAAAGGACTGTTCGGCGTCGAGAGATTCCAGCTTGCGGCGCAGGTTTTTAATGTGGCTGTCGATGGTGCGGTCGGTTACTACGCGGTAGTCGTCATAAAGATGATTGAGCAATTGCTCGCGGGAGAACACTTTTCCTGGTTCATGAGAGAGCGTTTTCAGCAGACGAAATTCCGCAGGCGTCAGGTCAAGCATTTTACCGCGCCATGAAGCCTGAAAACGACCTTCGTCGATAATCAACGGGCTTTCAGCATCCTGTTGCTGCAACTCACGCTGCGGTTTGCAACGGCGCAAAATGGTTTTGACGCGCGCTACCACTTCCCGTGGGCTGTACGGCTTACAGATATAATCATCTGCGCCAATCTCCAGTCCGAGCAGGCGGTCGATCTCTTCTATTTTTGCCGTCACCATCACGATAGGAATGTCAGAAAAACGACGAATTTCCCGGCACAGCGTCAAGCCATCGGTGCCAGGGAGCATCAGATCCAACAGGATCAGATCCGGTGGTGTCTGGCGCACATACGGCAGTACCTGATCGCCGTGGCTGATAAGCGTCGGCGCATAGCTCGCAGCACGCAGATAATCAATGAGCAACTGTCCCAGCTTCGGTTCATCTTCCACGATCAAAATACGCGGTGTGTTTTCGTCGATTGGTAACTCGGTCATACTTCTCTCTGTAAATCCCGTTCCAGCGGTAACTCTACTGTAATGCTTACCCCGCCAAAAGGCGAATGGGCAGCAATAATGCGACCATTATGTGCTTCAACAATGTTCAGGCAAATCGCCAGCCCCAGCCCGGAACCGCCGCTGGCTCGGTTGCGGGAACCTTCGGTGCGATAAAAACGTTCAAACAATTTTTGTAGCTGATCGTCACTGACGCCCGGCGCGCTGTCGGCAAAGGTCAGTCGCACCGTTTTGTCGTGCTGCCCGGCAGAGATTTTCAGGCTACCGCCGCTGTCAGTGTAGCGCAGGCTGTTTTCCAGTAAGTTATTGAATAACTGCATTAAACGGTCGCGATCGCCAAATACGGTAATACTGTCTGGCAGGGAAAATTGCAGTTTCAGGCCACGGCTGGCGAATCGTTCGCGAAATGCGCCGCCCGCCACTTCCAGCAGTGGGATCAAATCTACCGGTGCTTTTTGATAGGCGAGAGCGCCTTCATCAGACATCGACAACTGATGGAGATCGTCAACCAGTTTGGTCAGTGTACCGACCTCCGCCTGTAAAGACGCCACCGTCTCCGGCGTGAATTTACGCACGCCATCCTGAATGGCTTCCAGTTCACCGCGCAGCACCGCTAATGGCGTACGCAGTTCGTGAGAAATATCGGCCATAAAATCGCGCCGCATTTGCTGGTTTTTCTCCAGCGTGCTGGCAAGCTGGTTGAAGTCTTGCGCCAGTTTGCCCAGTTCATCTTCACTGGTGGGCGTTACGCGGGTAGTGAAATCGCCCGCCGCCAGTTTGTGCGTGCCGTCCACCAGCCGTTTTACCGGTGCCAGCAAACCACGCGCCAGCAGAAAGGTAGCGAGTGCCGCGAGTAACGTTGCCAGAGCAACAATCAGCCAGCTGGTTTGCCGCTGTTGTTTATCGAAATTGATATCAGTATTGCGGGTCAGTCGCTCAACAGGGGAGGCAATCACCGCACCCACTTCCGCACCGTTGACCAGAATGGGTCGCCGTGTACCGTCAGGTGGAATCGGCGCTCGCGGACCAACCAGCACTTTGTTGTTTTGATCGACCACCCAGAACTGGGTACGCCAGCCGTGCGGCGGCATACCCGGGCCGGGTTTATCTTCCGAATTATCGTGTTCAAATGAACGCAAGATCTGAAAGACAAAGCGATCATTGTTGCGCAGGAAGCGCCAGTTGCCATGCTGCGCATACTGCTCGCCAAGCGCATCACTTAACAGTTGTAATCGCTGTTCATTACCATGCTTGATGTAATCAATAAAGCCACGCTCAAAACTGATACGCACCGCCCAGTGCATACTGATCAGCAAGACAATGCAGGTGGCGAAAATCGCCAGAAACAGTTTGCCGGTAATACCGGGTCGCCAGAACTTCATTGCGCGCTCCTTTTTCGCCGCGAAATAGCTACATTTTGATGCGTATCGTTCGGCACTCTGGCAAAGATGAACGCCGGAAGGGCGATGATAAACGCCATGCTAAGCCAGGTGTACATAAAGACGGTTTGTGTGGTGCCGCTGTCGACGCTGACATGCTGCGAACCAAAAAGTCCCAGCAACAGCCCGGCGATGGTGACGCCGATACTCATCGACAATTGCATAATCATCGACAGCAGACTATTGCCGCTGCTCGCCAGATTGTCCGGGAGATCTTTCAGCGTCAGGGTGTTCATGGAGGAGAAACGCGTCGAGTTGACCATCCCTTGTAAAAACAGGACGAACGGCAAAACGTAGTACCAGCCCAGCAGAGCGGTAGTCATAAACAACAGGGTGACCAGCGACAGACCCAGCGTGGTTGCCACCAGTACCCGACGATAACCAAAGCGATTCACTACCTGTACCACAATTCGCTTCATCCCCATGCTGCCGAGCACCATCGGGATCATCATCAGTCCGGCATGAAACGGTGAGAAGCCAAGGCCAATTTGCAGGAAAACCGGTGTCATAAAGGGCAACATGCCGCTACCGATACGTCCGGCAAAACTCCCCGCCAGGCCCAGCGAAAAGGTACGAGTGCGGAACAGTTTCAGACTGAAAAGAGCGCGGTTGTTATTTCTGGCGTGCAGCAGATAAAGCACCAGTGCTACCACGCCAACAGCGACCAGGCCAGTAATCGCCAGCGGCGATAAACCTGTACCTTTACTGCCATCCAGCGCCAGGGTTAATACCGCCATGCCAATCGCCAGCAATAAAAAGCCGGAGAGATCGAAGCGCCGCGTCTGCATGGTGTAGTTCGGCATTAACATTAGTGTGGCGATCGCGCCGATAATTCCCACCGGAATGTTGATCAAAAAGATCCAGTGCCACGACGCGTACTCCACCAGCAGGCCGCCGAGCGCCGGACCGAGCAGCGGACCGACCTGACCGGGTAACGTGACAAAGGTCATCGCCGCCATATATTGCTCGCGCGGTACGATTTTCATCACCGTCAACCTGCCGACCGGCACCATCATCGCACCGCCAACGCCCTGTAACGCGCGTGCCAGCAACAGTTCGTTCAGCGTGCCGGAAAGTGCGCAAAATAGTGAACCGAGAGTAAACAGCACGATGGCGGTAAAGAAAATATTGCGCACGCCGACTTTGTCCGCCAGCCAGCCGCTGGCAGGCAACATCACCGCCACGGTCAGCACATAAGAGACAATGACCATGTGCATATGCAACGGACTTTCCCCGAGGCTTTGCGCCATTGAGGGAAGCGCGGTGTTGACGATGGTGGTGTCCAGCGACTGCATAAAGAAGCCGAAAGCCACAATCCACAATTGCCAGCGGGTGTTGTCGGGAAGATCTGTCATTTACTCTGTTACCGTTTGTTTAGGTTTACGCGAAAAACGCAGCCGCAGACGGTCGAAAAAGAGATACACCACCGGCGTGGTATACAGCGTCAGAAGCTGGCTCATTACCAGACCGCCGACAATGGTGATCCCCAGGGGTTGGCGCAGCTCCGAGCCGTCACCGCCCGACAACACCAGCGGCAGCGCACCAAACAGCGCCGCCAGGGTAGTCATCATAATCGGGCGAAAACGCAGCAGACAGGCCTGGAAAATAGCTTCCTGCGGCGTCAGGTTACCGTGCCGTTGGGCTTCAAGCGCAAAATCGACCATCATAATGGCGTTTTTCTTCACGATGCCGATTAATAGCATGATCCCTATCAGGGCGATTAGGCTGAACGGGGCATTGAACAGCTCCAGCGCCAGCAGCGCTCCAACGCCCGCCGAGGGCAGGGTGGAGAGAATCGTCAGCGGATGTACGTAACTCTCGTAAAGGATACCCAGCACGATATACACCGTGGCGATGGCGGCGATAATCAGAATCACCTGCGAGTTCATCGTCTCCTGGAACACCTGCGCCGTGCCGGCAAAACTGCCGCGTACCGTCGAAGGCACACCAAGCTGGGTCATTGCGCGATCGATCGCCGCACTGGCGTCCGAGAGCGATTTCCCGGTCGGCAGGTTAAACGAAATGGTCGAGGCTGCCGATAATCCCTGATGATTCACCGACAGCGGAGCATTCGCCGGTTGCCATTTAGCGAAATACGACAGCGGGATCGCTTTTCCTTCGTTATTGATAACGAACATTTTTTCCAGCGCACTGATGTCCTGGGTATAGCGCGGATCCACTTCCATCACCACTTTATACTGGTTCATCGGCTGGTAAATGGTCGAGATCTGCCGCTGACCGAAGGCGTTATTTAACAGGCTGTTGGCGGCCTGCACGTCGATTCCCAGCCGTGCCATGGTGTCGCGGTCGTAAACCAGATTCATCTCCGCGCCGTTATCCTGCTGATCGGAGTTCACGTCCGCCAGTTCCGGCAACGTCGCCAGTTTTTTGCGGATTTTCGGCTCCCATTCGCGCAGTGCCGCCAGGTCGTCGGATAACAACGTGTACTGGTAGCTGGCGTTCGACTGACGCCCACCAACGCGAATATCCTGTACCGCCATCAGGAACAGATTCGCCCCCGGTTCTTTCGCCAGCTTTACGCGCAGACGGTCGATAATTTGCTGCGCCGTTTCGCTGCGTTCGTCGTGTGGCTTGAGGGTGATAAACATCATCCCACTGTTCACCCGCGAACCGCCGGTAAAGCCGGTGACATTATCCACCGCCGGATCGTCACGGATAATTTTCATAAAATCCTGCAACTTGCCGCGCATCGCCTGAAACGAAATACTCTGATCCGCCTGTATCCCGCCCATCAGTACGCCAGTGTCCTGCTCCGGGAAGAAGGTTTTCGGGATCGAGATATATAGCCAGATATTCAGCGCAATGGTGCCAAGCAACACCACGCCCACCAGACGGGTATGATTAAGCCCCCATTTCAGCGACTTACCATAGCCTTGTTGCAGGGCTACCAACATGCGACCAAAACCACGTAGTCGCTTTTGCTCGCGCGGCTTGCTGGCTTTTAGCATCCAGCCGCACATCATCGGCGTTAGCGTCAGGGAAACCAGCAACGAAATCCCAATGGCGACAGAAAGCGTCACGGCAAATTCGCGTAACAGTCGGCCCGGCAATCCGCCCATCAACAGCAGCGGCAGGAACACCGCCACCAGTGACAGACTCATCGACAGCACCGTAAAACCGACTTCGCGAGTGCCTTGCAGCGCGGCCTGTAGCGGTTTCATCCCCGCCTCCAGATGACGGGCGATGTTTTCCAGCACCACGATGGCGTCATCCACCACGAAACCAGTAGCGATGGTGAGCGCCATTAACGAAAGATTATTGAGACTGAATCCGCACAGGTACATCGCCGCAAACGTACCAATCAGCGAAACCGGCACCGCAACGGCGGGAATAATAGTGGCGCGACCCGAGCGCAGGAATAAAAAGACCACCAGAATCACCAGCGCCACCGAGATAATCAGCGTTTGCTCGACTTCTTCCAGCGAGGCGCGAATGGTGGGGGAGCGATCCTGAGCAATTTGCAGATCAATCGCCGCCGGAATGGTTTCCTGCAACTCCGGTAATTTTGCCCGGATGCTGTCTACCGTCTGGATAATATTGGCTTCCGGCAGCTTGCGGATCATCAGCAAAATAGCCGGTTTGGCGTTGGTCATCCCGGCGTTGCGCACATCCTGCACTGAGTCGGTCACCGTCGCTACATCGCCCAGACGAACCGCGCCGCCGTTGTTGTAATGAATAATCAGCGGCTGATATTCAGCGGCAGTTTTCAGTTCATCGTTAGTCTGGATCTGCCAGCGGTGAGTGCCATCTTCCAGCGCCCCTTGCGGTTTACGCACGTTGGCATTGCTGATGGCAGTGCGTACGTCGTCCAGCGAGACGCCCTGATTAAACAGCGCCTGCGGGTTCAGCCCGACGCGCACCGCAGGTAGCGAGCTGCCGCCAACATCGACATCACCGACACCGTCGATTTGCGAAATCGTCGGAGCCAGCTGCGTCGAGGCAAAATCGTACAGTTCACCTTGCGAATAAGTATCGGATGTTAGCGTCAGGATCATAATTGGCGCATCCGACGGGTTCGCTTTGCGATAGGTCGGACGGCTTGGCATCCCGCTGGGCAGCAAACTTTGCGCGGCGTTGATCGCCGCTTGCACATCGCGCGCTGCGCCGTTGATATCGCGGTCAAAATCAAACTGCAAAATAATGCGCGTGCTGCCGAGCGAACTGCTGGAGGTCATTTCACTGACCCCGGCAATGCGCCCAAGCGAACGTTCCAGCGGCGTGGCAACGGAAGACGCCATTGTTTCTGGTGACGCACCGGGCAGCGAGGCGCTGACCATAATCACCGGAAAATCGACCTGCGGCAGTGGGGCGACCGGCAGCATACGGAAGCCCAGTATGCCGCACAGGGTAATGGCGACCGACAGTAAAATCGTCGCCACCGGGCGGTAAATGAAGAGGGCAAAAAACTTCACTTACGCCTCCTCTTCATGACGAGCAAAGCGGCTTTTGGTCCACAATGCCAGGCGGTCGAACAGCAAATAAATCACCGGCGTGGTAAACAGCGTCAGCACCTGGCTGACTATCAGACCGCCGACCATGCCGATACCTAACGGACGACGCAGTTCCGCGCCGACCCCGGTACTTAACATCAGCGGCAACGCGCCAAGCAGAGCCGCCAGAGTAGTCATCAGGATCGGACGAAAACGCAACAGACAAGCCTGGTAGATTGCATCGCGCGGCGACATGCCTTGCTCGCGCTCAGCAGCCAGCGCGAAGTCGATCATCATGATGGCGTTCTTCTTCACGATACCGATCAGCAAAATAATGCCGATAATGGCGATTACATCCAGTTCGCTACCGGCAATCAGCAACGCCAGCAGTGCGCCGACCCCTGCCGTTGGCAACGTCGAGAGAATGGTGATCGGGTGAATAAAGCTTTCGTAAAGAATGCCGAGTACGATATACATCGCCACCACCGCCGCGACAATCAGCCAGACAGTGCTGCCCAGCGCCGACTGGAAGGCGAGGGTGCTGCCCTGGAACTGCGTGGTGATATCCACCGGCAGATTCAGCGTCTTTTCGGTGTCCATAATCGCCTGCACCGCATCGCCCAGCGAATAGTTATCTGGCACGTTAAAGGAGATGGTCGTTACCGGGAACTGATCCAGATGGTTGATGGAGAGCGGCGCAAAACGCTGCTCAATTTTGGCAATTGAGCTTAACGGCACCACGCCACCGTCGCTGCTGGTCAGGCGAATGGTATCCAGCGCCGCGAGGCCTGGGGTATTTTCAGTGTTGTGTTCCAGCACCACGCGATACTGGTTAGCCTGAGTATAAATAGTGGAAATCAGCCGCTGACCAAACGCGTTGTACAGGGCGTTATCGACATCCGCCATGTTGATCCCCAGACGGCTGGCGCTGTCGCGATCAACATTGACATACGCCACCAGCCCTTTGTCCTGCCAGTCGCTGGAGACATCAGAAAGCTGTGGCAGTTGCTGGAGTTTTTCCATCAACTGTGGCACCCAGGTACTGAGCGCATCCAGTGACGTGGCCTGCAAGGTAAACTGGTACTGGGTGCGGCTGACCTGAGTATCGATGGTCAGGTCCTGCGTTGGTTGCAGGAAGAGATCGACGCCCGGCACTTTATCCACCGCCGTTTGCAGACGGGCGATGACTTTTTGCACCCGATCATCACGTTCATCCAACGGTTTGAGGTTGATCTGCAAACGCGCACTGTTCAGCGACGGGTTAGTGCCATCAACGCCAACAAATGAGGTCAGACTTTGCACTGCCGGATCCTGCAAAATCACATCCGCGACCTGGCGTTGCCGCTGGGCCATATTGGTAAAGGAGCTGGATTGCGGTGCCTGCAAAGTACCCTGAATAATGCCGTTGTCCTGTACCGGGAAGAAACCTTTCGGAATAAACACCCACAAGAGAACGCTAAGCAGCAGCGTGCTGAGCGCTACGCTTAAAGTCAGCCACGGATGATTCAGCACTTTCGCCAGTCCGCGACCATAGGCGGCGATTATCCTTTCGAACATTTTCTCTGAGGCACGGGAGAAGCGGTTCTGTTTACGCAGCGACTCCTGGCTGAGCATCCGTGCGCACATCATCGGCGTCAGGGTCAGCGACACCACGGCTGAGATCAAAATCGCTACCGCCAGTGTAATAGCAAATTCGCGGAACAGTCGCCCGACGATATCGCCCATAAACAGCAGTGGGATCAACACCGCAATCAGTGAGAAGGTCAGCGAGATAATGGTAAAACCGATTTCACCTGCGCCTTTGAGCGCCGCCGCCAGCGGTTTTTCGCCTTTTTCGATATAGCGGGAAATGTTTTCGATCACCACGATGGCGTCATCGACCACGAATCCGGTGGCGATAGTTAACGCCATCAGCGTCAGGTTATTGATTGAAAAATCGAGAAACACCATAACCGCAAAGGTGCCAATTAACGACAGCGGCACTGCGACGCCAGGAATGATGGTCGCCGGAATATTGCGCAAAAACAGGTAGATAATCATGACTACCAGCGCGATAGCCATCATCAGTTCAAACTGGGTATCGTTGACCGATGCGCGGATATTGGTGGTACGGTCAGAAAGTACCGTCACCTTCACCGATTTCGGCAGACTCTCGGTGAGCTGTGGCAGCATCTGCCGGATGCTGTCGGCGGTGGAGATAATGTTAGCACCGGGCTGGCGCTGAACATTCATCACAATGGCCTGTTCTTTATTTGCCCACGCCCCAAGCCAGCTATTTTCTGCACCTTGCTCTACGGTTGCGACATCGCCCAGACGAATCGGTGCGCCGTTCTGGTAGGCGATGATTAGCTGGCGATATTCTTCGGCGGATTGCATCTGGTCGTTCGCGGAAAGCGTGACCGCACGGGAAGGGCCGTCGAGGCTACCTTTAGCCGAGTTAACGTTAGCACCGGTAATGGCGGTGCGCACGGTTTCGCTGGTCAGGCCGAGGGCGGCAATCGCCTGGGCGTTAAGTTTGACGCGAACAGCCGGACGCTGGCCGCCGGAAAGCGTCACCAGGCCGACGCCGGAAATCTGCGAGATTTTCTGCGCGACGCGGGTTTCCACCATATCTTCCACTTGCGTCATCGGCATGGCGGTTGAGGTGACAGCGAGCGTCATGATTGGCGGATCTGCCGGGTTCACTTTGCTGTAAACCGGCGGGTTAGGCAGATCGCTCGGCAACAGGTTGGTCGCAGCGTTAATCGCGGCCTGCACTTCCTGCTCGGCGACATCCAGCGGTAATGTTAGCTGGAACTGCAAAGTGATAACTGACGCACCGCCGGAACTTTGCGACGACATCTGTTTCAGGCCGGACATCTGCCCGAACTGGCGTTCGAGCGGTGCGGTAACGGCAGAGGTCATGACATCTGGGCTGGCACCTGGGTAGAGGGTGACCACCTGAATGGTTGGATAGTCCACTTCCGGCAGCGCCGAAACGGGCAGGGCACGATAACCGATAATCCCGGCGAGTAAGATCGCCACCATCAGCAGCGTGGTGGCGACAGGACGCATAATAAACAGGCGCGACGGGCCGCCTGTGCTGCTCGGGGGTAACACCTGCATCAGGAGCGTGCTCCTTTTTTCGCGTATTCGCGGCTGGTGGCTTTCTCTTCCGAAGTGGTGGCGCTTTGAGCTTCTACCACTTCCACTTTCGCCCCTTCGGTCAGGCGATCAATTCCGTCCGTCACTACGCGGTCGCCCGCAGAAATACCTGCGCGGATCACCACTTTCTGACTGTCCTGAATGCCCGGCGTCACCAGATGTTTGCTGACCTTGTTTTCGCTATTCAGCACCCAGACAAAATGGCCTTCATTGCCCATTTGCAGGGCGGCGGTGGGGATCACCACGGCGTTTTGTTCGGTGTCGACTAACATACGCGCGTTAACAAACTGATTGGGAAACAGTGCATCATCCTGATTATTAAAGCGTGCTTTCACTTTAATCGTACCGGTAGTGGCATCGATTTGGTTATCGAGGCTTAACAGCGTGCCTTCACTTAATTTCTTCGAGTTGGTGCGATCCCAGGCTTCAACAACCAGCGGTTTTCCGGCTTTTTGCGCCTGTACTACGGTAGCGATATCGCTTTCCGGCAGGGTAAAGACTAAATCGATAGGGTGCGTCTGGGTGATCACCACAATCCCGGTGGTATCACCACTGGAGATTTGGTTACCAACATCAACCTGCTTGAGACCAACGCGACCATCGACTGGTGCGGTGATGCGGCTCCAGTCGAGTTGCAGCTGCGCGCTGGCGACGCTTGCTTCATCAGCCTTAATGGTGCCTTCGGTTTCACTGACCAGCGCCTGTTGGGCATCCAGCTCCTGACGAGATACGAGATTGGTTTTTACCAGTTGTTGATAACGCGCCAGGTCACGGCGGGCGTTGGCAAGCGTGGCTTTATCTTTTGCCAGTTGGCCCTGGGCTTGTGCTAATGCAACTTTGAACTGGCTTGGGTCAATTTCTGCCAGTAAATCGCCTGCTTTGACCTGCTGGCCTTCCTGGAAATGTAACGCTATCAGTTGGCCGTCCACGCGGCTGCGCACCGTAACGGTATTAGCGGCGGTAATGGTGCCAAGCCCGGTGAGGTAACGCGGAACTGCCTGTTCTACGGCGGTCGCCGCCTGAACCGGGGCTAATGGGCCGGAACGCATACCACGGCGACCACCCGCTGGCGATTGCTGCGCTTGTTTCGTCGCCCCTGGGGCTGCACTCCGGGAGTCATTGCGGCCTTGCCAGAACCAGAATGCGGCGATGGCGGCGATAACCACCACGATTACGATTACCCAACGGGATTTATAACTGCCTTTCATCGTTAAGAGTTTCTCTTCCTGAAACGTTTCGCGGAATGATACTAGTGTAGCCAGCCAATAAGGGAGAAAAATGGAGGAATTATGAAACACTGTCGGGAATCGTCTGAATGACGGGCACATTTGCGAGCACGCATCCAGTAATAACACATGAAACTATTTTATCTACGCGTTAGCGATAGACTGCTTGCATGGCGAAAGGAGGTAAGCCGACGATTTCAGCGGGACGCTGAAACGGGAAAGCCCCTCCCGAGGAAGGGGCCTTAAATAAGGAAAGGGTCATGATGAAGCTACTCATCATCGTGGTGCTCTTAGTGATTAGCTACCCAGCATACTAAGACTACCAGGGCGGGGGAAACCCCGCTCTACCCTCACTCCTGAAAGTATGCCTTCACGATAAGATTGTCAATCTGCAGGCTTTGCAGTCTGCGATCCTGCCAGCAAATATTCTTTGCGAGACGTTACACAATAATCACATGTGAAACTATTTTATCCGCAAGTCAGCGATAGACTGCATTCAGGGCGAAAGGAGGTAAGCCGATGATTTCAGCGGGACGCTGAAACGGGAAAGCCCCTCCCGAGGAAGGGGCCTTAAATAAGGAAAGGGTCATGATGAAGCTACTCATCATCGTGGTGCTCTTAGTGATTAGCTACCCAGCATACTAAGACTACCAGGGCGGGGGAAACCCCGCTCTACCCTCACTCCTGAAAGTATGCCTTCACGATAAGATTGTCAATCTGCAGGCTTTGCAGTCTGCGATCCTGCCAGCAAATATTCTTTGCGAGTCGTTACGCAATAATCACAGAGGAAACTATTTTGTTCACGCGTTAGCGATAGACTGCATTCAGGGCGAAAGGAGGTAAGCCGACGATTTTAGCGGGACGCTGAAACGGGAAAGCCCCTCCCGAGGAAGGGGCCTTAAATAAGGAAAGGGTCATGATGAAGCTACTCATCATCGTGGTGCTCTTAGTGATTAGCTACCCAGCATACTAAGACTACCAGGGCGGGGGAAACCCCGCTCTACCCTCACTCCTGAAAGTATGCCTTCACGATAAGATTGTCAATCTGCAGGCTTTGCAGTCTGCGATCCTGCCAGCAAATATTCTTTGCGAGTCGTTACGCAATAATCACAGAGGAAACTATTTTGTTCACGCGTTAGCGATAGACTGCATTCAGGGCGAAAGGAGGTAAGCCGACGATTTCAGCGGGACGCTGAAACGGGAAACCCTCTCCCGGAGAAGAGGGCTTTTAATAAGGAAAGGGTTATGATGAAGCACGTCATCATACTGGTGATACTCTTAGTGATTAGCTTCCAGGCTTACTAAGAACACCAGGGGGAGGGGGAAACCTCTCCCTAACCCTCACTCCTGAAATTATGTCACTCCGCCCTTAGTGTCAATCGACGGCTCTCCGTTCTTGCGAGGCGAATAGCAAAATTTTCTGCGCCGCCGGGCCTAATTCTGAAAGTTTCTTCGTTTGCTCTTATTTCATTATTGCAATCGGTATGATACCGGACCTCAATAATTCTCTAAGAAAGGATTTCTTATGAGCGAACAAATCATGTTTGCCACCAGCGATTTTGCCAGTAACCCGGAACCACGTTGCCCCTGCATTTTGCTGCTGGATGTTTCTGGTTCTATGAACGGTAGACCTATTAATGAACTTAACGCCGGATTGGTTACCTTTCGCGATGAGCTGCTTGCCGATTCGCTGGCCTTAAAAAGAGTGGAACTCGGCATTGTGACGTTCGGCCCGGTGCATGTGGAACAACCCTTTACCAGCGCCGCTAATTTTTTCCCGCCCATCCTGTTTGCCCAAGGCGATACACCAATGGGGGCCGCCATTACCAAAGCCCTGGATATGGTTGAGGAGCGCAAACGTGAGTATCGCGCCAATGGTATTTCCTATTATCGTCCGTGGATTTTCCTGATCACTGATGGCGCACCAACCGATGAGTGGCAGGCTGCCGCCAACAAAGTGTTTCAGGGGGAAGAAGATAAGAAGTTTGCCTTCTTTTCCATCGGTGTTCAGGGGGCGGATATGAAGACTTTGGCACAAATCAGCGTTCGTCAGCCTTTGCCACTGCAGGGATTACAATTCCGTGAACTGTTTAGCTGGTTATCCAGTTCGCTGCGTTCGGTTTCCCGCTCCACGCCGGGAACGGAAGTTGTGCTGGAAGCGCCAAAAGGCTGGACGTCAGTGTGAGCTGGCGTCTGGTCTATGCATCAACCGTTGGAACGTCGCACATCAGCGCGGACTTGCCTTGCCAGGATGCCTGCCAGATGCAGGTTGCCTGGTTAAATGACCAGCAGCCATTATTGTCGGTATTTGTCGCTGATGGCGCAGGCAGTGTCTCGCAGGGTGGCGAAGGCGCGATGCTCGCCGTCAATGAAGCGATGGCTTATATGTCGCAAAAAGTGCAGGGCGGGGAATTGGGGCTTAATGATGTCCTCGCCACGGATATTGTGCTGACCATTCGTCAGCGACTTTTTGCCGAGGCGGAAGCCAAAGAATTAGCGGTTCGCGATTTTGCCTGCACATTTCTGGGACTGATTTCATCGCCTGACGGCACCTTGATTATGCAGATTGGCGATGGCGGCGTGGTGGTAGATTTGGGGCACGGTCTGCAACTGCCGCTCACGCCGATGGTGGGTGAATATGCCAACATGACGCACTTCATTACCGATGAAGATGCGGTTTCCAGACTGGAAACTTTCACCAGCACTGAGCGTGCGCACAAAGTTGCAGCATTTACGGATGGTATCCAGCGGCTGGCGTTAAATATGCTGGATAATTCTCCCCATGTGCCTTTCTTTACCCCGTTTTTCAATGGGCTGGCGTCAGCAACGCAGGAACAACTCGATTTATTACCTGAATTGTTAAAGCAGTTTTTGTCCGGCCCGGCGGTAAACGAGCGTACCGATGATGATAAAACGTTGGCACTGGCGCTGTGGACAGAATGAACATCGCATGGCGGTTGAAGACAACAGTTCAACCGCCAGTTTAAGCAATTAATATAATGGCTGGTTAGCGAACTAATTTTGCTCTTAGCTCGTCGGCTTCTTCTTTTGGATAGGTGACCAATAAAGGAACAATGGTATAACCGCCGTAAATTTTATCCCCGCGCGTATACATCCAGTCTGAAATATCTTCTTTCTTGATTTTCCACTCCTGACCATATTCTACGTTTGTAACAATACCAGGGTCATTGCTTATTACGCCAATAAACATGCCGTTAGAATAAGTGACATCCGTAAGCCAGAAATGCTCTGTTCTTCCGTGATCGGTTATCGGGGCTTTGACCGCGAAAGTATCGGCATCTTTTTTATTCATAATTTCGATGAATTGATCGGTTTCTTTCCGCGCATGTTGAATGGCGTCAGACATCGCTTGTTTATCATAACCTCCCGTCACTAACGTATCCGAAACTTCACTAAAGCCCGCGGTAGTAAAAAATAGCAGACTCAACATAAGTAATATCTTTTTCATCTTTTTTCCAGAATCCCTGTGTAGTAAAAGTTAGCAAAAAATCTGTGGAAGTGAATCATTATCAGGTTGGAATTGAATTGTATCCTGATGAAATTGCATTATCATTTTTATTCTTGAGTGGGACTCTTCCAATATGGAAATAATTATAATGGGCAGTGTTATTATTCATTAAAATATAATATGACTGCCCTTAAAACATTATGAAGACAAATATAAAAGTATTTACATCGACAGGTGAATTGACCACTCTCGGGCGTGAACTGGGAAAAGGTGGCGAAGGCGCGGTTTATGATATCGAGGAGTTTGTCGATAGCGTCGCCAAGATTTATCACACGCCGCCACCCGCCTTAAAACAGGACAAACTTGCCTTTATGGCTGCGACAGCTGACGCGCAATTGTTGAATTATGTCGCCTGGCCGCAGGCAACGCTTCACGGTGGACGAGGCGGAAAGGTTATCGGTTTTATGATGCCAAAAGTTTCTGGTAAAGAACCGATTCATATGATCTATAGCCCGGCACATCGTCGCCAACGTTACCCTCATTGTGCGTGGGATTTTCTACTCTATGTTGCGCGCAATATTGCTTCATCTTTTGCTACGGTTCACGAGCACGGGCATGTCGTGGGTGACGTAAACCAGAACAGCTTTATGGTAGGCCGTGACAGCAAAGTGGTGTTGATTGATAGCGACTCCTTTCAGATTAACGCCAATGGCACACTGCATTTATGCGAAGTCGGCGTGTCGCATTTTACGCCGCCAGAGCTGCAAACCTTGCCATCATTTGTCGGCTTTGAACGCACAGAAAATCACGATAATTTTGGCCTTGCGTTGCTGATTTTTCACGTCTTGTTTGGTGGGCGGCATCCTTATTCTGGTGTGCCGCTTATCTCTGATGCGGGGAATGCACTGGAGACGGATATTGCCCATTTCCGTTATGCCTACGCGTCAGATAATCAGCGACGTGGTTTAAAACCGCCGCCACGATCTATTCCGCTGTCGATGTTACCGGGCGATGTTGAAGCCATGTTTCAGCAGGCATTCACGGAAAGTGGCGTGGCAACCGGGCGTCCGACGGCAAAAGCGTGGGTAGCGGCACTTGATTCTCTACGCCAACAGTTAAAGAAATGTACCGTTTCGGCAATGCATGTTTACCCCGGTCATTTGACTGACTGCCCGTGGTGTGCGCTGGATAATCAAGGCGTTATCTATTTTATTGATCTCGGCGAAGAGGTCATTACCACCGGCGGTGATTTTGTGCTGGCGAAAGTCTGGGCAATGGTGATGGCGTCAGTAGCACCACCAGCATTGCAACTGCCATTACCCGATCATTTCCAGGCTGCTGGCAGGCCGCTTCCTTTAGGCCTGTTACGGCGTGAATACATCATTCTGATTGAGATCGCACTGTCAGCGTTATCGCTGTTGCTTTGCGGCCTTCAGGCAGAACCGCGTTATATTATTTTGGTTCCTGTGCTGGCGGCTATCTGGATTATTGGCAGCCTGACAAGCAAAGCGTACAAAGCAGAAATCCAGCAACGTCGTGAGGCGTTTAATCGCGCGAAAATGGACTATGACCATTTAGTCAGCCAGATCCAACAGTTGGGCGGGCTGGAAGGTTTTATCGCCAAACGGACGATGCTCGAAAAAATGAAGGACGAAATGCTCGGGTTACCGGAAGAAGAGAAACGCGCTCTGGCAGCACTTCAGGACACCGCAAGGGAACGGCAGAAGCAGAAGTTTCTGGAGGGATTTTTTATTGATGTTGCCTCTATTCCCGGCGTTGGCCCTGCGCGTAAAGCTGCGTTACGGTCCTTTGGTATTGAAACGGCGGCAGACGTTACCCGACGGAGCGTTAAGCAAGTGAAAGGTTTTGGTGATCATCTGACCCAGGCGGTTATCGACTGGAAAGCGAGTTGCGAACGCCGTTTTGTTTTCAGGCCGAACGAAGCGGTAACGCCTGCAGACAGACAAGCGGTAATGGCAAAAATGGCCGCCAAACGACATCGGCTGGAATCGGCGTTGACTGTCGGTGCGACAGAGTTGCAGCGATTCCGCCTTCATGCTCCAGCACGGACCATGCCGTTGATGGAACCGTTACGTCAGGCGGCAGAAAAACTGGCTCAGGCGCAGGCTGATTTAAGCCGTTGCTGAACCAGTTTTCAATTAACGAAACACCACTTCCGCCCAGCGTGCGAGCCCGGCGGTGACGGAGCCAAAGTCATCGCCACCTGCAATCGGAATGCCCGGCAACTGTTCTGTCAGCGCTTTTTTAATCAGCGGTGAACGGGCGCTACCGCCGGTCAGATAGATAACATCCGGTTTTTCCTGGGCGTTATCCAGCGCCAGTTGCACCTGTTCCAGAATCCGCGCCAGTGGCTGGCTGAGGGCGCTTTCCAGCCCTTGCTGGCTAATCAGCGTAGCCAGTTCATCGCTGATAAACGGCAGTGAGGCGCGGGTTTCCGCTACGCTTGAAAGCGCAATTTTGCTCTCTTCTGCGCTACGTACCAGGCGATAGCTTAAACGCTGACGCCAGACTTTCTGTAACAGGGCCACTTTTTCCGGTTCGCGGGCATCGCGTACCAGGTCGTTAAGCAGACGACCGTTGGCACTACTGTAGAAATCACTCTGTGCAGGAACGTCGTTGATGGCAACCGCATTCCACCACGGCAGAATAGGCAGGGCGATGCCTTTTTCGGTTTCGCCACCCATGCCCAGTAACGGCATCAGGTTTTTAAACGCCAGCGCGATATCCAGATCGTTACCGCCAATACGGCAACCACTGTGACCCAGCAGGCTGGCTTCACGATCGAGACGCGAACGCCACTGCGGCCCCATCAGCAGCAATGAACAGTCAGTCGTACCACCGCCGATATCCACCACCAGCACCCGTTTTTCTTCCTGCAAGGTGGCTTCGTAATCCAGCCCAGCCGCGACCGGCTCGTACTGGAATACCACATCCTTAAACCCGGCACGCTTCGCCGCGCGTTCCAGAATCCCCTGCGCCTGGGTGTTTGCTTCATCGCCGCCAAGCCCCTGGAAGTTGATAGGGCGACCAATCACCGCCTGAGTAATCGCTTCTGGCAGCTGTGCCTGCGCCTGCTGGCGAATGTGCAACATCATTGCGCAGACCAGATCCTCAAACAGCGCTACCTGCTGCGGTTTTAAGCCGCTGGCACCGAGGAACGATTTTGGTGATTTCACAAACCACACTTCTTCTGGATCATCAATGTACTGTGCCAGTGAGGAAAGACCGAACTGCACGCTTTTCGCCGTAACATCGATATCTTCTTCGCGGTTATAACGAATCGCCCGACGCAGCAGCGCCTGCGTTTCATCGTCGTCTGCCGGAACATCATGATGGCGGTACAGCCATTCGCTTACCGCTTCACGCGTTGGCGCGCAAAGCATTGAAGGCAGCAGCGTGCTGTCGTTTTCCATTTTCAGTAATTGCGGCTTACCGTCGCGCATGACCGCCACTGAACAGTTTGCTGTACCGTAATCAAAACCAATAAACACGAAATAATCCCCATGCCGGTGAAGAAGGGGCGTGACTTTAGCGAAATGTTGCCGTCGCGACAACCGGAATATGAAAGCAAAGCGTAGCGTCTGAATAACGTTTATGCTGAAAGCGGATTAACAAGGAGATGCGATGTATACCCTGAACTGGCAGCCGCCGTATGACTGGTCGTGGATGTTGGGATTTCTCGCCGCCCGTGCGGTGAACGGTGTGGAAACGGTCGCTGACGATTATTATGCCCGTAGTCTGGCGGTGGGCGAATATCGCGGCGTGGTGACTGCTATTCCGGATATAGCCCGCCATACTCTGCACATAAATTTAAGTGCAGGTTTAGAACCTGTTGCCGCAGAGTGTCTGGCGAAAATGAGCCGCCTGTTTGATCTGCAATGTAACCCGCAGATTGTTAACGGTGCGTTGGGCAAGTTAGGCGCGGCGCGGCCCGGATTGCGTTTACCTGGTTGTGTTGATGCTTTTGAGCAGGGCGTGCGGGCGATTTTAGGCCAACTGGTGAGCGTGGCGATGGCGGCAAAATTGACCGCCAGAGTGGCACAGCTTTATGGCGAACGGCTGGATGATTTTCCGGATTATGTCTGCTTCCCCACGCCTCAGCGGCTGGCAGCAGCCGACCCGCAGGCATTAAAAGCGTTAGGTATGCCGTTGAAACGGGCAGAGGCGCTGATTAATCTGGCAAATGCGGCGCTGGAGGGCACCTTACCAATGACAATTCCGGGCGACGTAGAGCAAGCGATGAAAACGCTGCAAACTTTTCCGGGTATCGGGCGCTGGACGGCGAATTATTTCGCCTTACGTGGCTGGCAGGCGAAAGATGTTTTCCTGCCGGATGATTATCTGATTAAACAGCGATTTCCGGGAATGACACCGGCACAAATCCGCCGTTATGCCGAACGCTGGAAGCCCTGGCGTTCTTATGCGCTGTTGCATATCTGGTATACGGAAGGCTGGCAACCAGACGGAACGGACGAATTGTAGGCCTGATACGCCGCATCAGGCGATGGGGAAGCACGCCTCAGTTAATCGCGAAATAACTGCTATTCACCAGCAAATCCAGCGGTTGGGCATCGGCAATCACATCGCCATAAATCAGATCGACGCCGATGCCAGAAAGCGTATCCATCACCAGGGGTAAAACTACTGGCCCGGCGATGGTCTTCATCCCGAGCCGCTGAGCGTGCCCCTGAATGATCGTAATCAGCATCTCATCCATCAAATTTCCCTGCACGTTGGCGCATAACTCACCATCAAGTAGCAGGTAATCTGCCATATTCGCTTTCAGCGAGTTGAAGATTTGCAGATCGCGGCCCACCTGACTGAATACGATCCGACATCCCGCCAGCCGCAGTTTTTGCACGCTTTCTGCGTGATCTAAAATCGCGTCTGCCGGAATAATCAGATGTAATAACCGTGGTGGTAGAGGGCTATTTTCCAGCTGCTCAATTAGTTCATTCACCAGCGTGGCGCTACTCAAACCGGCAACGGAAAGCGGGAGGGCGATGCTTATACCTTTACTGGCAACCGCTTTGGCGGCCTGCTGGAAAAAATCGTGGAATACCCGTCGGTCAAGAGCATGGCTAAGTGCCGGATCGCTGAAGCTACGACGAAATGTTTGTTCATCAATAATCTCGCCTTCGCAACTCCAGAGCTTAAGTGAAATCAGCCACAAATTACGCGCTTGCGGGATCCGCGGCGAAGCGACACCGTGGGCGATCATCATCAACTGATTCTCTTTAATCATCCGCCACTGTTCATCAAGCGACATCGCCGCCCGTTCGCTATGTGCGGCAGCTTGCTGCGGTTCGTAAATCGTCACCCGGCCCCGGCCACCATTTTTGGAGGCATAACAGGCGATATCAGCCTGCGACATCACTTCAGCCGCCTGATGATTGTTGTCATCAATCAAGGTAATCCCGGCACTGGCACCTACCCGATGTACACGTCCTTCCCAGATAAAGTGATAGTCATTCACGGCGCTGATAATGCGTGTAGCGATAAAACGCGCACTTTCGACATTACAATCTGGCAGCAGCAGACCAAATTCATCGCCACCGAGTCGCGCCAGCACGTCGCTGGAGCGCAGCATACTCAGCATCAATGACGCCAGTTCGCGCAGTAAAGCGTCGCCAGCGGCGTGCCCGGCGCTGTCATTCACCGCTTTAAAGCGATCAAGATCGATAAACACCAGTGCATGTCGCTGATGTGTACTGTTTACCGTTTGCAGCAGGATGCGTAGTTGCTTCTCAAAACTGGCGCGATTGGCGAGATGCGTCAGTGCATCATGGGAGGCGCTGTAGCTCAGCTGGCGCAGCATTTTGCGCGATTCGGTGACGTCCTGAATCACCAGAACCGAACCAATATTGCTGCCGTCCAGAGTACTTAACGGCGTAATACTGTAATGCACGTCGTAGCTGCCGCCGCTTCGGCAGTGCAACACCACATCTTGTTCAATCGCGGAACGTGAGGTGTCGGCACTGTAAATGTTCTCCATTAATGGTCCGTTGTCGCCAAAAGTAATATGCAACACCGTCAGGAGTGGAACACCTAACGCTTCTTCCTGCGTCCAGCCGCTCATCTTCTCCGCCACCGGATTCATAAAGGTAATTTTCATTGCCATATCAATACAGACCACGGCTTCGCCGATGGAATCCAGCGTAATGTGCAGGCGCTCTTTTTCCTGAAACAATGCCTCGTTAAGCTGTTTTACCTCGGTCATATCCATATTAATGCCGAGCAGGCGTTCGACTTCGCCTTCTTTATTCAGTACCCGGTTAGCGAGGGCGCGGATATGGCGAATGCCGTCTTTCACGGTAATGCGAAATTCCAGTTTAAAGGGAGAGCGTGATTGCAACGAATCACGAATCACTTTTTCGGCATGCTGGCGATCTTCCGGCAGCACGCACTCGTACCACACCTGCCAGTTCGGTTTGATATGCGGAGGAATTTCATACAGCTCGAACATCCGCTTATCCCAGCTAAAAATATTCGGCTTAAGCTCCCACTCCCAGATGCCAATCCCGCCCGCTTCGTTAGCCAGCGTGATGCGCTCCATCAGTTGCTGATTCACCTGTTCGGTGCGTTTTAGCTCGTTAATGTCTTCAATCTGAGCGATAAAATAGAGCGGCGTGCCATCCGTGTGGCGCACCAGTGAGACGGCAAGCAACGCCCAGACAACATCGCCATTGCGGTTGTAGTAGCGTTTTTCCATTGAATAGGTGTTTATTTCACCGCTGATCAGCTTTTCAACCTGTTGCAGATCTTTATTGAGATCCTCCGGCCAGGTCAGTTGCTGAAAGGTGAGTCCGCGCAGCTCTTCCTGACTGTAACCGAGAAACTGGCAGAGTGCTTTGTTGGATTGCAGCCATTGTCCCTCGGTGCCCACTAACGCCATACCGATAGCGGAATATTCCATCGCGTTCCGAAAGCGGGTTTCGCTTTCGGAAATGTGTTTGCGTTCCGCACGAAAGGCATACATCACCATGGTCATGATGTTGGCGGGCAGCAGGATCAGCAAAAACGGTAGCCACGGCATATGGCTCATCAGGTATGTACGCGGCGTAGCAAGCAGGGAGGGATCCGCGGCCATCATCAGTGACACCATCATCACCGTGGTAAGGAAGATCAAAAAGGCTTCCATTCGTGGCAGGCGCACGGCGCTCCACATCAACAGCACAATAATGAAAGTAAAAGGCCACGGCAGATACAGCATCGAAAGCCAGCTTAACGTCAGTGTGATGGCTAACGTGAGCAGCGACTCAAAAAGCAACCGTGGGTTGCGATGGCGCAGCAGATAGTGTGGTTTAAATAACAACCCCAGCGGCACCAGTGCCAGTGCGCCGATGGATTCTGACAGTACCCATATCAAAAATGCCCTGAGAGGATCGTCTCCGGGCGTCAGCAGGATAACCAGAACACCCCCCAACAGAGGCGGAACAATGGCGCTGCCGAGTGCCAGACGCAGCCAGTCAGCCAGATTTTGCAATGGGTTATACCACGGCAGCAATTTACGCAGTAGCACTGCCCCGACCACGGCTTCAACAATATTGATGGTCGTCCAGGTCATGTTCAGCGAGCTGGTGGAAAAAAGCAGGATGGATGCGGCGATATTTCCCAGTGAGCAGCTCAGCGCAATCCCCGGCCACATACGCCCGGCATGGCGATAAAACGCCACCATCATGATGGACGTCGGGAACCACAGTGGGGCGAGTTGGGTGCCAAACTGCGAAAGCTCAAGCGAGAAAAGGGTAAAGATAAACGAGACTAAACCTAAACTGACCAGGTGAAGCAGCGGGTGGGGCAGGGCAATTAATACATGCTGTGATTGTTTGCTCATTACCGCTTTATCCGCAAGACCAGGTCGCCAGTATTCGTTTCTGTGTTTATGCTAGTACAAAAGTTTTACATTTTATATGCGAATTGCTCATAAAGTGACGTAAAGGCGGATAATTTGCGCAACTTCGTATAACAATTTTTACCTTGCATTAAAACTGAACAACGTAATTTGCCACCGGGAATTATTCGTCAACAATTACTCTGAGCGCGCGGCAACGCTATTCGACTGGTATCAGGCGGATGAAATCCCTATAATTGCCGCGTTTGGCGCTTCGTCGCCCCCTTCCTAACATCCAGGTTAATCAGGTCGCTAAATATATGACTGATCAGTCTCATCAGTGCGTCATTATCGGTATCGCTGGCGCATCGGCTTCCGGCAAGAGTCTTATTGCCAGTACCCTTTATCGTGAATTACGTGAGCAAGTCGGTGATGAACACATCGGCGTAATTCCCGAAGACTGCTATTACAAAGATCAAAGCCATCTGTCGATGGAAGAACGCGTTAAGACCAACTACGACCATCCCAGCGCGATGGATCACAGCCTGTTGCTTGAGCATTTACAAGCGTTGAAACGCGGCTCGGCCATTGACCTGCCGGTTTACAGCTATGTTGAACATACGCGTATGAAAGAAACGGTGACGGTTGAGCCGAAGAAAGTCATCATTCTCGAAGGCATTTTGCTGCTAACGGATGCGCGTTTGCGTGACGAACTTAACTTCTCAATTTTCGTTGATACCCCGCTGGATATCTGCCTGATGCGCCGCATCAAGCGTGACGTTAACGAGCGTGGGCGTTCAATGGATTCAGTGATGGCGCAATATCAAAAAACCGTGCGTCCGATGTTCCTGCAATTCATTGAGCCTTCTAAACAATATGCGGACATTATCGTGCCGCGCGGCGGGAAAAACCGCATCGCCATCGATATATTGAAAGCGAAAATAAGTCAGTTCTTTGAATAAGCTTGATAAATTGTGTACCGTTCAGTGATAACCTGGTATGCCCTTGACGTAATTGGCGTTAAGGGAGTGATGCACGAAAGGAGAAAATGCCATGCGTCTGTGTGACCGAGATATTGAAGCCTGGCTTGATGAAGGCCGTTTGTCGATCAACCCACGTCCGCCAGTGGAGCGTATTAATGGCGCGACGGTGGATGTGCGCCTGGGCAATAAATTTCGTACCTTCCGTGGTCACACGGCAGCGTTTATCGATCTGAGCGGTCCCAAAGATGAAGTGAGCGCCGCGCTTGACCGCGTGATGAGCGATGAGATCGTACTCGATGAAAGCGAGGCGTTTTATCTTCACCCAGGAGAGCTGGCGCTGGCGGTGACGCTGGAGTCGGTGACGCTGCCAGCCGATCTGGTGGGCTGGCTGGACGGTCGTTCCTCACTGGCGCGTCTGGGGCTTATGGTGCACGTCACCGCGCACCGTATCGATCCGGGCTGGTCTGGCTGTATTGTGCTGGAGTTCTACAACTCCGGTAAGCTGCCGCTGGCGCTGCGTCCGGGCATGTTAATTGGTGCGCTGAGCTTTGAGCCGCTTTCCGGCCCGGCGGCGCGACCTTACAACCGCCGTGAAGATGCGAAATATCGCAACCAGCAGGGCGCGGTAGCCAGCCGAATCGATAAAGACTAATTCAGGCCCATTGAGGATACCATGAGACGATTTCTGACGACGCTGATGATACTCCTGGTCGTGCTGGTGGCCGGGTTATCTGCGTTAGTGTTGCTGGTGAATCCGAATGATTTCCGCGACTATATGGTCAAGCAAGTTGCTGCACGTAGCGGTTATCAATTGCAGCTCGACGGGCCACTGCGTTGGCACGTCTGGCCGCAACTTAGTATCCTCTCCGGGCGAATGTCTCTCACTGCCCAGGGCGCGAGCCAGCCACTGGTTCGCGCAGACAACATGCGTCTGGACGTGGCGCTTTTACCACTGCTGAGTCATCAACTGAGCGTTAAGCAGGTGATGCTAAAAGGGGCAGTGATCCAACTGACGCCGCAGACGGAAGCGGTACGCAGTGAAGATGCCCCGGTTGCACCACGCGACAATACCTTGCCGGATCTGTCAGACGATCGCGGATGGTCGTTTGATATATCCAGTCTTAAGGTGGCGGACAGCGTGCTGGTGTTCCAGCATGAAGATGACGAGCAGGTGACAATCCGCAATATTCGCCTGCAAATGGAACAAGATCCCCAACATCGTGGTTCATTTGAGTTCTCCGGGCGGGTTAATCGCGATCAGCGCGATCTCACGATATCCCTTAACGGTACGGTAGATGCTTCTGATTATCCGCATGATTTAACGGCGGCTATTGAACAAGTTAACTGGCAGTTGCAGGGTGCAGATTTACCAAAACAAGGTATTCAGGGGCAGGGGAGTTTCCAGGCCCAGTGGCAGGAGTCACATAAACGCCTTTCATTTAACCAAATTAGTTTGACCGCCAATGACAGTACGCTGAGCGGGCAAGCACAGGTCACGTTGACAGAGAAACCGGAATGGCAGCTGAGACTGCAATTCCCGCAACTGAATCTTGACAACCTCATCCCGCTTAATGAAACAGCGAACGGTGAAAACGGTGCCGCGCAGCAGGGGCAGAGCCAATCAACGTTGCCGCGCCCGGTCATTTCTTCGCGTATTGATGAACCGGCCTATCAGGGACTGCAAGGCTTTACGGCTGATATTTTGTTGCAGGCCAGTAACGTGCGCTGGCGCGGAATGAATTTTACAGATGTTGCCACGCAAATGACCAACAAGTCGGGTTTGCTGGAAATTACTCAACTGCAGGGCAAACTTAACGGTGGACAGGTTTCACTGCCGGGCACGCTGGACGCGACATCAATAAATCCGCGGATAAACTTCCAGCCACGGCTGGAAAACGTTGAGATTGGTACCATTCTGAAGGCGTTTAACTATCCGATTTCGTTGACCGGAAAGATGTCACTGGCTGGTGATTTCTCCGGTGCTGACATAGATGCCGACGCATTCCGCCATAACTGGCAAGGACAGGCACATGTCGAAATGACCGACACGCGCATGGAAGGGATGAACTTCCAGCAGATGATTCAGCAAGCGGTAGAACGTAATGGTGGTGATGTGAAGGCCGCTGAAAACTTCGATAACGTAACGCGTCTTGACCGCTTTACCACCGATTTGACGTTGAAGGATGGCGTCGTGACGTTAAACGACATGCAAGGTCAATCGCCCATGCTGGCGCTTTCCGGGGCTGGTACGTTGAATCTGGCGGAGCAAACCTGTGACACCCAGTTTGATATTCGGGTCGTGGGGGGCTGGAACGGGGAAAGCAAACTGATTGATTTCCTCAAAGAAACGCCAGTACCGCTGCGGGTTTATGGCAACTGGCAGCAACTTAATTACAGCCTGCAAGTGGACCAGCTGCTACGCAAACATCTACAGGACGAAGCGAAACGTCGCCTGAATGACTGGGCCGAGCGGAATAAAGATTCCCGCAATGGCAAAGATGTGAAGAAGTTGCTGGAGAAGATGTAAGACAAGTTATGCAGATGGCGGCGTCAATTTGTCGCCATCTGTATTTATAGCACTAAGCAGCATGTGGATATTGAACTTCAATACGTTGAATATGCAACCCTGCATGAGCCATCATGGTGATCAATTTATCGATACTAAAGATCTGGATTTTACCTCTGGCAAGTTCAGATATGCGAGGTTGAGTGACCCCTAAAGCAGACGCTGCCTGAGCCTGGCTAAACCCTTGTTGTTCAATCCAGTTATTAATGATCGTAACAAGTTCGGCACGGATCCGCATATTTTCCGCTTGTTCAGGGGTGTCACTCACCGCATCCCACACACTATCAAAGGTTTCAATTTTCATTTTTCCGCTCCTGAACAAGTTCTTTATAGCGTCGTTTGGCTAAATCAATATCCGATTGACTGGTAGTCTGTGTTTTCTTTTGAAAACAATGCAATACGTAAACCGCTTCTTCAAATTTTGCGACATACATGACGCGATAGATCCCATCAGCATCGCGAGTACGAATCTCTCGCACACCAGGGCCGATAGTTGAAAAAGGTTTCCAGTCGTATGGGTTTAACCCTTGTTGGATCCTGTCGAGTTGATAGCCAATTTCCTGTCGAGACGATTCTGGAAATGCGCGTAAATCGTCAAGACTGGTATCAAGAAAAGCCAGCTTTTTTCTCATTACTCCATCCTTAGATTATACTAAATTTTGTATAAATCAAATGCGCAGTTTGAACCTGCGCATTTGATGTTTTATCACACCTCGTACTCCATCTCGCCATCCTTACGCAGCGGAATAATCTGCACCTTCTGCACGCGATGGCTTTCCACCTGCAACGTTTTGAGCAAGTAATCCCCTACCTGAACTTCTTCGCCAGGTTTTGGAATACGCTGCAAATATTCCATCAACAGCCCGGCAATGGTGTGATATTCGCGTTTCTCATCCAGCGGTAGCGGCACATATTGCACCAGATCTTCCAGCGGCATATGACCATTCGCAGTCCAGGAACCGTCGGCATTCTTCTGAATATCATGGCGGGCGTCGATCTCTTCCACTTCGTTCGGCAAGTTACCGGCAATGGTTTCAGTGACGTCACTTAATGTCACAATCCCTTCCACCGAGCCAAACTCATCCACCACAAAAGCAAAGTGTGTGCGGGCATTACGGAACTGCTCCAGGGCAGGTAACAACGGCAAGGTTTCCGGGAACACCAGCGGCTGGCGAATCAACACCCGCAGGTTGAGCGGTTCGCCGCGCAGAGACTGTTGTAGCAGGTCGATAACGTGAACAACACCGAGCAAATCTTCTGCGTCATCACCGTCGGTAACCACCAGCCGCGTATGCTGATTTCGCTCCAGCAACTGGCGGATTTCCTCTTCCGGCGCGTTGAGATCGATATGCTCAATATCGTGGCGCGACGTCATAATGCTGCTGACAGTACGCTGGTTAAGATTAAGGACCCGCTCAATCATCCGCCGTTCCTGCGGATTAAAGATCTGCTGGTTACCATGATCCACCAGCATGGACGCGGTTTCGGCGTCCAGTTCCGCATCTTCTTTTTGCCCGCTAAGCAGGCGCATTACCGCTTCGGTAGTCCGCTGGCGCAGCGTCTGGTTAGCGGAAAGAAAACGTCGCCGGTTAAAGATAGCCAACTGATTGAGCGCCTCGATCATCACCGAGAAACCAATAGCAGCGTACAGGTAGCCTTTCGGAATGACGAAGCCGAAACCTTCTGCCACCAGGCTAAAGCCAATCATCAACAGGAAGCTTAAGCAGAGAATAACGATCGTCGGGTGACTGTTAACAAATTGCGTTAACGGCTTGCTGGCCATCAACATCAGGCTGATAGCGATAACAACGGCGGCCATCATGACCAGTAAATGGTCGACCATCCCGACGGCGGTAATCACCGAGTCGAGTGAGAAGATGGCGTCCAGTACCACAATTTGTGTCACCACCCCCCAGAACTTCGCACCTTTGCGTTGCGTGGGGTTATTGCTGTCTTTCCCCTCCAGCCGTTCGTTCAGCTCCATCGTGGCTTTGAACAGCAGAAAGAAACCACCAAACAGCATGATTAAGTCGCGGGCGCTAAAGGTAAACGAGCGGAAGCTGAACAGCGGTTGAGTCAGGGTGACCAGCCAGGAGATAGACGCCAGCAGTAACAGGCGCATTAACATCGCCAGCAGCAGCCCGGTAACCCGTGCGCGGTCGCGCTGCTTCGGCGGTAGTTTTTCGGCGAGGATGGCAATAAAGACCAGGTTATCAATGCCGAGGACCAGTTCGATCACAATCAGCGTGATTAACCCGGCCCAGATAGACGGATCGGCAATCCATTCCATAGTAAGTACAAAACCTATTCGTTGTATGACAAATGTCACAATTCGATCATGGATAAATCGGGGCAAAAATGCAATGTTGCAGCACTATTTATCTCATATTATTTGAGGTTTATAACCTCACATTATCCCTGAATTAAAAGTGGTAATAATAAAACATTATTTAAGAAATATCGCATGTGGAGACACTATATTAAATATTGTCAACCTAAAGAAACTCCTAAAAACCATATTGAATGACACTTAATATAATTCTTAAAAATAGCCAATTGCCGAATTGTTACCTTGCCTGCTATTCCGTTAGCTGTAACACTTCCTCCTGCATTATTGGAGAGCCAATATTCAATTACCATAATGTCACCTTATATTCGGAAGTTAATTTCCGCAATAACCCTTTCTCATCAACGACTGTATGTTGAGAGGGTTTTAAAAATTAAGCTAAATCAGTGTATTGGTAGCTAAAAAGCCAGGGGCGGTAGCGTGTCTGGATGCCTGAAAGACCAGTCTGAATTATTCTGTCAATAGCCTGCGGATGAAATCAATTTTTTTAGGACTGATGCCAGTTAAATTTTTATTCAATTAACTGCAAGGTAAATGTGCATGGCGACATTGCTATTAATAGTGCACAGGATAATTACTCTGCCAAAGTGATAAATAAACAATGATGAAATCCAAAATGAAATTGATGCCATTATTGGTGTCAGTAACCTTGATAAGCGGTTGCACAGTACTTCCGGGCAGCAATATGTCGACGATGGGTAAAGACGTCATCAAACAGCAGGACGCTGATTTCGATCTCGACAAAATGGTGAATGTTTATCCGTTGACCCCGCGCCTGATTGACCAATTACGCCCACGCCCGAATGTAGCGCGCCCCAATATGACGCTGGAAAGTGAGATCGCGAATTATCAGTATCGCGTCGGGCCGGGGGACGTTCTTAATGTCACCGTCTGGGATCACCCGGAACTCACCACGCCAGCCGGTCAGTACCGCAGCTCCAGCGACACCGGCAACTGGGTACAGCCTGACGGCACTATGTTTTACCCGTATATCGGCAAGGTTCACGTCGTGGGGAAAACGCTCGCTGAAATCCGCAGTGATATTACCGGGCGCTTAGCGACGTACATCGCTGACCCGCAGGTGGACGTTAATATCGCCGCCTTCCGCTCGCAAAAAGCTTATATCTCCGGTCAGGTGAATAAATCCGGTCAACAGGCCATCACCAACGTGCCACTGACCATTCTTGATGCCATCAACGCCGCAGGTGGCCTGACCGACACCGCTGACTGGCGCAACGTGGTGCTAACACACAATGGTCGTGAAGAGCGCATTTCTTTACAGGCGCTGATGCAAAACGGCGACCTCAATCAGAACCGACTGCTTTACCCCGGCGATATTCTCTACGTGCCGCGTAATGATGATCTGAAAGTGTTTGTGATGGGTGAAGTGAAGAAACAGAGCACCCTGAAAATGGACTTTAGCGGCATGACCCTGACTGAAGCCCTGGGTAATGCTGAAGGCATCGACATGACCACCTCCAACGCCAGCGGCATCTTTGTCATTCGTCCGCTGAAAGGCGAGGGTGGGCGTAACGGCAAGATTGCCAATATCTACCAGCTGGATATGTCCGATGCCACGTCGCTGGTGATGGCGACAGAATTCCGCCTGCAACCTTATGACGTGGTGTATGTCACTACCGCCCCGGTTTCCCGCTGGAACCGTCTGATCAATCAGTTGCTGCCAACTATTAGCGGTGTCCGTTACATGACGGATACAGCCAGCGACATTCATAACTGGTAATCGTCATGTTTAACAACATCTTAGTTGTCTGCGTCGGCAATATTTGCCGTTCCCCGACGGCGGAACGCTTACTGCAACGTTATCACCCGGAGCTAAAAGTGGAGTCCGCTGGACTCGGCGCGCTGGTCGGTAAGGGCGCTGACCCTACCGCTATCAGCATCGCCGCAGAACATCAACTGTCTCTGGAAGGTCACTGTGCCCGTCAAATCAGCCGCAGCCTGTGTCGCAACTACGACCTGATTTTGACCATGGAAAAGCGCCATATCGAACGCTTATGCGAGATGGCACCTGAGATGCGCGGCAAAGTGATGCTGTTTGGTCACTGGGATAACGAATGTGAAATCCCCGATCCATATCGCAAAAGCCGGGAAACGTTTGCAGCGGTGTACACATTACTTGAACGGTCTGCCCGCCAGTGGGCGCAGGCATTGAACGCAGAGCAGGTATAAGAATGACAGAAAAAGTAAAACAACATGCCGCTCCGGTAACGGGCAGTGATGAAATCGATATTGGTCGCCTGGTCGGCACCGTCATTGAAGCGCGCTGGTGGGTGATTGGCATCACCGCCGTATTTGCCCTCTGTGCCGTGGTTTACACCTTCTTCGCCACGCCGATTTATAGTGCCGACGCACTGGTACAAATCGAGCAAAACAGCGGCAATTCGTTAGTGCAGGACATTGGTTCGGCATTAGCCAACAAACCGCCAGCATCGGACGCCGAGATCCAGTTGATTCGTTCGCGTCTGGTGCTTGGTAAAACGGTGGACGATCTCGACCTCGATATTGCGGTGAGCAAAAACACGTTCCCGATTTTCGGTGCGGGCTGGGATCGCCTGATGGGACGCCAGAACGAGACGGTAAAAGTGACCACCTTTAACCGCCCGAAAGAGATGGCGGAACAGGTGTTTACGCTTAATGTGCTGGACGATAAAAACTACACTCTGAGCAGCGATGGCGGCTTTAGCGCCCGTGGGCAAGCGGGCCAGATGCTGAAAAAAGAAGGCGTCACGCTGATGGTTGAAGCCATTCACGCCCGCCCGGGTAGTGAGTTTACCGTCACCAAATACTCCACGCTGGGGATGATCAATCAACTACAAAACAGCCTGACGGTAACGGAGAACGGCAAAGACGCAGGCGTACTGAGCCTGACTTATACCGGTGAAGATCGCGAACAGATCCGCGACATTCTTAACAGCATCGCTCGTAACTATCAGGAACAAAATATTGAGCGCAAATCGGCGGAAGCGTCGAAAAGCCTCGCTTTCCTCGCGCAACAGTTACCGGAAGTACGTAGCCGCCTTGATGTTGCCGAAAACAAACTGAATGCCTTCCGTCAGGATAAAGATTCTGTTGATCTGCCGCTGGAAGCGAAAGCGGTGCTCGATTCGATGGTGAACATCGACGCGCAGTTGAACGAACTGACCTTTAAAGAAGCGGAAATCTCCAAGCTGTACACCAAAGTTCATCCGGCGTATCGCACGCTGCTGGAGAAACGGCAGGCGCTGGAAGACGAAAAAGCCAAACTTAATGGTCGCGTAACGGCGATGCCGAAAACCCAGCAGGAAATTGTCCGTCTGACCCGCGATGTCGAGTCTGGGCAGCAGGTCTATATGCAACTGCTGAATAAAGAACAGGAGCTGAAAATCACCGAAGCCAGCACCGTCGGCGATGTGCGCATTGTTGACCCGGCAATCACCCAGCCAGGTGTGCTGAAACCGAAGAAAGGGCTGATTATCCTCGGCGCAATTATCCTCGGCCTGATGCTCTCTATCGTGGGTGTACTGCTGCGCTCGTTGTTTAATCGCGGCATCGAAAGCCCGCAAGTGCTGGAAGAACACGGTATCAGCGTATATGCCAGCATCCCGCTGTCGGAGTGGCAAAAAGCGCGCGATAGCGTCAAAACCATCAAAGGGGTTAAACGCTATAAACAGAGCCAGCTACTGGCGGTGGGGAATCCAACCGATCTGGCGATTGAAGCCATCCGCAGTCTGCGTACCAGTCTGCACTTCGCGATGATGCAGGCGCAGAACAATGTGTTGATGATGACCGGGGTTAGCCCGTCAATCGGTAAAACCTTTGTCTGCGCTAACCTGGCGGCGGTGATCAGCCAGACCAATAAACGGGTGTTGTTGATCGACTGCGATATGCGCAAAGGCTACACCCACGAACTGTTGGGCACTAATAACGTTAATGGCCTGTCGGAAATTCTGATTGGTCAGGGCGATGTTACTACCGCTGCTAAACCGACCTCTATTGCCAAATTTGACCTGATCCCGCGCGGTCAGGTACCGCCAAATCCTTCTGAACTGTTGATGAGCGAACGCTTTGCCGAACTGGTGAGCTGGGCGAGTAAAAACTACGACCTGGTGTTGATTGATACGCCGCCGATTCTGGCAGTGACCGATGCGGCAATTGTCGGGCGTCATGTTGGAACCACGTTAATGGTGGCGCGTTATGCGGTCAACACATTGAAAGAAGTGGAAACCAGTCTGAGCCGCTTTGAGCAAAACGGTATTCCGGTGAAAGGGGTGATTCTGAACTCCATCTTCCGCCGCGCCAGCGCGTATCAGGATTATGGCTATTACGAATACGAATATAAGTCGGATGCGAAATAACGACGCCTGCATTCGCACCGCCCCGTAGGCCGGATAAGGCGCTCATGCCGCATCCGGCAAGCAAACCAGCTCATAAGTAGGGAGAACAACCTATGAAAGACAATCCGCTGATCTCAATCTATATGCCGACCTGGAACCGCCAACAACTGGCGATTCGGGCGATAAAATCGGTCCTGCGCCAGGACTACAACAACTGGGAGATGATCATCGTGGATGATTGCTCCACCTCCTGGGAACAACTCCAACAGTACGTCACCGCCCTCAACGATCCGCGTATCACTTACATTCACAACGACATTAACAGCGGGGCGTGCGCGGTACGTAACCAGGCGATTATGCTGGCGCAAGGGGAATATATCACCGGGATCGATGATGATGATGAATGGACCCCCAACCGTCTGAGCGTCTTCCTCGCCCATAAACAGCAACTGGTCACACACGCCTTTTTGTACGCTAACGACTACGTTTGCCAGGGCGAAGTCTATTCCCAACCGGCAAGTTTGCCACTGTATCCCAAATCGCCGTATTCACGCCGCCTGTTCTACAAACGCAATATCATTGGCAATCAGGTCTTTACCTGGGCGTGGCGTTTCAAAGAGTGTTTGTTCGATACCGAACTGAAAGCGGCACAGGATTACGACATTTTCCTGCGGATGGTGGTGGAGTATGGCGAACCGTGGAAAGTGGAAGAGGCGACGCAGATCCTGCATATCAATCACGGTGAAATGCAGATCACCTCGTCACCGAAAAAATTCTCCGGATACTTCCACTTTTACCGCAAGCACAAAGACAAATTCGACCGTGCAAGCAAAAAATATCAGCTGTTTACCCTCTACCAGATCCGCAATAAACGTATGACCTGGCGCACTTTGCTGACGCTGCTGTCGGTGCGTAACGGCAAACGTCTGGCTGATGGTATTCGGGGGCGCTAAAGATGCTGGAAGATCTGCGCGCCAACAGCTGGAGTTTACGCCCGTGCTGCATGGTTCTTGCCTATCGCGTTGCTCATTTTTGTTCGGTGTGGCGCAAAAAGAACGTCCTCAACAATCTGTGGGCGGCCCCGCTGCTGGTGCTGTATCGCATTATCACCGAATGCTTTTTCGGTTATGAAATCCAGGCTGCCGCGACCATTGGCCGCCGCTTTACTATCCATCACGGTTACGCCGTAGTGATCAATAAAAACGTGGTAGCGGGGGATGATTTCACCATTCGCCACGGCGTCACTATCGGCAATCGTGGTGCCGATAACATGGCATGTCCACACATTGGCAACGGCGTCGAACTCGGTGCCAACGTCATTATTCTTGGTGATATCACGCTTGGTAACAACGTCACCGTGGGCGCGGGCAGCGTGGTGCTCGACTCTGTCCCGGACAACGCGCTGGTGGTGGGAGAAAAAGCGCGAGTGAAGGTAATTAAATGAATATTCTGCAATTTAATGTGCGACTGGCGGAAGGCGGGGCGGCAGGTGTGGCGTTAGATCTCCACCAGCGTGCGCTGCAACAGGGGCTGGCGTCACATTTTGTCTACGGCTACGGCAAAGGCGGCAAAGAGAGCGTCAGCCATCAGAACTATCCGCAGGTCATCAAACATACGCCGCGGATGACCGCGATGGCGAACATTGCCCTGTTTCGTCTGTTTAATCGCGATCTGTTCGGCAATTTCAATGAGTTATATCGCACCATTACTCGCACACCGGGTCCGGTGGTCCTGCATTTTCATGTGCTGCACAGCTACTGGTTGAATCTTAAGAGCGTGGTGCGCTTTTGCGAAAAAGTGAAAAACCACAAACCGGATATCACTTTGGTCTGGACGTTACACGATCACTGGAGCGTTACCGGACGCTGCGCCTTTACCGACGGTTGTGAAGGCTGGAAAAAGGGCTGCCAGAAATGCCCGACCTTAAATAATTATCCGCCGGTGAAGATTGATCGCGCACACCAGCTGGTGGCGGGCAAACGCCAGTTATTCCGTGAGATGCTGGCGCTGGGCTGTCAGTTTATTTCCCCCAGCCAGCATGTGGCTGATGCTTTCAATAGTCTGTACGGTCCAGGGCGTTGCCGGATTATCAATAATGGCATTGATATGGCAACCGAAGCGATTCTGGCGGACTTGCCTCCGGTGCGCGAAACCCAGGGCAAGCCGAAAATCGCGGTGGTGGCGCATGATCTGCGTTACGACGGCAAAACTAACCAGCAACTGGTACGCGAGATGATGGCGCTGGGCGACAAAATCGAACTGCATACCTTTGGTAAGTTCTCGCCGTTCACCGCTGGCAACGTGGTTAATCACGGCTTTGAAACTGACAAGCGCAAGTTGATGAGCGCGCTCAATCAGATGGATGCGCTGGTATTCAGTTCTCGCGTCGATAACTACCCGCTGATTTTGTGTGAGGCGCTATCGATTGGCGTGCCGGTGATTGCCACCCATAGCGACGCGGCGCGGGAAGTGTTGCAAAAATCCGGCGGTAAAACCGTCAGCGAAGAAGACGTGCTGCAACTGGTGCAGTTAAGCAAACCGGAAATCGCGCAGGCGATATTTAGTACCACGCTGGCTGAGTTCAGCCAACGCAGCCGCGCCGCCTACAGTGGACAACAGATGCTGGAGGAGTATGTCAACTTCTATCAGAATCTGTAGCTACCTGCTGCTGCCGCTGATTTACCTGTTGGTTAACGTCAAAATCGCCCAGCTTGGCGAAAGTTTCCCCATCACCATCGTCACTTTTTTACCTGTCTTGTTACTGCTGTTTTTAGAACGCATCAGCGTTAAAAAATTGATGATTGCCTTAGGGATTGGCGCGGGACTCACGGCGTTTAACTACCTGTTTGGTCAGTCGTTGGATGCCAGTAAATACGTCACTTCAACCATGCTGTTTGTCTATATTGTGATCATTATTGGCATGGTGTGGAGTATTCGCTTTAAAACGATTTCGCCCCACAACCACCGCAAGATATTACGCTTTTTTTATCTGGTGGTCGGGTTGGTGGTGGCGCTGGCGGCGGTGGAGATGGCGCAAATTATCCTCACCGGTGGCAGCAGTATTATGGAGTCGATTTCGAAATATCTGATTTACAGCAACAGCTATGTGCTGAATTTCATCAAATTCGGCGGCAAGCGCACGACAGCACTTTATTTCGAACCGGCATTTTTCGCTCTGGCATTAATCTCAATTTGGCTCAGCATCAAACAGTTTGGTATCAAAACCCCTAAAACCGATGCTATGATTCTCGCAGGGATAATATTATCCGGATCGTTTTCAGGGGTTATGACCTTTATCCTGTTTTATTTGCTGGAGTGGGCATTTCAATATCTGAATAAAGAGGCGATTAAGAAAAAGTTACCGTTAGCATTGATTTCTCTGGCTGTATTCCTGGTTGGTGTGGTAATTGCATTTCCTTATATTTCCACCCGTCTGGGCGATTTAGGTACGGAAGGATCGTCATCGTATTATCGTATTGTCGGTCCGCTGGTGATGGTCGGTTATTCTTTGACCCATATTGACGGTGTAGTCAGATTTGGCTCACTTTATGAATATGTCGCATCATTCGGAATATTTAACGGTGCGGATGTCGGAAAAACCATAGACAATGGTTTGTATCTGCTGATTATTTATTTTTCCTGGTTCGCGGTGTTTTTATCGCTGTGGTACATGGGGAAAGTGATAAAAATGATGATCAACGCTTTTGGTGATAATCGCAATTTTCGCGTGCAATTATATCTTTTCACTCCGGTATCGCTGTTTTTTACCGGTTCGATATTTAGCCCGGAATATGCATTTTTAATCGTCTGTCCGTTTATTTTGCGAAAAGCGTTAAATATTACGAGGTAAGAATAAGAACATGTTGCTTAGCATAATCACTGTCGCGTTTCGTAACCTCGAAGGGATAGTCAAAACACATGCCTCGCTGGCGCATCTGGCGCAGGCGGACGATATCAGCTTCGAATGGATTGTTGTCGATGGCGGTTCCAATGACGGCACCCGTGAGTACCTGGAAAATCTCAATGGTATCTATAACCTACGCTTTGTCAGCGAACCAGATAACGGTATCTACGACGCCATGAACAAGGGCATTGCGATGGCACAAGGCAAGTTCGCGCTGTTTCTCAACTCGGGCGATATTTTTCATCAGGATGCCGCAAATTTTATCCGTAAGTTAAAAGTGCAAAAAGATAACGTGATGATCACCGGCGATGCGCTGCTGGATTTTGGCGACGGGCATAAAATTAAACGTAGCGCCAAACCGGGCTGGTATATTTATCACAGCCTACCCGCCAGTCATCAGGCGATATTTTTCCCGGTATCCGGCTTGAAGAAATGGCGTTATGACCTGGAATATAAAGTTTCTTCCGATTACGCGCTGGCGGCCAAAATGTATAGAGCCGGTTATGCATTTAAAAAACTCAATGGCCTGGTGTCTGAATTTTCTATGGGTGGGGTATCAACCACCAATAATATGGAATTGTGTGCTGACGCCAAAAAAGTCCAACGGCAAATATTACATGTGCCTGGCTTCTGGGCAGAATTATCCTGGCATTTACGCCAGCGTACTACCTCAAAGACGAAAGCCTTATATAACAAAAGCTGAATATAAGGGAAAACGATGCAAGATTTAAGCGGTTTCTCGGTACCGAAAGGGTTCCGGGGCAGCAATGCTATTAAAGTGCAATTGTGGTGGGCGGTACAGGCAACAATATTTGCCTGGTCGCCACAAGTATTGTATCGCTGGCGGGCTTTTTTATTACGTTTATTCGGCGCAAAAATAGGAAAAAACGTAGTTATTCGTCCGTCAGTAAAAATTACCTATCCGTGGAAATTAACCTTAGGTGATTACGCGTGGGTCGGCGATGAGGTCAATTTATATACCCTCGGTGAAATAACCATTGGCGCACATTCGGTGATATCGCAGAAAAGTTATTTATGCACCGGGAGCCACGACCATGCAAGTCAACATTTCACCATTAACGCCACGCCTATTGTGATTGGCGAGAAATGCTGGCTGGCAACCGATGTTTTTGTTGCCCCAGGCGTCACGATCGGCAACGGCACCGTCGTGGGTGCGCGAAGCAGTGTTTTTAAATCGCTTCCGGCAAATGTGGTTTGCCGGGGGAATCCCGCAGTGGTGATACGCGAACGCGTTGAAACTGAATAAATTCAAAAAATACAGAGGAATAAGACATGTCAAAAGTCGCTCTCATCACCGGTGTAACCGGACAAGACGGTTCTTACCTGGCAGAGTTTCTGCTGGAAAAAGGTTACGAGGTGCATGGTATTAAGCGTCGCGCATCGTCATTCAACACCGAGCGCGTGGATCACATTTATCAGGATCCGCACACCTGCAACCCGAAATTCCATCTGCATTATGGCGACCTGAGTGATACCTCCAACCTGACGCGCATTTTGCGTGAAGTACAGCCGGATGAAGTGTACAACCTGGGGGCAATGAGCCACGTTGCGGTTTCTTTTGAGTCACCGGAATATACCGCAGACGTCGATGCGATGGGTACGCTGCGCCTGCTCGAGGCGATCCGCTTCCTCGGTCTGGAAAAGAAAACCCGTTTTTATCAGGCTTCCACCTCTGAACTGTATGGTCTGGTGCAGGAAATTCCGCAGAAAGAGACCACGCCGTTCTATCCACGCTCTCCGTATGCGGTCGCCAAACTGTATGCCTACTGGATCACCGTTAACTACCGCGAATCCTACGGCATGTATGCCTGTAACGGTATTCTCTTCAACCATGAATCCCCGCGCCGCGGCGAAACCTTCGTTACCCGCAAAATCACCCGCGCAATCGCCAACATCGCCCAGGGGCTGGAGTCGTGCCTGTACCTCGGCAATATGGATTCCCTGCGTGACTGGGGCCATGCCAAAGACTACGTAAAAATGCAGTGGATGATGCTGCAACAGGAACAGCCGGAAGATTTCGTAATTGCTACCGGCGTTCAGTACTCCGTGCGTCAGTTCGTAGAAATGGCGGCGGCACAGTTGGGTATCAAACTGCGCTTTGAAGGCACGGGCGTTGAAGAGAAGGGCATTGTGGTTTCCGTCACCGGGCATGATGCGCCGGGCGTTAAACCGGGCGATGTGATTATCGCCGTTGACCCGCGTTACTTCCGCCCGGCAGAAGTTGAAACGCTGCTCGGCGACCCGACCAAAGCGCACGAAAAACTGGGCTGGAAACCGGAAATCACCCTCAGAGAGATGGTGTCTGAAATGGTGGCTAATGACCTCGAAGCGGCGAAAAAACACTCTCTGCTGAAATCTCACGGCTACGACGTGGCGATCGCGCTGGAGTCATAAACATGCGTAAACAACGAATCTTTATCGCTGGCCATCGTGGGATGGTTGGTTCCGCCATCAGGCGTCAGCTCGAACAGCGCGGTGATGTGGAACTGGTATTACGCACCCGCGACGAGCTGAACCTGCTGGACAGCCGCGCCGTGCATGATTTCTTTGCCAGCGAACGTATTGACCAGGTCTATCTGGCGGCGGCGAAAGTGGGCGGCATTGTTGCCAACAACACCTATCCGGCGGATTTCATCTACCAGAACATGATGATTGAGAGCAATATCATTCACGCTGCGCATCAGAACGACGTGAACAAACTGCTGTTTCTCGGATCGTCCTGCATCTACCCGAAACTGGCAAAACAGCCGATGGCAGAAAGCGAGTTGTTGCAGGGCACGCTGGAGCCGACCAACGAACCTTATGCCATTGCCAAAATCGCCGGGATCAAACTGTGCGAATCTTACAACCGCCAGTACGGACGCGATTACCGCTCGGTCATGCCGACCAACCTGTACGGGCCGCACGACAACTTCCATCCGAGTAACTCGCATGTGATCCCAGCATTGCTGCGTCGCTTCCACGAGGCGACGGCACAGAATGCGCCGGACGTGGTGGTGTGGGGCAGCGGTACACCGATGCGTGAATTTCTGCACGTCGATGATATGGCGGCGGCGAGCATTCATGTGATGGAGCTGGCGCACGAAGTCTGGCTGGAAACCACCCAGCCGATGCTGTCACACATTAACGTCGGCACGGGCGTTGACTGCACTATCCGCGAGCTGGCGCAAACCATCGCCAAAGTGGTGGGTTACAAAGGTCGGGTGGTTTTTGATGCCAGTAAACCGGATGGTACGCCGCGCAAACTGCTGGATGTGACGCGCCTGCATCAGCTTGGCTGGTATCACGAAATCTCACTGGAAGCGGGGCTTGCCAGCACTTACCAGTGGTTCCTTGAGAATCAAGACCGCTTTCGGGGGTAATGATGTTTTTACGTCAGGAAGACTTTGCCACGGTAGTGCGCTCCACTCCGCTTGTCTCTCTCGACTTTATTGTCGAGAACAGTCGCGGCGAGTTTCTGCTTGGCAAAAGAACCAACCGCCCGGCGCAGGGTTACTGGTTTGTGCCGGGAGGGCGCGTGCAGAAAGACGAAACGCTGGAAGCCGCATTTGAGCGGCTGACGATGGCGGAACTGGGGCTGCGTCTGCCGATAACAGCAGGCCAGTTTTACGGTGTCTGGCAGCACTTTTATGACGATAACTTCTCCGGCACGGATTTCACCACTCACTATGTGGTGCTCGGTTTTCGCTTCAGAGTAGTGGAAGAAGAGCTGTTACTGCCGGATGAGCAGCATGACGATTACCGCTGGCTGACGCCGGACGCACTGCTCGCCAGTGACAATGTTCACGCTAACAGCCGCGCCTATTTTCTCGCTGAGAAGCGTGCCGGAGTACCCGGATTATGAAAATACTGGTCTACGGCATTAACTACTCGCCGGAGTTAACCGGCATCGGCAAATACACCGGCGAGATGGTGGAATGGCTGGCGGCACAAGGTCATGAGGTGCGGGTCATTACCGCACCGCCTTACTACCCGCAATGGCAGGTGGGTGAGAACTATTCCGCCTGGCGCTACAAACGAGAAGAGGGGGCCGCCACGGTGTGGCGCTGCCCGCTGTACGTGCCAAAACAGCCGAGCACCCTGAAACGCCTGTTGCATCTCGGCAGTTTTGCCGTCAGCAGTTTTTTCCCGTTGATGGCGCAACGTCGCTGGAAGCCGGATCGCATTATCGGCGTGGTGCCAACGCTGTTTTGCACGCCGGGAATGCGCCTGCTGGCGAAACTCTCTGGTGCGCGTACCGTGCTGCATATTCAGGATTACGAAGTAGACGCCATGCTGGGGCTGGGCCTTGCCGGAAAAGGCAAAGGCGGCAAAGTGGCACAGCTGGCAACGGCGTTCGAACGTAGCGGACTGCATAACGTCGATAACGTCTCCACGATTTCGCGTTCGATGATGAATAAAGCCATCGAAAAAGGCGTGGCGGCGGATAACGTCATCTTCTTCCCCAACTGGTCGGAAATTGCCCGTTTTCGGCATGTTGCAGACGCCGATGTTGATGCCCTTCGTAACCAGCTTGGCCTGCCGGATAACAAAAAAATCATTCTTTACTCCGGCAATATTGGTGAAAAGCAGGGGCTGGAAAACGTTATTGAAGCTGCCGATCGTCTGCGCGATGAACCGCTGATTTTTGCCATTGTCGGGCAGGGCGGCGGCAAAGCGCGGCTGGAAAAAATGGCGCAGCAGCGTGGACTGCGCAACATGCAATTCTTCCCGCTGCAATCGTATGACGCTTTACCCGCACTGCTGAAGATGGGCGATTGCCATCTGGTGGTGCAAAAACGCGGCGCGGCAGATGCCGTATTGCCGTCGAAACTGACCAATATTCTGGCGGTAGGCGGTAACGCGGTGATTACCGCAGAGGCCCACACAGAACTGGGGCAGCTTTGCGAAACCTTTCCGGGCATTGCGGTTTGCGTAGAACCGGAATCGGTCGAGGCGCTGGTGGCGGGGATCCGTCAGGCGCTCCTGCTGCCCAAACACAACACAGTGGCACGTGAATATGCCGAACGCACACTCGATAAAGAGAACGTGTTACGTCAATTTATAAATGATATTCGGGGATAATTATGGCGCAGTCGAAACTCTATCCAATTGTGATGGCAGGTGGCTCCGGTAGCCGCTTATGGCCGCTTTCCCGCGTACTTTACCCCAAGCAGTTTTTATGCCTGAAAGGCGATCTCACCATGCTGCAAACCACCATCTGCCGCCTGAACGGCGTGGAGTGCGAAAGCCCGGTGGTGATTTGCAATGAGCAGCACCGCTTTATTGTCGCGGAACAGCTGCGTCAACTGAACAAACTTACCGAGAACATTATTCTCGAACCGGCAGGGCGAAACACGGCACCTGCCATTGCGCTGGCGGCGCTGGCGGCAACACGTCATAGCCCGGAGAGCGACCCGTTAATGCTGGTATTGGCGGCGGATCATGTGATTGCCGATGAAGACGCGTTCCGTGCCGCCGTGCGTAATGCCATGCCATATGCCGAAGCGGGCAAGCTGGTGACCTTCGGCATTGTGCCGGATCTACCAGAAACCGGTTATGGCTATATTCGTCGCGGTGAAGTATCTGCGGGCGAGCAGGATACGGTGGCCTTTGAAGTGGCGCAGTTTGTCGAAAAACCGAATCTGGAAACCGCCCAGGCCTATGTGGCAAGCGGCGAATATTACTGGAACAGCGGCATGTTCCTGTTCCGCGCCGGACGCTATCTCGAAGAACTGAAAAAATATCGCCCGGATATTCTCGACGCCTGTGAAAAAGCGATGAGCGCCGTCGATCCGGATCTCGATTTTATTCGCGTGAATGAAGAAGCGTTTCTGGCCTGCCCGGAAGAGTCGGTGGATTACGCGGTCATGGAACGTACGGCAGATGCCGTTGTGGTGCCGATGGATGCGGGCTGGAGCGATGTCGGTTCCTGGTCCTCTTTATGGGAGATTAGCGCCCACACCGCCGAGGGCAACGTTTGCCACGGCGATGTGATTAATCACAAAACTGAAAACAGCTATGTGTACGCCGAATCTGGCCTGGTCACCACCGTCGGGGTGAAAGATCTGGTAGTGGTGCAGACCAAAGATGCGGTGCTGATTGCTGACCGTAACGCGGTGCAGGATGTGAAAAAAGTGGTCGAGCAGATCAAAGCCGATGGTCGCCATGAGCATCGGGTACATCGCGAAGTGTATCGTCCGTGGGGCAAATATGACTCTATCGACGCGGGCGACCGCTACCAGGTGAAACGCATCACCGTGAAACCGGGCGAGGGCTTGTCGGTACAGATGCACCATCACCGCGCGGAACACTGGGTAGTGGTCGCGGGAACGGCAAAAGTCACCATTGATGGTGATATCAAACTGCTTGGTGAAAACGAGTCCATTTATATTCCGCTGGGGGCGACGCATTGCCTGGAAAACCCGGGGAAAATTCCGCTCGATTTAATTGAAGTGCGCTCCGGCTCTTATCTCGAGGAGGATGATGTGGTGCGCTTCGCGGATCGCTACGGGCGGGTGTAAACGTCGCATCAGGCGCAGTTTGTCGGATGCGGCGTGAACGCCTTATCCGACCTACGGTTCGGGTTTGTAGGCCTGATAAGACGCGGCAGCGTCGCATCAGGCAATGAATGCGAAACCGCGATGTAAATAACGACAAAAACAAAATTGGCCGTTTCGGTCAGGGCCAACTATTGCCTGAAAAAGGGTAACGACATGAAAAAATTAACCTGCTTTAAAGCCTATGATATTCGCGGGAAATTAGGCGAAGAACTGAATGAAGATATTGCCTGGCGTATTGGGCGTGCCTATGGCGAATTTCTCAAACCGAAAACCATTGTGTTAGGCGGTGATGTCCGCCTCACCAGCGAAATCTTAAAACTGGCGCTGGCAAAAGGTTTACAGGATGCGGGTGTCGATGTGCTGGATATTGGCATGTCCGGCACCGAAGAGATCTATTACGCCACGTTCCATCTCGGCGTGGATGGCGGCATCGAAGTCACTGCCAGCCATAATCCGATGGATTACAACGGCATGAAGCTGGTACGCGAAGGGGCTCGCCCGATCAGCGGCGATACCGGACTGCGCGACGTCCAGCGTCTGGCAGAAGCCAATGACTTCCCTCCTGTCGATGAAACCAAACGCGGTCGCTATCAGCAAATCAATCTGCGTGATGCTTACGTTGATCACCTGTTCGGTTATATCAACGTCAAAAACCTCACGCCGCTCAAGCTGGTGATTAACTCCGGGAACGGCGCAGCGGGTCCGGTAGTTGACGCCATTGAAGCCCGCTTTAAAGCCCTCGGCGCACCTGTGGAATTGATCAAAGTGCACAACACGCCGGACGGCAATTTCCCCAACGGTATTCCTAACCCGCTGCTGCCGGAATGCCGCGACGACACCCGCAATGAGGTCATCAAACACGGCGCGGATATGGGCATTGCCTTTGATGGCGATTTTGACCGCTGCTTCCTGTTTGACGAAAAAGGGCAGTTTATCGAGGGCTACTACATTGTCGGCCTGCTGGCAGAAGCGTTCCTCGAAAAAAATCCTGGCGCGAAGATCATCCACGATCCACGTCTCTCCTGGAACACCGTTGATGTGGTGACTGCTGCTGGCGGCACGCCGGTAATGTCGAAAACCGGACACGCCTTTATTAAAGAACGTATGCGCAAGGAAGACGCCATCTATGGTGGCGAAATGAGCGCTCACCATTACTTCCGCGATTTCGCTTACTGCGACAGCGGCATGATCCCGTGGCTGCTGGTCGCCGAACTGGTGTGCCTGAAAGGAAAAACGCTGGGCGAACTGGTGCGCGACCGGATGGCAGCGTTTCCGGCAAGCGGTGAGATCAACAGCAAACTGGCGCACCCCGTTGAGGCGATTAACCGCGTCGAACAGCATTTTAGCCGCGAGGCGCTGGCGGTGGATCGCACCGATGGCATCAGCATGACCTTTGCCGACTGGCGCTTTAATCTGCGCTCCTCCAACACCGAACCGGTGGTGCGGTTGAATGTGGAATCGCGCGGTGATGTGCCGCTGATGGAAGCGCGAACGCGAACTCTGCTGGCGTTGCTGAACGAGTAATGTCGGATCTTCCCTTACCCCACTGCGGGTAAGGGGCTAATAACAGGAACAACGATGACAAATCTAAAAAAGCGCGAGCGAGCGAAAACCAATGCATCGTTAATCTCTATGGTGCAACGCTTTTCAGATATCACCATCATGTTTGCCGGACTATGGCTGGTTTGCGAAGTGAGCGGCCTGTCATTCCTCTACATGCACCTGTTGGTGGCGCTGATTACGCTGGTGGTGTTCCAGATGCTGGGTGGCATCACCGATTTTTATCGCTCATGGCGAGGTGTTCGGGCAGCGACAGAATTTGCCCTGCTGCTACAAAACTGGACCTTAAGCGTGATTTTCAGCGCCGGACTGGTGGCGTTCAACAATGATTTCGACACGCAACTGAAAATCTGGCTGGCGTGGTATGGGCTGACCAGCATCGGACTGGTGGTTTGCCGTTCATGTATTCGCATTGGGGCGGGCTGGCTGCGTAATCATGGCTATAACAAGCGTATGGTCGCCGTAGCGGGGGATTTAGCCGCCGGACAAATGCTGATGGAGAGCTTCCGTAATCAGCCGTGGTTAGGGTTTGAAGTGGTGGGCGTATACCACGACCCAAAACCGGGCGGCGTTTCTAACGACTGGGCGGGCAATCTGCAACAGCTGGTAGAGGATGCAAAAGCGGGCAAGATTCATAACGTCTATATCGCGATGCAGATGTGCGACGGCGCGCGCGTGAAAAAACTGGTCCATCAACTGGCGGACACCACCTGTTCGGTGCTGCTGATCCCCGATGTCTTTACCTTCAACATTCTCCATTCCCGTATCGAAGAGATGAACGGCGTACCGGTGGTGCCGCTTTACGACACACCGCTTTCCGGGGTTAACCGCCTGCTCAAACGTGCGGAAGACATTGTGCTGGCGACGCTTATCCTGCTGCTGATCTCCCCGGTGCTGTGTTGCATTGCGCTGGCGGTGAAACTCAGTTCACCTGGGCCGGTTATTTTCCGCCAGACTCGCTACGGCATGGACGGCAAACCGATCAAAGTGTGGAAGTTCCGTTCCATGAAAGTGATGGAGAACGACAAAGTGGTGACTCAGGCGACGCAGAACGATCCGCGCGTCACCAAAGTGGGGAATTTTCTACGCCGCACCTCGCTGGATGAATTGCCGCAGTTTATTAATGTGCTGACCGGGGGGATGTCGATTGTCGGTCCGCGTCCGCATGCGGTGGCGCATAACGAACAGTATCGCCAGCTCATTGAAGGCTACATGCTGCGCCATAAGGTGAAACCGGGCATTACCGGCTGGGCGCAGATTAACGGCTGGCGCGGCGAAACCGACACGCTGGAGAAAATGGAAAAACGCGTCGAGTTCGACCTTGAGTACATCCGCGAATGGAGCGTCTGGTTCGATATCAAAATCGTTTTCCTGACGGTGTTCAAGGGCTTCGTTAACAAAGCGGCATATTGATATGAGCTTACGTGAAAAAACCATCAGCGGCGCGAAGTGGTCGGCGATTGCCACGGTGATCATCATCGGCCTCGGGTTGGTGCAGATGACCGTGCTGGCGCGGATTATCGACAACCACCAGTTCGGCCTGCTGACTGTGTCGCTGGTGATCATCGCGCTGGCAGATACGCTTTCTGACTTCGGTATCGCTAACTCCATTATTCAGCGAAAAGAAATCAGCCACCTTGAACTCACCACGCTGTACTGGCTGAACGTTGGGCTGGGGCTTGTGGTGTGCGTGGCGGTGTTTTTGTTGAGTGATCTCATTGGTGACATGCTGAATAACCCGGACCTGGCACCCTTGATTAAAACATTGTCGCTGGCGTTTGTGGTGATCCCCCACGGGCAACAGTTCCGCGCGTTGATGCAGAAGGAGCTGGAGTTCAACAAAATCGGCATGATCGAAACCAGCGCGGTGCTGGCGGGCTTCACTTTTACGGTGGTTAGCGCCCATTTCTGGCCGCTGGCGATGACCGCGATCCTCGGTTATCTGGTCAATAGTGCGGTAAGAACGCTGCTGTTTGGCTACTTTGGCCGCAAAATTTATCGCCCCGGTCTGCATTTCTCGCTGGCGTCGGTGGCACCGAACTTACGCTTTGGTGCCTGGCTGACGGCGGACAGCATCATCAACTATCTCAACACCAACCTTTCAACGCTGGTGCTGGCGCGTATTCTCGGCGCGAGTGTGGCAGGGGGGGACAACCTGGCGTACAACGTGGCCGTTGTGCCGCCGATGAAACTGAACCCCATCATCACCCGCGTGTTGTTTCCGGCGTTTGCCAAAATTCAGGACGACACCGAAAAGCTGCGCGTCAACTTCTACAAGCTGCTGTCGGTGGTGGGGATTATCAACTTTCCGGCGCTGCTCGGGCTGATGGTGGTGTCAAATAACTTTGTACCGCTGGTCTTTGGTGAGAAGTGGAACAGCATTATTCCGGTGCTGCAATTGCTGTGTGTGGTGGGGCTGCTGCGCTCAGTGGGGAACCCGATTGGTTCGCTGCTGATGGCGAAAGCGCGGGTCGATATCAGCTTTAAATTCAACGTATTCAAAACCTTTCTGTTTATTCCGGCGATTGTTATTGGTGGGCAGATGGCGGGCGCAATCGGCGTCACGCTTGGCTTCCTGCTGGTGCAGATTATCAACACCATTCTGAGCTATTTCGTGATGATTAAACCGGTGCTCGGTTCCAGTTATCGCCAGTACATCCTGAGTTTATGGCTGCCGTTTTATCTCTCGCTGCCGACGCTGGTGGTCAGTTATGCGCTGGGCATTGTGCTGAAAGGGCAACTGGCGCTGGGGATGCTGCTGGCGGTGCAAATAGCCGCAGGCGTGCTGGCGTTTGTAGTGATGATTGTGCTGTCGCGCCATCCGCTGGTGGTGGAAGTGAAGCGTCAGTTTTGTCGCAGCGAAAAAATGAAAATGCTTTTACGGGCGGGGTGAGTTGTTGTTTTCGGTTCCGGCAATGGTTGCCGGATGCGGCGTAAAACGCCTTATCCGTCCTACGGTTCTGTGCTCGGGACCTGTAGGCCTGATAAGACGCGTCAGCGTCGCATCAGGCACTGAATGCCGGATGCGGCGTGAACGCCTTATCCGGCCTACGGTTCTGTGCTCGGGTCTTGTAGGCCTGATAAGACGCGCCAGCGTCGCATCAGGCAAAAAGCTGCAACGAACAAAACAAACGCAGCTTCACCTGGCATCAAATTTATGAGGAAAAAATGAAATTACTTATTCTGGGCAACCACACTTGCGGCAATCGTGGCGACAGCGCCATCCTGCGCGGCTTACTTGATGCCATCAACATCCTCAATCCACATGCCGAAGTGGACGTGATGAGCCGCTATCCGGTCAGTTCTTCCTGGCTGCTCAACCGCCCGGTAATGGGCGATCCACTGTTCCTGCAAATGAAACAACACAACAGCGTGGCGGGCGTTGTCGGGCGCGTTAAAAAAGTCCTCCGTCGCCGCTACCAGCATCAGGTATTGCTCTCACGCGTCACCGACACTGGCAAGTTGCGTAATATCGCCATCGCCCAGGGATTCACTGACTTCGTGCGCCTGCTGTCAGGTTACGACGCCATTATTCAGGTCGGCGGATCGTTTTTTGTCGATCTCTACGGCGTGCCACAGTTTGAACATGCGCTTTGCACATTTATGGCGAAAAAGCCGCTGTTTATGATTGGTCACAGCGTCGGCCCCTTCCAGGATGAGCAATTTAACCAACTGGCGAACTACGTTTTTGGTCACTGCGATGCGCTGATCCTGCGCGAATCGGTCAGCCTTGATTTGATGAAACGCAGCAATATCTCCACTGCAAAAGTTGAACATGGCGTCGATACCGCGTGGCTGGTCGATCACCACACAGAAGACTTCACCGCCAGCTATGCCGTTCAACACTGGCTGGACGTTGCCGCACAACAGAAAACGGTGGCAATTACCCTGCGCGAACTGGCACCGTTCGACAAACGTCTCGGCACCACCCAACAAGCGTATGAAAAAGCCTTTGCCGGGGTGGTCAATCGCATTCTCGACGAAGGCTATCAGGTCATTGCGCTCTCCACCTGTACGGGCATCGACAGCTATAACAAAGACGACCGCATGGTGGCGCTCAATCTGCGCCAGCACATCTGCGATCCTGCCCGTTACCACGTAGTGATGGATGAACTCAATGATCTGGAAATGGGCAAAATTCTCGGTGCCAGTGAACTCACCGTCGGTACGCGCCTGCACTCAGCCATTATCTCGATGAACTTTGCCACTCCGGCGATTGCCATCAACTATGAACATAAATCCGCCGGGATTATGCAGCAGCTGGGGCTGCCAGAGATGGCAATTGATATCCGTCATTTACTGGACGGCAGCCTGCAAGCGATGGTTGCGGATACCTTAGGCCAACTTCCGGCGCTGAACGCGCGACTTAACGAAGCCGTCAGTCGCGAACGTCAGACGGGAATGCAGATGGTGCAATCTGTGCTTGAACGCATCGGGGAGGTGAAATGAAGGTCGGCTTCTTTTTACTGAAATTTCCGCTGTCGTCGGAAACCTTCGTTCTCAACCAAATCACTGCGTTTATTGATATGGGATTTGAGGTGGAGATTGTCGCGCTGCAAAAAGGCGACACACAAAACACCCACGCGGCATGGACGAAATACAACCTTGCCGCCAGAACCCGCTGGTTACAGGACGAACCTACGGGCAAAGTGGCGAAGCTGCGCCACCGCGCCAGCCAGACCTTACGCGGCATTCATCGCAAAAATACCTGGCAGGCGCTCAACCTCAAACGCTATGGTGCCGAGTCGCGGAACCTGATTTTGTCTGCCATTTGCGGCCAGGTCGCAACACCATTTTATGCCGATGTGTTCATCGCTCATTTTGGCCCGGCGGGGGTAACCGCAGCAAAACTACGCGAATTGGGTGTCATTCGCGGCAAAATTGCCACTATCTTCCACGGTATTGATATATCCAGTCGGGAAGTGCTCAACCACTACACTCCCGAATATCAGCAACTGTTCCGCCGTGGCGACCTGATGCTACCGATAAGTGATTTGTGGGCCGGAAGGCTGCAAAAAATGGGCTGCCCGAGGGAAAAAATTGCCGTATCGCGTATGGGCGTGGACATGACGCGCTTTAGCCCGCGTCCGGTGAAAGCACCCGCAACGCCGCTGGAAATCATTTCCGTCGCACGCTTAACCGAGAAAAAAGGCCTGCATGTGGCGATTGAAGCCTGCCGTCAGTTGAAAGAGCAGGGCGTGGCATTTCGCTATCGCATTCTCGGCATTGGCCCGTGGGAACGACGCCTGCGCACCCTCATCGAACAATATCAACTGGAAGATGTGGTGGAGATGCCGGGCTTTAAACCGAGCCATGAAGTGAAAGCGATGCTCGACGACGCGGATGTCTTCCTCTTGCCATCGGTTACAGGTGCGGATGGTGATATGGAAGGTATTCCGGTGGCGCTAATGGAAGCAATGGCGGTCGGCATTCCGGTTGTTTCAACTCTGCATAGCGGAATACCAGAACTGGTTGAGGCCGATAAATCCGGCTGGCTGGTGCCTGAGAATGATGCTCGCGCACTGGCGCAACGCCTAGCGGCATTTAGCCAACTGGACACCGACGAACTGGCTCCGGTTGTCAAACGAGCGCGCGAAAAAGTCGAACACGATTTTAACCAGCAGGTGATTAATCGAGAACTCGCCAGCTTGCTGCAAGCTTTATAGAGGAGAACGTATGCCATTTAAAAAACTCTCCCGACGCACCTTCCTGACGGCAAGCTCCGCGCTTGCCTTCCTCCATACCCCTTTCGCTCGCGCACTTCCCGACCAACAGAGCGTTAACATTAACGACTACAACCCTCACGACTGGATCGCCTCATTTAAACAAGCCTTCAGCGAAGGACAAACAGTCGTCGTGCCTGCCGGATTCGTTTGTGACAATATCAACACCGGCATCTTCATCCCTCCCGGCAAAACGTTACACATCCTTGGAAGCCTGCGCGGCAACGGTAGAGGGCGATTTGTCTTACAGGACGGCAGCCAGGTGACAGGGGAGGAGGGCGGCAGTATGCATAACATCACCCTGGATGTGCGTGGTTCTGACTGCACCATCAAAGGGCTGGCGATGAGCGGTTTCGGCCCGGTAACGCAGATTTATATCGGCGGCAAAAACAAACGGGTTATGCGTAACCTGACCATCGATAACCTGACCATTAGCCACGCTAATTACGCCATCTTACGTCAGGGATTTCATAACCAGATTATCGGTGCCAACATCACCAATTGTAAGTTCAGCGACTTACAGGGGGACGCCATTGAATGGAACGTGGCGATTAACGACAGTGATATTTTGATCTCCGACCACATCATCGAGCGCATCAACTGTACCAACGGCAAAATCAACTGGGGAATCGGCATAGGCCTTGCGGGGAGTACTTATGATAATAACTACCCGGAAGACCAGGCAGTGAAAAACTTTGTCGTGGCGAATATCACGGGATCGGATTGTCGACAACTGATCCATGTTGAAAATGGTAAACATTTTGTTATTCGTAATATCAAAGCCCGCAATATCACGCCGGATTTCAGTAAGAAAGCAGGTATTGATAACGCCACGGTCGCTATTTACGGTTGTGACAATTTCGTGATTGATAATATTGAAATGATTAATAGCGCCGGGATGTTAATCGGTTATGGGGTAATTAAAGGCAAATATCTCTCGATACCGCAAAATTTCCGAGTGAATAATATTCAGCTGGATAACACCCACCTTGCTTACAAATTGCGCGGTATCCAAATCTCTGCCGGGAATGCTGTCTCCTTTGTGGCACTGACTAACATTGAGATGAAGCGTGCCTCGTTGGAGTTACACAACAAACCGCAACATCTTTTTATACGAAATATCAAAGTGATGCAGGAATCCTCTGTTGCACCCGCATTGAGCATGAACTTCGACATGCGCAAAGACGTTCGCGGCGTCTTTATGGCGAAAAAAGAAACACTGCTGTCTCTTGCAAATGTTCATGCGGTGAATGAAAGAGGGCAAAGCTCCGTCGATATCGACAGGGTTAATCACCATATTGTTAATGTGGAAAAGATTAACTTTAGATTGCCAGAACGGAGAGAGTAGATTTGCGACCATTCCTGGAAAAATGGAGCCATACTTAGGAACAATGCTACTGCAATCCACAACGAAGCGGCGTAACATCACAAGTAATTCAGTAATCAATTCAGGGTAATTGATGCTGGCGAAAAAAATCGAACAAGCTATAATTCAGCAACCATTTTACAGGTGGATGAAATAATGACGAATTTAAAAGCAGTTATTCCTGTAGCGGGTCTTGGGATGCATATGTTGCCTGCCACTAAGGCGATTCCCAAAGAGATGCTACCGATCGTCGACAAGCCAATGATTCAGTACATTGTTGACGAGATTGTGGCTGCAGGGATCAAAGAAATCCTCCTGGTAACTCACGCGTCCAAGAACGCGGTCGAAAACCACTTCGACACCTCTTATGAATTAGAATCTCTCCTTGAACAGCGCGTGAAGCGTCAACTACTGGCGGAAGTGCAGTCCATCTGTCCGCCGGGCGTGACCATTATGAACGTGCGTCAGGGCGAACCTTTAGGTTTGGGCCACTCCATTTTATGTGCACGACCTGCCATTGGTGACAACCCATTTGTCGTGGTACTGCCAGACGTTGTTATCGATGACGCCAGCGCCGATCCGCTACGCTATAACCTTGCTGCCATGATTGCGCGCTTCAACGAAACGGGCCGCAGCCAGGTGCTGGCAAAACGTATGCCGGGTGACCTCTCTGAATACTCCGTCATTCAGACCAAAGAACCACTGGATCGTGAAGGTAAAGTCAGCCGCATCGTCGAATTTATCGAAAAACCGGATCAGCCGCAGACGCTGGACTCAGACATCATGGCCGTTGGTCGCTATGTGCTTTCTGCCGATATTTGGCCGGAACTTGAACGCACGCAACCTGGTGCATGGGGGCGTATTCAGCTGACTGATGCTATTGCCGAACTGGCGAAAAAACAGTCCGTTGATGCCATGCTGATGACCGGCGACAGCTACGACTGCGGTAAAAAAATGGGCTATATGCAGGCGTTTGTGAAGTATGGACTGCGCAACCTGAAGGAAGGGCCAAAGTTCCGTAAGAGCATTGAGAAGTTGCTCGGGGAATAGATCCCAAGCCAATGTAACAATAATTTAGATAAATAGCGGCAGCTAACATCCCGGCGTCTATGCTTTAAACAAAGGAATGTTACTGTCGTTTTTCTTTTTAAAACAAAGAATAACAACGAGTTAACCTACTAAGTTTAATCTATTTTTTGTTGGATTTATCCTTGTTTCTGACAGCATTTGGTAAGACAATTGGCGTTTGAATTTAAGATAGCTTTGCGATAGCTAGCGGGGCGGGGTACATCTTTGGCATTTTGCTAGTGCACTGGTAGCTGTTAAGCCAGGGGCGGTAGCGTGGTAAGATTGTGTTTATATGATGCGTTCTCAAAATAAGAAATAATAATCCTGACTATTTTTATACTATTGATAATATCTGAAATAAACTTAAGAGCAAACATGAAAGTAATTGTAAATAATTTTTTTGATGGTATTTTGAAAAGAGGAATACCGATCTATACTTCTGAACTTGTGCAAAAGTTAAGAGACAATAATGTTCAGGTTATTTATGTTGCATGTCCAAAAGCATTCCATAAGCTGCCTTCATGGTTTCTGAATGTTCTTTTTATAATAGTAGAGCAGCTTTTAATACCAATTATGGGTATATTTTATAGAACTAAGTATAATATATATCCCTATAATAGTAGTTCCATCATTGACTTGTTATTAGGTAAGGCAATTGTTATAATTCATGACTTCATTAGTCTTAAGAAAAATAAACGAAATCTTGCTGCCATTTATGTGAAAGTCTGTATTTATTTTTCATCTTTTTTAGCAAAGAAAGTAATATTTATTTCTCAAAGCACTCAGCGAGTATCTAAGAGAATATCGCTATTTAAGTGTATAGAATCTATCCTGCTCCCAAATCCATTTTTCTCATTTGAGAAAATTGCTAATGTTACCGAAATAAAAGATCTTGGATATTTACTTCTAGTTTCAGGTTTAGGGGATAATAAGGATCTAGGCACAGCTCTGGACTATTATTTTTCAATCCCAAGGGAAGAAAGAATACCATTAAAAATATTAGGTTGTGGGAATGGTATTAGCAAGGTTAACGACTTAATTGATGGGCGGGATACAGATAAAGAAATTGAAATTATTGGTTTTGTTTCTTTAGAGGAAGTCGTCAAACTATATTGTAATTCTAAAATTGTTTGGGCTCATTCGCTTGCCGAGGGGTATGGAAGGACTTTAGCTGAAGCAAAACTCACATGCAAAAATGTTATATGCACACGGATCTCTGCTTTCCGCGAACAAAAGGATTCGAATATTTTCTTTTATACTTACTATTCTGAGTATTATGAAGTCTATTCATACTTGGTAGATAATTCACCCAGTGTCGAAAGGAAAGCTCTGCATGAACATATTTTATTTGAAAATGAATTGAGAAAGATTTATGAGTAATATTGATATAAATAAGAAACAGATATTAGTTTTGACTCCACGGTTCCCGTTTCCTGTCATTGGTGGGGATCGATTACGTATCTATAAGATCTGTAAAGAACTGTCTAAGCATTATGATCTTACGTTGCTGAGTCTGTGTGATAAACGCGAAGAGCTCAACTATGAATATGATCGTGAAGTTTTTAGTAGTGTTCACAGAGTATATCTTTCAAAGAAAAAATCTATTTTAAATGTCATATTCTCTTTGTTTTCAAATACTCCCCTACAGATTGGGTATTATAAATCTAAAGAATTTGAAGATAAACTTAAGCAGTTATTACCTGAACATTCTGCAACTCTTTCACATTTGATAAGGGTTGGTGATTATGTGAAAGAGAATAAAGATATAAATTTTTTAGAGATGACCGATGCCATTTCACTTAATTATAAACGAGTAAAGGAAAAAGCATCTTTATTGAGTTTAAAAACATTTGTATATTCTTTTGAACAAAAAAGACTCGAACGATATGAGCGAACTATAAATAACAAGTTCAGCTTGACTACTTTGGTATCACAGGTTGACTCCGATTATTTATATCCAGACCGTCCGAATAATGTATTAGTCTGTGGAAATGGTGTTGATGCCGTTAGCTTACCTTTTTCAGAACGAAAAATAGCTAAAGATAAAAAGATAACCCTTGTATTTATAGGTAATTTATATTCTTTGCAAAATATGGATGGTGTGAGATGGTTCACCAAGGAAGTTTTACCATTTCTTAACAAGCATGGTAATTTTGAATTTAAGGTCATCGGACGTATTACAGATAAAGATAAGAGTTGGTTAGAAAGCCAGCCTGGCGTTGTTGTCACAGGTGAAGTTGATAGCATAACTTATGCAGCAGCTGATGGGCATATTGGTGTATGTCCTATTAGATTAGGGGCAGGTATCCAAAATAAGGTACTTGAATATATGGCGTTGGGATTACCTTGTATCTCTTCTACTGTAGGCTTTGAAGGCTTGGGAGCAGAGGAGGGTAAGGAGATTTATGTTGCCAATACAAAAGAAGAATATTTACGTGTATTAAATTATTTTATAACAAATCTGGATAAATATACCGAAACAGCATTAGTTGCGAAAAAGTTTATCGGTGAGAATTTTTCATGGGAAGCTAAATTGAGCCCATATATCCAGAAAATTAAGGAGTCTGTTAAATAAAATGATTATCCCAATTATTATGGCCGGTGGTTCTGGTACTCGCTTATGGCCTCTTTCGCGTTCGTTATACCCGAAACAATTTTTATCATTGATTAATGAAAATAGTTTGCTCCAGGAAACGTTGAAGAGACTTGATGGATTAAATTGTTTGCCTCCTGTCATTGTTAGCAATAATGAGCATAGATTTATTGTTGCTGAACAATTGCGACAGTTCGGTGTGGATGACTTCCAGATTATTCTAGAACCTGTAGGTAGAAATACTGCGCCCGCCGTTGCGCTGGCTGCTCTAAAGTCTCTAGAACTCCATGGCGATCATCATATGCTGGTTCTTGCTGCTGACCATGCTATTCAGGATATTGAAGCCTTCCATGCAGCTGTTTTAGCTGCAGAACAAGAGTCCGTTGACAATAAGTTAGTGACTTTTGGCATCGTCCCGACCAAACCTGAAACTGGGTATGGCTATATTAAAAAGGGCGAACAAGTTAAAAACTCTGTATTTAAAGTAAATTCTTTCGTCGAAAAACCTGATTTAGAAACGGCTAAAAATTATCTCGAACAAAAATGCTATTTGTGGAATAGTGGTATGTTCATGTTCAAGGCGAGCGTATATTTAGATGAATTGAAAAAATTTCGCCCTGATATTTTAGCAGCGTGTAAAGAGTCGCTTTCCAGTGCTAGTACTGATCTAGATTTTATCAGATTAAATTCTGATGTCTTTGCAGAATGTCCCGATGAGTCAATTGATTATGCGGTAATGGAAAAAACTCAGGATTGTGTAGTTATTCCACTTGATGCTGACTGGAGTGACATCGGTTCATGGACATCACTTTGGGAAATATCAGAGAAAGATGAACATGAAAACGTATCGCATGGCGATGTAATTAACTATAACAGCAGGAACAACTACATTTACTCTGAAGGTTCACTGATCAGCACTGTAGGAGTTAATAACCTTATTATAGTTCAAACTAAAGATGCGCTCCTGGTAGCACAGCAAGACAACGTACAAGACATAAAGAAGATTGTCGAAATTCTTAAAAAGCAAAAACGTAGCGAACATATATCCCATCGCGAAGTCTATCGTCCTTGGGGACGTTATGATTCTGTAGAACGTGGCGACCGTTATCAGGTAAAGCGTATTACCGTTAAGCCTGGTGAATGTCTCTCAACACAAATGCATCATCATCGAGCTGAGCATTGGGTGGTTGTCGCTGGTACTGCAAAGGTGACTTGCGGCGAACGCACTTTTTTCGTCACTGAAAATGAGTCAACTTTCATACCAATTGGCACAGTTCATACCTTGGAAAATCCAGGAAAGATACCATTAGAAGTAATTGAGATTCAGTCGGGTGTATATCTAGGTGATGATGATATTGTGCGCCTAAGTGATAAATATGGTCGTGTTGAGGATAAATAATTATATGAATATTACCAATGATGTAATTAAAAATAGCGGAATTGCATTTGGTACAAGTGGTGCTCGTGGATTAGTGAAAGATTTTACACCCAACGTGTGTGCTGCATTCACTTATGCTTTTATCGATGTAATGATGAAGGATTTTTCTTTTAAAGAGGTTGCGCTCGCAATAGATAATCGCCCAAGCAGCTATGCTATGGCACAAGCTTGCGCAGCAGCATTGTTGGAATGTAGTATTAAACCTATTTACTACGGTGTAATTCCAACTCCAGCTTTGGCAAATCAAGCGATTGCCGATGGGATTCCTGCAATAATGGTTACTGGAAGTCATATTCCATTTGATAGAAATGGTTTGAAATTCTATCGTCCAGACGGGGAAATTTCAAAAGAAAATGAGAACAGCATTATACATGCTGAAAAAGAGTATCCTGATGTAACTGTATTGCCAGAATTACAATGTTCAAAGCGTGCCGCTGATACTTATATCGAGAGAAACACTTCAATTTTTTCAAATATATTTAAAGGTAAACGTATCGGGATTTATGAACATTCAAGTGCGGGACGGGATCTTTATTCAGAAATATTCAGTAAGCTTGGTGCTGAAGTTGTAAGTATTGGTAGAAGTGATGAGTTTGTGCCTATTGATACTGAAGCAGTATCAAAAGAAGATGAAGAAAAAGCTTTACACTGGTCATCTGAGTATGACCTCGATATGATTTTTTCTACCGATGGTGATGGCGATCGTCCTTTGGTTGCTGACGAAAATGGCGTTTGGTTACGGGGTGATATATTAGGACTATTTTGCTCAAAGGCAATGAATATTGAAGCGGTAGCTGTACCTGTAAGTTGTAATACGGTTATTCAGACTTGCGGGTGGTTTAATCATGTAACGCTGACTAAAATTGGTTCACCATACGTCATTTCAGCGTTTGATTCTCTGAATAATAGTTTTGATAGGGTTGCAGGGTTTGAGGCTAACGGTGGGTATCTTTTAGGTAGCGATGTAAATTATAACAGCGGTATGATTAAAGCGCTTCCAACAAGAGATGCTGTTTTGCCTGCTTTAATGGTACTGGCACTGGCTATAAAAAATAATGTGACTATTTCAAAACTCTTGGCGGAGTTGCCACCACGATTTACCTACTCAAATAGAGTTCAAAATTTTGCAACAAGCAAAAGCAAAAGCATTATTGCGTCAGCTCAAGAAAATCCTCAAGAATTTATCGAAAGAATAGGCTTTGTCGATCTTCATGTACAATCGGTGGATACAATTGACGGGTTAAGATTGACACTAAGTGATGGTTCAATAATCCATTTGCGACCGTCAGGCAACGCACCTGAATTGCGATGCTATGCAGAAGCAGATAACATAATAAAAGCTGAAAAATTAGTGTTAGAAGTTTTGCATAAAGTTACTCTTTTGTAAAAAAATATAAACTTTTTTCTACTCTTGAGCGGTTTGTCATTTAACCGCTCAGTAATAGATTGTTTATAAATTGTTTATATTTAGCATTGGTGTTTTTATTTGCGTTCATCCCGAATAAGAGATTGTAAAATTAACTGTTTCTTATTTTTCAAATGAGTTACTTCACTAGTAAAGCTAATTACTATGCATAAGCAATATTATTCATTATTGTGCAATAAAATACAGTTTAAACATCTGGCTATATATTTTTCTGTATTTCTTTCACTATCCTCATGTTTCTTGTGGGGAGGGGCGGATACATTTGTATCGCAAGTGTATATTGATATTTTAGCCACTATATCTACAGCGCTATTAGTTGTTTTGATGTTCTATTATTATATTAATAGAGTTCGCTATTTATCACTAACCTTACTTTTTGCATTCGTTTTTTCTTTGATTATTGGTTTGCCATCGATTTATCTTTACTATTTTAAAAACGCAAATCATGGGTTTGAAATAATTTGTATCTGGGGGATGTTGATCAATTCCATCCTTTACTTGCAAACAACAGAGACTGTCATAAAAGAAGAAAAAAGATATTTAACTAGTTTATTTTATATTTTGTTTTCTATTGTTGCACTGTGTCAATTATACAAAATATTAATTTATCTTATGTTTATATTGAATTCAGGAGAAGGGCATTTAGCAATTTATACTGAAAGCGAAGAATTGCTATCCCAAGTTCCATTTTTTATTCGTGCTATTAGTGGTTTTGCAGTTGTAATGTCATTGTCCACTTTTTATTTTAAAACACCGACCTACATTAAAGTTATTGCATTTGTTTTACTTGCATCTGATTTAGCTATTGGAATACGTAATAAGTTTTTCTTTTCAGTGATTTGTATTTTTATACTATATATGTACTCTAATGAGTATAGAGTAAGAAATTTATTTAAGCAACTCTCAAAACCAATATTTCTCATCGCCGGTTTTTTATGCTTCTCGATGGTATCGTATTTCCGTGAAGGGTACCAAATCGATTTTATGATTTATATTGGCATTGTTTTAGATTCGCTATCCTCTACTCTTGGGGGGATGCAGAATTTGTTTGATATGCAATCATCAGGATGGGATCAACTTCATCCCGCTGTGGTATTCACACAAGTATTACCGCTAAGCGGTCTTGGTTTTCTTGATGATCAACAAATCGCAAAAGATTTTTCAATAATTGTTTTAGGTGATGTATCCTCTGGTATTGCGTTGTCATCTTCAGGATTGTTAGAGTCATCGTTGCTGAGTCTAAACTTGGGAGTGATTATTTATTTACTGTATTTATCAGGGGTGATGCTTTTTATTAAATGGGGACTAAATAATCAACGGATAATAATAAACTTTGTTGCCATCTCCATGATATCTGGATTTTTTTATGCTGTTCGTGGTGAACTGATTTTGCCATTGGCTTTTCTTCTAAAATCATTGCCGATTGTTCTTATATCTCCATTACTTGTTAAAAATAAAATTTATCATGGTCAGTAAGTGGTTTATTTTTCGACCAGGATCTCACCAGTAGGCATGACATGATCAAAGAAATTTTCTCCGATGGCATTTTTTCGCTATTTAATAAAATATGTTACTTCGGTTTTAAAACACTTGCAATAATTCTGATTACTCGTTCCTTAGGAGAAGATGTAGGCGGAGAGTTCATTTTTTTAGTTGGTTTTCTCGAAGTCCTTCGGGTGGTTACTGATTTTGGTGTGGATCTGTTTGTTATAAAAAAATATAATGATTCTACAGATAAAATAAAACTATTAAATGTAACGTTTGCACAAAAAATTCTTTCTGGAGTAATTGTTTTACTACTGTTTTGTTTGTATTCTTTTGTTCAGGGTTATCAATATAATGTCTATATTCCTATTGTGTTAGCCTTACCTGTTGCTTTATTTTTTAATTTCTCAAATAGCTATTTTCAATCTCTCAATTCCAATAAATCTCTCACGTTTCCGATCGCAATTGCATCTATTGCAACGTGTACGATCTTCGCTATTCAGTATTTTTTAAACGTTAAATTTAACGCATGGGATTACCTGTGTGTTGAACTATTATTCGTATCGCTGGTTACACTAAAACTATTCGTTAGTGTCAAGTTTAGGTTTATTAGAACGTCAGCTTTTGATGTGCTAATGTCAATTCTTTCTTTATATAAATATACATTAAGTATAGGTCTTACAGCTGTTGTTGTAATTATTTATAGCCGTATAGATAATTTTTATCTCAAGACATTTGCCCCAGGGGATCTTGCAGCATATGGCCAGATATTTAGGATGGTTGATCCACTGGTTATGGTTTCTTCTGTATTTTCTACAGTTGCCTATGCAAGATTTTGCCGAATTAACTTACAAGAAAAAAATGCTTTTACTAAGGTGTTTCAGTTCCTGTTATGTATTGTGGCATATGGCGTGCTGAGTTCATTAGTTTATTTCTTTATAATAAAATACCTGGGTCATTTTGTATTGATTTCTAATGTTAATAATGATTTCTTGATAATGATGTTCTTGATTGTTGCATGTGTGAAATGTATCAATGGTGGTACAACTGCAATAATTCAGTCACAGGGGTTTTATAAAGTGGGTTTGTATGTTTCGTATGTTTGCATTTTGACATCGATACCAACTATGTATTTCTTAATAATGAAGTACGGTGTTAAAGGTGCTGCTATGACGATTCTGCTTGTAGAGTGTATTAGTTTCATATTACTTCTCTGCAGCTTTTTTATGATAAAAAAGATGCGTCCTAAAAAAACATTCGAAATGTAATCAATGAGTCCTCTTTGAATAGAATTAGTTTGTTCTATTTATGAACACTTAGCTTGAGTAAGTTCTAACATAGATTACTAATTGTTTGATACTATCTGCTTTACAAGCATAACCGCGTATGTCGCGGTGACCACACCTGACAGGAGTATGTAATGTCCAAGCAACAGATCGGCGTCGTCGGTATGGCAGTGATGGGGCGCAACCTGGCGCTCAACATCGAAAGCCGTGGTTATACCGTCTCCGTCTTCAACCGCTCCCGCGAAAAAACTGAAGAAGTTGTTGCCGAGAACCCGGGTAAGAAACTGGTTCCTTATTACACGGTGAAAGAGTTTGTCGAGTCTCTTGAAACCCCTCGTCGCATCCTGTTAATGGTGAAAGCAGGTGCAGGCACGGATGCTGCTATTGATTCCCTCAAACCATATCTCGATAAAGGTGACATCATCATTGATGGTGGTAACACCTTCTTCCAGGACACTATTCGTCGTAATCGTGAGCTTTCAGCAGAGGGCTTTAACTTCATCGGTACCGGTGTTTCCGGCGGTGAAGAGGGGGCGTTGAAAGGACCTTCCATCATGCCTGGTGGGCAGAAAGAAGCCTATGAACTGGTTGCACCGATCCTGACCAAAATCGCCGCAGTAGCTGAAGACGGTGAGCCATGCGTTACCTATATTGGTGCCGATGGCGCAGGTCACTATGTGAAGATGGTTCACAACGGTATTGAATACGGCGATATGCAGCTGATTGCTGAAGCCTATTCTCTGCTAAAAGGTGGCCTGAACCTCACCAACGAAGAACTGGCGCAGACTTTTACCGAGTGGAATAACGGTGAACTGAGCAGCTACCTGATCGACATCACCAAAGATATCTTCACCAAAAAAGATGAAGACGGTAACTACCTGGTTGATGTGATTCTGGATGAAGCAGCAAACAAAGGTACGGGCAAATGGACCAGCCAGAGTGCGCTGGATCTCGGCGAACCGCTGTCGCTGATAACCGAGTCTGTGTTTGCACGTTATATCTCTTCTCTGAAAGATCAGCGCGTTGCCGCGTCTAAAGTTCTCTCTGGCCCGCAAGCGCAGCCAGCAGGCGACAAGGCTGAGTTCATCGAAAAAGTTCGCCGTGCGCTGTATCTGGGCAAAATCGTTTCTTACGCTCAGGGCTTCTCTCAGCTACGCGCCGCGTCTGAAGAGTACAACTGGGATCTGAACTACGGCGAAATCGCGAAGATTTTCCGTGCTGGCTGCATCATCCGTGCGCAGTTCCTGCAGAAAATCACCGATGCTTATGCCGAAGATCCGCAGATCGCTAACCTGCTGCTGGCTCCGTACTTCAAGCAAATTGCTGATGACTACCAGCAGGCGCTGCGTGATGTCGTTGCTTATGCAGTACAAAACGGTATCCCGGTTCCGACCTTCGCCGCTGCGGTTGCCTATTACGATAGCTACCGTGCCGCTGTTCTGCCTGCGAACCTGATCCAGGCACAGCGTGACTATTTCGGTGCACATACTTATAAGCGCATTGATAAAGAAGGTGTGTTCCATACTGAATGGCTGGATTAATCTGATTTAACCAACAATAAAATTGAGGCCCGGCGTATATTGCACCGGGCTTTTTTTTTGCCAATTATCTTATAGACTAAATTTCACTGCTTAATATTAACTTAATAAATATCAGCTATTCTTATAAAGAAATTCTGAATTGTTTTTCGTTGCGTTGACCATCTTACAACGTAGCGTTAAAACTTTTAACTCTTATCAGGATGCTAAAAACATCATGATTCACAGTTAAGTTAATTCTGAGAGCATGAAATGAAAATTACCATTTCCGGTACTGGCTATGTAGGCTTGTCAAACGGGCTTCTAATCGCACAAAATCATGAGGTTGTGGCATTAGATATTTTACCGTCACGCGTTGCTATGCTGAATGATCGGATATCTCCTATTGTTGATAAGGAAATTCAGCAGTTTTTGCAATCAGATAAAATACACTTTAATGCCACATTAGATAAAAATGAAGACTACCGGGATGCTGATTATGTCATCATCGCCACTCCAACCGACTATGATCCTAAAACTAATTATTTCAATACATCCAGTGTAGAATCAGTAATTAAAGACGTAGTTGAGATAAATCCTTATGCGGTTATGGTCATCAAATCAACGGTTCCCGTTGGTTTTACCGCAGCGATGCATAAGAAATATCGTACTGAAAATATTATTTTCTCTCCGGAATTTCTCCGTGAAGGTAAAGCCCTTTACGATAATCTCCATCCTTCACGTATTGTCATAGGTGAGCGTTCAGAACGCGCTGAACGTTTTGCTGCGTTGTTACAGGAAGGGGCGATTAAGCAAAATATCCCGACCCTGTTTACCGACTCCACTGAAGCAGAAGCGATAAAACTTTTCGCTAATACCTATCTGGCGATGCGCGTAGCGTACTTTAATGAATTGGATAGCTATGCAGAAAGTTTAGGTCTGAATACTCGCCAGATTATCGAAGGCGTTTGTCTCGATCCGCGTATTGGCAACCATTACAACAATCCGTCGTTTGGTTATGGTGGTTATTGTTTGCCGAAAGATACCAAACAGTTACTGGCGAATTATCAGTCTGTGCCGAATAACCTGATTTCGGCAATTGTCGATGCTAACCGCACGCGTAAAGATTTTATTGCCGATGCCATTTTGTCACGCAAGCCGCAAGTGGTGGGTGTTTATCGTCTGATTATGAAGAGCGGTTCAGACAACTTCCGCGCGTCTTCCATTCAGGGGATTATGAAACGTATCAAGGCGAAAGGCGTTGAAGTCATCATTTACGAACCGGTGATGAAAGAAGACTCATTCTTCAACTCTCGCCTGGAACGAGATCTCGCCACTTTCAAACAACAAGCTGACGTCATTATCTCCAATCGTATGGCAGAAGAGCTTAAGGATGTGGCAGATAAGGTATACACCCGCGATCTCTTTGGCAGCGACTAACATCTTGTTATCAGGGCTATTTACGCCCTGATTGTCTTTTGTTACTTCCTCAATAATTCATTATTTTTATCACTTATCCTATAGCATTCACGAGGATTATCGCTAAACTATGCGGACTTGGAAATTTCCGTCAGTTAGGGTAATGATGAGAGTAGAAAATAATAATGTTTCTGGGCAAAACCATGACCCGGAACAGATTGATTTGATTGATTTACTAATGCAGTTGTGGCGTGGCAAGATGACAATCATCATCTCTGTCATTGTTGCTATTGCCCTGGCTATAGGGTATCTGGCCGTTGCCAAAGAAAAGTGGACTTCCACAGCTATCGTTACTCAACCTGATGTGGGGCAAATCGCTGGCTATAACAATGCCATGAATGTTATCTATGGTCAGGCTGCACCGAAAGTGTCAGATTTGCAGGAGACGTTGATTGGTCGCTTCAGTTCTGCCTTCTCTGCATTAGCAGAAACGCTGGATAATCAGGAAGAACCAGAAAAACTTACCATCGAACCTTCTGTTAAGAACCAGCAATTACCATTGACTGTTTCTTATGTTGGGCAAACTGCAGAGGGCGCACAAATGAAGTTGGCCCAATACATTCAGCAAGTTGACGATAAAGTGAATCAAGAGCTAGAAAAGGATCTCAAAGACAACATTGCTCTGGGACGGAAAAACTTGCAGGACTCTTTAAGAACGCAGGAAGTGGTCGCGCAGGAGCAGAAAGATCTGCGTATCCGTCAGATTCAGGAAGCATTGCAGTATGCGAATCAGGCGCAGGTGACAAAACCACAGGTTCAGCAGACTGAAGATGTGACGCAAGATACGTTGTTCCTTCTTGGGAGCGAAGCACTGGAGTCGATGATTAAGCATGAGGCGACCCGTCCGTTGGTGTTCTCACCAAACTACTATCAGACTCGTCAAAACCTGCTGGATATCGAAAGCTTAAAGGTTGATGATCTTGATATTCATGCTTACCGTTATGTGATGAAACCGACGTTACCTATTCGTCGCGATAGCCCGAAAAAGGCAATTACCTTGATTCTGGCAGTGCTACTGGGTGGCATGGTTGGCGCGGGGATTGTGCTGGGGCGTAACGCTCTACGCAATTACAACGCGAAATAATCTTTGCAGTTTTAAAGAAAATGGGCAGGGTGGTGACACCTTGCCCGTTTTTTTTGCCGGATGCGATGCTGGCGCATCTTATCCAGCCAAAATGTGCAGAGCGAATAGTAGGCCCGATAAGCTTGCGCATCGGGCAATGGCTACGGATGCGACTACAACATCGCATCCGGTCAGTCCGCAACTCACTGATGCCGTTTGCGCAGGTTCTCAATCACCGTCGTTAAATCCAGCCCCTGATCCTGCAACAGCACCAGCAGGTGATACATCAAGTCAGATGCCTCGTTGGTCAGCTCAAAGCGGTCATGTACCGTTGCTGCCAGCGCAGTTTCCACCCCTTCTTCGCCCACTTTCTGCGCGATGCGTTTGGTGCCGCTGGCATACAGTTTGGCTGTGTAAGAGGTTTCCGGGTCGGCAGATTTACGTTCGGCGAGCAGTTGTTCCAGTTGATACAGGAACAGCCACTGGTGAGCGGTGTTGCCGAAGCAACTGCTGGTGCCTTTGTGGCAGGTCGGGCCGATGGGATTCGCCAGCACTAATAAAGTGTCGTTGTCGCAGTCCGACGCAATACTCACTACGTTGAGGAAATTACCCGACGTTTCGCCTTTGGTCCACAGTCGCTGTTTAGTGCGCGAGAAGAAGGTAACTTTGCCACTTTCGATGGTTTTGTCCAGAGCTTCCGGGTTCATATAGCCCAGCATTAACACTTCGCCAGATACCGCGTGTTGTACAATCACCGGCATCAGTCCGTCGGTTTTTTCCCAGTCCAGTTCGTGACGTTGTTGTTCTGTTAACATATCCTGATCTCCACGCCCTGTGATGCCAGGTACGCTTTTAATTCACTAATATTGATTATTTGTTTGTGGAATACAGAAGCTGCCAGCGCGCCGTCAACGTCGGCATCGCGGAAGGCTTCGAGGAAGTGTTCCATGGTGCCCGCGCCACCGGAGGCAATCAGCGGGACGTGGCAAACTTCACGCACTTTTTTCAGTTGATCGAGGTCGTAACCGTTTCGTACGCCGTCCTGATTCATCATGTTGAGGACGATTTCTCCGGCTCCACGTTTTTGCACTTCCTCTACCCAGTCGAGTGTTTCCCACTGAGTGACGCGGGTGCGGCTTTCATCGCCGGTATATTGATTCACATGATATTTACCGGTTTCGGCGTCGTACCAGGTATCAATACCGACCACAATACACTGCACACCAAAACGATCGGCCAGGCGAGTAATTAACGTCGGGTCCGCCAGCGCAGGGGAGTTAATGGAGATTTTATCCGCGCCAAAGGAAAGAATTTTCGCGGCATCTTCCAGAGACTTAATCCCGCCCGCCACGCAGAACGGAATGTCGATCACTTCCGCCACGCGCGATACCCAGCTTTTATCTACCACACGGCCATCGCTGGAAGCGGTGATATCGTAGAACACCAGTTCGTCTGCACCTTCTTCGGCGTAGCGTTTTGCCAGCGGTACGATATCGCCAATGATTTCATGGTTGCGAAACTGTACGCCTTTCACCACCTGACCATCACGAACGTCGAGACATGGAATTATGCGTTTTGCCAGCATGCGATGGCCTCCTTCACGGTGAATTTACCTTCCAGTAATGCGCGACCGACAATTACGCCGCGCACGCCAGTTCCACGCATGGCAGCAACATCGTTAATGTTGCCAATGCCGCCGGATGACTGAAATGCCACCTGCGGATATCTGGCGCACACTTCTTCATATAAAGAGACGTTAGAACCTGCCAGCGTGCCGTCGCGCGAGATATCGGTACACAGCACATGTTTCAGGCCGACGGGCAGATAGGTTTCCACCAGTTGTTCCAGTGAAACGCCCGAGTTCTCTTGCCAGCCGCTGACTGCCACCTGCTTGTTGCCTTGCTCGTCAATACGGACATCCAGCGCCAGCACTAAGGCATCGGCACCGAAACGTTCAAACCAGCCTTTCACCATTTCTGGTGATTTCACCGCGGTGGAGCCGACCACCACGCGCGCAACGCCCGCTTCCAGTAACGCCGCCACGTCTTCTTCGCTACGCACGCCGCCGCCAACCTGCACCGGAACGTTAACGCCCGCGACCAGGGTTTTAATCAGTGGGATTTGACGTTTAGCCGGATCTTTTGCCCCGGTCAGATCCACCAGGTGCAGCACTTCGGCACCCTGCGCGGCGTAATCCTGCAATCGCGGCAGCGGGTCGTTACCGTAATCGCGTTGTTTGCCGTAATCGCCCTGATGGAGACGCACCACGGTGCCGTCGATTAAATCTAATGCCGGAATAATCATTACATCTCCAGGAAGTTTTTCAGCAACTTAGCGCCAGCGGCACCAGAACGCTCCGGGTGAAACTGCACGCCGTAGAAGTTATCTTTTTGTACCGCCGCGGTGAACGGTTCGCCGTAATTACACTGGGCGATGGTCCACGGATTGACTGGCATTGCGTAGCTGTGAACAAAGTAAAAGTACGCGCCGTCTTCAATCCCCTGAAACAGGCGGTTGCCTGCCTGCGGGTAAACGCGGTTCCAGCCCATATGCGGCAGTGGCAGACCAAAGTCGGTCATTTTCGGCACGTCTTCGTCGATGATGCCCAGCAAATCGACGCCGTTGCTCTCTTCGCTGCGCCGCCCCAGCAGTTGCATCCCTAAGCAGATGCCCAGCACCGGTTGGGTACAGGCTTTGATGAGATCAAACAGCTCGCGCTCACGCACCTGATCCATCGCTGCTTGTGCGGTGCCGACGCCAGGCAAAAACAGTTTATCGGCCAGCAACACCACATCAGGATCACGGCTGACTTTGGGTTCATAACCGTGGCGCGCAATGGCAGACTTCACCGAGTTCAGGTTGGCGCAGCCAGTATCAAGGATCACCACGTTCATTACAGCACTCCTTTCGACGAGGGCAGGGTATCGCCTTCCACGCGGATGGCCTGGCGCAGGGTGCGACCAAAGGCTTTGAACAGGCTCTCTACACGGTGATGATCGTTTTTACCTTTGGTTTTCAGGTGTAGCGTCACGCCCATGGTGTATGAGAGCGAACGGAAGAAGTGCTCGATCATCTCGGTGCTGAGATCGCCCACGCGCTGGTAGGTAAATTCAGCTTTATATTCCAGGTGCGGACGACCAGAGATATCCAGCGCGCAGCGGGCAAGGCATTCGTCCATCGGCAGCACAAAACCAAAGCGGCAAATACCGCGTTTGTCGCCAAGGGCAATTTTTAACGCTTCACCCAGCGCCAGACCAGTATCTTCGACGGTGTGGTGATCGTCGATATAGAGGTCGCCTTTGACGTTGATTTCCATGCGGAAACCGCCGTGGGTGGCGATCTGATCCAGCATATGATCAAAGAAGCCAACGCCGGTGTTAATCTTGCTGCCACCCTCGCGATCCAGCCACACCTGAACGTCAATCTGCGTCTCTTTGGTGTTACGCACTACATGGGCGTAACGGTCTCGTTTAGTGAGTTGCTCGCCAATCATCGGCCAGTTCAGGGTTTCGCGGTCGTAGCGTAAACCATTAATACCCATGTTTTCCGCCAGTTGAATATCGGTCGCGCGATCGCCAATCACATAACTGTTGGCACGATCCATCGCTTGCTCAGCCAGATAACGCTCCACCAGTTTTACTTTCGGCTTACGGCAGTCGCACTCATCGGCGGGCAGGTGCGGACAAATCAGCACTTCATCAAACTGTACGCCTTGCGAGGTGAAGATCTGCATCATCAGGTTGTGCGGGCCATCGAAATCCGCCTGCGGGAAACTTTGTGTTCCCAGACCATCCTGATTAGTGATCATCACCAGCTTGTAGCCCGCTTTTTGCAGCTTCAGCAGCTCCGGGATCACGCCTGGTTCAAAGGCGAGTTTGTCAAAACGGTCCACCTGAAAATCACTCGGCGGTTCGCTAATCAGGGTTCCATCGCGATCGATAAAAAGATACTTCTGACTCATCAAACTTGCTCCGCACGTAAGGCGTCAATGACGCGCTGGCTTTCTTCACGGGTTCCGACGGTAATTCGCAGGCAGCCGCTTAAAGAGGGTTGTTTATTCTGATCACGTAAGATAATGCCCTGATCCCACAAAGATTTAAACACTGCGCTGGAGGCTTTAAAGCGCGCCAGAATGTAGTTGGTTTCAGAGTCAAAAACCTGCTCCACGCAGGAGATTTCTTTCAGTGCGGCAATCAGATATTCGCGTTCTGCAATAATTTGCGCCACCCGTTCGCGCATGGCGACGATCCCCTGCGGGCTTAACGCCTGGGCCGCAATGTCGGCAACCGGCGTCGAGAGCGGGTAGGGGGCGATCACTTTCATCAGCAGGTTGATGACTTCTTCGTTTGCCAGCGTAAATCCGCAACGAAGGCCCGCCAGAGCAAAAGCTTTCGACAGTGTGCGCAAAATAGCCAGGTGCGGATATTCCGTCAGCCAGCCAGCCAACGATGCCTGCGGGCAAAACTCGATATAGGCTTCATCGGCAACCACAATGGCTTTTCCGCGGGTTAGCTCCAGCAGAATGCGAAAATCCTGCGGATTGATCAGTTGCCCGGTCGGGTTGTTGGGGCTGCAAACATAGACCACTTTTACGCCGTCCAGCTTGTCGGAAATGCCCTGTAAGTCCAGTTGCCAGTTGTCCAGCGTCGGCACTGTGCGGCACTCGACGCCAATGGTTTCAGCGCTGACGCTGTACATGCCGTACGTTGGCGGGTAGTAGAGGATGGCGTCTTTACCTGGTTCGCAAAAAGCGCGGATCAGCAGTTCAATACCTTCGTCCGCGCCACGGCTGACCAGCACCTGCTCCGGTTTTACGCCTGCATACTGCGCGTAATTTTCAATCACCGCTTTCGGCTGACATTCCGGGTAGCGGTTGAGCGTTTGCTGAGTAAGCTGAAACTCCACGGCTGTGGGATATTCGTTGGCGTTCAGCCAGACGTCGCCGTTACCGCCCAGACGACGCGCCGACTGATACGGCGTCAGGTTGCGGACGTTTTCACGCGCTAAATCGGTAATAGTCACGGTGCTCATGCTTGCTCCTTAAGGGCGTTAACACGCAAAGTAACGGCATTTTTATGGGCGGTCAGGCGCTCGGCGGCGGCCAGTGTTTCTATGGTCGAAGCCAGCGCAGAAAAGCCTTCTTTCGACAGTTCCTGCACGGTCATGCGCTTCTGGAAATCTGCCAGCCCGAGGCTGGAACAGGTGGCGGTGTAACCGTAAGTCGGCAGTACGTGGTTAGTGCCGGAGGCGTAATCACCCGCCGATTCGGGGGACCAGTCACCAAGAAATACCGAACCGGCGCTGGTGATGCCATCGACCAGATCGCGGGCGTTGCGGGTCTGGATGATCAGGTGCTCTGGGCCGTACTGGTTGGAGATCTCCACGCACTGCGCTAAATCTTTAGTCACGATCAGGCGGCTGGCGTTCAGTGCCTGGCGGGCGGTTTCAGCTCGCGGCAGTTCTGCCAGCTGGCGTTCGACAGCTTCGGCTACGCGACGCGCCATATCAGCAGCGGGCGTCAGTAAAATCACCTGAGAGTCCGGGCCGTGTTCAGCCTGGGAGAGCAAATCAGAAGCCACGAAATCCGGCGTTGCGCCGCTGTCAGCAATCACCAGCACTTCCGACGGGCCTGCGGGCATATCGATCGCCGCACCGTCCAGACGCTGGCTCACCTGACGTTTTGCCTCGGTGACAAAGGCGTTACCTGGCCCGAAGATTTTGTCCACTTTCGGCACGGATTCTGTACCAAACGCCAGCGCGGCAATGGCCTGTGCGCCGCCGACGTTAAACACGTCCTGCACACCGCACAGCTGCGCCGCGTAAAGGATCTCATCGGCAATCGGCGGCGGTGAGCACAGCACCACTTTTTTACAGCCCGCAATACGCGCCGGAGTTGCCAGCATTAATACCGTTGAGAAGAGCGGGGCGGAGCCGCCAGGAATATACAAACCCACTGAAGCCACCGGGCGCGTGACTTGCTGGCAACGTACGCCTGGCTGCGTTTCTACATCTACCGGCGGCAGTTTTTGCGCAGTGTGGAAGGTTTCAATATTCTTTACTGCCACCGCCATCGCCTGTTTTAGCTCGTCGCTCAGGCGTTCGCTGGCGGCGGCGATCTCCTCAGCAGACACCTTCAGCGCGGTAACCGTGGTTTTATCAAACTTCGCGCTGTATTCCCGCAGGGCGTCATCACCGCGTGCTTTCACGTTATCGAGAATATCGTTAACAGTGCGGGTAATGCTTTCAGAAGCGGAGATCGCCGGGCGCATTAACAGCTGGCGTTGTTGCTCCGCAGTACAGCTATTCCAGTCAATGATTGTGTTAAAGCTCATGGCGATCACTCCATCATCTTCTCAATCGGCAGCACCAGGATTGAACTGGCACCCAGCGCTTTCAGTTTTTCCATCGTTTCCCAGAACAGGGTTTCGCTACTGACCATGTGCATCGCTACGCGCTGTTGATCACCTGCCAGCGGCAGAATAGTTGGGCGTTCGGCACCTGGCAGCAGGGCGATGACTTCATCCAGACGTTCAGTCGGTGCGTGCATCATGATGTATTTTGATTCGCGCGCCTGGATCACGCCCTGAATACGGATCATCAGCTTGTCGATCAGTTGCTGTTTAGATTCTTCCATTTCGCCATCGCGCTGGATCAGGCAGGCTTTCGAGCGGTAGATAACTTCGACTTCGCGCAGGCCGTTAGCTTCCAGCGTGGCACCGGTGGAAACCAGATCGCAAATCGCATCCGCCAGTCCGGCGCGCGGGGCGACTTCAACAGAACCGTTCAGTAAGCAGGATTTAAAAGAGATGCCTTTCTGGTCGAGATAACGCTTGAGCAGGTGAGGATAAGAGGTGGCGATACGTTTACCGTTTAAGGAGAGCGGACCGTCCCAGGCTTCATCAACCGGCGTTGCCAGCGAAAGGCGGCAGCCGCCGAAATCCAGTCGACGCAGGGTAAAGTAGCGCGGATCTTCACCCTGGGCTCGGCGGTTAAGCAGCTCTTCTTCCAGCACGTTTTCGCCGATAATCCCAAGGTCTACCACGCCGTCCATTACCAGACCGGGAATGTCGTCGTCACGCACGCGCAGAATATCAATCGGCATGTTTTCTGCCATCGCGATCAGGCGCTGGGTGTGAAGATTGATTTTAATGCCACAGCGCGCCAGCAATTCGCGTGAGTCATCACTTAAACGGCCGGATTTCTGCATAGCTATGCGTAAACGAGTGTTGTCTGTCATTTTCTTATTCCTCTTTAAACCTGTCTGAACCGTTATCAACCGCGCAATAAAAAAGCCCCCGGAAGGTGATCTTCCGGGGGCTTTCTCATGCGTTCATGCACCACTGGAAGATCTGAATGTCTTCCAGCACACATCGCCTGAAAGACTAGTCAGGATGATGGTGATGATGGTGGTGTTTAAATTGAACGCGTGTCATAAAAGTCTCTGTGAATGTTTATTCAACTGATGTCTTTTAACCTAAACCACTTTCACGTTAGAAAGCAAGGGCTTTTTTATATATTTTATGGCGATGGATTTGTTTAATGAATGAGCGGGGAAAGGAGGGGGCCTGGAGTGACTACGTTAGAAAAGTAATCGTGAAAATATGTCTTTAAAACCCTCAAGAACATTGTGTTCTGTAACTAAAGTGGGCTTTGTTCCTGCCGGATGCGGCGTGAATGCCTTATCAGGTCTACAAATGTTGCCTAAATTCAATGTATTGATGTTTTTGTAGGACTGATAAGCGGAGCGCATCAGGCAACTGTATATTTGCTAACAGTTTCGATTTCATTCATAGAATGAATTGTCAGTTTTGATACGCTAGCGTAGCCTTATAGATCTAAGGTGTATCAGGAGATAACGGATGAAAAAGGTCGCAATTGTCGGGTTAGGGTGGTTAGGCATGCCGCTGGCGATGTCACTTTCAGCGCGAGGCTGGCAAGTCACCGGGAGTAAAACCACACAAGATGGTGTCGAAGCGGCCCGAATGAGTGGCATTGATAGCTATCTGCTTCGCATGGAGCCTGAGTTAGTTTGCGATTCTGACGATCTGGATGCCCTGATGGATGCCGATGCGCTGGTCATTACGCTTCCGGCACGTCGTAGCGGCCCCGGCGATGAGTTCTATTTACAAGCGGTACAAGAGTTAGTGGATAGCGCGCTGGCCCATCGTATTCCCCGCATTATTTTTACCAGCTCAACATCTGTCTATGGCGACGCGCAAGGCACGGTGAAAGAAACCACACCGCGTAATCCAGTAACCAACAGTGGACGAGTATTAGAAGAACTCGAAGACTGGCTGCACAATTTACCCGGTACTTCGGTCGATATTCTGCGTCTTGCGGGCCTGGTCGGACCGGGACGTCATCCTGGTCGCTTCTTTGCCGGAAAAACCGCGCCTGATGGTGAACATGGTGTCAATTTAGTCCATTTAGAAGATGTTATTGGCGCTATCACCCTGTTGTTACAGGCACCTAAAGGCGGACACATCTATAATATATGTGCGCCAGCTCACCCTGCGCGTAATGTTTTCTATCCGCAGATGGCCCGTTTACTGGGGCTGGAACCTCCGCAGTTCAGAAATAGTCTGGACAGCGGCAAAGGTAAGATTATTGATGGCAGTCGGATTTGTAATGAACTGGGATTTGAATACCAGTATCCCGATCCGCTGGTAATGCCGCTGGAGTAAACGATCACGCCAGCAGGACGCCGCATGCACTGCAAGGGGGCGTGTATGAAACCACTGCTGGATGTGTTGATGATCCTCGATGCCTTAGAAAAAGAAGGCAGTTTTGCGGCGGCGTCGGCCAAACTCTATAAGACGCCGTCTGCTCTGAGTTACACCGTTCACAAGCTGGAAAGCGACCTTAATATTCAATTGCTTGATCGTAGCGGACACCGTGCTAAATTCACCCGCACCGGAAAAATGTTATTAGAGAAAGGGCGGGAAGTTCTGCATACCGTGCGAGAACTGGAAAAGCAGGCGATCAAACTGCACGAAGGCTGGGAAAACGAGCTGGTGATTGGCGTGGACGACACGTTTCCTTTTTCTCTGCTTGCTCCACTCATTGAAGCTTTTTATCAACATCATAGCGTGACGCGCCTGAAGTTTATCAATGGCGTACTCGGTGGTTCCTGGGATGCCCTGACTCAGGGGCGAGCGGATATTATTGTTGGCGCGATGCATGAGCCACCATCTTCCAGTGAGTTTGGTTTCTCGCGGTTGGGCGATCTGGAACAAGTCTTTGCGGTCGCGCCTCATCATCCGTTAGCCCTGGAAGAAGAACCGTTAAACCGTCGTATCATTAAACGATATCGGGCGATTGTGGTGGGGGACACTGCACAGGCCGGCGCTTCTACGGCCTCACAACTTCTCGACGAACAAGAAGCCATTACCGTTTTCGATTTTAAAACCAAGCTGGAGCTGCAAATTAGCGGCCTTGGCTGCGGCTATTTACCCCGTTATCTGGCGCAACGTTTTCTCGATAGTGGCGCGTTAATCGAGAAGAAAGTAGTCGCCCAAACTCTCTTTGAACCCGTCTGGATTGGCTGGAACGAACAGACCGCAGGGCTTGCCAGCGGCTGGTGGCGAGATGAAATTTTAGCAAATAGTGCGATCGCCGGTGTTTATGCAAAATCTGATGACGGAAAATCAGCCATTTAAAGAAAAATTATTATGACAAGCCTCTCATTCTCTTGTCATTTCCCCCCCATTTAGGCACAATGCGCCGCTGTCAAAAAATGACTAAAAACCGACGTTTCATCAGCGTCGGTTATTTTTTGCTTCAAACCAATCATTCATACCAAGAGGCCGGGCTTCGTACCGGATAGATATTTACTAAAAATCGACAGTTGTTGTCGCTGAGGAATCCAAAAAAATGGGGCAATTTTTTGCTTACGCGACGGTTATCACCGTAAAGGAGAATGACCATGTCGCATAACGTTACTCCAAACACCTCTCGCGTGGAATTGCGTAAAACGCTTACGTTAGTTCCGGTTGTAATGATGGGTCTTGCCTATATGCAGCCGATGACGCTGTTTGATACTTTTGGTATCGTTTCAGGCCTCACGGATGGTCATGTGCCGACAGCCTATGCGTTCGCATTGATTGCGATCCTGTTTACGGCTCTGAGCTACGGGAAGCTGGTTCGCCGCTATCCTTCTGCTGGCTCTGCATACACTTACGCCCAGAAATCCATTAGCCCGACTGTCGGCTTTATGGTGGGTTGGTCTTCTCTGCTCGACTATCTGTTCGCGCCGATGATCAACATTCTGCTGGCGAAAATCTATTTTGAAGCTCTGGTGCCTTCCATTCCATCGTGGATGTTTGTGGTGGCGCTGGTGGCCTTTATGACCGCCTTTAACCTGCGTAGTCTGAAATCCGTAGCGAACTTCAACACTGTAATCGTCGTGTTGCAGGTAGTGCTGATCGCGGTGATCCTGGGCATGGTTGTTTATGGCGTATTTGAAGGTGAAGGCGCGGGTACGCTGGCGAGCACTCGTCCGTTCTGGTCTGGCGATGCGCATGTTATCCCGATGATTACCGGGGCGACAATCCTGTGCTTCTCCTTTACCGGCTTTGACGGCATCAGCAACCTGTCGGAAGAAACCAAAGATGCAGAGCGCGTGATCCCGCGTGCGATTTTCCTGACCGCGCTGATCGGCGGCATGATCTTCATCTTTGCAACTTACTTCCTGCAACTGTATTTCCCGGATATCTCTCGCTTTAAAGATCCGGATGCGTCACAGCCTGAAATCATGCTGTACGTTGCGGGTAAAGCGTTCCAGGTTGGCGCGCTGATCTTCTCCACCATTACCGTACTGGCGTCCGGTATGGCGGCGCACGCAGGCGTAGCGCGTCTGATGTACGTAATGGGGCGTGATGGCGTGTTCCCGAAAAGCTTCTTCGGTTATGTACACCCGAAATGGCGTACTCCGGCGATGAACATCATCCTGGTTGGCGCGATTGCTCTGCTGGCAATCAACTTCGACCTGGTAATGGCTACGGCGCTGATTAACTTTGGTGCGCTGGTGGCGTTCACCTTCGTTAACCTGTCGGTTATTTCGCAGTTCTGGATTCGTGAGAAGCGTAACAAGACGCTGAAAGATCACTTCCAGTATCTGTTCCTGCCGATGTGTGGTGCGCTGACCGTTGGTGCGCTGTGGGTTAACCTGGAAGAAAGCTCAATGGTTCTGGGTCTGATCTGGGCGGCTATCGGCCTGATTTACCTGGCTTGCGTAACCAAGAGTTTCCGCAACCCGGTTCCGCAGTACGAAGACGTAGCATAATCTTACAAGCCGGATGACATAATCATCCGGTAAATCTCAAAAAGCCGGAGTTTATCGCTCCGGTTTTTTTTGTTTCAGACGATCTCTTCCGCGTACTGCCAAAGTGCTTTTAACAGCGTCACTTTCTCTTTGTCATCGGCATATTGTTGTACCAGCATCTGCAATTCATCAGCATAACCCTGCAAAAACTCTGGCGTGAAGACCTGGCGGCGGTGCTCCAGCCAGCGTTGCTGCTCGGCATAATCCAGCGTCCCCGGGAAGTTGCGTGCCCGATAATTGAACAACAGCTTTTCAATCCGTTTATCAACAAAAGTGATATCCAGTGCCGGTAAATTACGCGGCTCGGTTTCCAGCACAATTTTCATTGCTGCACGATCGGCGTCACTGAAAAAGCCATTATAAAGCTGTGCATCCACGTTATCTGAAGGCGTAAACGGTTCGGCTTCCGCGAATATCGCCACCACTTTTTCACGCACTTGCGGATTTTCACGCAGAATTTTTAGGTTATCGAGGCAATGCTGACGATTAATTCCCAGTCGGTCAGCATCTTCCGGGCGTAGCGTATTCGCCTGGGCCAGCACCGGACATTTATTGATATGCACCAGTTTAACCGGAACGGCGGCGTTATCGCCAAGATCGGTTTTTGCGGTATATAGACGCTCGCGCAATGTGTCGCTATCCAGTTCCAGTAATGGCGAAATGTCTCCTGCCAAATCCACCATAATTACGGCATTGCGATTTTCAGGATGCCACGCCAGCGGTGCTACCCAGCTGGTATTGCCGCGCCATGCCCCAAACATTCCGGAAACGTGAACCAGGGGTTTCATCTGCGGAACATCAATCAACGCCATCAGTTTGTGTTTATTACGATGGGTAAAGAGATAATCAAACAGGCGTGGCTGACGCGTTTTTACCAGTTTTGCCATCGAAATAGTGGCGTACACATCAGCCATCGCATCGTGTGCGTTGCTATGTTCAATACCATTCGCTTTGGTTAAATGCTCAAGGCGAAAGCTCGGTAGACCGTCATCATTTTCAGGCCAGTTTATTCCTTCCGGGCGCAGGGCATAACAGGCACGCATAACATCCAGTAAATCCCAGCGCGAGTTATCATGCTGCCAGCTCCAGGCGTAAGGATCGTAGAAATTACGATAAAAAACGTTGCGTGTGACTTCGTCGTCGAAACGCACATTGTTGTAGCCCAGAATACAGGTCTTCGGTACGGTAAAAAGCGAGTGAATACGGGCGGCAAACGCGGCTTCGTTTTCTCCTTTCGCCCGTGCTTCCTGCGGGGTAATACCGGTAATTAATACTGCTCCAGGCTGGGGTAAATAGTCATCCGCGGGCTTGCAGTAAAAGACTTCGGGTTCGCCGATGACATTGAATTCGCTATCGGTGCGAATGGCTGCGAACTGTGCAGGGCGATCTAACGCGGGGTGCGTGCCAAAGGTTTCGTAATCGTGAAACAAAAAGGTAGATTGTTGCTTACCGTCATTCATCATTAGGTTAAATCCGTTGTTTCTGCTGTCTGCCAGAGTATCAAATATCACCGTGCTAATCAGCTTTAGCGCAACAATTTGACAGCGAGTGGCAACAGATCATGTCAGATAAAAATGCGAGGGTAGTCACATTTTCTTGCACTTTATTCCAGCCAGTTCATAAGTATTTCCGTAAAAAGAACAGCTATTTGAAACTCCTGAGGGTTTGCTGTTGAAACGCCGTCTTATTATTGCTGCTTCTTTGTTCGTTTTTAACTTATCGTCTGGTTTTGCGGCGGAAAACATTCCTTTTTCACCTCAGCCTCCAGAGATTCATGCCGGCTCCTGGGTATTGATGGATTACACCACCGGTCAGATCCTCACCGCGGGTAATGAGCATCAACAGCGCAATCCCGCCAGCCTGACAAAGCTGATGACGGGCTATGTCGTGGATCGCGCTATCGATAGTCATCGCATTACGCCAGACGATATTGTCACCGTGGGGCGCGATGCGTGGGCGAAAGATAATCCAGTGTTTGTCGGTTCTTCACTGATGTTTTTGAAAGAGGGCGATCGCGTATCGGTACGTGATTTAAGCCGTGGTTTAATTGTGGATTCCGGAAATGATGCTTGTGTTGCTCTGGCTGACTATATTGCCGGTGGGCAACGGCAGTTTGTTGAAATGATGAACAACTATGCCGAGAAGCTGCATCTCAAGGATACGCATTTTGAAACAGTGCATGGTCTGGATGCACCAGGCCAGCATAGCTCGGCTTATGATTTAGCTGTGCTTTCTCGCGCTATCATCCACGGCGAGCCCGAGTTTTATCATATGTACAGTGAGAAAAGTCTCACCTGGAACGGTATCACCCAGCAAAACCGTAACGGGTTATTGTGGGATAAAACCATGAATGTTGACGGCCTGAAAACGGGTCATACTTCTGGTGCCGGGTTTAATCTCATTGCTTCGGCTGTAGATGGGCAGCGTCGTCTCATTGCAGTGGTAATGGGGGCTGACAGTGCAAAAGGTCGTGAGGAAGAGGCAAGAAAATTACTGCGTTGGGGGCAACAAAACTTTACTACGGTGCAAATTTTGCATCGTGGGAAAAAGGTCGGTACGGAACGCATCTGGTATGGCGATAAAGAAAATATCGCCCTGGGAACGGAACAAGAGTTCTGGATGGTGCTACCGAAAGCCGAAATTCCACATATCAAAGCCAAATATACCCTTGATGGTAAAGAGCTCACTGCGCCAATTAGCGCCCATCAGCGGGTAGGGGAAATTGAACTTTACGACCGTGATAAACAGGTGGCGCACTGGCCGCTGGTTACCCTGGAATCTGTCGGGGAAGGCAGCATGTTTTCCCGCCTGAGTGATTATTTCCACCATAAGGCTTGACCTTTCTTTTGCAGCAGACTGGCAGGAGTGCGAGTCTGCTCGCATAATCAACACTCATTCCTTGTGGTTTTAATATTGCAGCTATACTGTATATAAAAACAGTATTAATGGAGGCGTCATGAACTACGAGATTAAGCAGGAAGATAAACGTACCGTTGCAGGTTTCCATCTCGTTGGCCCGTGGGAGCAGACGGTAAAGAAAGGTTTTGAGCAGTTGATGATGTGGGTAGATAACAAAAATATTGTGCCGAAGGAGTGGGTTGCTGTCTATTACGACAATCCAGATGAAACACCCGCCGAAAAATTACGCTGCGACACCGTCGTGACGGTACCGAATAACTTTACGCTCCCCGAAAACAGTGAGGGCGTCATTCTGACAGAAATTTCAGGTGGTCAGTATGCGGTGGCGGTGGCTCGTGTAGTCGGTGATGATTTTGCTAAACCCTGGTATCAGTTCTTTAATAGCCTCTTGCAAGACAGTGCTTATGAAATGTTACCAAAGCCCTGTTTTGAGGTTTATTTGAACAATGGCGCGGAAGATGGGTACTGGGATATCGAAATGTATGTTGCGGTGCAGCCAAAACATCACTAATTCATCTCAGGGCGGTGTGTTAACGCGATGACCACTCTTTTTTTTGAAAGCGAAAAGAGTAAGATGCGCCTTTCAATTTTTTCGCTCCTGCCGGGAAATTACACTGTTCCCGGTTTGTCCGTCGGATAATTCAGAGGCGCGCCTTCTGGCCGACAGATGAGTTATGAGCGCTTTTAATCTTCATTACGGAGTTTCTGCGTGCGTGCCGATAAGTCATTAAGCCCGTTTGAAATCCGGGTATACCGCCATTACCGCATTGTGCATGGTACTCGGGTCGCGCTGGCATTCCTGCTCACTTTTCTCATTATCCGCCTGTTTACTATCCCGGAAAGCACCTGGCCGCTGGTCACCATGGTGGTGATTATGGGGCCAATCTCGTTCTGGGGTAACGTTGTCCCTCGTGCCTTCGAACGTATTGGCGGTACGGTGTTGGGGTCGATTTTAGGTCTTATCGCTCTGCAACTGGAGTTAATCTCGTTACCGCTGATGTTAGTCTGGTGCGCGGCGGCGATGTTTCTTTGCGGTTGGCTGGCGCTGGGCAAGAAACCGTATCAAGGTTTATTGATTGGGGTGACGCTGGCAATTGTTGTTGGTTCCCCGACAGGTGAAATTGATACGGCGTTATGGCGAAGCGGCGATGTGATCCTCGGCTCTTTACTGGCAATGTTGTTTACCGGTATCTGGCCACAACGAGCGTTCATCCACTGGCGCATTCAACTGGCAAAAAGTCTGAACGAGTATAATCGGGTCTATCAATCTGCATTCTCACCGAACTTACTCGAACGCCCACGTCTGGAAAGCCATCTACAAAAACTCCTGACCGATGCCGTGAAAATGCGTGGGCTGATTGCGCCCGCCAGCAAAGAAACCCGTATTCCAAAATCGATATATGAAGGTATCCAGACCATTAATCGCAATCTGGTTTGTATGCTGGAGTTGCAAATCAATGCATACTGGGCCACGCGCCCCAGCCATTTCGTATTATTGAACGCGCAAAAACTGCGTGATACCCAGCATATGATGCAGCAAATACTGCTGAGCCTTGTTCATGCGCTATACGAAGGTAATCCGCAGCCGGTTTTTGCCAATACGGAAAAATTGAACGATGCTGTGGAAGAGCTGCGTCAGTTGCTGAATAACCACCATGACCTGAAGGTTGTGGAAACACCAATCTATGGTTATGTGTGGCTGAACATGGAAACGGCACATCAGCTTGAGTTGCTATCGAATCTGATTTGCCGGGCCTTGCGCAAATAATTCCTGAACTTCAGAATCATCTTGCTGCTGCTTCGATTCAGCAAGGATAAAGGGTATGATAGTGAAAAGGGATAAAAGCATTGTCATCTGCGGCAGCTATGAGTAATGTTGGCCCTAACGAATAGCGGTTGCTTAAACGAATCCGACTCTCACATTATCAGGGGTATAAAAATGGAAACTACCAAGCCTTCATTCCAGGACGTACTGGAATTTGTTCGTCTGTTCCGTCGTAAGAACAAACTGCAACGTGAAATTCAGGACGTTGAGAAAAAGATCCGTGACAACCAGAAGCGCGTCCTGCTGCTGGACAACCTGAGCGATTACATCAAGCCGGGGATGAGCGTTGAAGCAATCCAGGGCATCATCGCCAGCATGAAAGGTGACTATGAAGATCGCGTTGACGATTACATCATCAAAAATGCCGAGCTCTCCAAAGAACGCCGCGATATCTCCAAAAAGCTGAAAGCTATGGGCGAAATGAAAAACGGCGAAGCGAAGTAATTCCTGTTTTATTCAATGAGGGTTGCCCGGCAACCCTCATTGCTCATTGATTCTTTTCTGTGTATCACCGTCATCATTCCCATCTGAGAACCTGTCGAAATTAGCGACAGAATTCTTCTGTATGCAGCAAGGCAAAAAGTTCTGCAACTCCATTGTTATTAACCGCACTGGTTACTAACACATTGTGCGCTCCAGCTTCCCGTAACCAACATTTCACCAAAGATATTTGTTCCATGTTGGCTAAATCTGCTTTGGTTACTACTCCAATAACAGGGCGATTCATTGACGAGGTAAAGCCTGGCGAAAAAGGGGACCACGGTGCGTCCGCATTAAGCACCAGGGCGATAATGTCCGCTTCGCAGGCGCTGACCAACAGAGCACTGTAGAGGCTGCGGTTTTCGAGGTATTCGCCTGGTGTATCAATGGTGGTCGGGGACCAGACGATTGCCTGTGTTTTCTGATAATGAATATTTTCGCCACGCAGACATTGCGTGAGTGACGTTTTTCCGCACTGGCTGGGGCCGATAAGCATCATACGTTGCATAACGTCAGGTCCGCGTAATGGGGCAGGCGGTAAAGCGCATCATTTCACCCAGCGTACGGGTAACCTGGCTAAGTGCATATTCAATGGCAGAAACATCACCAGTCAGCACTACGGCACCGGTAAAACGATCAAGAAAACCGATCTCTACAGCGCCTGATTTTGTGGCGATATCGCATGCGATGATAGATGCTTCGCTGGGGGTTATCGTCAGAATGCCAATAGCAGAAACGGTGTCTGGTAAACCCAATTTCTTAAACAGATCCTTCCCAGGATTGGCGATGACATGTGCCAGCGTGACCTGCTTACCAGGGACATATTCCTGAATCATCCGTTCAGTTGTGTGCTGAGTTGTCATTATCCCTCCACCATCTGACGCCACATGGCTTCATGTGGACGGGCAATCACCGACCGATAGACCAACAAACCTTTTTCTCCCGCACGCTCGCTGGCGACAGAGACCGCGTTATTAACATCTGAAATATCGCCAGCAACCACCATGTAGCATTTTCCGCCAATGCCAAAAGCCATATGCACGCGAACGAGAATGACATTCGCAGCTTTGACAGCACAATCGGCAGCGTCAATGCAGGCAGCGACACTCCAGGTTTCGACTACGCCGACAGCCCGGTGCTGCTCAACATGGTTCAGTCCGCTGATTGCAGAAAGGAGACTGGGATGAATATTCGGCAGGACAAGACTGTCGACCAGCATTTCACCAGCAAGGGAAGCACCGCTGTTGATGGCCTGTTGCACCGCGCCCACATCGCCACCGAGCATCAGCAGAAATTTTCCGGGGCATAGCGTTTTGCTGACCAGTAACTCAACGTTGGCGCTTTTCAGCATGGCGTCGCCGGTTTCCATCCCTTTCGCGATACTGCTAAGTTCTAAAATACCTACCGCTTTCGACATCGTTAACCTCTCACAAGCGTAATTGCGTTTTCTGTCACATCGCTGACCATGCCATCAATACTGGCATGAATGGGGGCACCTAATGTGCCGTGTGGAATTTGACCTACACATTGCCCATGAACGACGCGATCGCCTTTTTGTACACACGCAATTGCGCTGGCACCGATGTGCTGGCGTAACAATAACGTCACTTTTTCGGGCTGAGGCACCTGTTCAGACAATGGCGCATCCTGATACCACGGGGTTAAGCCCAGTCTGGTTACCAGCCGTTTTACGGGAACCAGTCGATAATTTGCCAAGGGATCTGCAGGATTTAAGGCACCTTCGTAGCGGATATTTTGTGCGCGTAATTCCTGCTTAAGCAGGCGGTTTATGCGCATTGGTGAAATTCCTACCGGACAGGCGACGCTGGCGCAGACGTTGCACTCCGAACAGGTGAGCGCCGTCAGTAACAGTTGTGGCGTAGCGAGCTGTTGGTAGTTAACCGCACGTACTAATAAATGGGGTGCCAGTTCGTGACCGATTAAATGACGTGGGCAGAGATCGGTACACAAGCGGCATTGCTCACAAACAGTTTTCGCGACGGCAAGTACGCTGCGGTCATTCTGCATTTGACGTTGGATCAGTGAATGAGAGTTGGGTAAAACCAGCAAGCCGCCAGTGGTTTTGCTGACTGGTGTGTCGAGCGATGTGATCAAACTTCCCATCATCGGCCCGCCATTGATAAAACCAGGAGCATCCACTGTTGCGCCGCCCGCCAGCGCCAGGACTTCACGTAAAGACATGCCGATGGGGACGGTTACCGTTATTGGTTTCGCCACTGCACCATTAACGGTGAGTGTGCGGCGCGTCACTGGATACTGTTGCTCGACGGCTCTGGCAATATTAAGTACGGTTTGAACATTATTGACCACCACACCGACGCTAACGGGTAATGCCGCGGGTGGAACGCGGCGACCAGTTGCCATCCAGATGGTCAGCACTTCGTCTCCTGCGGGGTAAACATCGGGCAAAATATGCAGGCGGATATCCGGTGGTAACAGTGGTGTGAGTGCGTTTATTGCCCGTTGATATTTCTCTTTCAGCGCGATGATTCCGCTACTGGCCCCGGTGGCTTTCATCGCATAGTGAACACCGCGAAGCAGGCGGCTGGCTTGCTGCGCCATTAACTGTTGATCCACTTTCAACATTGGTTCGCATTCCGCCGCATTCACCAGGAACGTGTCAACACGCGCTTGTAGCTTAATATGGGTTGGGAAACCTGCGCCGCCAGCACCCACGACACCAGCTGCCTGTACTCGCTCGCGGATGGTCTGGTCGTCGCAGGAGGTTAACTCGACGTTCATAACAACTCCTCGAGCAGTTCTGCAATAGCGGTGGCATCAGCCGCACGCGGGTTGGTACGCAACGTTGCATCCGTCAGTGCCGCCTGAACCATATCTGGTATGCGTATTGACCATTCTGCTTTTTTTTCTTTCAGCACATTGGTAAGAGTCGGTAGCTTACAGGTTGTTTTAAGCTGTTCAATATGTTGAATAAGTGTATTCAGGCTGGCGATGTCATTGGCGTTGTCCGGGCATAAATGGCACGTTTTCGCCAGCCGGGCGTAGCGTTTGGCAGCGCGCGGATCGCCAGCATTAAAGCGGATAACCGCCGTGAGCAGGAGCGCATTCGCCAGGCCGTGTGGCAGATGAAACTGTCCGCCGAGTTGATGAGCAATTGCATGGTTTAATCCCAGTCCAGCCTGGCTAAAGGCCATTCCTGCAAGTGTCGATGCATTATGCATTTTGCCACGGGTGGCGAGACAATCGCCTTTCTTCACTGCAGTGGGCAGGTATTGAAAAACAATTTGCACGGCTTTTTCGACCAGTGCATCCGTGAAGTCGCTGGCGCGGGGAGAAACATAAGATTCAAGCGCATGGGTTAAAACATCCATCCCGGTATTGGCCGTTATCGCCGGTGGCACGCTGACGACCAAAGATGGATCAAGGATCGCGATATCCGGATAAAGTGCATTATCGAAAAGGGGATATTTAATCCCTTTCTCAGGATCGCTGATGACACAAGCACTGGTCACTTCGGAACCGGTACCGCTGGTGGTGGGAATGGCTACGCAGGTTTCAATTTCAATGCCACACTGGCGACCGAACCAGACAATTGCTTTTGCGGCGTCCAGGGCAGAACCGCCGCCAAAACCGATAACTACATCCGGGCGTAAAGTCTGCATTTGCGCAATGCCTTTCACCACGGTCTGGATAGTTGGGTCGGGCGTTATTTCGCTAAAAATACTGAGACGATTACTGTCGGGCAGCGCCTGATGCAACGTGTCAATAAGTGGTGAGCGTGCCAGAAAGACGTCGCAAATAATCCAGATGTGTTTATGAGAGAAACGGCTAAGTACCTTGAGACTTCCCGGTCCGCTGTATAAACGCGTCTGCAGTGAAAAAGTATTCATTTCTGTTTCTCTAGCGAATTGAAAAGCCGCTGGTTAACACGCAGCGTCGTGAGCGGGCAAAAGTCCGTGCTGACGTTGTCCCTTCTCCGGTCGGTGTTGCAATGGTAAAGGTCGTAAAGCCTTCGCCGCCGACGCCAATACCCGCCCAGGAGGGGCCGTTTTTGACAAAGATTGAGGTTTGCATAACGCGTGCGGCAAGGTTGAGCCGTGAGACGTTCTGCGAGTGCATAATTGCCGTGTGGTGCAAGCCGTCTTCCACTTTCAGCGCCAGGGTGAGAGCGCTATCAAAATCGTTGACCTTCACAATGGGCAGCATTGGCATCAGTTGTTCACAAGTAACCCAACTATCATTGGCGTCGACAACAGCAATCAGTAGGCGCGGCGCTTTTGCGGGCAAAGGGAGGCCTGCCGCTTCCAGCAAGGCTGATGGGCTTTTCCCAACCAGTTTTTTGTTGGCGCTACCGTCTGGCAGGCAAATTGCACGCAATTTCTCCGTTTGCTCATAGTTAAGAAGAAGCGCGCCAAAACTTTGCATCTGCTGAATTAAATAATCTGCCACTGATGCCACGACAATCAGGCTTTTTTCAGCAATACACGGCAGGTTGTAATCAAATGAAGCGCCGTTGATGATGTCCTCGGCGGCTTTCACAATATCCGCCGTTTCATCGACGATGCACGGAGGGTTACCCGCTCCGGCACCAATCACTTTCTTGCCACTTTTCATTCCCATGGCGACGATCCCCGGACCGCCGGTAATCGCCAGAACGCTGATTTTAGGGTGCGCCATCATCTGTTCGGTAGCAGCAAAGGTCGGTTCAGATACGGTAACGATCAGGTTATGAATGCCACTACAACGAAACGCTATGTCTTCGATTGTGGTAATCAGTTTTAACGAAACGTATTTGGCTCCCGGGTGTGGACTGAAGTAGACGCTATTACCTGCTGCCAGCATGCTGATGCTGTTGTTAATGATGGTTTCCGTGGGGTTGGTGCTTGGCGTGACCGAGCCAATAACCCCAAACGGGGAGTATTCAAACAAAACCATGCCACCATCACCGGTTAGTGCAGTGGTGGTTAAATCTTCAATTCCTGGCGTGTTATCGAGTGCCGCTTTGTTTTTTAGGTACTTATCTTCTTTATTTCCCATCCCCGTTTCTTTGGCGCTTTCTTCTGCCAGTTCGGTCAGGCGGGGTATTAATTCTTCGCGAATGGCGCTGATAATGGCGCTACGGGTTTTAAGCGGGCACTGTTGAAAGCGTAAAAAGGCCTGGTGTGCTGCGCAGACCGCTTCATCAACAGTCTGGAAAATAGCGTTTCTTTGCATTCGTGGTGTAGCGGGGACAAGTTGTTCACGCAGAATATTGCGGATCAGTGTTTCTAATTCAGAGTTATTCATTGGTTTACTCCCACGTTAATTGCCGCCATTGCGCTTTGGGCAATATCCATGTCTTGTTCAACGCTACCGCCACTGATACCAAGCCCGCCAAGCAATTTTCCGTCACGCCAGAGGGGGAAGCCGCCACCAAAAGTGACGACTTTGCCTTGCATATGGCTTTCGAGCCCGTAAAGCGGCGCGCCGGGTTGCACGGTATCAGCAAGCTTGTGGGTTGCCGTTTTCATCGCCACGGCGGTCCAGGCTTTTTTCGGTGCCAGTTCACTGCTGACCAACAGTGCATCAGGCATCCGCCAGGTAACACTTTCTGTTCCGTTGGCATCAACAATGCTGATGACAACGGGAATATGCAGTTCATCTGCGCGCAGTGCCGCACTACGAATGAGCTGGTGAAGATCCTGAAAAGAGAGCGGCATTGTGCGTTCCTTCAATGCTGGGGTGTGGTTGGCTTCGTGATAACGTTTTGTGATTTCCTGAATCATCAGGTTTTGATGAGCAACGTTGTCTTCCACGCGGGCGAGGGCATACAGACAATCGGAAAGTCGGTTGATATAGTGCAGCAAAACATTCCGGACGGTGGTTTCCGTTGTCAGTTCAACCAGACGTCTTTCAGCCCGTCGAGCCACTGTGCGGGCGAAATGCATGCGGCTCGCGGCTTCACATCGACCAGGCAGAATGAAGCTGTGAACTGGGGGGACGGCGTTCATTGCGCTATCGATCGCGTTTTCCAGCGCAGCAATTTCTTCCGTACCGATGTAACGCTGCTGCGCTGACGGCTGTTCGCTTTCACTGGCGAGTTCGGCGCTAAACCAAAATATCTGTTGTTGAATGGCTTCCAGTAAGATGCGATGGCTTTCGATGGCGGTGGCGCAATAACACAGACTGAGTGTCGCGTTCAGTTCATCCAGCGTGCCATAGGTTTCGACACGTAGATGAGTTTTGCTGACGCGCTGTCCGGTAAATAAAGACGTACTTCCTGAATCACCTGTTCGGGTATAAATTGCCATCTTTCAGCTCCTTAGCGCGAAAGCGTATCGACAATGCCGACCACTGCCAGGTCGATGGCCTCGTTAGGGCCGGAAAACACATGTCTGGCGCTGGAACCACTGCTGAGAAGTACCAACTCACCAACGCCTGCGCCGACTGAATCAACGGCAACTTCGTCGCCGGTTAATGGCGTGAGAGGTAGTTCGCCGTCAGCACTGACCCGGCGAACCAGCAGCAGTTTTTTCCCGATCAGAGATGGTGATTTTTGCGTGGATACTACCGCGCCAGTGACTCGAGCCAGATGCATAGGTTACTCCTGCCTGATTAACTGAATATTTCGGGTAATTGCCGCTTCACGAGCCAGTGCGGTCACACAACATTTCCGCTGTAACACCAGTATTCCCGAGCTTAACTGTGCGATATCGGCATAACTTAAAAGTCGATCACGATGAAGGTAGATCGGTTGCCCTTGTTCGTCGCACCAGCTTAGCGGTAGACGGGCGAGAGTCTTCAATTCAATGGCGTTCAGGAAATGACGCTGCAACGACAATTGAATGTGCATTCCCCAGGCTAACGCTTCGTGTATCTGGATTGCTGCTCGATCTGACGTTTCGTTCTCCGCAAGTTGTCGCAGCAGCGGCAGATCGACATATCGGATTTGTAATGACGCATACTGATGAACGCTCTCTTGAACGCTGGCGTCTCGCAGTTGAAAAACAGTCAGCACGAGTGTTTTTCCCGCACGTTGTTTAACGCGAAAAACCACCTCGTCAACAATACGTTGCATCAGCATGTTATTCATGGCACTGACACCAGTGTGGCAAAAACGTCAGGGCTATCAGCGCCTGCGGCGTTGGCCTCATCGGTATCAATATGCATTTCAAGACGCATATCCGGAGAGACGCGAACAGCGACGTTTTCGAATATCAGTCCTCGCTCATCACCTTCAATGGCAACCGCCACTTTATCGCCATGCGTAACGCCATAAATCAGGGCATCCAGCGGAGACATATGAATATGCCGTTGCGCGACAATGACGCCAGATGTGATCTCCAGTTCCGCAAATGGGCTTATCAAACGAATCCCCGGAGTGCCGCTGAGATCGCCTGACATGCGTAGCGGGGCGGTGATCCCTAACGTTCTGGCGTCCGTCCGGGAAATTTCCACCTGGCTTGCATTGCGTAGCGGCCCCAACAAGCGAACGTTGTGCAATTTACCTTTTGGTCCCTCCAGCGTAACAACCTGTTCAGCAGCGAATTGGCCAGGTTGCATTAACGGCTTTTTCTCGCTAATCGGTTGTTCAGGAAAAAGACGCAAATAATCCGCTGTTGAAAGATGAATATGACGACTGGAAACACCCAGAGGGATAGGGCGCTCACGCATCTCATCCAGAATCTGGCTCACTGTTTCCTGCAAGGTTTGTTTATCCACTGCTACTCCCCTCGCTTATTGGTGTGCAGGCAAAGTGAGCGGGGCTCACCTTTTTGCCGCTGACATGCCGGGTCAAGACACAAATTACAACTGATAATCTCTGAGGTGACGGTTGTTGCTGGTGTTTTGCTTGTTTCAACCGTCACGGTCAATGCTTCAATTGTGTGGGGCAGAATGCCGTCTCCCGGGCGGGCAATCACTTTGTGTGCGACAAGGCCATTTCGCTGTCCGGCGAAACTGGCTCCCGTCGCGATCGCCGCATTAACCGAGGCGACGTCACCGGTGATTTTGATGAGCGTCCAGCCTGAGCCATTGGTCTTCTCAAGGCCAACCAGCGTGATGGACGCGGCTTTTGCCATAGCGTCTGCGCAACTGATGGCGAGAGCCAGACCACTGACTTCAAGTAATCCCAGTGATTGCTTCACGCTGTGCTCCTTAGCAAATGGGGTTATGCCGATTTAGGTAAAATAGCCTCAACATCACTGTGTGGGCGCGGGATGACATGGCAGGATTTCACTTCGCCAACTGCGCTTGCCGCAGCGCTCCCCGCATCCACGGCGGCCTTTACTGCACCAACATCACCGCGGACCATCACCGTAATCAGACCCGAACCAATCTTTTCATAGCCAACCAGCTGCACGTTGGCGGATTTAACCATGGCATCTGCAGCTTCAATTGCGCCAACTAACCCTTTTGTTTCAACCAGTCCTAGTGCGTTGTTCATACTGCGTTTCTCCTGTGGATTATGAGTGGAATTCCCGGAAGGGAATTCCTTTTACCAGGCGGGCAGCGTTAGTGCCGATGCTGCGCCGGGCATGGTTATCTTGTTGATACATCAGCGTAAACAGTGGCGCTGATGGTGGTAAGTTTTTGTAATGCACAATCAGTTTTTCCTGATCGCAGGCAATGCCAACCAACAGGGGAGATTGACGAGCAGCCAGCCAGGCGCTATCGATAACTTCACCTGACGGAATGTGTTGAATGCGAAAGGGAATACCTTCCTCTTCAATGCCAAGAAGCACCTCATCCCATATAGTGATGCAGTTACCGATCTCCATGACGACGATGGCTGGTGCACGCTCTTTACTTTCCATGAATCGACTCCTTGTGCAAGGCGATGAGTAGCCCAGTAGCTACCGCGTTGCGCGGACCTTCGCTACCACGGATATTCCCCCGCCCGGCGACCAGTCGATAATGTGCTAGCGCGTCGGTGACCAATTGCGGTACTTCGAAATCCAGCGAAGAGCCACCCACCAGAACGACAAACGGAATGTCGCGAATATTTCCGGCAGGGCTTACCTGACGTAGCGCGCGCAGGGCATTAGTTACGAAGACACGCTCTTTCGCACTGCGACGGACAGCGCGTACTTTTTCCAGCGTCAAATCACCGGGAATAGGCACCAGTTCGTCGGGTTTCACTACACAGACACGGGCAAATACATGGGGGGACAGGGGAGTAGGGAAGAACTGAACGCTGCCATCTTCATGGCGTAAGTGGAACAGGCTTTCTACTTTTGCCAACGGGTACTTTTTGATTTCTTCTGCCAGATAACGATCATTTAAGCCCAGCTCACGAGCGATAATCATCGTTACCATGTCACCCGCTCCCGCAAGGTGAGTGGCAACAATTTCTCCTTTCTGATTGATGATGGAGGCATCGGTAGAGCCTGCACCTAAGTCCAGAATTGCCAGTGGACGTGTGGTTCCAGGGGTAGTCAAGGCCCCCTGAATGGCGGCTTCTGCTTCTGCGCCTCCGACCTGAACATCAACATGCAGTTTTTGCTTAATTTCACTGGCGATCATTGCCATTTGCAGACGGTCGGATTTCACCATAGAGGCAATACCCACAGCCTGTTCCAGTGAAAATTCACCTGCCAGACCGCCGGTTACGCTGACGGGGACAGAGGTATCTATCGCCAGCAAATCCTGAATAAAAATTTCGTTGCTGGGTTTGTTGGTCAGTTCCGCCATGGTCTGGCGAACATGTTCCAGCATTCCGCCGATGTTGGTGCCTGGTTCTCCCGTCACGTTTTCCAGTTTTGGGCACTCACCGACCACTTTCATAATGGCATCGGCACCAGCAGCTACATCAACGCGCGTTGTGCGCCCGGCAGAAAGCAGTTCGATATTTCCGGCGGGTATCGAACGGGCTTTAACGTCGCCAGAAGGCGTTTTCACGACCACTGCTGAACGGTTGCCGATTAGCGCCCGCGCGACAGGAACAATATTTTTAGTCTCTTCAGCATTGAGGGCGAAAACGGTGGCAATCCCATACGGGTTAGACAGGGTTTCGATAACTTTCCCGGGAACGGCAACTTCAATTGCAGCCAGCATGCCGAGCGGAATACGATCGATGTAGAGGACTTCATCAACAATAGGTACAGCAATTTCCAGGCGGTTACTGACCAGCACGCCATCGTCGCCTTGCAGAATAACGCCAGTCAGCTGATATCCGGCACGTACGGAGGCGTTTATCATCGTCGCGATATCGGCAAAATCAAATGCCGATGACACCACCAGGATGTAAGGTGTGTCCGCCGGACGTGTTAATAACTCTTGTGGAGTGATGGTGAGCCCTACGCCCAGCCCCACTCCGCCCGGAGTTTTCGGGTTGTGACCGATCATGGTTGATTCGGTGATGATAGTTTCAGTGATGGTTTCCATCGCCACATCACCAATAACCGGAGTTGCTTCGTTGATACGAATAAGCGAAATATCGCTAACATTGATGCCGACTTTTTTCGTTGCCTGTGCGAGCGCCTCCTGAATACCATGGACGTTACGCAACGTACCTTTAATTCCGGTGGTTTCCGCCAGGGCGCTACTCACGAACGACAACTCTCCAGTTGCACTGAGCGTTGCCAGCGCAATCTCTGTTGATGAGTTGCCGATATCAATGCCTGCTATATATCGCATAGTTCGTCCTTAATCGTCGCCTTTCAGTTTTTTGCGCTCGACATAAAGCTCCGCAGCTTCACGGACAAATGCAGCACAAATTTTGGCCTGATAACGCCGTTCAAGATCGTCAGCAATGGCAATAAGTTCTTGCTTGGTTGAACGATAAGGGCGTAACGCATTGTAGATTTCGAGGATACGATCATCCGGTACTGAGGTAAGCTCAGCGGCGCGTTCAAAATTCATCGCCAGACGATCGCGACCAGCATCTCTGGCAATCGCAGCCTGAATACGCAATGTTTCAGGGGTAATGCGCATATCCTGGGCGGTGACGTTATCGCTTAGCACATTTTCCAGAGTGAAATCGTCGAGCGTTTTATTGGTTGCTGTTTTAACCCATTCCGGATGTTTATTTGCCAGCGGATAATCCGTCACTTTGGCGCTCTGTATTGACGCGCTGGGGACCGCAGAAACAGGAGCTGCATCCTGTAAACTGTTCATGCGGTTCAACACGTCCCTGACCATCGACTCAATTGCATCGGTATTCATGAAGGTTTCCTTTGTTAAAACGTCACGCGCAGTTCTTGCGGTTTTTTGCCGGTGACCACGTACTTCGTCTCTTTAATATGCAAAATGGCAGATTTGGCCTGGTATTTCGGCCGCGCCATTTGATCGTTGAGGGTCGGCACTGGTTGTGGAGACTCACGCTTCGCATAACGCGCGGCGTTTTTGCCAATCTGACGATAAGTATCCAGCGTCAACAAAGGCGCTTGTGGGAAAAGTTCCAGGTTAGATAAGGGAGGAAGACCTTGCTGGTGGATAACCGTTGTACCTTTCGACTGAATACCGATAGCAATACCTGAACCACTAAGACGATCGCCTTCGACTGCTACGAATGCGACATCGGACGATTTAAAGCAGCGAATCACACGGGCTTTAATGCCTTCTTCTTCGATACCGGCAATCACTTCGCGCAAGATGTTTTTATGCGGAATACCAATGATATTGACGGTTTGCGCCAGGCCGAACGCCGGGCCTACAGCAATAATGACTTCATCTTGCTGAGTGCCTTGTTGGGCTTCGCCAATTTCGGTCAGAAAATTTCCGGTATCTGGCGCGGAAGAGGCAGTTGCAGAGACAGGTGCGCGAAATGAAACGGGCTTGTCGCTGGTTTGCATTTCTGCCAGCACGTCTTCGATAATCTGACGCAGTAATTTTTCGTTAATTTCCATTTCTCACCTTTAGTCAATTTCGTTGGGATCAAGTGCACCGGGAATATTTTTGATCTCTTCCCAGCGTTCCCCTTGCAGGCGGTAACCTGTAGCCGGTCCGGCGTAATCATTGACGTCATTGACCGCAGAGAGCACTTGTCCGTCATCGACGATGATGGCTGAGGTATGGAGATAATCGCCGGTCAGTTTTGCTTTTTGCATGTTGAGCATGTCCTGGGCGACATCGGTAAAACCGCCTTGCGCCAGGGCTTTCACCACTTCCAGGCTGTTCCGGTTTTTATTGATAATCTCCTGGGCGAACTTGATGTCTTCCACAATATTGCGCTCAGGCATATCTTTTGAACCGTGGGCATAGGTTGCCGCTTCGACTTCTTCATCGGTAATAGGCGGTAGTCCCATACCGGCAAAGACAGCCTGTAAAGCGCGAGCGGCTTTATTGCGGATAGCGATAACATCTTCTTCGCGTACTGGTCGCAGGCCGCCATCAACCTTCAGGTCACGCTGAATGACGTTGTAATCATCGAAGTCTTCAGCATCTTCGTTTGAACCAGCAAACATGTTGTCGTAGTTCGGCACAGCGGAAAAACCGGAAGAGATAAAGTCGGTACCTGGCAGAAACTGCATCAGGAAACGTGCGGTACGGCGCATATCCGAGTGGGTAAAGGTCTGGTCATTACTGGAGGCGCATTCCAGATCCAGCGATGAGCAAATTAAGTTTTCCGCTAATACTGCGCGGATGCCTGATGGCACAGCTGATGGAACACCGATGCAGCTTACCGAGCCATTCTGCAGGCCCTGAACGCCTGCGGCTTTGGTGATGTAAATGCAACGAGCCTCGAGATAAAGCATTGATTTGCCTTCCGCGTAACCCATCTGTACTTCAGAGCCGGAGCCGGAAGTAAAGCGCATTTTTAAGCCGCGAGACGCATAGGATGACGCGAGAAATCCTTTTGACCACGGGGTGTCATCGCCATCGGTGAAAACAGGTTCTGTACCATAGACAGAAATTGTTTCGGCGTAACAGGTGTGGCCTAACATACCGAGTTTCAGTTCGGTGGCTTCTTCCAGTGAACACTGGGTCAAGACGCCCGGACGTCCCACCTGTGAGCCGACCAGCAGGGCGATGGCGTTGAACGGGGCATAGCGAGCAACGGCAACGGTGGTTTCCTGTTCATCAAACCCGCGCCATGCGCCTTCAGCTGCGTCGGCGGCAATTTGTACCGGGTTATCTTTAACGTTGGTGACGTGAGCCTGTTGTGATGGTGTTCGACGGGCGCGCATTTTCTGCATCGCCATCATCATCTCTACCACGTTCATCTGCGAAACCACTTCGACGATTTTTGCAGGCGTCATTGCTGTGGTAAGGGGAACGATATCGCTACGTTTGACATTTGGATCGCACAACATATTGGCAAGTTTTACCGAATCCATCGCGATGACTTCTTCGGCGCGCGCGAGATTGATGCCGTAGCGGGCGATAAAGTGGTCGATCAGGTCAAACTGATTGGCGGGTTTTCCATCCAGTTCGGTAACGACGCCGTTAACAATTTTGATTGACGGTTTAGGATCGTTCGGGCTTTCCATCGCAATGAAGCCTTCTTCAATCCACTCTTTAACGAAACCGTCCTGGTTGACCGGGCGTTTTGCCAGTGCTTCAAATCTTTTCGATCTCATAAATCTGCCTCAGAGAATTCAGATGTAGGAAGGGCGATCGTTTTTCGGTGTATCGCCGAGAGTCGAAAGCACGGTTTTACCGATTTCGCGTGCGGAGATGACCGCCTGGCGGACTGCGCCGGAGTCACCCGAGATAATCAGAATGACTTCGTTGCTGTAGCTGGTGCCTTGAGCGGGGGAGCTGTATGCCACGACATCCACATTGGCGGACTTCAGCGCGGTGTCGGCCATCAGAACACCCACCGCAGCCGGAGCGCCGACAATAACGCCGCAAGCCCGTCCCAGTGGAGCGCCAAACGCTTTTTCCAGTGCATAGCTGGCGCGGGCGGTGTATTGCAGTTCAAGATGCCCGGCTTCGTTGGCATAGACATCACCAAAGGTCCGATCGAGTTCTTTCAGGGCAACTTCAATACCGCGTTTCACGTCGGAAACATCGTTGCCACCTAAGAGGATCAATGAGCCGTGTCCGGCACCGCCTTTAGTATCGCGAGGAAGTTCAATGCTAATAACTTCAGTGTTGGTGGCTTTTACCGCTTCATCAGCGGCCATAATGTGTGGCCCTGCGCCAATACGAGCCCCCAGAATGCCAATGGAACGATAGCGTTTTTCAAGTTTCATCGCGTCCAACAGGGCGCTATCAACGTTCGCAATGACCAGACCTACAGTGTCGCCAATAGCGGTGCCAACAAATTCTGTTAACGTGCAGCTTTTTTCTGCCATAGCCGTCTCTCGTATTTGATGAGTGGTTTTCGGGAGAACCTTATGCGCTGGCGTCGCTACGCGAGCGATGACCTGCGCCATGATCTGTTCGACCAGTTCATTGCTGCTCATGGGTTAATTCCCTTTGGTAAGATTTTTTCGACATCGGTATGTGGGCGGGGAATAACGTGTACGGCTTTTACTTCGCCGACGTTACGCGCAGCTGCGGCACCCGCGTCTGTTGCCGCTTTTACCGCCCCGACATCACCACGAACGATGACGGTAACCAGCCCGGAACCTATTTTTTCGTAGCCGACCAGCAAAACATTTGCCGACTTCACCATGGCGTCTGCGGCCTCTATGGCGGCAGTTAAGCCTTTGGTTTCTACCATTCCTAACGCTTCTTGTTGCATAAAAACCTCGCCTGGATTTTTTTGACGATATGACTATAAAAAAAAGCGAGGAAAAAGAATGGCTGACTTAATCGGCTAATGAGAGAAATTAATAGAGAACAAATATTATAAAATTGCTTTTATGAACTATATGTTGTTAATTTATTAGTTGTTTTGTGGATATTTCAATGTGAATTAATTGCGTTGGCTAGTGAGTTTAATCGCGAGTAATATTTCGTTGAGTTTAGTTCGAGGAAGGAACTGTGATATTTGTTTCAATTTTATTATATCATGATGGCAATTTTTTATTGTGAAAGTTTGACAGTAATTATTACTTTCAACACTGATTAACGCTGTGTTGCATGATTCGGCAATGACAATAATTTGTTATGTTAGCACGATTTTTACACGAGTCTGTCATGCATGTTGGCAATATTTTCTGCAGAGCAATTTTTTATAGTTGCGCTCGGTATACACAACAATCAGCGCATAGTTGGCTGATAAAGAAAAACTCCGTAAAGAAGGTGTCACTATGAATGATTCACTCAAGGCGCAATGCGTTGCCGAGTTTTTAGGCACCGGACTGTTCCTCTTTTTTGGCATTGGTTGTTTGTGCGCCCTGAAAGTTGCCGGGGCAAGTCTGGGACTGTGGGAAATTTGTATCATTTGGGGGTTAGGGATTTCGCTTGCTGTTTACCTTACGGCAGGTATTTCCGGCGCTCATCTCAACCCGGCAGTTACCATTGCTCTGTGGCTGTTTGCCTCTTTCCCAGCCCGTAAAGTGCTGCCATTTTGTGTGGCGCAATTAGCGGGTGCTTTTGGTGGTGCGATTCTGGCATATTCTCTCTACAGCAGTTTATTTACCGATTTTGAATCTGCTCACAATATGGTGCGTGGTAGCGCAGAAAGTTTACAACTCGCCAGTATCTTCAGTACTTATCCGGCAGCGGCGATTAATGTATGGCAAGCTGCGTTGGTCGAAGTGGTCATAACGTCCATGTTAATGGGGTTGATTATGGCGTTGACCGATGACGGTAATGGCATACCCAAAGGACCACTTGCGCCTTTACTTATTGGTATTCTGGTTGCTGTTATTGGTGCTTCTACCGGACCATTAACCGGTTTTGCCATGAATCCAGCGCGTGATTTTGGACCTAAGATTTTCACCTGGCTTGCGGGGTGGGGAGAAATTGCGATGACTGGTGGACGCAATATTCCTTATTTCATTGTACCCATTATTGCACCGATCATTGGGGCATGTGTTGGTGCGGCGATTTATCGCTATCTCATTGCAAAGAATTTACCTGTCAATAGTGTAGCGCCTAAAGAAATTAGCGAATAACGAAATAATCTGGCAGTTATAAACGTTTATTTTTTTACTGTTTGTGATCTGCTTTCCGAACTTATTAAAAAGTCTCCCGCTTCATGGAGGCTTTTGTTATTGTCCTTTGTGCTTCTCGTCAGTAAATCATCAGGGATGATGTGAAGATTAAATGTAAAACAATTGTTTTGCTATAACAATAAATTAACTGGGAGGTTTTATCATGATTTCTGCGGCGACACTTAATTCAGAACTCATTAATAAAATCGCGCAGGATTTTGCGCAGGCGACCAGCCTTGCGGTTGTCGTGGTCAATATTCACGGCGATGAAATTTCCGAGCTGTTTAACTTCACTCCATTTTGTCAGATGATGCGGCAACACCCTCAGCTAAGCACTCGATGTCGCATGAGCGATCGTTGTGGGGGCCTGGAAGCCTCTAAATCCGATCAGCCTTGTATTTATCGCTGTCATGCCGGATTAACCGATTTCTCTATTCCACTGGTAATCGCCGGGCATTTAGTTGGTTTTGTATTGTGCGGGCAAGTTCGTCTGCGTAATGATGATGTCGATTTGGTCGATATTCTGAATGTCGATGATTGCTGGCAGGCAGATCCCGAATTACTTAATGAATTTCGCAAAGTCCCTGAGATGGATTACTCAAGAGTTATGGCCTCTGCTGATTTGTTGAAGTTGATTGTGGAAAATTGCCTCAAAAAACAACTCAATTTTGTTGTTATTAAAGAGAACAAATTTCAGTCAGATTCGGTGCGCCAGACTCGTGCGCCTAATCCCCACGACAATAAAATGAAAAAAGCTTTACGCTATATTGATGCGCATTTATCAGACGATTTGCGTCTGGAAGATGTCGCCTCGCACGTTTATCTAAGCCCTTATTATTTCAGCAAGTTATTTAAGAAATACCATGGGATTGGGTTTAATGCGTGGGTAAACCAACAACGGATGGCCAGCGCTCGTGAGTTACTGTGCCATAGTGACTGGAGCATCGCCAGCATTGCGCGTAATTTAGGTTTTTCGCAAACCAGTTATTTTTGCAAAGTTTTCCGTCAGACTTATCAGGTTACGCCGCAGGTGTATCGGCAGCAAGTGAATGAAAATGCGGCGATGGAAACGGTATAGAGTAAATGCCCCAAAAAAAGAGGACGGTTTAAATAAACTCTGCAATGAATAATTAACGTTATTTACCTGTTATGGGAAAAGTGAAATCAGCTCATAACATACGCTGACAGGTGTGGCACATTTGTGCCTGGGAAGAGGGTGAAAATCCCTCGCAGCCCCCGCTGCTGTAATGCTGACAAACCCGAAAATGCCACTGATCGCGAGATTGGGAAGGTCGGGAGAGGATGACGCTAAGCCAGAAGACCAGCCAGTCAGCCAATACCAACAACTTCGGTGGGAAGTGGGTTGCCCGGAAGCGTCCGGTAGAGTACCGGCGCGTCTTTATACCCCTACCACCCTGAAAGGATCAGGGTATGGCGGCATCATTTAGTTCTTTCATCGCAGTGCCGACAGGCACCAGGGCTGCACTTAAGGTGTGGCAATCTTGTTTCATGGCTCATCAACCAGACCGCCATTACAGGAAACTAAGTGGAGGGCGAGAGGCATGAAAACGATAAAACCCGAATCGATAGCTCTTTTTTGCCTCTTATCTGGAGATGTGGATCTGGCGAAACATCTGGCTGAAATATTGCCAATAAGCTGTTTTGTTGGTGAGGACTGGCAGCAAGATTTCCAGCCTCTTGATGGTGGGCCTGTACAATCGTTATCAGATGCGTATAGCGATTATTCAGTGCTGCTATTGATAGCAGCTGAAAGCGAGATATCCGTACCAGAATGGCTCGCTCATTCTGAAGGAACGACGGTAATTGTGATTGCAGAACACAATGCCCGTTTGCTGACTGGTCCGGCTGGTGGGGCTGTGGCATTGATCCATTATCTGAATGAAATCTGTCATTCCAGAGAAACCGCTGTCAATGACGCATTTTGTCGGACGTTAACACGAGGAAGTCTGGCTATCCCGCAATGCCATCTTCTTTCGTAATGGATTGAGAATGCTGGATTTTTAATTATATTACGCGCAGTATTAATCGCGTAAATGTTTTGCGGTCAGCAACGGTGGGGATCCATTGTTCTGTTCAATGAATACCATCATACAATTGAATCAGGAGTCGGTATGATGATTTTGGTGACGGGGGGCGCACGGAGCGGGAAGAGTCGCCATGCAGAGGCGCTTATTGGGGACTCTTCACAGGTTCTGTATATCGCCACCTCACAAATCCTTGATGATGAGATGGCTGCACGGATAGAACATCATCGGCAAGGCCGCCCGGCGCACTGGCACACAGTGGAGCGCTGGCAACATCTTGATGAATTAATTCATGCAGACATTAACCCGCATGAGGCTGTGTTGCTGGAATGCGTTACCACAATGGTGACTAATCTGTTGTTTGATTATGGCGGCGATAAAGACCCTGATGAATGGGATTATCAGGCGATGGAACAGGCGATTAATGCTGAGATTCAGTCGTTGATTGCTGCCTGCCAACGTTGCCCCGCGAAGATTGTATTAGTGACTAACGAAGTGGGAATGGGGATTGTGCCGGAGAGTCGTCTGGCACGACATTTTCGTGATATTGCCGGGCGGGTCAATCAGCAGCTGGCCGCTGCGGCAAATGAAGTGTGGCTGGTGGTTTCGGGTATTGGAGTAAAAATCAAATGAGTAAATTATTTTGGGCGATGCTCTCTTTTATTACGCGTCTGCCTGTGCCGCGTCGCTGGTCCCAGGGACTGGATTTCGAGCATTATTCTCGCGGTATTATTACTTTTCCTTTAATTGGTTTATTGCTTGGCGCGATTAGCGGGCTGGTCTTCATGGCGTTGCAGGCATGGTTTGGCGTACCACTGGCGGCACTGTTTAGCGTGCTGGTGCTGGCGCTTATGACCGGAGGATTCCACCTGGACGGCCTCGCCGATACCTGTGATGGCGTATTTTCTGCACGTAGCCGCGATCGCATGTTGGAAATCATGCGTGATAGCCGTTTAGGTACCCACGGCGGTCTGGCATTGATTTTTGTTGTACTGGCAAAGATTTTGGTGTTAAGCGAGTTGGCTTTGCGTGGCGAACCGATCCTTGCATCGCTGGCGGCAGCATGCGCGGTCAGCCGCGGGACTGCCGCATTATTGATGTATCGTCATCGTTATGCCCGGGAAGAAGGGCTTGGCAATGTGTTCATTGGCAAAATTGATGGGCGACAAACCTGCGTCACACTCGGTTTAGCCGCTATTTTTGCTGCTGTATTATTGCCAGGTATGCATGGTGTGGCTGCTATGGTGGTGACGATGGTGGCGATTTTCATCCTCGGTCAGCTTCTCAAACGTACGCTGGGCGGGCAAACCGGCGATACGCTGGGAGCAGCCATAGAGCTTGGTGAACTGGTCTTCCTGCTGGCACTGCTATAAAGAGACGTGACATGCAAACACTTGCCGATTTACTGAATACGATCCCTGCCATCGATCCTGCCGCTATGTCGCGTGCACAACGGCATATCGACGGGTTACTCAAACCTGTTGGTAGCCTGGGAAGGCTGGAGGCGCTTGCCATACAACTGGCGGGAATGCCGGGGTTGAATGGCATACCGCATGTGGGCAAAAAAGCGGTACTGGTTATGTGTGCCGATCACGGCGTCTGGGAGGAAGGGGTCGCTATTTCCCCAAAAGAAGTGACAGCCATTCAGGCTGAAAATATGACCCGCGGAACAACCGGCGTGTGTGTGCTGGCAGCACAAGCGGGCGCTAACGTCCACGTAATTGATGTTGGTATTGATACTGCTGAGCCTATCCCCGGGCTTATCAACATGCGTGTCGCACGAGGTAGCGGCAATATTGCTTCAGCTCCGGCAATGAGTCGCCGTCAGGCTGAAAAGTTGCTTTTGGACGTCATATGTTATACGCGGGAGCTGGCAAAAAACGGTGTCACGCTGTTTGGTGTAGGTGAACTGGGGATGGCAAACACGACACCGGCAGCGGCAATAGTCAGCACAATCACTGGCCGGGATCCTGAAGAAGTGGTTGGGATTGGCGCAAACCTGCCGACAGATAAACTGGTTAATAAAATTGATGTTGTGCGACGGGCGATTATGTTGAATCAACCAAATCCGCAGGATGGCGTTGATGTCCTTGCAAAAGTGGGTGGATTTGATTTGGTCGGAATGGCTGGCGTGATGTTAGGCGCTGCGTCCTGCGGTTTACCGGTGTTGCTGGATGGATTTCTTTCTTATGCTGCTGCGCTCGCAGCCTGCCAGATGTCTCCTGCAATCAAACCGTATCTCATTCCTTCTCACCTGTCGGCAGAAAAAGGGGCGCGTATAGCGCTGTCGCATTTGGGGCTGGAGCCTTATCTCAATATGGAGATGCGTTTAGGTGAGGGGAGTGGCGCAGCTCTGGCGATGCCCATCATCGAAGCAGCCTGTGCGATATACAACAACATGGGCGAACTTGCTGCCAGTAATATTGTTCTACCGGGGAATACGACTTCTGATTTGAACAGTTAAAAACGAAAAGTCTGATAAAAGCTATACTTATCGGATAGTATTCGCGACTTAGGAAAGGGACATGATGCGTCGTGTAAATATTCTTTGCTCATTTGCTCTGCTTTTTGCCAGCCATACTAGCCTGGCGGTAACTTATCCATTACCTCCAGAGGGTAGCCGTTTAGTGGGGCAGTCGTTTACTGTAACTGTTCCTGATCACAATACCCAGCCGCTGGAGACTTTTGCCGCACAATACGGGCAAGGGTTAAGTAACATGCTGGAAGCGAATCCGGGCGCTGATGTTTTTTTGCCGAAGTCAGGTTCGCAACTCACCATTCCGCAGCAACTGATTTTGCCCGCCACTGTTCGTAAAGGGATTGTGGTTAACGTCGCTGAGATGCGTCTTTATTACTACCCACCAGACAGTAATACTGTGGAAGTCTTTCCTATTGGTATCGGCCAGGCTGGGCGAGAAACCCCGCGTAACTGGGTGACTACCGTTGAACGTAAACAAGAAGCACCAACCTGGACGCCAACGCCGAACACCCGGCGCGAATATGCGAAACGAGGGGAGAGTTTGCCCGCATTTGTTCCTGCGGGGCCTGATAATCCCATGGGGCTGTACGCGATTTATATTGGCAGGCTATATGCCATCCACGGTACCAATGCCAATTTTGGTATTGGGCTCCGGGTAAGTCAGGGCTGTATTCGTCTGCGCAATGACGATATCAAATATCTGTTTGATAATGTTCCTATAGGTACTCGTGTGCAAATTATTGATCAGCCAATGAAATACACAACGGAACCGGATGGTTCAAAGTGGCTGGAAGTTCATGAGCCGCTGTCGCGCAATCGTGCTGAATATGAGTCTGACCGAAAAGTGCCATTGCCGGTAACCCCATCTTTGCGGGCGTTTATCAACGGGCAAGAAGTTGATGTGAATCGCGCAAATGCTGCGTTGCAACGTCGATCGGGAATGCCTATGCAAATTAGTTCTGGTTCAAGACAGATGTTTTAAGAGCGTTGGTAATTAGAAAGCAAAAAGCCTGCTTGAAAGCAGGCTTTTTTGAATTTGGCTCCTCTGACTGGACTCGAACCAGTGACATACGGATTAACAGTCCGCCGTTCTACCGACTGAACTACAGAGGAATCGTGTGAACGGGGCGCATATTAATGGCAGTGCATGGTGATGTCAAAGGGTGAAATGCATTTTTTTGTTTGTTTGCTGTCAATTTCAACAAAGTGGTGAGCTTTCAATCTTATTGGTAATGAACCATCGTGGTGCATACCCCCCTTTTATGGGGCAGGGGAACGCGACAGCTGATAAAAAGAGCCAATGACGAATCTATCATAATCTCTTATTTGACAGTTGGTTAGCTTGTACATCAACGCCAAAATAAAACTGGCAAGCATCTTGCAATCTGGTTGTAAGTAATGGCGGCACTTGGGCCGATTCTTATAAACCGGAGGCAACATGAACTTCAGACGCCTGAAATACTTCGTAAAAATTGTAGATATTGGTAGCCTGACCCAGGCTGCTGAAGTATTGCATATCGCACAACCAGCGCTCAGTCAGCAGGTTGCCACACTGGAAGGTGAGTTAAATCAACAACTTTTGATTCGCACAAAACGGGGCGTTACGCCAACTGACGCCGGAAAAATTCTCTATACCCATGCGCGGGCCATTTTACGTCAGTGTGAGCAGGCCCAACTGGCGGTGCATAACGTTGGTCAGGCATTATCGGGGCAAGTCTCGATTGGCTTTGCGCCAGGAACCGCTGCGTCATCCATCACCATGCCCTTATTACAGGCGGTTCGCGCTGAATTCCCGGAGGTCGTTATCTATCTTCATGAAAATAGCGGTGCAGTGCTTAACGGAAAACTGATAAATCACCAACTCGATATGGCGGTGATTTATGAGCATTCCCCTGTGGCTGGTGTATCCAGTCAGGCTTTACTGAAAGAAGATCTTTTTCTGGTAGGAACTCAAGATTGCCCGGGGCAAAGCGTTGATGTTAATGCTATTGCGCAAATGAACCTCTTTCTCCCCAGTGATTACAGTGCTGTTAGACTTCGTGTTGATGAGGCTTTTTCCCTACGGCGGCTCACGGCAAAAGTCATTGGTGAAATTGAGTCTATTGCCACGCTTACCGCAGCCATTGCAAGCGGCATGGGCGTTGCAGTATTACCCGAATCGGCCGCGCGTTCGTTATGTGGCGCAGTAAACGGATGGATGTCACGCATTACCACACCTTCAATGAGTCTCTCTTTGTCATTAAATTTACCCGCCAGAGCGAACTTATCGCCACAGGCACAGGCAGTGAAAGAGTTGTTAATGTCAGTGATGAGTTCTCCAGTGATGGAAAAAAGGCAGTGGCAATTGGTGAGTTAAGCGTTATATCGGGATGGAATAAGATGCGGGTTTTTATTATTTGTTATGCCGGGCATTAGACTTTAACAATAACGGGATATCTGAACTGCCCGGAGTTTACCGTGAATTTCCAACAACTAAAGATAATCCGCGAGGCTGCACGTCAGGATTACAACCTGACAGAGGTTGCGAATATGCTTTTTACCTCACAGTCAGGCGTCAGCCGTCACATACGGGAACTGGAGGATGAACTTGGCATCGAAATATTTGTTCGACGAGGTAAGCGACTGCTGGGCATGACTGAACCGGGCAAAGCATTACTGGTCATTGCAGAACGTATTCTGAATGAAGCCAGTAATGTTCGTCGGCTTGCAGACCTGTTTACCAACGATACGTCTGGCGTTCTCACTATTGCAACGACGCATACTCAGGCACGTTATAGCTTGCCTGAGGTCATTAAAGCTTTTCGCGAACTTTTCCCGGAGGTTCGGCTGGAGCTAATCCAGGGTACACCACAGGAAATTGCGACGTTGTTGCAAAATGGCGAAGCTGATATTGGTATCGCCAGCGAGCGTTTAAGTAATGACCCGCAGCTCGTCGCCTTCCCGTGGTTTCGTTGGCACCATAGTTTGCTTGTTCCACTCGATCATCCCTTGACGCAAATTACACCGTTGACGCTGGAATCAATAGCGAAGTGGCCGTTAATTACTTACCGACAGGGGATTACGGGGCGCTCACGTATTGATGACGCATTTGTCCGCAAAGGTTTGCTGGCAGATATTGTATTAAGTGCGCAGGATTCTGATGTCATTAAAACCTATGTTGCACTCGGGCTGGGGATCGGATTAGTTGCCGAACAATCCAGTGGTGAACAAGAGGAAAAGAATTTAATCCGTCTGGATACGCGGCATCTTTTCGATGCTAATACTGTCTGGTTGGGACTGAAGCGAGGGCAACTTCAACGTAACTATGTCTGGCGCTTTCTGGAACTTTGTAATGCAGGACTGTCAGTTGAGGATATCAAGCGCCAGGTGATGGAGAACAGTGAAGAGGAAATTGATTATCAGATATAGCAAAAAGCCCGCTATAAAAGCGGGCTTTTCAGAAATTTGGCTCCTCTGACTGGGATCGCTTTTGCCTTTAAGTGGCTAATAAGTAAGCTAAACCTGAATTGCGATGCTGTCAAGACCACCAAAATGACCACCAATAGGCGAAGGTTACATAAATCTAAAAAGCTGCGCGGAATAGTAGATCACTTTGAGTGAACTCAGCCCGGATTGTGCGATCTGATCATCGCCAAACCAACCAATATCACTGACCGGACTGAGTGATGCCGATCATAGCACCAATTCCCCGTGACGAACGACGCCTGATGCAGAAAGCGATCCATAAAACGCACGATAAAAATTATGCCCGTCGGCTGACTGCCATGCTGATGATGCACCGCGGCTGTCGCGTCAGCGACGTTGCCAGAACGCTTTGCTGTGCCCGTTCCTCCGTCGGCCGCTGGATTAACTGGTTCACGCTGTCGGGTGTTGCAGGACTGAAATCATTACCTGCCGGGTGTGCCCGTCGCTGGCCTTTTGAGCATATCTGCATGTTATTACGTGAGCTGGTAAAACATGCTCCCGGCGATTTTGGCTACCAGCGATCACGCTGGAGCTCAGAGCTTCTGGCAATAAAAATCAATGAGATAACTGGGTGTCAGTTACACGGGTGCAGCGCATGGCGCGGGTGCATCATTATGGGTTGCGGGATCGGCTGGTGCGTGGGGGCGAAGATGTGCGGTATGAGGCCAGGCCGCTGATGGGTATAAATAATGAAACAATGGGGAAGATTGAATAAATCATAATTAATAACTTGATTTTGTGATGGCAATAGCTTTTATTTAATTGAGATATATCCCATTGCTATCATCGGTACGATGTAAAATTTGATTTTTCATCGTAGTCTTGTTCTTAGTATTAAAAAGGATTTATATGTCTGAAGATAACGAAATTTCCCAAAATGAAACCACTCCAGAAGTTGCATCTGAAACAACGCCTGTAGTTAAAGTAAGGAAGCCTAGAAAAAAAGCGACCAAACCAAAGCGTGACTTCCCTCAATACTCTCTAGAAGATTGTAGAAAAATAGCTGACTGTCTGAAGGAATTTAACGCCGGTAACCCATGGGCACCAGGTGAAGTTGCTAAAGCACTGGGTTTAGGTAAAGTGCCAATTTTTTCTACATGACTGCGTCTGCTCGAGATTACGGCATAACCGTGGGTACTCGCGACACAAGCAAAATTGAACTTACGGAATTAGGGAAGAGTTTAGTATATCCTAAATCACAGGAGGAAGAAGGCAATGCAATATTAAGTAGCTTCTTAAATATAGACTTATTTAAGAAAGTATATGATTACTATCAAGGTGGTAACCTACCTGAGATTGAATATTTAAAGAATACTCTAAAAACTGAATTCGGTATAGATGATCAATTACAAGACGACTTTTATAACTTATATCAACAAAACCTCAAATACGTTCGAGAAAAAGTCGCTAGAGAAGATAGCATTAGTACTAACTCAGTTAATGACAAAACTGCCACAGCTAGTAGTTCCATTATGCTCGGTGAATCTCAAGGGCAAAGTAAACTTATTGCATTTGTTGCTATGCCTTTTTCAGAAAAAACGTCTAACTACCCGCATGGTTATTTTGATGAAGTACTTAAACATCTCATTACGCCTTCTGCGGTGAAGGCTGGATTTAATGCTAAGACGGCAAAAAAAGCAGGGAGTGAAGTTATTCAATCTACGATTGTCAACGATCTTGATGCTGCTGATCTTGTGATAGTTGATCTAACTGAACACAATCCAAATGTGCTTTTTGAATTAGGTATGAGGATTGCCTTTAGTAAACCTGTCTGTTTGATCAGAGCAAAAGGTACTGCACCTATATTTGATATAGACCACATGTTAAGAGTCTATGATTATAATCCTTGCTTATGGCCTTCTACGCTAGAAAGCGATATTCCACAATTGTCAGAGCATATAAAAGAAACATGGATAAATAGGAGAGAGCGTTCATACCTCGATATTCTTAGAGAAAATAAAAGCTAAATAGTTGCGCGGAATAACGCTACTCTTTTGCCAGCCCATGTTGACCTCCGGAAAACGGGCTGGCGGTTTCCATAAAATGGTGAACTTTTTTTAGCAACTGCCACATTGAACGGCACTGATGATTCCGGGTTATCGTGTCATGTAGCGCCTGTCATAACCGCTCAACGTGGTTCACAGTAAACATCCCGTATAACCGGGTCACGGAGATCAGTCAGGGGAAATGGGGCTGAAATTAATCTCTGTTTGTTGGGCAATACGCCGTTCGCCACAGCGATAAACAGATGGAGCGAGCTATGTCGGCATATGGGCTAATTGCAGGGCCAGTTGATTAATAACAAAAATCCCGCGTAAGTTTCCTTAAGCGGGATTTTCTAAATTTGGCTCCCCTGACTGGGATCGCCATTGCCAGTAACTGGCTAATAAGTAAGCTAAACCTGAATTGCTAGTCCGTCAAGACCACCAGAATGACCACCATTAAACGCTGTACTGTGGATCACGTGGATGTATTGCTCTGTGAATTCACGGAGCTAAATTGATATAAAAAATTAGTCGAATATTACTAACATCATGGCCACAATGATCATTGTGGCTGATTGTTTATGGTATGAGATTTTTAATTATGACATAGGTAGTGTTAATAAGTTCTTGCTGTTTTTTAAAACTTCCTGTTCATTATAGATTCAATTTCACTTATAAGAAATACGCATTTCTCTAAAAAAATAGGATTAATGCATTTGTATTTTTTATGGAATATTACGAAGGAAAGTAGATAAGAACGATATCCCAAGAGTTTATTTTTCAGTTGCGATGAGTAGAACTTGGCTTCAAATTTTTCTTTATTTTTTTTATATATAAATCTTTTGAGTTTTAGGTTAAATACTTTAATGCATATATGCTTTGAAGAGCTACCTTTCTTGATTTCATATAGTGCTTTATATAAGGGGTTTAATTTTGAAGACGACAATCTAATATTTCCACTGCTGTTATCTTTTAAAATATTTTCAATGACGTATCCACCTAAAGAAATAGTCCCTTCTTTATATAAATACTTCGATTTATTTAACTTGAATTTATTAATGGAGAGAATGGATGAAATCTCATTTATAAAAAAAGTGCTGCTTAATATATTGTTTTCTTTTTTTGTTGAGAACAAAAGATCATCTGCATATCGTGTATAAGTAATTTTATTCTTATCACAAAATTTTTGTATTAAAATGTCAATTTTTCTAAAAATAATATTAGATATTGATGGGGAAGATTTAAATCCCATCGGAATGAATGTTTTTTCGACCCCGTCTAACTCCGCAGTCAGAGTCACACTAGCCATGAATGCATCTAATAAGGATTGTTTCTCTTTTACCAAAAACTCATCGGAAAAGTATACCGAAAAAGTATCACGTACAATATTTACGTCTATGCTATGAAAGAATGAAACAATGTCAAGATGACAATATTTGACATTTTGGGTATGAGGCTCTAAATAATGCAAGTATGAGCGCTCTTTTCTGAATGCAAAACTCGATGCACTTAAAGGTATATTTTTAAGTAAGAATTTTTCAATTCTGGTTTGAATAGAGTAGTGTGGGGATGAGTGAGCTAGAGAATAGAATGTTTTATTTTTGTTACTGATTGTTGATACTTGATTCTTGGCAATTGGTGGTATAACTCCCCCTGCCTCGAATTCATTTTGAAATGATGTTTTAATAAAAATGTCAGTATAGAAATTTTTATCAATCTTGCTTATTTTTTCTTTCATAAAGCTTCTTCTCCGATACCAAGACCATCTTTACACCCCGTGAGGCTTAAAGCGGCCATCGCGACAATTGGCGGCGGCAAACTAGTGTTTGCAGGGGCTAGGAACGACAATCGTTCAGTGAAACTCCCCTATATCTATCGAAGAAGAAGCTTGCTCTATTATAGATATAATTTCAGGGAAAAGGAAGCGTAAATTCTCGGCTATCTTATCAGCATTTTCTTGCTCTAACTTAGCTATCGTAAAATCCAAAAAACTGGTAACCCAGCCACTAGTTTTTGTGGTATAGGGGAGTAAGAATTTAAGCTCATTGCTTTTATATTTCTTTATTGTGGCTGTAATAGATGGGTCTATTCTTTGACAGCTTTTTTTCAGATTCATTTCTAAACTTATAAGTGTGGCAGTTTTTCCTCCAAAAAGAAGTCTAAATAGGGTTGTAATTTCTTTATTGTTTTTAAAATCTCCTTTAATGCTTTTTTTAATTAAAAAAAGAGCCCTTTTTTTAACCTTGAATACCAGCTTTTGCTCCACTGGATCTAATATACTTAAATGAGTTGAGAGAACAAAAGCCGAATTTAATATACTTATAGCTCCATCTTTAAGATTGTACGTTCTCATTAAGCCAGCAAACATTTTTTTAGGGTTTTCATTATTGACGTCTAGCTGGTTAAAAACGATATGACAAATCCATCTGTAAAAGTATTTTAAAGAATGCTCATTTATTAATGCACCCTCTATTGTAGTTGTCATATAATTAAGGTTAAATGATTTTAACAGTTTATTGAAATCCCTCACAAAATTTTCAATTTTAAATGTTTTGAAAAACAAGCCATCAACCGACATTTCCTTCTTAGACTTATCCGCTCTTATTATTTCCTTTGCGCTGTCAATTTTTTTTATTAAGGATGGATTATAAAACTTTAAACTGCCTTTTCGTATTAGTTTATTAACTAGAGAAACATCACCATCCAGACTTAATATTTCATTTTTATAGTCAAGCTTAATCACCTTGTCTATATCTTTAACAATTAAAAAAGGAATTGCTGCTTGAGAATAAGTTGGGTTTATATTTCTCAACATAACATCATCACTGGCGTATATGTCAATCCTGCCTAAATCAGGATAAATTCTAGCTAAAGAACTATTTTGGAAGACTTCCATTTCAGTGGAACCTTCTACGAAAAGAATATACTCACTGAAAAAAAGTCTAGCTTCATTATCGCTAAACATATTTATAAAACGCAAATCACTATATTGTGAGTTTAATTTAGATATCTTTGTGGAGTGTTTATTCTTTTTAGAAAAATGCAAAATCTGCTGATCTGTTGAAAAAAGTTTAATAGTTTGCTTTAAAATATTTGGTGCATGGGTGCTGAAAATTAAACAAGGATAAGGTGTTGAGTATTTTCCTGATTCCTTTTCGGGAACGCTTTTTTTATATCTATTATAAGTTGTGTGAATTGTTGTAATAAATTGCTCGCCAAGTTTTGGATGTAGTCCTATCTCGGGTTCGTCTATATATATGGTAGGTGTTATGAACTCGGTTCGTGATAACGAAATGAGCAACTTAATAATTGTTTCAATATATTTATGTGAATTTGTTCCATCAGACTGATGAAGGATATCTTCACCTGAGTTCGTGAAAATATGACCTTTCAATGCTATCTTAATATAATTAATTACTTTCTCTTTATAGGTGTATGGTTTTGTGTCAATTACATCAGTAATGCGAGTGATGTATTTTTTGTAGTCGCCATCTCTAGATGAAATATTTTCATCTAAAAATTTCAGGATTTCATCTTCGCTTATTTTCTGAAAGTTGAAGGAGTTAATGCTACTTATTATTCTCCATATGTCTTCCCAGTTGTATAAATCCATTCTACGTGTGTCTATATAAAAAAAAGGGAAGATAATTTTAATTAGGGATAAAAGTTTTTTATCTTTCGTAGACCATGATATTGAGTCATCATTTGATATTGTAAGTGTTAAGGAATATTCGCTATTTTGTTTTTTTCTTTCGGGTGCGAAAAGTGCGGTGAATTTATTTTTATTTGGTTCTTTAAAAAGAGTGTTGTATATATGTTTATGAAATCGAGAGTTATTATTAGTGCTGGTTACTATTTTCTTTATCCGGGTTGTATCATATGTAATTGTTATTATTCCAGAGGGCGTGTAATTCGAATTTAGAGTAAGAGGAATGCTCCGTTGCTCGTCTAATTTTTCATAAAAGTATTTAAATACTTTTAAAAGATTTGATTTTCCAGAGTTATTTCTACCAATAATCAAATTAAAATCTTCAAAGCTATCAATATATACGTCATCAAAGGAGAGTATGTTTTTAATCCGTATACTTTTTATTCCCATAAGTAATATACCTGCGGTATTATCATGCATATGTGTATAAGTATTAACTTAATTGATTTTTGAAAAAATAATTCAGTTAATAGGTGAATAGAACCCCCTCTGTTATAAATAAGTCTTATTAGCAAGAGAGGGAGAGATTTTACGTTGGTAATAGATATAACAACTAATTTTTATATAAGTACGCTACCGCCCATAGACCTTATTGTTAATGGCCATGAATATAATAATTAATTTTCTTATTGTACCATGTTATCGCTAATGATTTCAACCAAATTTTTAATATATATTTGATTGTATATATAACACCGATAGTATCTTTGTGTTTGTTCTACATAATTACTAAAAAAAGCAAAACTTCAAAGTGAAGAGTTTTTTATTATTATCTATAAAGGATGAACAAAACTATAAGACCATTTTGAATTTACTATAGTAAATTTTTGGGGGCTCCGTATCATTGAGGTATTATTAAATATGGTCGAATTACGATGTTAATCCAAAAATAACTTTTAATGATGGCGGTGTATGTTTCTAATAACCAATCGCTCTATGATATTACTCCTGTTTGTCGTTAAAAGCAGGCTAACATCTTAGATATGAACTAACGCCTCTAGATCCTACCACAACCTATTTCACCACAGCGGAGCAAGGGGCTCCATGTCCAGCTATACAGAGGCAGATTTTTTCTCCTGTATGCTTTCCATTTTCCATATCAGCTTCTGGTAAATCGTGGATTGACCCCACGATAGTAGATATTTCCTGCCCTCATAACTGGACCTGTTCGAAGTCCTTCGGGATGAAATGGCTTAGATGGCTGTGGTGCCGTTCCAGGTTGTAGAAGACCTCAATGTAATCGAGTATATCAGCGCATACAGCACCAGCTCTCATAAAAATATTGGTTTTATTGCCAGCCCTTCACGTTGTGGACATAGAGGTCGATAACCGACTCTTTAACGTGTCACTGCATCCCGCTACATTACATAGATGCTTGAGACGGGCAGAATGATCTGGCCCAGAGCTTCGCCAACACTTAAAATCCAACATCTGCATTATGAGGAAAAGTGGCTCCCCATCTAATAGGCTGTAGCCCAGAGGCGGACGGACCAGCCGGTATTTTATCTGGATGAAGCCGATATCGATCTGAATCCGAAAATTGGCGTGGACTGGATGCGCAAAGGATAACAGAAGCGTATTACGACGCCGGGACAGAACCAAAAACATTATGTGGCGGTATGATGCATTCGGATATGAGGCAAGTCCATTACGTCGGTGGCGTACCGCGCCGACATGTACAGAAAGGCCTTAAACTCGACCAAAAAGATTTATCCTTAAGAAATTGTGGAAAATGGCTTATCAGTGCTATTTCATAATAAACTGCCAAGGAAAAAGAGAGAATAAGATATGCCACACGCTATTATGCCTTGGGCTCAAATTGCACCTAACTATCATCGGAATACGATATTGTTGGGTAATGGTGCAAGCATTGCTGTTTCACCGGTCCTTGACTACGGTTCTCTACTGGCTTACGCCCACAGGGCAGGTCTGCTTACACATGATATGAATCGACTCTTCCAATTTTTCAGAACATCCGATTTCGAGATGATTCTTCGGCTAGTTTGGCAGGCATCCAACGTAAACAGATCACTTCAAATACCAGACAATCGCACACATCAAGCCTACCTGAATGTCAGAAATTGTTTGATTCAGGCCGTTCGTGATATACACCCTGAATATGAGCAAGTTAGCGATAAATTGCCTAATATGTACCAGTTCCTCAAAGGGTTCGATACCGTTTTATCGTTGAATTACGACTTGTTGATCTACTGGACGATGACCTATGGATTCGACATCCAAGATGGTCATTTATTCAAGGATTGTTTCTTGTGGAACGGCATCTTCGACGATGCTTGGTGGAGATTTCGTGATACTTTTAGAGAGCGTACTAACACCTTGGTTTTCTACCCGCATGGAAGCTTGGCCCTGTGCAGAAATGTTGTGGAGCAGGAGTTCAAGATCCACAACGCTGGAGAAGGCTTGCTTGAGGCAATTCTTGAAGAGTGGCGCAGCGAGCAAGCGGTGCCGCTGTTTGTTAGCGAAGGAACGATGCAGCAGAAAGTATCTTCTATCCAGAATAGCTACTATCTGTCCACCGTGTACCGGGAGGTACTTACGTCGCAGCGACCCTCCTTAACGATACTTGGTTGGGGGCTTGGAGAACATGACCGTCATATTCTGAAGCGGATGCGCGGAACCGGCATCCAACGTGTAGCGGTTTCCGTTTATCGCTGGAATCAGGTCTATTGCAACCATGCGTATCAGGTTATTCAGGACGATCTAGGGCCTGTTCGTGTTGATTTTTTTGACAGTGAAAGTCCTGGATGTTGGGTTCATCCGGTGCAGCCAATTTTGCCCCGATTTTAGACAACTCGCGGGATTAACGTGGTTGCCTGAGCGAGGACAGCTACGGAGATTGAAACTGGGCGCGGCGAATCACAACATCGCCCAGTTTTTTTAAAGCCACCCCGTGGGCAATCTGACGTCGGGCCGGAGGTGTCAGGATACGGAAAACTGGCTAAGCCTGTCAGGGATAAGCGAATAGCAAATCTGGAGCAACCAGACCCGCGAAGGGGAGGTACATATACTATTCGATAAAAAACGCTGGATCGTCACCAAGTCATTGGTGACTTCCCATTTGTATACACATTTATTGTGCAGGGTCGGCTATAAAAGGGAACAAACCGTAACGGCCATGATGCGGATTCTTGCCAAACATAAGAGACTGCTCACGCTTCATGATTGCATCAGGCGGGTCGGTGTTCTCAACAACGATGACTTGGGTGTCCTCAGGCAGCGCTTCAAGGTACGCGTAAAACTGATCTTTAAGGTCAGTACCGGTCAAATCATATTCTGTTCCATCTGGCTCTCTGTATGCCAGCAATGGAGAATCGAGTACAACGAATCCCGTGTGTGGTGTGTGGCGCTCACGGCAGAAAGCAAGCAGCCCGAGGGTGAAAGCTGCATGCGTAATGGCGCGAAGGCCCTTACCAAAAGCACTACGCGACTTTCCAGCAATTACAAGATCTCGAGACTTGGAATCGAAGTACACATCCCCAACCTCTGGGAAGTGCCAACCAGTCAGTATGCCTTCAACAGTCTTAGCAAAACTATGGGCCACAGTGCTTGAGAGATCTGCGTTAGTAACCACCCCAGCCTTCTCGTCCTCAGTGCCCTTCTCAAGATCAGCCCGACGGCGCTCCATGTCTTGAACAGTGGCATAGAGTGCCAGCGCTTCGCGTACCTCGGCCCGCTTGTCGGCAAAGTCTGAATAGGACTTGCGAAGGGTCGAGAGCTTGGGAGCGAGGAATTCTTCAACTGACTCCGAAATCGACTCTAATTCTCGAACAACAGTGGGTATTCTGCGATCAAAGTTGGCGCCTTCGCGCTCAAGGCTTTGGACGGTAGCTACAAGTTCCGTGCGCAAAACTTCGATCTTGGCAATCTCCACACGTGCAGCCTGAACGACGGCATCAGTATCTCCATTACACCCAGTATCGGGGGGATGATGATCGGGGGCCGCTCCGCAAAGAGGACAATGCCCGGCACTCAGTACGCTAAAGAGCGTCCCGCCTTCTTCAATGGCACGTAGCCTTTCAATATCGGACAAGTAGTGTCTATCAAGCAGCCTGAATCGCTCAAGCATCGCACTTACCTCTGCACGTCGCTCTCGGCTTTCTTCCAGTTTTTTGCGTAATTCTCGTCGCTTCCCGGCAGCCTCCTGAAACTCATCTTCGGTGGTGTTTACCTGGGCCGCCTGTTGACGAAGTGAGGTGTTAATCTTCTCTAGCTGCTCCTTGAGTTCCTTAGGACTCTTTGTCAACTCCTTGAGCCGGTCACCATAGTCTTCAAGAAGCTGATCGAGAAGACGCAATTGTGCCTTGCGCGATAACTCTTCCGGCTCACTCTTATTACTGGTGGCGACCAATGCGGAGTCGTCTGCTCCGGTTAAAAGTAACTTGAATGTGGCCAAGTTCGGCGTGTTGGCGGTGGGATTGCCATCAATAAGCGGTGAGCTTTGTTGTGTGATCTCCGTCTCATCGACGATCATCAAACGCGCAATGTTGCGAAAGCTTAAACTGAGGGTTTCGTTCCGGGAATTTTTGCGAACACGCTTTCCACCAAGGCTACATAGATCCAGCAAGAATGATGAAAGGTTCGTATTGTTCTTATCGCTGTGTTTTTCGTCAAGCTGCGTATACGGAATTTCGTTTGTTGGTGGCGTCTGGTGCAAGTCTTCGTAGAGCCGAAAACCACCGCCATCTATGCTGCGCCAGAGTGTAAATGACTTCCCATCAAGGGTTTCAAGCCCCAATAGAACAAGGTCGTAGCCAACGCGCTCAGGGATATCACGCAGAGGCGGCTTTCCACCGAGCATGAAGTCGATGGCTTCGACAATGAAAGATTTTCCAGTGTTTGATGCGCCGTAAATGACATTGAGGCCAGTACCGAAGGTCACTGTAGCGGGTGGCTTTTGTGGCCCAAAAAAACCGAGAAAGCGCAAGCGTAAGCCGGGAGTTACTGTCGTCATGCATCACCTCCTAAGCTTTGCTCAATGCTCTGAAACTGTTCGACCCATTTATCGAAGAAACGGCGCATCATGGCTTTGAACTGTTCATCCGTCAGATCACCAATAGTTTCGACAAGCCATACAGCGCGATCCTTCAGGGACAGCAAATAGTTGGAAGATACTGATGACAGGAACGTTGCAGCATTTTCACCCGCGCCGTACTTGATTCCCTCGGATGTGACTTCGCGCTCAACTAGGTCACGGGTCATCATCAGAAGCAGTGATTGCTCAACTAACTTGCGGCGCACGAGCAATTCAGCAGAGCGCATTGGCGTCGGTGGGTGCAAATTGTCTGGTCCACCAATATCGCCCGTGTGAACAAGAAGGTAGTCAAAGGCCACAAGCCGCTGGAGGTCGTAGGTTTGCGGATAGGCAGCACCCAGAATCGAGACCGCACGTATACCCGCCTCAAGTGGGCTATTGAAGGTAATTGGCTTATGTTCTTGGCTCATGATCGTGTCCACCGAAGGCGCTCTTCGTTCACAAGTTGGTGGCAGATTCCGTCTCTATCCTTGGGGTTAGTACAAATGATGAGGGCGTTTGCCGTAATTTGCATGTCGCGGGCAGCCTTGGTGACAGCGCAGACCTTTTCGTAGCCGTCAGCATGGTTCCCGTCATGTGTATCAATAACGCCATCATGAATGTCATCCAGCAAAGCTTCGAACGTGCCTGGCGGGACACTATCACGTGCGAAGACGCGCAGTGACTCAGCCTCATAGAACGCCTCGCGCTGGCGACGGAAATGATCCTTGAGTTTCGGCAAGGGCAAGGCCGAAGGGTCAGTCACTATTGTTCCTGTGTGTTCGCTGTATGCGCCGAACAACTGCGTCACATAGCGGCTCTCGGTGGCGGCAACTTCTTGGGGCGGCTTTTCAGATGCAGGCCGCGTTGGTAGTCCACCACCAAAGCGCGCTGTGTGAACCGGTGTGGCTCTGTGATCGTCAACAAGCTGAAGCGCAGTCTTGGCGTCGAAGATGGTAAAATCGAATGAGTCTACATAGGCACGAAGCTTCGCGTCGAGTAACACTTCTTGTGTGCTAGTGATTGCATTTTTCACATGCTTATCCCAGTTAGCTAACAATTCCTCACGCAACTTCGTGTCATTCGAAAATAGGCGGCTAAGCGACGTACCAGCACCTCGTGGCGAAACAAAGTAGTAGCGACGAGGGACCGTATATTCACCTTTGTACGAGTACCAGATGATCTTCCCGAACTCAACCCAAACATCACTAGGCCTGATGGCATTGCCGTAGTGCTTGCATTGGAAATTGTCCCAAACCCCCAGCAGGCGTTCATCACCAACGAACCCGGCGGCATCAATACCCATATCACCAGCACCAGAGAAACGCAGGACGTGTTCATACTTCGTCGTGAGGCAGTAATAAGCCCATTCCTCGACGAATCCCTCCCACTCGTCTGGTGAGTAGGTCAGTAGTCTTTGCTGCGGTGGAAAAATGGGGCCGTTCGCCACCTGAGCTGCCGTAACAGCGGTTGCTGGGCTCGGCGGCTTATTGATGTCCATCCAACTCGCAGTCATAACGCACCTTGTGCTTGGCTATCGTGTGGGCAGAAATACGGGTTTTTGTGTATCTGCGCAGCCTGGACTTTCTTTGTGAAGAACTCTGAAAGGTCGTCTTGCTGCTCAAGCAGACGGACGATCTCATGAAGCGTGGATAGGACTACAACTTTGTGTTGCAGAAATTCACGTGCCGTAAGAATGGCTGGTTCTGTATAGTCACTGGCAGAAATGAAGATACCTCGAACCTCGGCACGCGACATGAGGCGAACAAGATGCTCTGAAATCTCAGGCTTACCCACCGGATTGCGATACCATTTCATTTCAACGAAATACAGAACACCACTGAGTTCAATGATCCCATCAATCTGCTCGACGATCCCTTCACCAGCCTCACCAACCAAATGAAAGGATTTACGAATGAGAACACCGTAGGCTTGAAAAAGATTGTTGAGAGCCGTCTCCAGCAATTTTCCTCTTTCCTGTGCAGTCGCAGTAGTGCCAAATAATTTATATAAACCCTGCTTGGCATTCTCGATTCTATAACTACGATCACGTTTTTCTGCTGCGATCCGCTGTGACTCAGCGAGGCGGGTTTGCCGTTCTTCTTCGCGGGCATTGTTCATGCGCGTGAAAGCGTCTTTTTGGTTGACGACTTCGCGGATACTGGCGACAAGACCTTTGGCCTTAAGTTGGTCTGCGGGCCAGCACGAATCAAAGTTCGCAAAGTCCACCACGCGCCGCAGCACCTCGCGCCGTTCACGGAGAGCGTGTTCCCCCTTCGCGTTGAGGCGTTCAAGTACCGTGCGAACCATCTGGTACTTGTTGACATCCTTTGGTGCAGCCCTCAAGTGAACTGCAATGTCAGAAGTTATGTTGTCAGGTACTCCTGCGCCCCGGAAGAAAACCAGCACATCCTGCTTAGAGCGATTGAGCAACGGCACAACATCCACCAGGAGATTGAACAGCTCCGGTGGATAGTGAAATATGATGTCTGAAGGTGCATCATTCATGCGCTACTTCCCTCCAAATACACTCATCAATGTAAGCCCTTCCGTCATAAATCTTCCCAATTCAGGCTTCGTATGCTTGTTAATCTTACAATAGTAAACAGTTAGGCCAGTAGGGAGCGATCTGATAGCCATTCCTGATTCAGTTTCGACAAACTCCAAATCGTACAGTGCCTACAAGTGCATCCAGAACTGCGAGTAATCGCTGAACCAATGAGCAAGCCGTAGTGCTTAGTCGCTGGTAATACTGCGTTTGCCGATGATGATCTGGGTGTTCCATTGGCTGGGACACCAAGTTGGCGCGCTAGCTCAATCGTTAACACACCACCAGCATCATGCCATTGTGTGAGAACTTCATTTGGGTGACGGGCAGCTGCGGTCATATTATGCCACAAAAAGGACAGGCTATTACTCAACGGTAAGGGTTTTGAGGATGTACGTCAATCGTACATAAATTGAGTATAATCAAATACAATAAAAGTAAGCAGCGCATACAGTCGGTATTCCAAAGCGTAGGGAACATGCTGCCACGGAGAATTCAACATAGATCACAGCAAAATGGGGGCCGAAGCTCCCTGCGATCAAAATAACCCCCATTCAGCGAAGGACACCGTGGACTCACCTCCGAAGTAAAGTGAGCCAATGTACGCATGTCGACTATTCCCAATCCTTTTTTAATCTGCACCCTCATCACCTTGCCAGCATGACTGGGCTCAGAGATACCACTCGGATGATTATTTGCAAGTATCACCGCTGCAGTGTTAACCCCCAAACCATTTCACCGCTGCGAACTAAGGGGCGCTAAGTCCGGCTATGCAGGGGCATAGTTTTTCCTCCTGTGTACTTTTCGTTCTTCATATCAGCTTCCGGTTAATCGTTTCCCAACACAACCCGTCCAGCAAGGGTAAATGGCACGCATGCTGCGCCCTTGCTGGACGGAACGATGCCGGGAAAGCGAACCGTCAGGCGATACGAAGACGAAAATCACACACTGACGGAGAAAAAACCATGACGATTTCCCTGCATACCCAGACTAGCGCCCCTAACATCACAGCGGCGACCAGCGTATCCCCGCTGGACCCGTCAGGCTCCTCAAAAACGAAATTTTCTAAAACCAGAGCCGACATTTATCAGACCGTTACCAACAACATCATTGCAGCACTTGAAGGCGGTGTAAAACCGTGGTCCTGCCCGTGGCAACGCGTATCCGGCATATCTGGTCTGCCATCGAATTACGCCACCGGCGTAGCCTACAGCGGTATGAACATCATGTTACTGTGGTGCAGCGCATCTAAGCAGGGTTTCAGCGATTCACGCTGGATGACCTACAAACAGGCACAGGTAGCAGGTGGACAGGTTCGCAAGGGGGAACATGGTACAACAGCTATTTTTTACACCACGCTGGAGAAGGAAAACGACGCCGGAGAAGTTGAACATATCCCGATGCTGAAAACCTTCACCGTGTTTAACGTTCAGCAAATCGACGGCCTGTCCCTGACAACTGAAACTGTCAGCCCGGAAGCAACCTTTGACCCGTTGCCGCAGGCTGAGAACCTGTTGCGGAAGAGTGGCGCAAACATCATCGAGAAAGGACAAAACGCCTTTTTCAGCCCATCAACAGATGAAGTCTGGCTACCGGAGCGCCATCTGTTTTCGGATGCGGCTAATTTCTACGCTACAGGTCTGCATGAGCTGGTTCACTGGAGTGGTGGCAAAAAACGTCTGAACCGTGAAATGAAAGGGAAGTTTGGCAGTGCGGATTATGCAGAGGAAGAACTGGTAGCAGAGCTGGGAAGTGCCTTTCTGATGGCGGATCTTGGGATTGAGGGAGAGGTACAACATGGAAGCTATATTGCTTCCTGGCTGAAAGCGCTAAAAAACGACAAGCGTTATATTTTCAAAGCGGCCAGCGCAGCCTCTAAAGCACATCGTTACCTGATGGATAAACTCTGAGACCGGAATCAGACACCGCAAGGGAATGCGGTTACATGGCTTTTAACCGGCAACGCTGCAAGGCGCAGACTGAGGCGGAACGCAGCACAGCGAGTACCGAACAGTCTGCGGCTCGCAGTGGAATAAAAAATTTCCGGCCTGGCGGTATCGCCGCCAGGCCGGTGAGGCCATCACGATGGCCTGAGTAAAAGCTTACGTATAGCTGCCTAATGACAGGTGTTTCAGTTCATCAAAGGTATAAATGCGAAACACCCTACGGTGGCGTTCTTCCAGCGGGATGTGCTGATGGTTGATGATGACATGCCTGATACTGTCAAACAGCAGTTCAAGCGCACGCTTCTTCTGTGGATCGGGCACAACATAAAAAATGTAAATCCAGTACTTGTTTGTTCGGGCCAGCAGGTGGCTGGCGATAATCGACTGGTAGCGGGCTCGGGTTTTCAGGCGGCGCTCGGTTTCAATGGCAATAACGTTACCGTCAGGCAGGGTCAGTAACCCGTCCGGGCGATGTTTTACCTGATACTGGCTGAGAAAGCTGGCACGGTCGCCGTTAATCCATCCCGAAGCACCTTTCTTCTCCAGAATAAGCCTGGCGGCCTGATTATCAAGATGGTGCTCCAGTGTCCAGCCGGTGATTTTTGATGGTTCAAACCGCGCAGGAAAGATTTTATCATTCGGGGTTAAGACCGCCGCCAGCCCGTCGCTGGTGATCCCCCATAATGAAATCTTGATTGTCCGTGATTCAAGCATATGCTTCTGGATTAACCCCATTCGCTCCATTTTTGCAAGCAGCGAATAAAGCGACTTATGATCTCGGAAGCTAAATAACTGCATCAGCGTTTTAAAATCACTGTAGGTTTCTTCTTTCAGGAAGTTCAGCAGTTGTCTTATTTTCTCGCTGTTGCGCGTCTGGCGCTCGTGATATGACGAAATCAGCATAACCACTCCTTAAAAATCCAGTGGGGAGAAGTGTTCTTCATCATCAGATTGGGACTTTGCCGGTTTTACTTCGCTTTCGTCGAAGAAAAGAGCCGGATGGGTTGTCATCACATCCGGCATGGCTGGTTTATCATCCTCGCCAAAATCCAGCATGATCTTCACCGGGGCTGCCGCTGCGGCAATATCAGGGGAAACCGAGAAGATTTTTAGCTGACGCTTTCTGACCTTTATCGGTGAAATCAAGGAGGCAGAAGGTAGCGTTTTTGTCGTAAAGATAAAGCTGACAAAATCGGGCAGGTTCAGGATCATATTGCTGTCAATAAAGAAACGTTCGGCCTGGCGGATTGTGCGCTCACTGTCGATGGTTTCTGTCAGCATATTATCCGTCTTAGCCTTGCGGAGTTCGTCATCCACCAGAATCGTGCCTGACATTCTTGCCACCCAGCCTGCCGTATCCGGATCCATAACCCGGTAAACCAGTTTGAATTTGGCATTTTCAACGACCGCACCGACAACGGCGTCACCTTTCAAATCTGCCGGGCAGTCTTTTAAATCGGCGATGGACTGGTGGTCCATAATAATGTGTACGCCTTTATCCCGCGCCGCGCCTAAACCTTCCAGCGCTGGCCTGGATAAATGGTATTTCAGTTCGGAAAGATAAACAGCAATGGGGCGGGGTACGTCTGTTACACGGTCGCGCCTTTCTGCTAACTGGTAAAGGCGAACCAGCAGCATGCGCTGGGCGGTAATAATTTTGCTGTTTCGCATGGAGCCGACTACATAACAGCAGCCGCCCTCATCAAATATGTGCTTAAGCGAAAAGCCTTCTGGTGAGTTAATGGCATTGAGTAATGCCAGTTCCTCAATCTTCCCAAAGAACGCTTTGATTTTTTCGGCAATACCCTGAACGTAATCACCGTTATAAATATCACGGAGAGTTGCCGATGGGTTATCACTGACAAATTGCGCGGCCATACGGGCGGCTTTTCGGTCATCAATACGATAGAAGTCCGATTCCTGCCCTTTTTCTGCCAGGCTGAAACCGGCAACGAACAATTCTTCCAGTTCATCTGGCGTAATATCTTCAATCAGGTTTAGCTGGTATTGCTGTTTTCGCAGGTCAATTAAGGCAAAGGGTTTTCCTGCATCCTCGCAGGCTTTGCGGTAAAGGTGTGGTGCCCATTCATCGTCTTTGGGGTCCATAACAAAAACGCCTTCACCGGCAATAATACTTTGATATAGCAATATCCCGGCAGCTACCCCTTTACCGGCTCCGGTGGTGCCAATAATATCCGCGTGCTGTTTCTGCCAGTCTTTTAACGGGAGATACATTGGTTCGTTCTCCCTGTCCATGCCAGTAAAAATGCCTTTATTCAGGTCGATATAATCCAGCGGATCATAATGCAGTGTTTCGGGCAGCAGGGACTTTACGGTGCGGACATCGGTGCGCAATTCCCGTTCAAGGGTGGTTTTTTTAACAAGGCGTTTCTTTATTTTGTCCAGTTCCGGCGTGAATATCCGGCGAAGCATAATATGAAAAATAACCCCGGTTACAGTGAATGCAATCCGTACTGACCAAGCCAGTACCGTATTATCACTGCTGGGTCTGATCTTATACAACCACTGAAAGGGTCCGATAACGACCGGAGCCAGTGTGCCGGAGAGAAAACACAGCAGGGAAAAAGCGATAATCAGCTTTTTCCATAACGGGGCTTTCTGCCGTTCATCGCTTTTCATCGACGCAAAAAACGGCATCGTCAGCCCCGCTAATAACGCCAGCACCAGTTGTTGCTGTTGCACAAAAGCGAGCAGCGCCAGCATCCCGTTCACTATCGGCGACAGTGAAGCGGCAAGCTTATTTAAAATCATGATACCTCCCTCGTCAGCTATTCACCCCATAACATCGCCCCATCAATTCGCCCCACGGTGTCGGGCGAAAAGGCGGGGCGAGCGTATGGGGTAAAGAAGGTGGCCGCTGTGCGGCCATGTGCAGGAAAGCATGCTTTCCTGCACGACACGGCGTGCGCCAGTACATGCGGGCTGGACGCCCTTATTGCCTGTCGCATGGGGGTAATGTCGCGGCTGAACGTCGCGTCAAAACCCCCGGGGTCAACGGCGGCACACCGTCGCACGCTACGCGCGACCAACCCCTTTAAGACGCGCGTTTAGCCTATTTTTTCTTCGCAAGCTCGAAAAAATGGGAACGCTGCTTTAAAGGGGTTGGTCGCGCCTAATCGGCATATTCCCCGCCGGGGCGGGAAATATAGCCTGGCTGCGACGGTGTGCGGGGCAAGCCCCCCACAAAAACCGGCACGTGGGCGTGCCTTATTGCTCGCTGGGGCGGCAAAATTTTTGCGGCTCCCCCCGGCCCGCTTCAATTCGCTGGGGCGAATGTTCGCGGGTGGACGTGGATCCTGAAAATTAGCAATTTCTCCGAAATTGAATTTTCTGTCCACGTTCCACTTCATTATTTTTCGTCTTAACAATTTCTTCGAAATTGAAGCCAAAAATAATGAAGCCTTAAAAACCCGCCGCCTGTCAGCCTGTGTGTTGCACAATACATTTTTGTTCTGTGTGATTACATCTGTTCGCGGTATATTTCAGCCCTGCACTCCCTTTCAGCTTCCAGTGCTTCACTGTAGGACGCATCATCAATTTTCGTGCCTTTGCTTTCGGCATAGCGTCGTAATTTATTTGCGTCAGCTTCATTAAGTTCTAAAAGATGATCGCGCAAAAGACCGATAAGCCTGCTTTCGTATATCTCATAATACAGCCCACAACCACTGTGGGCTTCTTTAGATAACGTGTCATATATCAGGGCTACCGATATCCTGTCCTGATTACGAGAATGTATATTTCGGATAAATAAGTCTTCTTTTTGCATGTTGCACCTTTTACAGTAAACAGGGGGTGTTATGCGGATTATTACTATCCTCTGACCTTGCCGAACTTAGATAGTATTTTATTTACTGCCTCCGGGTCTGCGCTGGGACATTCACCAAGAAATGCTTTTCTCGCATTCAACGTATGGTTAGGTAAGAAACCATGTTTATTCTTTTTGACTATATTAAAGAAAGCCTTTTCTGCTGAGCGGCATTCACTTCCACCACTATTACCCGTTGCTTTTCCGTACATGCAAAGAACAACTTCGCACGGGTCAGCGGCAAAGGAATAAATTGGGGTTCCTGCGGCCATACATAATACAGCCGCCGCGATAACGGTTTTATTCATGGTGAGTCCTTATTAGGTTGTGTTGCTTAAATTGATTAGCGAGAGAAATAAATAGTGGTTTCTCTGCACGTCAGACAATTAAAAACAGGCTGGTATTCAATAACACCTTTTGCTCCATTCTGCCGAAGCCAGTTTTTGGCATTAAAGAAATCAGTGCCGGATTGTGCAGTGACGACAATTCGTGTTGAGTGGGCGACTGCGTAAAATACGGCTGGAGTCCATATTGTATTGTATTGTAGAAACTTTGTGCGCTGATTGATGATGTCCATTTACTGTTAACTGTCGGGGAAGGGACCATAACGTTATTGTCGCTCCATTGCGGTAAACTGGTATTTAATGGGGCGGCGGCTTTATCCCAATCTACAGGAACGGGAGGCGGTGGCGATGAACATCCGGTAACTATTGCTGCCAACATGATTACTTTAATTTGTTTTATCATGCTTTCATTTCCTCAAAATACTGGTTTCGATGAATTGGACGGAAATAAATGTCATTCATACGGCGGACATTTCCGTCTAAATCAATGCTCACAATCACGTCCAGGCTATCCAGAACCTTACGTAACATAAATGTATAGGGGAGCTGGGCGCACTGTGGATTTTCATAGCAACGGGTAATAAACCCATCTATAGCTTCTTTCGCTGATCCTGCATGAATGGAGGTCATACTCCCTTCATGGCCGGAACCTGTTATTTTAAGGAAGTCCCAGGCTTCCGCACCGCGAACCTCTGTTAATAAAATGCGGTCAGGGTTCATACGGTAATTCCAGCGTAAAAGGCTCGCCGGGGTAACGATAGAACCTTTTTCATCTGATGATTCTGACGGATAAAAAAGATGGACGTAGTTTTTATGGATAAAGAACGTGATTTCCGGGTTGTCCTCAATTGTTGATATCCGAAGATGTACCGGAATATAACCTATCAACATTTTCATATAGGTAGTTTTCCCTGTACTGGTTTCCCCGGCGACCGCGAGAGTTTTACCGTACTCGACGCATTTCTCCATAAACAAAGGAATGTTTTTTGTATTGTACAATGCAATTAATTCCTCGTCGTGCGTCTCCGTTTTTTCCTCGCCTGTTACCCGGTTATAAAACCCCGCATCGATATATGACTGATGCGGGATTTGTACCTTTGATGGCTTACGGATGGTGATAGACACCGTATCGCGCTCACAGGCCGGAGGAACAATCACCTGGCACCGTTCGCCGGATTCCAGCGTGGCTGACAGCCCCGGCTTAATATCTTCGATATTGTCGCCGTGGTGTTTTGCCAGGCACCGGGCAAAGTTGTAGCAATCCTCATAGTTCAAAGGAACGGCATGTTGCTCCCACACGCCGTTGATTTTTGTGTACAGTTCACCTGGACGGTTGACGGCGATTTCCGTCAGGCCGGGAAGCTCCAGAAAGTCGCCAAAGAAACGTTGTTTATAGCGGTCGAGGGAAATATTCTTAGCGGTCATTTTTCAACCTTAGTGTATAGATGTTGGAAAAATCAATATCCTCGCCTGTGATCAGATTGATGATCTCGCCCTGATTCTTATGGAGCGTTGGGGGAATATTGATGCTGTTTTCCAGAGTGGTACGAGCCATATCTGCCATAGCCTGGCGACTGTTTTCCGTATAGTCCGTATTGCGGTCTTTTTTACCTGCGCTGTTGGATGCCCATGCGGCAATATCGGGGATCATGCCAACCATTAATGCGCCGCCGAATCGCTCCCAGAAGTGCGAATCTATCCACCCATCAACGCCAGCCTCGCCCAGCTCGCCAGCCGCGCTGGTATCAACCAACGGGATATCGAGATAAGGTGGCTGGCGGGTGCGTAGCTTCGTCGCAATGATGAATGCCCGCCCTTGCCCGTGCCTCATACCTTCTTCCGCTATGGCGCGGTAAAGTAATGATGCGGTAGTGCCTTTCTCTATCAGCTTCGTGTTGCCGCTGGCGCTCCAGATGTCAGTAGTGACCGTACAGCGAAGTTTCCCCGCCCGGTCAGATACAAAGCGGCGATCCAGTGAGCAGGGGATCGAGGTATTTTCCGGGATGTACAGGTCAGGGTTATAGGGTATGCGCCGTACTGGTGCGGGGCTTTGTCCCTGCGACGGTGCGGTGGTATTTTGCGGCTGGCCGGGAGGTGTGGCCGCGCTGCTGTCCTGTTGTCCGGTGGTTGTTGCCGATGTCAGCGTCATTTCCTGCTGCCGGGTTTTTACCTGGTTCTGTGTGGTGGCCGAACCATCACGGCGAATAAGGAAGCTGGCTTTGTTGAGTTCTGGCGGGGCAGCCGCCTGCCCTGTTCCCCCCGCGCTGCTCTGGCCGTTATCCTGTTGCTCTGGCTCTTCTTCGGCTGTATCGATGGACATACCGAGATCGTTACGCTGCCGGTAATCGGTTTTGTTCGTCTGCGGGGCTGTGTCCTGTTTCTTTTCTTCCGTAGGCTGCCACAGGATATTGCGATAAACCCAGTTACCACCCCATGCCAGGAAGATAAGCGCGACCGCGACAATGGCAAGAAAGGCGGTTGCTTTGCCCCGTTTGCGCTTTTTCAGCTTGTTAACGGCGGGTTGTACCGGGTCTTTCTCTTCGTCGTCCTGCGCGTTGAGAAGCTCTGCCTCCCTTTTTACGCGGGCTTCCCGCTCAAGCGTGGCAATATCATCCTCAGCGTGTGCCGGGGATGCCTGCGCTTCATCCGGCACAGGCACTTTGTTTTCGTCGTTCATCTGCATGTTTCCTTTTATAAAAATATAAAACTATTTTTATAGATTAATTGGATTCCGGTTTTTCCACTCTTTCCACCTGCCGGGATACGGTGGAACCATCGGCGGCGTGTACCTTGCCAAATCCGCTATTTTCCAGACCTACAACGGCATTACCGGAACGCAGTACCAGGCGTGGCGTCACCTCCTGAATCACCAGTACGGTGAAGTCGCCTTTCTTCTGGATACTGCTGTTAACCGCATGCTCTTTGCCGTTCAGCTCTTTGGTGACAGAAGGAATGGACTTAGACGGGGAGAAGCCCACGAACGTAAAGCGGCCATCGTCATAAGCAAAGTCGGGAACTATGTTGAAACTGCCTTTGCCCGGATATTTGGTGTAACTCCAGTTGCGGGGCGTCTGCGCCGAGTTCAGCGCTTTCTGGACGCTGGCCTGTTGCTGTTTCTGCTCCCACTCGCGCTGTCTGGCCGTCGCCTCCCGGCTCGCTTTGTCCCGTTCTTCGCCCGGATAGCGATAGCTCACCTGAAAAGCGGGTTGCTGTGCCGATTTATCATCGATGACGTTCAGCTCGACGTTGTACAGGCGCTTACTGGTGACAACCAGCATATTGGTATGCCAGTCCCGGCTGTTCGGGGGGATCACGACCTGCGTTGTGTTGCCATCTTCTCCGGGCGCTCCCTGCGTGAGCGCAACCGGGCGAACGTTTACCCGGTTTGCATCCGGCGTTGCTTCCCACGCCTCATCAAAGCCGGGTTTGGCGCTTATGACCGCCTCATCGTTATCAAATACCAGCGTTGTCATAAAGCCGGGTTTGGTGTTAACGACGGTGACGTTCTGAGGGTTATAGATAACCTGCTGAACACGGGAGTCATAGCGGCTTGCCTGTGGTATGGCCGCACCCCATGCCGCGCCGCACATCATCAGTGCCAGTGCGGTAAACGTTAACTTTTTCATCATTCACCTCCCCGGATTTCGCGGTCGGTCTGCCAACTGGTGACGGTAAAGCCGAAGTAGTTGATCTCGCGTTCCGCATCGCTCATGTCCTTGTCAGGGTCTGAATGGAATGTGAACCGGGCATCCCAATACTCGTTGCGGGTGCTGTTATCAGCCAGACGGCGGATAATCTTCTTGTAGCGAACAGTGGCGACTTTATCGGGGGCTGTTCCATCGGTGATCTGGTTGGACAGGATCTCCACTTTCACGGTGTGCGCACCGTTCTTATAAACCTTGTCCGGGGCGTTTTTTCCGGCGTAAAGCGCCAGATAGTCATCGTTTACCTGGGGAGCGTTGTAGACCTGTACCGTCTCGTAGTCGTCCTGCAAAGAGGGATAGACATACCGCTCACGTACTTTGACGTAGTTTGCGGCCATCGCCTTTTGATAGGCTTCTGTTGCGGTCAGGCTGGTTTTCGATGTCCGGGTAACATGTTCCACCCGTCCTGTGTGGTTATCCACGGTATACAGATCAACGTCTGTCTGTTTTAGTGGCAACATCACGACCACGGCGACGAGCGCCAGTACCGCAATCAGCAGACCCACACCGCCAACAACAAAACCGGCTTTCGTGGCGCGTTTATCCCGGTCAATCATTTGCTGCTCAAAGGTGCGGGATTCAGCAATTAATTTCTGTTCATTCATGACTGTTTAACTCCGCCATAATTTGAGATGTGTTTACGGGTTCTCCCTTACCGCTAAATGCAGATGGAAGCGTGTTCTGGGCGCAGCCAGAAAGCGCGCATAGCAAAGCCAGCGCAATCAAGCGTTTCATCAAATATTTCCTCAATTGAATTAAAAATATGAAAATATAATTATATTTTCATAAGTTGGCACTTTGGGGGGATGGACTGGAGACGTCTTAGCTATTGAACTTCTTAACTGCGGATTCTCTCGACTGTGCCAGCCTCCGCGCTTCGTTCCGGGCTATCATCTGCTCAATCGCGTATTTACGCGCTTTAGAAGCGTTATAGCCTAACTCACCTCCAGGCTTGCCGGGCTTACCTGCATTCGCATCCTTCCAGCCCTGAATGTTGTCCTGGGTGGAACGTTTGGTTTCTTTAATTGCACCTCCGGCTAGCTTCCCGGCACCAAAAGCAGCAGCACCGATACCTACAGCGGCCAGCCCCTGCATGGATACGGTAGCACTCGCCCCGGCCAGTGCTGCGGCCAGTTTTGCGGAGAGATAAACCAATATTGCCGCACAGATACCCGCAAGACAGACTTGTGCTCCTAATTCAACAATTGTTGAACTGTCCGCGACCTTCGTTGCCTTGGTAAGGACTAGGTTTAAATAATTCACTACAATTCTTAAAGAAAGAGCTGAAAGCATAATGGTTAATATGGCTGCAAATATATTTTGTAGCCAGTTATTGAACATGGTGCGGAGAAAACCATACATAAGGCAAAAAATAAATATAGGTGCTGTAATACTCAGTAATAAGATCATGACTTCCGCTATCATGGAAACAAACGCGGTGATAATCATTAAGACGAATATCCCAAGCCAGACATAAAATTGAGCAGTCATTCCCTCATCTTTTATATAAGTGGAATCATCCATGTCGTGTAATGTTTTACCTAACACCTTTGCTTTATTCCATAAGGTGTCTAATAGCTGCCATATATTATCACTGCCAGAAAAACCCTCCTTTATTCCGTTTATGGCATCAATAACGCCATCGAGGTAGCCACCTAAATTAGCTACAAAGGACAGGATGATCGCCATCCTCATGATGTCCCACATCGTGTCTTCCATCGGCGTAGAGAGCTTACCAGCCAGAGTCTGGTATCCACGCCACATGATGTAGATGGTAGCTGACGCTGCTGCCAGCCCCATCATCATAGAAGAGTACGACATCATTAATCCTTTTGTGGCGTCCGTTATTCCTCCTATTAGGTATTTCTCAACCCCAACAAAAAGACCGCCACTCATATATTACTCCTCTAAATTATTTAAGTCTGGAGTTGGTGCGTTTAGCTGCTTTATTTGATAGTGGGCTTCATTTGCATTCTTGCAGTTTTCAGTAGCATCACCACTCTTTTGGCACTTTTCATAAACGAGTTTTAATTCATCAGGGTGTTCCTTATACCATTTTGTTGTTTTAGCTTCCTCCTTGCATCCAATAACAGAAAAACACAGGGTGAGCGTCGAAATTAAAATAATTTTTTTTGATAACATAAAAACCTCATAAATTATTAAGGTCAGCAGTTGGCGCGTTTAACTGCTGTTGGTTCCACTGTTTAACGCGCTCCGCCTCAAGCACTTTTTCGCGTTTATCTGCTGCTTTCACACTCATTTCCCACTGAGTGGTAAGCGTGTTCAGCATGACAGATTTTAGCTGAATACTGTTTGCAAGGTCTTGAGATTCTTTCGAATCTTTGGCTAGCGCAACTCTGTTGGAGAGGCTGTTGATTTCTCCCAGGGCCTGGCTTACCTGATTCTGGATCTCGTCGGTCTGCTCAAGCTGGATAGCTTTATTGATGACCTGTTGTTTGCACACGTTGGCATAACTCTCCGAGCGTTCGGCTTTGCAGGTATCAAAAATTTTATATTTTTCGTACAGCGCATCGAACTGCCCGGAGGAGCCGCCGGAGAGAAGCAAATCATTCAGAGCCTGTCCCGGCTTGCGTAGTTTTTCGAGATCGGCTTTCAGGCTTTTGGCTTGGTCAACAAAGCTGGCGATATCTCGAACACCTGTGGCTGTTGCCAGTTGGTCTTTATAAGCTCGTATCTGGTCTTTGTAGTGTTGTGCGGTCTCCATCCATTGCTTCGCTTCTTTCTGCCACTGGCGGACATTTTCCAGTTTGGCCGTGGCATCAAATACTAATATACCTCCCGCTTGTGCCAGAGGGCTTGCAAGCGAACATGCGAAAATTAGCGCGTAAAAGTGAGTTTTCATCCTATATCTCCTTTGGAATCAGAGTGCTTTAGCCAGGTAGGTATCGAGCCATTCATGAGGCTGCATTCCTTCCCGGTAAATCGATTCGAATATTTCGAGGTTGGGGGCATCGCCGCTCATGACTTTGGTATATCTGCCGATACCCGACAGGTCTAGCGTGACACGAGCGGCAAAACGTTTGGTATCGCCGCGCTTGAACTGATTTTTCACCACAACATACTGGCGGGCTTGCGGGTCAAGCCCTTTCACCACGTCGAACACTTCCGGTTCAAACTTCATGTCGTCAACATAATGTGCGCGGTCGGCGTTGGGGTTCGCCGCCAGAATCTGTGTCCCGCACTGCTCAATCACTGCCGGGGCGATATCATCTTTGATGATCTCAGCCGGGGATTGAGTGCCGACGACCAGCATCCCGTTCAGCTTACGGATGGTTTTCAGCTTGTTATAAGCAAAGTCCTTAAACACCGGGTCGCGTAACCACTTCCAGAATTCATCCATGAAAATGACCAGGCGTCGCCCGTCAAGCAGGCTGGTAATGCGGTACAGCAGATAAAACGAGATTGGCGCACATACGCTTGCATCGTCCAGGAACTCCGTTCCGTCGATGCCGAAGTTATCGCAGTTGCTGATATCGAACGTGTCAGACTCGTTATCAAACACCCAGCCGAACTCACCGCCCTGCGCCCACTGTGACAACCGAATGCTAAGGCCGTTTTCCTGGGCTTCTTTCGTAGCCGGCTCAGGCAAATTCTCCAGCATTCGGGTAATGCCGTAGACGCGATATTGTGGCTCGTCATTCATCACAGCATTAACCGCATCACTCAGACGGCGTTCATCGCGTGGGAAGATCGTCGAGCCGTTGCGGGTACAAAGGATTTTCATCAGTTGCTTGATGAAATTGATATTGCGTTTGGTTGCTGGCAACGAGAACGGGTTCCACCCTGTAGACTCACCACTGATAACCCGATAGTAACGGCCACCCAGCGCCCGGATGTTCATCTCTGCGCCCCGGTCTTTATCGAGGTAAACGGTTGTCAGCCGTTTGGTTTTGGCATCCGGGGAGAAGCTATCCTCACGCCCGTATTTCTGCTGCATGATCTCAAAGAACGTCATCAACATGGTTTTACCCGAACCGTTCGTACCGAGGATGCAGGTACTGGCCGGGTTCTTTTCGTTGAATTCGTCCTTATCTGCCAGTGTGTTATGCAGGTTGATATAGTAGCCATCTCCTGACGGGGTGCGCAGTAAAGCCATAGCATCCCCCCAGGGGGCTTTATCGCGCTTGCCCGGATAGAAATTATGGAGTGCGGCCAGCTCCACAAAGTTTTGGCTACTTAGCTCCCCTTTACGTGGCCGCAGGTTGTAGTTGCCTGGCAGTTGCGCCATATACGCCGCTGAAAGCGATATTTCTGCCGGAACAGGCGTTATCCCGATGTTGTTCAGCGCATTACTGATTTCGTTAGTATCAGCCACTAGGTTTTCCAGCGACGGGGAATACACCATGATGGAAAAATGGTGCTTTCCGTAAGCGATTTTCCCCGATGTCAGCAGGTCAAGCGCCACATCCAGATCCAGCCGCTGGGAAACAGCATCGTCATCGGCACTCATCAAAAGGCGACGGGTACGCTTAATGGCTTTCTTCGCTTCCTCGCGTGACATGCAGGTATAGGACTGCGTGATCACGTAATCGCAGGGGGCATAAAGAAGGGAGTCCATCATCCCCGTGGCGGTTTCTTCGGAGAACTCTTTAACCTCCAGCCCCCGGAAATATTGCGTACCGTTGGCGTGGTTTATCTGCCCGGATTCAGCCGAAAAGAACAACGCCGCCGCTCCCATCACGTCATAGGCCGGGGTGCGGGTGACGCGCACCTTTCGCCACTGGTGCGTTAACAGATATTCATAGAAAGCCAGTTGCGACGAAAACACCGCGCTTCCTTCGGTAAACGTACCGAGAGGCCGCGCACCATAGCGCGACAGCGCGGTATCGAGCGTGCTTTTTATTTCCAGCATTTCCAGCAAAGCACCGTCCAGTTCCTTTAGTTTCTGGCTGTCTTTCATCCGTTTGCGTTCTGCTTTTTCAAGGCTGACAAACGGGCGATAGCAGACTGTCAGGAACAGGCGGTTACGCCGGAACACCCCGACAGAAGCGTAGTAAAGACGGCTAACTTCATCGGCATACGGGTTGCCGGAATCTTTATGAAGATTGTCGGTAAACGTATTGCGGTCGTTATGGATATAGAAAGTGACGGGCATACCTTCGAATGAGTGGATTAGCCCGTGTAACTGGTTCGTCCCGAACTGGAGTGATTCGTCAGACTCGCAGTCGAACGGCGTTCCCATCAATTCCCAGGTGCAGTACAGATCGCTTTTAGGTGAGCGAACCACATGCTGATGAATGTGCGATGAGTACGGAATATACTTCTTGATGGTGGCACACTGATTTAGTTTCATGGCGTCGAGAAACTCCTTGATATCAACAGCCTCATGCTCAACGGGCATAAGTGTTGTTGCGCCAAATAAACGGTTTGCTACCGGTTTTCCCTTCACTCTCAGCCAAACGGCAATCAGATTGAACCGCATTGGTTCATTTCTGGTGAGGGATTTCATCACCAGAAATTCGACGGGAAGTAAGAACAGGAGTGCGACGGAAGTCCAGACAGCAACGATGATGGTTACACCCGTGACAGCCAGCAGGGGCACCATAGGCACCCCCCACAGCGCCGCCGGGCGTTTCATTGCCTTGAGCAGCTTTGCCATATGTTCAGCCTCTTAGCTCATCAGCAGAGCGCCGATTTCACTGCCTCCGCCAATTAAAATGCCGCCAATGATGATGTAGCCGCACTGCGACAGGCTCTCGCCTTTCCACAGGGTCTTATAGCCAATCCAGATCACGGCCACGGTGATCGTGATTGCCGCCAGACCATGCAGCCCGGTTGACACTTTTTGCATGACAGTATTTGCCCGCTGAAATCCGTCGGCCAGTGCCGGGGTTGCAGAAAAAGTCGTCAGCGTACAGGCCGAAACGGGGGGGACCACAGCTTTTAGCTTGCGGAAAAGTATCATTATTCCTCCTCCTCACGGGGTGACAGGGAGAAACTCCGGCGCACTGACGGCGCGGAGAACGGTGCGATGAAGATTTTTTCTTGGCGGAGTTTCGCAGGGACGCCACGGACGACGACTCCGGGCCAGATCTCGTGGTGACGGGATGAGTCACTGGCAGGGGCGGTTTTCAGGGGAACGGCAACTGATGATTTGTCCTCACGGGTTCCGGGGACCGCATAGCGGGATGATCCCGGCGGATAACCGATTCGCTGGATATAGCTCGTTCCGGAAAACGCCGTTTCAGGTTGTTGCCCGGTACTGAAATTGCCGGAATAATAACAACTCAGCGCCCTTTTCAGCGTGCCGCCGCGCCGGTAGCAGTCTCTGAGAATGTGTTCGAAGACGGACAGATTGGTACAGGGATCAAGTAGCTCTGTGGCGGACACACCATAATGGCGGAAATTGGTGCTGGTGATTTGCATCAGCCCGACAGAGTAACGGCGATCCTGTGCTGTCAGGCGGCGGAGAATATGCTCTGCATCTCCCCGGCTGGCTGGCAGGTGAGAAATAATGTGTTGATCGCCGAAAGAGGGGCCGGCCTTCGGGACAATCTCAGCGATGGCATAAGGGTTAAAACCGGATTCCACCCGTGCCACGTCGAATGCCGTGGACGGATGAATGCTGGCGGCGCACTGCATGGCTATCGCCAGAAAGGCTGTGGTGGAAAGCATGGTGACCTCAGTAAACAAGTGACATGCAGGGTCTGCTGATACTGCATGCTGTGGGAACAGAATTAAGGGTGGTTACGACACGGTTTCGATGGGGCCCGTATTCTGTGGTGGATTATTTTCCTCCCGGGGCTCAAGCAGGACCAGTTTGCCGGAAACGGCAATACCGGGCGTCAGGACAATATTCAGACCGGATTTACCGTGGTGGGGAAAGGCGACTCCGACCTTTGTCCACCAGGTATTTTTCTCACCCTGAGAGTCCGGATGACTTTCCTGGGCAACATACGCGTAATAAACAGGCTTTCTCATAGTGTCCTCGTTTAATTAAAATTGTTGAAGATGATCTCTTCGATCACATTCCGATCCTGCATTCCGGTTTTAACGGGTCAGCGAGAACATTCAGCGGCACCCTGAATTATGGTTGTGTGACAGCCCGCTCCATATTGTTAAAGAGCATGGTCAGGATGCAGGAGGGGGAATGAAATTTTAACGGGAAAATAAATACCGGAAGGAATGATAAAAAAGTATTTGAAATTAACGTATTACTGGCACGGTGTGTGTGTGCATGAATGATGACGGGCGGGCTGATAATAATATTTGTTGATTATTATCAGGTTAAATTAAACATCCGGAGGAAGACTTTCTTTATATGTCAGATGGGGTTGTATGCTGTCTCTGTGGCTGAATTTGGTAACGACAATAATGTGTAAGGCGTGAAAGACAGGAATACAGTAGTCCCTTTTGTTGTAAGGGACGGTCTTTAATCTGGTTAAACGTTTCCCGGCCACTTAGGCCGATACTTACCGGGCCGGGTGGTGAAATTCGTTTTCATGCCGCAGTGGTATCCGTCTGTACCTGTTGCATAAAAAACACAGAGTTATCTGACATATTTCCAGACATTACCGGGAACCTTATCAAAGTACTGGTTTATTACAATCTCTGCGCGGCGATAATCTGCTGCGGCATAAAGCATTTCAAGCTCATTCCCTGTGAGCTTTTCTTCCATATGCCCGACAACCTTTTCCAGCAGGCTGCCGTCATTTATTTACCGCAGTTTTCTGACGAATTCCATCTTGTTTGCCGGTTTGTTCATGTCTGACCTCTGGTGTACTGACTGTAAAAAAGGATTGCCACAGCAGGAGATGTGAGCAGGTTATTCATCCATGACATGGAGGCACGGGAACCTGAAAACAAGCCGGCTGGTGCATATTAAAATGTGCGGAGCTATTCTCCTCCGCACATACAGATTTAACGTCTGCGTTTCTCCAGTATCGACTGACAGTCAGTACAGGTTGTTACACCCGGCAGCGTCTGACGGCGTTTTTCCGGAATAGCCTTGCCGCAAAATCGACAGTGCTGCAGGGAAGGTGTCGGTGTGGGTCTTAACCGGCTTTGTTCAATCAGTGCTTCTAGGCACCGTTCATTAAACGCCTGATCGCGATCGATTTCATCTGGCACGTTGTATTCTCCTTACCGTGTTCTTTCTTTCGCAATGCGTGATGCAGTTCCAGACAACGGTCAGCGAGGGGGCAGTACACGATGAAAGGTTTTCTGTAACCTGCATCATGGCGTCCAGCGCCTCCGGGGAATCAATGTTTTCGACCCGATATTTTTGCCACTGATGCCAGATTGCAGCATCGGTTTCTTCATCCGGAATGGGTGTTCTCCCGTTTGGAACGGAGACACCGAGTAACCGGCGGCGTGCACAGGTTTCTCTGGAGCCAACCCCGAAATAACGGTTCATCAGTGCGATTGAGCCCCCCAGCCTGACAGCTCTGTTCAGTTGTTCCTGACGCCTGTTTTCCTCGTGGGATGATGCCAGTAATTTTTGCAGGACATCATGGCGGATAGTAATATCGACAAGCGGTAAAGGTGCCTGACTGAGGGTGATAAGATCGTTTATTGATAAGCAACCGAGCAAATTCATTTCATCGTAAGTGAATCCCATAGTTTCGCAGTGATGAATATTTCCTTCCCGTAGCGCCTGAAGAGCAACGGTTAATATAATATGATTCAGGGATGGAAGCATGAAATTGACTCCTTAACTGAATAAGTGCTCAGTAATTCAGCTGAATATTCAGTGAATGGTATAGTTTCATATAGCACAATACCGGGCAGGTCTGAAATATACATGCAGGTGCTTTTTTTTATACCTGCAGGATCGAAGTTTATGAGTGCAGGGATATTAATGTTCATCATCTTCTCCTCATTGCGTCTTTATCGGTCAGATAACTTTTTGTTGATCCACTCGTCAATCTCAGACTCGAGCCAGGCAACACTAGCAGGGCCTATTTTTATTGAACGGGGAAATGCACCCTCTTTCATATAAAGGTATATCTGTGAACGCTTCAGCCCTGTTTTTTGCTCAACCTGTCTGAGGCGTAGTAACTGATAAGATGTCATATATCCTCCTGTGACTGAAATAAACGGTGGCCGGAGAATAAAAAAACACAGTGGAAGCCTGAGAGAAAGCTGGTGAGCCCTAAATAAGGGATGCAAAACCCTTATTTAGGGTTGTCGGCCATTACAAATGGGGATGGTATTAGCCGGATAAGGATGTCGAAGATGGCGAACCACGCTTCAGCGCATTTTTCAGTGTTTCAGCGTCCAGTTTTTCCCCGATGCCATCGTCTGATGCCCATTGTTCAAAAATAGAAAGGAGCTTATAGGGATGATTCAGCAGTGGGCTGATAGTATCATTGTGCTTGCAGGCCAGCCAAAACAGGCGTGATAACGGTGTTGTCATACGGGAAGGTGAAATGGGATGACTCTCCCTTTTTTTGTATAAATTAATTAGTCTTTCGACTTCGGTGTGGCGAATAACAAAACAGGCATCAGGCGGTAATGTATAAAGAGGAAAGCACCCATTGTGATTATATTTTATGGTCGTCACTTCTGTTAGTTTTTTTATGACATCTAATGCTGTGTTTTTAGGTAGTCTGGAAATTTGTTTTTCTACGCGTTCTTTCCAACTCATCGTTTCGAAAATTTGAAAAAGCTCCTCTGAAAATCTTACTATAATACCATGGTTAGTTTTTCTTGCCCCCACAATTGGGGAGGGAAATTTAAGTTCACGTGCCAGTATGCGCTGAATCAAAACATATTCATAGCCTATCAGGGGGGTATCTATAATTTGTTGCACAGGACAAACATATCTGGCTTCTGTACAGAGTCTTAAATTTTGACCATAAATAAAACCGTCCCTGTCAAGCATGCATAGTTTATCAAGTAGGTCTCCCTCAAACTGCCTGAATTTTATTTTTCCATTAAAAGTTTGTATCTTCTTAAGTATCACAGGAGACTGGAAATAGACCGATAGTAGGATGTTGCCACTCAAGGCATGACGATAAATATCGCTAGGAGTAATTTTTTGTTTTATGGTTTTGGTAGTGATCTCAACTGCTTCCGTTATAGTGACCCATGTTGACATATAATGAGTTATAAGCAATGGCTGATATTTTTTTGACATAATATTATCTCCTTCTACACAACAATTCGTTCCGTTAAGGAAAAAGATTGGTGTCACAAGTATTTATTTATGATTAATCAGAGGGTTTATGACAGAGAAAAGGATGTATATTTCTGAGTGAACATGTACAGGCCTATGGGGTGACTATTTAATGAGTAAATGCCGAATGATTTTCGGGGTGATGATTATAACTTGAGGAAAAATCCCAGCGTGGTTTGAGTAGTGTACCTGAGTGATATTTGTGTTATGTATGCATTGATTGCAGCAGAATAAATATAGTTCAGGCTAGTATAGTTTGTGGTAGCTATGAGAATATATAATCTATTTTACCTATAAAATAATTTATATGTATGGGGTGGTTTTTTTGTGGCGAATTGGTTTTACTGAACCCTAACTTTTGATTTTTAAGTTTGCACTTATTGATATGTTAATATGATAAATGCTTTATATCAGTTTTACTCTACAGAATTTCAAAAAAATAGATGTGTTAATGACTGTTTTTGCCGATGAAATCTTTGAGTTTTCGAAATTGTTTTGAGTTGAGGGTGTGTAATTGTAAAGGTTTATTAATTCGGGTTGTTTTTTTTAGGTTGTTTGTCTGTGCTTTTATATTCTGGAGATGTGCCTTGTATATAGGATTGTTTGTTGGTTGTATTTTTAATGTTGCACTGTTGTGAATTTTTATTTTGATATGATTATTTCTTTAGTATAAGGAGAGAAAGGAACGAGAAAGTTAAATCTATTTGTCCTAATCGCAATTTCATTGTTTAAATAATCACTATGGATTAATATTTTTTGCGACTCTGCTGAGTTACTGGTTTTAACTAGTGGTGTAAAAGGGATACCTTTTCGGTATCCCTTTTACAATAATCAGAAGAAATCAATTCGCGTATTGATACCGACGGTGCGACCCATATTGACCTGCGCGACGGCGCTGCTGCCGTTCATGTAGCCATAGGTACGGTAACGACGGTCGAACAGGTTATCGACATAGACGGAAATGTTCATCCGTTCAGTCGCCTGCCAGCCCAGGCTGCTGTCCAGGGTGGCATAGGTGCCTTGCCGCAACTGGTTGTCGCCATCGAAATAATGCGGCCCGACCAGATTAACCGCCAGTCGGGGCATCAGTGCGCCATAGCGCGTATCAATCACGCCGTTCACGCTGCTTCCCGCGCCATAACGTGGTACGAACGGCACCCGGTTACCGTGATACAACTCACTGTCATTGGTGAATTCGGAACGGATCACGTTGCCATTGATATCCCATGACCAGCCTGGCGCAAACCGCCACTTCGCTTCAAGCTCAACGCCGGTGGCGTCGGCTTTACCCGCATTGCTTAATGTCTGCATCCCGACCGGGCCAGAGTAAAGCTGCATGTCTTTGGTGTGGGTATAAAACGTCGCGGCTTGCAGCGTGACGTCAGCGGTTTCGTAGCGGGTGCCAAGTTCATAGTTGATGGATTTCTCGGCGACGAACGGTTTGGCATCAAGACCCGCAGTAGGCACGATGTTGTACCCGGAAGGTTTATATCCCTGGGCTACACGGGTATACACTCTCCAGTCATCGGTCAGCATATAGCCTGCGGATAGCTGCCCGAGCACCTGATCGTCATTGCTCTTACCCTGGTCGCCAAACGGGTTGCCGAGCATGCTGCCGTGATATTGTGTACTGGATTTATCATGCGAGAAGCGCACGCCGCCGCCGATATCAAAACGATCGGTTAAATGCCAGGTCAGGTCACTGTATGCGGCCAGCGTTTCAGCGGTGGTATAGCCGGTACTGCTTAAATAAGGCATTGTCGGCATGTCGTAGGCTGAATTTAACTTCTCGCGGGTGTTCTGCCGGTACAGCCCAAACACCATATCAACGGTACGCGCATCGCCCAGGGTTGCGGCGCGCAGCTCCTGCACATCCTGATTCCAGCGCTGAGGCATATTGACGATTAACGAACCGGAAGGGAAGGTGCGCGAATAATGCTGCTGCTGCCAGGCGCTGATCAGGTTGAAAACCCAGTCATCGGTGGTGTATTTCCCACTCAGGGTCTGGCTGTCAGTGCAGCGCCGCATGTACGGGTCTGGTGAACCATCGCTGATCGACAGCTTACGGCCCTTAATATCATTCCATCCCACATAGGCGTCCTGGGTGGCGCGGGTACATTCGCGTGAGGCGGCAAAGCCCATTTCCCAGGGCTGATCGTCCGGCGCCAGACGCAGTTTCACATTCCCTATGCTGGCGCGGGTGCCGCCTAAGTCATCGCTTCCCGTCGCGGGGTTAATCATGTCGCCGTCATCAACCTGGCGTAACAGGGTGACGCTGCCGTACAGCAGGCCATCCTGAATGGGGCCGCTCAGGTTGAACTTACTTCGATAACTGTCGCGGCTACTGACGCCGCCTTCAATATAGCCGCGCGGCGTGCTGTCCGGCTGCTGGGTGACGATGTTGATGATCCCGCCCTGAGCGCTTTTGCCATATAACGTTCCCTGTGGGCCTCGCAGCAACTCCACGCTTTGCACATCGGTAAGCGCCTGGATGGTGTTGGTGGAAAGCTGAGGGACGCCATCGACATACAGGGTGACGGCGGGGTTATAGAAGTCCTGCGCTGAAGAGACGCCGCGTAGCGAGATCGTCGAAAAAAGCATGTTGCCGCTATTTTCAATATTGAGCCCGGGCAAGACTCTGGGGAGTTTGTCGCTGGCGGTGACGCCGGCGTCGCTTAATTCCGGCGCGCTGACAACAGTAGACGAGACGTTGTTGGCTGATGCCGAGCGGGAAGATTGTTTACTGGCGGTAACCACCAGCGTGCTTTCGTCTTGCTGTGAAGTTTGGGCATTAGCAATGGCGGGGAGCAATAATCCCCCCAAGGCCAGAGGATAAAGCCGTGTCATTTTCATTGTTGTGAGTCCCTGTAAGACGGCGAAACGCCAAAAATACCGACAATGGTGAATTGAAAATGATAACTATTTCTAATAGTGGTGCTACCCGAAACGGGTTTATTTCAACCTGTTTCGGGTCGGTTTGCGCTTATTGGGCAGAATGGCGATAACGGTCGACGGCGAGAGCCGTCAGGCGTTTTTTGTCTATCTTGCCGACGGCGGTGAGCGGCCAGTGGTCCAGAAACTCGATTTGGTCAGGAATTTTCCACGCGCTGAGCCCCATACGGGTCAGTTGTTGACGCAACTGCTGATAGTCAGTTGGCACCTGCTGCGCGATGATAAACGCGCAAATCCGCTCGCCAAGCAGCGTGTCCGGCGCGGCGACCACCGCGCAATCTTGCACTTCCGCTAAACGCAGCAGTGCCGATTCCACTTCAGCCGCGGCTATTTTTTCTCCGGCGCGGTTGATCTGCTCTTTTATGCGTCCCTCAACGTGCAGGTTCCCCACCTCATCCAGCCTGACATTGTCGCCTGTGCGGTAAAACCCTTGCGCGGTAAAGGCCTGCGCGTTGTGGGCAGGGGCGCGGTAATAGCCCGAAATGGTATAAGGGCCGCGCGTTAACAATTGCCCGGTTTCGCCCGGCGCGACGTCGTTCTCGTCTTGATCAACGATGCGGATTTCATCCAGAGGGGACAACGGGCGCCCCTGGCTGTGGAGAATGGTGGCATGCGGATCGTCCAGCCGGGTAAAACAGAGCAGGCCTTCCGCCATACCGAAAACCTGTTGCAGGGTACAGTCAAAGGTGGCGATAACCTGCTCAGCAAGCGTCGGGTCGAGCCGGGCGCCGCCTGCCTGAATGACGCGCAGCGACGAAAGGTCGCTGTCTTCCCACTCCCTGGCCTGCACCCATAATTGCGCCAGCGCCGGAACCAGGGCGACGTGAGTCACTCTTTCCTGCGCGATTAAAGGCATCACCTCATCACAGCTGGCGCTGTCGGTCAGCACCACTTTTCCGCCGCAGGCAAGCGTTCCCAGAATACCGGGGCAGGCCAGCGGAAAGTTATGCGCCACCGGGAGGACGGCGAGATACACGCTCTGTTGGCTGATGCCGCACAGTTCAGCAGAAGCGCTGAAGTTATAGCTATAGTCGGCATGTCGGCGCGGGATGAGTTTGGGCGTGCCGGTTGTGCCGCCTGAGAGCAACAACAACGCGGTGGCGGAAACATCAGGCTGCGGCCATGCCTGTCGCTCACCGTGAAGGGAGAAGAGCGGCGTAAAATCGTCGCTCACGGTCTCTCCAGCGACCAGAACATGACGCAAGCAGGCGTGTTTGTGCGCCATCTGTCGGGCCAGCTCTGCGTGGTTTTCCCCGTGAATAACGTAAGCGACGGGTTGCGCCAGCTCAATCAGCGCGTCGATATCCAGCGCCCGTTGCGAGGGCATCGCCAGCACGGGGATAACGCCCAGTCTTAACAAGGCGAACAGCAGGGTAACAAACGCGTTGTCGTTGGGAAGCTGCACAATTACATGCTCCCCCGAACGCAAACCCAGTGATGACAGACCTGCGGCAAGTTCGTCAACTTGTGCATCAAGCGCGCTGTAGGTTAACGACCCCTTTGCATCAACGACGGCAATTCGCGAGGCATAACGGGCCGCCCAGTGGCGCAACTGTTCGGCAATGGGTAAGGGATACTGTTCAATCAGAGATTCAAAGGAAGAATTCATGCGTCACCTTTCTGAAGTACTGGGCTGTTTTTGCAACGCGGTCATTGCAGAAAATGCGTGGGGAAAATGGCGGACAATCTGCGTAAAAAAGGACCGGGCTTGTTGAATGGGATAGAAATGATCGCCGTCAATCACCACCGGGCCTGTAACGGGGCTCAGCCACTGACGCCAGGCATCGACCTGCTGCCAGGAGGCTTCGCGATCGTGGCTGCCGCACAATAACAGCGCAGGCGTGCGCAGCGGCGGACAGACGTCGGGCGAGTCGTAGTGATAGCTCTCGGTGGCGTAAAAATCAGCGCGCAGAAGAGGAAGAAACAGCGACATTAATTCCTGGTTTTCCCGCAGTTCAGGAGAACATCCGCCAATGTCTATCAGCTCAGCGATAAAGTCGGCATCATCGCGATGGCTGAGCTGGCGTTCAGAATGCAGATGCGGGGCATGGCACCCGGAAATAATCAGTCCTTGTGGCGCAAGCCCCCGTTGCTCCAGAAGTCGGCAGGTTTCAAACGCCACCTGTGCCCCCATGCTGTGCCCGGCGAGTAAAAGCGGCGTGTCAGGCGATACGGATGCTTCCAGCTCGTTCGCCAGCAGTGCCGCCAGTTGTGTAATGCTTCTGAGCGGTTCCAGATGGCGAAGGCGATCGCGCCCCGGCCAGGTCACCAGAGAAAGCGCGCAATCAGCCAGTTGCTCAGCTTGCCAGTGGCGAAACGCGCTACTGCTGCCGCCAGCGAAAGGGCACATGACTAGATGCGCAGTATTACCGTTTCGGGCGGGCCACAGCGGGATGCACATTGCAGATTGCGTCACAGCGCCTCCTTATCATCATCGTTGTAGAAACCGGCTAACCGGTCGTGGTGCGGCGGCGTCAGGCGTCTGATCTCCGCATTGCCGGTCTTACGTAAAATCTGCTGCCATAAACGTGATAACGCGATCTGATGTACGCTTTGGCAGGCCGCTGGTGGATGTTCGCCCGCCAGATGGCTGCGCAACTGGTGTAGCAACCAGCTGACGCCCTCCGGCCCGACGGTTTCGCAGCAGTCGCGCCAGCTCAGGGGCGCCGCGCTGCGCGTCAGACCCGGCAGATCGCGCAGGATCTCCGGTCTGCGGTAGAGGCTGTGGGCGTTCTCCTGATGGTCTGCGACAAACAGGCTGGATGACCAGATGACGGGGCCGTAGCTCGCCTCCAGCGAAAGATGACCTTCCGGCCAGCCCAGCAGCAGGCGGTGCATGATAAGGCTATGCATATCTGGATCGTCAGGATCGAGATAGCGCTGAAGCAGCAGGCAGGCTTCTCCCTCCGGCCAGAAGAGTCTCAGACAGTGAAAATCGCTAAAGCTGCCAACCACGTCGCACTCCACGGCGGCGGCATCAACGCCCAGAGCCAGCAACAACAAATCCAGAGTGGAGTAGAGCAACTGTCGGCTGGTGGTGGCGTGGACTACCGGCGGCGTCTTAGCCAGGCAGCGACGCAGCTGCTGCGCATCGCGAAGCCATGTGCGTCCCGCGCGCGTATGCGGATAAAACGTGTTTACCCAATAGCAGCAGCCCTGTTCCTGCGCCAGCGTTTGTAAGGAACTGATGTCATCCGGGTGGAGGGGATGCTCCTGAATGACGTGTACGCCGCGCGTCAGAAAGTGTCTGGCAAGCTGCGTACCGGTTCCTCCGGCGACGGTCGAACGCACGACAATACAGGCGATATCCGGCATCCTGGTTATCTGTTCCGGCGAGGTATACAGCGGAATGCCAAACGCATGAGCCAGCTCTCTTGAACGGGCGCTTCCCTGCGCCAGCAGGCCGACCAGTTCCAGCCCCTCCGGGGGCTGCATAAAGGCATTCAGGTACATTTCGCCAAATTTGGCGCCCACAATCAGTACGCGTTGTTTTGGGGAGGCGGACGGCATCATAACGTGTTCTCCGGTTGCGTTGAGGTTGCGCAAAGCCAGCGCGTAATGTGTTGCGCACAAGCCTGAACGTGGGGGGCTTCCATCATGATTTGCCAGTGGCTGGCTTCAATCACAGCGTCGTCGGCGTTGTTTATCCAGCCCTGCCACTCGGTTTCTGCTGGCGTCCAGCGCGCGGGTCTCCCGGCGGCATACACCATGAGACAGGGGACCGGAACGCTTTCGCCCGGCGTATGCTCAGTCAGTAAACGCAGCAGATGCGCGATGTTGTCGAGCCACGTTTCTGCCGCTTGCAGCGTCAGGTTTTGCGGCACCATACCGGCCGTTTTAGCGAGGCTGATAAAGTCGGCAAGCTGGCTGTCGGGCGTCTGCTGGTCGAAATGTTCGGGCAGTGCCAGAGGCGTTTGTCCTTCGGCTAACAGGCGCAGCAGGGCCGCCCGGTTTTCGCAACAGAAATCCTGTCGGCACACGGGATCGATTAACACCATCCGAACCTGCTCGCCTTTGGCGTACAGGCGCTGTGCGGCGCCCGCCGCAAGAAACGCGCCATACGACCAACCCGCCAGCACATAAGGGCCGTGAGGCTGCTGACGACGGATGCACCCGACATACTCATCGATCATCTGGTCGAGCGTGGCAAAGCGCTGCGGCGATTTTGCTTGCAGGCCGAAAACGCGCCTGTTCAACGCGCTAGCGAGCGGCAGCCAGGCGCTGATATCGCCGTCTGAAGCGTGGAAGACAAACAGGGTTTCCTCACCGTCGCCCTGGCAAAGGGGTATCGGGTTGTCCTCTCCTGACGTAGCCGCCTGTAGATGGGCGCAGAAGTCGCTCAGCGTCGAATGGCTGAACAGATCCTGAAGGTTAGCCCTGGCAATCCCTCTCCGGTTTAGCTGCGCGACCATCCTTGTCGCCATCAGGCTGTCGCCGCCCAGTTCGAAAAAGTCGTGATGCCTTGCCACGGGGCGAGACAGCAGCGATTGCCAGAGTTCAGCCACCTGTTTTTCCAGCGCCGGATTCCCCCCGGCAACTGGCGTGGGTTTGGCTGGCTCAGTCGGCGCATCAGACGGGGCATGCAGCGGCGTAAATAACGCTTCTCTTTGCCGGATCTGTAAAATGGGCAGACCGGTGCCAAAGCGCTGCTGTAAATAGCGGCTCACGGCTTTTTTATCCGGGCGATTTACGCCAGGCGAACGCGCCACCAGCAGATGCTGGCGCAGCGGCGACGATTCCTGCGCGGGCCACGCCAGCTCGTTTGCAAACCCGGCCTGAACGAGAACCTCCTGCCATGCGGAGCGGGTGAGCATCGGTTTCTCATCCCGGCGGCGGAAATCGCGGTATCCGCTTAATCCCTCAATAAAGCCCACGCTCGCCAGCTGGAATACGCTGTTTCGCTCCGTCGCTTCAACGATCATCAAACGTCCGCCGGCTTTCAGCAACAGTTTTAATCTGCGCAACGTCTGGACGACATGGCTGGCGTCGTGGAGCACATTGACGGCAACGATCAGGTCGTAACCCGCCTCCGGGTGGGCGGTGAAATCCAGCGGCTGGTTGATGTCGAACAAGGCATAAGACACCTGCGATTCATCATGGAAACGGGCTCTGGCGTCATTGAGGAACTGCGCGGAGACGTCCGTGAAGTGGTACGACTGCCGCGTGTTCCGCGTGGCCTTCAGCACCGGCGCGGTAGTGGCTGCGGTTCCGGCGCCAACCTCCAGAATCCGTTCTGCGCTGCACAAGGCGGCAATCTGCGCGGTATAGCGATTCAGACAGGCGCTGGCGGGGTTGTCGCGATACAGCGCGTCGGTAACGCGATGCTGCTCGTTGAACAGCAATTCCAGCGGAGAACACTGCCCGGAGAAGAGGGCGTCGTGCCGGGCGATGCAGGTTTCCAGATACTGCGCCAGCGCCTGGCTCCATTGGCTTTGCGGGCACGCTTCCTGAGGCTCAGGAATCTCGCTGAGCGGAATGCGGCAGCGCCAGCTTTCACCTTCGCGGATTAACCACTCTCTTTCCGTCAGACACTGTAGCCACTGGCGCAGCAGACGCTGGTGAGACGCTTGCGCGGACAGCGCCTGTACTATTGCGCTAAAGCGATGGGCGATCTCCGGCGTGGTAAACAGGCCGTGACGATTTAGCGTAGCCGCGATCCCCTGTAGCGCACGCGCCTCCAGCCAGCGCCAGGTCGCCTCCAGCTCATCAAGCTGCGCCTGCTCAGGCAACGGCAGCGCCAGTTGGGTAAGTTCGTGCTCATCAGGCATCGCCGCTGATGGCGACGGATCGTCGGCCATCACGATATCCAGCGTCAACGCGCCCTGTTCGGTTATTTCCGCTCTGGCCTGCCGGATGCCGGGGTATTCGAGCGTCGCCTGCTCAATATCCCGCAGGTCGTAGTCCGCCTGCGCGTTCAGCGGCCAGCGTCGGCGGGGAATGTGCCCGGCGATACCGCTGGCGAGAGTCTTCAGGCTTTCAGGGGCGGCGATGACGGCTTGCAGGATGGCGCAATAGTCATTAAACATCGCCTCGGCAGCGCCGGGTTCCAGCACGTTGTCCATGCAGTACCAGCTAAACATCAACTCGCCGTCGCTCTCCATGACCTGATGATCCAGCCAGACCTGCGGCGTTTGCGTGAATACATAGCAGGGTTCGCCGAACAGATGGCTCATCGCCTGATCGATAGTCATGCCTTCCAGCGTCATCCCCAGCATACTGGTAAACACTACCGGCATCAGCGGTTGACGTTGTGATCCGCGCAGGCGGCCCAGCTCACGGATCACCTCAACACCGTTCATTTCACTGTGCGCCATGTTTTGCCAGAGGCGCTGTTGGGTCTGTTGCATCTGCTCTTGCAACGTCACCGGCGCTGAGAAGTTAAAATCAACCAGCGTGACGGAGGTAAAATCACCAATCAACTGGTTGATTTGCGGATGGATCGGCTGGCGATTGAAGAACGTCAGGTTCAGCGTAAATGTTGTGGTACGGCTCCAGCGCTCAAGGGTGGCGGCAAACAGCGTGAGCAGCGCGGCAGACGGTGTGACGCCTTGCTGCTGCCAGCTCTGTTTCACGGCCTGCCATTCTGTCTTGCCGATCGTCGATTTGAAGGTGGTGAAGTGTGGCGTTTCCGGGGGCGTCTCAACCACCGGCAGCTCTGGCGCTAAGGGCAGTTGCGGCAGTTTTTCCTGCCAGTAATCCCAGGCATCGTGCCATGCCGATGTCTGTCGGCGCGCCTGTTCAGCCATCACATAATCACGGAAGGTAATAGCGAGCGGCGCCAGCGTTTCACCGCGCCAGACCTGCGCCAGGTCGTCCATCATGACTTTAAAACTCTGCACATCAAACTGCAAAAGGTCGAGGTTCATATGCAGACGGTAATGGCAATCGTCGATTTCGCTGACCACCAGCTCAAAAAGAGGCCACTGGTCGGCAGGCAAAACGCGATAGCTCAGTTCATGCCGCCGTTTTTCCAGCGCGATGCGCTGTTCTTCCGGGGAAAGCGCGCGCAGATCGTCACGCGGGATGTGATACTCCGGCGTTGTCGCCAGGATTCGCTGCTGCCCGTCGGCATCAACCACCATACGCAACATATCGTGGCGTGCGATGAGCTGGTTCCATGCTTTCTCCAGTATGGCGAGATTGAACTCATCGTGGCGTTTATCCCACTCAAACAGGACGTGACAGGCGACGCCGCCATAGCCAATGAGGTGGGTTCGCCCCAGCCAGTAGGCGTGCTGAATGGGCGTCAAAGGGAAGGGCGCATAACGCTCGTCGGCGTCGTGCCGCAACACTTCCGGCTGCGAAGCGGCAGGCGTCGCCTCTGGCTTAGAACAGATAAGCTGCGTGAGTCCATGAGGAGACAGATCCTGCCACGCCCGTTCCGCATTGATGCGTACGCCCAGGTAGTGCTGAATATCGCTACTGAGTTCAAGGAAGAGCAGCGAGTCCATGCCGAGTTGCAACAGATCCTGGTTTGGATGCAGTGACGCCGGATCGCTCAGCCTTAGCTGAACCGCAATCCGCTTTTTCAGCCATGCCATCACCGCTGTTTCATCGCTCAGGCTGCCGTTAAAGGCGTTGTCATCAGCAGGAGGAATGACCGGCGTTGCGGCTTTTTCTGTGGCGCTGATGTTAAACAGAGCCTGTTGTAACGGGGGCATTTTGTCGGTAAAAACGCGCATCGCCAGTCGCCACGGGGCGCCGCGCATCACCGCCTGTTCCAGGTGCCAGCAGCCTTCGGCATCGCTTAACGCGCCCATACCTCGGCTGGCGAGCGTCGCCAGCATTTCCGGCGTGGCCGCCCGACCGCTTTCTCCCCATGCGCCCCAGGCGACAGAGAGCGTTTTCGGCGCATCAAGGGTGGAAAACTGCTGGGCCAGCCCGTCCAGGTAGCCGCAGGCCAGCGCATGGGCGCTCTGACCCGGCGCGCCGAGGGTGGCGGCAGCGGAAGAGTAGAGAATAAGATAGCGTCCGTCGTGGTTGCGCAGGGTTTGCAACAGCTGGCTTGCCGCCTGCGCTTTTACCGCGAAAACGGCAGCCAACTGGTGGTCATCAAGCTCCTGCAAGGGCGCGTCAGCCAATACGCCAGCGGCATGAATCGCTCCGGCAATGCCGCCGTTGGCCGCCAGATCGTCAAGAACCGTGGCCAGTTGCCCGGCATCGCCCACATCACAACGGCAGACGCGCGTCTGCCTGCCCTCCACGTCGCGTAGCCATGACTCATCCACGCGCGGCGCCAGCAGGGCGATGCGTCGCGCCCCTTTTTCTCTGAGCCAGTTCACGGCAAGGCGGCCTAATCCGCCAAACGCTCCGGTCACCAGATGCCAGCGGCTATCGCCGGTAAACACGTTTGCCGGTAATTCAGCGGCGCATCCCGTATTGGGCGCCAGTGAAGGGAGCCAAAGGGTGTCACCCCGTGCGGCGAGCCAGCGCTGTGATAGTGAGACTGCGCTCAACCCTTGATGCAGCGTTTCCCACGGGGTGTTTTCGGCGAGATCGATGGCGGCAAGCAACCGTTCCGGCTGTTCGTTGGCCGCGACGCGAAGCAAGGCCCATAGCGCGTGATGGGATGCAGAGAGTGCTTCATTTTCCTCGACTCGCCACGCGCGGCGAGTAACCACAATCAATCCGGCTGCGCTGGCGGTGAGCGCTGCTATCACTTTCTCCGCTAAGGCCAGCGTATCCTCGCTCTCCTCAACAATCATCAGTCGCGAAGAGGCGTGCGGATCGTGAATGATGCCGTATTGCGCCAGCTCGTCGCTGCGCGCAAGCGTACCGGCGCTGAAGCTAAAGGTAAGCGGATGGTCAATGCTGGCGACGTTGAGGGGCGTCCAGCGCCATTGATAATGCGTCTGCGGCGCAGGAAGAGGCGCGGCGGGCGATAGCGGCAGGCACTCCCCAGCAGGATGACGGGCTTCAACGCGCATCTGACCGCGGGAAAAGGCTTCGTTTTGCCAGCTTAAGCGAACCTTCCCCAGCCACTCCGGGGCGGCGACGGGGGGCGGTTCCACAGGTAGAGCGTCGCCATGACGCTGTGAAAGCAGACGCCAGGCCTCCTGCCAGCGGGCGTTAAACCGTTCGGGCTGACCTGCGCAATCAGACCAGTCGGCGAGATAATCACCGTTATCCGTCAGCGCCTGCCCCAACACGGGTTCTGATGGCGCGGTGAATGTTACGGCGCTAACCGCCTGACCGGGCAGCGTGGCGAGAATGATATGTTCGCTCATCCCGGCGGTCGGGCTGCCATCCTGCGGTAGCCACGCCACTTTGCTGAATCCGGCGTGGCGGCACTGTTGTTGCCACTGAGCGGTGGTGAGGAATAACTCACCTTCGCGGGCGTCGAGATCCTGTAGCGGAAGAACCAGCGGGCCGAAAACGAAGTCAAACAGACGCATTGGCTGGGTGATTTCGCGCATCAGCAGGCGCCCGCCCGGCTTGAGCAGGGGGCGCAGATTATCGAGCGTGCGGCCAATATGGCGGGTGGCGTGAATCACGTTCGCTGCCACGATAAGATCGTAAGACTGTGCCTGGAAACCCTGAGACTGCGCCTCTTTTTCGAGATCCAGCTCGCTATACTTCACAAAATCATAGTCGGCGAATTTCTGCTGGGCGCGACGGGTGAACAGCGCCGAGATATCGGTGAAATGGTACTCCAGTGCCGGAACGCCGTTGAGTTCCGGCAGCAGCCACGCGGTGGTGCCGCCGGTTCCGCCGCCAACTTCAAGAATACGCAACGGCTGGCGGGGCTGACGCGTCTGGACAATGCCGCGTAATACCCCGGCGGCGATTTGGTTGAAATAGCGGCCAAAGCTGAATTCCTGATACAGCACTTCCACGCCGTCGGAGGCGCTTTGCGGGAAGATAATCGCCACCGGTTCTTCCGCGCCGCTCATCATTTCATATAACCGATCGCCGGCACGGGCGATGGTGTCGGGAATAGCCTGAAAACCTTCACAATAACCGGCAAGTTCCGTCAGCAGTGATTCCCGCTGTTGATGTTCAATGGGGCGGGCGCGGACGTATCGCCCGTCGGTGCAGCGGTAATCGCCGTCGACCACGCAGTTATTCAGCAGGCGCTGGAGTAGCTGCTGGTAGCGGGGCAGCAGACGTCCACGGCGCATGATGGTCATGGCGTCCACGCCGTTCTCAATGGCATCGCCGGTACAGCGTTGTACCAGTTGATCGACGTAGATGGCGTGCAGTCGCGTGGCGCACTGTTTAAGCGCTTCCAGGCGAGGGAGATCGAGCGCTGTCGCGGCGCGACTCGCCACCTCCAGCCCGGCAGACAGCGCTGCGTCGGCAGGCTCGCAGGCCGGGGAGACGCGCTCTTTCCAGTAACGCACAGTATCAAACGGATAACATGGCGCAGCGATACGTTGTCCATCGCCCGCCAGCAGGTCGGCCCACGGTAGGGCGACGCCGGCAGCGTAAAGCTGGAGCAGGGCCTGATTGAGGACATCGCTCGCCTCTTTGTTACGCCGGGCGCTGGCTATCCAGTATGCGTTATCGCGGTATTCGCGCTGCCCGCAAGCAACCAACTGGGCATCGGGCCCCATCTCCAGAAAAACGCGGGCGCCGAGCTGATGCGCCACCTGAATACTCTGGATAAAACGCACCGGCTGGCGCATGTGTCGGCGCCAGTAATCCGCCTGGTTGAGCGTTGACTCATCAATGACGTCGGCGGTGAGCGTGGAAATAATCGGTATTTGCCCCGGCTCCGCGTGCAGTCCCGCGCAGGCGTCCTGGAACCGATCGAGTATCGGCTCCAGTAAAGCGGAGTGCGCCGCACCGGTTACGCTCAGGCGACGATAGTTAATGTCATGCTGCGAGAGCGTGGCGCAAAATACCGCGAGACGGGCTTCCGGCCCGGAAAATACCGTATGTTGCGTACCGTTGTTGGCGGCGAGATCCAGCTCAAACTGGCGAGCCAGCGGCATCAGCGTGTCTTCGTCTGCAAATACCGCCACCATCGCGCCGCTTGCGCACTGCTGCATTAGCGCGCCGCGCCGACAAACCAGTGGCATGACCTGTTCAATCGTATAGTGTCCGCAGACAACGGCAGCGGCAAATTCACCGACGGAATGCCCAATGGCGAAGTCTGGCTTCAGTCCTTCAGCACGCCAGTGCGCCGCCATCGCGATTTCAAACGCGACAATCGCCGGCTGCGCCCAGGCCATATTGTCCAGCTGCGCCGAATCGGGGTTAAACATCGCTTCGCGCAGTGACGGCGTGAGCATTTCGCTACAGGCGGAAAAACAGCGATCCAGCGTGTCGGCAAACGCCGTTGAGTGCTGGTACATCGTTTGACCCATAGTGCGCCAGTGCGAGCCCTGGCCGGTAAACAGCCACACCTGCTTGCCGCTGGCGCCGTGGCCGCTGTAAACCAGCGCCCCCGATTTCTCACCGGCCCAGGCGCTGAGCGCCTCGGCGGTTTCACGGTTTAATGGCGCCGCCAGGCGGAAGGGGAGATCGAGACGGCGCGCGTGCAGGGCTGTGAAGGCCAGAGAGCTGGCATCCGCATCCTCTCTCAGCGCCCCGGCATAATCCGTCGCCAGCCGCCGCAACGCGCTGTCGCTGGCGGCGCTGAGCAGCAGCGCGGTACTTTTTCTGCCGCTATCCGTATCGGGGAGGCGCGCGTTGAGCGCGTCGGGCAGCGAGGCGACGATCATATGGCAGTTGGTGCCGCCAATACCAAAGGAGGAGACGCCCGCATAGCGCATTTCGTCCTGCCATGCCTGTGCCGACACCGGTATGGTAAAGGGGCTCTCTTCAAGTTTCAGCGCCGGGTTGGGGGTGTGAAAATTCAGTAAGGGAGGAATTTGCCCGCGACTGACTGCCAGAACGGTTTTCAGCAGTCCGGCAATGCCCGCCGCGGTATCCAGATGGCCCATGTTACTTTTCACGGAACCGAGCGCACAGCGCTGATCCTGCGGGCGAGGCGCATAGACGTTGCGTAACGCTTCAATTTCAATCGCGTCGCCCAGCGGTGTGCCGGTGCCGTGGGTTTCAATGTAACCTACCTGCCTGTCGTCGATGGCCGCCAGCATTAACGCCTCTTCGATGACTGCCTGTTGCCCTGCGACGGAAGGGGCGGTATAGCCGACCTTTCTGTTGCCGTCGTTGTTGACCGCGCTGGAGAGGATCACCGAGATAATCGGATCGCCTGACAGCAGCGCGTCTCTCAGGCGACGCAGCACCACGCAGCCGAGACCGTTACCGGCCCAGGTGCCCTCAGCCGAGGCGTCAAAGGGACGACAGTGACCATCAGGAGAGAAAATCATTCCGGGCTGGTAGCGGTAGCCTGCCTGCTGGGGGAAAGAGAGCGCCACGCCGCCGGCAACCGCCATATCGGATTCGCCTGCGCGCAGGCTTTCACAGGCCAGATGCACTGCAACCAGCGAGCTGGAGCAGGCGGTCTGTACCGATAACGCCGGGCCGTGCAGGTTGAGTTTGTACGCGGCGCGGGTGGCAATATAGTCTTTATCATTGCCCATCAGAGATTGCAGACCTTTTACCTGCGCGACTTCTGTCACGTTCAATGCTTCGCGACCGGGGTAGGTACTCATCCGGGAAGAGGCGAAAACGCCGGTCTTATGGGGGACGGCGCCGGGGGCATAACCGGCATGTTCCAGCGCATGCCAGACCGCCTGCAAAAATAGGCGCTGCTGCGGGTCCATCGACTCCGCTTCCTGTCGCGAATAGCCAAACAGGGTGGCGTCGAAGCAGTCGGCGTTGTCTAACACCGTACCGATATTGACATAATGAGGATCGTCAATGATGGCGGCATCCAGACCGACGGCCAGAAGCTCTTCGCGCGTAAAGCGTCGGCTGCATTCACGACCTTCCAGCAGATTTTGCCAGAACGTTTCGCCATCCGGCGATTCAGGAAAATGGCAGGCGTAGCCGATAACCGCGACAGGTTCGCAGTCCGGGTAGTGTTGAGCGATCGATGCATCAATGGAATCTGCTGTCGGCGCAGAAGAGAAGCGCAAGTTATCCATAATCGGTCCCGTTTCCTAAGATTCACAAAGTCAATGGAACGCCATGCGTTCGCGATGGCGTTCCGGGGAAAATCAGTTTGCTTCGCGCTATATCCGCCGCTGACGACGGCGAACAGGGCGAGGTCGTTTTGTTTTCTCCACCGTGGCGACGCCGGCCAGATAATCGGCCAGGGCAGCAGGAGAAGGGTGGGTGAAGAGGTCAAGCAACGTCAGGGTGGAAAATTCGTGACGTTGTAACAAAACGTGCAGTTGCACCAGATTCAGCGACGTTGCGCCCGCCTCAAAGAAGTTTTCTGCGGGCGTGACAGACTCGCCAACCACCTCGCGGAAGGCGTCGCAAATCAGGCTGACGGTGCTCTCGTCCGCCGCAATGTGTGGCTGAGAGTGCTCAGGGCATACGCGCGGTGAGCGCTCTGCGCATTGCCCTGCGTGTTTAACGGGAGGCACCAGCGCGGCGAGCGGCAGTTGCCAGCCGCTTTCATCCTCGGCCATTCGGTTTAGCAATGCGCAATGCTGTTCAAACTGGCGCTCCACCTGCCCGGCAGGAAACAGCGCGGCGACAAAATCCCAGTTAAAGCGCAGTTCGCCTTCGGATTCATAAATCTGGTGATCGAGCCAGACCTGCGGCGTCTGGGAGATGCCCCAGACCGGTTTGAGCAGATTACGCCGGGCGAGGAAGTTATCCTGCTCAAAGCCCAGCGCGCTGGTAAAGACGACGGGCATCGGAACGGCAGGCACGTTTTGCCGTTGCGCCAGTTGACGCATCACGCGGATGGCTGACACATCGCGGTGGTTGAGGTTCTGGCTCAGCCGCTGCTGTAGTGACTGCGCGCTGTGCAGCCAGCTTTCGCCGGGATGCCAGCTCAGCAGCATCAGCGAGGTGAAATCGCCCAGAATCTGGTTGATTTGCGGGTGCAGCGGTCGCCTGTCGAAAAGCGTAAGGTTAAGCGTGAACTCAGGCTGTGCACTCCATGCAGAGAGAACCGTTGACCACACCGACAACAGTACGGCCGACGGGGTGAGATGGGCGTCAGCCGCCCGTTTTTTCAGCCGATGCCAGCGCGTGCTGTCCAGCGCGCCGTTCAGGCGGGCGAAGCGCGGTGTTTCAACCTCCTGAGGCAAGCAGCGCAGCGGCAACGCAGGCGCCGGAGGAATATCATCAAGCTGCGCCTGCCACCATGCCAGAGAATCTGGATTGGGCGACTGTAGCGAGGGTTGTTGCAGATAATCCCTGAAGGTGACGGGCAGCGGCGGAAGCAGCTGTTGCGGGTAGCGGTAGCCGTGCTCCAGCTCCGCCAGCAGGATCTGCATGCTCAGACCGTCAAGCAACAGGTTATCCAGACACAGCCACAGGCGGGCAGGCATCCCGTCCACGTATCCGACCTGGAGATCGAATACCGGCCACACTTCGGGGTTGAGTACCTGATGCGCCAGTTTTTCGCGCACCCGCAACGCCTCTTCAGGCGTATGGAGGGTGTGTGTGGGTATCACCCAGGGGGGCGTCTGTTCGAGCACCTGTTGCTGTCCATCACGCACGATGGCGCGCAGCATATCGTGGCGGGCGATTAATCGGTTCCAGACCGTCTCCAGCCGGGTGAGGTCCAGATCGGCAATTTCAAATTCAACAAAGAAATGTGAGCCGACGCCGCCCAGGGCAAAGCCCGGCTGACGCCCCACCAGGTAAGCCTGCTGCACGTCGGTAAGCGCAAAGGGCTGGTAGCGTTCTTCAGGGGAGTGGACGAATGGTTGTTCGACCGGGACGTCGGTTTTCCGCAGCGTGGCGGCAAAATCCGCCAGCCGGGGATGATTAAACAGGTCGCTTAATTGCGCTTCATAACCTGCCTGATGAAGTTGCCCGGTCAGACGGGTCGCCAGCAGGCTATCGCCGCCTTGCTGGAAGAAGTCGGTTTCTCTGGTGACATTGCCAGTTGATAAGAGTTGCTGCCAGAGGGCGGCAACCTGTTTTTCAATGTCGCCCTGGGGTAAATCCGCTTCGGCCGGGTTTTCCGCTTCAGGGGTATGACGACGCTTCAGCGCCTGGTAGTCAATTTTCCCGTTAGCCGTCAGCGGTAAGGCGTCGAGGAAGACGATCCGTTGCGGCACCATCCACCCCGGCAGACGTCCGGCGAGGGCGGCCTGAAGTTGACGGGGATCGCGGCGCACCTGCCTGTCAGGACATTGTACGAGGAAGCGTTGTAACCCCGCGACCTCATCGCCATGCTGACAGTTGAAGGCGGCCGCGCTAAATAATGCCGCCCAGTCGGCGCTGTTATGCAGCAAGGCCTCCGGCTGCCCATTGGTTAACAGGAGCGTGCTGAGCAGGGCGGACGGCGTTAACTGGCGAAACTCCATCACGTAGAGCAGCGCGCCGGGAACGGCAAGCTGTTGTAATGTCGCAAGGAGCCCGGGATCTTCCGGCAGCAGACGATGCAGGGCGTTATTAAGCCAGATAATGTCCGCCGAGTGAGCGTGCGCCGCCAGCGTGTCTGCATTCCAGAGGGACAGACGGGCGCCAGGCCAGGGGGCGAGCCTCTGCCGGGCGCTCAGCAGCATCTCCTGGCTCTGCTCAAGCCCGACATACTCAATCTGTCCGGCGTTGAGCTGTGCTAACAGCGATTCTGCGGCGCGGCCAGTGCGGGTTCCCACATCAAGCAGGCGTACCGGGCGCTGTAAGCGCTGTGCAAGCTGTTGGCAAATTGTCGCCAGTTCCTGAATATACGGGGCGCTGGCCGGATGGTTAAAGGCCAGGCTTTCCGGCGACCACTGCGCGTCGTTCAGTAACGACAGTTCGTTACGGGCACCGCGAAGAATTTGTGATAACGTTAAATCATGTCCGCTGAAGTGCGGGTGCTCATCCTCGTGTTCTTCACCAGCGCAGACCTGATAACCTTCAGCAGCGGGCTTCAGTCGCCGTTGTGTCACCAGAAATGCTAACCAGAGTTCCACCACGGCCTGCCAGCGCGGCTGGATAGCGAGTGAGTTCATCAGGGGGAGAGGATCGGCGCCAGCGGTGTGACCCGGCTTCAGTTTTAGCAGGCGATGCTGAAGGAAATCGGCTACCTGTTCTGCGGAGATCTCTGGCGAGATGGCGCAACAGGGCAACGTTCCCGCAAGCGTGTGCCACGCCTGCGGCAGTGCCGGGTTCCGATGATCGGTAACGCAAAAAGCCTCGCCCTGAGGAACAACGTATGCCGCCAGCGTTTTTTCTTTTTCGCCGATCGCCAGAACGGTTGCTTGTTTCACCCCCGCCAGCTGGCTGAGCGCGCTTTCGATTTCGCCCAGCTCGATGCGATATCCTCCGACTTTGACCTGCTTGTCGCGACGACCGAGGAACTCGATTGTGCCATCTGGCCAGTAGCAGCCGAGATCGCCGGTGCGATACCAGCGCTCGTCCGGGAGCGTCAAAAATTGCTGCTCGCTACGCAGGGGATCGTTGAAATAGCCTTCCGCGACCCCAATGCCGCCAATCCATAATTCACCCGGCACCCAGTCAGGGCAGTCCCGGCCCTGTTCATCCACCACCCGGTAGCGTTGGTTGGTTAGCGGAAAACCGTAAGGGATGGAGCGCCAGTGGGCGGGGACGTCGTGAATTTCGCAGGCGTTAGACCAGATAGACGCCTCGGTGGCGCCGCCCATCGCGATAAATTGTCCTTGTGGCCGGAAGGCCCGATAACGGGCGGGGAGGTCAAGCCCGATCCAGTCGCCGGAAAGCATCACTGCGCGCAGGTTTTCCGGCGTGGCGTCGGCGAAACCTTCACACCAGGTCAGCAGCATATCGAACAGCGCCGGGACGCTGTTCCAGAGCGTGACCTGATGGCGCTGGATCAGCTCACACCATGCGTGAGGATCGCGCCGTTGATTTTCCATCACCATCACCAGCGCGCCGCCCGCGCGCAGTACGCCAAAAATGTCGTAAACCGATAAATCAAAATGTAGGGCGGAGAGGGCCAGCACCCTGTCATGCGGGCCAACCTGATAGCGGGTATTGATATCGCAACAGGTGTTAAGCGCTCCCCGGTGAGAAATGACTACCCCTTTCGGCGTACCGGTAGAGCCGGAGGTGTAGATAATGTAGGCCGGTTGCGTGGGGGCGCGTACTACCGGGTTGGCGATCGGCTCCGCCTCAATGGCCTGCTGCCAGGCAAGGACGGGAATATCGTCTGACCCGGCGCTGGTGTCGTGCTGACAAATGAGCACCAGCCGGACGCTGGCGTCAGCGTAGATTTTCTCGCGCCGTGCGGCAGGCTGATCCAGCGAAACCGGAACGTAAACCGCCCCGGCCAGCAGGACGGCCAGAACCGCAACAAGTTGTCCTGCGCCTTTCGACATCGTGATAGCCACATTATCGCCGGGCTGAACCCCGCACTCGATTAACCTGCCCGCGCAACGGCGGGCATAGTCTGTCAGCTCATGATAATTCCACTGATAACGCATGTCCGTTACCGCCAGCGCCTGCGGCTGTTGCAGAGCGATACGGAAAATGCCTTCATGCAGCAAGCCTTCGGGAATGGGGGCGCCGGTGGCGTTGACCCGTTCGCGTATCGCGCGCTGGCTGGCGGGCATCATATCTGCGAACGGCTTTTGCCAGGCGCTTTCGTCATCGCAGAGTTGGTTAATCAACTGGCAGTAGGCGTCGAACAATGTTTCGACTAACGCCGGAGGGAACAGCGCGTCGTTGCTGTCCCATTGTAGCCAGACCTCGCCGTGATGCTCGAACGCCAGATGATCTATCCAGACCTGCGGCGTTTGCGAGATGCCCCATTCCGGCTCGCCCAACGGCGATTCTGCGCGGCTGCTGTAGAGGGAACGCCCCAGATTGCTGGTAAATACCACCGGGGCGCCGTGGGGGTAGCGCTGCTGGCGTTTGAGTTCACGGAGTAATTCGACGCCGGACCAGTGGCGATGCTCCCAGTCCTCCGTAAACGTGAGCTGGTTTTTACGCGCCAGGTTGCTGACGGTATCGCCATCGCAGGCGGTATCCAGCAGAAGAATATTGGTGAAGTCGGCAAGCATCGCGCCAACCGCCGGGTGCAGCGGCTGGCGGTCGAATAAGGTGATGTTAAGCAGCAGACGCGTCAGGCCGCCCCAGCGAGCCAGCACGGCAGAAAAACAGGTCGCCAGCGCCATTGTCGGCGTCACGCCATACTCGCCGGCCCGGTTGCTAAAGGCGTGCCAGCGTGTTGCCGGGACAATCATGCGGCGTCGGGTATTACGGACTTCACGTAGCGTGGCGGGTTCGCAGGCCAGCGGCAAGACGGGCGCGGGGGGAAGCGTCGATGCTTTCGCCAGCCAGTAAGCGCGCGCGTCGTCTCTCAGTGTTTGATTGATCTTCTGCTGGTGCAGCAAATACGAGCGGAAATCATAGCGGGTGTCGATAGCCGGCAGCGATTCTCCGGCCAGCAGGGCGTTAAGCTCATCGAAGAAAAGCGTAAAGCTGGAGGCATCCATAATCAGCAGGTCAATATTGACATGGAGGCGGTGGCGATTGTCCGGCAAGAGCGTCAGCTGAAAATCAAACGTTTCGCCGATTTCCACGCGTAAAAGACGGTGGCTCAGGCGCTGGCGCAGTGCGTCCAGATAGGCCTGGCGGCTTTCAGCGTCGTTATGGCGTAAATCATGAACGGTGACGCCGTTCCAGTAAGGTTGCGGTAGCCAGACCTGCTGCCCGTCGGGGCGAAAGGCGATATGCAGCATTGGGTGGCGTTGCAGCAAGGTCGTGATGGCCTGCTCCAACTGCGACGCCGTCAGACAATGGCCTTCAAACTCCTGATACAGGTGGCAACCCACGCCGCCAAGCGTCTGCCCCGGCATGCGGCCCGTCAGGTAGGCGTGCTGTACTGGCGTCAATGGGAAGGGGGTACTTTCGGTCATGTTCGGCCAGGATGATTCGTCGGGCGGCGTTTCTTCTTCCGCGTTCTCAGGCGACCGGCTGAGCATTAACTGGTTCCATGCCGCCAGCGTGGGGGCGGCATACAGCTCGCGAAGGGTAAGGCGGTAGCCATTTTTACGAAACCAGTGTAACCATCTCATCAATCTTATGGAATCCAGGCCGGCCTGGATCAGGTTGCTCTCTTCATGTAACTGCTGCGGCGTTAAATTCAGTTCCTGTATGAGCCGCTCGCGTAATTGTTGGTAATCAGCCGCGTGGCGGTTGTCCGGTAACAGCGAATCCTGAGATGGTGCGCCAGAAATCATTCTTCCTCCTGATGGCACGTCTTACCGAAAAGCATTGCTCATATGAGAATAATAATTATTAACAATTGGATGCTACCCGAAACGGGTTTATTTATGCCCGTTTCGGGTTGGTAACAGGCGGAAAGAACAGAGGCCCGGATGGGGTATCCGGGCCTCTGTCAGGGAGGAGTTTAGGGGGGCGCGACCCCGGTTACATCACGCGTTTAAAGGTCGAAGGGGTTACGCCAAACTGTTTCTGGAAGGCGGCAGAGAAATGGCTGGCGTTGGCATAGCCCAGATCGGCCGCCACCGTCATGACGGAGGTATTGCCGTTGGCCAGGCGTCTTCTGGCTTCCTGCATTCGTTCAGCCTGAAACAGGCCATAGACGCTGTTGTTGAACAGAACGCGGAAGCCTCGCTTAATTTTGAGAACGCTCAGACCGGACTCTCTGGCCAGCTCCGCGACGCCCGGCGCTTGCGTCAGATCAGCCAGCAGCAGATCCTTCGCCCGCAGCAGTTTCTGGCGTTCCATCGGGTTGAAGTGGCAGGAGAGGCAACTGGCGTCTTCGCGATGTTCATCCAGCACCAGACTGAGCATGACCAGACTTTGCCCCTGCAACCATAGCGTCGACGGCTTTTGTTCATGACTGAAGCCGCCGTGCATGCGCATCAGCGCGTGACGCAAGGCCTGAGCCGTTAAGTGGGTTTCAGCATTACAACGCTGCTGCTGGCAACAGCAGTGGGAGTCGATCTTATTCTTAATGACCGCGCTAATATCCGGCACCCACAGCGCGAGGGTTTCAGGGCTGAAGGAGAGGGTAATGCTCTCGAATCGGCCACAATAGGAGGCGCTGCCGCGACAGTCTGGCGTATGGGTAATGTAATGGCGATTGCGCGCAAGCTCCCAGTCGGTGTGGCGCCGGAGTCCCTGAATCGCAAAGCGCGATGTGCCTTCCAGGATGCACGAGAAGTTAATCCTGCCCAGATCGTCGTGTAGCTGCAACGTCTCAGGCCGCGCAAAATGGCCCCTCCAGAGCAAAATATCCATACCTTCCTGCAACGAACAGCGCAGCAGTTCACACTGAGCAGGAATATTGCCATCGTTTGCAGGTTTCCCGACCACCAACTGGTGAATAGAGATTTCAGATTGCGTTTGCGGTGACTCCGTCATGACCTGGTTATCTCCCTGTGGCTTAGACCAATGCGGGTATAAATAGAACCGAATGGGGTAGATGAGTTATTGATAATGGTTATTATTCACATTAATTCTCAGAACGCCACCCTGAATTGTCGTTTTTGGCGTCCGTAAAAATTCATCAGGAAATTCAGTTGCTCCCATGTCATCTCAATCATCCAATACTGAATCGCTGTCCCGATTTCCTCTCTGGCAGGTGATTACACCGGTTCGCAGGAAGGTTATTTTAGCTATGGCGCTGGCGGGGCTGGCGGCATTAACCAGCCTGGGGGCGCTCCTTTTTCTGGCGTGGAGCCTGCGTGACATTCGCGCGACGCCTGACGCTATTCCGGCCTGGCCGCTGGGCGGCGTGATCGGCTGCGTGGTCTTAACTTTTGTTCTGCGCTTACAGGCGTTCAACACCTCTCATTACGCGGCTTTTCATCTGGAGAACATTCTGCGCAGCAGGTTAGCCCGTAAAGCATTGCAGCTTCCGCCTGGCGTGTTACAGCAAATGGGCAGCGGGTCAGTGGCGAAAGTGATGCTGGATGACGTGAAGTCGTTACATATTTTTGTGGCCGACAGCACGCCGCTCTATGCCCGCGCGATCATCATGCCGCTGGCGACAATCGTTATCTTGTTCTGGCTGGACTGGCGGCTGGCAATCGCGACGCTGGGGGTACTGGCGTTTGGATCGGTTGTTCTCGTGCTCGCCCGCCAGCGTTCGGAAGATATGGCTCAGCGTTATCATAAGGCGCGCGAGCAGGTTAGCGCGGCGGTTATTGAGTTCGTGCAGGCCATGCCCGTGGTGAGAACGTTTGATAGCGGCAGCACCAGTTTTCTGCGCTATCAACGCGCCCTTGAAGAGTGGGTCGATGTGCTCAAAACCTGGTATCGCAAAGCCGGTTTTTCAGCGCGTTTTTCCTTCTCGATTCTGAATCCTCTCCCGACCCTGTTTGTCCTGATCTGGTCGGGATACGGCCTGTTGCACTATGGCAGTTTCGATTTTATCGCGTGGGTGGCCGTTTTACTGCTGGGCAGCGGAATGGCCGAAGCCGTAATGCCAATGATGATGCTCAATAACCTGGTCGCGCAAACGCGTTTAAGCATTCAGCGTATTTATCAGGTTCTCGCGATGCCGGAGTTATCGCTGCCGCAGTCTGACCAGCAGCCGCAAGAGGCGAGCATTACCTTTGAGCAGGTGAGCTTTCATTATCCGCAAGCGCGTACTGGCGCCGCGTTGCAGGAGGTGAGCTTTCATGTGCCTGCCGGGCAAATTGTGGCGCTGGTCGGGCCAAGCGGCGCCGGAAAAAGCACCGTGGCGCGCTTGCTGCTGCGTTACGCCGACCCGGACAAAGGCCATATCCGTATTGGCGGCGTGGATCTGCGTGATATGCAGACGGACACCCTGATGAAGCAACTCTCGTTTGTGTTTCAGGACAACTTCCTTTTTGCCGACACGATAGCCAATAACATTCGTCTGGGCGCGCCGGATACGCCGCTGGAGGCGGTAATAGCGGCGGCCAGAGTGGCGCAGGCCCATGATTTTATTAGCGCTCTGCCAGAAGGTTACAACACACGAGTCGGGGAACGTGGGGTATTTCTCTCCGGCGGCCAGCGGCAGCGCATTACTATCGCCCGGGCGCTTTTGCAGGATCGCCCCATCCTGGTGCTCGATGAGGCGACGGCGTTTGCTGACCCGGAAAACGAAGCGGCGCTTATCAAGGCGCTCGCGGCGGCCATGCGTGGCCGGACGGTCATCATGGTCGCGCATCGTCTCTCAATGGTGACTCAGGCCGATGTGATATTGCTGTTTTCCGACGGACAGCTCAGGGAAATGGGGAACCATACGCAACTGTTGGCGCAGGGCGGCCTGTATCAACGGCTCTGGCAACACTATCAGCAGGCGCAGCATTGGGTGCCGGGTGGAACACAGGAAGAGGTGGTGGAAAATGAAAGACAATAATCCTGCGGATAACCTGGCCTGGCGCGTCATCTGGCGCCAGCTTATCTCCAGCGTTGGCAGTCAGGCCAGGATGCTGCGACGCAGTATGCTGGCGCTGTTGCTGGCGGCATTCATGCAGGGGATCGCCTTTGCCTGTCTTTATCCGATCATTGATGCGCTGTTACGGGGAGACGCGCCGCAACTTCTTAACTGGGCTATGGCCTTCAGCGTCGCCGCAATTGTGACGCTGGTGCTACGCTGGTATGGCCTGGGCTTTGAATACCGTGGTCATCTGGCGCAGGCCACCCATGAGTTGCGCCTGCGACTTGGCGAGCAGTTACGCCGCGTGCCGCTGGAGAAGCTCCAGCGCGGCAGGGCGGGTGAAATGAACGCCTTGCTGCTGGGCAACGTGGATGAAAACCTCAATTATGTTATTGCGATAGCCAATATTTTGCTGCTCACCATTGTCACGCCGCTGACGGCGTCGCTGGCGACATTGTGGATAGACTGGCGGCTGGGGCTGGTGATGTTGCTGATCTTCCCTCTGCTGGTGCCGTTTTATTACTGGCGCCGCCCGGCGATGCGGCGACAAATGCAGACGCTGGGGGAAGCGCACCAGCGTCTGAGCGGCGATATCGTTGAATTTGCTCAGGGGATGATGGTATTGCGCACCTGCGGCAGCGATGCCGATAAAAGCCGGGCGCTGCTGGCGCATTTCAATGCGCTGGAAAACTTACAGACCCGCACTCACCGTCAGGGCGCTGGCGCGACGATGCTGATCGCCAGCGTCGTGGAGTTGGGCCTACAGGTGGTGGTGTTATCCGGGATCGTCTGGGTAGTGACGGGCACTCTGAACCTCGCCTTTTTGATTGCCGCCGTCGCGATGATTATGCGCTTCGCAGAACCGATGGCGATGTTTATCAGCTACACCTCGGTTGTGGAACTGATCGCCAGCGCCCTGCAACGGATTGAGCGGTTTATGGCGATAGCACCGCTTCCCGTCGCAGAGCAAAGCGAGATGCCGGAACGTTACGATATCCGCTTTGACAACGTCAGCTATCGCTACGAAGAAGGCGACGGCCACGCGCTTAATCATGTTTCTTTGACGTTCCCGGCAGCCAGTATGAGCGCGCTGGTGGGTGCCTCCGGCGCAGGCAAAACTACGGTCACCAAACTGTTAATGCGCTATGCCGATCCGCAGCAAGGGCAGATTTCTATTGGCGGCGTCGATATTCGCCGCCTGACGCCGGAACAGCTCAATAGCCTGATTTCTGTTGTTTTCCAGGATGTCTGGCTGTTTGATGACACGCTGCTGGCGAATATCCGTATCGCGCGCCCACAGGCGACGCGGCAGGAGGTAGAAGAGGCCGCCCGCGCGGCGCAGTGCCTTGAGTTTATTTCCCGTCTTCCGCAAGGCTGGCTGACGCCAATGGGAGAGATGGGCGGCCAGCTATCGGGCGGCGAGCGCCAGCGGATTTCCATTGCCAGAGCGTTATTGAAAAACGCGCCGGTCGTCATTCTCGATGAACCGACTGCCGCGCTGGATATTGAAAGCGAGCTGGCGGTGCAAAAAGCGATCGATAACCTGGTTCACAACCGGACGGTGATTATCATCGCTCACCGTTTATCCACCATCGCCGGGGCCGGAAACATTCTGGTGATGGAAGAGGGACAGGTGGTTGAGCAGGGTACTCATGCGCAATTGCTCTCACATCATGGACGTTATCAGGCGCTGTGGCAGGCGCAAATGGCCGCGCGCGTGTGGCGCGACGACGGGGTTTCCGCGTCTGGAGAGTGGGTGCATGAGTGATGTTCAGTCGAATGTGAAACCGCTGACGTTGACGACCGGGCGGGTGATTTTTGCTATTGCCGGCGTCTATGTGACGCAGAGTCTGGTATCGGCGCTGTCTATGCAGTCCTTACCCGCGCTGGTGCGCGCTGCTGGCGGTTCGCTGGCGCTTGCCGGTGCGACAACCCTGTTTATGCTGCCCTGGGCGCTGAAGTTTATTTGGGCGCCATGGATCGAGCGCTGGCGGCTTCCGCCCGGTAGCCAGGAACGCCGTTCCCGCATGTTAATCCTGCGTGGTCAGGTCGCGCTAGCGGCGATCCTGACTATTGCCGCAGCGATTGGCTGGTTTGGGCGAGAAGGGGGATTCCCCGATACGCAAATCGTCGCGTTATTTGTTCTGTTTATGGTGGCAGGCACGGTCGCCTCCACCATTGATATCGCCAGCGACGGCTTTTGCGTCGATCAACTGACCCGCACGGGTTACGGCTGGGGAAACAGCGTGCAGGTCGGCGGCAGCTATCTGGGAATGATGTGCGGCGGCGGGGTGTTCCTGATGCTGTCGGCGGCATCCGGCTGGCCTGTCGCCATGCTGATGATGGCGGTGCTGATTATGGCGCTGTCACTCCCGCTGTGGCGCATTACGGAGCCGACGCGAACAGCGACTATCCCGCATGTTCCGGCGTTAGGTTATGCGCTAAGGAGGAAGCAGGCGCGCCTGGGCTTACTGCTGGTATTGATGCTGAATTCAGGCATGCGGTTTGTGCTGCCTCTTCTGGCACCGCTGTTGTTGGATCATGGGTTGAGCATGTCCGCATTGGGCGCGCTGTTCAGCGGCGGCAATATTGCAGCGGGCATAGCAGGAACGCTGGCCGGCGGATTGCTGATGAAATACACCTCACCCGGCAGAGCGCTGTTGACGGCTTATGGCGTCCAGGGGATCGCGCTGCTGGCGGTGGTGATGACGCTCATGATGGCGCCGGGTCATCTGCTGCTGCCGATTCTCCAGTGTCTGGTCATTGTCCAGTCCATTTCGCTGGCCTGCGCGCTGGTCTGTCTTTACGCCACGCTGATGTCGCTTTCATCGCCTTTGCAGGCCGGTGTCGACTTCACCCTCTTTCAATGTACTGACGCGGCAATCGCCATTCTGGCAGGCGTTATCGGTGGCGTTGTTGCTCAACATTTTGGCTATGCGGCCTGCTTCCTGTTTGCCGGGGCATTCACGTTGCTGGCGGCGTGGGTTGCTTATATCCGGCTGCATTCGGCAAGAGAACTGATGACAAGCGCAATTGATTGATCCGGGAATAACACAGAGAGGTAAGGGATGAAAATCAGTGAATTTCTACATCTAGCGTTACCAGAGGAACAATGGCTACCGACGATTTCTGGCGTTTTACGCCAGTTCGCAGAAGAAGAGTGTTATGTCTATGAGCGTCAACCCTGTTGGTATTTAGGCAAAGGGTGCCAGGCACGGCTGCACATTAATGCCGACGGAACGCAGGCGACATTTATTGATGATGCCGGGGAGCAAAAATGGGCGGTGGATTCCATTGCCGACTGCGCGCGTCGTTTTATGGCGCATCCTCAGGTGAAAGGACGTCGGGTATATGGACAGGTTGGGTTCAACTTTGCGGCGCATGCGCGGGGGATTGCCTTTAACGCCGGGGAGTGGCCGCTGCTGACGTTAACCGTTCCCCGTGAAGAACTTATTTTTGAAAAGGGAAATGTCACCGTTTATGCGGACTCCGCCGACGGGTGCCGACGTTTGTGCGAGTGGGTAAAAGAGGCCGGTACAACGACGCAGAACGCACCACTGGCGGTGGATACCGCCCTCAATGGTGAGGCATATAAACAACAGGTTGCGCGCGCCGTTGCGGAGATCCGCCGTGGCGAGTATGTCAAAGTGATTGTCTCGCGCGCCATTCCCCTGCCATCGCGGATTGATATGCCCGCCACGCTGTTATACGGGCGGCAGGCAAACACACCTGTGCGCTCGTTTATGTTCCGTCAGGAAGGACGCGAAGCGCTGGGCTTTAGCCCGGAACTGGTGATGTCAGTGACGGGCAATAAAGTGGTCACTGAACCGCTTGCGGGCACCCGCGATCGCATGGGAAACCCGGAGCATAATAAGGCGAAAGAGGCAGAACTGCTGCACGACAGTAAAGAGGTGCTTGAGCATATCCTTTCTGTCAAAGAAGCTATTGCTGAACTGGAGGCCGTTTGCCAGCCGGGCAGCGTGGTGGTTGAAGATTTAATGTCGGTTCGCCAGCGCGGCAGCGTTCAGCATCTGGGGTCTGGCGTGAGCGGTCAGCTTGCGGAAAACAAGGATGCCTGGGATGCGTTTACCGTGCTGTTTCCGTCGATTACCGCCTCAGGTATCCCTAAAAATGCTGCTCTGAACGCGATTATGCAAATTGAGAAGACGCCGCGAGAGCTTTATTCCGGCGCAATCCTGCTGCTGGACGATACGCGCTTTGATGCAGCGCTAGTTCTGCGTTCCGTATTTCAGGATAGCCAGCGCTGCTGGATACAGGCGGGGGCGGGAATCATCGCGCAATCTACGCCGGAACGCGAACTGACAGAAACCCGGGAGAAATTAGCGAGCATTGCGCCCTATTTAATGGTGTAGGAGTAACTGTTTTCTAACCTCACAACCAGACTGTCCAAAGACAATTGAGTCGCTCTTTGATTCCTCTGTGACTCTATTGTCTTCTTTTGGGATAAAATAGGTGTTTTTCGTCATGAAGTTGATAAAAGTCTATATAGAACCACCTCCTGTGGAGGTGGTGGTAATTTGCCAGAGTGTGGGATTCGTTAGTATATTATGGGATAAACTTATTTTTACCAATTGTATAAGGCGGTGCATAAGATTCTCGGCATGCTTCCAGATAATCCGACCACCACTGCATCATCGCTTTGCGGGCTTCTAGGTGCTCTGCCTTATGAATATAAGCCATGCGCACGGTATTGCGCTCCTGATGACTCATCTGGCGTTCTACTGCGTCCTTTGCCCATAAACCCGATTCCATCAGCGCACTGCATGCCATTGCCCGGAAGCCGTGACCGCAGATATCCTTTTTCGTGTCGTAACCCATCACCCGCAGTGCCTTATTGACCGTGTTTTCAGACATTGGCTTATACGGGTTATGGTCGCCGGGGAAGATCAGTTCATTATTACCGGTGATATCCTTAATCTGTTTCAGAATGGCGATGGACTGTTCTGAGAGGGGGACGATATGCGGCATTCGCATTTTTGCCCCGCGGCCGGAATAACGCACGCCAATAATGGGTTCTCGCGTCGCGGGTATCGTCCAGACTCGGTTTGTGAAATCAATCTCTGACCAGCGGGCGAAACGCAGTTCACTGGAGCGAATGAACACATGCAGCATCAGCAGAACGGCATGCCGGGTCAGTTCACGGCCCTGATGATATGCCCCAATACGTTCAAGCAGTTCAGGCAGCCGCTCCAGCGGCAGGGCAGGATAGTGCCGTCTGACAGGAGGTGTGGTCACGCCGCCAAGGTTTGCTGCAGGGTTCGTATCGATTAACTCCTGATGGACCGCATGGCGCATTATGTTACTCAGGTGCTGCCGTGTGCGGGACGCAACCTCCAGCAGACCTTTTTCCTCGATCCCTTTCAGCAGGTCAATGAAATGACGGGGTTTAAGTTCTGATACAGGTAGGTTCCCGATGACCGGAAAGATGTGATTGTTCAGGCTGGCAAGCAGACGGTCGGCGGTGTTCTGCGACCATTTCCTGTTACTTTTATGCCACGCCAGCGCCACGTTTTTAAAAACTTTCTCCGGTGTTCGTGAGCCACGTTCAGCAGCCCGCTGCTGTACCGGGTTGATATTCAGCGCCAGCATTTTACGGATACCTTCACGTTGCTGTCGCGCATCAGACAGGGAGATGGCTGGATAGGCACCCAGCGCAATGCGGGATTCTTTACCGCTAATACGGTATTTGAGATACCAGTGGCGGGAGCCACCCGGCTTAACCAGCAGATACAGACCGTGAGAATCGGAGACTTTAAAGGGTTTATCAGAAGGCTTGAGGGTGCGGATTTTTGCGTCGGTAAGGGACATATGGGGGTCACTCCATTATCGAACTAACCTGACCCCAGATTTGACCACCAATTTTTCCCGATGCGTAGGGTAAAATCAAAATGCACCGAGAAGAGTTTTCACACTAACCTGTTGAATCAACATCAGATAAAGATTCGCAAGGATGCATGAAAACAGAAAATTGGCTCCTCTGACTGGACTCGAACCAGTGACATACGGATTAACAGTCCGCCGTTCTACCGACTGAACTACAGAGGAATCGCTGTTGAGGCACATCTTAACGGCGAAAAATCTTTTGTCAAACCCGATTTTTAAATTTCCCAACCGTTTGCCGTTTCTATCAACAGTTTGTTGCATTTGCAGACAATTTGTTGGCGAAAATCTTTGCAGCTTTGCTGATTCTCCCTCATTATTTGAAATGTGGTTTCACTTTCTGCAATTAGGGTCGGCTTTGAATATCTCCTCTGCTTTACGCCAGGTTGTTCACGGCACTCGCTGGCACGCTAAACGCAAGAGCTACAAAGTGTTGTTCTGGCGCGAGATAACCCCGCTTGCTGTTCCTATCTTCATGGAGAACGCCTGTGTCCTGTTGATGGGTGTCCTGAGCACTTTTCTGGTCAGCTGGCTGGGAAAAGATGCGATGGCCGGCGTGGGATTGGCGGACAGCTTCAATATGGTCATTATGGCTTTTTTTGCAGCTATCGATCTTGGTACTACTGTCGTTGTGGCATTTAGTCTCGGTAAGCGGGATCGACGACGAGCGAGGGTGGCGACGCGGCAGTCATTGGTGATCATGACGTTGTTTGCCGTACTGTTGGCAACGCTTATTCATCATTTTGGCGAACAAATCATTGATTTCGTCGCGGGTGATGCCACGACAGAAGTTAAAGCACTGGCGTTGACTTATCTGGAGCTGACGGTACTCAGTTATCCAGCAGCTGCTATCACTCTTATTGGTAGCGGGGCACTTCGTGGTGCAGGGAATACGAAAATACCGCTACTGATTAACGGTAGCCTGAATATTCTTAATATTATTATTAGCGGCATATTGATTTACGGCCTTTTCTCCTGGCCGGGACTGGGATTTGTCGGGGCTGGGTTGGGGTTAACCATTTCTCGTTATATTGGCGCAGTGGCAATTTTGTGGGTGCTGGCGATTGGTTTTAATCCTGCGCTAAGGATTTCGTTAAAGAGCTATTTTAACCCGCTGAATTTTAGCATTATCTGGGAAGTCATGGGGATTGGTATTCCAGCGAGTGTCGAATCAGTATTATTTACCAGTGGTCGGTTATTAACCCAAATGTTCGTTGCCGGGATGGGGACCAGTGTTATTGCCGGGAATTTTATCGCGTTTTCAATTGCGGCTCTTATCAACTTACCCGGAAGTGCGCTCGGCTCTGCTTCTACGATCATTACAGGCCGAAGGTTGGGGGTAGGGCAGATAGCGCAAGCAGAGATTCAGTTGCGGCATGTGTTCTGGCTGTCCACTCTTGGATTAACGGCCATCGCCTGGCTAACGGCTCCCTTTGCCGGGGTTATGGCATCGTTTTACACCCAGGATCCACAGGTTAAACATGTCGTTGTGATTCTGATTTGGCTAAATGCTTTATTTATGCCTATTTGGTCTGCCTCATGGGTGCTACCCGCTGGATTTAAGGGTGCTCGCGATGCACGTTACGCCATGTGGGTTTCTATGTTGAGCATGTGGGGTTGCCGGGTTGTAGTCGGTTATGTGCTGGGAATCATGCTTGGCTGGGGTGTGGTTGGTGTCTGGATGGGAATGTTTGCCGACTGGGCTGTGCGGGCCGTGCTGTTTTACTGGCGAATGGTTACTGGACGTTGGCTGTGGAAATATCCTCGACCTGAGCCGCAAAAGTGTGAAAAAAAGCCAGTTGTGTCGGAATAAACGACAAAGTGCAGATTATTTCAGCAAACGATTTCAAATTTAAAAAACAGGCTTTGACATTGTGGATGAGCGTCGCTAATATTCGCCTCGTTCTCACGATTCCTCTGTAGTTCAGTCGGTAGAACGGCGGACTGTTAATCCGTATGTCACTGGTTCGAGTCCAGTCAGAGGAGCCAAATTTTAGTTTTGAGACATCTCTATGAGTCTCAAGACAGTTAAAAAATAAAAATTATTTTTACCCGGTTACCTTGTAAAAAGTGACCGGGTTTTTTGATTTCTGTGTTTCGTGCGCTTAATCGAGTCTCACGCTTCAGTGAGCAAATTGCCCCTCCCCAACAGACATCACGATTCGCAAGGTCAAAAACTCTGTTCCATGAAGTACCGTACAAAGACAAAGAGAAAAATGCCTTATGCGGGATGTCGCTATCGCGTCTTTATCGGGAAACTATGCGTAATTGCCACTTTGCCTTCTGTAATCAGAAAAAGAAGAACTGGAATTTTAATAAATATTATTTCTCTGGGAATGGGGGGGTTTTATAAGCAATATGACGAGTTGAATATTATATTTTTTATAAGGATTATATGAGATTAAAGAAATCTGCCATAAAGACAGATTTCTTTAAAATATAATTAGAGATTTGCGACGTTATGATAAACTTTTTGAACATCGTCGTCATCTTCAAGGGCATCAACAAGCCCTTCAAAGATTTCTAAATCTTCTGGGGAAAGCTCAACTTCAGATTGAGCAATCATTTCTAATTCTGTTGTTGAGAACTCAGTGATTCCAGCTGCTTTTAGAGCCGCGATTCCTTTATGAAGGTCAGTAGGTTCAGTATAAATAACAATATTACCTTCTTCTTCAGTTACATCACGAACATCAACTTCAGCTTCAAGTAAAATTTCAAAAATATGGTCAGGGTCTGTTCCTTTAAATACAATCACACCCGTATTGTCAAACATATAGCTGACAGAGCCTGCCGCTCCGATATTGCCGCCTTTTTTATTGAAAATTGTGCGAACGTTAGCAATCGTACGGTTAACATTTGAAGTCAATGTCTCAGCGATAATCATTGAGCCATTAGGACCAAAGCCTTCATAACGGCCCTGCACGAACGTTTCATCTCCGCCGCCTTTGGCTTTATCAATTGCTTTATCAATAACGTGCTTTGGAACTTGTGCCTGCTTTGCTCGTTCAATAACGAATTTTAAAGATGTGTTTAATTCTGGATCGGGTTCACCTTGTTTGGCAGCGGCATAGATTTCTACACCGAATTTTGCATAAATTTTAGACGTCGCACCGTCTTTAGCCGTTTTTTTAGCAACAATATTGGCCCATTTACGTCCCACTGGAATGATCTCCTCGAAAATTTATTTACATTACTGGTAAATCGTTAACATGTGTTAATTCGGCATATTATATCATAACAGGAAAAATCTCGTCTATTAGAAATAAAAATATTCTAAAGCCATAATATTATATTTAATCTCATAAAAACTAATGTCGTTGGCGGATTTTTTTATAATTGTGTTTTGAAAGCATACTTGCTTTTAATATGTGGAAATCATTAAGGCTAGAATAAAACTCGTATCCGCCCCAGGAAGCAAACAGCCTGCTTTATTGCAGGCTATTTGCTGGATGACTTACTAAATCCTTCACATCTATTCCTGATAAAAAGGAACGGAACTTATTACCGGAACGGCGGCTCATTAAATGTTCGTAATTTACGTGAATGCAGTCGGTCGCCTTCTGCGCGCAGCAAATCGATCGCCCGAATGCCAATTTGCAGGTGTTCGGAAATAGCGCCTTCATAAAAACGGTTAGCCTGACCGGGAAGTTTAATCTCACCATGCAACGGTTTATCTGAAACACACAGTAGTGTCCCGTATGGCACGCGGAAACGATATCCTTGCGCGGCAATGGTTGCACTTTCCATATCAATTGCTACGGCCCGGCTTAAGTTAAAACGAAGTGCAGAAGCTGAGTAACGTAATTCCCAGTTCCTGTCATCTGTGGTTACCACAGTGCCAGTACGTAGCCGCTGTTTAACTTCCTCACCTGGCCTGCCGCTGACTAACTTGGTAGCGTCATAAAGCGCACGTTGCACTTCAGCAATGCTCGGAATAGGAATATCGGGCGGCAGTACCGCATCAAGAACGTGGTCATCGCGTAAATAAGCGTGTGCAAGTACATAATCTCCAATGGCCTGGCTTTCACGTAAGCCACCACAGTGACCAATCATCAACCAGACATCCGGGCGTAGCACCGCCAGATGATCGCAGATGGTTTTTGCATTTGACGGTCCCACGCCAATATTCACCAGAGTAATACCCTGACCATCGGCGGTAATTAAATGCCATGCTGGCATCTGGTGTTTTTTCCATGCAAGGTCGGAAATGGCTTCTTCTGGCGCTTCGGTTTCGGCGGTGATCCAGTTCCCGCCAGCACAAGAAAGGGCAATGTAGGGACTATCAGGGTCGAGGATCTGGCTGCATCCCCAACGAACGAATTAATCCACATAACGTGTGTAGTTGGTAAACAAGACGAACGGCTGAAAATGTTCAACTGGCGTACCGGTATAATGGCGCAACCGCGCGAGGGAAAAATCGACGCGGCGCGCATCAAAATGCGATAGCGGGGAGAATTCCGTTGGATGATAAATGCCGTCTGCAGTTTCATCGCCAATTTGCGCCAGTTCTGTTGTCGGGAAGTAGCGAGTTAACCCAGCGCTCATTGAGCGATCAAGTGTCAATTCAGAGCCATCGATGACATAAGGATAAGGGATTTCATGCTGCGAGGGTTGCACCGAGATATGCGCACCATAATCCTGATACAGCAACGTAAGTTGTTCATTGAGATACGAACGAAAGAGAGTAGGGCGAGTAATCGTGGTGGTGTAGCTGCCTGCGTGAGTAAAACGACCAAATGCGCGCGTTTTGGGGGGATTGGTTGTGCTACCGTCCCAGGTTACGGTCAGTGATGGATAGACAAAAAGACCTTGTTTGCGGGCGTTTTCATCAGGTAATTCGCCACTTGTAATATATTTGCCAATGGCGTTGCGTAAAGCGACTACAGATTGCTCATACAGCGCGTCGAGTTTATCCAGTGCCTGAGCTGGGGTCAGACCGGAGCCCTTATTATTCATGTGTGTCTCCTGTTCCATACAATTACCGCACATCCGATAGTATGTCACAGGAATGTGAAACAAAAGTGTAAGGCGAAGATCGGATGATCTTCGCCAGGCTATCAAGCGCGTTGATTGTCTTTCATCAACAAAGCGGTCATTGCGGAAATCAGGCATCCAGCCAGCAAATAAATAGCGACGCTATGCCAGTTCCCGGCAAAGTAAGTGATGAGTGCAGCGGCAATAAAAGGTGTAAATCCACCGCCAACCACACTGGCAACCTGATAACCGACTCCAGCGCCACTATAGCGATAACTGGCACCAAACATTTCGGTAAACATCGGTTGTTGTACACACACCACCATATCATGCGCAATGTTTGCCAGCATGATGGAGAAGAAAACTATCCAGAAAATAGATTGTGCTTCAAGCGCCATAAAGAAAGGAAATGCGCTCAACGTTCCGAATAACGCACCTGTGATATAAACCCTGCGGCGACCAAAACGATCGGCAAGCCAGGCAAAACAGGGAATTGTCAGGCAGCTTAATCCACCGACCAGCAAACCAATATTAAGGAAAAGTTCGCGCGGTAACCCCATATTCTGGGTTGAATAATTAAGTGCAAAGGCAGTAACAATGTACATCGTCAGCAACTCGCACAGTCGTAGTGCAATAATCTTCAGGAAAGCACCGGGATGTCGTAACAGAGCTTCGATAACCGGGATGCGTTTTTTCGCGGCCGCTTGATTATGTTGCTGTTGTTCAAATTCCGCGGACTCCTCCATGCCATTGCGCACCCACAATGCTCCCAGTACCAGTACGATGCTAAACAGGAAAGGAATGCGCCAGCCCCAGCTTAAAAACTGTTCGTCAGTCGTCATCATACTGATCAATGAAACCAGTCCGGTTGAAAGCAGTAAACCTACTCCGTAGCCAACTTGTACACCGCTACTGTAAAAGGCTTTTTTATTTTTCGGCGCACTTTCAACGGAAAGCAACGCTGCGCCTCCCCATTCGCCGCCGACGGCAAATCCCTGAATGGCACGCAGTGTCACCAGCAAAATAGGTGCCCACCACCCAATGGTCGAGAATGAAGGAAGAATACCAATCAAGGCTGTCGCGATGCCCATCATCCAGACGGTCAGCATTAACATGCGCTTACGTCCCAGTCGGTCGCCAAAGTGACCGAAAATGACACCGCCTAGCGGTCGGAAAAGGAAGCCGACACCAAAGGTGGCAAATGCGGCGAGCGTTCCCATCGCCGGGCTTACTTGCGGGAAAAACTCGCGATTAAACACCAGTGCGGCGGTAATGCCATAGAGTAAAAAATCATACCAGTCGACGACGGCACCAGCGAAACTGCCTAACGCAGCTCGTCGGGCGCGACTTAACGAAAGCGTCCCTTCATCGGGACGAGTGGAGATGAGCGTGGAGTCCATAATGATCCTGTTTGTACTGTCTTTTTATAATTAGTATGGAAAAGGTAACTCACATTGCCGTCGATCTATAAACGAACCTTATGAGACTACCTCGACAGAGCGCATCTGCAAATGATTTTATGGCTGATTAGCGGCAACATGAAAAATTCGATGGAAGATGAAAGCACGGGCGTTGCTGGTGTTGTTTAAGGATTAAGCAGAGCACCCACAGGTTCGAGATATGAAACATAAAAGTCCGCATATGTACAAAATAGCACCCTGATGAGTCTGATAGACTGCATTGCATTATAACCAGTAGGGAGGCGAGGTTAGGTATGTTTTTAGCATCATTGTTGAGACGTATTGCATTTAGTTACTACGATTATAAAGCTAATAATTTCAATATTGGAAAAACAGACTTTGTTGTCATCCATATTCCCGATCAAATTGGCGATGCTATGGCCATCTTTCCAGTTATTCGGGCGATTGAAATGCATAAAATAAAGCATCTTTTAATTGTTACTTCGACTATTAATTTAGAAGTCTTTAATGCGCTCAAACTTGAACAGACTAAATTAACATTAGTTACAATGACTATGCAGGATCACGCAACATTAAAAGAAATAAAAAATTTAGCGAAGAACATAACACTGCAATACGGTACGCCGGATCTTTGTATAGAGGCGATGCGTAAAAAGAACCTGAAAACGATGATATTTATCAGTCAGTTGAAAGCAAAAACGAATTTTCAGGTTGTTGGTTTAACCATGAAGTGCTATTCCCCTTTGTGTAAGGACGCGTCCCGGATGGATCAGAGTCTCCGGGCTCCCGTACCCATGACATGGGCATTTATGATGCGTGAGGCGGGTTTTCCAGCAGTCAGGCCAATATATGAATTGCCACTAAGTGAGGATGTACTCGATGAGGTGCGCGAGGAAATGCGATCGTTAGGAGCTTACATTGCGCTCAATTTAGAAGGTAGTGCACAGGAACGTACATTTTCATTATCGATAGCAGAAAATCTAATAGCAAAAATTCAAAGTGAAACAGATATGCCAATAGTGATCGTTCATGGACCAAAAGGGGAAGATAAAGCCAGGGAACTAGTGAATAGTTATAATAATGTCTACCGTTTATCCTTGTCACCCTCGATTAAACGTTCAGCAGCAATCATAAAAGATGCTTATATCGCAATAACTCCTGACACCTCAATATTACATATGGCAAGTGCCTATAATACCCCCGTTGTTGCAATTTATGCTGATTACAAAACGCGATGGCCCGCAATGGCCGATGTTTCGGAGTCAGTCGTCGTTGGGCAAAAAATTGACAATATAAGTCTGGATGAATTCGCAAAGGCATTAAAAAGTGTTTTGGCGAGAATATGAGGCAGTATTTATGCATATTAATGCCGATCTGTTATGAACGGTGGTGTCATCAATACTCTGTGGCTGGTCAATCATTACAGAAAGCCAGTCTTTGGAGCAAAGCTGTACTCACCGGATACAACCATAGTCACACCGAACGCGAATCTGGCGGTATCGCATTTTTATTTATTCATTTTCTGTGAGAGAAGGGCAAGTTCTGTAGAGGGAATGTAAAAAAGAGTGCCCCGAATGGAGCACTCTTTAAGGAATTATAGCGGAAAATCAGAGGTTTTTATAACATGTCGCATGAGCAAACCCAAGCTTTTCATATACACTTTGCTCACCTGTTGCCAGAGAAATTACGTATTGTTCGCTTGAGTTTGCGGGACTAGATGACCAATACATATTTGATTGAAAACCAGCTTCAGTCGTGTAATGCCCCATATCTCCCCATTCACTGTACAGTGACCCGATGCCTCGGGAACGACTATGGTTTAAATGGTCTCCAAGGGGAAGTGTGTAGCCATTGCTACTGCAAAAATTTTCAGCAAGGCTGTATATCATGAAAGCATCGCCGGCGTTCACCCACCAACTCTTCACTCGGATTTCGTATATATAGCTAGGGCCGCCTGTTTTTGGCGTCGCCGTAATCCTCTCCCATTTGCTGCCGACATTTTTAAATGTCACTTTACCGGTAGCATCAACATCGACCCAGGAGCCAGAGCTTGAAAACTCATAATCAGCCGCCGTTTTTCCTGGAGCAAAGTTGTCATTATTCAACTGATAATACGCCCCGGTGAATCCCTGCGAAGGGAATGTAGTTGTTGGTAGGTTAGCACCATTGACCAACACTGTACCGCTCATTATTTTGTCTTCTGCGCGAGTGAATTGTATTGTGGTACTCAGACCCGCTTGATGAACACCATTCAATACAGGGATCAGCGTTGCGATACCCTCTCCGCCGCCTGTAACAGTGGCTTTGTAATCACCGTTGATATTTTGACTGTAATCAATTGCGCTAATTTTCACATAGGGCACGTTAGTACCTGATTGCACAAATTCCATCCCTTCAGAAACTTTGATCGGATTGCCTGATATATCGTACAAAACAAGATGTAGCTCAGCACTATCGGTATAGTCCCCTTTCAGTGATGACCGATTGTTCTTAAGGACGGACTGCGAGGCGTCAGCCGGGCCTGCCACCAGCGTTATATCTACTGTTTGCATTCCACCAGCGGTCGTGACTGCGCTTACCGTGACGCTACCTGTCATCGCTCCTTTCACGCTTGTTGTCGCGATTCCGTTTTGATCGGTCACCGCTGTTAATGTCGTTAATGTGGCAGAGCCGCTTTTTAAGGCGAAGTACACAGTGAGACCTTCGATCAGGTTACCACTGCCATCCTCAACCGTTGCCTTTAAGGTACTTAAATCACTGTTGGTGGCGGCGATAGTCGATGGATCAGCGATAAAGCTAGCAACATGTGCGGTGCTTGAGTTGCCAGTGACTTTCACGGTTGTCTGTGTCTGTATTGTTACGCCGTTATGGAACGATGCAGTCACCGTATATGTACCGACTTTATTGCTGGTCAGAACGACTGGTGCCTGACCTGAAGAGTTGGTTCTCACTTTTCCGCCACTTAACGTTGCACCTTCTGGCGTTACGCTAAAGTTGATGACCTGACCTTCCACTGGAGTGCCATTTGCAGAAGTTAGCGTTGCCGTCAGAGTTGCACCTGTTGGGGAATTGACACCGATAAGCGGGCTGGACGCCGTGAGTGTCAGTTTTTCATCAATAGCCTCCAGTTGTTTCTCAATTGAGGCTCCATTCGCCAGGGATGCTTTCACCATATACGAACCGTTTCTTTCGGGCGTCATGGTGACCTCGGCTATACCCTGCGTATTAGTAGACACCGTATTCTGGCTGATGATCATTTGCGAGGATGGCTCTGCACTGAATGTCACGGGTTGATGCGCAACCGGGTTGCCAAACTGGTCGTTAACGTGAGCTTTAACTGCTACGTCTTGTGCGACCATTACCTGACCTTCAGGTATCTCCAGACTGGTAAACGTCGCAGAATTAACATCTGCACTGGCATTCAGTAATCGCGAGATGACTTCAGTAGGTTTATCTGCCAGAGAGGCTGAAACTGTTTTCAGTCCGACCTCGGTGCTTGTCACAAGAATTTCAGCGAATCCCTGACTATCCGTTTCAACGCTGGTGCTGCTTAGCGTGACGGAGGTTCCGCGGAAATTAACTTTTATGCCTTCTACCGGGTTGCCGTTAGCGTCAGTGACGCTTGCCGTCATGGTTGCGCCCTCGGTCGTGCTGACGACGAATGAGTATACAGAGGTTAAGGAGGTCAGTTTTGCGGTACCAGCATCGGCAATCAACGTCACCTGTTTCGTATCACTGACACCATAATTGTTCACGCTAACTGTCACGGGGTAGGTGCCGGATTTTGTACCGCTCAGTGTAACTTCAGCCTTGCCGTTGATGTCTGTAATGGCGGAACCGCCTTGTCCGAGAGTGAAGCTTGCGCTCACATCTGCCGGTAGCGTGAATGTCACCGCCTCATTGGCTAACGGGTTGCCGTTTCCATCAGTCACTGTTGCCTGAAGTGTGGTCATCCCAACGTTATTGGCGATAAAGTTGTCCTCGGTAACGTTAAGATTAACCTGCGCAGTGAGCGTATCCGCAGTAAAGTTCACCACCAGTTGTCCGCTCTTACCGCCAGCCATCGATGCTGTAACAGTATGAGCGCCTGCTTTTGTACCTTTCAGCGTGACTTTCGCTTTGCCTTCAGTATCCGTAATCGCTTTACCGCCATCGCTCAGCGTGAAGTTCGCCCTCACATCTTCCGGCAGAGTAAATGTTACCTCAGTGTTGGCTATCGCATTGCCCTCTGTATCAGCGACTGTTGCTGTGAGTGTCGTGAGATCGTTATTGTCGGCAATCACCGGATCCTTAGAGGCTGCCAGCGAGATTTCAGCATTCGCGACGTTCGGCACATAGGTCACTGTTTGTTGCATCGAATCACCATTTTCGAGGGTTGCCGTCACTTGATAAACCCCGGCTTTTGTAGCGGTAAAGCTTGCGTAAAAATTGCCGTAGTAGTTGGTAGTATATATACCGTTATTACTGGGGGTCACGCCTTCACTTGGTGAAACGCTGAGGGTCACCTGATGCTGGGGGACACCGTTGCCGTAATTATCCTTCACCTCAATATACAGACTGGTTGTCTCGCCTGCGGAGACTGTATCAAAAAGTGCATGTAGCAAAGTGAGGTGTGCCGTAGACGCATCAGCATTGACATTAATTGATGTGCTAAGCGTGGAGCTACCATTTTCCAGACTGGCCTCAACGGTATCTGGTCTCGCTCCTGATTCTATCGAGGAGCGGGTATTGGTATAAGTGACGGTAGCCTTACCCTGTTCGTTCGTTACGGCTTGGCCGCCATTCGTCATTTCGGCAGAGTTTGTTCTGCTGGTGAAGTTCACAGTCACACCTTTCACCGGAAAGCCATTATTATCAACGACTGTGGCGGTAATGACGCTGCCGGTGCTGTTCTGCGGGGTACCGGCGAATATGCTGTCTGGGACAGGCGTCAACTCGATAATTTTTGCCGCCGCTGTGTCGCCAATAAAATGCACAGTTTTGTTGTCGCTGGCACCAGTATTAGCCAGTGATGCAGTAACAGTCTGCTCACCAAAGGCAACGCCTGCGAGAGTGGCCTGCGCGATGCCAGACTCATTGGTATTACTTTCCCCTGGGGTCAGGGTGAGGCCTGAAGAAGCTGTGCTGAATGTTACCGGAAGATTGTTCACCTCATTGTCGAACTGATCTTTGACCGTTGCAGTTAGCGTTGCGCTATCGACGCCATTACCTGTTATCTCATTTTTTGATATCTGCAGGACAACCTGAGCCGAGGTTTTGTCCGCCACAAACGTTACCGGCTGCGAATCACTGGTATTGTTATTACTCAGCGTTACGGTAACCGTATGCGTGCCCGCTTTTTTGCCTTTGAGGGTGACATGCGCTTCGCCATTGGCCTGAGTGATGGCAATACCGTTATTTTCGAGGGTAAAGTTTGCCGCAACGTCCTGTGGCATGGTGAAGTTCACCGTTATTCCCGCCACCGGATGATTCGACGGATCTTTCACCGTTGCCGTCAGCTGCACGCTGTCGCTGTTATTCGTCACCACCTGTTGAGCAGGGATATTCAGCGTGACCTGCGCGTTGCTGGCATCGGGCGCAATATTGACTGTCTTCGTATCGTTGTTGCCGTTAGGCAGTGTGGCTTCGGCTGTATGAACACCCAAAACCGTGCCCTTAAGGGTAACTTCAGCAACACCACTGTCGTTTGTATTGCTCGTGCTCTGACTAAGTTGTGTATCAGCCGGGTTAGTACTAAAGGTGACCGGTAGATCTATTACTACGTTATCAAAAGGATCTTTCACTGTTGCTGTCAGCGTTGTCTCATCCACGCCATTCCCAATGATTTCCGCTTTCGAGGTTTGCAGAACGACAACTGCGCTGTCCTTATCCGCCACGAATGTGACTGGCTGCGCATCGCTGGCATTATTGTTACCCAGCGTTGCGGTAACCGTATGCGTGCCCGCTTTTTTACCTTTGAGCGTGACATGCGCTTCCCCATTGGCCTGAGTGATGGCAATACCGTTATTTTCGAGGGTAAAGTTTGCCGCAACGTCCTGTGGCATGGTGAAGTTCACCGTTATTCCCGCCACCGGATGATTCGACGGATCTTTCACCGTTGCCGTCAGCTGCACGCTGTCGCTGTTATTCGTCACCACCTGTTGAGCAGGGATGTTCAGGGTGACCTGCGCGTTGCTGGTATCGGGCGCAATATTGACTGTCTTCGTATCTCTATTGCCGTTAAGCAGTATGGCTTCGGCTGTATGAACACCCAAAACCGTGCCCTTAAGGGTAACTTCAGCAATACCGTTCTCATTAGTATTACGCGTGTTCAGACTCAGTTGCGTGTCTGCGGGGGAGGTGCGGAAGACTACTGACAGATTTTTAACCACGTTATCAAAAGGATCTTTTACTGTTGCTGTCAGCGTCGTCTCATCCACGCCATTCCCAATGATTTCCGCTTTCGATGTTTGCAGAACGACAACTGCGCTGTCTTTATCCGCCACAAACGTCATTGGCTGTGTATCGCTGACATTGCTGTTAGCCAGACGAGCCGTGATCATATGCGTGCCCGCTAACGTGCCGGTCAGGGAGGCGATTGCAACCCCGTTACTATCCGTCATGCCTTTTCCGCCGTTACTAATCGAGAACCGACTTGCGACGTCGTTTGGCACAGTGAAGGTGATTTCTTTATCTTTTAGTGGGTTGCCATTTTTATCCTGCAAGGTTGCAGTCATATGTTGCGGAGCTGTGTTGGTGACGGTGATATCACCTGAAGGCACACTGAGGGTCAGGGCAGCAGTACTTTGATCACCGATAAAATTCACCTGTTGATTGGCCTGGGAACCAGAGCTCACAGAGGCCGTAACTCTATAATCACCGTTTTTTAAACTGGTCAGCGTAGCTGTGGCGATCCCGTCGTGGCTATTCACTTCGGTTTGGCTCAGTTTCGCCTCTGCTGAATTAACATTGAAGGTGACCTTGACGTCATTGAGCAGGTTGCCTTTTGCATCCCGGACTGTCGCGGTCATTGTGGCGCTGTCATTGCCGTCAGCGACCACTTCATTTTTCGACTTCTGCAGATCAACCTGTGCGGTACTTGAGTCACCGACAAAACTGACGATTAACGTTTGTTTCACGCCATTTTCAAGGGTGACTTCAACCGTGTTGTCTTCCTGCTTACTACTTTTCAGATCAAAAGTCGCCAGACCATTAACATCCGTTTTTGCGGTGTTTTGATTGTTGAAGGAAGTTGCCGATCCGTTTAATACCGCAAACGTGACGGTATGATCATTGATTGGGTTGCTTCCCTCATCAGCGACATTGACCGAGACGGTGTTTGCTGCATTCTCATTGGCGAGCACACCATTATTGCTGGCAGATAATGTCGCAATTTTCGCTGACTGCGGGTTGGCGTCGATGATAAATCCAGCGGTATGCAAATCTTCATTCCAGTTTTGCATTAACAGCTTCGCAGTAAGCCCACTGCCTTTGGTATAGGCGGTATAGGTCGCCTTATAGACGCCATCTGCGGTTTCTTTCCAGTCAGTAGTGACTCCTGGTTTCACGTTGTCGATGCTGACTGCAGTATTCAGTTGCTGTTTTTGCTCCTTAACAGGTTTGTCATTTTCATCTCTTAGTTCTACCGTCACCTCGATAGGATTGCCGGAGAGATAACGGTCCTTATCAATCTTAATTGACGAGTGAGTTCGGGATGACGAAACAGAAATGATATTCACCACGGCGGGGGCTTTAGCTGCATCTACACCGTTCAGCTGTGGCATCAGCGTTAGCGTGCCAGACATCGCTCCTGTGGTCAGGACTTGGGTATAGCTTCCGTCACCATTATCTTTCCAGTCAGAAAGGGTGATGTCCTGAACACCTTCGTGACGCGTCGAGAGCACCAGCCCGATAACAGGATTACCAGCTGCATCATGAGCAATAAAAGTCAGTGTGGCGGTTGAATGGGAATCCGCACTCAATGTTTGGGTACTTAACGATACCGAGGAATCTTTCTGGCTTAGCGCAGGTGCCTGAACGACCACCATGCTTTGTTCACGATTCGAAAAATTGCCTTTGACATCTTCAGCGGTGACTTCAATCGGCCAGGTGTTATCGGTTTCTGGCGTACTGGTGAACCGGTAACCCGGCAGGGTAACCAGAATATCTTTACCCGTTGTGACCACTTTACCACCGGCAGCTTCCAGAGCGGTGGCTTCGACGTTATAGCCTTTCAGGGCATATTTGGTTTGTAGCGATGAAACCAGTGATTTCACTTCTCCTGACTTCCCTGTCACGGGGTCTGTCAGGGTCAGGCGAACCAGTTCTTTTTTGCGATATTCCAGAACGATGTTGTTGTTGCGATCCACCAGATCATAACGGCTGCCTGCAAGGCTACGCCGTGCAGCGACTTCGTTCGGGTCAAGCTGTTTCTGCATTGCGCTGCCAGGTTGCCAGGTAAAATCGACGGCAAAACGGGTGTCATTTTCGCCCTGTTTACCCTGGCGTTGCTCCGCGCTGAAGGTCATCAGCGGGAAGGGGGTATAGTTAAGTCCAGCGGTTATGGCATGAGGATTACTTTGCCGATCGTCTTTATCGAACAGGGCCACTTCATCGCCATAATACTGTTCATAGACCAGTTTACCGCCAAGGTGCGGCCAGGCGGGTAGCCAGCCTTCTGCGCGTACATCCCAGCCATTGGCCGGGCGTGCTTCATAATCGTTGTCCAGTTCAGGTGCGCTGCGCCAGTTGGTCAGTCGCAAATAGCCGTTACTGCTTAATTTTAGATAGTCGCGCCAGTACTCTGCGCCAATGCCGGCGCGGGAGTGGTAACGGCTAAGGTCGTGGTCGAAAAAGAAGTTGATGCCCGACATCCATGTGGGAGTGAAATGACGCCAACCCAAGCCGTTGTTAATTTGCGTACGCTCGTCAGTACGATGGAGAGTATGCTGACTGAAAAAGAGATTATCAGGCGTTTCATACCTCGGGTGGAGAAAATCGAACTGGGAGTTCTTCAGGCTAAAATCTTCATCCACGCCCAGCGTGATTCTTGCGGTACCGAAGCGGCTTAACCAGTCTGTCATTACCCCTGAAGCCTGAGAAGAGGCCCATCCACGCGCCATGTTTGCCGCTTGCTCGCTGTTCATATCTTCGGCGAGCAAAGACCCGATTTGCTGTGAAGTACTGGCTATCTGTTGCTCGAGGTTGTCACTGCTATTACCCGGCGGCGGGGTTAATTTTTTTTCACTAACTTGTGCCGGGACATCCAGTTCATCACCCTGGCGGACATTATCAAAACCTCGAGCAAACGTACGAAATTGGTTGAGTTTGCGTAACTCAGCCACCGAAATACCGAAACGTTCGGCAACGCTTTGGGCCGATTCCAGCGCTCCAAGGATGTAGGGCACCGTATTGGCATTTGCAATGGCGATTTGTGCAGGAACTGGTTGTGGGGTTGCGGCGTTTACCACACCTTGTGCTGCCGCAGCCATAGGGAACGCAAGTTGAGTTACCAGGCAGATACCCGCAGTTAAGCGGCGTAGTTTAATTCCCATCCCGCATAAAATTTGTCTGTCATTTATTTCTTCTCCACTTCTCTTCTTCGTAGCCATGCTTACCTTCCCTGAACGAGCTAACATAAATGCGCCCTTTCTAGCACAGCGAAAAAATATAAATCCTGATAGCAATATGATTGAAAATTAATAACTTTTCGTTAGGCAGTTTTGGGTGTGAGTTGCAAGAGGGGAGACTACTGAATTACTCAAGTTTTATAATCGAGGGGAAAATGGTGATGGCGTCCATAGCAAAACGCCCTCAACCATAAAGGTCGAGGGCGCTTAAGATGTCAAAAACCCGCTATCCGTTAAAAAGCAATGCTCAACTAAGGTCAGTGACATTGCGCTAAAAAGCAAATTTTTAGAATTTGGCTCCTCTGACTGGACTCGAACCAGTGACATACGGATTAACAGTCCGCCGTTCTACCGACTGAACTACAGAGGAATCGTGTGAACGGGGCGCATATTACTTAGCGGTACCTTGTCTGTCAACACTAAATTTCATAAGTCATTTCAATTGGTTAATTAATCTGCAAAGTTGTTAATTAATGAACATTCGTCGTCGAAAACGAGTCTGTATCATTAGCGTGGTGCAGTCTCTGCAAAGGATCTTGTTGATAAAATTGGCAGAAACGTTGCCACAATGAAGGGAAACGAGGAGCAAAAAGTTCTGGGGCGCTAAAGAAATATTCAGAAAGTACGGCAAAACATTCAGCAGGATCACTGGCAGCATAAGCATCAATGCTCGCCGCATTCTCGCCAACCAATTCGATTTCTTCCTGAATGTTGTTCATTGCAGCATGAAGATCGTATTCCCAGCCAGCAACCTCACGCAACGGAATAAAGGGAACTCCGCTGGCGCGATCGCCGTTACGGGTGTCCAGCTTATGAGCGACTTCATGAATAATCAGGTTAAAACCAGAAGCATCAAAAGAATCTTGTATATCCAACCAGTTCAAAACGATAGGCCCTTGCTGCCAGCTCTGACCTGACTGAACAATACGTTGGTTATGCACCAGACCGATATCGTCTTCCCATTCATCATCGACCACAAATGGCGCAGGATAAATTAAGACTTCATGAAAACCATCCAGCCATTCCAGTCCTAACTCCAGAACGGGCAGGCAAAATAGAAGTGCTATCCGGCAGCTTCTTAATGAATCCAGTTCAAAGCCCTGTAAAGGAAGAAGCCGCTTTTGCTGTAAAAAACGTTCGGCAAGAGTGACTAATTTGCTTTGTTCCTGTTCCGTCAGACACGTTAAAAGGGGGATCGATAGTGCTTCCTGCCAGGGAAGGGCAGTTTGATGTGCTGATTCTTGTACTTTCCAGGGCCACTTAATCATCGTTTTGCTCGCAAACTCGTCACTTGAACAAAATTGCACGGACAGGGACTGTTAAAATGCCAAATTTCCTGGCATCATGGCAACCATCTGAACGGAGAGATGCCGGAGCGGCTGAACGGACCGGTCTCGAAAACCGGAGTAGGGGCAACTCTACCGGGGGTTCAAATCCCCCTCTCTCCGCCACTTTATCAATGACTTATCTCCCGACTTCCCGCCTTGCTTTTCCTAAACAGAACAATCGTAGAATATTCTTGAAGGGTTAGATCGTCACTGTTTTCTGTTCGATACTGTGACATTCAGCACTTGATTCGCTATGGATCTGACAGGAAGGTTTCGAGCGAAAATCTGCAATTATTCAGTCGTTTTCTTATCGGTCACCATTATTCTTTTAGACATTGATCCTACAAAGCTGCCGCAAAGTTGGTGGTGGGAACTGAAGTTGCGTAGAGAAGGGGTCAATAATTGAGCAAAAAAAGGAACGCGGCCGTCAGATTAAAGCCGCGGGACAAAGTCCATAATTTCCAAGAGTTGTTGAATTTCCCAGCTTTTTTGAAAGCCTTTGTATCATACTAACAAGTAAAAAAAGGTTTAAATACCAAAATTAACCTATATTTCTGGTTAGCTTTACCATGACAGATGACTTGCTCCTGGAGACATTGGCGCAGCCAGTCTGTATTGGTGAGTTGTGTATTTATTGTTCGCCGTTTTCTCAGTTTTTTTCTACAGACATAATAAAAAAGACACGTCTCAAGCATGAGCGTGTCTGAGTTTGTTTTATTTATTTGTCTTGGTAAATTATTGTCGTTACTACCAGGCACTGTTCTGTTAAATAATTGAAGTCAGCGCAAAAAAATCAATGAGACATCATTTCCTCGACCACTTCTTCGCTACTCAACTGATAGGGATAATACGTTGGCCAGTTTTCCATTTCATTTAATAAAGATTGCTGTGAATCATTACCCATAAAAATGTGAAAATGAGATGATTTTCGTGGTGCAATTATATGATCGCTAAATTGTATATATTTAGGGGCTTTGCTTTCAGGATCTTTACATTCGAATAAGTAACGAACGCCTTTCTTGCCTGATTTATAGGTGAGTATTTTGTATCCATCGTAATCATATTTACAGGATGTTGTTTCATTATTTCTATGGAATTCAACAATGCCGTCCTCAATGCCAATCATCTCGATATCTGTTGCATAACCTTTGTGATAATAATCTTTAATTTCAGCAAATGTTTTAGTTTTATCTGCATCCGCTTTCTTCTGAAAGACGGGGTCAAGCTTGCCACTTTGCAGTAAAGGATAAACGGATTGCCAGACTCCATCCCAGTCACTTAGCGTTCGGTTTTGTACATTGGCATCATCAAAAACACCATTAGCAGCTTTTTGTTCGACCTCTGTTAAGGGTTTGCCGTGTGAGTGATGACCATGCGAAAAGGCAGGAGCGCTAACAATAAAGACACCTAAAGCAACAGCCAGTTTGTGAAGACGAATCGCCAAAACAGTTTCCTCCAGAGTCATTGTATATGATGTGTAATGTTATATTGTAACATATGACAAAATGCAACAACTCTTAGGAGATGAGAGCATAGTTTTCTCAGGTGTACTTATCTATCTTATTGAAATAAAATGAATTATGCTGATAATTTGAGTTTGATGACAAACGAAACATAACCTGATGCGATCTGCGTAGGCCGGATAGGGCGCTCGCGCCGCATCCGGCAGGGATAACGCGTACTTTGTCGGCAATATGAAGTTATAGAGATAATTTGTTGTGAACCTGCTTGCGTAACCGGTTGAAAAGGGAAAGCAACTTCTTATACCGTAAGGCTAAAAGCAGTACCGCCAGCCCAGCGTAGATGAGTGGCTGCGGTGAAATAATCTTCACTGACCACAGATAATGTATTGGGGCCAGGATCACGACAAGATAGACGAAGTTATGCAACTGTTGCCAGTGTTTGCCGAGTTTTCGCTGCATCGCCTGGGTTGAAGTGAACGCTAAAGCAAGCAAAATAACCCAGCTGATAATTCCTAACGTTAAATAAGGCCGGGTAATTAACTCCTTACCTAATAACGCCAGATTATTCACGCCCAGCTCCAGTAATGCGTAACTGGTTAAATGCAGTGTCGCCCAGGCAAAGCACCATAAGCCTAACAGGCGGCGAGTGCGTATCAATAACGGCTGTTTTGCGTAGCGTGCCAGAGGTGTGATTAACAAGGTCGCCAGCAAAAATTTCAGTGCAGTGCGACCAGTAAAATGCTGAATATCTTTCACCGGATCGGCACCCAATCCACCGTGATTAATCGCCCAGACCAGCCAGAGAAACGGCAACAATCCGGCAAGATGCAGGCAAACTTTCAGCCATGTCACCTGTTTTGCTGTCAGACGCATTTAGAAATTCTCCCGCAAATCCAGGCCACGATACAGCGATGCCACCTGGTCGGCGTAACCATTAAACAGTAGCGTTGGCTGGCGCTGTACATCGAGGATGCCGCCTGAACCAATAAATCGTTCGGTAGCCTGTGACCAGCGCGGGTGATCAACATGCGGATTAACGTTGGCGTAAAAACCGTATTCGTCAGGCGCTGCCAGATTCCAGGTGGTTGGCGGACACTCGCGGGTCAGCTTAATACTGACTATCGATTTAATCCCTTTAAAGCCATATTTCCACGGCACAATCAGTCGCACCGGCGCGCCATTTTGTGGCGGTAACGCCTTGCCATAAACACCCACGGTCATCAGTGTGAGCGGATGCATTGCTTCGTCGAGACGCAATCCTTCGACATAAGGATATTTCAGCCCGCCGCCGATAAAGCGGTCCTGCTGGCCAGGCATCTGTTCCGGTGCATAAATTGTTTCGAAAGCGACATACTTCGCATTGCTGGTGGGTTCGGCAAGCGCCAGCAATTTGTGCAGCGGAAAACCAATCCACGGCACCACCATCGACCATGCTTCTACGCAGCGCATACGATAAATACGCTCTTCCAGCGGGAAGCGACGGGTTAAATCATCGTGATCGAGGGTCAATGGTTTTGCCACTTCGCCGCTGATTTTCAATGTCCATGGATCGGTTTTCAGGCTACCAGCATTAGCGGCGGGATCGGCTTTATCCAGCCCGAATTCATAGAAGTTGTTATAACCGGAGACTTTATCTGCTGGCGTCAGTGGCAGGTCATTTTGCCAGGCGGCAGGCTTGCTGAACTCCAACGGTTTTCCGGCGGGGGCGGGTGGACGATCATTCCCTTTAAACCAGCTAAGCAGATCGGCATGCGCAGCGTGAGGCAAAGAAAGTGCAGCCGCGCTGATGCCCAGTGCTTTTAACACCTGCCGACGCTTCATAAAGAATACCGACTCGGCCGTAACATCTGATTCTTTTAAAAATTGATTCTTTTTCATAAGCCATCACACTTTTTTGTCGTTAGCCAGCAAGAGCCGTTTACTGTTAATCTGTCAGGGAGCCACCTCCCTAACAGTAGCAGAGATCTGCTTTTATATATTTATGCATTAACTGCCACGATAGGTTGAATACCCATATTGGCTAAGTAATAAAGGCACATGATAATGCTCGTTCACTTTATTGATATGAAATTCAACGGGGATCTCAGGGAAGAAACTTTCAAGATTTTGTTTCTTGAAATAGTCCCCGGTTTTAAATACGACACGGTAATCGCCCGTAGTTGCAGTTTGCTCGGGCCACAGTGCCTTAATTCGTCCATCCTTATCTGTTTTGGCGGTATTAAGTTGTAACCAGCCGTTGTCCGCTTTCTTTTCAAGAGTGACTGTCACGTCGGCAGCGGGTTTTCCTGTTTGCTGGTTCAAAATGTGCACGCTAAGAATGTTTTGTTGTGCAGCATAGACCAAAGAAGGTAATGAAAATGCAGCCGTTACTACGGAGAGTACTAAATAACGCTTTAACATGTTTATATCCTTGTCATGTGAATGAGTTTTGAGGATAGCGAAAAAACGTCCAGGGTAACCTTACAGCAGCATTACAATTTTGTAATGAACCAGGCTGTTTCTATAACATATGATTTATGGCATATTATTTTCATGAAGATTTTACTTATTGAAGATAATCAAAGGACCCAGGAGTGGGTAACGCAGGGGCTTTCCGAAGCGGGTTATGTCATTGATGCCGTTTCTGATGGCAGAGATGGGCTTTATCTTGCGCTGAAGGATGATTATGCATTGATCATTCTGGATATTATGCTTCCGGGTATGGATGGCTGGCAGATCTTACAAACGTTAAGAACAGCAAAGCAAACCCCTGTTATTTGCCTTACTGCAAGGGATTCTGTCGATGACAGAGTCAGAGGGCTGGACAGTGGAGCAAATGATTATCTGGTAAAACCTTTTTCATTTTCTGAGTTGCTGGCAAGGGTTCGGGCACAATTAAGGCAACATCATGCTTTGAATTCAACATTAGAAATCAGTGGCTTAAGAATGGACTCTGTTAGTCAAAGTGTGAGCAGGGACAATATCAGTATTACACTGACGCGCAAGGAGTTTCAGTTACTTTGGCTACTGGCCTCCAGAGCTGGCGAAATTATACCCAGAACGGTTATTGCGAGTGAAATTTGGGGAATCAACTTTGATAGTGATACCAATACGGTGGACGTCGCCATTCGCAGGCTCCGCGCAAAAGTTGATGATCCTTTTCCTGAAAAGCTAATCGCCACAATCCGGGGGATGGGCTATTCATTCGTAGCGGTAAAAAAATAATGAAAAGATTATCTATAACCGTCCGTTTAACCTTGCTTTTTATATTGGTGCTGTCTGTTGCTGGCGCTGGAATTGTCTGGACTCTCTATAATGGCCTGGCAAGTGAGTTGAAATGGCGCGATGATACAACACTCATTAACCGGACAGCGCAGATCAAGCAGTTGTTAATTGATGGGGTAAATCCAGATACGTTACCTGTGTACTTTAACCGGATGATGGATGTTAGTCAGGATATCTTGATCATTCATGGTGATAGCATCAACAAAATTGTTAACCGGACGAATGTCAGTGATGACATGTTAAATAACATACCTGCTACTGAGACAATCAGCGCAGCTGGCATTTACAGAAGCATTATTAATGATACAGAGATAGATGCTTTACGAATTAATATTGATGAAGTTTCGCCATCATTAACGGTTACTGTGGCTAAATTGGCTTCAGCCAGACATAACATGCTTGAACAGTATAAAATTAATAGCATTATAATTTGCATTGTCGCCATTATACTTTGCTCAGTATTAAGTCCGCTGTTAATCAGAACGGGGTTACGAGAGATCAAAAAGTTGAGTGGTGTAACGGAAGCGCTGAATTATAACGATAACCGGGAGCCTGTTGAGGTTAGCGCATTACCGAGAGAACTAAAACCTCTTGGGCAGGCGTTGAATAAAATGCACCAAGCCTTAGTCAAAGATTTTGAACGCCTAAGTCAATTTGCTGACGATCTCGCTCATGAACTTAGAACGCCAATTAATGCATTACTGGGTCAGAATCAGGTTACGCTCAGTCAAACCAGAAGTATCGCTGAATATCAAAAAACAATTGCCGGAAACATTGAAGAGCTGGAAAATATTTCGCGGTTAACAGAGAACATACTGTTTCTTGCCAGGGCAGATAAAAATAATGTTTTGGTGAAACTGGACTCGCTTTCTCTCAATAAGGAAGTCGAAAATTTGTTGGACTATCTTGAATACCTTTCAGACGAGAAAGAGATTTGCTTTAAGGTCGAGTGCAATCAGCAAATTTTTGCGGATAAAATTTTACTGCAACGAATGTTATCGAATCTTATTGTTAACGCTATTCGATATTCACCAGAAAAATCGCGCATTCTTATAACCAGTTTTCTTGATACCAACGGCTCTCTTAATATTGATATCGCCAGCCCTGGAACGAAAATTAATGAGCCTGAAAAACTCTTCCGTAGATTTTGGCGCGGAGATAATTCGCGTCATTCCGTAGGTCAGGGACTTGGTCTTTCTTTAGTCAAAGCGATTGCCGAATTGCATGGAGGAAGTGCTACGTATCACTATCTCAATAAGCTTAATGTGTTCCGGATTACGTTACCGCAAAGAAATTAACATAGGGTTTCAGTACGCCATAAATTAACCGTGAAAAAACGCAGCCACGTCGTGAGTACTAACGCAGCTGCGATTGATTATGCGCTTACATTCAAACGTAACAGGGATTAACCCGCGTAAGCTGCCAGCATTTCCTGCGCCGCCAGTTTACCCAACGCATTCGCTGCGAAAGGACTGTCGCCGGTGAGAACTTTACGGTCCTTATGTACTCGCCCGGTGATGTCGTCATTAATAATGTTCATGCCCATTTTCTTCAGCTCTTCGCCGAAGTACCAGGTGAGATGACCCGGCATATAGCCTATCTCTGGCGTTTGTTTGTCTGCGGCGTCTGGGAATGCGCAAATGGAATAACCATTCAGTGGGTTATCGCCGTGGCGAAGCGCCAGAAAAGCCGCCGGGCCGTGGCAAAGGGAGATAACAAAACGGTCATTTTTGATTGCCCACTGTAAAGCGGCAGCCACGTCCTGGCTTTCAGGTAAACCAATAAGTGCGCCATGACCACCAGGAACAAAGATTGCTGCATATTCGCTGTCTGCGTTGAGGCTGGCGACAACATCCGCGAGTTTCTTCGGATTGCGGAACAACGATTTATGCTGCTCAAAGAATGGCATTACTTTTTCATCTTTGTGCGGCATAGCCCAGTATTCAAACTTGGTCATCAGACCGGAAATGGTCGCCACTTCGAATTCGAAACCTGCAGCGTGGAGATGATACAACGGCAGCAACGTTTCAATCGGATGGTTACCGGTCGAGAACAGTTTTCCGTTATCGGTCGGCAAATAACGTTCGTCCGCGGCGATCACCAGAATTTTATGTTTACCGCGATACGGTTTTGGATAGTCCACGCCATCAAGATCAGAGACAGGACTGGTATATTGGCTAAGCGAATATTCTGAAGGGAAGAATGCATTATCTTCAGCAATATCGACCTGCGGATTTTTACTTGTTTGAACAGTCATAGTGTATTCCTTATTGTTGCTTAGTTAGGGTAGTCACTATATTTGCGACTGAGCTGGTCGCTATTTTTAACCAGGCTGGAAAATTGAGTCAATATATCGAAAGCGGTAGTCGGCGGGTGTAAGTATGTAATGATGATGCTGCACTGGTGTTGAATATTATTCACGCCAAATTTTCCTTATTGAGCTACGTCGTCGCAAGTGGCCTCAATGATTTTAGACCATTATCAGAGGTACGGGGCGGCGGGGAGAGATTTAGTGCTGTGGAATATCGTGGTGCTGATGAATATTTATATCCCGGATTGGCAGAGAAAAAGCTTTTTTCATGCACTATTTTTGCAAATATTTCTATATGGGGGGCGGTTTTGTTGCAGATTAATTCATAAAGAAATGCATTTGGGTCTTGGTTTGAAGAGTAGCTGGTTGATGTTATTGTGCCAGGTGGTGCAGGATAAGGGGCTGTATCGATATGCTTTGGCAATTGCGTGTGCCGCAGATGGAGATGAAATGCCAATAAAAAAGCCTGAGTTCGATGAGGGACGAACTCAGGCTATTCTTAAGTTTTACAGTAACACGCCGCGGCGCGTTGGCTGATTAGAACTGGTAGACTAAGCCCACAGCAACGATATCATCGGTAGCGATGCCGTTAGCTTCGTAGAAGTCGTCGTCGTTGTCCAGCAGGTTGATTTTGTAATCAACATAGGTGGACATGTTTTTGTTGAAGTAGTAGGTCGCACCAATATCAACGTATTTAACCAGATCTTTATTGGTGTAACGTGGGTCGCCGTTGCCGTCATGAGCCCAACCGCCTAAATCCTTACCTTTAGATTGCAAGTAAGCGATGGACGGGCGCAGACCGAAGTCGAACTGATACTGAGCAACAACTTCAAAGTTTTGGGTTTTGTTAGCGATCGCATCAGCTTTACCGTAACCAGTCATGTTACGGGTTTCAGCATACATAGCTGCTAAGTAAACATTATTAGCGTCGTACTTAGCACCAACGGTCCATGCTTCTGCTGTTTCACCGCCAGCTGTTGTATCGGAGCGGTCTCCGTCACGAGTATTATGCCAACCTTTGTGAACCTGATTGTCGGTACGGTCAGAGTTAGAGTAAGCAGCGCCCAGACTTAAACCAAAGTCAAAGTCATAGGAAGTGGACATACCGAAGCCGTCGCCGTTCTCTTTAGCTAACTTACGGCCATTACCGTTACCAGAACCTTCCTGACCGAATAATCCATCATCTTCATTATTACCCTGATATTGCAGAGCAAAGTTCAGGCCATCGACCTGACCAAAGAAGCCATTGTTACGGTAGGTTGCAACACCATTAGCACGACCGTTCATGAAGTTGTCGGCACCAGCATAGGTATCGCCACCAAATTCTGGCAGCATATCGGTCCATGCTTCGATGTCATATACGACACCGTAGTTACGACCATAGTCGAAAGTACCATTCTGACCAAAGCCTAAACCTGCAAATGCCAGACGCGTTGCGGTATTACCTTTGTCGCTTTCAGGACCGTTTGCGCCAATGTTAAATTCCCACTGACCATAACCAGTGAATTGGTCAGCGATCTGAGTTTCACCTTTGAAACCGATACGGGCATATGACATGTCGCCATCGCTGCCAGCATCATCAGAGAAGTAGTGCAGGCCCGCTACTTTTCCGTACAAATCCAGTTTATTACCATCTTTATTATAGACTTCAGCCGCATTTGCTGCGCCAGCAACTAATAACGCCGGGACCAGCATTGCCAGAACTTTTCTTTTCATTATGTATTCCCTTGTGATTATAATCTTCATGAATATATCAATAAGTGCCGTTATCCAAAAAAAAGCACATTTGGATACTATTCTATGAAGTTCATTTTATTTTAAAGATTACATGTAACAAATGTATTTAAAAGATTTCAAAATGTTTCCAATCTATTTAATATAATTCAAAATTATGAATTCTAAATATAAATATTCATGAAAATTATAAATGCATATCAATATGTTATGAGTTGAGCGAAAACATAGGAGGTATCAATGATTGTTGCGCCAAACGGCTGGTGTGATCACGCGCACATTAATGAAGGCATAAAAAAAGCCGGCATCATGCCGGCCCAAAAAATATAAACAAGACGATAAAAGGCTAATAACGGAGGCATCATGACACAGAATAATAAAAAGGTATAATTGTAATCAGTGCTAATATATTGATTGAATGAATTAATAAAGCCGATATCAAAGATAAATAAAATCGCTCAAAACGATTTTTCCTGTACTCACTGCCGTTGCGCAAAAATTATCTATTTGTTCAAAAAATGATTGAGTCTTGACTGGCTCATCCAATGTGGAAAAATGTGACTTTTATCACATAATAGTACTAAGTCTGAATTTTCCGGGTTATCTCAAAATGGAATACGGTTCGACAAAGATGGAAGAGAGACTCTCTCGCAGCCCTGGCGGCAAATTGGCTTTGTGGGCTTTCTATACATGGTGTGGCTATTTCGTCTGGGCAATGGCGCGTTACATCTGGGTGATGAGCCGGATCCCTGATGCCCCGGTGTCGGGATTTGAAAGCGATTTAGGCTCTACCGCGGGAAAGTGGTTAGGGGCACTGGTCGGATTTTTATTTATGGCTCTGGTCGGGGCATTGTTAGGCAGCATTGCCTGGTACACCCGACCTCGTCCCGCACGTAGCAGACGCTATGAATAAAAACTGCTAAGGTTGCGACTCTTTGGCAACGGAGCGCGTATGGACTTACAACACTGGCAGGCACAGTTCGAAAACTGGTTGAAAAACCATCATCAGCACCAGGACGCGGCCCATGACGTGTGTCATTTTCGCCGCGTCTGGGCTACGGCACAGAAGCTGGCGGCAGATGACGATGTCGATATGCTGGTGATTTTAACCGCTTGTTATTTTCACGATATTGTGAGCCTGGCGAAAAATCATCCACAACGGCAGCGTTCTTCAATCCTGGCGGCAGAAGAGACGCGTCGCCTGCTCCGTGAAGAGTTCGTGCAATTTCCGGCGGAGAAAATCGAGGCCGTTTGTCATGCCATTGCCGCTCACAGTTTCAGCGCGCAAATCGCCCCCTTAACAACGGAAGCTAAAATCGTCCAGGATGCGGATCGGCTGGAAGCCCTGGGGGCGATTGGCCTGGCGCGCGTGTTTGCCGTTTCAGGGGCATTGGGCGTGGCGCTGTTTGATGGCGAAGATCCGTTCGCACAGCATCGCCCGCTTGATGATAAACGCTACGCGCTGGATCATTTCCAGACTAAGTTGCTGAAGCTACCGCAAACCATGCAAACCGCAAGAGGCAAGCAGCTGGCGCAGCACAACGCGCAATTTTTAGTCGAGTTTATGGCGAAGCTCAGTGCCGAACTGGCGGGGGAGAATGAAGGTGTCGATCACAAGGTGATAGATGCGTTTTCACCCGCGGGCTGAGCGCGTGGCCCTAAATGGCTGTAATTATGTTAACCTGTCGGCCATCTCAGATGGCCGGTTAAATCTATGCAGGAAAATATATCAGTAACCGATTCATACAGCACCGGGAATGCCGCACAGGCAATGCTGGAGAAACTGCTGCAAATTTATGATGCTAAAACGCTGGTGGCGCAGCTTAATGGTGTGGGTGAGAATCACTGGAGCGCGGCAATTTTAAAACGTGCGCTGGCGAATGACTCGGCATGGCACCGTTTAAGTGAGAAAGAGTTCGCCCATCTGCAAACGTTGCTACCCAAACCACCGGCACATCATCCGCATTATGCGTTTCGCTTTATCGATCTGTTTGCCGGAATTGGCGGCATCCGTCGCGGTTTTGAATCGATTGGCGGACAGTGCGTGTTTACCAGCGAATGGAACAAACATGCGGTACGCACTTATAAAGCCAATCATTATTGCGACCCGGCGACGCATCATTTTAATGAAGATATCCGCGACATCACCCTCAGCCATAAAGAAGGCGTGAGTGATGAGGCGGCGGCGGAACATATTCGTCAACACATTCCTGAACACGATGTATTACTGGCGGGTTTTCCTTGTCAGCCATTTTCGCTGGCTGGCGTATCGAAAAAGAACTCGCTCGGGCGGGCGCACGGTTTTGCCTGTGATACCCAGGGCACGCTGTTCTTTGATGTGGTGCGTATTATCGACGCGCGTCGACCGGCGATTTTTGTGCTCGAAAACGTCAAAAACCTGAAAAGCCACGACCAGGGTAAAACGTTCCGCATCATCATGCAGACGCTGGACGAACTGGGCTATGACGTGGCCGACGCAGACGATAACGGGCCGGACGATCCGAAAATCATCGATGGCAAACATTTTCTGCCGCAGCACCGTGAACGCATCGTGCTGGTGGGTTTTCGTCGCGATCTGAATCTGAAAGCCGATTTTACTCTGCGTGATATCAGCAAATGTTTCCCTGCACAGCGAGTGACGCTGGCGCAGCTGCTGGACCCGATGGTCGAGGCGAAATATATCCTGACGCCGGTGCTGTGGAAGTACCTCTATCGTTATGCGAAAAAACATCAGGCACGCGGTAACGGCTTCGGTTATGGAATGGTTTATCCGAACAATCCGCAAAGCGTCACGCGTACGCTGTCTGCTCGTTATTACAAAGATGGCGCGGAAATTTTAATCGATCGCGGTTGGGATATGGCCACGGGTGAGAAAGACTTTGACGATCCGCTGAATCAGCAACATCGTCCACGTCGGTTAACGCCTCGTGAATGTGCGCGCTTAATGGGTTTTGAAGCGCCGGGAGAAGCGAAATTCCGCATTCCGGTTTCGGACACTCAGGCCTATCGCCAGTTCGGTAACTCGGTGGTCGTACCGGTCTTTGCCGCGGTGGCAAAACTGCTTGAGCCAAAAATCAAACAGGCGGTGGCGTTGCGTCAGCAAGAGGCACAACATGGCCGACGTTCACGATAAGGCCACTCGCAGCAAAAATATGCGCGCGATTGCCACGCGTGATACGGCGATTGAGAAGCGCCTCGCCAGTCTGTTAACCGGGCTGGGCCTGGCGTTTCGCGTTCAGGACGCCAGTCTGCCCGGACGCCCGGATTTTGTCGTTGATGAATATCGCTGCGTGATATTTACCCACGGCTGCTTCTGGCACCATCATCACTGCTATTTGTTTAAAGTGCCTGCGACTCGAACCGAGTTCTGGCTGGAGAAGATAGGTAAAAATGTTGAACGCGATCGCCGCGATATCAGTCGCTTGCAGGAACTCGGCTGGCGCGTATTGATTGTCTGGGAGTGTGCGTTACGTGGGCGCGAGAAGCTGACGGATGAAGCGCTTAGCGAGCGTCTGGAAGAGTGGATCTGCGGCGAAGGTGCCAGCGCGCAGATCGACACGCAGGGGATTCATTTACTCGCTTGATGCGTCCTGAATAACGGGCGCAACTACGGGTTTTGCCGGGAAGAGATATTTTCCCAACGTGACCAGTAACACCGCGAAGACAATCACGCCGAGCGCCAGCCATTCAATCTTCGACAGCGTCTCTCCGCCCAGTCCCGTACCCAGCAAGACCGCGACCACCGGGTTAACGTAGGCGTAGCTGGTGGCGAGAGCCGGACTGACGTTGCGGATTAAATACATATAAGCGTTAATGGCGATAATCGAACCAAACAGCGCCAGATAGCCGACCGCAAGGAAGCCTGAAAGGGAAGGGAGCGCCGTCAGTTTTTCACCCGCAATCATCGACGCGATCATTAACACCACGCCTGCCGCCAGCATCTCAATCGCACCCGCCATCATCCCTACAGGTAAGGTAATGCGCGAGCCATAAACCGAGCCAAACGCCCAGCTAATCGAGCCGATTAAAATCAGAATCGCGCCCCACGGATTGCCGCTTAAATTTCCACCGCTATTGAGCATGATGATTCCGGCAAGCCCAATGGCGATACCCACCCATTCCAGTTTGCGCGTTTTAATGCCAAACAGGCGGCTGAAGCACAGGGTAAAGAGGGGCACGGTTGCAACCACTACGGCGGCGATGCCGGAAGGAACATTTTGATGCTCGGCAACCGTCACCATGCCATTACCGACAGCCAATAATAACAGGCCAATCAGTGCGGCATTGAGCAGCGGACGTAGCGGGGGAAGTTTGTGTCCGCGCAGTAGCAAAAATGCCAGCAATAAAATACCGGCTGCCAGGAATCGCACGCCCGCCATCATTAACGGCGGCCAGCTTTCCACGCCAATCCGAATGACAAAATAGGTTGAGCCCCAAATGATATACAACGCAAACAACGCGCCAAAAAGCGGTAACAACTGGCGGAAACGCATAATCCCTCACGGCGGAAATAAAAAGGTGGTTCATAGTAAACGTGAAAATCATTCTGCTGGCGAGAGATATAATTGCACTTGATTGTTAAAAAAATGTTGACCTGTGAAGCAAGTATCAGAGCTACCGTTTTTGCTTCATACTTACACCCTTCAACAATAAAAATGAGAGGGAATGCTTTTGGCCGGGAGTAGTTTACTGACGTTGCTCGATGATATCGCCACACTGCTGGACGATATCTCCGTGATGGGCAAACTGGCGGCGAAGAAAACCGCCGGTGTATTAGGGGATGACTTATCGCTCAATGCGCAACAAGTTTCAGGCGTGCGGGCCAACCGGGAACTTCCCGTGGTCTGGGGCGTGGCGAAAGGATCGCTGATCAATAAAGTGATTCTGGTGCCGCTGGCGCTGATCATCAGTGCGTTTATCCCGTGGGCGATTACGCCACTGTTGATGATTGGCGGCGCGTTTCTCTGCTTTGAAGGGGTAGAGAAAGTGCTGCATATGCTGGAGGCGCGTAAACATAAAGAAGATCCGGCGCAGAGTCAGCAGCGTCTGGAGAAGCTGGCGGCGCAGGATCCGCTGAAGTTTGAAAAGGACAAAATAAAAGGGGCGATTCGTACCGATTTTATATTGTCTGCGGAAATCGTCGCCATCACGCTGGGGATTGTGGCAGAAGCGCCGTTGCTTAATCAGGTGCTGGTGCTTTCAGGCATCGCGCTGGTAGTGACCGTGGGCGTCTACGGTCTGGTAGGGGTTATCGTTAAGATTGATGACCTGGGGTATTGGCTGGCGGAAAAATCCAGCGCGCTGATGCAGGCATTAGGTAAAGGGTTATTGATCATTGCACCCTGGTTGATGAAAGCATTATCGATTGTCGGCACGCTGGCGATGTTCCTCGTCGGCGGCGGGATTGTGGTACATGGTATTGCGCCGCTGCATCACGCCATTGAACATTTCGCCGGGCAGCAAAGTGCAGTGGTGGCGATGATATTACCGACTGTTTTAAATCTGATTCTTGGATTTATCATCGGCGGCATCGTGGTGCTGGGAGTGAAAGCAGTAGCGAAAATGCGCGGTCAGGCACATTAATACTCGCACTGGCTATTATGCAAAATTCGCCATCTTCAACTAAGGTGAACAAGTTTCACTCGAAAAAAGGAGGCGAGTATGAGCTTTATGGTTAGTGAGGAAGTTACGGTTAAAGAGGGCGGCCCGCGGATGATTGTCACTGGATACTCCAGCGGTATGGTTGAGTGTCGTTGGTATGACGGTTACGGGGTCAAGCGGGAAGCTTTTCATGAAACCGAGCTTGTTCCAGGGGAGGGGAGTCGTCCTGCGGAAGAAGTTTGACAGGGTATCATTAAGACCAGGCCGGATCACATCCGGCCTGGTGTGCCAATGCCTGCAATGAATGATAGTCGCGTCTTATCATGCCACCATTATAAAATTATCGCTGTTTTGCGGTACGTTATCGCCGGGTTATGCCAGAATCATAAAAAAGCAGGTTGGGAGTCGTCAGGGTGCAGCACGAGACAAAAATGGAAAACCAGAGCTGGTTGAAAAAACTCGCACGCCGCCTGGGGCCTGGTCATGTCGTTAATCTCTGCTTTATCGTGGTATTGCTTTTTTCCACCTTGCTCACCTGGCGTGAAGTGGTGGTGCTGGAAGATGCCTATATCTCCAGCCAGCGTAATCATCTGGAAAACGTAGCCAACGCGCTCGATAAGCATTTGCAGTATAACGTCGACAAACTGATCTTTTTGCGTAATGGCATGCGCGAAGCTCTCGTAGCGCCACTGGATTTCACCTCTCTGCGTAATGCCGTAACCGAGTTCGAACAGCATCGTGACGAGCACGCCTGGCAAATCGAACTCAACCGACGACGCACCCTGCCAGTCAATGGCGTGTCGGATGCATTAGTCAGCGAGGGGAATCTCCTGTCTCGCGAAAATGAAAGCCTCGACAATGAAATTACCGCTGCACTGGAAGTTGGTTACTTGCTGCGACTGGCGCACAACTCCTCGTCGATGGTTGAACAGGCGATGTATGTCTCGCGTGCCGGATTTTACGTTTCGACGCAGCCGACCTTGTTTACGCGCAATGTACCAACGCGTTATTACGGCTATGTCACCCAACCCTGGTTTATCGGCCATTCGCAACGAGAAAATCGTCACCGCGCGGTACGCTGGTTCACATCGCAACCGGAACACGCCAGCAATACTGAACCGCAGGTTACCGTCAGTGTTCCGGTAGACAGTGATAACTACTGGTATGGCGTGCTGGGGATGAGTATTCCCGTGCGTACCATGCAGCAATTTTTAAGAAATGCCATCGATAAAAACCTCGATGGTGAGTATCAGCTCTATGACAGTAAGCTGAGATTATTGACCTCTTCCAATCCTGACCATCCAACAGGGAATATTTTTGATCCTCGTGAACTGGCCTTGCTGGCGCAGGCAATGGAACATGACACACGGGGCGGCATTCGTATGAACAGTCGTTATGTTAGCTGGGAACGTCTGGACCATTTCGACGGTGTGCTGGTGCGCGTCCATACGCTAAGCGAAGGCGTGCGTGGTGATTTCGGCAGTATCAGCATTGCATTAACCCTGCTGTGGGCGCTCTTTACCACCATGTTACTCATCTCCTGGTATGTGATTCGCCGGATGGTCAGCAACATGTATGTTTTGCAAAGCTCGTTGCAGTGGCAGGCGTGGCACGACACCTTAACGCGTTTATATAACCGTGGCGCACTGTTCGAAAAAGCCCGTCCGCTCGCTAAATTGTGTCAGACGCACCAACATCCTTTTTCTGTCATTCAGGTCGACCTTGACCATTTTAAAGCGATTAATGACCGCTTTGGTCATCAGGCGGGCGACCGTGTTCTTTCTCATGCTGCCGGATTAATTAGCAGTTCCTTGCGTGCGCAGGACGTTGCCGGGCGGGTCGGTGGTGAGGAGTTTTGTGTGATTCTGCCAGGCGCGAGTCTGACGCAGGCTGCGGAGGTTGCAGAACGTATTCGCCTGAAGCTAAATGAAAAAGAGATGTTGATCGCCAAGAGTACGACGATACGCATCAGTGCCTCGCTGGGGGTAAGCAGCAGCGAGGAAACCGGTGATTATGATTTTGAACAACTCCAGTCACTGGCCGACCGTCGACTTTATCTCGCTAAACAGGCCGGGCGCAATCGGGTATTCGCGAGCGATAACGCTTAATGGGCGGAGAAAAAATGGTCCAGCCCTTCACGCCAGCCTTCCGGTCCTTCACGCTGCGTTCGCCAGACGCGGGCTGGATCCTCATCATGCAGATGCACCCCTTCACGGTTTAACCCTTTCACAATCACCGCGTAATCCATTACCTCCAGTAAGGGTGCATCGTTTGGCCCATCGCCCAGGCCAAGTGTGGTTGGGCGTTTGCCTGACAATTGTTGATAGGTCGCGATAATCCAGTTGGCAGCCTGATCTTTTCCGGCAGAGGCATCCAGGACGTGCCAGAAGCGCGCACCCTGCATAAACTGCAAGCCCAGCTCGTGCAGACGAGTGGTAAATTGTGCCATACGCTCGTCACTGTCGCGCCAGATTAGCGTTACCGACGCCTCATGCAGCTGCGTCAGCGCCGCCTGGCTACGGCTTAATCCTGTCCATTCGGCGATGGTTGCATCGTCGACATCATCAAAAGTTGTGAATTTAAAATGTTCTTTCTCGCGTAGCGTATTTAAAACCTGGCTGATTTCGCCATGGCTAATACCTGAGATGATGCGTGGAAAACCGTCTATATCCTGCCATTGCTCAGCAAGCTGGATCACTGCGCCATTTTCGGCAATCAGCGGTAAACCTTGTAGCCCCAACATTTTTTGCAAGTACAGCATTTCCGCTGATGTCTTACTGCTACAGAGAATGACGGGAACATTCGCTTCGCGTAAACGGCTGAGCCAGGGGGCAGCTGGTTGCCAGTCATAACTATGACTGTCCAGCAGGGTGCCATCAAGATCGCTAAAAACCAGTAGTGGTTGTTGAATTGAAAGCATGGTTGCGCAGTACTCCCCTTACCAGGATGATTCTTAAAACAGCACAAATTATCAAAGATGATTTTTTCGGGAGCGATCCCGTTGACGCCAGAGCCACCAAGGAGTGACGCGCGTCACATTTCTATTCATAAGTAGCGTTAATCATTCATATCACGAATATTTTCTTGTCAGCGAAAAAAATTGCGGATAAGGTGATGAACACATCAGATTTCCTGGTGTAACGAATTTTTTAAGTGCTTCTTGCTTAAGCAAGTTTCATCCCGACCCCCTCAGGGTCGGGATTTTTTTATTTTGCATTCAACGATTCACTTCAGAGACGCTGAAGTCATGAATATCCAGTTCGAAGGCATCCGCCAATTCACGCCAAGTATGATATTCACGTCCATCGACGCTAACGTGTTCAGAATCGTTCTGGCTGCGATGAACTTCGCTTTCGCTAATTTCATTGATCGCCGCCAGCAGGGCATCGACATCGACGCTGACCTCACGTTTTGCGGTATCGCTGTACTCTTTTGCGGTTTTCATCATCTTTCCTCGCAACCGTTGCTCTGTTGTTGCCGCCAGTCGTTAAGTCCGCCTGGCATCTCTTAAGTATAGACCGTCGAGAAAATCAGCACTCGCGCGCGCCTGGCGCTGCCAGAAAAACGAAATTGTTCTACACTGGCACAAAGCCACAGGAGGAAAACGATGAAGGTGAATGATCGGGTAACAGTCAAAACGGATGGCGGTCCGCGTCGTCCTGGCGTGGTACTGGCAGTTGAGGAGTTTAGTGAAGGCACAATGTACCTGGTTTCGCTGGAAGACTACCCGCTCGGCATCTGGTTCTTTAATGAAGCAGGGCATCAGGACGGTATCTTTGTGGAGAAAGCAGAGTAATCTAATTCAGCCTGACTGGTGGGAAACCACCAGTCAGAATGTGTTAGCGCATGTTGACAAAAATACCATTAGTCACATTATCCGTCAGTCGGACGACATGGTAGATAACCTGTTTATTATGCGTTTTGATCTTACGTTTAATATTACCTTTATGCGATGAAACGGTCTTGGCTTTGATATTCATTTGGTCGGAGATTTGAATGGTTCCCTGACCTGCCATCCACATTCGCAACATACTCGATTCGGTTCGGCTCAATGATAACGTCGGCATATTTAAAAACGAGGTTATCGTTGTCTCTTTTTTCAGAATATCGCCCAGGATATCGTCGAGAGATTCCGGTTTAATCGATTTAGAACTGATCAATAAATTTTTTCTGACCAATAGATATTCATCAAAATGAACATTGGCAATTGCCATAAAAACGATAAATAACGTATTGGGATGTTGATTAATGATGAGCTTGATACGCTGACTGTTAGAAGCATCGTGGATGAAACAGTCCTCATTAATAAACACCACTGAAGGGCGCTGTGAATCACAAGCTATGGCAAGGTCATCAACGGTTTCAATGTCGTTGATTTCTCTTTTTTTAACCCCTCTACTCAACAGATACCCGGTTAAACCTAGTCGGGTGTAACTACATAAATCCATAATAATCGTTGACATGGCATACCCTCACTCAATGCGTAACGATAATTCCCCTTACCTGAATATTTCATCATGACTAAACGGAACAACATGGGTCACCTAATGCGCCACTCTCGCGATTTTTCAGGCGGACTTACTATCCCGTAAAGTGTTGTATAATTTGCCTGGAATTGTCTTAAAGTAAAGTAAATGTTGCGATATGTGAGTGAGCTTAAAACAAATATTTCGCTGCAGGAGTATCCTGGAAGATGTTCGTAGGTATTATTTTTCGGATAATCCTTAGGATAACATGATAAACGTTACGGAATTATATTAATGGCAATTCACTAATAATATCAGCCAGCAAATTAAACATCTCACTGAATAAATGTTCGCAAAAAGGCGCAATTAACGGCATTAATGCCGCCATTAAAGAGATACCGACAGTCAGAGTTAATGGAAATCCAATAACAAAAATGGATAATTGCGGGGCCATACGATTAAGTAAGCCTAATGCCAGATTCAGGGTCAGCAGCAGAGTAATGAGCGGTAATGCCAGCATCAGCCCGTTAAGGAAAATCAAACTCCCTGCTTTGGTGAGTGCCAGAAACGCATTGCTGTTCAGTGGTTCGCCACCAATTGGCAGGGTGTGAAAGGTATCGACCAGCAGTGAAATCAACCATAAATGACCGTTAAATGTCAGGAACAGCAATAATGCCAGCATATCCATGATACGCGCTAGAACGGGCATATTGAGATGGCTGGCCGGATCGACAAACGTCGCAAATGACAGCCCCATTTGCAGACCGATAATTTCGCCAGCGGTTCGTACAGCGGCAAAGGCAAATTGCATGGTAAAACCAAGCGCAATGCCGATCAGGATCTGCTGCACGGCCAGCCACAGAGCAAAGAACGAAAAAACAGGAACATCGTTGGCAGGTAATGATGGGGCAATAGCGAACGTGATCATCATTGCCAGACCCAGTTTTACCCGTTTCGGCACGCTGCGTTCGCTCAGAATTGGTGCGGTAGAAATGAGCGCCAGCACGCGCAGTAACGGCCAGAAGTACAGGCTTAACCAGGAAAGCCATTGATCGCTTGTCACCTGCATCATTGTACGGCCTACCCGATGATATACGGCAGGTTAGTGAACAAGGTGCGGACGTAATCCAGCAACAGATTGAGCATCCACGGTCCGGCAATAATAATGGCGATAAATACGGCGATGATTTTCGGAATAAACGACAGCGTCATTTCGTTAATCTGCGTGGCGGCCTGCAAAATACTGATGATAAGGCCCGTGACCAGCGCCACCAGCAACAGCGGGGCAGCCAGTGCCAGCGCGACTTTCATCGCTTCAGTCCCCATCATCATGACCGATTCAGGTGTCATTTTGCCTCTCTAGCTGTAAAAGCTCTGCGCCAGCGAACCGACCAGCAATTGCCAGCCATCCACCAGTACAAACAGCATCAGTTTAAAGGGCAGAGCAATGGTGGCTGGGGGAACCATCATCATCCCCAATGCCATCAACACGCTGGCAATCACCAGGTCGATAATCAAAAAAGGAATGAAAATCGTGAAGCCTATCTGAAATGCGGTTTTCAACTCGCTGGTCACGTAAGCCGGGAGCAAAATGCGCATCGGCACGGCTTCAGGTCCCTGCAACGGGCCGGTATTCGCCAGTCTGGCAAACAACCCTAAATCTGCCTCACGGGTCTGACGCAGCATAAACTCACGCAGCGGCTGCGCCCCTTTTTCCAGCGCCTCCTGCATTGATATTTTCTCTTCGCTAAATGGCTGGTACGCATCGACATAAATTTTGTCGATCACCGGCGACATAATAAAAAAGGTCAAAAACAGTGCCAGCCCCAGCAATACCTGGTTAGGTGGCGCGGAGGGCGTTCCAAGCGCGTTACGCAATAAACCAAAAACAATGATGATGCGGGTGAAACTGGTCATCATGAGTAAAATTGCCGGAATAAACGTCAACGAGGTGATGAATACCAGCGTCTGCACCGGGAGCGACCAGCTTTGTCCACCGCCAGGCAGCGGCTGGCTGGTGATACCCGGCAGTTGCGCGAAGGCGAGGGGCGTAACCAGCCAGAGAAGGACAGGTGCGACAGACAACAAACGACGCATCAGGATCTCCCGCTACGTTTAAGCAAGTTTTTCATGACCGACTGAAAATCGGTCTGCGGTATCTCTTCCGTTGGTGCTGAAGGGGGAAGTTTATGCAGCAGATTGATTTGCCCAGCGGTAACGCCGAGCACCAGCCGTGCATCTTCCACATCGACTACCACGACCCGTTCACGCGCGCCCAGCGAAGCACTGGCGCTAATTTTCAGACCGTTAACGCCAGTGCGTTTCGGGGCAAATCCCAGCCGTTTTACCAGCCAGGCAGCAGCGAGGATCAGGGCAATAATGGCGATGAGTGCGCCGCTCACCTGCAGCAGTGGCGCAGCAGAAACCGGCGCGGAAGATTGCACAGTAGCGTGGTTATTCATCACTAACGGCTCAGGCGGCGCATCCGCTCAGACGGAGTAATGATATCGGTGATCCGCACGCCATATTTATCAGCGACTACGACAACTTCGCCCTGAGCAATTAAATAACCGTTGATCAGAATATCCAGCGGTTCGCCCGCCAGACCGTCCAGCGCCACGACTGATCCTTGCGTCAGACGCAATAACTCTTTGATGGTCATTCGTGTGCGGCCCAGCTCGACGGTCAGCTTGACCGGAATATCCATAATCAGGTCGATATCCTGCAACGTTCCGCTGACATCACCACCGCCAAATTGCTGGAACACCGCGTCGGCAGCGCTTTTGCCGCTGGTTGATTTTTGTTCGCTCAACGCTTCAGCCCACAGATCGTCCATTGCGCCGTTGTTGTCATCGGCCGGATTATTCATGTCACTCATTTGGGCTGTTCCTCGTTCAGAGAATTTAAAATCGGGTTAATCAAATGTTCTATCCGTAACGCATACTGGCCGTTGAGAGTGCCGTACTGACTGGTCAGCACCGGGACGCCGTCAACATGGGCGATGATGCGATCGGGTTTTTCTATCGGCAGGACGTCGCCGGGTTTCAGTTTTAAAATCTGCGACAGGCGTAGCGAGATATCGGCAAAGTTGGCGACCAGCTCCAGCTGCGAATGCTGCACCTGGCGCACCAGGTTATCGCGCCAGTTCTGATCTTCATTACGCGAGTTTTCCAGCGGCGGGTTAACCAACAATTCCCGTAGCGGCTCGATCATGCTGAATGGCAGGCAGATATTAAATTCGCCTGTCAGGTTGCCAATCTCCACATGGAACGGCGTGTTAACCACGATGTCGTTCGGCGAGGTGGTGATATTGGTAAATTTCACCTGCATTTCCGAACGCACGTACTCAACTTCCAGCGGATTAATCGCCTTCCAGGCGTCGCTATAGCCTTCAAGCGCCAGCTTTAACATGCGGTTGATGACACGCTGTTCGGTATGGGTAAACTCGCGACCTTCCACTTTGGTCGGGAAGCGTCCATCGCCGCCAAACAGGTTATCCACGGCGATAAACACCAGACTCGGTGAGAACACCACCAGCCCTGTGCCGCGCAGCGGTTTCAGATGGATAAGGTTCAGGTTGGTCGGCACCGGCAGGTTGCGGGCAAATTCATGGTACGGCTGAATGCGGATGGCCCCGACGGTAATGTCCGGGCTACGGCGCAGCAGGTTGAACAGCCCCATACGAAAATGGCGGGCAAAGCGCTCATTAATGATTTCCAGCGCCTGCAAACGTTCGCGCACAACCCGTCGTTGGGTATTCGGATCGTACGGACGAATGTCACTTTCGCCGCTAACACTGGCTGTCGGTTCGTCTTTGACTTCGCTGTCACCATTCAACAGCGCATCAATTTCAGCTTGAGAAAGAATACTATCGCCCATGTCGTTATCGCAGAATAAAAGCGGTATACAGCACGTCGGTGACATCCTGTTTCGGTTGCCCGGCAACAAGCGGGGTGGAAAGTGTGGTTTTAATCTCGGCAATCAGGTTTTTCTTGCCTTCTTCTGTCGCCAGTACGGCAGCATCCTGACGCGAAAACAGTAACAGCAAGCGACTACGGACTTCCGGCAAATACTCACTCAGCCGCGAGCGGGTAGCTTCATCTTTCAGGCGCAGGGTTATGCCGATATAAAGCACGCGATCCGCATCGCCCAGATTGACCGTAAAGGTATCCAGCGCATAGAAGACCGGGGAGGGCACGACGCGTTGCTGCGCTTTGTCTTCAGCGGCAACCTGATGCGAATGCCAGTAGCTGTAACCTGCGCTGGCACAGGCCGCGAGGGTAATGAATACCAGAATCGGGATCCAAAGCGATCGCTTGCTTTTCTTGCTTATCGCGTAATCAGTCATGTGTTGCGGTCTTCCTGTGTCGCTACTGCTTATCGGCTAATTATCCTGCGTCTTGAGCGCAACAAAGCGGGGAAAAGACGCGGATTACGGTGCTACCTCTGACGTTAGGCGAAAATATCAACGCCGCTGTTGCCTGTTACACGCCCTTGTAAAGAGACGGGAACCGGAAGCGTATCGTCGTCTTCCCCCGCCAGAGGTTCATGGTTTGCTGTGCGTTGGCTTTGCTGTTGCTGGGAAGCGGCCTGCTGCTGACCACTAAAGCTTTCGCCACTGATGTTGCTTTGCCCTAACTGAATGCCACTTTCGGCCAGCTGCGTACGCAGTACCGGCAGCGCTGCTTCCAGGGCGGCGCGTACGTGCTGATGCGGCGAAACCATCTGGATTTGCGCCTGGTTATCATCCACTTTGAGGGAGATTTGCACTTCACCTAAATCCTGTGGGTGCAGACGCAACTCTGCACTTTGTTGCCCCTGGCGGGTGAACAGCGAAATATGCTGGCTTAATGATTGTTGCCATTCGTGAGAACCCAGCGGTGCACTCAAAACAGGCGCGGCGACGGTGGGTAGTGGCTGTGTCTGGTGTGGAGTGATTAGCGGGCTGGCGGCAGCGGTCACCGGCGAAGGCGTGCTGATGATTTCCGCTTTACTCTGGGCTTCTGCTACCAGCGGTGTTAATGGCTGAGCTGGTGTGCCGGGGGCATCATCAGGCTGTGCTGTTGTGAGTTGCGCAGAAGTCAGTTTTGTGAAGAGCGTTGGTTTCTCTGCCGGTAACACGGTTGACGGCACATCAGTCACTTTGGGCGTATTGTCAAAACCCGGCAACATCGCAAAAAGGGCGCTCAGGCTTGCGGTGACGTCTTCATTCAGATCATCCGCTTTTTCGTCTTTTGTCGTATTTTTGTCAGCCGCCGCAGCCAACGTCATCGTCTGAGCGGTGGTTAACGGTGTTGATGTGGATTGTTCGTCGTTGATGACAGGCAGTGTTTCATCCACGGGGATCAGTAAATCCGCTTGGTGCGCGTCGGAAACAATATCGCTGACCAGCGGCTCGCCTTTTGTCGTGGGCTTATCTGTTGCCACCAGCAGCTGGGGGGCCGCTTTGTCGGTAGTTGCCTCGCCTGCTAATGCTTCGCTTAACAACGCGAGAAAATCTTGTGCAGCATCGCTGGCTTTGCCGCCAGGCAATGTGGTGGTGTCAACGTCGGCGGTAATCAAGGGCGCTAAGCGAATCATTCAGGTTTCCTCATGGCGGCGCGCTGGGCGAACTCATCCATCTTTTTCTGATCGAGGCGGTTTTCTGCAAGCAGTGCCGCCGTGGATTGCCGTTCCTGCAGTGTCTGCCAGGCCTGCAAACGTTGTTTCTTTTCTCGCCAGCTGTTCAGGGCAATGTCAACTTTCTGCGTCCACTGATTAAGTTGCTGGCGATGCTGAGTAATGGCTTTTTCCAGCGTCTGGATAAACTGCTGATAGTTGATCCAGCGGTTGCTGGTCATCCCGGCACTCATATCGCTATTGAGGTTATTGCGATATTCATTCTGATAATCGATCAGCATTTTGAGCTGTTCTTCCGCATGCTGACATCCGCGACGCATTTCACCCAGCAGGCGCGCGGCATCCTCTACCTCTTTTTCTGCCAGATCTTTCAGGGTCGCCAGCGCGCCATGTTCTGCCATCTGCCGTTATCTCCTGGGTTATGACACTGTCGGGAAAATACGCTCCAGCCCCTGGAGAGACGCTTCCCAGTCCGCGCGTTCAAAAATGCCTTGTTGCAAATAGCCCTCCAGCTGCGGCCACAGGGCGATGGCTTTATCGAGCATCGGATCGCTGCCTTTGGCATACGCACCGACGCTAACCAGATCGCGGTTACGCTGAAAACTCGACAACAGCTGTTTGAAGGTGCGTACTCGCGCATAATGTTGCTCGCTGATCAACGCCGTCATTGCGCGGCTGATCGACGCTTCAATATCGATAGCCGGATAGTGCCCGGCTTCCGCCAGTCGGCGAGACAGCACAATGTGACCGTCGAGGATTGCCCGCGCGGAGTCGGCAATGGGGTCCTGCTGGTCATCGCCCTCGGTGAGCACGGTATAAAACGCGGTAATCGATCCGCCGCCGCTAATGCCATTTCCGGCACGCTCGACCAGTGCCGGTAATTTGGCAAACACCGACGGTGGATAGCCTTTAGTGGCAGGTGGTTCGCCAATCGCCAGCGCAATCTCACGCTGGGCCATCGCGTAGCGGGTGAGGGAGTCCATAATCAGCAACACATGCTGACCACGATCGCGAAAATCTTCGGCAATGCGTGTGGCATAGGCGGCACCCTGCATTCGCAGGAGCGGAGAAACATCCGCCGGAGCGGCAATCACCACGGAGCGTGCACGCCCTTCGGCACCGAGGATATTCTCAATAAAATCTTTTACTTCGCGCCCACGTTCACCAATCAAACCCACGACAATGACATCGGCGCGGGTGTAACGTGCCATCATCCCCAGCAGCACACTTTTACCAACGCCCGACCCGGCAAACAGCCCCATACGCTGCCCGCGCCCGACGGTAAGCAGGGCATTGATTGGGCGCACGCCGGTGTCCAGCACATGTTCAATCGGTGTACGTTGCAACGGGTTAAATGGCGGGGTAATCAGCGCACCGGTTTCCGTCGTATCGGGGAAGGGCAGGCCATCGAGCGGTTTACCGCTGCCATCCAGAACGCGACCTAATAACGCCGGACCGAGCGGCAACTGCTTGCCGCTTTGCAGTCCTTCAGTCGAAATGTTTTTGGCATAAACACGCGCGCCGGGCAGGACACCTTCCACTTCCTCCAGCGGCATTAAAAACAGCCGTTGACCGTTAAAGCCAACGACTTCGCTTTCTACTTCGTGGGTTTCGCTGCCGTTCTGGCGTTCAATGACACAGGTTGCGCCGAGCGGCAATTGTAATCCGGTGGCTTCCAGCACCAGCCCGGTAGCGCGAGTTAATCGCCCGTAGCGACGTACCGCAGGCAACTGCGCCATTTTGGCTTCAAAGTTATCCAGCGTGGTTAGCCAGCGAGTCAGGCGCGTGGTCATTACACCACTCCTGGTGCTGCCAGACGGCAGAGTTCTTGCCAGCGAGTGGCGACACTGGCGTCGAGATCGCCTTCATCGGCGGAGACTTTACAGCCGCCAGGATGGAGGGTGGGATCGCCCCGCAAGCGCCAGCCATGCAAACTTAAGGTTGCGCCGAGCATATCATCCACACGTTGCAGATCATCCGGGTGCACGCGCAGCTGTGGTTTACCGCTGAATAACGGTTCTTGCTGCAACAACTGTTGGATCTGTTTGATCAGTGCCGAGTTGTCCACCGTTGGCGTCTGACCGATCACCTGACGTGCCGCCTCCAGCGCCATCTGCATCAGGCGCGAAGCAATCACACTATCAAGCGCATCAAGGGTAGTTTGAAATTCGCTGACCAGTTGCTGCATCCGGGCATGAATTGGCGCTTGTTGAGACTTCGCCTCTGCCAGACCTTGTTCCAGCCCCTGGGCCAGTCCTTCCTGATAGCCCTGCTCATGACCTTGCTGGCGACCTTCGGCAATCCCCGCCTGATAACCTTGCTCGTGGGCCTGCATTTGCAGTTGCGCCAGTTGCTGCTCAAGGCTGGGTTCGGCCTCTTCAATGATGGTTTCTTCCGGCTCGACCATGGGCACAAACTCTGCCTGTGGTGGCGCGAGATCGTCCGGCGTCCAGGTTTTCCACGGCAGATTATCAGACATAGGTATCCTCGCCGCTGCCAATTACCATCTCGCCAGTTTCGGCAAGGCGGCGCACAATCAGCAGAATCGCTTTCTGTTCGTTTTCCACCTGCGACAGACGCACCGGACCACGGTTGGCGAGATCGTCGCGCAGAATATCGGCGGCACGCTGCGACATATTGCGCAGGAATTTCTCGCGCAGTGGTTGCTCGGCCCCTTTCAGCGCGATCAACAGCGATTCGGAATCCACTTCCTGCAACAGTCGCTGAATGCTGCGATCGTCGACATCCACCAGATTCTCGAACAGGAACATCTCGTCGATGATTTTCTGCGCCAGCTCGCCGTCGAATTCACGCACGGCGGTAATAACGGCTTCTTCCTGCTGAGTTTTCATCAGGTTGATAATTTCGGCTGCTGTTCTCACGCCGCCCATTTTACTGCGCTTGAGATTCTGACCGTCGAGCAAGCCATTCAGTACTTCGGTCAGTTCCGCCAGCGCGGCTGGCTGCACGCCACCAAAAGTGGCGATACGCAACATCACGTCGTGGCGCAGACGTTCATCGAACAACGCCAGAATATCGGCGGCCTGGGCGCGCTTCAGATGCACCAGAATGGTGGCGATAATTTGAGGATGCTCATCGCGAATCAGATCGGCGGCGCTCTGCGGCTCCATAAAGTTGAGCGTTTCAATACCGCTGGCGGTATCGCGGGTTTCGAGAATATCCTCCAGCAGGCTGGCGGCACGTTCTTCACCCAGAGCTTTGACCAATACCGAACGCAGATAATCGTTGGCGTTGATATTCAGTGCGGCAAACTGTTCAGCTTCTTGCTCAAACTCCGCCAGCACATCGGTTAGCTGCTTGTTGGAGATCTGCGTGACGTTCGCCATTGCAGCGCTCAGAGTTTGCACTTCGCGCTGGGAAAGGTGTTTGAACACCTCTGCCGCCCGGTCTTCGCCAATGGTCATCAGCAGGATGACGCTTTTATCGGTGCCTGTCAGGTTACTCATGATCGTTATTTATCCACTGGCGAATGACCAGCGCCACCACGCGCGGATCGTTATCAGACATTTCACGGATACGCTGGCTCATGACTTCTGCCCCCAGTCGTTGGTTAGCGCGCCGTTGTTGGAGTTGTTCGTCTTTGCTCAGGCGGACTTCCACCGCATCTTCCACTTCCTCACGGGCCTGCGCCTGTTGCTGCACAGCTTTCATCGCCTCAGCGCGACGTGTTAGCTGCGGGCGTACCGCTTTCCGCCACAGCAGCCACGCCACCAGCAGTACCAGCAACCAGCGACCGGCAGCCATTAACTGATCGATAAACGCTTGCTGTTGCCAGAACGGCAGTTCTCCACCGCTTTCATCACTACTATTGAACGGCGAGTTAACAACATTGAGCGAATCACCGCGTTTTTCAGAAAAGCCCATCGCCTCGCGGGTCAGATCTTCAATTTGCTTCATCTGTTCGTTGCTGAGAGGCAACGGTTTGCCATCTGGCAAGGTTTTGTAATTCACCACGACCGCGACGGACAGACGTTGCACATCGCCCACGTTCATTTTGGTATGACGAATGGTGCGATCGACTTCGTAGTTACTGGTTTCATTCCGCTGTGTGCTACGCGGCCCACTATTGCTGGTGGTGCTCGCCTGCTGCTGGCGGTTATTTTGATTTGCCGGAGGCGTGCTGATTGGCGCGTTATTCGCAGGAGCCGGTTGATTCGACAACGCCCCCGGTACGCCGCCCGGATAACCGGAACCGCTTTGCTCGCTCTCATTAAGCTGGCGTGAACGAAGCGCCGCATGAGATTCATCACCGTTAGGGCGATACTGTTCTTCCGTTTGTTCTTTACTGGCGAAGTCCAGTTGCGCCGTGACCTGGGCGTGAATATTACCGTTACCAACAATTGGCGACAGGATCGCTTCAATACGCCGCTGAATCCGGCCTTCGACATCGCTGGCATATTTCAACTGAGCGTCATTAAGATCGCGCCCGCTGGTATTGGACTGGGTTAACAGATGTCCACCCTGATCCACCAGCGTGACGTTCCCTGGCGGCAGACCAGCAACCGCACTGGAAACCAGATGCACAATGGCGCTAATTTGCCCTTCATCGAGTGCGCGGCCGGGTAACAGATTTACCGTCACCGATGCAGAAGGGGATTTTTGTTCACGGACGAATAAAGACGGTTTCGGCATTGCCAGATGTACGCGCGCCCCTTTTACCGGGCCGATAGTTTCGATGGTACGAGAAAGCTCGCCTTCCAGCGCCCGCTGATAATTCACCTGTTCGCTGAACTGGCTGATACCAAACTTTTCCTGATCGAGCAGTTCGAAACCGACCGCGCCGCCTTTGGGCAAACCTTGTTGCGCCAGGCGCAGACGCAGCTCGTGAACTTTATCTGCCGGAACTTCAATAGCGCCGCTGGCTTCGCTGAAGCGGTAAGGAATATTCATTTGCGTCAGTTGGCTGACAATTGCGCCACCATCCTGATCGGAAAGATTGCTGAATAATGTGCGGTAGTCGGGGGCTTTCGCCCACAGGATCAGTGCGACCATGACCGCCACTGCTGCGGAACCGGCAACAATCAATGGAATTTTCGGATTCGCACGCAGGCGATTAAGCCACTCAAGAGATTTTGTCTGGGCTGCAGTCGCATTCATCGCGCACCTCGTGGCTGATTATGGACGGCGTTATTGGCAAAGTGGAACAAGACTCACTCCCGGGTCAGCAAACTCGAAAAATTGACGCTCCCATTATTTGTGCTTTCGTTTTTTTCTATCCGCCAATAAACCCGTTTTTTTGTTGCTATTTAGCGCCTTTGTCTTATTGACTTACTGGTAGGCTTTGCTACCAGAAATTATGCGGGAGATGAAAATGTCAGCGATACAGGGGATTGAAGGGGTTATCAGCCAGTTACAGACCACGGCGATGAGTGCGCGTGCGCAGGAATCACTGCCGCAACCGACCATTAGTTTTGCCGGGCAGCTGCACGCCGCGCTCGATCGCATAAGCGATACACAAACAGCCGCCCGCACGCAGGCAGAAAAATTCACTCTCGGTGAACCCGGCGTGGCGTTAAACGATGTGATGACCGATATGCAAAAAGCCTCAGTTTCAATGCAAATGGGGATTCAGGTGCGTAATAAGCTGGTGGCGGCGTATCAGGAAGTGATGAGCATGCAGGTGTAGGTTGTGTAACCTGTTGACTATGCTTGTTTAATTACATCCGATCTCACCGCGTGGGGCATGGATGGGGCAAACACACTCAATTTCTGGTTTAAAATGGAAACCTGATTCTGAACGTTTTCTGCCATCCACGATCCGTAAACGCAATAAACCCTTTGACCATCAGAGTGTCTCATTTGACACATCACCACGTCGGATGTTGTTACGACCACAGACGCAACAGTAACCTCTGGATAATTTAATCTTCGTTCTTATTTTTATTAATATACTGCGTTATAAAAATGAGCGATTTTTGATAGTGGTAATTTTATTATGTTTTAGAATGCTCCCTGGGCAATATAATTTATTAAACAGGAGTGTAAATGTTTCCATTAAATGATCTTTCGTTAAAAACTCAGCCGGTTCAATTAAATAAAGTCACATCTAATACTGAATCTACGATAAAACAACACGAGTTAGTATCTGATGATGCAATCATAAATGAATTATCAAGTGAGTTAGTCAGTTGTCTTGGAAATGGTAAGTTTACACCAATTAGTGAAGACAGCAAATTATTTAATATGCTGTCAGAATTTAAGTTATTGCACTCAGAATATTTCGAATGGGGTGATTATAGTCTCTGGTTTCAAGGTTTCTCGATTTATGATAAGACAGGTTTTATCATGATAGAAAAAAGTCAGGGAGCTGGTAATCCACCCATTCGGCATACATTAGAGTTTATATCGACTAATATTGCAGAGTTTCTAGACAAGTTAACGAAAATTACAGATGCCAGACTTTGCAAAGGTTTCAGTGACTGGGCTAATTCAGTCAAAGAAGGCGCATCGAATGACTTCAAAGAAAATGTGGATATAGCATTGGTGAGATTGTTTAAATGTGTTGAACTCCACAATAGTAAACTTGACTTAACAGATCTTCACTTGGGGTCTTTGCCACCTCTTCCAGACTGGATTGAGGTGCTTTCTCTTCGTCATAATGGCCTTGCCACAATACAAATTCCCAAATTCTGCAAAGAATTAGAACTCGATTTTAATAATTATATGGTATTTCCAAAAGTATCCGATGGAATTACCCAGGTCTCCGTAGATAATAATCTGATATCGCGTGTTGACTCATCTCCGTCAAAGGCTATGAAAATTTTTATTTATCGCAATAAAATATGGTAAATACCAGCAATGCCTGAGACTACTAATCTGTTTAATTGTGGTGATAATAAGATAAAAAAATTCAATACTTCCCAAATCATCTGGAGACAGCACGTATGGAGTATAATATTGAGGTTGTCCCTGCGATACATAGCAATTTAAAATTACTTTTTATAGAATGTTATCCTATTAAAGAGGAGTTTTTAATGCCGTGGACTTTGACAGACATTACCTATGAAATATCGCAGCGAAAATATATTGTTACGAATTCCGCTGATTATGATAAATATTCTGACATAGTCAAAAGGGGCGTAATAGATGGTAAGAATTAAATAGTTAGGCGCAATTGTGTCACTGGAATAGAGGTTTCTTGTGGCGCATGTGGAAGGAGCGTCTAAGGACAAGACATATGCGGCTGGTGATGAATAAAGGCGCAGCACGTCGAATGCAAGAATGTGCTGCGTCTGGCTCATGGCAATTCATTATTTTCGCATAGCGTCAATGACAAAAATCGACTGTGTGGATCAAGTTGATAATCAGCAAACGGTTCGCAATCAACGAAAACCATGCTTCAAATAAAGTTGATGGCAGGCCGTAAATCCAGCCTGTGTACCCGTTTCTAAGCTCAGGCGATGAAGGCATCTGTCATGGGCGACCTGCAAAATGTGGCGTAAAATCAGACTGGCGACACCTCGACGTAAATAATTTGGCGCGGTACGCATTGATTTCAGTTCGCCATGTTTATCATCCAGCAACTTCAGCGCACCAATTCCTGCGAGTTGTTCGCCTTCCCATACTGACCAGAATGTCACTGTCGGGTTACGTAATTTTTGCACATCTAAAGCATGACTGCTTTCGGGGGGAGACTGCTGCAGCATGCCGGAAATATGGTAAGCCACTAATGCTTGCACTGCTGGATGGGTGAGATCATCTGTTTTAATCGTGAACATGACGATTCCGTATTGGTGTTATTTTTGCAATATGCCAACAGGTACTGAAATCTTTGTCTAATAGAGATTTCTTATGACGCAGTATTGTTGATCAATAATCTCCAGGCTTATCAGATAGGTTGAATTAACTCCGCGCCCTGGTTTTTAACATTACCCACCGCGCGCGATACCGGGTGCCAGGTGAACTGGTTTGCTGGCACACAGCCACTGGTAGCGATTTCAGAGGCTTCTTTACCGCCAATCTCTTGCCGCATCCATTTCCGCGCAGCTTCTGGCGACAGTACCAGCGGGCGGCGGTCATGAATATCTACCAGACCTTGGTCTGCTGCTGCAGTGACGATCAAAAATCCTTCGGCTTCGTCACCACGCTCGAACGGTGTGCTGCCTATCGCGGCCAGAAAAACAGGTTGTCCATCAGCACGATAGATAAAATAAGGCTGCTTTTTGTCGCCTTCTTTTTTCCACTCAAACCAGCCATCGGCAAAACAGATTGCCCGACCGTGTTGCCAGAGCGGTTTAAACATGCGACTGGTTGCGGCAGTTTCTACGCGGGCGTTAATCAGCGGCGGTTTATCCCACCATCCGGGAGCATATCCCCAGAAAACCGGATCCAGATGAAGGTGTTCATCACGTTCACTGAGCAGAAGAACTTTGGTTCCCGGCGCGACGTTGTATCTGCCAATGGGTTCGGGATCGTAGGGAATATCGCGTTCAATATCTTCCGCGAGAAGCGCAAGGTAATCTTCACGCGTTTGGGATTGGGCAAAGCGTCCACACATAGCAACCTCCTGAGATCATACTGAAAAGAATAGGAGAGGGGGCGGGTAAAATCTATGTGTCAGAGGTAACGATGTTCCCGCTGTTGGCCACAGCGGGAATGAGGGATTACTTCTGAATTAAATAACGAATGGTCGGCCCGTCTTGCTGAATATCCAGCACCGTATAGCCGTGATTACGCGCATCCAGTGGAATATTATTGATCGACTGCGGACAGTCGCTCACCACTTCCAGGATCTCACCTTTTTTTAATTGCGGCATCGCCTCAAGGGTTGCGACTGCCGGATAAGGGCAGGGTTCACCCACCATATCAAGGCGGTAATCAGGAACGATATTTTTCATGCGATCTCCTTAGCAGTCTGCGGTGCCGCACGGCGGAAGAAGCGTTTTTCCCAGCCGATAATCAACATCAGCGCAGCAAACAACAGCAAATATGTCACCAGCAGGCCACCCATCGGACCAAAGGTTTTTAGCAGGTTGATTTTGTCCCAGTCGGTGGCCAGCGCCGGAGCGAAATCATCCCAGTAATACGCCAGAATCGTTGAGCCGATCACATTGCCCAGACCGACCCACCAGTAGTGCACCTGGCCTTCTACCGCGCGGTACATCCAGCCGGTTTCGCAGCCGCCTGCCAGCACGATGCCAAAACCAAACAGTAAACCACCAATTACCGCGTTTGGTCCCGCCCACATGATTTTAGGTTCAACGCCTAACTGTATGTAACTGAAGATCCCGATGGCACTTACCGCCATACCGATAATGATTGCTTTCGCCATATGGGTACGTCCGGTGATCCACATATCGCGGAACGCCGAAGTAAAGCAGATTTGCGCACGTTCAATCAGTAAACCAAAGCCGACGCCAAACAGCATTGCCAGCCCCAGTTTTGGTTGGTTCATCGCCGTGAGCAGCGCCCAGCCCAGCATGCCGAAAAAGACCAGCATCCCGAGACGAAAACGACGCCGCGCCTGATCCGGTTTTTGCGTCAGCGGTGAGGCGGCAGAAACTTTCTGCATTTTCACGGGAATACGGAAGATGGGCAGCAGGGTAAAGCGCGCGCCAAACCATGAACCAATGGCAGTGGCGATGGCAAAGAACCAGGCATGCAGCGAGAACTGAGGAATGCCGGTAAAGAACGCCGCCAGGTTACAGCCCATTGCCAGACGCGCGCCAAAACCGGCGATAATGCCGCCAATGATGGCCTGCATAATGCGGATACGGCTGCGCGGCATGCGTAGTTTGACATTGTTGGCCCACAGCGCTGCGGCAAAGCAGCCGCCAAACATACCGAGGATCATCATCCCGTCGATGCGGGTTAATGGCGATCCTTCCAGATGGATAATTTTAAAATAACCCCACTCTTCAGCATGGACGCCGAACAGCTGCAGGAGCTGACCGCCCCAACGGGTAAATTCACCCGTGACAGCCCAAAAGGTGCCAGTGATGCCAAAATAGTAAGTGGAGAGAATACCCGCCGCGATGACCGCAGGGATGGGTGCCCAGAATTTAATCAACCAGGCGTGTTTGAATTGCTGCCATGACATGAATGTAGCCTCTGAACTCAGAAGGTTTGAAACAGGAGTCGCGAATCATACACCATGCAAATTTATTTTCGGGGTAATAATTCACAAAAATAATAGTTAGATCAAATTTCTCTCTGAACCTGGAAAGGCTGGCGACATCAGGGCTTTAATGCCACAATCCTCTTTTCTTCTCATGCAGGACGAATGATGAAAAAACTCGCAATTGCAGGCGCGCTCATGTTGCTGGCGGGCTGTGCCGAAGTCGAAAACTATAACAATGTCGTGAAAACCCCCGCGCCGGACTGGCTGGCGGGCTACTGGCAGACCAAAGGGCCGCAACGTGCGCTGGTCAGTCCGGAAGCGATAGGCAGCCTGATTGTCACTAAAGAGGGCGATACTCTGGATTGCCGTCAGTGGCAGCGGGTGATTGCTGTGCCGGGTAAGTTGACATTGATGTCTGATGATCTCACTAACGTTACCGTAAAACGTGAGCTGTACGAGGTTGAGCGTGACGGTAACACCATTGAGTACGATGGTATGACGATGGAGCGTGTGGATCGCCCGACGGCAGAGTGTGCCGCCGCGCTGGATAAAGCGCCGTTACCGACGCCACTGCCGTAATGAAATCTCCCCGGCTTGCCGCCGGGGATGAATTTAAATCACCTCTTCGATAACCCACACGCTGACGCTGCCGCCGTTGCAAAAGAAGGTTGCTTCGCCGTTTTCGTCGGTCACTACGCTCTCTTGCCGGTTCCCCAGAAAATCACGCCAGGTTTTATTGCCGTAATTCTCTCCCAGATGAATGGTTTTTTCGCCATCATCCCCGTTCGACATGACCACCACGCAACCGGGATATTCGTCAGTGCCACTGCGGCTAAAGGCAATGCAGTTCGGATGGTCGAAAAATAACGTCTGTACACCGTGGGCGAAACGCTGACGGGCGAGAATTAACTCATCAAGCTGTTCGATTATTGGCATATCTATCGGATAGGTTTGCCCGTCACCGCCAACATCTTCGTAATGCGCGCCATAGAGGTCAGGATAGAACACCGAAGGAACGCCATTTTCCCGCAACAAAATTAGAGCATACGCCAGCGGTTTAAACCACGGTTCGACGGGGGCTTCGAGGGCTTGCAACGGTTGGGTGTCGTGGTTGGCAACGAGGGTTACGGCGTGAAAAGGATCGGCTTCCACTAATGTACCCGTGAAAATCTGCGTCATGTCGTAGTCGCGCCCCATGCGCGATGCTTCATGGAATTTCATCTGCAGCGGTGCATCGAACAGCATGGTTTTGCCTTCCACCTGATCAATATACGTTTGCAGTTTATCGACTTCATGCGACCAGTACTCTGCCACAATAAACAGCGGCTTTGGCGCAACTTCCTGTACGTGTTCGATCCACTCTTTATAAAACCACGCCGGAATATGTTTGACCGCATCAAGACGAAAACCGTCGCACTGCGTTTGTTCCATCACCCAGCGCGCCCAGTATTTAATCTCTTCCGTCACGGCATGATTGCGGAAATCGATATTCTCACCCATCAGATAATCGAAATTACCGAGTTCATCATCAACCTGATCGTTCCAGCCTTCGCCGGTGTAGTCGTTAACAATTTTAAATATGCCATCTTCATCAGGATTTTCGATATGGTCGATACCGCTAAAACATTTGAAATCCCAGATAAACTGCGAGTATTGCCCGGCACGGGCGGGGAAGGTGTAACGCGTCCAGCCTTCGCACTCAATGATTTCTTCATCAATTTGCGTACGGTCATCAGCATTTACACGTTGCACGCGAATAGCTTCTTTTTCATCCGCGCCCATTTTGTGGTTGACTACCACGTCCAACAGCACCGCAATGTCATTACGTTTCAGGGCGTCAATGGCGGCCAGCAGTTGTGCTTTATCGCCATATTTAGTAGGGATGCTGCCTTTCTGATCAAACTCGCCTAAATCAAATAAATCATAGGAGTCGTAGCCGACCGAATACCCGCCCGATGCGCCTTTATAGGCGGGCGGCAACCAGACCATATTGATACCAATATCATTAAAACCGTCGGCGCGCTCGGCCAGTTCAGGCCAGAGCTTACCGCCTTCCGGGTAATACCAGTGAAAACATTGTAACAGCGTGGGATTACGCATTCTTCGACTCCATTCAAGGGGAACATTAGAAGCGTAGCCGTAATCGGATTATTCGCGAGCCATCGGCTCATTAAGATTCAAAAGAGGTTATCCTGCGGAGCCAGCACAAAGCCGCCCTGATCGCCATAGGCACTTAACACCGATTTTTGCACCGATGACTGACCGACCAGTTTCGCCAGTTCATCCATCCGAATCTGTAATAACTGCTTTACCTTGCTTTCGTTGTCGAGAATCAGGTGCAGCATCGGGCGGAGTTGCTCCTGCATCGTGGTGGACGGCTCAACCTCTTCAGTCAGGTGTGCAATCTCCTGCACCGCATTCACATACGCCATTTCGCTGGCGATGAGTTCGTCCCATTGTTCTTCCGTTGCCAGGCGTAACATGAGCTGGCTTTTTTCGACGAGTTGTTGCCAGGCGAAATACAAATGCGGTGCATTGTTCATCAGACTGGGTCCTGAATCAAAGAAGGGGAGAGTAAAGACTCTTTCCAGGCATCGGCAATATTGCGCATTAATGCTTCCACTTCTTCGACTGCGGAGACATCGTTGCGTAAATTGGCTTGCAGCAAGCGCCTGACCATATAGCTATAAAGAGCAATCAAGTTTTGGGTTAGTTCGTCTTTGCTCTCTTCATCAAGACTCACCCGCAGCCCGTTCTCAATGATGTTGATCGCTTTTGACAAAGAGACGCCTTTGCCTTGCTGATTGTTGTCCTGCATAAACAGGCGCGCTCTAACCAGTGCGCTCAGCACTCCATCAAATAGCATGGTGACCAGCTGCTGTTGGCTGGCGCTCATTACGGCGCTTTCGACGCCAATTTGTGCATAGGCCTGGGTGCCTTTTGCCGCGTACATGACCTGTCTCCCGATGAATATTGATTACTTGGAATTACTGTTGTTTTCGAACTGCTGCGTTAAGTAGCTGCTGGTGCTGTTTAACGAGGTCATTAAAACGTCCAGTTGGGTAAATTGTTCTTTGTAGCGAGCGACCTGTGCATCAATGCGATCGCTGGCGGCGTTGTAGTCTTTAGTTAACTTATTCAGGGTCTTACTAACGCCATCGGTAGCGGCTTTAATAATGCCTGTTGTCGAAAGCCAACTGGTCAGGTTGCTGCCGATGGTGGTCGTGATGCCGGTTTTTTTACCATCGCCAACAATCAATGCACCTACGCCGCTGGCATCTTTTTTCAGTGCAGCGGTGAGTTTGTCGGCATCCAGTTCCAGTTTGCCATCGCTGGGATCGGTCGTGATACCAATCTGCGCCAGCGTTTTATAGTTGGAAGAACTGACGGTATTACTCAGCATCGATTTCAACTGCGTCTGAATCGTCCGCAGCGTGGAGTCGCCGAGCAGTGCGCCATTGCTAGAACTCTGGCTATCAGCTCCCGCATCTACGGCGGTGTATTTGGTCAGGCTGCTGAAGGTATCTATTAGCGAGTTATAGGCATTCACCCAGTCTTTAATCGCCGTTTGCGCTTTGGAGGTGTCCTGAGTGATGGTTAGCGTCTGGTTGCCCGTGGTGACATCATTCAGGTTCAGGGTGATGTTTTCCAGCGCGTCGCTGATGGTGTTGCTGCTGTTCTCAATGGCGACGTTGTTGACCGTCAGCTGCGCATTCTGGGCGGCGACCGAGACCTCCATACCGTTGCTACTGGCACTGGCGTCATAGCCCATAAAACTTTGTAGCGCATCATCACCGCTGACCGAGAGTGTCATCGCATTATCAAGGCCGGTGTCATTTGATGTGACTGACAGACGATATTCACCGTTACCCACGTTAATGATGCTCGCACTTACGCCCGCTTTTGCGTTGTTGATGGCATCACGGATCCCGCTTAACGACGAGTTAGCCGCGCTGATATCAATGGTAATCGGATCTTTGTCGCCGCCTTGTTGAATGGTGATTTTACTGTCGCTGGTGGCGATCACCGTTTTCGTATCATCTCTGGTGGTGCGCGTGGTCAGGGTTTGCGCCTGCGCCAGATGGGTGACGCTGATGGTGTATTTCCCGGCGATGGCGTTACCCGCGGTGGTGGCACTGAACGCGGTGGTGCTGCTGGTGGTGCTGGTGGCGGAAAAAAGTTCGGCTTTAGACAATGCAGTATTGGCGGTCTGGAAAGTCGTCAGCGCGCTTTTCAGCGTACCGTAGGCGCTAAGTTTAGCGGTAAACGACGATTGCTGATTTGAAATAGGGGTTAGCGTCGCTTTTTGCGCGGCGGTGAGGCTATCAAGGATTGAACTTAAATCCAGGCCTGACCCGACTCCCAGCGATGAAATACTTGCCATGCGATTTCCTTTTATCTTTCGACACGTAAAACGAATACCGGGGTTATCGGCCTGAATTGCGCAAAGTTTACGTTTAATTGTTTTTTTTAATAGCGGGAATAAGGGGCAGAGAAAAGAGTATTTCGGCGACTAACAAAAAATGGCTGTTTGTGAAAAAAATTCTAAAGGTTGTTTTACGACAGACGATAACAGGGTTGACGGCGATTGAGCCGACGGGTGGAAACCCAATACGTAATCAACGACTTGCAATATAGGATAACGAATCATGGCACAAGTCATTAATACCAACAGCCTCTCGCTGATCACTCAAAATAATATCAACAAGAACCAGTCTGCGCTGTCGAGTTCTATCGAGCGTCTGTCTTCTGGCTTGCGTATTAACAGCGCGAAGGATGACGCCGCAGGTCAGGCGATTGCTAACCGTTTTACTTCTAATATTAAAGGCCTGACTCAGGCTGCACGTAACGCCAATGACGGTATTTCTGTTGCACAGACCACTGAAGGCGCGCTGTCCGAAATCAACAACAACTTACAGCGTATTCGTGAACTGACGGTTCAGGCCACTACAGGGACTAACTCCGATTCTGACCTGGACTCCATCCAGGACGAAATCAAATCTCGTCTGGACGAAATTGACCGCGTATCCGGTCAGACCCAGTTCAACGGCGTGAACGTGCTGTCCAAAGATGGTTCAATGAAAATTCAGGTCGGCGCAAATGATGGTGAAACCATCACGATTGATCTGAAGAAAATTGACTCTGATACGCTGAATCTGGCTGGTTTTAACGTGAATGGCGAAGGTGAAACAGCCAATACTGCTGCAACACTTAAAGATATGGTTGGTTTAAAACTCGATAATACGGGGGTCACTACAGCTGGAGTTAATAGATATATTGCTGACAAAGCCGTCGCAAGTAGCACGGATATTTTGAATGCGGTAGCTGGTGTTGATGGCAGTAAAGTTTCCACGGAGGCAGATGTTGGTTTTGGTGCAGCTGCCCCTGGTACGCCAGTGGAATATACTTATCATAAAGATACTAACACATATACGGCTTCTGCTTCAGTTGATGCGACTCAACTGGCGGCATTCCTGAATCCTGAAGCGGGTGGTACCACTGCTGCAACAGTAAGTATTGGCAACGGTACAACAGCTCAAGAGCAAAAAGTCATTATTGCTAAAGATGGTTCTTTAACTGCTGCTGATGACGGTGCCGCTCTCTATCTTGATGATACTGGTAACTTAAGTAAAACTAACGCAGGCACTGATACTCAAGCTAAACTGTCTGACTTAATGGCAAACAATGCTAATGCCAAAACAGTCATTACAACAGATAAAGGTACATTTACTGCTAATACGACAAAGTTTGATGGGGTAGATATTTCTGTTGATGCTTCAACGTTTGCTAACGCCGTTAAAAATGAGACTTACACTGCAACTGTTGGTGTAACTTTACCTGCGACATATACAGTCAATAATGGCACTGCTGCATCAGCGTATTTAGTCGATGGAAAAGTGAGCAAAACTCCTGCCGAGTATTTTGCTCAAGCTGATGGCACTATTACTAGTGGTGAAAATGCGGCTACCAGTAAAGCTATCTATGTAAGTGCCAATGGTAACTTAACGACTAATACAACTAGTGAATCTGAAGCTACTACCAACCCGCTGGCAGCATTGGATGACGCTATCGCGTCTATCGACAAATTCCGTTCTTCCCTGGGTGCTATCCAGAACCGTCTGGATTCCGCAGTCACCAACCTGAACAACACCACTACCAACCTGTCTGAAGCGCAGTCCCGTATTCAGGACGCCGACTATGCGACCGAAGTGTCCAACATGTCGAAAGCGCAGATCATTCAGCAGGCCGGTAACTCCGTGCTGGCAAAAGCCAACCAGGTACCGCAGCAGGTTCTGTCTCTGCTGCAGGGTTAATCGTCCTAACCTGATTAACTGAGACTGACGGCAACGCCAAATTGCCTGATGCGCTGCGCTTATCAGGCCTACAAGGTGAATTGCAATTTATTGAATTTGCTAATTTTTGTAGGCCGGAAAAGACGTTTACGCCGCATCCGGCAACATGAAGCGTAATTTGTCAGCAACGTACTTCCCCGCCACCGGCGGGGTTTTTTCTGTCCGCAATTTACTGGTAACCCCCAAATAACCCCTCATTTCACCCACTAATCGTCCGATTAAAAACCCTGCAGAAACGGATAATCATGCCGATAACTCATATAACGCAGGGCTGTTTATCGTGAATTCACTCTATACCGCTGAAGGTGTAATGGATAAACACTCGCTGTGGCAGCGTTATGTCCCGCTGGTGCGTCACGAAGCATTGCGCCTGCAGGTTCGACTGCCCGCGAGCGTGGAACTTGACGATCTGCTACAGGCGGGCGGCATTGGGTTACTTAATGCCGTCGAACGCTATGACGCCCTACAAGGAACGGCATTTACAACTTACGCAGTGCAGCGTATCCGTGGCGCTATGCTGGATGAACTTCGCAGCCGTGACTGGGTGCCGCGCAGCGTGCGACGCAACGCGCGTGAAGTGGCACAGGCAATAGGGCAACTGGAGCAGGAACTTGGCCGTAACGCCACGGAAACTGAGGTAGCGGAACGTTTAGGGATCGATATTGCCGATTATCGCCAAATGTTGCTCGACACCAATAACAGCCAGCTCTTCTCCTACGATGAGTGGCGCGAAGAGCACGGCGATAGCATTGAACTGGTTACTGATGATCATCAGCGAGAAAACCCGCTACAACAGCTGCTGGACAGTAATCTGCGCCAGCGGGTGATGGAAGCTATCGAAACGTTGCCGGAGCGCGAAAAACTGGTATTAACCCTCTATTACCAGGAAGAGCTGAATCTCAAAGAGATTGGCGCGGTGCTGGAGGTCGGGGAATCGCGGGTCAGTCAGTTACACAGCCAGGCCATTAAACGGTTACGCACTAAACTGGGTAAGTTATAACGTCAGTAAATGCCGCACTTTAATTTTGACTACCAGGAGTTCTTAATGATGGTGCAGCACCTGAAAAGACGGCCATTAAGCCGCTATCTTAAAGACTTTAAACACAGCCAGACCCATTGCGCGCATTGCCGTAAATTACTCGATCGCATTACCCTCGTTCGCGACGGCAAAATAGTGAATAAAATCGAGATTTCCCGCCTGGACATGCTGCTTGATGAAAATGGCTGGCAAGTGGAACAAAAATCATGGGCGGCATTGTGCCGATTTTGCGGTGATTTACATTGCAAAACGCAGAGTGATTTTTTCGATATTATCGGCTTTAAGCAATTTCTTTTTGAGCAAACTGAAATGAGCCCAGGTACGGTGCGTGAATATGTCGTTCGTCTGCGCCGTTTGGGTAATCATCTACACGAGCAAAATATTTCCCTCGATCAGCTGCAGGACGGTTTCCTTGATGAAATCCTCGCCCCGTGGCTGCCCACCACCAGCACCAACAATTACCGCATTGCGTTACGGAAGTATCAACACTATCAGCGTCAAACGTGTACCGGACTTGTGCAGAAATCCTCCAGCCTGCCTGCTTCTGATATATATTAAATAAGAATAAGATGTAGCGGAGTTGTTTTTGTGTTTACAAACAATGGCTCTACACTGCAAACAGACATAACAACATTCGGGGTGAATATGAAATTAGCACATCTGGGACGTCAGGCATTGATGGGTGTGATGGCCGTGGCGCTGGTTGCGGGCATGAGCGTTAAAAGTTTTGCAGATGAAGGTCTGCTTAATAAAGTCAAAGAGCGCGGCACGCTGCTGGTAGGGCTGGAAGGAACTTATCCGCCGTTCAGTTTTCAGGGGGATGACGGCAAATTAACCGGTTTTGAAGTGGAATTTGCCCAACAGCTGGCAAAACATCTTGGCGTTGAGGCGTCACTAAAACCGACCAAATGGGACGGTATGCTGGCGTCGCTGGACTCTAAACGCATTGATGTGGTGATTAATCAGGTCACCATTTCTGACGAGCGCAAGAAAAAATACGATTTCTCTACCCCGTACACCATTTCCGGTATTCAGGCGCTGGTGAAAAAAGGTAACGAAGGCACCATTAAAACGGCTGCTGATCTGAAAGGCAAAAAAGTGGGTGTCGGTCTGGGCACCAACTATGAAGAGTGGCTGCGTCAGAATGTTCAGGGCGTCGATGTGCGTACCTATGATGATGACCCGACCAAATATCAGGATCTGCGCGTAGGCCGTATCGATGCGATCCTCGTTGACCGTCTGGCGGCGCTGGATCTGGTGAAGAAAACCAACGATACGCTGGCAGTAACCGGTGAAGCATTCTCCCGTCAGGAGTCTGGTGTGGCGCTGCGTAAAGGAAATGAAGACCTGCTGAAAGCGGTGAATGATGCAATTGCGGAAATGCAAAAAGATGGCACTCTGCAAGCCCTTTCCGAAAAATGGTTTGGTGCTGATGTGACCAAATAATCAGCATAATGACAAAAAAGGGCGCTTTCACTAGCGCCTTTTTTATTTACGCGTTTTCAGCGTGCATAATAAGAAAATCACAACAACACACATCGGAGGCTGTTATGCCACTGCATAATTTAACCCGTTTTCCACGGCTGGAGTTTATCGGCGCGCCAACGCCGCTCGAATATCTGCCGCGCTTTTCTGATTATCTTGGACGGGAAATTTTTATCAAACGGGATGACGTCACTCCCATGGCAATGGGCGGCAATAAATTACGTAAGCTGGAATTTCTCGCGGCAGATGCTCTGCGCGAAGGTGCCGATACGCTGATTACTGCCGGGGCGATCCAGTCTAACCATGTGCGCCAGACTGCCGCAGTTGCGGCGAAACTCGGTCTGCACTGCGTGGCGCTGCTGGAAAATCCAATTGGCACAACCGCAGAAAACTATTTAACCAACGGCAATCGTTTGTTGCTGGATCTGTTCAATACCCAGATTGAAATGTGCGACGCACTGACCGATCCCAATGCCCAACTGGAAGAGCTGGCGACGCGAGTCGAAGCACAAGGCTTTCGCCCGTATGTCATTCCGGTTGGCGGTTCTAATGCTCTGGGCGCATTGGGTTATGTGGAGAGTGCGCTGGAAATTGCGCAACAGTGTGAAGGGGCAGTTAATATTTCGTCGGTGGTGGTCGCGTCGGGCAGTGCCGGAACTCACGCCGGACTGGCTGTTGGGCTGGAACACCTGATGCCTGAAAGCGAACTGATTGGCGTGACCGTGTCGCGTTCCGTTGTCGATCAATTGCCGAAAGTGGTTAACCTCCAACAGGCGATTGCGAAAGAACTGGAGCTGACCGCATCAGCGGAAATTTTACTCTGGGATGACTATTTTGCACCTGGCTACGGCGTGCCGAACGACGAAGGCATGGAAGCAGTGAAATTGCTGGCGCGGCTGGAAGGCATTCTGCTTGATCCTGTGTATACCGGAAAAGCGATGGCGGGTCTGATTGACGGTATCAGTCAGAAACGCTGCAAAGATGAAGGGCCGATTCTGTTTATTCATACCGGCGGCGCGCCTGCGCTGTTCGCCTATCATCCCCACGTTTAGCTCCGGAAACGCTCATGCAAGAAAGTATACAACTGGTTATTGATTCCTTGCCGTTCCTGCTGAAAGGGGCTGGGTATACGCTGCAACTCAGTATCGGCGGCATGTTTTTTGGCTTACTGCTCGGGTTTATTCTCGCGCTGATGCGCCTTTCGCCAATCTGGCCCGTGCGCTGGCTGGCGCGTTTTTATATCTCTATTTTTCGTGGTACGCCGCTCATCGCCCAACTGTTTATGATCTATTACGGCTTGCCGCAGTTTGGCATCGAACTAGATCCCATTCCGTCAGCAATGATTGGTCTGTCGCTAAACACTGCCGCCTATGCTGCCGAAACGCTGCGCGCCGCCATTTCTTCTATTGATAAAGGTCAGTGGGAAGCTGCTGCCAGTATTGGTATGACGCCGTGGCAGACCATGCGTCGCGCGATTTTGCCACAGGCGGCGCGGGTGGCGTTGCCGCCGCTGTCGAACAGCTTTATCAGCCTGGTAAAAGATACGTCGCTGGCCGCGACAATCCAGGTGCCGGAGCTGTTCCGTCAGGCGCAGTTGATTACCTCGCGTACGCTGGAGGTGTTCACCATGTACCTGGCGGCTTCGCTCATCTACTGGATCATGGCGACAGTATTATCGACGTTGCAGAACCATTTTGAGAATCAACTTAATCGCCAGGAGAGAGAACCAAAATGAGTGCCATTGAAGTTAAGAACCTGGTGAAAAAATTCCACGGTCAGACGGTGTTGCACGGTATCGACCTTGAGGTGAAGCCTGGCGAAGTGGTGGCAATTATCGGGCCAAGTGGTTCCGGCAAAACCACGTTGCTACGCAGCATAAATCTGCTGGAACAACCGGAAGCGGGAACCATCACCGTTGGCGATATCACCATTGATACTGCACGTTCATTAAGTCAGCAAAAATCGCTGATTCGCCAGTTGCGTCAGCACGTCGGGTTTGTCTTCCAGAACTTTAATTTGTTTCCGCATCGTACGGTGCTGGAAAACATTATTGAAGGGCCGGTGATCGTCAAAGGCGAACCGAAAGAAGAGGCCACGGCGCACGCTCGCGAGCTGCTGGCGAAAGTTGGGCTGGAAGGTAAAGAAACCAGCTATCCACGTCGTTTGTCTGGCGGTCAACAGCAGCGTGTCGCGATTGCGCGAGCGCTGGCTATGCGTCCTGAGGTGATTTTGTTTGACGAGCCAACGTCGGCGCTGGATCCAGAGCTGGTGGGCGAAGTGCTGAACACCATCCGTCAGCTGGCGCAGGAAAAGCGCACGATGGTGATTGTGACGCACGAAATGAGCTTTGCCCGGGATGTTGCGGACCGGGCGATCTTTATGGACCAGGGGCGGATAGTCGAGCAGGGGGCCGCAAAAGCGTTATTTGCCGATCCTCAGCAGCCTCGCACCCGCCAGTTCCTCGAGAAGTTTCTGCTGCAATAATAAGAAAAAATCAGCCCCGACGATTCACCTGTCGGGGCGGGACGCCATTTCAAGCGTGATAAATCTGCTTAACAAATCAGCATAACTCATTAATAACATAAGAGAATGCGATGGCTTGCAAAAGTAATTCATTGCCTGAATAATATAAATTATATATAAATCTTATTTATGTGATAGTTTGAATTATCATTATAAATGATACTCACTCTCAGGGGCGTTGCGGTTTACTATGCAGGATACGGATTTTTTCAGCTGGCGTCGCACGATGCTGTTGCGTTTTCAGAGGATGGAGGCCGCAGAAGAGGTCTACCATGAAATAGAGCTTCAGGCTCAGCAGCTGGAGTACGACTACTATTCGTTATGTGTTCGCCACCCGGTACCATTCACGCGACCTAAAGTGGCTTTCTACACCAATTACCCTGAGGCGTGGGTTAGTTATTATCAGGCAAAAAACTTTCTCGCAATTGATCCGGTGCTGAACCCTGAAAACTTTAGTCAGGGCCATTTAATGTGGAATGATGACTTATTCAGCGAAGCACAGCCGTTATGGGAAGCCGCGCGCGCACATGGTTTACGCCGCGGTGTCACTCAGTATTTAATGCTGCCAAACCGGGCGCTGGGCTTTTTGTCCTTTTCCCGTAGCAGCGCGCGCGAAATACCCATTCTTAGTGATGAACTGCAATTAAAAATGCAGTTACTGGTGCGCGAAAGTCTGATGGCTCTGATGCGTTTAAATGATGAAATAGTGATGACGCCAGAGATGAATTTCAGCAAGCGCGAAAAAGAAATTTTGAAATGGACGGCGGAAGGGAAGACATCAGCAGAGATAGCGATGATTTTGTCAATCTCTGAGAATACGGTCAATTTCCATCAGAAAAACATGCAGAAAAAAATCAATGCACCAAATAAGACCCAGGTGGCCTGTTACGCGGCCGCTACTGGCTTAATTTGATCTCTTTTCTGTTCTGCGTGCCAGATGCAAAAACCGGCTGAAAGGCACGCTCTCAGCCGGTTTTATATTACTGACGGTAGGCTTGTTTAATTTGCTTAACCGTTTTGGAAAATACTGCAGCCTGGGTTTCGTCTTCGATCAGCGCAAGCTGTTTTTCCATCTTTAACATCACGCGGCCCGCGTCAGCTTGTCCCATCGCCTGCAGCATCAGCGTCAGCATCGCTTTCAGGCAGGAGACTTCATTTGCCAGTTCTTGATTATTCTCGGCAGTAGAAAAATCAGGCGTACTCATTTATTTTCCTCGTCATGTTGCAATGAAAATTTGCGGTGAAAAATGTTAAGGCGGCGGAGTATACCATAAGCTTTGCTAAAAATAGCAGTGGTTGTTTTTTGAGCGTGATATCGGCAGTGCTATAAAATACGTTAATATAATGACCAATAAATATTTTTATCATGAATGTTTTTTGCCCGTATTGTTCGGGTTAATTAATGTTACATATTCAGCGGGCTGATTTTCATTTTTGCTGAATAAAGTCAATTTTTGTCACATTTCATCGCCGGGCTTACTGTGAAACGATCCCGGAAGCCGTTGGTGACGGGCGTGACCATAACTGTGGACAATCGAATTTACAAAAACGAGAGAAAAATCGAATACCCACCATTTTTAACGTTTCAAAGTTGCAATAAAAACCGCTAATATACGAATGACTAACTATCAGTAGCGTTATCCCTATTTCTGGAGATATTCCTTTGATCAACGTTCTACTTGTTGATGACCACGAACTGGTGCGCGCAGGGATACGACGCATTCTGGAAGATATAAAGGGTATAAAAGTCGTCGGTGAGGCATCGTGCGGTGAAGACGCCGTTAAGTGGTGCCGGGCAAATGCCGTTGACGTGGTGCTAATGGACATGAGTATGCCGGGCATTGGCGGTCTTGAGGCGACGCGTAAAATCGCGCGTTCCACAGCTGATGTCAAAATCATCATGCTTACGGTCCATACAGAAAACCCTTTACCAGCGAAAGTCATGCAGGCCGGTGCTGCGGGCTACCTCAGCAAAGGCGCGGCTCCGCAGGAAGTAGTGAGTGCGATCCGTTCTGTCTATTCAGGGCAGCGTTACATTGCTTCTGACATCGCTCAACAAATGGCGTTAAGCCAGATCGAACCAGAAAAAACAGAAAGCCCATTTGCCAGTTTGTCTGAACGTGAATTGCAGATTATGCTGATGATCACCAAGGGCCAGAAGGTCAATGAGATCTCAGAACAGCTCAATCTCAGTCCGAAAACGGTGAACAGCTACCGCTATCGTATGTTCAGTAAACTAAACATTCATGGCGATGTTGAGCTGACTCACCTGGCAATTCGCCATGGTCTGTGTAATGCGGAGACATTATCAAGTCAGTGAGTGATCAGTTTGACGCAAAAGCGTTTTTAAAAACCGTAACCAGCCAGCCAGGCGTTTATCGCATGTACGATGCTGGTGGTACGGTTATCTATGTCGGCAAAGCGAAAGACCTGAAAAAACGGCTTTCCAGCTATTTCCGTAGCAACCTCGCTTCGCGCAAAACCGAAGCGCTGGTCGCCCAGATCCAGCAAATTGATGTAACGGTTACTCATACAGAAACCGAAGCGCTGTTGCTGGAACACAACTACATCAAACTCTATCAGCCGCGTTACAACGTTTTGCTACGCGATGATAAATCTTATCCTTTTATCTTCCTGAGTGGCGATACCCATCCGCGTCTGGCGATGCATCGTGGTGCGAAGCATGCCAAAGGTGAATATTTCGGCCCGTTCCCGAATGGCTATGCCGTACGTGAAACACTGGCGCTACTGCAAAAGATATTCCCCATTCGCCAGTGCGAAAATAGTGTTTATCGCAATCGCTCGCGTCCGTGTCTGCAATATCAGATAGGGCGCTGTCTGGGACCGTGCGTTGAAGGACTGGTGAGTGAAGAAGAATACGCTCAGCAGGTCGAGTATGTGCGCCTGTTTTTGTCTGGCAAAGATGATCAGGTGCTTACGCAACTCATTAGCCGTATGGAAACTGCCAGCCAGAATCTGGAGTTTGAAGAAGCGGCACGTATTCGCGACCAAATTCAGGCGGTGCGACGCGTCACCGAAAAACAGTTTGTGTCCAATACCGGCGACGACCTTGACGTTATTGGTGTGGCGTTCGATGCGGGCATGGCTTGTGTCCACGTATTGTTCATTCGTCAGGGTAAAGTGCTCGGCAGCCGCAGCTATTTCCCGAAAGTGCCGGGCGGTACGGAACTGAGCGAGGTGGTAGAAACCTTCGTAGGTCAGTTCTATTTACAAGGCAGCCAGATGCGCACCTTACCGGGTGAGATCCTGCTCGATTTTAATCTTAGCGATAAAACGCTGCTCGCCGATTCCCTTTCAGAACTGGCGGGACGCAAGATTAATGTTCAAACCAAACCTCGCGGCGATCGGGCGCGTTATCTGAAACTCGCGCGCACCAATGCGGCGACGGCCTTAACCAGCAAACTTTCGCAGCAATCTACCGTTCACCAGCGACTGACCGCGCTTGCCAGCGTGTTGAAATTGCCGGAAGTGAAGCGGATGGAGTGCTTTGACATCAGCCATACCATGGGTGAACAAACCGTCGCTTCCTGTGTGGTGTTTGATGCCAACGGCCCGCTGCGTGCGGAGTATCGGCGCTATAACATTACTGGCATCACGCCGGGCGATGATTATGCGGCGATGAATCAGGTGCTGCGTCGGCGTTATGGTAAAGCCATTGACGACAGTAAGATCCCGGATGTGATCCTTATCGACGGCGGCAAAGGCCAGCTTGCGCAGGCGAAAAATGTCTTCGCCGAACTGGATGTCTCATGGGATAAAAATCATCCGCTGCTACTTGGCGTTGCCAAAGGTGCAGATAGGAAGGCTGGGCTGGAAACGCTGTTCTTTGAGCCGGAAGGTGAGGGATTTAGTTTGCCGCCAGATTCTCCCGCGCTGCATGTTATCCAGCATATTCGCGATGAATCACACGATCACGCGATTGGCGGGCACCGTAAGAAACGGGCGAAGGTCAAAAATACCAGTTCCCTGGAAACCATTGAAGGCGTCGGGCCAAAACGTCGGCAAATGTTGTTGAAATATATGGGCGGTTTGCAAGGTTTACGTAACGCCAGCGTTGAGGAAATTGCAAAAGTGCCGGGTATTTCGCAAGGTCTGGCAGAAAAGATCTTCTGGTCGTTGAAACATTGATGTCTCTGTAGCAACATAGGGGTAATCTTACTGACAACAGATAGTTACCCGTCATTATGCAATTTAATATCCCTACGTTGCTTACACTGTTCCGTGTCATCCTTATCCCATTCTTTGTATTGGTCTTTTATCTGCCTGTCACCTGGTCGCCGTTTGCCGCCGCGCTCATTTTCTGCGTCGCGGCGGTGACTGACTGGTTCGATGGTTTTCTGGCACGCCGCTGGAACCAGAGTACCCGGTTTGGTGCTTTCCTTGACCCTGTGGCAGATAAAGTTCTCGTGGCTATCGCCATGGTGCTGGTAACCGAGCATTATCACAGCTGGTGGGTGACCTTACCGGCAGCAACGATGATCGCCCGTGAAATTATTATTTCTGCGCTACGTGAATGGATGGCGGAGTTGGGTAAACGCAGTAGCGTGGCTGTCTCCTGGATTGGGAAAGTGAAAACCACTGCCCAGATGGTGGCGTTGGCCTGGCTGCTGTGGCGTCCGAACATTTGGGTTGAGTACGCCGGTATTGCACTTTTCTTTGTGGCTGCGGTACTGACTCTGTGGTCAATGTTGCAATATTTGAGCGCTGCGCGTGCAGATTTGCTTGATCAGTGATCGTTTCGGCGCAATTTTCAGCAAACGATCAAAAGTGGTGAAAAATATCGTTGACTCATCGCGCCAGGTAAGTAGAATGCAACGCATCGAACGGCGGCACTGATTGCCAGACGATAATAAAATCAAGTGATTAACTGATTGCTTGATGAATGCGGGAATAGCTCAGTTGGTAGAGCACGACCTTGCCAAGGTCGGGGTCGCGAGTTCGAGTCTCGTTTCCCGCTCCAGTTTAAAAGACATCGGCGTCAAGCGGATGTCTGGCTGAAAGGCCTGAAGAATTTGGCGCGTTAACAAAGCGGTTATGTAGCGGATTGCAAATCCGTCTAGTCCGGTTCGACTCCGGAACGCGCCTCCACTTTCTTCCCGAGCCCGGATGGTGGAATCGGTAGACACAAGGGATTTAAAATCCCTCGGCGTTCGCGCTGTGCGGGTTCAAGTCCCGCTCCGGGTACCATGGGAAAGATAAGAATAAAATCAAAGCAATAAGCAGTGTCGTGAAACCACCTTCGGGTGGTTTTTTTGTGCCTGCAACTTGTCGTTACACCCTCCTTAATTTTTAATCACCGGCAAAGCCACTCAAAAAGTATCTCTGTTACGGACCGACATGTAAGATAGGTGCTGGCGAGTTGAGATCCACAAGGAAAAGCGTATGAAAACGGGACCGTTAAACGAAAGTGAGTTGGAATGGCTGGACGATATTCTGACCAAATACAACACTGACCACGCCATTCTTGATGTGGCGGAGCTGGACGGTTTATTGACGGCGGTGTTGAGTTCTCCGCAAGAGATTGAACCGGCACAGTGGCTGGTTGCCGTGTGGGGTGGGGCTGACTATGTGCCACGCTGGGCGTCAGAGAAAGAGATGACGCGCTTTATGAACCTGGCTTTTCAGCATATGGCTGATACCGCAGAGCGTCTGAACGAATTCCCGGAGCAGTTTGAGCCGTTATTCGGCTTGCGAGAAGTCGATGGCAGCGAGCTGACGATTGTTGAGGAGTGGTGCTTTGGCTATATGCGGGGCGTGGCGCTTTCTGACTGGTCAACGTTACCCGATTCGTTAAAACCAGCGCTGGAGGCGATTGCGCTGCACGGTACTGAGGAAAACTTCGAGCGGGTAGAGAAGATGTCGCCAGAAGCGTTTGAAGAGAGCGTAGATGCCATTCGACTGGCGGCGCTTGATCTACATGCGTACTGGATGGCGCATCCGCAGGAAAAAGCTGTTCAGCAACCGATCAAAGCAGAAGAGAAACCGGGGCGTAATGATCCTTGCCCGTGCGGTAGTGGTAAGAAATTTAAGCAGTGCTGCCTGCATTAAGAGATCAAATTGGGTGTCAGCGTTAATTCTGGCACCCAATAAGGAATTTGAGGCTATCTGATCACCCCACTTCTGGTAACAAGCCTGCTGCAATCAAAAATTGCACGCTAATCACAGCAATACCACAGAGAAACACCACCACCAGCGCCGGACGACCACCTTTGACCCGGTAACCCGCTTGAGGATTGTGCTTTCTGCTTTGCCAGGTCAACAGCGAAGGGATAATCAATGCCAGTACCGCCAGCGCCACACCGGCGTAACCCAGCGCCATCACAAATCCTCGTGGATAAAACAGTGCAAACGCCAACGGCGGCAGAAAGGTAATTGCACCAGTTTGCAATCGTCCACCAACGGTATTTGAACGCTGAAACAAATCTGCCAGATAATCAAATAAACCTAACGCAACGCCGAGAAATGACGTGGCGAGGGCTAAATCAGCAAATAAATGCACCGCCAGCTCAACATGCGGAGAGGCCACCATTTCGCGTAACGCCTGTAACAGCCCGTTTAACCCGGCATGATTAGCCAGCAATCCCATAAAGGTTGTTGAATCAATGCTGCCAAGCGTCGCCACCTGCCAGAAAATATATGCCACCAGGGGGATCGCACTACCGATTATAAACACCCAGCGTAGCTTACGAATGTTGCCATCCATATAGCTGACAATACTCGGCACGCTACCGTGAAAACCAAACGATGTAAAAATCACCGGGATTGCAGATAGTGCCAGCCCCTGTTGCAACGGCAGGGTTAAAAGATTCACCTTGTGAATATGCGGAAGCAGCAGTACCAGCATCACCACCAGAAAAATAATTTTGGCGCTGAACAGAAAACGGTTAAACAAATCGACCAGCGATGTCCCGACACAAACCACGCCACCGGCAACAAAAGTGAACAACAGCACGCCAGCGGTTGCCGACATTGAAATACCTGTCCAGTCGCTGATGCTGGAGGCCAACAATTCACCGGCACCGCTGATGTATGCCGCAGTTAGAGCATACATTAAGAACATCATACTGAAGCCCGTCAGCCACTGACCGTAGCGTCCCAGATAGCGTTTTGCCAGCGTGCCAAGGCCGGTATCTGCCGGGACATGCTGGTACACCTCCAGCAGTAATAGCGCCGTGTAGCACATCAACGCCCAAAGCCCAATCAACAAGATTAACGTGACGCTAAAACCAACACCTGCCGCAGCCAGCGGCATTGCCAGCATGCCTGCGCCAATTGTGGTTCCCGCCACGATAAAAACACTTCCCAGAGTTCTGTTTTTCACGCTTTCTTCTGTCCTGACGATCTTTATGAGTGATATCTGCGGCGCAGGTTAAGGCATAACGGCTGGTTCGTCAAACCGGCGTTACATATGGTGTAAATATAAATGTACAATAAAATGCGTTCAGTCCTGCGCTGGCGCAAAGTCTTGGTAAGCGGCAATCGCTACGCTAGCCTTTTTTCGAGGAGGAACGATGGACTCTATTCACGGTCATGAAGTGTTAAATATGATGATTGAATCAGGTGAGCAATATACGCATGCCAGTCTGGAAGCTGCGATTAAAGCGCGTTTTGGTGAACAGGCACGTTTTCACACTTGCTCGGCAGAAGGGATGACAGCGGGAGAGCTGGTAGCGTTTCTGGCAGCAAAAGGCAAATTTATACCTTCGGAAGACGGTTTTTCGACCGATCAGAGTAAGATTTGCCGTCACTGATTTGAAACGGCGGCAGAAAACCTGCCGCCTGAGAGCATTAGTTTTGTGTGTCGAGGGTAGAGAGTTCTTTGTCGATAAAATACAGACCTTCGCCGCTTTTGCCTGCCAGGCTTAATTTATCAATAATCGATTTGAACAGTTTCTCTTCTTCATGCTGCTCAGAAACATACCATTGCAGGAAATTAAATGTTGGGTAGTCCTGATTGGTCATTGCAGCATGAGCCAGTTCGTTAATTTTCTGGGTGATTAATTGTTCGTGTTTATAGGTTTCCTGGAATAATTCATCAAGTGAGGAATATTCAGCAAACGGAGATTCAACGGTATTAATACGCGGTAAATTGCCGGTATCAGTCAGATAATCAAACAGACGCTGCATATGCGTCATCTCTTCCTGGGCGTGACGGCGCAGGAACGCGGCAGCACCTTCGAAGGTATGATAGCTGCACCAGGCGCTCATTTGCTGATAAAGCAGTGAAGAGTACAGTTCCAGGTTCATCTGCTCATTAAGTTTTTCAATCATTTCTGGTTTCAGCATGATAGTGCTCCACAAAGATTATATTTGTTGCTGTGGCGTCACTATAATTTGTTATTTTATTATTTGCAAAAGGTAAAATATAAACTTCATTTATTAAAAATACGAATGGGAATAAAACGCATTACCGCTATTTCTTTAATCAGCGAAGATCCCCTCGCTGATTAAAATATTTAGAGAAAGACAGGGAAGGCGGAATGATGGCACTGATATGACAAAGTGAATTCCGTATTCAAACATAAGGAACCCGCAAAAAGGCTACAGTTGCCTACTGGCTGACCAAAGGGGATCGCGTGGGTATAGCCTTCCTGCTGGCATGCGCGATCGGCGATCCCGCGACTGACATAACGATCGGTATGGGCATGCTGCAAAAAAGCCTGGTCATAAACCAACCGTACAATACCTGTTGCCGCGTCAACTTCGCTCACATGGGCCTGGCGAGTAACCGTACATCCCGCCAGCGTTATTAATGAAAGAGTCAGAATCAGAAGTCTCATGGTCCAGCCAGAAGAGTAAAAGAAAGCACTATTTTACGCGTTACAGCGCTGCGACAATGGCCGGAAAAGACGCCTGGCAGGCGCTATTTCTTGCCATCTGTAGGTGTCAGAAATGGGGTAGCTGCTTTTTGATTATCATTTTTATAACATCAAAGGGGTATTTATGTGATTTGCATCACATAAAGATTGATTTTTGTGATGATTGTCATATTATAAGCGCAAAGACAATAACACCTGTATAACAAATGGTCGGAGTGCCGCGATGAAACTGCGCAAAATCCTGAAAAGTATGTTCAATAACTATTGCAAGACGTTCAAAGACGTACCGCCAGGCAATATGTTCCGATAACAAAAAACCTGCTCCGGCAGGTTTTTTTGTGTCCTGATGACGGTGGATGTGACTATCGCTGAAGATGTGAAGCCGCTACTATAACGGCTTTCAAAATGCTATCAGGAGTTTACGATGTCCCAGCCGCTGAATGCCGATCAGGAACTGGTTTCTGATGTGGTTGCTTGCCAGTTGGTTATCAAACAAATTCTGGATGTTCTCGATGTAATCGCGCCCGTTGAAGTTCGTGAAAAAATGTCCAGCCAGCTGAAGAATATCGACTTTACTAACCATCCCGCCGCCGCAGACCCGGTCACCATGCGGGCAATCCAAAAAGCCATCGCGCTGATTGAACTCAAGTTTACCCCACAGGGCGAATCCCATTAAAAAAACCGCTGCTTCAAAAAGATGAGGCAGCGGTTTCTCAAAAACTTCATCGGCGCAATGCATTAGCGCCGATGTATGATCAATGCAGCTGATGCGACACGACATTCAGAACATGTTGATCGGTCTGCACAGGGCACATACCCGCAAGTTTCGCACTACGCACTTCATCAAGAATGGTTTGCAGCAACAGGCCATCATGCTGCTGTTCTTTTTCCAGATCGCGCAGGAAATTGACGGTTGAATCATCATTCAGTTCTTTCGCTTCATCGGCTAACTGCGCCAGCGTGCTTGAACGTTGCTCGTATTCTTCCATCGTTTTTTGGAACAGTTCTTCCAGAGAGTTCAGTTTTTCACCGGGAACATCAATGGCTTTAACGATGGGGGTAGCGCCGACACTCTTCATAAAGTTAAACATGCGCATCATTTGGGTCACATTACTCTGTGCCTGGGCGCGAAGGAAAGTGGCGGTGCCGTTCAGACTCTGTTCAGAACACCAGTTACTCAGGTGAAGGTAGAGATTGGATGCGTAAAACTCGCGGTTCATTTGAGAGTTGAGTTTGAGAAGCATTCCAGCGGTTGCCATACCTAATATCCTTATATCCAGAAGTGGAGAGGTGCAAGATAAATCAAAACACCATAATTACTGTTTGCAGAATAATTCCTTTCTGCCGGTCCGAAATGTGATCGTGGAGTCAATTCTGACGATGATCTGAAATAAGAATAACGTCTGAACGGGTATAAGAAAATGCTTAAATCATCAAGTTTATATATTTTTACATTTCATTGATGAAATCAATGTGACTGCAATGAATTTTAATGATAGTGATTTTTGTATCTTGTTGATATTAATCGATTAATTTTGATTCATGATGAAATGATGATTTTATAAAACGTTTTTTCATTTTTGCGAGATGGCTCTCATTATACGTGTTCTGTTAATTAATGAGCACAGTGATAATTAATGGCGAAATGAATGACGCGCATTTTCCACATCTTTGAGTTGTGGTTATTACACCATTTCAAAAACTCAACGCCAGGTAATGCGGCCTATTGACTGGTTAAAAAGAAGACATCCCGCATGGGTACCAAAGACAACAAGGATTTCCAGGCTAATCTTATGGATTAATCTGCTGTGCATTCGACAATTTGTCTGACAAATTGACTTTCCCTTATGTCTTTTCCCGCTAAATTTATGCACGTTCTCACTGTAATTCTGCGATGTGATATTGCTCTCCTATGGAGAATTAATTTCTCGCTAAAACTATGTCAACACAGTCACTTATCTTTTAGTTAAAAGGTAATGCTTTGTTTTCCGATTAATTTAACGAATGTCATTCGTTTTTGCCCTACACAAAACGACACTAAAGCTGGAGAGAACCATGCACAAATTTACTAAAGCCCTGGCAGCCATTGGTCTGGCAGCCGTTATGTCACAATCCGCTATGGCGGAGAACCTGAAGCTCGGTTTCCTGGTGAAGCAACCGGAAGAGCCGTGGTTTCAGACCGAATGGAAGTTTGCCGATAAAGCCGGGAAGGATTTAGGGTTTGAGGTTATTAAGATTGCCGTGCCGGATGGCGAAAAAACATTGAACGCGATCGACAGCCTGGCTGCCAGTGGCGCAAAAGGTTTCGTTATTTGTACTCCGGACCCCAAACTCGGCTCTGCCATCGTCGCGAAAGCGCGTGGCTACGATATGAAAGTCATTGCCGTGGATGACCAGTTTGTTAACGCCAAAGGTAAGCCAATGGATACCGTTCCGCTGGTGATGATGGCGGCGACTAAAATTGGCGAACGTCAGGGTCAGGAACTGTATAAAGAGATGCAGAAACGTGGCTGGGATGTCAAAGAAAGCGCGGTGATGGCGATTACCGCCAACGAACTGGATACGGCACGTCGCCGTACAACGGGTTCTATGGATGCGCTGAAAGCTGCAGGATTCCCGGAAAAACAAATTTATCAGGTACCTACCAAATCTAACGACATCCCGGGGGCATTTGACGCTGCCAACTCAATGCTGGTTCAACATCCGGAAGTTAAACATTGGCTGATCGTCGGTATGAACGACAGCACCGTACTTGGCGGCGTACGCGCGACGGAAGGTCAGGGCTTTAAAGCGGCCGATATCATCGGTATCGGTATTAACGGTGTGGATGCGGTGAGCGAACTGTCTAAGGCACAGGCAACCGGCTTCTACGGTTCCCTGCTGCCAAGCCCGGACGTACATGGCTATAAATCCAGCGAAATGCTTTACAACTGGGTAGCAAAAGACGTTGAACCGCCAAAATTTACCGAAGTTACCGACGTGGTATTGATCACGCGTGACAACTTTAAAGAAGAACTGGAGAAAAAAGGTTTAGGCGGTAAGTAATTTGCCGGAAAAATTCCCCTCTGCATGATGCAGAGGGGGTGTGAACGACCAGTGATTCACGGAGACGTTATGCAACAGTCTACCCCGTATCTCTCATTTCGCGGCATCGGTAAAACGTTTCCCGGCGTTAAGGCGCTGACGGATATTAGTTTTGATTGCTATGCCGGTCAGGTTCATGCGTTGATGGGTGAAAATGGCGCAGGAAAATCAACTCTCTTAAAAATCCTCAGCGGCAACTATGCGCCAACCACGGGTTCTGTAGTGATTAATGGGCAGGAAATGTCCTTTTCCGACACGACCGCAGCACTTAACGCGGGTGTGGCGATTATTTACCAGGAACTGCATCTCGTGCCGGAAATGACCGTCGCGGAAAACATCTATCTCGGCCAGCTGCCGCATAAAGGCGGCATTGTGAATCGCTCATTGCTGAATTATGAGGCGGGTTTACAACTTAAACATCTTGGTATGGATATTGACCCGGACACGCCGCTGAAATATCTCTCCATTGGTCAGTGGCAGATGGTTGAAATCGCCAAAGCGCTGGCGCGTAACGCCAAAATTATCGCCTTTGATGAGCCAACCAGCTCCCTCTCTGCCCGTGAAATCGACAATCTTTTCCGCGTTATTCGTGAACTGCGAAAAGAGGGGCGGGTGATCTTATACGTTTCTCACCGTATGGAAGAAATATTTGCCCTCAGCGATGCCATCACCGTCTTTAAAGATGGGCGTTATGTCAAAACCTTTACTGATATGCAGCAGGTTGACCACGACGCCCTGGTGCAGGCGATGGTCGGGCGCGACATCGGCGATATCTACGGCTGGCAACCGCGTAGTTATGGCGAGGAGCGCCTGCGTCTTGATGCTGTGAAAGCACCAGGCGTGCGTACGCCAATAAGTCTGGCGGTTCGCAGTGGAGAAATTGTCGGTCTGTTTGGTCTGGTCGGGGCAGGGCGTAGCGAATTAATGAAAGGCATGTTTGGCGGTACGCAAATCACCGCCGGTCAGGTTTATATCGACCAACAGCCGATCGATATTCGTAAACCGAGCCACGCTATTACCGCAGGCATGATGCTCTGCCCGGAAGATCGCAAAGCGGAAGGCATTATTCCTGTGCACTCCGTTCGCGACAATATCAACATCAGTGCCAGACGCAAACATGTGCTCGGCGGTTGTGTAATCAACAACGGTTGGGAAGAAAACAATGCCGATCACCACATTCGTTCGCTCAACATCAAAACGCCGGGCGCTGAGCAACTGATTATGAATCTCTCAGGTGGAAATCAGCAAAAAGCCATTCTGGGCCGCTGGTTATCGGAAGAGATGAAGGTCATTTTGCTGGATGAACCTACGCGCGGCATTGATGTTGGTGCTAAGCACGAAATATATAACGTGATTTATGCGCTGGCGGCGCAGGGTGTGGCGGTGCTGTTTGCCTCCAGCGACTTACCTGAAGTCCTCGGCGTTGCCGACCGAATTGTGGTGATGCGGGAAGGCGAAATCGCCGGTGAATTGTTACACGAGCAGGCAGATGAGCGTCAGGCACTGAGCCTTGCGATGCCTAAAGTCAGCCAGGCAGTTGCCTGAGTAAGGAGAGTATGATGTCTTCTGTTTCTACATCGGGTTCTGGCGCACCTAAGTCGTCATTCAGCTTTGGGCGTATCTGGGATCAGTACGGCATGCTGGTGGTGTTTGCGGTCCTTTTTATCGCCTGTGCCATTTTTGTCCCAAATTTTGCCACCTTCATTAATATGAAAGGGTTGGGCCTGGCAATTTCCATGTCGGGGATGGTGGCGTGTGGCATGTTGTTCTGCCTTGCTTCCGGTGACTTTGACCTTTCTGTCGCCTCCGTAATTGCCTGTGCGGGTGTCACCACGGCGGTGGTTATCAACCTGACTGAAAGCCTGTGGATTGGCGTGGCAGCGGGTTTGTTGCTGGGCGTTCTCTGTGGCCTGGTCAATGGCTTTGTTATCGCCAAACTGAAAATAAATGCTCTGATCACGACACTGGCAACGATGCAGATTGTTCGAGGTCTGGCGTACATCATTTCAGACGGTAAAGCGGTCGGTATCGAAGATGAAAGCTTCTTTGCCCTTGGTTACGCCAACTGGTTCGGTCTGCCTGCGCCAATCTGGCTCACCGTCGCGTGTCTGATTATCTTTGGTTTGCTGCTGAATAAAACCACCTTTGGTCGTAATACCCTGGCGATTGGCGGGAACGAAGAGGCCGCGCGTCTGGCGGGTGTACCGGTTGTTCGCACCAAAATTATTATCTTTGTTCTCTCTGGCCTGGTATCAGCGATAGCCGGAATTATTCTCGCTTCACGTATGACCAGTGGGCAGCCAATGACGTCGATTGGTTATGAGCTGATTGTTATCTCCGCCTGCGTTTTAGGTGGCGTTTCTCTGAAAGGTGGCATCGGAAAAATCTCATATGTGGTGGCGGGTATCTTAATTTTAGGCACCGTGGAAAACGCCATGAACCTGCTTAATATTTCTCCTTTCGCGCAATACGTGGTTCGCGGCTTAATCCTGCTGGCAGCGGTGATCTTCGACCGTTACAAGCAAAAAGCGAAACGCACTGTCTGATGCTTTTTTCCACAACAATTTAACGTTTTTTCCCACCACAGCCAGCCGCCACAACGGTTGGCTGTTCTTCGTTACAAATGGCGACCCCCGTCACACTGTCTATACTTACATGTCTGTAAAGCGCGTTCTGCGCAACACAATAAGAAAAGAGAAGGAGGAGAACCGGGTGACAGAACCGTTAACCGAAACCCCTGAACTATCCGCGAAATATGCCTGGTTTTTTGATCTCGATGGAACGCTGGCGGAAATCAAACCGCATCCCGATCAGGTCGTCGTGCCTGACAATATTCTGCAAGGACTTCAGCTACTGGCAACCGCAAGTGATGGTGCATTGGCATTGATATCAGGGCGCTCAATGGTGGAGCTTGACGCACTGGCAAAACCTTATCGCTTCCCATTAGCGGGCGTGCATGGGGCGGAGCGCCGTGACATCAATGGTAAAACGCATATCGTTCATCTGCCGGATGCGATTGCACGTGATATTAGCGTGCAACTGCATACGGCTATCGCCCAGTTTCCCGGTGCGGAGCTGGAGACGAAAGGGATGGCCTTTGCGCTGCATTATCGTCAGGCTCCGCAGCATGAAGACGCATTAATGACATTAGCGCAACGTATTACTCAGATCTGGCCACAAATGGCGTTACAGCAGGGAAAGTGTGTTGTCGAGATCAAACCGCGAGGCACCAGTAAAGGTGAGGCGATTGCTGCCTTTATGCAGGAAGCTCCCTTTATCGGGCGAACGCCGGTATTTCTGGGCGATGATTTAACCGATGAATCTGGCTTCGCTGTCGTTAACCGGCTGGGCGGAATGTCAGTAAAAATTGGCACAGGCGCAACTCAGGCATCATGGCGACTGGCGGGCGTACCGGATGTCTGGAGCTGGCTTGAAATGATAACCACCGCATTACAACAAAAAAGAGAAAATAACAGGAGTGATGACTATGAGTCGTTTAGTCGTAGTATCTAACCGGATTGCACCACCAGATGAGCACGCCGCCAGTGCCGGTGGCCTTGCCGTTGGCATTCTGGGGGCACTGAAAGCCGCAGGTGGACTGTGGTTTGGCTGGAGTGGCGAAACAGGGAATGAGGATCAGCCGCTAAAAAAGGTGAAAAAGGGTAACATTACGTGGGCCTCTTTTAACCTCAGCGAACAGGACCTTGACGAATACTACAACCAATTCTCCAATGCCGTTCTCTGGCCTGCTTTTCATTATCGGCTCGATCTGGTGCAATTTCAGCGTCCTGCCTGGGACGGCTATCTACGCGTAAATGCGTTGCTGGCAGATAAATTACTGCCGCTGTTGCAAGACGATGACATTATCTGGATCCACGATTATCACCTGTTGCCATTTGCGCATGAATTACGCAAACGGGGAGTGAATAATCGCATTGGTTTCTTTCTGCATATTCCTTTCCCGACACCGGAAATCTTCAACGCGCTGCCGACATATGACACCTTGCTTGAACAGCTTTGTGATTATGATTTGCTGGGTTTCCAGACAGAAAACGATCGTCTGGCGTTCCTGGATTGCCTTTCTAACCTGACCCGCGTCACGACGCGTAGCGCAAAAAGCCATACGGCGTGGGGCAAAGCGTTTCGAACGGAAGTTTACCCGATCGGCATTGAACCGAATGAAATAGCGAAACAGGCTGCCGGACCACTGCCGCCAAAACTGGCGCAACTTAAAGCGGAACTGAAAAACGTACAAAATATCTTTTCTGTCGAACGGCTGGATTATTCCAAAGGTTTGCCGGAGCGTTTTCTCGCCTATGAAGCGTTGCTGGAAAAATATCCGCAGCATCATGGTAAAATTCGTTATACCCAGATTGCACCAACGTCGCGTGGTGATGTGCAAGCCTATCAGGATATTCGTCATCAGCTCGAAAATGAAGCTGGACGAATTAATGGTAAATACGGGCAATTAGGCTGGACGCCGCTTTATTATTTGAATCAGCATTTTGACCGTAAATTACTGATGAAAATATTCCGCTACTCTGACGTGGGCTTAGTGACGCCACTGCGTGACGGGATGAACTTGGTAGCAAAAGAGTATGTTGCCGCTCAGGACCCAGCCAACCCGGGCGTTCTTGTTCTTTCGCAATTTGCGGGAGCGGCAAACGAGTTAACGTCGGCGTTAATTGTTAACCCCTACGATCGTGACGAAGTTGCAGCTGCGCTGGATCGTGCATTGACTATGTCGCTGGCGGAACGTATTTCCCGTCATGCAGAGATGCTGGACGTTATCGTGAAAAACGATATTAACCACTGGCAGGAGTGCTTCATTAGCGACCTAAAGCAGATAGTTCCGCGAAGCGCGGAAAGCCAGCAGCGCGATAAAGTTGCTACCTTTCCAAAGCTTGCGTAGGAGCGGTTAATCTCCCGTAAGTGGAACTAACAGCACATCGACCTCACTAGAGGCAATAACTCTTTTCGCCGAGCAGGATGCTCGCGAAAAGAAACTGTGATTGTGATTACCGCAAATCACCAAATCGAAATGATATTTGCGACAAACTTCCAGAATATGTTCGCTTAACTCACCGTAGGCAATAAACGTCTCGTCAACGGGATACCCCGCATCCTGAATTAACTTATCAAGAAAGCTTTGTGTTTCTTCCTGCATCACGCTGCGTAAATCTTCAAGCATCGGCGCAGCTAATTGATTGTACATTTCCGGGTCGGAAGCGAGAGTAATTAAACTGATGTGTCCCTTTACTGGCCTGGCGATAGATACCGCTTTTGCCAGCAGTTGCAGACTTTCCGGTGTAACCGCAACGGCGACAAGAATATTGCTATAGCTCATAACCTGTTCCTTATTCTGTGAACTTCAGGTGACATTAAAGCTTTACTCCTAATGGAGAAACGACGCAATCCCAACTCAGTCAAACAGGTAAATATTAGTCTGATTATTAGTAAAGACAATTAATCAATCACTCTCGGTGATCATATGATTTCAACTGTAATTATAAGAAAATAATGTACTGATTCCCCGCATTAAACAAGTGGTTAATATATGCAAAACATTTTATTAACATTGAGTTGATTGTTGCCTTTCTTTGTATTTAATTAGTTTGTTGTGCGGTAAGTGTCTGTTTAAAAATAGCTTATCTGGTATTGCATAAAAGTGATTATTTATAGCAGATGATTATTTACGGTGAGTTATTTTAACTGTGCGCAACATCCCATTTCGATTATTCCTGTTTCATTTTTGCTTGCTAGCGTAGCGAAAAACTTTTTAACAGATTGAAATACACCCAAAACAAAAGTATGACTTATACATTTATGTTAAGTAATTGAGTGTTTTGTGTGATCTGCATCACACATTATTGAAAATCGCAGCCCCCCTCCGTTGTATGTGCGTGTAGTGACGAGTACAGTTGCGTCGATTTAGGAAAAATCTTAGATAAGTGTAAAGACCCCCCTTCTATTTGTAAGGACTTATTAAACCAAAAAGGTGGCTCTGCTTATTGCAGCTTATCGCAACTATTCTAATGCTAATTATTTTTTACCGGGGCTTCCCGGCGACATCACGGGGTGCGGTGAAACCGCATAAAAATAAAGTTGGTTATTCTGGGTGGGAATAATGCATACCTCCGAGTTGCTGAAACACATTTATGACATCAACTTGTCATATTTACTACTTGCACAGCGTCTGATTGTTCAGGACAAAGCGTCCGCTATGTTTCGTCTCGGCATAAATGAAGAAATGGCGACAACATTAGCGGCACTGACTCTTCCGCAAATGGTTAAGCTGGCAGAAACCAATCAGCTGGTTTGTCACTTCCGTTTTGACAGCCACCAGACGATTACTCAGTTGACGCAAGATTCCCGCGTTGACGATCTCCAGCAAATTCATACCGGCATCATGCTCTCAACACGCTTGCTGAATGATGTTAATCAGCCTGAAGAAGCGCTGCGCAAGAAAAGGGCCTGATCATGAGTGAAAAAAGCATTGTTCAGGAAGCGCGGGATATTCAGCTGGCAATGGAATTGATCACCCTGGGCGCTCGTTTGCAGATGCTGGAAAGCGAAACACAGTTAAGTCGCGGACGCCTGATAAAACTTTATAAAGAACTGCGCGGAAGCCCACCGCCGAAAGGCATGCTGCCATTCTCAACCGACTGGTTTATGACCTGGGAACAAAACGTTCATGCTTCGATGTTCTGTAATGCATGGCAGTTTTTACTGAAAACCGGTTTGTGTAATGGCGTCGATGCGGTGATCAAAGCCTACCGTTTATACCTTGAACAGTGCCCGCAAGCAGAAGAAGGACCGCTGCTGGCATTAACCCGTGCCTGGACATTGGTGCGGTTTGTTGAAAGTGGATTACTGCAACTTTCCAGCTGCAACTGCTGCGGCGGCAATTTTATTACCCACGCTCATCAGCCTGTTGGCAGCTTTGCCTGCAGCTTATGTCAACCGCCATCCCGGGCAGTAAAAAGACGTAAACTTTCCCAGAATCCTGCCGATATTATCCCACAACTGCTGGATGAACAGAGAGTACAGGCTGTTTAACTTATACGGTGTGGCGCAACATTCCAGCAGCGGTAACGACGTACCGCTGCTTTTTTTTGCCCCAATCGCGCGTTAACGCCTGACGACTGAACATCCTGTCATGGTCAACAGTGGAAGGATGATGTCGTGCTTATCTTATTAGGTTACCTGGTTGTTCTCGGTACAGTTTTCGGCGGTTATTTGATGACCGGTGGAAGCCTTGGAGCACTCTATCAACCCGCTGAACTGGTGATTATTGCCGGTGCAGGGATTGGGTCGTTTATCGTCGGCAATAATGGCAAAGCGATTAAAGGCACGCTGAAGGCGCTGCCGTTGCTGTTTCGTCGCTCCAAATACACCAAAGCAATGTATATGGATCTGCTGGCTCTGCTTTATCGGTTGATGGCGAAATCGCGGCAGATGGGGATGTTTTCGCTGGAACGTGATATTGAAAATCCCCGTGAGAGCGAGATCTTCGCCAGCTACCCACGCATCCTTGCGGATAGCGTCATGCTTGATTTTATCGTCGATTATCTGCGTCTGATTATCAGCGGTCACATGAACACCTTCGAAATCGAAGCCCTGATGGATGAAGAGATTGAGACGCACGAAAGCGAAGCAGAAGTCCCGGCGAACAGTCTGGCGCTGGTCGGGGACTCACTTCCGGCGTTTGGTATTGTCGCGGCTGTGATGGGGGTCGTTCACGCGTTAGGTTCAGCCGATCGTCCTGCCGCCGAGCTGGGGGCGCTTATCGCACATGCGATGGTGGGGACTTTCCTCGGCATTTTATTGGCTTACGGATTTATTTCCCCATTAGCGAGTGTTTTACGTCAGAAAAGCGCCGAAACCAGCAAAATGATGCACTGCGTCAAAGTCACACTGCTATCTAATCTGAACGGTTACGCACCGCCTATCGCCGTTGAGTTTGGTCGCAAAACGCTCTATTCCAGCGAACGTCCGTCGTTTATTGAACTGGAAGAGCATGTGCGTGCGGTGAAAAATCCGCAACAACAGACGACAACCGAGGAAGCATGAAGAATCAAGCGCATCCGATTATTGTCGTCAAACGACGCAAAGCCAAAAGCCACGGGGCAGCACATGGATCGTGGAAGATTGCTTATGCCGACTTTATGACCGCGATGATGGCCTTTTTTCTGGTGATGTGGCTAATCTCCATCTCCAGCCCAAAAGAGCTGATTCAGATTGCGGAGTACTTCCGGACTCCACTGGCGACTGCGGTTACGGGCGGCGATCGCATTTCTAATAGTGAAAGCCCAATTCCCGGTGGGGGTGATGATTACACCCAAAGCCAGGGGGAAGTGAATAAGCAGCCGAACATCGAAGAGCTGAAAAAACGCATGGAGCAAAGTCGATTGCGGAAATTGCGTGGCGATCTCGACCAGTTGATAGAGTCCGATCCGAAACTGCGGGCGTTACGTCCACATCTCAAAATCGATCTGGTCCAGGAAGGTCTACGTATTCAGATCATCGATAGCCAGAATCGCCCGATGTTCAGAACCGGCAGTGCCGATGTGGAACCCTATATGCGCGACATTCTGCGCGCCATCGCGCCTGTACTGAACGGTATTCCCAACCGTATTAGCCTTTCAGGTCATACCGATGATTTTCCCTACGCCAGCGGTGAGAAAGGTTACAGCAACTGGGAGCTTTCTGCCGATCGGGCCAATGCATCCCGCCGCGAACTGATGGTCGGCGGGTTGGATAGCGGCAAAGTGTTACGTGTCGTCGGCATGGCGGCAACGATGCGCTTAAGCGATCGCGGACCTGATGATGCCGTCAACCGTCGCATCAGCCTGCTGGTACTGAACAAACAAGCCGAACAGGCCATTTTGCATGAAAACGCCGAAAGCCAGAATGAGCCAGTAAGCGCCCTGGAAAAACCTGAGGTTGCACCACAGGTCAGTGTTCCCACAATGCCATCAGCCGAACCGAGGTGACAGCGTGAGCATGGATATAAGCGATTTTTATCAGACATTTTTTGATGAAGCGGACGAACTGTTGGCTGATATGGAGCAGCATCTGCTGGTTTTGCAGCCGGAAGCGCCAGATGCCGAACAATTGAATGCCATCTTTCGGGCTGCCCACTCGATCAAAGGAGGGGCAGGAACCTTTGGCTTCAGCGTTTTGCAGGAAACCACGCATCTGATGGAAAACCTGCTCGACGAAGCCAGACGAGGTGAGATGCAACTCAACACCGACATTATCAATCTGTTTTTGGAAACGAAGGACATCATGCAAGAACAGCTCGACGCTTATAAACAGTCGCAAGAGCCGGATGCCGCCAGCTTCGATTATATCTGCCAGGCCTTGCGTCAACTGGCATTAGAAGCGAAAGGCGAAACGCCATCCGCAGTGACCCGATTAAGTGTGGTTGCCAAAAGTGAACCGCAAGATGAGCAGAGCCGCAATCAGTCGCCGCGACGAATTATCCTTTCGCGCCTGAAGGCCGGGGAAGTCGACCTGCTGGAAGAAGAGCTGGGGCATCTGACAACGTTAACCGACGTGGTGAAAGGGGCGGATTCTCTCTCGGCAATATTAACGGGCGACATCGCCGAAGATGACATCACAGCGGTACTCTGTTTTGTGATTGAAGCCGATCAGATTACCTTTGAAACAGTAGAAGTCTCGCCCAAAATATCCCCCCCACCAGTGCTTAAACTGGCAGCTGAACAAGCGCCAACCGGTCGCGTGGAGCGGGAAAAAACGACGCGCAGCAGTGAATCCACCAGCATCCGTGTAGCGGTAGAAAAGGTTGATCAATTAATTAACCTCGTCGGCGAGCTGGTCATCACCCAGTCCATGCTTGCCCAGCGTTCCAGCGAACTGGACCCGGTTAATCATGGTGATTTGATTACCAGCATGGGGCAGTTACAACGTAACGCTCGTGATTTGCAGGAATCAGTGATGTCGATTCGCATGATGCCGATGGAATATGTCTTTAGCCGTTATCCCCGGCTGGTGCGTGATCTGGCGGGAAAACTCGGCAAGCAGGTAGAACTGACGCTGGTGGGCAGTTCTACTGAACTCGACAAGAGCCTGATAGAACGCATTATCGACCCGCTGACCCACCTGGTACGCAATAGCCTCGATCACGGTATTGAACTGCCAGAAAAACGGCTCGCCGCAGGTAAAAACAGCGTCGGAAATTTAATTCTTTCTGCCGAACATCAGGGCGGCAACATTTGCATTGAAGTGACCGACGATGGTGCAGGGCTAAACCGTGAGCGAATTCTGGCAAAAGCGGCCTCGCAAGGTTTGACTGTCAGCGAAAACATGAGCGACGACGAAGTCGCGATGCTGATATTTGCACCAGGCTTCTCCACGGCAGAGCAGGTCACCGACGTCTCTGGGCGCGGCGTCGGCATGGACGTCGTTAAACGTAATATCCAGGAGATGGGCGGTCATGTCGAAATCCAGTCGAAGCAGGATACTGGCACTACGATCCGCATTTTACTGCCGCTAACGCTGGCCATCCTCGACGGCATGTCCGTACGCGTTGCGGATGAAGTTTTCATTCTGCCGCTGAATGCTGTTATGGAATCACTGCAACCCCGTGAAGCCGATCTGCATCCACTGGCAGGCGGCGAGCGGGTGCTGGAAGTGCGGGGTGAATATCTGCCCATCGTCGAACTGTGGAAAGTGTTCAACGTCGCGGGCGCGAAAACCGAAGCTACCCAGGGAATTGTGGTGATCTTACAAAGTGGCGGTCGCCGCTACGCCTTGCTGGTGGATCAATTAATTGGTCAACACCAGGTTGTGGTTAAAAACCTTGAAAGTAACTATCGCAAAGTCCCCGGCATTTCTGCTGCGACCATTCTTGGCGACGGCAGCGTGGCACTGATTGTTGATGTCTCCGCCTTGCAGGCGATAAACCGCGAACAACGTATGGCGAACACCGCCGCCTGAATGAGTAAAAAGGTAACAATATGACCGGTATGACGAATGTAACAAAGCTGGCCAGCGAGCCGTCAGGCCAGGAATTTCTGGTATTTACCCTTGGTGATGAAGAGTACGGTATTGATATCCTGAAAGTGCAGGAGATCCGTGGCTACGATCAGGTAACACGGATTGCGAACACGCCAGCGTTTATCAAAGGCGTCACGAATCTGCGCGGCGTTATTGTGCCGATTGTCGACTTACGAATTAAGTTCAGCCAGGTGGATGTGGACTATAACGACAACACGGTAGTTATCGTCCTGAATTTCGGACAGCGGGTGGTCGGCATCGTGGTTGACGGCGTTTCAGACGTGCTTTCATTGACGGCGGAGCAAATTCGTCCGGCACCGGAATTTGCCGTGACGCTTTCAACAGAATATCTCACTGGACTGGGCGCACTGGGCGACCGGATGTTGATTCTGGTGAACATCGAAAAACTGCTGAACAGCGAAGAGATGGCGCTGTTAGATAGCGCGGCGTCAGAAGTGGCGTAATTCTCCCGATTTCCTCAATTGCAATGAACCCGATGACCTGCGCATCGGGTTTTTTATTTCAGTTTCGCGGCGGGTGGCATCAGCAATAAAGTTTCCCCCTTCCTTGCCGATAACGAGATCAACTTGTTTTCAGGAAGGTGCCTTATGATTAACCGTATCCGCGTAGTCACGCTGTTGGTAATGGTGCTGGGGGTATTCGCACTGTTACAGCTTATTTCCGGCAGTCTGTTTTTTTCTTCCCTTCACCATAGCCAGAAGAGCTTTGTGGTTTCCAATCAATTACGGGAACAGCAGGGCGAGCTGACGTCAACCTGGGATTTAATGCTGCAAACGCGCATTAACCTGAGTCGTTCAGCGGTGCGGATGATGATGGATTCCTCCAATCAACAAAGTAACGCCAAAGTTGAATTGCTCGATAGCGCCAGGAAAACATTGGCCCAGGCCGCGACGCATTATAAAAAATTCAAAAGCATGGCACCGTTACCTGAAATGGTCGCTACCAGTCGTAATATTGATGAAAAATATAAAAACTATCACACAGCGTTAACTGAACTGATTGATTATCTTGATTATGGCAATACTGGAGCTTATTTCGCTCAGCCAACCCAGGGAATGCAAAATGCAATGGGCGAAGCGTTTGCTCAGTACGCCCTCAGCAGTGAAAAACTGTATCGCGATATCGTCACTGACAACGCAGATGATTACCGATTTGCCCAGTGGCAACTGGCGGTTATCGCGCTGGTGGTGGTATTGATTCTGCTGGTGGCGTGGTACGGCATTCGCCGTATGTTGCTTACACCGCTGGCAAAAATTATTGCTCACATTCGCGAAATCGCCAGTGGTAACCTGGCGAATACCCTGACCATTGACGGGCGCAGTGAAATGGGCGACCTGGCGCAGAGCGTTTCACATATGCAACGCTCTTTGACTGACACCGTCACTCATGTGCGTGAAGGTTCAGATGCCATCTATGCCGGTACCCGTGAAATTGCGGCGGGCAACACCGATCTTTCCTCCCGTACTGAACAGCAGGCATCTGCGCTGGAAGAAACTGCCGCCAGCATGGAGCAGCTCACCGCGACAGTGAAGCAAAACGCCGATAACGCCCGCCAGGCCTCGCAACTGGCGCAAAGTGCCTCCGATACTGCCCAGCACGGCGGAAAAGTAGTGGATGGTGTAGTGAAAACGATGCATGAGATCGCCGATAGTTCGAAGAAAATTGCCGACATTATCAGCGTTATCGATGGTATTGCCTTCCAGACTAATATCCTCGCGTTGAATGCCGCTGTTGAAGCCGCGCGTGCGGGTGAACAGGGCCGTGGTTTTGCCGTGGTGGCGGGCGAAGTGCGTAATCTTGCCAGTCGCAGCGCCCAGGCGGCAAAAGAGATCAAAGCCCTCATTGAAGACTCCGTCTCGCGCGTTGATACCGGTTCGGTGCTGGTCGAAAGCGCCGGGGAAACAATGAACAATATCGTCAATGCTGTCACTCGCGTGACTGACATTATGGGCGAGATTGCATCGGCATCGGATGAACAGAGCCGTGGCATCGATCAAGTCGCATTGGCGGTTTCGGAAATGGATCGCGTCACGCAACAGAACGCATCGCTGGTGCAGGAATCAGCTGCCGCCGCAGCTGCGCTGGAAGAACAGGCCAGTCGTTTAACGCAAGCGGTTTCCGCGTTTCGTCTGGCAGCCAGCCCACTCACCAATAAACCGCAAACACCATCCCGTCCTGCCAGTGAGCAACCACCGGCACAGCCACGACTGCGAATTACTGAACAAGATCCAAACTGGGAAACATTTTGACGAGTATTTACTAACGCGGTCATTGCCGCCTGATGGGGAGCGTTGATGTTTAATCGTATTCGAATTTCGACCACGCTGTTTTTAATTTTGATTCTCTGCGGGATCTTGCAGATTGGCAGTAACGGCATGTCTTTTTGGGCATTTCGCGACGATTTGCAACGACTGAATCAGGTCGAGCAGAGCAATCAGCAACGTGCGGCATTAGCGCAAACTCGGGCAGTAATGTTACAGGCCAGTACCGCGCTGAACAAAGCAGGCACTCTGACAGCGCTTAGCTATCCGGCGGATGACATTAAAACGTTGATGACGACGGCGCGCGCCAGTCTGACGCAATCCACCACGCTGTTTAATAGTTTTATGGCGATGACTGCGGGCAATGAGCACGTCAGGGCGTTGCAAAAAGAGACGGAGAAAAGTTTTGCCCGCTGGCACAACGATCTCGAACATCAGGCGACCTGGCTTGAAAGTAATCAACTTTCGGATTTCCTCACTGCGCCGGTGCAGGAATCACAGAATGCGTTTGACGTTAACTTTGAGGCCTGGCAGCTGGAGATCAACCATGTGCTGGAAGCTGCCAGTGCGCAAAGCCAGCGTAACTATCACATTTCGGCGCTGGTGTTTATCAGCATGATTATTGTTGCAGCGCTCTACATCAGCAGTGCACTGTGGTGGACGCGCAAGATGATTGTTCAACCACTGGCCATCATCGGTAGCCATTTTGACAGCATTGCTGCGGGTAATCTGGCGCGTCCGATTGCGGTGTATGGTCGCAATGAGATCACCGCCATTTTTGCCAGTCTGAAGACCATGCAGCAGGCTTTGCGTGGGACGGTAAGTGATGTGCGTAAGGGAAGCCAGGAGATGCACATTGGTATCGCGGAGATTGTCGCAGGCAATAATGATCTCTCAAGTCGTACCGAACAGCAGGCGGCATCGCTGGCACAAACGGCCGCCAGTATGGAGCAATTAACCGCCACGGTAGGGCAAAACGCCGATAACGCGCGCCAGGCGTCGGAACTGGCAAAAAATGCCGCGACAACGGCGCAGGCGGGCGGTGTTCAGGTCAGTACCATGACTCACACCATGCAGGAGATCGCCACCAGCTCGCAAAAAATAGGCGACATTATCAGCGTTATCGACGGCATTGCTTTCCAGACCAATATTCTGGCCCTGAATGCGGCACTGGAAGCGGCTCGCGCCGGAGAGCAGGGGCGTGGTTTTGCGGTAGTGGCAGGTGAAGTGCGCAATCTTGCCAGCCGTAGCGCGCAGGCAGCAAAAGAGATCAAAGGGCTGATCGAAGAGTCAGTCAATCGTGTCCAGCAGGGTTCGAAACTGGTGAATAACGCCGCCGCGACCATGACTGATATTGTCAGTTCGGTAACCCGCGTGAACGACATTATGGGAGAAATTGCTTCGGCGTCGGAAGAACAACGGCGGGGGATTGAGCAGGTTGCGCAGGCTGTCAGCCAGATGGATCAGGTGACACAGCAGAACGCCTCGCTGGTAGAAGAAGCGGCGGTGGCAACGGAACAACTGGCGAATCAGGCCGACCATCTTTCGTCGCGTGTGGCGGTATTTACCCTTGAAGAACATGAAGTAGCACGACATGAGTCGGCGCAGTTACAAATTGCGCCAGTGGTATCCTGAAGTGATTGAGAAGGCGCTATGACTTCATCTCTGCCCTGTGGGCAAACGTCTTTATTGTTACAGATGACCGAGCGCCTGGCGCTTTCCGACGCGCATTTTCGGCGGATAAGTCAATTGATCTATCAACGAGCCGGGATCGTCCTGGCCGACCATAAACGCGACATGGTTTACAACCGACTGGTTCGTCGTTTGCGTTCGCTGGGACTGACGGATTTCGGCCATTACTTGAACTTGCTGGAATCTAACCAGCACAGCGGTGAGTGGCAGGCGTTTATCAATTCGCTGACCACGAATCTGACGGCATTTTTCCGTGAGGCGCATCATTTTCCTCTGCTCGCGGATCACGCCCGGCGTCGTTCTGGCGAGTATCGCGTATGGAGCGCGGCGGCTTCGACCGGCGAAGAGCCGTACAGCATTGCGATGACACTGGCTGACACATTGGGCACCGCGCCCGGACGCTGGAAAGTGTTTGCCAGCGACATTGACACCGAAGTGCTGGAAAAAGCCAGAAGCGGTATTTATCGCCATGAAGAGTTGAAAAACCTGACGCCGCAGCAACTGCAGCGGTACTTCATGCGAGGGACGGGACCGCATCAAGGGCTGGTACGCGTGCGTCAGGAACTGGCGAATTATGTTGATTTTGCCCCGCTGAATTTACTGGCGAAACAGTACACCGTGCCGGGGCCGTTTGATGCGATCTTCTGTCGTAACGTCATGATCTACTTCGATCAAACTACCCAGCAGGAGATTTTGCGCCGCTTTGTTCCGCTCCTTAAACCCGACGGATTGCTGTTTGCGGGTCACTCTGAAAACTTTAGCCACCTTGAGCGCCGCTTCACGCTGCGTGGTCAGACGGTGTATGCGCTAAGTAAGGATTAACGATGAGCAAAATCAGGGTGTTATCTGTCGATGATTCGGCACTGATGCGCCAGATCATGACAGAAATCATCAACAGCCATAGCGACATGGAAATGGTGGCGACCGCCCCTGATCCGCTGGTTGCGCGGGATTTGATTAAGAAATTCAATCCCGATGTATTGACGCTGGATGTTGAAATGCCGCGGATGGACGGACTGGATTTCCTCGAAAAATTAATGCGTTTGCGCCCAATGCCCGTTGTGATGGTTTCTTCCCTGACCGGCAAAGGGTCAGAAGTCACGCTGCGCGCATTGGAGCTGGGGGCGATAGATTTTGTCACCAAACCGCAACTGGGTATTCGCGAAGGAATGCTGGCGTATAGCGAAATGATTGCTGAAAAGGTGCGTACAGCAGCAAAGGCGAGCCTTGCAGCACATAAGCCATTGTCGGCACCGACAACGCTGAAGGCAGGGCCGTTGTTGAGTTCTGAAAAACTGATTGCGATTGGTGCTTCAACGGGTGGAACTGAGGCAATTCGTCACGTACTGCAACCGTTGCCGCTTTCCAGCCCGGCACTGTTAATTACCCAGCATATGCCGCCCGGTTTCACCCGCTCTTTTGCCGACAGACTTAATAAGCTTTGCCAGATCGGGGTTAAAGAAGCCGAAGACGGAGAACGTGTCTTACCGGGGCATGCCTATATTGCGCCAGGCGATCGGCATATGGAGCTGGCGCGTAGTGGTGCAAATTACCAAATCAAAATTCACGATGGCCCGGCGGTTAACCGTCATCGGCCTTCGGTAGATGTGTTGTTCCATTCTGTCGCGAAACAGGCGGGGCGTAATGCGGTTGGGGTGATCCTGACCGGTATGGGCAACGACGGTGCGGCGGGAATGTTGGCGATGCGTCAGGCGGGGGCATGGACCCTTGCGCAAAACGAAGCAAGTTGCGTGGTGTTCGGCATGCCGCGCGAGGCCATCAATATGGGTGGTGTCTGCGAAGTGGTCGATCTTAGCCAGGTAAGCCAGCAAATGTTGGCAAAAATTAGTGCCGGACAGGCGATACGTATTTAAATCAGGAGTGTGAAATGGCGGATAAAGAACTTAAATTTTTGGTTGTGGATGACTTTTCCACCATGCGACGCATAGTGCGTAACCTGCTGAAAGAGCTAGGATTCAATAATGTTGAGGAAGCGGAAGATGGTGTCGACGCTCTCAATAAGTTGCAGGCAGGCGGTTATGGATTTGTTATCTCCGACTGGAACATGCCCAACATGGATGGCCTGGAATTGCTGAAAACAATTCGTGCGGATGGCGCGATGTCAGCATTGCCAGTGTTAATGGTGACTGCAGAAGCGAAGAAAGAGAACATCATTGCTGCGGCGCAAGCGGGGGCCAGTGGCTATGTGGTGAAGCCATTTACCGCCGCGACGCTGGAGGAAAAACTCAACAAAATCTTTGAGAAACTGGGCATGTGAGGATGCGACTATGATGCAACCATCAATCAAACCTGCTGACGAGCATTCAGCTGGCGATATCATTGCGCGCATCGGCAGCCTGACGCGTATGCTGCGCGACAGTTTGCGGGAGCTGGGGCTGGATCAGGCCATTGCCGAAGCGGCGGAAGCCATCCCCGATGCGCGCGATCGTTTGTACTATGTTGTGCAGATGACCGCCCAGGCTGCGGAGCGGGCGCTGAACAGTGTTGAGGCGTCACAACCGCATCAGGATCAAATGGAGAAATCAGCAAAAGCGTTAACCCAACGTTGGGATGACTGGTTTGCCGATCCGATTGACCTTGCCGACGCCCGAGAACTGGTAACAGATACGCGGCAATTTCTGGCAGATGTCCCCGCGCATACCAGCTTTACTAACGCGCAACTGCTGGAAATCATGATGGCGCAGGATTTTCAGGATCTCACCGGACAGGTCATTAAGCGGATGATGGATGTCATTCAGGAGATCGAACGCCAGTTGTTGATGGTGCTGTTGGAAAACATCCCGGAACAGGAGTCGCGTCCAAAACGTGAAAACCAGAGTTTGCTTAATGGACCTCAGGTCGATACCAGCAAAGCCGGTGTGGTAGCCAGTCAGGATCAGGTGGACGATTTGTTGGATAGTCTTGGATTTTGATTTGTATTGCCTGATGTGGCGTGACTACGTCATATCAGGCGGTCGGATAACGCGATGACGCCGCATCCGACAAACGCATACTATGCTTGATGTGTGGCAGCAAAAGCCCTAAATCCCGCCTGTTTTGCCCCTTACTCAAACCATTGAACGCTTTGCGCTCTGGCATCATTTACGCTTAATACTCTTTCCAGGATTGGCGACGTGTCTGACGAGAGCGACGACAAAACAGAAGCCCCCACACCTCACCGACTAGAAAAAGCGCGGGAAGAGGGGCAAATCCCGCGTTCACGTGAATTAACGTCACTGCTGATTTTGTTAGTGGGCGTGTGTGTTATCTGGTTTGGCGGTGTGTCGCTGGCCCGTCGATTGTCGGGCATGCTCTCCGCGGGATTGCATTTTGATCACAGCATCATCAATGACCCGAATCTGATCCTCGGGCAAATTATTCTGCTGATCAGAGAAGCCATGCTGGCGCTGCTGCCGCTGATTAGCGGCGTGGTGCTGGTGGCGCTCATTTCTCCGGTCATGCTGGGAGGGCTGGTATTTAGCGGCAAATCCTTGCAGCCGAAGTTTTCCAAACTCAACCCGCTACCGGGGATTAAACGGATGTTCTCGGCACAGACTGGCGCGGAGTTGCTTAAAGCAATTTTGAAAACCATCCTGGTTGGCAGCGTGACGGGATTTTTTCTCTGGCATCACTGGCCGCAGATGATGCGCTTAATGGCCGAGTCTCCTATTACCGCCATGGGTAATGCGATGGATCTGGTAGGGCTGTGCGCGCTGCTGGTGGTACTTGGTGTTATTCCGATGGTGGGATTTGACGTCTTTTTCCAAATCTTCAGCCACCTGAAAAAGCTGCGAATGTCGCGGCAGGATATTCGTGATGAGTTCAAACAAAGCGAAGGCGACCCCCATGTTAAAGGGCGGATCCGTCAGATGCAGCGAGCGGCTGCACGGCGTCGGATGATGGCCGATGTGCCGAAAGCGGATGTCATTGTCAATAACCCGACCCACTATTCGGTAGCGTTGCAGTATGACGAAAACAAAATGAGCGCACCGAAAGTGGTCGCTAAAGGTGCAGGGCTGGTCGCGCTGCGCATTCGTGAAATTGGCGCTGAAAATAACGTCCCTACGCTTGAAGCGCCGCCGCTGGCGCGAGCGCTGTATCGACATGCGGAGATCGGTCAACAAATCCCGGGTCAACTGTACGCCGCAGTGGCGGAAGTGCTGGCCTGGGTCTGGCAACTGAAACGCTGGCGTCTGGCTGGTGGACAGCGCCCTGTACAACCTACTCATCTTCCGGTGCCGGAAGCCCTGGATTTTATTAACGAGAAACCGACCCATGAGTAATCTGGCCGCGATGCTGCGCCTGCCCGCAAACCTGAAATCGACACAATGGCAGATCCTTGCCGGACCGATTTTGATCTTGCTGATTTTGTCGATGATGGTGCTGCCATTGCCTGCATTCATTCTCGACCTGCTGTTTACCTTTAATATCGCCTTGTCGATCATGGTGTTGCTGGTGGCGATGTTTACCCAGCGCACGCTTGAGTTTGCTGCGTTTCCGACGATTCTGTTGTTTACCACGTTGTTGCGTCTGGCACTTAACGTAGCTTCAACCCGCATCATTTTGATGGAAGGGCATACCGGCGCGGCGGCGGCTGGGAAGGTGGTCGAAGCGTTCGGTCACTTCCTCGTTGGTGGCAATTTCGCTATCGGTATCGTGGTGTTCGTCATTCTCGTGATCATCAACTTTATGGTCATTACCAAAGGTGCCGGGCGTATCGCAGAAGTGGGGGCGCGCTTTGTTCTCGATGGTATGCCGGGTAAGCAGATGGCGATTGACGCCGACCTTAACGCCGGATTGATTGGTGAAGATGAAGCGAAAAAACGCCGCTCCGAAGTGACTCAGGAAGCCGATTTTTACGGTTCAATGGACGGGGCAAGTAAGTTTGTTCGCGGCGATGCCATCGCCGGGATCCTCATCATGGTCATAAACGTTGTCGGTGGGTTGCTGGTCGGCGTGCTGCAACATGGCATGAGCATGGGGCACGCGGCGGAAAGTTATACGCTATTGACCATTGGCGACGGTCTGGTGGCACAAATTCCGGCGTTGGTGATTTCTACCGCCGCGGGGGTCATCGTTACGCGTGTCAGCACCGATCAGGATGTTGGCGAGCAGATGGTGAATCAGCTTTTCAGTAACCCGAGCGTTATGTTGTTAAGCGCCGCCGTGCTCGGTTTACTCGGCCTGGTGCCTGGAATGCCGAACCTGGTATTTTTGCTGTTCACTGCCGGATTGCTTGGGCTGGCCTGGTGGATCCGCGGACGCGAACAAAAAGCGCCTGCCGAACCAAAACCGGTAAAAATGGCAGAGAATAATGCCGTTGTCGAAGCGACGTGGAACGATGTACAACTGGAAGATTCTCTGGGAATGGAAGTGGGTTATCGCCTGATCCCGATGGTCGATTTCCAGCAGGATGGTGAGTTGCTGGGCCGTATACGCAGTATTCGCAAGAAATTTGCCCAGGAGATGGGGGTTCTGCCGCCAGTGGTGCACATTCGCGACAATATGGATCTGCAACCTGCCCGCTATCGCATTTTGATGAAAGGCGTGGAGATAGGCAGTGGTGATGCTTATCCGGGGCGTTGGTTGGCGATTAACCCTGGTACCGCTGCCGGGACGTTACCTGGTGAGGCGACCGTCGATCCGGCATTTGGCCTGAATGCTATCTGGATTGAAAGTGCGCTTAAAGAACAGGCGCAGATTCAGGGGTACACCGTGGTTGAGGCCAGCACGGTGGTGGCAACGCATCTTAACCACCTCATTAGCCAGCATGCCGCAGAGCTGTTTGGTCGTCAGGAGGCGCAACAGTTGCTGGATCGCGTCGCCCAGGAGATGCCAAAGCTGACGGAAGATCTCGTTCCTGGCGTCGTCACGCTCACCACACTGCATAAAGTGCTGCAAAATCTGCTCGATGAAAAAGTGCCGATTCGCGATATGCGCACTATTCTCGAAACGCTGGCGGAACATGCGCCCATCCAAAGCGATCCACATGAATTAACCGCCGTCGTGCGCGTGGCGTTGGGACGGGCGATTACCCAGCAGTGGTTTCCTGGCAAAGATGAAGTTCATGTTATTGGCCTCGATACACCGCTGGAACGTTTGTTGCTACAGGCGTTGCAGGGCGGGGGCGGACTGGAGCCAGGGCTGGCGGATCGTTTACTGGCGCAAACTCAGGAAGCTCTATCCCGTCAGGAGATGTTGGGTGCGCCGCCAGTTTTATTGGTGAACCACGCGCTGCGACCATTATTGTCTCGCTTCCTGCGCCGCAGCTTGCCGCAGTTAGTGGTGCTGTCGAATCTGGAACTATCTGATAACCGACATATCCGCATGACGGCGACAATTGGCGGTAAATGATGAGAACCTTATTAGCAATATTATTGTTTCCGCTGCTGGTGCAAGCCGCCGGGGAGGGGATGTGGCAGGCGAGTAGTGTGGGCGTTACGCTGAATCACCGTGGTGAGTCGATGTCGTCAGCGCCTCTTTCTACTCGACAACCTGCTGCAGGATTGATGACGCTGGTGGCGTGGCGTTATCAGCTTATCGGTCCGACACCTGCAGGATTGCGGGTTCGCTTGTGTTCGCAATCTCGTTGTGTCGAATTAGATGGGCAGAGCGGAACCACCGTGGCCTTTTCCGGTATACCGGCGATAGAACCGTTACGATTTATCTGGGAAGTGCCTGGCGGTGGGCGGTTAATTCCGCCGCTGAAAGTACAACGTAATGAAGTGATTGTGAATTATCGTTAATGATAAAAAAGCCGATGTCTGCCATGACATCGGCTTTTGCCGTATAACGCGATTACATACGCTCTACTGTCTCAATACCCAGCGTATCCAGACCCAGTTTCAGCGTCTTCGCCGTCAGTTGTGCCAGTTTCAGACGGCTGTTACGCACTTCTTCGTTTTCTGCGCTGAGGATCGGGCAGTGCTCGTAGAAGCCAGAGAACAGACCAGCCAGATCGTACAGGTAAGCACACATCACATGCGGCGTGCCTTCACGGGCAACCACGGTGAGGGTTTCTTCAAACTGCAGCAGGCGAGCTGCCAGTTGCGCTTCACGATCTTCACGGATGATAACCGGAGCTGCAGCCAGTTGCTCTTCGTCAATTTCTGCTTTACGGAACACGGACAATACACGCGTGTAAGCATACTGCATGTATGGCGCGGTATTACCCTCAAACGCCAGCATGTTGTCCCAGTCGAAGATGTAGTCCGTGGTGCGGTTTTTGGAGAGATCCGCATATTTCACCGCACCAATACCAACCGCGTTAGCCAGTTTTTCCAGCTCGTCGGCTGGCATATCCGGGTTCTTTTCTGCCACCAGACGGCGTGCACGTTCCAGGGCTTCATCCAGCAGATCGGCCAGTTTCACTGTACCACCCGCGCGGGTTTTGAACGGTTTGCCGTCTTTGCCCAGCATCATGCCGAACATGTGGTGTTCCAGCGGTACGGATTCCGGTACATAGCCTGCTTTACGGACGATAGCCCACGCCTGCATCAGGTGTTGATGCTGACGGGAGTCGATGTAATACAGCACGCGATCGGCATGCAGTGTTTCATAACGATATTTCGCACAGGCGATATCAGTGGTGGTGTAGAGATAGCCACCATCTTTCTTCTGAATGATCACGCCCATCGGTTCGCCTTCCTTGTTTTTGAACTCATCAAGGAATACGACGGTCGCGCCTTCACTTTCTACTGCCAGACCTTTTGCTTTCAGGTCCGCCACGATACCCGGCAGCATTGGGTTGTAGAGACTTTCACCCATGACGTCATCGCGGGTCAACGTCACGTTGAGACGATCGTAGGTGATCTGGTTCTGCGTCATGGTGATGTCGACCAGTTTGCGCCACATCTCGCGGAAATATTCGTCACCGCTTTGCAGTTTGACTACGTAGTTACGTGCACGCTCGGCAAACTCTTCATCTTCGTCGTAATGCTTTTTCGCATCGCGGTAGAAACCTTCAAGGTCAGCCAGCTCCATTTCACCGGCGTTTTCTTGCTGCTGCTTTTCCAACCACGCAATCAGCATACCGAACTGAGTACCCCAGTCGCCGACGTGGTTTGCGCGAATCACTTTGTGACCGAGGAACTCCAGAGTACGAACTGCTGCGTCACCAATAATGGTAGAGCGCAGGTGACCGACATGCATCTCTTTCGCCACGTTTGGCGCAGAGTAGTCAACCACAATGGTCTGTTTTTCTGGCGTAGCAACACCGAGACGATCGGACGCCAGCGCCTGCTGAACATGATCAGCCAGGAATGCCGGATCAAGGAAAATGTTGATAAAGCCTGGACCGGCGATCTCAACTTTGCTGGCGATACCGTTAAGATCCAGATGAGTCAGCACCTGCTCTGCTAATTGTCGCGGTGCCATACCCAGTTTTTTAGCAACTGCCATCATGCCGTTAGCCTGATAGTCGCCGAACTGAACTTTTGCTGACTGACGAACCTGCGGTTCGCAATCCGCAGGCGCGCCTGCCGCAATCATGGCCTGACGGACTTTTTCTGAGAGAAGAGCCTGAATATTCACCGGAATACCTTACATTGATGAAGCGAGCAAAAATTGCCCGCACCAGTTAAAGAAATTAGGGCGGGAGTATACTGCAAATGGCTGTTTTCGTCAGCAACGTGCGCGTGGCGTATTGCCGTTTTCACTATTGCATCAGAAGCGGCGTGAAATCAGCGGTTGGTTGGCGCAGGGCAACAGGGTAAATTAACGCTTTTACTGAAAGACGAAGAGTGATTATGGCGAACTGGCAATCTATCGACGAGCTGCAGGATATTGCATCGGATTTACCGCGATTTACCCACGCATTAGATGAACTTTCCCGCCGTCTGGGGTTGGATATCACTCCGCTGACTGCCGATCACATTTCCTTGCGTTGCCATCAAAACGTCACCGCTGAACGCTGGCGTCGCGGGTTTGAACAGTGCGGCGAGCTTTTGTCAGAAAATATGATCAATGGCAGGCCGATTTGTCTGTTTAAATTGCATGAACCGGTACAGGTTGCGCACTGGCAGTTTTCCATTGTGGAGCTACCGTGGCCCGGGGAAAAACGTTACCCGCACGAAGGTTGGGAACATATTGAAATCGTTCTGCCGGGCGATCCAGAAACGCTGAATGCCCGTGCGCTGGCATTGCTTTCTGATGAAGGACTCAGCCTGCCGGGGATCTCAGTGAAAACCAGTTCGCCAAAAGGTGAGCATGAGCGATTACCGAATCCGACGCTGGCGGTCACCGATGGCAAAACGACCATTAAATTTCATCCGTGGTCCATTGAAGAGATCGTTGCCAGCGAGCAGTCGGCGTAATTAAGGAGCAAAAATGGCATTACTGGAAATTTGCTGTTACAGCATGGAATGCGCGCTAACGGCGCAGCAAAACGGCGCAGACAGAGTTGAATTATGCGCAGCCCCAAAAGAGGGGGGCTTAACGCCGTCGTTGGGGGTACTGAAATCCGTGCGCCAGCGGGTGACGATCCCTGTGCATCCGATTATCCGCCCACGCGGTGGTGATTTTTGCTACAGCGACGGTGAATTTGCCGCCATTCTTGAGGATGTGCGCACAGTCCGCGAATTAGGTTTTCCTGGACTGGTGACGGGCGTTCTCGATGTTGACGGGAATGTCGATATGCCACGAATGGAAAAAATAATGGCTGCTGCCGGTCCGCTGGCAGTGACTTTTCATCGCGCCTTCGATATGTGCGCTAACCCTTTAAATACACTCAATAATCTTGCGGAATTTGGCGTTGCTCGGGTACTGACATCAGGGCAAAAATCAGACGCACTGCAAGGTTTATCAAAAATTATGGAACTTATTGCCCATGGTGATGCTCCAATCATTATGGCCGGAGCAGGAGTCCGTGCAGAAAACCTGCACCACTTCCTCGATGCCGGAGTGCTGGAAGTCCATAGCTCCGCGGGAGCGTGGCAAGCCTCACCAATGCGTTATCGTAATCAAGGATTGTCCATGTCATCAGATGCACACGCGGACGAGTATTCGCGTTATGTCGTCGACGGGGCGGCGGTTGCTGAAATGAAAGGAATCATTGAACGCCATCAGGCCAAATGATTTTTACCGTTGCATCATGTCGCCCAATATGATGCTTGCTCGTACCAGGCCCCTGCAATTTCAACAGGGGCCTTTTTTTATCCCCGAGAAGTATAAAAAACGAACGATTTCGGTGATCAGTTGAGCGCGTGACAGTGCGCATAGCGTTGTGCTAAAAATTTTTATACATTCATATTAATTATGTAATTTAAATTACTAAAACTGACAAATATATATTCTAAATAACAACTGGGTTATTCTTTAGCAATTAATGATTACATTGTAATAAATCATATTCTTTATCGATTATTTCAGGCAGTGTTGTGCCGAATTATGCAAGCGGTCAATTCGTTGTATATTTAATTATACAATGATTTCGGTGTTCTGGAATTAATTAGAGGAATCTATGCGAGGGAAAAAACGCATTGGGTTAATGTTTTTGCTGATAGCGGTTGTGGTTGGTGGCGGCGGGTTATTGCTGGCGCAAAAAGCCTTACATAAAACGTCGGATACAGCATTTTGCCTTTCCTGCCACTCGATGAGTAAACCTTTTGAGGAATATCAGGGAACTGTCCACTTTTCGAACCAGAAAGGGATACGTGCGGAATGTGCCGATTGCCATATTCCAAAGTCAGGGATGGATTATTTATTTGCTAAATTAAAAGCTTCTAAAGATATTTATCATGAATTTGTTAGCGGCAAAATAGACAGTGACGATAAATTCGAAGCGCATCGTCAGGAAATGGCCGAAACAGTATGGAAAGAATTAAAAGCAACTGATTCTGCAACGTGTCGTAGTTGCCATTCTTTTGATGCCATGGATATTGCCTCGCAAAGTGAATCTGCGCAGAAAATGCATACCAAAGCGCAAAAGGACGGCGAAACCTGTATCGATTGTCATAAAGGCATTGCCCATTTTCCACCAGAAATAAAAATGGATGACAACGCGGCGCATGAGCTGGAAAGTCAGGCCGCTACTTCAGTTACCAATGGCGCACATATTTATCCTTTCAAACCTTCCCGCATAGGCGAACTGGCCACTGTGAATCCTGGTACCGATCTCACCGTCGTTGATGCCAGTGGCAAACAGCCGATCGTTCTGTTGCAGGGTTATCAAATGCAGGGCAGTGAAAACACGCTCTACCTGGCGGCAGGTCAACGGCTGGCGCTAGCCACATTAAGTGAAGAAGGTATCAAGGCGCTGACGGTAAACGGGGAATGGCAGGCTGACGAGTACGGCAATCAATGGCGTCAGGCGTCTATACAGGGTGTGCTTACCGATCCCGCATTAGCGGACCGTAAACCGCTATGGCAATACGCTGAAAAACTTGACGATACCTATTGCGCTGGTTGCCATGCGCCTATTGCCGCTGACCATTACACCGTCAATGCCTGGCCGTCCATTGCCAAAGGAATGGGGGCGCGAACCAGCATGAGCGAAAATGAACTGGACATTTTGACGCGGTACTTCCAGTACAACGCCAAAGATATTAGCGAAAAACAGTGATCCTCGTTGATCAGGGAGGAAGTTATGACATTAACAAGACGTGAATTTATTAAACACAGCGGTATTGCCGCTGGGGCGCTGGTGGTGACATCGGCTGCACCGCTACCCGCATGGGCAGAAGAGAAGGGCGGTAAAATCCTCACCGCGGGACGTTGGGGAGCGATGAACGTAGAAGTGAAGGACGGCAAGATTGTTTCTTCGACAGGCGCGCTGGCGAAAACCATACCGAACTCCTTACAGTCTACGGCGGCGGATCAGGTACACACCACGGCGCGTATTCAGCATCCGATGGTGAGAAAAAGCTATCTCGATAATCCACTGCAACCGGCAAAAGGTCGTGGCGAAGATACCTATGTACAGGTGAGCTGGGAACAAGCATTAAAACTGATTCATGAGCAACACGATCGTATTCGTAAAGCTAACGGACCATCGGCCATTTTTGCCGGATCTTACGGCTGGCGATCTTCTGGCGTGTTGCATAAAGCGCAAACCTTACTGCAACGTTATATGAACCTTGCGGGCGGTTATTCCGGGCATAGCGGCGATTATTCAACCGGGGCGGCACAGGTGATCATGCCGCATGTGGTCGGTTCTGTAGAGGTGTATGAACAGCAGACCTCCTGGCCGCTGATTCTGGAAAACAGCCAGGTTGTGGTGCTGTGGGGGATGAACCCGCTGAATACCTTAAAAATTGCCTGGAGCAGTACCGATGAGCAAGGGCTGGAATACTTCCATCAGCTGAAAAAATCTGGCAAACCCGTGATTGCCATTGATCCTATCCGCTCCGAAACCATCGAATTCTTTGGCGATAATGCCACCTGGATCGCGCCGAATATGGGCACCGACGTGGCACTGATGTTAGGGATTGCGCATACCCTGATGACACAAGGCAAACACGATAAAGTGTTCCTTGAAAAATACACTACCGGATATCCGCAGTTTGAAGAGTATCTGACAGGTAAGAGCGATAATACACCGAAGAGCGCGGCCTGGGCGGCGGAAATTTCTGGCGTACCGGAAGCGCAGATAGTCAAACTCGCTGAACTGATGGCGGCGAATCGCACAATGCTGATGGCAGGCTGGGGAATTCAGCGCCAGCAATATGGTGAACAGAAACACTGGATGCTGGTGACGCTGGCGGCGATGTTAGGGCAGATTGGTACACCGGGCGGCGGTTTTGGTTTCTCTTATCATTACTCCAATGGTGGCAACCCGACGCGTGTTGGCGGCGTGCTGCCGGAAATGTCTGCGGCGATTGCCGGACAGGCCAGCGAGGCCGCTGATGATGGCGGAATGACGGCGATTCCTGTTGCCCGTATCGTCGATGCGCTGGAAAATCCTGGCGGCAAATATCAGCATAACGGTAAAGAACAAACGTATCCGAATATCAAAATGATCTGGTGGGCGGGTGGCGGGAACTTTACCCATCACCAGGATACTAATCGTCTGATTAAAGCATGGCAGAAACCGGAGATGATCGTCGTTTCTGAATGCTACTGGACCGCAGCTGCTAAACATGCAGATATCGTATTACCGATCACCACATCGTTTGAGCGCAATGACTTGACGATGACCGGTGATTACAGCAACCAGCATATTGTACCGATGAAGCAGGCTGTCGCTGCGCAATTTGAAGCGCGTAACGATTTTGACGTGTTTGCCGATCTTGCTGAATTACTGAAACCTGGCGGAAAAGAGATCTATACCGAAGGTAAAGATGAGATGGCGTGGCTGAAATTTTTCTATGATGCCGCTCAGAAAGGTGCCCGTGCGCAACGCGTGACTATGCCGATGTTTAATGCCTTCTGGCAGCAAAATAAACTGATCGAAATGCGCCGCAGCGAGAAGAACGAACAGTACGTTCGTTATGGTGATTTCCGCGCCGATCCGGTGAAAAATGCGCTGGGTACGCCAAGCGGCAAAATTGAGATTTACTCCAAAACGCTGGAAAAATTTGGCTATAAGGATTGCCCGGCACACCCAACCTGGCTTGCGCCTGATGAGTGGAAGGGTACCGCCGACGAGAAGCAGTTGCAGCTTCTGACCGCACATCCGGCACATCGTTTACACAGTCAGCTTAACTATGCGGAACTGCGTAAAAAATATGCGGTTGCCGATCGTGAACCGATCACTATTCACACCGAAGATGCTGCTCGCTTTGGTATTGCGAATGGCGATCTGGTGCGTGTCTGGAACAAACGTGGTCAGATTCTGACAGGCGCGGTGGTGACTGACGGGATCAAAAAAGGCGTGGTATGCGTGCATGAAGGTGCATGGCCAGATCTGGAAAATGGCTTGTGTAAAAACGGCAGTGCGAACGTGTTAACGGCGGATATCCCCAGCTCTCAGCTGGCAAATGCCTGTGCCGGTAACTCTGCGCTGGTGTATATCGAAAAATATACGAGCAATGCGCCGAAGTTAACGGCGTTTGATCAGCCAGCTGTTCAGGCATAAGACGTGAAAAGCGCCCGGAAACGGGCGCTAATCTTTACGGCTTACGCGCAATCAGCACCGCGCGTTTAGGCGCAGGATAACCTTCCACCGTTTTACCCGGATCATGTGGGTCGAGGAAATCGGCCAGCGATTCAGTAACCATCCATTCGGTGCGTCGCTGTTCTTCTGTAGTGGTAACGCTCACATCCGCAATGCGAATATCAACAAAACCACACTTCTTCAGCCAGTTTTTCAGCGCCAGCGCGGAAGGGATGAAATAGACATTACGCATTTGCGCGTAACGATCGCCCGGCACCAGCACCGTGTTCTCATCACCATCAATAACCAGCGTTTCAAGCACCAGTTCACCTTCATTGACCAGTTGATCTTTCAACTGCCAGAGATGCTCCAGCGGTGAACGACGATGATAAAGCACGCCCATCGAAAAGACGGTATCAAAGGCTTTCAGTGCCGGAAGTTGTTCAATGCCTAACGGCAGCAGATGCGCACGTTGATCGTTACCTAACAATTTACGCACTGCTTCAAACTGGCACAGAAACAGTTGCGTAGGGTCGATCCCCACCGCCAGATGTGCGCCTGCGCCAATCATGCGCCACATGTGATAACCGCTGCCACAGCCGACATCAAGAATGGTGCGCCCGGTTAAATCAGAAAGATGGGGCAGAACGCGATCCCATTTCCAGTCGGAACGCCATTCGGTATCGATGTTGACGCCATACAGTGAGAACGGCCCTTTGCGCCACGGCATCAGGTTGCGCATCAGCGTTTCAATGCGTTTAATTTGCCCGGCGCTCAGTGGCTCTTCGCTTTCGGCGGTTACGCTATGCAATAAATCCAGACGATACGGTTTAATTTCAGGCAGAAATTCCACCGCGTTGGACCACTGCTTAAACAGCCCGTGCTGCTGCTCGCGCTGCCAGTTAGCAATCTGCGCGGGCAGCGTTTCCAGCCAGTGTGAAAGATGATTTTTGGCAATCAGAGAATAAAAGTTACCAAAGTCGATCATGCAGCGTCCTCTGCTTTTAATGCCACCAGGGAACCAAAGTTAAAGCACTGGAACCACAGCTCGCTATGCTCAAAACCAGCTTGATGCAGGCGTGCTTTATGGGTTTCCACAGAATCGGTTAGCATCACGTTTTCCAGCATGCTGCGCTTCTGGCTGATCTCCAGTTCGCTGTAACCGTTAGCACGTTTAAAGTCGTGGTGCATGTTGAACAGCAATTCACCAACTTTGGCATCTTCGAAACTGAATTTTTCCGAAAGCACCAGCGCACCGCCCGGGTTCAGCCCTTGATAAATTTTATCCAGTAACGCCTGACGCTCGGAAGGTTCCAGGAATTGCAGGGTAAAATTCAGCACCACCATCGATGCGTTTTCAATGGCGATATTGCGAATATCACCTTCAATAACGTCTACTGGCGTAGGGGCTTTATAGGCGTCAATATGACGACGGCAGCGTTCAATCATCGCCGGAGAGTTGTCGATGGCAATAATTTTGCAATTATCATGATGAATGTTGCGACGCACCGAGAGCGTCGCCGCGCCCAGAGAACAACCCAGATCGTAAACCTGCGTACCAGGTTGAACGAAGCGCTCGGCTAACATACCAATCATGGAAATAATATTGGAATAACCGGGAACGGAACGCTGGATCATATCCGGGAAGACTTCAGCTACCCGTTCATCAAAGGTCCAGTCACCCAGTCTGGCGATAGGGGCAGAAAATAGCGTGTCGCGGTGAGACATAACGTAAAAATCCGGGAAAAAGAAAGTGGCGTATTGTGCGCTAACGCAGGGAGAAAACCAACTCCCAGGGCATATACCAAAGATTCGCCAGCACCATCAGCAACAGCGCACACCATGTGGCGCTCATGCCGGAACGTCGCCAGCGGAACAGACGGTGATGAAAACCGTAATAATGCATCAGACGACCAGCAAGCAAAACGATGCCGCAAATATGCACCATCCAGGTTTCTGCGCCATTCATTTCCATAAACAGCATCAGCACAATCGCGATGGGAATATATTCCACCGCGTTACCATGAATGCGAATAGCGCTTTGCAGTTCGCTAAAACCACCGTCACCATAGGCAACGCGGTACTGCATTCGCAGGCGAACGACATCAAAAGAGAACTTCATTAATAACAACGCACTTAAAACGGCATACAGCGCGCTTACCATACAAACTCCCTTTAAAATGGCCGATGGCACCTGTCTATGATAGGTGGCAAATTCAGAAAAGAGAAGATTGCTGTGGAATAGCCGGAACTGCTCCGATCTCTGGAAGCGTTTTACGTAAGTCTTCCCACAGGGTATGTACCAGTTCCGGGGCCTGGGCAATATCTGGCGTATGTAAAAAAAGATAAGGCGTAGTGGTCTGATGCCACTGCGCTAATTTTTGTAACCAGACCTGAAATAATTCCCGGTTTTGCGTCATATCATCACTACCGATAAAACGGATCAGCGGATTTGTCGCCGTCAGTACAGCATGTACCGGAACTTTAGGTTTTTTTCGTTGAGCGTCGCGAATAGCTTCACTGTGTGGACGTGCTGCATGAACCGGGCGGCTGTCTAAAATCACCCGATTAACGCCGCGCTGATGTAAACCGCGATTAAGCGTTTGTTCCTCTTCCCCTTTGGCGAAAAACTGTGGATGGCGGACTTCCACACCATAATTAAATTCGCCGGGAAGAGAATCGAGAAAATGCCAAAGCGCAGGCAGATCCCGTGGGCCAAATGTGGCAGGCAGTTGCAGCCAGTATTGCCCAATGCGCGGCGCTAACGGTGACATGCGGGTCAAAAATTCAGTCACTAAATCATCGCAATGCCGTAATGCTGCCTGATGCGAAATGGTCGCCGGAAACTTAAAACAGAAGCGGAAGTCATCTGTGGTCTGCTCACGCCAGCGCAGGACAACCTCGGGTTTGGGCAGGGCGTATAGCGTGGTGTTGCCCTCCACACAGTTAAAGTGGCGGGCATACTCTTCAAGGCTGGTGATCCCCAACCGCACCCATTTAGGATGCGACCATTGCGGCAGACCGATGTAAATCATAATGCGTTGAGGATCTCTTCCACACTGCGCACACGGGCGATGCGTGGGTAGATATGGTTGATGCTGTTATTGTGCTGCTCGGCGCTGGCGGCGCTACAGGCATCTTCGGCAATCACCAGATTAAAACCGAGTTCCCAGGCATTGCGGGCGGTGGATTCAACACCGATATTGGTCGAGATCCCACATAAAACAATGGTATCGATACCCCGGCGGCGTAATTGCAACTCCAGATCCGTACCGTAAAACGCACCCCATTGACGTTTGATGATTTCGATATCGCTGTCGGTTGCACCTAATGCAGCAGGATGTTGCCACCAGTTTTCGGGTAACACTTTAGCGGGGGAGGGGACATCAACCGGCTGTTTTAATGCTTCGGCATAATCGGCAGACCAGCCAACGCGCACCAGAAACACGGGCTGACCGCTCGCGCGAAATTTCGCCGCCAGCTTCCCGGCGCGATTAACCACCTCATCGGCAGTATGTGGACCTCCGGCAAAAGGTAAGATGCCTTCTTGTAAATCAATCACCACCAGCGCAGTGGTTTTAGCATTAAGTTCAAGCATGATGACTCCTGACAAAACAAAATCGTGCCTCTCACCTTAATGCGATTAGCCGATGGCGGAACGACAAATTTTGTTAATTTTTATGAGTTCGGGCAACACCTTTATAGCAAACTGGCGTAGAGTCTGATTTCAGGCCCGATATAAAGTGGTAACGAGGCGTTCCAGCGCGGGCCAGGCTCTTACGGTGCGGCAGAATTTCCAGTATAATAGCCGCCTTTTTTCATTCAGTTGTGACATACAGCTAACGCTGCGACTTGGTCACCTGCGCAGCAGGGGGCATCCGCCGGCAGCTAAGTTAAGGGATATCTCATGCGTACAGAATATTGTGGACAGCTCCGTTTGTCCCACGTGGGGCAGCAGGTGACTCTGTGTGGTTGGGTCAACCGTCGTCGTGATCTTGGTAGCCTGATCTTCATCGATATGCGCGACCGCGAAGGTATCGTGCAGGTATTTTTCGATCCGGATCGTGCGGACGCGTTAAAGCTGGCCTCTGAACTGCGTAATGAGTTCTGCATTCAGGTCACGGGCACCGTACGTGCGCGTGACGAAAAAAATATTAACCGCGATATGGCGACCGGCGAAATCGAAGTGCTGGCGTCCTCGCTGACTATCATCAACCGCGCAGATGTTCTGCCGCTTGACTCTAACCACGTCAATACCGAAGAAGCGCGTCTGAAATACCGCTACCTCGACCTGCGTCGCCCGGAAATGGCTCAGCGCCTGAAAACCCGCGCTAAAATCACCAGCCTGGTGCGCCGTTTTATGGATGACCACGGCTTCCTCGACATCGAAACTCCGATGCTGACCAAAGCCACGCCGGAAGGCGCGCGTGACTACCTGGTGCCTTCTCGTGTGCACAAAGGTAAATTCTACGCACTGCCGCAATCCCCACAGTTGTTCAAACAGCTGCTGATGATGTCCGGTTTTGACCGTTACTATCAGATCGTTAAATGCTTCCGTGACGAAGACCTGCGCGCTGATCGTCAGCCTGAATTTACTCAGATCGATGTGGAAACTTCTTTCATGACCGCGCCGCAAGTGCGTGAAGTGATGGAAGCGCTGGTGCGTCATCTGTGGCTGGAAGTGAAGGGCGTGGATCTGGGCGATTTCCCGGTAATGACCTTTGCGGAAGCCGAACGCCGTTACGGCTCTGATAAACCGGATCTGCGTAACCCGATGGAACTGACCGACGTTGCCGATCTGCTGAAATCCGTTGAATTTGCAGTATTTGCAGGTCCGGCGAACGATCCGAAAGGTCGCGTAGCGGCTCTGCGCGTTCCGGGCGGCGCATCGCTGACCCGTAAACAGATCGACGAATACGGTAACTTCGTTAAAATCTACGGCGCGAAAGGTCTGGCTTACATTAAAGTTAACGAGCGCGCGAAAGGTCTGGAAGGTATCAACAGCCCGGTAGCGAAGTTCCTTAATGCAGAAATCATCGAAGCCATTCTGGATCGTACTGCCGCGCAAGATGGCGATATGATTTTCTTCGGTGCCGACAACAAGAAAATTGTTGCCGACGCGATGGGTGCACTGCGCCTGAAAGTGGGTAAAGACCTTGGTCTGACCGACGAAAGCAAATGGGCACCGCTGTGGGTTATCGACTTCCCGATGTTTGAAGACGACGGTGAAGGCGGCCTGACGGCAATGCACCATCCGTTCACCTCACCAAAAGACATGACGGCAGCAGAACTGAAAGCTGCACCGGAAAATGCGGTGGCGAACGCTTACGATATGGTCATCAATGGTTACGAAGTGGGCGGTGGTTCTGTGCGTATCCATAATGGTGATATGCAGCAGACGGTGTTTGGTATTCTGGGTATCAACGAAGAGGAACAGCGCGAGAAATTCGGCTTCCTGCTCGACGCCCTGAAATACGGTACTCCGCCGCACGCAGGCCTGGCATTCGGTCTTGACCGTTTGACCATGCTGCTGACCGGCACCGACAATATCCGTGACGTTATCGCCTTCCCGAAAACCACGGCGGCGGCGTGTCTGATGACTGAAGCACCGAGCTTTGCTAACCCGACTGCACTGGCTGAGCTGAGCATTCAGGTTGTGAAGAAGGCAGAGAATAACTGATATGACTTATAAGCGTCCCGTTTCGATCTTGGTGGTCATCTATGCACAAGATACGAAACGGGTGCTGATGTTGCAGCGGCGTGACGATCCCGATTTCTGGCAGTCGGTAACCGGCAGCGTGGAAGAGGGTGAAACCGCGCCGCAAGCTGCCATGCGCGAAGTAAAGGAAGAGGTCACCATCGATGTTGTCGCTGAACAACTGACCTTAATTGACTGTCAGCGCACGGTAGAATTTGAAATTTTTTCACATTTACGTCATCGCTATGCGCCGGGCGTGACGCGTAATACGGAATCATGGTTCTGTCTTGCGCTCCCGCACGAACGCCAGGTCGTCTTCACTGAACATCTGGCCTACAAGTGGCTTGATGCGCCTGCTGCGGCGGCGCTCACTAAGTCCTGGAGCAACCGGCAGGCGATTGAACAGTTTGTAATTAACGCTGCCTGAACAGGCAGGGCTATCTGGAGATATTTTTATGGCAGGTCATAGTAAATGGGCCAACACCAGACATCGTAAAGCTGCGCAGGATGCTAAGCGCGGTAAAATCTTCACTAAAATCATTCGTGAGCTGGTAACTGCAGCTAAGCTCGGCGGTGGCGATCCGGACGCTAACCCGCGTCTGCGTGCAGCAATTGATAAAGCATTGTCTAACAACATGACCCGTGACACTCTGAACCGCGCAATCGCACGTGGTGTGGGCGGTGATGATGATGCAAACATGGAAACCATCATCTACGAAGGTTACGGTCCTGGCGGCACGGCAATCATGATTGAATGTCTGTCTGACAACCGCAACCGTACCGTTGCTGAAGTGCGCCATGCATTCAGTAAATGTGGCGGTAACCTCGGTACTGATGGTTCCGTAGCTTATCTGTTCAGCAAAAAAGGCGTGATCTCCTTCGAGAAAGGCGATGAAGACACCATCATGGAAGCAGCGCTGGAAGCAGGTGCTGAAGACGTTGTGACCTATGATGACGGCGCAATTGATGTCTACACTGCATGGGAAGAAATGGGTAAAGTGCGCGACGCTCTGGAAGCGGCAGGTCTGAAAGCAGACAGCGCGGAAGTTTCCATGATCCCGTCCACCAAAGCTGATATGGATGCAGAAACCGCACCGAAACTGATGCGTCTGATCGATATGCTGGAAGATTGCGACGACGTGCAGGAAGTCTACCATAACGGTGAAATCTCTGATGAGGTTGCAGCGACTCTCTGATGGGGCCTGCTAAACAGCAAAACGGAGACGCGTGATGGCTATTATTCTCGGCATTGACCCGGGTTCGCGCGTGACCGGCTATGGCGTCATCCGCCAGGTAGGCAGGCAATTGTCCTACCTGGGTAGCGGATGCATACGCACCAAAGTGGATGATTTACCGTCTCGTCTGAAGCTCATCTATGCGGGCGTGACGGAAATCATTACCCAGTTCCAGCCTGATTATTTCGCCATTGAACAAGTCTTTATGGCGAAGAACGCTGACTCAGCCCTGAAACTGGGGCAGGCACGCGGCGTGGCGATTGTGGCGGCGGTGAATCAGGAATTGCCGGTATTTGAATATGCGGCACGTCAGGTAAAGCAAACGGTGGTAGGTATTGGTAGTGCTGAAAAAAGCCAGGTGCAGCATATGGTCCGCACCTTGCTGAAACTGCCCGCTAATCCACAGGCGGACGCCGCCGATGCGTTAGCTATCGCGATTACCCATTGTCACGTCAGTCAGAATGCGATGCAGATGAGCGAATCGCGGCTGAACCTGGCGAGAGGGCGACTGCGTTAAGTTATACCGCCTCGGTCAGTTCCGGCTGAGGCGTTTCCACTCCCTCCGCATGAATCAACACCAAACCCGGATGATGCCACAAACTGGCTGGCGTGACGGTTTTACGCTCCCACGGAATAGAACCTAAGAACCAGAATTTCCAGAAAGTGAGTTTTGCATTCGGATTGCTATTTAACAATTCTCCAAACGTCTCTATTTCACCCACCGGAATACATAGCGCTTTTTTATAAATATCAAAAACAAATTTTGAACAGAACTGGCGCGAAGATTCGTATTTAAAACCGGTGTGGTAAAGTTTGCGTAGCCGGGAGGGAACCTGTTCAACAATTCGTTGTTTTTGTTGTTCTGTAAGCCCGGCGTCTAATCGCTTTATAGCATAGCGTTGATTAGAAGAACGTTTAATAAAACGAGATAGCGTGGTGATGGTTGAAAGGGGAACCCGGCTTTCTGCAACCATGAAGTCTTCACCGTTATGACCGATAATGATCCCGACGTGATTACTCCAGCAATTTGATGCAGCTGATATTTGACCAAATAAGGCAGCACCTATACATGTAAAGACGATATCACCAATTTCATATTCAGCAGGATAATTAATATTCACATTGTCATTCCATTGAAATAGATACGAATATACGTAATAGCATAAAAAATTTATTTTTTCAGGAGGCGCAATATGTATTTTTATTACGCATTTCTTCGCTGAATATGTAATATTTAAATATTTGCTTCCAATATAACCTGTAGAAAAAATTCTACTGCGCCATTTTTCAGATCATCGGGACGCCTCGCAAGTTTTCTTCATCCTTCGCTGGATATCTATCCAGCATTTTTTTATCATACAGCATTATCTTTGATTCATTACGCAGGAGCGTCATGTGATAGGCAGACTCAGAGGCATCATCATTGAAAAACAACCCCCGCTGGTGTTAATTGAAGTGGGCGGCGTAGGCTATGAAGTGCATATGCCGATGACCTGTTTTTATGAACTCCCTGAAGCGGGTCAGGAAGCGATCGTTTTCACCCACTTTGTGGTGCGTGAAGACGCGCAACTGCTGTACGGTTTTAACAATAAACAAGAGCGCACGTTGTTCAAAGAGTTGATCAAAACCAACGGCGTCGGCCCGAAGTTGGCGCTGGCGATCCTCTCCGGAATGTCAGCGCAGCAGTTCGTTAATGCCGTTGAGCGTGAAGAAGTGGGGGCACTAGTGAAACTGCCGGGTATTGGCAAAAAAACCGCCGAACGCTTGATTGTTGAAATGAAAGACCGATTTAAAGGTTTGCATGGCGATCTCTTTACGCCAGCCGCCGACCTGGTACTCACATCACCTGCCAGCCCGGCGACCGACGATGCTGAACAGGAAGCGGTTGCCGCGCTGGTGGCGCTGGGCTATAAACCACAAGAAGCAAGCCGCATGGTGAGCAAAATCGCTCGCCCTGACGCCAGCAGTGAAACATTAATTCGCGAAGCCCTACGCGCCGCGTTATGAGGTAAAGGATGATTGAAGCAGACCGTCTGATTTCTGCCGGTACCACTTTGCCGGAAGATGTGGCAGATCGCGCCATTCGCCCTAAATTACTGGAAGAGTATGTTGGTCAGCCGCAGGTTCGTTCACAGATGGAGATTTTCATCAAAGCAGCGAAACTGCGCGGCGATGCCCTCGATCATCTGTTGATTTTTGGTCCTCCGGGGTTGGGTAAAACTACGCTTGCCAACATTGTCGCCAATGAAATGGGCGTTAATTTACGCACGACTTCTGGTCCGGTGCTGGAAAAGGCCGGCGATCTGGCAGCGATGCTCACTAACCTTGAACCGCATGACGTGCTGTTTATTGATGAGATCCACCGTCTTTCGCCAGTGGTGGAAGAGGTGTTGTATCCGGCAATGGAAGACTACCAACTGGATATCATGATTGGTGAAGGTCCGGCGGCACGCTCCATTAAAATTGATTTGCCGCCGTTTACCCTGATTGGTGCAACCACGCGCGCAGGTTCGCTGACATCACCGTTGCGCGATCGTTTTGGTATTGTGCAGCGTCTGGAGTTTTATCAGGTGCCGGATCTGCAATATATCGTCAGTCGCAGCGCACGCTTTATGGGGCTTGAGATGAGTGATGACGGCGCGCTGGAAGTTGCTCGTCGCGCTCGCGGTACGCCACGTATTGCCAACCGTCTGCTGCGTCGAGTGCGTGATTTCGCCGAAGTGAAGCACGATGGCACCATCTCGGCTGATATCGCTGCTCAGGCGCTGGATATGCTGAATGTCGATGCCGAAGGTTTCGATTATATGGACCGCAAATTGTTGCTGGCGGTAATCGATAAGTTCTTTGGTGGGCCGGTAGGCCTGGATAACCTGGCGGCTGCCATTGGCGAAGAACGTGAAACCATTGAGGATGTGCTGGAACCTTATTTGATTCAGCAAGGCTTTTTGCAGCGTACACCGCGCGGGCGTATGGCGACAGTGCGGGCGTGGAACCACTTCGGCATCACGCCGCCAGAAATGCCGTAAGTCGGATCGGTCGCTCGCGGCGCATCCGACACTGGCAGTGTTGCCTGATGCGCCGCCGTTCATTCGCGTCTTATCAGGCCTACCAGAGATAGCGAACAGTGGGTCGGATAAGGCGCTCGCGCCGCATCCGACAAATGTGTTCAGCGACAGATTAGCTGGCCTGCTTTTTCATCATACTGATAATAAATAACAGTGCCGCACATAGCACTACCGACGGACCCGCCGGCGTATCGTAAAATGCGGAAAAGGTTAAACCGCCAGTTACTGCCACCATTCCCACCAAAACAGCGACACCGGCCATCTGTTCCGGCGTGCGGGCAAAGCGACGCGCTGTAGCTGCAGGAATAATCAGCAACGAAGTAATAATCAACGCGCCGACAAATTTCATCGCTACACCAATCGTCAATGCCGTCACCAGCATCAACAACAATTTCACGCGCTGTAATTTCACACCATCAACAAACGCCAGATCCGGGCTAATCGTCATCGACAGCAAATTGCGCCATTGCCAGAACAAAATCGCCACCACGATGACCACGCCAATTGCAATAGAGATGAGATCTTCTGGCGTCACTGCCAGCAAATCACCGAACAGGTAAGCCATCAAATCAACACGAATGTTAGACATCAGACTCACGACCACCAGGCCCAGCGACAGGGCACTGTGCGCCATAATCCCTAATAATGTGTCGATCGCCAGCTGTGGGCGCTTCTCCAGCCATACCAGACCGCCCGCCAGCAGCAGCGTAACGGCAATTACCGCATAGAATGGATTCACGTCCAGCAACAAACCAAACGCGACGCCAAGTAATGAGGCATGAGCCAGCGTATCACCGAAATAAGACATACGACGCCAGACCACAAACGAACCCAGCGGACCCGCGGCACAGGCGAGCATGATCCCGGCTAACCAACCGGGAAATAATAATTCAATCATGAGCGATCATTTCCCCGACGCAAAACAATTCGTCCCTGTAAATCGTGACGATGATTATGATGATGGCGATAGATACCCAGTTGTTCAGCACCACGAGGACCAAACATAGAAATAAACTCCGGATGCAGGGAAACAACTTCCGGTGTACCGGAACAACAAATGTGGTGATTCAGGCAAAGCACTTCATCGGTTTTTGCCATTACCAGATGCAGGTCGTGAGAGACCATTAAAACGCCACAACCCAGTTCGCGACGCAACTGGTCAATAAGGTCATATAACGCCACCTGACCATTCACATCAACGCCTTGAGTGGGTTCATCCAGCACTAATAATTGCGGTCGATTTAACAATGCTCGCGCTAACAATACACGCTGTGTTTCGCCACCCGAGAGCTTTTGCATCGGTGCGTTAATCAGATGCCCGGCCTGGACACGTTTCAGTGCAGGCAAAATATCTTCTTTATGTGTGTCAGGGCGTAAGCGTAAAAAACGGTTTACGGTCAGTGGCAACGTGGTGTCGAGATACAGCTTCTGCGGTACATAGCCGATGCGCAGTTTTCCGTTGCGCTTGATAACCCCTTCATCGGGTGTTACCAGCCCGAGCACTACCCGTACCAGTGTCGACTTACCTGCGCCATTTGGCCCAAGTAAAGTCAAAATTTTTCCAGGTTTAAGTTCCAGCGACACATCAGAGAGGACGCGGCGTTGGCCAAAAGAAACCGAGACATTTTCCAGGGAAACCAGACTTGTCATGTTAATTTTAGTCTTGCAGTAGTCATGAAATGTTATAATATCACACTTCTCATATTCATTACGATGATTGGTCGCATTATGTTACATAAAAAAACGCTTCTTTTCGCAGCATTATCCGCCGCTCTCTGGGGCGGTGCAACACAGGCCGCAGATGCTGCCGTTGTCGCTTCGCTTAAACCCGTTGGGTTCATCGCTTCTGCCATTGCTGATGGGGTAACAGAAACGGAGGTTTTACTACCTGACGGCGCTTCAGAACATGATTATTCACTGCGTCCATCAGATGTAAAACGCTTACAGAACGCGGACTTAGTCGTTTGGGTTGGCCCGGAGATGGAAGCGTTCATGCAAAAACCGGTAAGTAAATTACCTGAAGCGAAACAGGTAACGATTGCGCAGCTAGAGAATGTGAAACCGCTGCTGATGAAAAGTATTCACGGCGATGATGATGATCACGACCACGCGGAAAAAAGTGACGAAGATCACCATCACGGCGATTTCAACATGCATCTTTGGCTTTCCCCAGAGATAGCGCGGGCTACAGCGGTTGCAATCCATGGAAAATTAGTGGAACTTATGCCGCAAAGTCGAGCCAAACTTGACGCCAACCTGAAGGATTTTGAGGCACAATTAGCCTCAACCGAAAAGCAGGTTGGTAACGAGCTCGCGCCGCTCAAGGGGAAAGGTTATTTCGTTTTTCACGATGCTTACGGCTATTTCGAAAAACAGTTCGGACTGACACCGCTTGGTCATTTTACCGTTAACCCTGAGATTCAACCTGGCGCGCAGCGTTTACATGAAATAAGAACACAGTTGGTTGAGCAAAAAGCAACCTGCGTTTTTGCTGAGCCACAGTTCAGGCCAGCGGTCGTTGAGAGCGTCGCACGAGGGACATCCGTTCGTATGGGAACGTTGGATCCCCTGGGGACGAATATCAAACTGGGTAAAACAAGCTATTCAGAATTCCTGAGTCAATTAGCCAACCAGTATGCGAGCTGCCTGAAAGGAGATTAATGAGGAAGTGATTACGTGCAACAGATAGCCCGCTCTGTCGCCCTGGCGTTTAATAATTTACCGCGACCACACCGCGTTATGTTGGGGTCGCTCACCGTTCTTACTCTGGCCGTCGCTGTCTGGCGGCCCTATGTTTATCACCGCGATGCCACGCCAATTGTCAAAACCATTGAGCTGGAACAGAACGAAATTCGTTCGCTCTTACCTGAAGCCAGTGAGCCGATTGATCAAGCTGCACAAGAAGATGAAGCCATTCCCCAGGATGAACTGGATGACAAAATCGCCGGTGAAGCGGGCGTGCATGAATATGTTGTTTCCACTGGCGATACGCTAAGCAGCATTCTCAATCAGTATGGTATTGATATGGGTGATATCACCCAACTGGCTGCTGCCGACAAAGAATTGCGTAACCTGAAAATCGGTCAACAACTCTCCTGGACATTAACCGCGGACGGCGAACTGCAGCGCCTCACCTGGGAAGTGTCTCGTCGTGAAACCCGAACCTATGACCGTACTGCCGCTAACGGTTTTAAAATGACCAGCGAAATGCAGCAAGGAGAGTGGGTCAACAATCTGCTGAAAGGTACCGTCGGGGGAAGCTTTGTTGCCAGCGCCAGAAACGCCGGTTTAACCAGCGCCGAAGTGAGCGCAGTGATTAAAGCCATGCAGTGGCAAATGGATTTCCGCAAACTGAAAAAAGGCGATGAATTTGCGGTGTTAATGTCACGAGAAATGCTTGATGGTAAACGTGAGCAAAGCCAGCTGCTGGGCGTACGTTTGCGTTCAGAAGGTAAAGATTATTACGCAATCCGCGCTGAAGATGGCAAATTCTACGATCGTAACGGTACTGGTCTGGCGAAAGGATTCTTGCGATTCCCGACGGCGAAACAGTTCCGTATCTCATCTAACTTTAACCCGCGTCGTACTAATCCGGTGACTGGTCGTGTTGCGCCACACAGAGGTGTTGATTTCGCCATGCCACAGGGTACGCCGGTGCTTTCAGTGGGTGACGGTGAAGTGGTGGTTGCCAAACGCAGTGGCGCAGCAGGTTATTATGTGGCTATTCGTCATGGTCGCAGCTACACCACGCGTTATATGCACTTGCGCAAGATTCTGGTGAAACCGGGACAGAAGGTGAAACGTGGCGACCGTATCGCGCTTTCCGGTAATACCGGACGTTCAACCGGGCCGCATCTGCACTATGAAGTATGGATAAACCAGCAGGCCGTAAACCCGCTGACGGCAAAACTGCCGCGTACCGAAGGGCTGACCGGCTCCGATCGTCGCGAATTCCTGGCGCAGGCCAAAGAGATTGTGCCGCAGCTACGGTTTGATTAATTAACATCCATTCGCAGCCGGTACGCAGTCAGTACCGGCTTTTTTTATTTGGTGCGGGGCAAGTTGCGCCGCTACACTATCACCAGATTGATTTTTGCCTTATCCGAAACTGGAAAAGCATGGAAACGAAAAAAAATAATAGCGAATACATTCCTGAGTTTGATAAATCCTTTCGCCACCCGCGCTACTGGGGAGCATGGCTGGGCGTAGCAGCGATGGCGGGTATCGCTTTAACGCCGCCAAAGTTCCGTGATCCCATTCTGGCACGGCTGGGACGTTTTGCCGGACGCCTGGGAAAAAGCTCACGCCGTCGTGCGTTAATCAATCTGTCGCTCTGCTTTCCAGAACGTAGTGAAGCTGAACGCGAAGCGATTGTTGATGAGATGTTTGCCACTGCGCCGCAAGCGATGGCAATGATGGCTGAGTTGGCAATACGCGGGCCGGAGAAAATTCAGCCGCGCGTTGACTGGCAAGGGCTGGAGATCATCGAAGAGATGCGGCGTAATAACGAGAAAGTGATCTTTCTGGTGCCGCACGGTTGGGCCGTCGATATTCCTGCCATGCTGATGGCCTCGCAAGGGCAGAAAATGGCAGCGATGTTCCATAATCAGGGCAACCCGGTTTTTGATTATGTCTGGAACACGGTGCGTCGTCGTTTTGGCGGTCGTCTGCATGCGAGAAATGATGGTATTAAACCATTCATCCAGTCGGTACGTCAGGGCTACTGGGGATATTATTTACCCGATCAGGATCATGGCCCAGAGCACAGCGAATTTGTTGATTTCTTTGCCACCTATAAAGCGACGTTGCCCGCGATTGGTCGTTTGATGAAAGTGTGTCGTGCGCGCGTTGTACCGCTGTTTCCGATTTATGATGGCAAGACGCATCGCCTGACGATTCAGGTGCGCCCACCGATGGATGATCTGTTAGAGGCGGATGACCATACGATTGCGCGGCGGATGAATGAAGAAGTCGAGATTTTTGTTGGTCCGCGACCAGAACAATACACCTGGATATTAAAATTGCTGAAAACTCGCAAACCGGGCGAAATCCAACCGTACAAGCGCAAAGATCTTTATCCCATCAAATAAAAAAAGCCTCTCGCGAGGAGAGGCTTCCGCCGTGTGATAAGTTCAAGTTTGCTTCAGAAGATTCGAAATCTGTTGAACTATCATTGAACTGTAGGCCGGATGAGGCGTTTTCGCCGCATCCGGCAACGTACTTACTCTACCGTTAAAATACGCGTGGTATTAGTAGAACCCACGGTACTCATCACGTCGCCCTGGGTGACAATCACCAGGTCACCAGACATCAAGTAACCTTTATCGCGCAGCAGATTAACCGCTTCGCTGGCAGCTGCTACGCCGTCATTAGCGCTATCAAAGTGCACCGGCGTAACGCCGCGATAGAGAGCAGTCAGGTTCAGCGTACGTTCATGGCGTGACATGGCGAAAATTGGCAGACCAGAGCTGATACGGGAGGTCATCAGCGCCGTACGACCCGATTCGGTCATGGTGATGATCGCCGTAACGCCTTTCAGGTGGTTAGCCGCGTACATTGCTGACATGGCAATAGCTTCTTCCACATTGTCGAACTGCACGTCCAGACGGTGTTTAGAAACGTTGATGCTCGGGATTTTTTCCGCACCCAGGCAAACGCGCGCCATGGCTGCAACAGTTTCTGAAGGATACTGACCAGCAGCAGTTTCTGCAGAAAGCATCACAGCGTCAGTACCATCCAGAACGGCGTTTGCTACGTCCATGACTTCTGCACGCGTCGGCATCGGGTTAGTAATCATTGACTCCATCATCTGGGTCGCCGTGATTACTGCGCGGTTAAGCTGACGCGCACGACGGATCAACGCTTTCTGAATGCCGACCAGTTCCGGATCGCCAATTTCCACACCAAGGTCGCCGCGTGCAACCATTACCACGTCAGAGGCGAGGATGATGTCATCCATTGCATCCTGGCTGCATACGGCTTCCGCACGTTCAACCTTGGCAACAATTTTCGCATCACATCCTGCATCGCGTGCCAGCCGACGGGCATAGTTCAGATCTTCGCCGCAGCGTGGGAAGGAGACAGCCAGGTAATCTACGCCAATTAACGCCGCAGTCTTAATGTCTGCTTTGTCTTTTTCGGTCAGCGCTTCAGCCGACAAACCGCCGCCAAGTTTGTTGATACCTTTATTGTTGGAGAGGGGACCACCGACGGTCACTTCGGTGAAAACTTTCATGCCCTGAACTTCCAGTACTTTTAACTGAACGCGACCATCGTCCAGCAGCAGGATGTCACCAGGCACAACGTCAGCAGGCAGGCCTTTGTAGTCGATACCGACTTTTTCTTTGTCGCCTTCACCTTTACCCAGGTTGGCGTCGAGCAGGAATTTATCCCCGATATTGAGGAAAACTTTGCCTTCTTTAAAGGTGGATACACGGATTTTGGGCCCCTGGAGGTCACCCAGAATAGCCACATGACGCCCCAGTTTTGCGGCAATTTCACGAACTTTATCCGCGCGCATTTTGTGATCTTCAGGCGAGCCGTGAGAAAAGTTCATACGTACAACGTTGGCACCCGCTGCGATAACTTTTTCAAGATTATTATCGCGATCTGTTGCTGGGCCTAACGTGGTAACGATTTTTGTTCTGCGAAGCCTTCTGGACATGTAATACTCCGTTGACTGAAACAACCAGGTGTTGCTTGAACATGAAATCCGAATGAAATAACGCCGCGATGGCTATAAATTAATCTCATTCGGATGTCGTATAAGATTAGGACAGTGACAGTCGTTTTTAGCGATCGTCACTTAAATTAAGTAACTGCTTATCAAAACGCGATTCCTTCAGCGCTTCCTTGACCCGCTTCAAGTTATCTCTGAATTTTGCACCGCGTCGCAAAGTAAATCCTGTCGCCAGCACATCTATCACGGTCAGCTGTGCAAGTCGAGAAACCATGGGCATATAAATGTCAGTATCTTCCGGTACGTCGAGGGTAATTGCTAGCGTGGCTTCCCGGGCGAGCGGGGTACCTGCAGAGGTGAGGGCAATCACCATGGCGTCGTTTTCGCGTGCCAGCTGCGCCAGCTCGACCAGATTTTTTGTTCTTCCCGTGTGAGAAATCAGCACCACCACGTCTCCGTCGCTACAATTCATACAACTCATGCGTTGCAGCACAATATCATCGGAGTACACCACCGGAACATTAAAACGAAAGAACTTATTCATCGCATCGTGGGCAACGGCGGCTGAAGAGCCTAATCCGAAAAAGGCGATTTTTTTTGCCTGAGTGAGCAAGTCGACGGCGCGGTTGATGGCAGATTTATCCAGTGAATGACGGACATGATCGAGCGTTGCCATTGCGGACTCAAATATTTTCCCCGTGTATGATTCAACGCTGTCATCTTCATTGACGTTGCGATTAACATAGGGAGTGCCATTCGCCAGACTTTGTGCCAGATGAAGTTTAAAATCAGGAAAACCGCGCGTGTCCATGCTGCGACAGAAACGATTCACCGTCGGTTCGCTAACATTGGCTTCCAGCGCCAGAGCAGCAATACTCGAATGGATCGCGTTATCGGGCGAAGCCAGAATGACCTCGGCAACTTTGCGCTCTGATTTGCTCAAATGTTCCAGCTGAGACTGGATTTTTTCCAGCATATTCATGATGTAAAGAGACTCACGGGTAATGACGATTTCCGCACTGAAAGAAATCGAAATGCAGTTTTGTCAGATATTACGCCTGTGTGCTGTGTTAATGACAAAAGCAGATAAAAAAGTTGTTATTTTTTTTCATAACATGATCAGTGTCAGATTTTTACCCAATGGAAAACGATGATTTTTTTATCAGTTTTGCCGCACTTTGCGCGCTTTTACCGTAATCGCACGGGTGGATAAGCGTTTACAGTTTTCGCAAGCTCGTAAAAGCAGTACAGTGCACCGTAAGAAAATTACAAGTATACCCTGGCTTAAGTACCGGGATAGTTAACTTAAGGAGAATGACATGGCGGTAACGCAAACAGCCCAGGCCTGTGACCTGGTCATTTTCGGCGCGAAAGGCGACCTTGCGCGTCGTAAATTGCTGCCTTCCCTGTATCAACTGGAAAAAGCCGGTCAGCTCAACCCGGACACCCGGATTATCGGCGTAGGGCGTGCTGACTGGGATAAAGCGGCTTATACCAAAGTTGTCCGCGAGGCGCTCGAAACTTTCATGAAAGAAACCATTGATGAAGGTTTATGGGACACCCTGAGTGCACGTCTGGATTTTTGTAATCTCGATGTCAATGACACTGCTGCATTCAGCCGTCTCGGCGCGATGCTGGATCAAAAAAATCGTATCACCATTAACTACTTTGCTATGCCGCCCAGCACTTTTGGCGCAATTTGCAAAGGGCTTGGTGAGGCAAAACTGAATGCTAAACCGGCACGCGTAGTCATGGAGAAACCGCTGGGGACGTCGCTGGCGACCTCGCAGGAAATCAATGATCAGGTTGGCGAATACTTCGAGGAGTGCCAGGTTTACCGTATCGACCACTATCTTGGTAAAGAAACGGTGCTGAACCTGTTGGCGCTGCGTTTTGCTAACTCCCTGTTTGTGAATAACTGGGACAATCGCACCATTGATCATGTTGAGATTACCGTGGCAGAAGAAGTGGGGATCGAAGGGCGCTGGGGCTATTTTGATAAAGCCGGTCAGATGCGCGACATGATCCAGAACCACCTGCTGCAAATTCTTTGCATGATTGCGATGTCTCCGCCGTCTGACCTGAGTGCAGACAGCATCCGCGATGAAAAAGTGAAAGTACTGAAGTCTCTGCGCCGCATTGACCGCTCCAACGTGCGCGAAAAAACCGTACGCGGGCAATATACTGCGGGCTTCGCCCAGGGCAAAAAAGTGCCGGGATATCTGGAAGAAGAGGGCGCGAACAAGAGCAGCAATACAGAAACCTTCGTGGCGATCCGCGTCGACATTGATAACTGGCGCTGGGCCGGTGTGCCATTCTACCTGCGTACTGGTAAACGTCTGCCGACCAAATGTTCTGAAGTCGTGGTCTATTTCAAAACACCTGAACTGAATCTGTTTAAAGAGTCGTGGCAGGATCTGCCGCAGAATAAACTGACTATCCGTCTGCAACCTGATGAAGGCGTGGATATCCAGGTACTGAATAAAGTTCCTGGCCTTGACCATAAACATAACCTGCAAATCACCAAGCTGGATCTGAGCTATTCAGAAACCTTTAATCAAACGCATCTGGCAGATGCCTATGAACGTCTGCTGCTGGAAACCATGCGTGGTATTCAGGCACTGTTCGTACGTCGCGATGAAGTGGAAGAAGCCTGGAAATGGGTAGACTCCATTACTGAGGCGTGGGCGATGGACAATGATGCGCCGAAACCGTATCAGGCCGGAACCTGGGGACCTGTTGCCTCAGTGGCGATGATTACCCGTGATGGTCGTTCCTGGAATGAGTTTGAGTAATATCTGCGCTCATCCTTTATGGTTATTTTACCGGTAACATGATCTTGCACAGATTGTAGAACAATTTTTACACTTTCAGGCCTCGTGCGGATTCACCCACGAGGCTTTTTTTATTACACTGACTGAAACGTTTTTGCCCTATGAGCTCCGGTTACAGGCGTTTCAGTCATAAATCCTCTGAATGAAACGCGTTGTGAATCATCCTGCTCTGACAACTCAATTTCAGGAGCCTTTATGAACCCACAATTGTTACGCGTAACAAATCGAATCATTGAACGTTCGCGCGAGACTCGCTCTGCTTATCTCGCCCGGATAGAACAAGCGAAAACTTCGACCGTTCATCGTTCGCAGTTGGCATGCGGTAACCTGGCACACGGTTTCGCTGCCTGCCAGCCAGAAGACAAAGCCTCTTTGAAAAGCATGTTGCGTAACAATATCGCCATCATCACCTCCTATAACGACATGCTCTCCGCGCACCAGCCTTATGAACACTATCCAGAAATCATTCGTAAAGCCCTGCATGAAGCAAATGCGGTTGGTCAGGTTGCAGGCGGTGTTCCGGCGATGTGTGATGGTGTCACCCAGGGGCAGGATGGAATGGAATTGTCGCTGTTAAGCCGCGAAGTGATTGCGATGTCTGCGGCGGTGGGGCTGTCCCATAACATGTTTGATGGTGCTCTGTTCCTCGGTGTGTGCGACAAGATTGTCCCGGGTCTGACGATGGCAGCCCTGTCGTTTGGGCATTTGCCTGCGGTGTTTGTGCCGTCTGGACCGATGGCAAGCGGTTTGCCAAATAAAGAAAAAGTGCGTATTCGCCAGCTTTATGCCGAAGGTAAAGTGGACCGCATGGCATTACTGGAGTCAGAAGCCGCGTCTTATCATGCGCCGGGAACATGTACTTTCTACGGTACTGCCAACACCAACCAGATGGTGGTGGAGTTTATGGGGATGCAGTTGCCAGGCTCTTCTTTTGTTCATCCGGATTCTCCGCTGCGCGATGCTTTGACCGCAGCCGCTGCGCGCCAGGTTACACGCATGACCGGTAATGGTAATGAATGGATGCCGATCGGTAAGATGATAGATGAGAAAGTGGTGGTGAACGGTATCGTTGCACTGCTGGCGACCGGTGGTTCCACTAACCACACCATGCACCTGGTGGCGATGGCACGCGCGGCCGGTATTCAGATTAACTGGGATGACTTTTCTGACCTTTCTGATGTTGTACCGCTGATGGCACGTCTCTACCCGAACGGTCCGGCCGATATTAACCACTTCCAGGCGGCAGGTGGCGTACCGGTTCTGGTGCGTGAACTGCTCAAAGCAGGCCTGCTGCATGAAGATGTCAATACGGTGGCAGGCTTTGGTCTGTCTCGTTATACCCTTGAACCATGGCTGAATAATGGTGAACTGGACTGGCGGGAAGGGGCGGAAAAATCACTCGACAGCAATGTGATCGCTTCCTTCGAACAACCTTTCTCTCATCATGGTGGGACAAAAGTGTTAAGCGGTAACCTGGGCCGTGCGGTTATGAAAACCTCTGCCGTGCCGGTAGAGAACCAGGTGATTGAAGCGCCAGCGGTTGTTTTTGAAAGCCAGCATGACGTTATGCCGGCCTTTGAAGCGGGTTTGCTGGACCGCGATTGTGTCGTTGTTGTCCGTCATCAGGGGCCAAAAGCGAACGGAATGCCAGAATTACATAAACTCATGCCGCCACTTGGTGTATTATTGGACCGGTGTTTCAAAATTGCGTTAGTTACTGATGGACGACTCTCCGGCGCTTCAGGTAAAGTGCCGTCAGCTATCCACGTAACACCAGAAGCCTACGATGGCGGGCTGCTGGCAAAAGTGCGCGACGGGGACATCATTCGTGTGAATGGACAGACAGGCGAACTGACGCTGCTGGTAGACGAAGCGGAACTGGCTGCTCGCGAACCACACATTCCTGACCTGAGCGCGTCACGCGTGGGAACAGGACGTGAATTATTCAGCGCCTTGCGTGAAAAACTGTCCGGTGCCGAACAGGGCGCAACCTGTATCACTTTTTAAGACGACAAATTTGTAATCAGGCGAGAGAAAACTCTGATGAAAAACTGGAAAACAAGTGCAGAATCAATCCTGACCACCGGCCCGGTTGTACCGGTTATCGTGGTAAAAAAACTGGAACACGCGGTGCCGATGGCAAAAGCGTTGGTTGCTGGTGGGGTGCGCGTTCTGGAAGTGACTCTGCGTACCGAGTGTGCAGTTGACGCTATCCGTGCTATCGCCAAAGAAGTGCCTGAAGCGATTGTGGGTGCCGGTACGGTGCTGAATCCACAGCAGCTGGCAGAAGTCACCGAAGCGGGTGCACAGTTCGCAATTAGCCCGGGTCTGACCGAGCCGCTGCTGAAGGCTGCTACCGAAGGGACTATTCCTCTGATTCCGGGGATCAGCACTGTTTCCGAACTGATGCTGGGTATGGACTACGGTTTGAAAGAGTTCAAATTCTTCCCGGCTGAAGCTAACGGCGGTGTGAAAGCCCTGCAGGCGATCGCGGGTCCGTTCTCCCAGGTCCGTTTCTGCCCGACGGGTGGTATTTCTCCGGCTAACTACCGTGACTACCTGGCGCTGAAAAGCGTGCTGTGCATCGGTGGTTCCTGGCTGGTTCCGGCAGATGCGCTGGAAGCGGGCGATTACGACCGCATTACTAAGCTGGCGCGTGAAGCTGTAGAAGGCGCTAAGCTGTAAAAGTCAAAATGCCCGATCGAGGATCGGGCATTTTTGTAGCGTTTTTCGCCGGGGTTAAGCTTGTACTTTTATCTGTGCTGCGGCGTGCTTTGCGCGCTCAATCGCTTCATCAACACTCTCTGCAGTAGCCAGTGCCACCCCCAGACGACGGCTGCCATCAATTTCCGGCTTACCAAATAAACGAATCTGTAGGCCTGCGCCTACGGCATTCTGCACATTATCAAACGTGACATTCTGACTGGTCAGTTGTGGCAGGATAACGGCAGAAGCTGCAGGACCATACTGACGGATCCCGCCAACCGGAAGTCCGAGGAAGGCACGTACATGCAGGGCAAACTCTGAGAGATCCTGAGAAATTAACGTCACCATCCCGGTATCATGTGGACGAGGGGAGACCTCACTGAAAATCACCTCATCACCACAGACAAACAGCTCGACACCAAACAGACCATAACCGCCCAGTGCCAGCACCACTTTACGGGCAATCTCTTGCGCACGTTCAAGGGCAAGCTGGCTCATTTGCTGTGGTTGCCAGGATTCACGGTAGTCGCCATCTTCCTGGCGATGACCTACTGGTGCACAGAAATGGACGCCATCCACCGCGCTGACGGTTAGCAGGGTAATTTCGAAGTCAAACTTAACGACGCCTTCAACAATTACGCGGCCCGCTCCGGCGCGACCGCCTTGCTGAGCGTACTCCCATGCATGAGCAAGTTGCTCTGCAGAACGAATAAACGTCTGCCCCTTGCCGGAGGAACTCATCACCGGTTTAACAATGCAGGGATAGCCGATGTCAGCAACCGCCTTGCGGAAAAGGTTTTCGTTATCGGCAAAACGATAAGTGGAAGTGGGCAGCTGCAGCTCTTCTGCCGCCAGGCGACGGATACCCTCGCGATTCATCGTTAATTTCGTTGCGCGCGCGCAGGGGACAACATTCAGTCCTTCCTCTTCAAGTTGGATCAGCATATCGGTGGCAATAGCTTCGATCTCCGGCACGATATAATGTGGTTTTTCCAGTTCAACCACACGGCGTAATGCATCACCATCAAGCATATTAATGACATGGGAGCGATGCGCGACATGCATGGCTGGTGCGTCGGCATAGCGATCAACGGCAATCACTTCTACGCCGAGACGCTGACACTCGATTGCCACTTCTTTACCCAGTTCACCGGAGCCTAATAACATCACGCGAGTTGCTGCCGGACGCAGCGCAGTGCCTAATAACGTCATAACGAATATCCCCTGATTAATTCCGCGCGCAGTATAAACGAAAACGTTTGCGCGTGTCTTTATTGCTGATGTTGATTTCCCAACCGAAAAGAAATATACTGTATAAAATCACAGTTATTATGAGAGGCTGCAAATGGCGGTTGAAGTTAAATACGTAGTCATTCGTGAGGGCGAAGAGAAAATGTCGTTTACCAGCAAAAAGGAAGCCGATGCTTATGACAAAATGCTTGATACGGCGGATCTGCTTGACACCTGGCTGACAAATTCTCCAGTGCAAATGGAAGACGAGCAACGTGAAGCCCTTTCGCTATGGCTGGCAGAACAAAAAGATGTGCTGAGCACCATTCTGAAAACCGGCAAATTACCGTCCCCACAGGTCGTCGGTGCTGAATCCGAAGAGGAAGATGCCTCACACGCGGCCTGAAGCAACTTGCGCTCCTGACAATTTGTACCATGCTTTCTCCTGAATCATTGTGCTATGGAGAAAAACATGAAAAAAAGAGGGGCGTTTTTAGGGCTGTTGTTGGTTTCTGCTTGCGCATCAGTTTTCGCTGCCAATAATGAAACCAGCAAGTCGGTCACTTTCCCAAAGTGTGAAGGTCTGGATGCTGCCGGAATTGCCGCGAGCGTAAAACGTGATTATCAACAAAATCGCGTGGCGCGCTGGGCAGATGATCAAAAAATTGTCGGTCAGGCCGATCCTGTGGCATGGGTCAGTTTGCAGGACATTCAGGGTAAAGATGATAAATGGTCAGTACCGCTAACCGTACGTGGTAAAAGTGCCGATATTCATTACCAGGTCAGCGTGGACTGCAAAGCGGGAATGGCGGAATATCAGCGGCGTTAATGGCCTCTGATAATTCGATTGACCGTCGGCGGATGCGGCGCGAATGCCTTGTCCGCCCCACAACGCACCACAATCGTAGGCCTGAGAAGACGCAACAGCGTCGCATCGGGCAATCAGCATCAAACAATGCCACTCAAAACGTCAAATTACTTTCACCTAAAATACCCTTATCACCTGATATACAGTGAATACCTTACCTGGCGCGAATTTCTTTGAATAACGGCCTGCCGGCCCGCTTATTTGCGCATCTTTTGTCTCGATATACATTTTCTGACATCCTCATCCGCTATGCTACAGGCACTAAAAATGGTTATTGAGGAGCAAATATGGCTAACTGGTTAAATCAGCTGCAATCCTTGCTTGGGCAAAGCAGTTCTTCTGCCTCCTCGTCTGCGGATCAGGGATTGGGCAAACTTTTAGTGCCAGGCGCATTAGGCGGACTGGCTGGGCTGCTGGTCGCAAATAAATCAGCACGTAAACTTCTTACGAAATATGGCACCAACGCGTTACTGGTTGGCGGCGGAGCGGTCGCGGGTACGGTGCTGTGGAATAAATACAAAGATAAAATTCGCGCGGCGCATCAGGACGAACCGCAGTTTGGCGCGCAAAGTACGCCGCTGGATGAGCGTACGGAACGTTTGATCCTTGCGCTGGTCTTTGCCGCTAAAAGTGATGGTCATATTGATGCCAGAGAACGTGCGGCAATCGACCAGCAATTGCGTGAAGCCGGCGTGGAAGAGCAGGGGCGTGTACTCATTGAGCAGGCAATCGAACAACCGCTGGATCCACAACGCCTGGCTACCGGGGTCCGCAATGAAGAAGAGGCGCTGGAAATCTATTTCCTGAGCTGCGCGGCTATTGATATTGACCATTTTATGGAACGCAGTTACCTGAATGCACTGGGTGACGCGCTGAAAATCCCCCAGGACGTTCGTGAAGGCATTGAACGCGATCTCGAACAACAAAAACGCACTTTGGCGGAATAATTCCGCTCTCAGGATAGCCTGAAGTTGACTATTTCGGGCTATCCAGAACCGCACAGCCATTTGAACAGGCTGATTTTCTCTGTCTGCATAACATTCGATATCCGCGCCATTACCTGTCATCATGTGACTGCTCCCCGCCCTGTCGGGCGAGGCTTCCCACTTCTTAAGCCGCAACCGTCTGTGTGACGGATTTATGCTGGCCTCCATGGGCAGAAACGACGAGTCCCGCCGCTTGTAATTCCAGTATGCCCTTGCGTTTGATGTTGAGCGCCGCGTTGATATCGCGGTCATGTTCAACTCCACACTCTGGACACTGCCAGATGCGCTTATGTAATGGCATCTCCGACATTTTGTGACCGCAGCAGTGGCAGGTTTTCGAACTGGCGAACCATTGATCCAGTTTCACCAGATGCACACCTTTCTCTGTTGCTTTGTATTCCAGTTTTGTGATGAATCCAGACCATCCAGCATCGCCTATCGCACGAGCCAGATGGTGATTTTTCATCATATTTGCCGTTTTCAATGTCTCGACAATTACCGCTTGGTTTTCGTCAACAATTGCGCGAGATAACTTGTGCTGGAAATCGGCACGGGCACTGGCTACCCGTTCGTGAACGGCTGCAAGTTGTATTCTGGCTTTGCGCCTGTTTGCGTTCCCTTTTTTCTTACGGGACAGTGCTTTCTGCTTCCGGCGAAGGTTGCGACTTGCATTGATTAGGTGGCGGGGACTGGCAATTTTATTGCCGTCCGATTTGATGACAAAATGCGCCAGCCCCATATCCAGCCCTGTCACATTTGATATCAGTGCAGGCTTTGCCGGCGCTTCCATCCCGTCGTCACAAAGTAACGACGCGTAGTATTTCCCGGTTGCGCTGCGGCTCAACGTGATACTTTTCAGCATTCCCGTAATTTCACGATGTAAACGCGCTTCAATCGGCAAGATTTTCGGTATTTTTATCGCACCATCAAGGACTTTTATGCCAACACAATGATAGCTCGATTGTCTGCCGTGTTTACTTTTAAAGGTAGGTTTACCTGCTTTCAGTTTCGGATTGAAAAAGTTAGAAAAAGCCACGTCGAGGTTAATTACCGCCTGCTGCAACGCAATAGAATCATATTCTTTAAGCCATCCATACCGGCGGGATTTCTTCGCCACTGCAAGCAGTGGTTTGAGGTCTTTACGCGGGTTTAAATTTACGCGGTGCCGCTGGTAAGAATGTTTCTTGATATGCAGAGCTTTGTTGTACGCAAAACGCACTGCACCGAACTGGGCGTTGATAAATTCAGCCTGTTCTGGTGTCGGGTAGATGCGTACTTTTGTTGCTCTTAACATAATCAGCGCTCATTGATATAATGCTTTTATTTTAACACTTTAGGTAAATATATCAATTGAGTAATCATGATGATTTACTGGCGGGATTTCTCCGCAAACGACACAGTGTCAGTAAGCTGGTTGTGCACCTTATTTTTACGACAAAGTATCGACGCAAACTATTCGACAGTCAGATGATCGCTCAGTTGCGTGAGGCTTTTGGCTCCGCTGCGGCAAAGCTTGAATGCGAAATTATTGAGATGGACGGGGAGCCAGACCATGTACACCTGCTGGTTGCCTACCCGCCAAAACTGGCGGTCAGTGTGATGGTCAATAATTTAAAATCGGTATCATCACGTTTGCTACGCCAGCAGAACGCGCATTTACGTATGCAGAGTAAAACGGGGCTTTTGTGGTCGAGATCGTACTTTGTCTGTAGCACCGGAGAGGCAACGATTGAAACGCTCAGAGCCTACGTTCAGAGTCAGTCAACACCTGATTGATCTTTAAAGCCCTGCGGGCTTTTCGCCTTATATCCCCGCCCGCATTGGGCGAGGGTTTACGGCGTTTTTCGCTAAGCAATGACTACCCTGTTTCGCTTGCATCTCCGGTGAGTTTTGCCACCCTTATAAGATGTTTCAACCAGAAAGAACAATAACATGCTACCAAAAGCCGCCCGCATTCCCCACGCCATGACGCTTCATGGCGATACGCGCATCGATAATTACTACTGGCTGCGGGACGATACGCGTTCTCAGCCGGAAGTCCTGGACTACCTGCAGCAAGAAAATAGTTACGGTCATCGGGTGATGGCCTCGCAACAAGCCTTGCAGGATCGCATCTTAAAGGAAATCATCGACCGCATTCCGCAAAGAGAAGTTTCTGCTCCCTACATCAAAAATGGCTACCGCTATCGGCATATTTATGAACCAGGCTGTGAATATGCTGTCTACCAGCGTCAATCGGCATTCAGCGAAGAGTGGGATGAGTGGGAAACATTGCTCGATGCCAACAAGCGCGCAGCTCATAGTGAGTTTTATTCGATGGGCGGAATGGCGATTACGCCCGATAACACCATTATGGCGCTGGCAGAAGATTTTCTTTCCCGACGCCAGTACGGCATTCGTTTTCGTAATCTGGAAACAGGTAACTGGTACCCGGAACTGCTGGATAACGTTGAACCCAGCTTTGTCTGGGCAAATGACTCCTGGACTTTCTACTATGTACGCAAGCATCCAGTTACGCTGCTGCCTTATCAGGTCTGGCGTCACGCCATCGGTACGCCAGCATCGCAAGATAAACTGATCTACGAAGAAAAAGACGATACCTATTACGTCAGCCTGCATAAAACGACCTCGAAACATTATGTAGTCATTCATCTGGCCAGCGCCACCACCAGTGAAGTTCGCCTGCTGGACGCGGAAATGGCCGATGCCGAGCCGTTTGTTTTTCTGCCGCGCCGCAAAGATCACGAATACAGCCTTGATCACTACCAGCATCGGTTTTATTTGCGTTCCAACCGCCACGGCAAAAACTTTGGCTTATACCGTACCCGTATGCGTGATGAGCAACAGTGGGAAGAGTTAATTCCGCCACGCGATAACATTATGCTGGAAGGGTTTACGCTGTTTACCGACTGGCTGGTGGTTGAAGAGCGTCAGCGCGGGTTAACCAGTTTGCGCCAAATCAACCGCAAGACCCGGGAAGTCATTGGCATTGCCTTTGATGATCCGGCCTATGTGACCTGGATTGCCTACAATCCAGAACCTGAAACCGCGCGATTGCGTTATGGTTATTCTTCCATGACCACACCAGACACTCTGTTTGAACTGGATATGGATACCGGTGAGCGTCGTGTATTAAAACAAACGGAAGTTCCTGGTTTTGATGCGGCGAATTACCGCAGTGAACACCTGTGGATAGTCGCCCGTGATGGCGTCGAAGTTCCGGTTTCGCTGGTCTACCATCGCAAACATTTTCGCAAAGGACACAACCCGCTACTGGTGTATGGCTACGGTTCTTACGGCGCAAGTATTGATGCCGATTTCAGTTTTAGCCGCTTGAGTTTGTTGGATCGTGGCTTTGTCTACGCCATTGTCCATGTTCGCGGCGGCGGTGAACTGGGGCAACAATGGTACGAAGACGGTAAGTTTCTGAAGAAGAAAAATACGTTTAATGATTATCTTGATGCCTGCGATGCATTGTTAAAGCTGGGCTATGGCTCTCCTTCGCTTTGTTATGCGATGGGCGGGAGTGCGGGGGGCATGTTGATGGGTGTTGCAATTAATCAACGCCCGGAATTATTCCATGGCGTTATCGCCCAGGTACCGTTTGTTGATGTTGTAACAACGATGCTTGATGAATCAATTCCTCTTACCACTGGTGAGTTTGAAGAGTGGGGGAATCCGCAGGATCCGCAATATTACGAGTACATGAAAAGCTACAGCCCGTATGACAACGTCACCGCACAGGCTTATCCGCATTTACTGGTAACGACCGGTTTACACGATTCTCAGGTGCAATATTGGGAACCGGCAAAATGGGTGGCTAAATTGCGCGAGCTGAAAACCGATAACCATCTTTTATTGCTCTGTACCGACATGGACTCAGGCCATGGCGGTAAATCTGGCCGCTTTAAATCGTACGAAGGCGTAGCGATGGAATATGCTTTTCTGGTCGCGCTGGCGCAGGGAACATTACCCGCTACCCCTGAGGATTAAGTATTTTCCAGATAATGTTTCAGTGTTAAACGCAGCTCCGGGCTCATGCTGTCCAGGTTATTAAATAACCAGCGCAGATAGCCCGGATCGCGTTCGGCAACGTCGGAAACCGCTTTGCCACGGTATTTGCCAAAGGTGAAGGTCGTCATCAACGACGGACGTCCGGTGATATCGGCCATCTGTTCTGCCGTCCAGCCGGAGGTGTTCATAATATCGATAAGCAACGCGGCGGTGATATAACAGTCATACAACGCGCGGTGATGATGCAGGCCCGGCGGCGTCTGTACATTGAGCTTCCGTGTTTTATATAACGCCATATTGCTGTACTTGATCCCTGGCCACAAACGACGGGCCAGTTTCATAGTGCAAATCCACTCACCGGGCATCTCAGGCAGTACGCGGCGGTCAAAGCTGGCGTTGTGCGCGACATACCATTCACTACCGTAATAGTGCGGGATCACATCTTCAATCCACGGTTTATCGGCGACCATGGCTTCGGTGATGCGATGAATCGCCATCGCCTGTGGACTAATAGGACGATCGGGGCGCACCAGGTGGCTCATGGGGTTGACGATTTTTCCGTCAATGACATCAACAGAGGCAATCTCAACGATCCCTCCCTGCAAACCGCAGGTTTCTGTATCGATAATGCGCAACATGGCATGCTCCAGGCCGAAAAAGCCTAGCGTAATGGAATGATATCGCCTTGCCAACCCTGTGATGAACGCTGACCGACTAACAATAATGAACCACGATCGGCGCGAACGATGAGACGACCATGTTCATCCCATAGTGCACTGTTACCACGGGCATTTGCCATCAGCACAGCAATCGAGTACTGATGTGAAAAAAATTGTAAGCGACGGGCCGACGCCAGCAGGTCGGGTTCTCCCAGACATTGCCCTGTCGTAAACAGTGAACAGGTCGGGTCCATATCCATACCTTCCGGTTGTTCATCGACCACCGTGATGGTTCTGGAACGACGGCCCAGACATGCACCATGACTCTGATGGTAGATCCCTGGTGTTTTTCGCCACGGTGCGAACACCGCAATTCCACGAATAAAGCGATCGTTATATTCAACGGGAAGGCCGGCAATGATGGTCATTCGCCAGGTCGTTGCAGCATAACAAAGCGGGTCTAACAGCGAGAGATCGGGTGGGGCAGGAAGGGCACGTCGCGAATAATCACACCCCAGTAAAGAAAGCGATGGAAAAACTAACAGCTGACATTGTTGCCTGGCGGCGGCCCTCACAAACTCCAGATGATGAGCTACCTGTTCGGTCAGTGAGGTCTTACGAGGCTCATATTGCGCTGCTGCAACTTTCCAGAACGACATAATGACTTCCTTTTCAAAATGACTGCAAATTATGGGTGCGGTTTAGAAAATACTCATAATTTAGCAGGCGTTATGTAAGAAAGTGTAACTCTGTATAAGTTTTATTTAAGTTTGGGCTCGTAAGGTAAACGTGACAGATTGACCGAAGCCAAACGGTGGGCGATAAGCCGCTCGCGAAACCAGCTGCGCAAATGTTCAGGCTGTTCACGTTCAACCGCTTCAGCGATCACCGGCATATTGTAGCGTTCTTTAAATGCCACCCCGGCCGCCGCCAAATCGACATTCACTTTATCCATTTCTGTTTGATCCAGTTTAGCCAGATTCTTCAGCATTCTTAATCTCCTCATCATTCGCGGGCAAAAGTTACTAAGAGTGAGCCTGGATGGCAAGCCGGAATTGATGATCCTCGACTCAGACATTAGACAAGGTTATGCTCTGTAAAAAAGTTATTACAAAAAGGAATAGATAATATGACTTCAACTGCACGCACCCTTCGCTACGCGCTGGCAATCCTGACCACTTCGTTGGTGACACCTTCCGTCTGGGCACATGCGCATTTAACGCATCAGTATCCTGCGGCAAACGCGCAAGTGACAGCTGCCCCGCAGGCAATTACTTTAAACTTCTCGGAAGGCGTTGAAACAGGATTCAGTGGTGCAAAAATCACGGGGCCAAAAAACGAAAATATTAAAACATTACCGGCGAAGCGGAATGAGCAGGACCAAAAGCAACTGATTGTTCCACTGGCCGATTCGCTGAAACCCGGAACCTACACCGTTGACTGGCATGTTGTTTCGGTGGACGGGCATAAAACGAAAGGACACTACACCTTTAGCGTGAAATAAATCATGCTGGCGTTTACCTGGATCGCGCTGCGATTTATCCATTTCACCTCGCTGATGCTGGTCTTTGGCTTCGCAATGTACGGTGCCTGGCTGGCTCCCTTAACGATTCGTCGCTTGCTGACGAAGCGTTTTCTGCGTTTACAACAGCACGCTGCCGTCTGGAGTTTGATCAGTGCCACTGCAATGCTCGCCGTTCAGGGCGGGTTGATGGGAACGGGATGGACAGATGTATTTTCGCCAAACATTTGGCAGGCTGTTTTGCAAACGCAGTTTGGTGGCGTCTGGTTATGGCAAATTGTTCTCGCCCTCGTAACGTTGATCGTCGCCCTTATGCAACCGCGGAATATGCCACGTTTGCTGTTTATGCTCACTACCGCGCAATTTATTCTGCTGGCGGGAGTCGGGCATGCGACGCTGAATGAAGGGGTAACGGCGAAAATCCATCAGACTAATCACGCGATTCACCTGATCTGTGCGGCGGCGTGGTTTGGGGGATTACTGCCGGTGCTCTGGTGTATGCAACTCATCAAAGGCCGTTGGCGACACCAGGCTATTCAGGCGCTGATGCGTTTTTCCTGGTGCGGGCATTTTGCGGTGATCGGCGTACTGGCAAGCGGCGTGCTTAATGCATTGTTGATTACCGGATTTCCCCCCACGCTTACGACTTACTGGGGCCAACTCTTATTGCTCAAAGCCATCCTGGTGATGATTATGGTGGTCATTGCGCTGGCTAATCGTTATGTTCTTGTACCGCGCATGAGGCAGGATGAAGATCGTGCGGCACCCTGGTTTGTGTGGATGACTAAACTCGAATGGGCGATAGGTGCGGTAGTGCTGGTGATCATCAGCCTGCTTGCGACTCTCGAACCTTTTTGATGGATTACGAAAATGATGAAAAAAAGTATTCTGGCGTTTCTGTTACTCACCAGTTCTGCAGCGGCGCTGGCGGCACCGCAGGTGATTACCGTCAGCCGTTTTGAAGTGGGTAAAGACAAATGGGCGTTTAATCGCGAAGAGGTGATGCTGACTTGCCGACCGGGTAATGCTTTGTATGTCATCAACCCAAGTACCCTCGTGCAGTATCCTTTAAACGATATCGCACAAAAGGAAGTTACCAGTGGGAAGACTAAAGCCCAGCCCATTTCGGTGATTCAGATTGATGATCCTAACAATCGCGGCGAAAAAATGAGTCTGGCACCGTTTATAGAACGAGCTGAAAAACTCTGTTAATTACCTAAAATAACCTTTTGATTTCCAATAAAAAAACCGCCTCAGTTCTTTCACCAGAACGGGCGGTTTTTAACATTTAAGCTGATGACCACCGCGCTTTTTATTGACCATTTTGCACGCAAACTGGAAAACCTGGCGTCGTCATCTATTCTTAAAGGGCAAGGCAACTAAGCCTGCATTAATGCCAACTTTTAGCGCACGGCTCTCTCCCAAGAGCCATTTCCCTGGACCGAATACAGGAATCGTGTTCGGTCTCTTTTTATCTGTTAAAAGCCAGAAGCATTCCCTTCGCTGACTTTATAGTCAACCATAACACACACTCTACTGTCTGAGTCCAGCGTTTTTTAACATTCTTGTTAAGATTATGTGATCTTTAGCGCGGGAGGAAAATATTGATGAAACAGCCTGCGCCCGTTTATCAGAGAATTGCGGGTCATCAATGGCGACATATCTGGCTTTCAGGCGATATACACGGTTGTCTTGAGCAGTTGCGCCGCAAATTATGGCATTGTGGTTTTGATCCGTGGCGAGATTTACTTATCTCAGTGGGAGACGTTATCGATCGTGGGCCGCAAAGTTTACGTTGCCTGCAGTTACTGGAACAACATTGGGTTCGTGCGGTAAGAGGCAATCATGAACAGATGGCGATGGATGCGCTGGCATCCCAGCAGATGTCTTTATGGTTGATGAATGGCGGCGACTGGTTTATTGCGCTGGCAGATAATCAACAGAAACAAGCGAAAACGGCGCTGGAAAAATGTCAGCATTTGCCCTTTATTCTTGAAGTACACAGCCGCACCGGCAAACATGTTATTGCTCATGCCGATTATCCAGATGATGTTTATGAATGGCAAAAGGACGTTGATTTGCATCAGGTCTTGTGGAGCCGCTCGCGATTAGGTGAACGCCAAAAAGGGCAGGGAATTACAGGTGCTGATCATTTCTGGTTTGGTCATACACCGTTGCGCCATCGCGTGGATATTGGCAACCTGCATTATATTGATACCGGTGCTGTCTTTGGGGGCGAACTGACTCTTGTGCAATTGCAATAATTAAAAATCACCGTACTCCTGTGCAGGTCGCCAGAAACCATCTATAAAATCCTCGATTGGAAAACAACCGCCATGGCGGATCCGTTGATCGCTCATAGAATAAAGACACTGCTGTTCCGTGTTGTAGACATCCACAACAATATCTTCACAACCGCCATCCAGGTAGCAAACAAAAAGTACCAGCGCGAACATTTCATCCCCGAAGTGTGGTGCCGTACCGTTAAGTTTAGGAGAGATTTTACAACGGGGGAATAACCAGGACAAATAACCCGCCATGCCGACGGGTTCTTTTTGGATTAGGCAAGACGCATAATCCAGGCATCAGATTGTTGATCGTAACGGGTACGGTAAAGGACAGAGTGTTCGCCATTTAGCAGGGCAGGGATACTGGTTTCAGCATCCCAGGCATCCAGTTGCATACATAAATCGGGGTCAGATTTACAAGGAATGGTTAACGTTCGATCACCCGGCGATTCACCGTGTAATTCGCCGTCGTCGATTTCAAAAGCGCCTATGCGCACACTGGTTTTCATCTTCGTGCTCTCCATTTAGCTGCCGATTATGGTACGACCAGTCCGATCGCACCATTTTTCAGCCTAGTTGAGGCAGCCGAATGTGCCAGTCAAAAAGTGCGCTTTTTTTGTGCGCTGTCAGGCGTTACCGGTAAAAAGTTTCCCATCGCGCACCAGTTCACGCGGATAGCTGTTTTTCAGTCGCGAACCAATCCGTTTGGCTAAACCAATCGGTTGATGCTGGAAAGTAACCAATACATCATCCGCCACTGGCGCGGCTTGCGGGTAAACATCGCGCCCGCGATACCACTCCTCCGCTTCCTGCGGCGTCAGCTCGAATGCATTCATATTATCGGGTGAGGCAAGAGCAATAACCGCTTCATGCTGCCAGCGATAACCTTTGTTGTGCGTCTCGGCAAGTTTAATCCCCAACCGAGAAAATCGGACTTTACCGATCAGGGCTTCAATGCCCACCGGGAACAACCACAGTTCTTTGTCACGCTGCCAGAGGCGCAGGTTTTCATCCCAGTTTAAGCCAACACCTGCAGCCGCCTGACGAATTTGTCCAGCTTCGCGATCTTTCACCGGGCTGAACGGGAAATTGCCCACTTTGTATTTTGGGGCGGGTAAGGCGGGAATCGCCTGAGTTTTACGCAGACGAGCAACGAAGAAGCCTTCGCAGTCGTAAATTTGTGGGAAAACATGCAAAAAGCCTTCCTCGGTCAGCGCCTTGTTTGCACCAGGGAAGAGATCGCCAAGCGGTAAAAACTCTACTGCGTCGGGGTAAGTCTCTTTCAGCCACCGGCAAACGGCTTCGTTTTCTTCCTGGTTTAAGGTACAGGTCGAGTAAACCAGCGTACCGCCAGGGCATAATGCATGAAAGGCGCTGTCGATCAGTTCCCGTTGGGTAGCTGCGATTTCCTGATTGCTTTCTGGTGACCAGTTTTTTAGCGCATCGGGATCTTTACGCACCACGCCTTCGCCGGAGCAGGGAGCGTCCAGCAAAATGGCATCGAACATTTCTGGCAACGCCGCACCAAACACGCGGCCATCAAAATGTGTGAGCGCAACATTACGGATGCCACAGCGGCTGATATTGGCATGTAACACTTTTACCCGACTGGCGGAAAACTCATTGGCAAGGATCGCCCCTTCGTTATTCATCCGCGCGGCAATTTGCGTCGTTTTGGAGCCGGGCGCGGCAGCGACATCCATCACCCGCTGTGGTGCATTACCGTCAGCAAACAAGGCGGCGACGGGCAACATTGAACTGGCTTCCTGAATATAAAACAGGCCACTTAAATGCTCGGCGGTACTACCCAACGGCAATGCATCTTCATCGTCGCGTTCAATCCAGAAACCTTCTTCACACCACGGAATTGGCGTAAGCGTCCAGCCATAAGAAGCGGTTAATTGCAGGAAATCAGCAACAGAGATTTTCAGCGTATTAACGCGAATGCTGCGGCGCAACGGGCGCTGACAGGCGGCAAGAAAATCATCAAATGAGAGCGTCGAAGGCATAGCTTCGCGCATTTGTGTCAGAAAGGCGTCCGGGAAATAAACGGTGTGTTGGGCCACGAGCATGTACCACTGGCAAAAAAACAGGCGCGCAGTTTAGCATAAACGCTCCGGCGCAGGCACGCCGGAGCAGTGGGCATTATTTGGGAAGCGCAGTTCCCCATTCACGCCACTCTTTCGGTTCACTTTCCTGCAACAGGAAGTGCTTGCCTTCCTGGGCTTTCGGTGCCAGCGGCGTACCCGGAGGCGTAGCGAAGGCGATGCCGCCACGGATAAACTGGTTAAAGGTGCCGGTTTTCACGACGCCGCCCGTCAGACCAAAGTCCAGACTGTAACCCGATGCCAACCAGAAGACGGAATTGTTACGCACCAGGTGTTGATAGCGTTTACTGATGCGCATCGCAATCATCACGCGATCTGACAATGTCCCCAGCGTCATTCCGGTAACCGTACCGACTTCCAGACCACGGAATAGCACAGGCGTACCGATGCCTAACGAACCGGCTTCCGGCGCTTCAACAATAATGCTTAAGCCATCCAGGTAACGCGAATCAGTTATGGTGGCCTCTTGTAATTCAAAGTCGCGGCGAGGGTTGCCCCGTCCTGGTTCGACGTTGATATACGGCTGGAGGATAGTATCAAGATGCTCAACGCCAGCTGCCGAAATTTGCGGTGTGACAACTGAGAAGCGCGTACCACCGCGAGCAAAGGTCTGGACATATTCCGGATAGAGCACCGCCTTTGCCTGTACTTCATTGCGCGCGGTAATCAGATCCAGCGTCTGGATTTGCCCGATATCAATACCGAGATAGCGAATTGGCATCCCGACCGCCAGTTTTCCGGCATCGAAAGCGTGAAGCGTAATCTGCCCGCCAACCGCACGGGCTGCTGTTTCGGAAGCATACAGAATACGCTTGTCGCCTTTACGCTGACTGGCGCTGGCACCGCTGAGGTTATCGAAGCTAATAGCCCCCTTTAATGCTCTGGAGAGCGGGGATGCCTGTACAGTCAGACCACTACCATTCAGCTGAACTTTCGCCCCACCTTCTGCCCAGAACACGCTGTTGCTGGTCAGAAGGTTGCGATACTCCGGCTTAATATGCAGATCGATATCAAACGCGTTAGCTCGCGGACGCACGGTAATAACTTCACCAACTTCAAATTTACGGTACAGCACTACCGATCCTGCCTGCACATCCGGCAGCGTCTCTGCACTCAAACTCACGGTTGTGGTGGGTAAATCGCTAAGGCTGTTCTCCAGCGCTTTTTCCAGATTGGCATACAGTGGATAGCTGGCTTTCATCTCGCCTTTATCGCCTGGCAGAATACGTATCCCGCCGTTAATCCATTCTGAGGCGCTGGCACCGAGAAACTCAACGCCATCCAGCCCCACCTTCACGTCGACACGGCTGTTGACGACAAATTTGCTATCGCCTTTTACCAGTTCGCGATGCTGAGGCTCGATGGCGACGGTAAAGGTGACGCCTTTGCTGGTGAGTTTACGATCAATAACCTGGCCTACCTGCACGCCGTGAAGAATGAGCGGCTGACCAGCATCAATACCGTAACTTTCCGGCGCGGTCAGGGTCAGTGTCAGAACATCCGGCTCTTGCAGTAGGGCTTTTTCGCCTGGCACAACAACGAACTCTTTGCGTGGCTCGCCATCGCCGGGCACCAACTCGAAGGTTTTGCCGGTCAGCAGGGCGCTGAGATTGGCATCGCTAAGGGATAATTTCGGATTACGTAATTCGATGCGGGTATTTTCACGAAGCAGGGTGACGACGCTGGGATCAACGGTCATTTCCCCAGTGACTTTACCACCAGGATTTAAATCCAGTTTAGTCAGCTGTCCGACTTCCAGCCCCTGATACATTAACGGCGTCGAGTCGGCGGTTAATCCGGCCCCACTCGGCAGTTCCAGTTTGATTATTACGCCACGCTGGCTATGGGCCAGGTCTTCATACAGACCAAAGGTATCTTCCGCCTCGGCAGGTTTCGACTCTTCAGGTGAATCGAAGGCAATCGCACCGTTAACCAGTGCCGCCAGGCTTTCCAGTTTCACCTTCGCGCCACTGATACTGACGTTGGCATCAACGCCGGAAACGTTCCAGAAACGGCTACCTTTTTTCACCAGATCGGTAAAACGCCGCTCGATCAGGACATCAATCACCACGCCTTGCTTGTTGGGATTGATGGCATAGTCGTAGACTTTTCCGACCGGGATCTTGCGGAAATAGACCAATGAACCGCTGTTCAGCGAACCGAGATCGGGGGCTTGCAGGTGGATCATCAGATCGCCATTGTCCAGCCGATATTTCGGTTGGGTATCGAGTGCGACAAAGTGATCCTGCTCTTTACCTTTACCTGGCATCATGCCGATATAGTTACCACCGACGAGGGCGTCCAGCCCGGAGACACCTGCCAGCGAGGCCTTTGGCGTCACCAGCCAGAACTGTGTCTCTTCGCGCAGCGCATCTTTCATATCGGACTTGATGCTGACCTTGACTTCAATCTTACGAAGATCGTCGCTCAGGCTGATATCCTGCACAGTTCCGACTTCAACGCCCTGATAACGAACAGGCGTACGGCCTGGAACAATACCATCCGCCGACATAAAGTCGATGGTGACGGTATTACCCCGGTCCTGATAACTATCCCAAATCAGCCAACCGGCAATCATTAGCGCGATGAATGGCAGCAGCCAGAAAGGTGAGATACGGCGTTTATTTTTAATCTGCGCTTCAGTCGTCGAAGCGGGCGTTTCCTGACTCATGTGCATCCCAAAGTAAGCGGCTGTCCAGCCATTCCACAGCAAGAATAGTCAAAATTACCGCTGCGCCGAAATAAAACGCAGCCGGTCCCATAGTAAAAGCGAGGATCTGATCGCGATTAATCAGCGACATGGTTAAAGATATGACAAACAGGTCGAGCATCGACCAGCGACCAATCCAGGTCACCATCCGCAGTAACAGAATGCGTGTGCGTAAACCTTGCTGGCATTTAAAATGAATACTCAACAGTAAAGTGAACATGACGATCACTTTAGTAAACGGTACCAGAATACTGGCGATAAACACGATTCCGGCGACCGCAATGTTGCTACTTGCCAGCGACATAATCCCGGAAAGAATTGTATCTTCCTGCCGGCCACCATTCAGATAAATGATAGAAATAGGCAACAGGTTGGCAGGTAACAACAAAACGATTGACGCTAACAGCGCCGCCCAGCATTTTTGCAGACTATGACGGCGACGCAGGCGTAGCGGGATATGGCAACGCGGGCAGCGACCACGCTGATCAGGATAGCCGGTAAAATGGCACCCAAGACAGACACGGAGTTTCTCGTCTCTACGCGTAGCGGGGCGCTGTGGATAAAATCGCTCCCACAGTTCTTCGACATTGAGATGTGACAACGTCACCGTCGTTAAAATCACCAACGCCACAAAAGAGAACAAGCCGACACCCGCCTGGATATGGGCATAATCCTGTACCTTTATAGAAGCAACGCCAATGCCGACCAGGTAGATATCCAGCATTACCCACTCTTTAAGTCGTTCAAGCATCAGCAGTACCGGACGTAAATTCATTCCCAGTCGGTTACCAAACCATAAATAAGCTATGGAGGTCACCAGAATGAGGGGGGCACCGATAACGCAGAAAAAGACCATCGACCCCGTTATCGCATCGCCCTGTTTGGTCATTTGCCAGATGCCTTGCATAACGTTGGCGTCAATACGAATGCCTAACAGCCAGATATGCAACAGCGGTTCGCCCCAGGCAAACGGCATAAGCAACAGCATGGTGAAGGCCATTGCCGCCAGGCGCGTTAGCGACCAGTCGCGCCCGTCACGAATTTTTGCCTGACAGCGCGGACAATAGGCACTTTGATGAGAATTTATCTCGGGCAGGCTAAACAGCATGTCACATTGCGGGCAACGTTGGTAATCACCACGCGGCAGTTCCTCACCGATAGCCCTCACTGTTATCTTTTTTGTCGGCGTAATTTGTGGTGTGTTAAGAGCCATGACGTGCCAAATGTAATAAGAATTAACATTAATCTTAACCCATGATGGGAATGATCTTGAGCATTAACGCATTTAATGCTTATTTTAATAGGCTGGCAGTTCCAGGTAAGACAACCAAGTGATTATATAATGAACAAAATAGAATTTTACGCGGATTTAAATCGCGACTTTAACGCGCTGATGGCAGGAGAAACCAGTTTTCTGGCAACGCTTGCGAACACCAGTGCGTTGTTATATGAGCGTCTCACTGACGTAAACTGGGCAGGTTTTTATTTGCTTGAGGACGATACACTGGTGCTCGGACCATTTCAGGGCAAAATTGCCTGTGTCCGGATACCCGTCGGGCGCGGGGTGTGCGGCACTGCGGTTGCCCGCAATCAAGTGCAGCGTATCGAGGATGTTCACGCGTTTGACGGGCATATTGCCTGTGATGCGGCGAGTAATTCTGAAATTGTTCTGCCGCTGGTGGTGAAAAATCAGATTATTGGTGTTCTCGACATCGATAGTACCGTCTTCGGTCGCTTTACAGACGAGGACGAGCAAGGCTTACGTCAGCTTGTGGCACAGCTTGAAAAAGTGCTTGCAACGACGGATTACAAAAAATTCTTTGCGAGCGTCGCAGGATAATCAACGGATAACGTAGCATTTACTGGTAGCGTCATTATAATGACGCCTGTTCATGCCTGCGCTTGTTGGCTACGTCCGTTGTAATCAGGAAATTTCATGGAAAATCAACCTAAGTTGAATAGCAGTAAAGAAGTAATCGCGTTTCTGGCCGAACGTTTTCCCCACTGTTTCAGTGCGGAAGGTGAAGCGCGTCCGCTGAAAATCGGTATTTTTCAGGATTTGGTCGATCGTGTTGCCGGGGAAATGAACCTGAGCAAAACGCAATTGCGATCCGCTTTACGTCTCTACACTTCGAGCTGGCGTTATCTTTACGGTGTTAAACCCGGCGCAACGCGTGTCGATCTTGACGGCAACCCATGCGGTGAGCTGGACGAGCAACATGTAGAGCATGCTCGCAAGCAGCTTGAAGAAGCGAAAGCGCGTGTTCAGGCACAGCGTGCTGAGCAGCAAGCGAAAAAACGCGAAGCTGCCGCAGCTGCTGGTGAGAAAGAAGACGCACCGCGCCGCGAACGCAAGCCACGTCCGACCACGCCACGCCGCAAAGAAGGCGCTGAACGTAAACCTCGTGCGCAAAAGCCGGTAGAGAAAGCGCCAAAAACAGTAAAAGCACCTCGCGAAGAACAGCACACCCCGGTTTCTGACATTTCAGCTCTGACTGTCGGACAAGCCCTGAAGGTGAAAGCGGGTCAAAACGCGATGGATGCCACCGTATTAGAAATCACCAAAGACGGCGTCCGCGTCCAGCTGAATTCGGGTATGTCTTTGATTGTGCGCGCAGAACACCTGGTGTTCTGAAACGGAGGCCGGGCCAGGCATGAACATGTTTTTTAGGCTTACCGCGTTAGCTGGCCTGCTTGCAATAGCAGGCCAGACCTTCGCTGTAGAAGATATCACGCGTGCTGATCAAATTCCGGTATTAAAGGAAGAGACGCAGCATGCGACGGTAAGTGAGCGCGTAACGTCGCGCTTCACCCGTTCTCATTATCGCCAGTTCGACCTCGATCAGGCATTTTCGGCCAAAATCTTTGACCGCTACCTGAATCTGCTCGATTACAGCCACAACGTGCTGCTGGCAAGCGATGTTGAACAGTTCGCGAAAAAGAAAACCGAGTTAGGTGATGAACTGCGTTCAGGAAAACTCGACGTTTTCTACGATCTCTACAATCTGGCGCAAAAGCGCCGTTTTGAGCGTTACCAGTACGCTTTGTCGGTACTGGAAAAGCCGATGGATTTTACCGGCAACGACACTTATAACCTTGACCGCAGCAAAGCGCCATGGCCGAAAAACGAGGCTGAGTTGAACGCGCTGTGGGACAGTAAAGTCAAATTCGACGAGTTAAGCCTGAAGCTGGCAGGAAAAACGGATAAAGAAATTCGTGAAACCCTGACTCGCCGCTACAAATTTGCCATTCGTCGTCTGGCGCAAACCAACAGCGAAGATGTTTTCTCGCTGGCAATGACGGCGTTTGCGCGTGAAATCGACCCGCATACCAACTATCTTTCCCCGCGTAATACCGAACAGTTCAACACTGAAATGAGTTTGTCGCTGGAAGGTATTGGCGCAGTTCTGCAAATGGATGATGACTACACCGTTATCAATTCGATGGTGGCAGGTGGTCCGGCAGCGAAGAGTAAAGCTATCAGCGTTGGTGACAAAATTGTCGGTGTTGGTCAAACAGGCAAGCCGATGGTTGACGTGATTGGCTGGCGTCTTGATGATGTGGTTGCCTTAATTAAAGGGCCGAAGGGCAGTAAAGTTCGTCTGGAAATTTTACCTGCTGGTAAAGGGACCAAGACCCGTACTGTAACGTTGACCCGTGAACGTATTCGTCTCGAAGACCGCGCGGTTAAAATGTCGGTGAAGACCGTCGGTAAAGAGAAAGTCGGCGTGCTGGATATTCCGGGCTTCTATGTGGGTTTGACAGACGATGTCAAAGTGCAACTGCAGAAACTGGAAAAACAGAATGTCAGCAGTGTCATCATCGACCTGCGTAGCAATGGCGGTGGGGCGTTGACCGAAGCGGTATCGCTCTCCGGTCTGTTCATTCCATCCGGTCCGATTGTTCAGGTCCGTGATAACAACGGTAAAGTTCGTGAAGACAGCGATACCGACGGGCAGGTTTTCTATAAAGGCCCGCTGGTGGTGCTGGTTGACCGCTTCAGTGCTTCGGCTTCAGAAATCTTTGCTGCTGCCATGCAGGATTACGGTCGTGCGCTGGTTGTGGGTGAACCGACGTTTGGTAAAGGCACCGTTCAGCAATACCGTTCATTGAACCGTATTTACGATCAGATGTTACGTCCTGAATGGCCAGCGCTGGGTTCTGTGCAGTACACGATCCAGAAATTCTATCGCGTTAACGGCGGCAGTACGCAACGTAAAGGCGTAACGCCAGACATCATCATGCCGACGGGTAATGAAGAAACGGAAACCGGTGAGAAATTCGAAGATAACGCGCTGCCGTGGGATAGCATCGATGCCGCGACCTATGTGAAATCGGGAGATTTGACGGCCTTTGGACCGGAGCTGCTGAAGGAACATAATGCGCGTATCGCGAAAGATCCTGAGTTCCAGAACATCATGAAGGATATCGCGCGCTTCAACGCTATGAAGGACAAGCGCAATATCGTTTCTCTGAATTACGCTGTGCGTGAGAAAGAGAATAATGAAGATGATGCGACGCGTCTGGCGCGTTTGAACGAACGCTTTAAACGCGAAGGTAAACCGGAGTTGAAGAAACTGGATGATCTACCGAAAGATTACCAGGAGCCGGATCCTTATCTGGATGAGACGGTGAATATCGCACTCGATCTGGCGAAGCTTGAAAAAGCCAGACCCGCGGAACAACCCGCTCCCGTCAAGTAATATCAATCAGGCACAAGAAATTGTGCCTGATTTTTTAACAGCGGCAAGATGCCGTAAATCAGATGCTACAAAATGTAAAGTTGTGTCTTTCTGGTGACTTACGCACTATCCAGACTTGAAAATAGTCGCGTAACCCATACGATGTGGGTATCGCATATTGCGTTTTGTTAAACTGAGGTAAAAAGAAAATTATGATGCGAATCGCGCTCTTCCTGCTAACGAACCTGGCCGTAATGGTCGTTTTCGGGCTGGTACTGAGCCTGACAGGGATACAGTCGAGCAGCGTTCAGGGGCTGATGATCATGGCCTTGCTGTTCGGTTTTGGTGGTTCCTTCGTTTCGCTTCTGATGTCCAAATGGATGGCATTACGATCTGTTGGCGGGGAAGTGATCGAGCAACCGCGTAACGAAAGGGAACGTTGGCTGGTCAATACTGTAGCAACCCAGGCTCGTCAGGCGGGGATCGCTATGCCGCAAGTGGCTATCTACCATGCGCCGGACATCAACGCTTTTGCAACCGGTGCGCGCCGTGATGCCTCTCTGGTTGCTGTCAGCACCGGTTTGCTGCAGAACATGAGCCCGGATGAAGCCGAGGCGGTAATTGCTCACGAAATCAGCCACATCGCCAATGGTGATATGGTCACCATGACGCTGATTCAGGGCGTGGTGAACACCTTCGTTATCTTTATTTCCCGTATTCTGGCGCAGCTTGCCGCGGGTTTTATGGGCGGAAATCGTGATGAAGGTGAAGAGAGCAACGGCAACCCGCTGATCTACTTTGCGGTTGCAACGGTTCTGGAACTGGTGTTTGGTATTCTGGCGAGCATTATCACCATGTGGTTCTCGCGTCATCGTGAATTCCACGCCGATGCGGGTTCAGCAAAACTGGTTGGTCGCGAGAAAATGATTGCTGCATTGCAGCGCCTGAAAACCAGCTATGAACCGCAAGAAGCAACCAGCATGATGGCTTTCTGCATTAACGGTAAGTCGAAATCGCTCAGTGAGTTGTTCATGACTCACCCGCCGCTGGATAAACGTATTGAAGCTCTGCGTACGGGTGAATACCTGAAGTAATATGAAGTAAATACTAAAAAGCGCGTCCTGATCGACGCGCTTTTTTTATGCCCAGGCTCGTGGCTGAGTGATACGTAAACCACTGACACAGGCAGCAATTACTGCCAGAATAGCCGCAGCCATCAGCGAGACGTGCGTACCATTATCACCAAACTGATTTAGCATCAGCGCCACCAGCGCCGCGCCACTACTCTGACCCAATAGACGAGCCGTCCCTAACATGCCACTGGCCCCACCGCTACGTTCGCGCGGAGCGGAGGTTATAATGGTGTGGTTATTGGGTGACTGGAATAAGCCAAATCCAGCGCCACATAAGATCATCGGCCAGATAATATTGATATCCGCAGGTGACGCGGGCAGCAGAACCAGGGAAAAAAGCCCCGCAGCCATGATGAACAACCCTAAAGCACCCAGCAATCCTGCATGTACGCGTTCAATCAAATAGCCTGCCAGCGGAGCCATCACCATCGTTGCTAACGGCCACGGTGTCAGAAGTAAACCTGTTTCGACTTCACTACGCCCGAGCACGGTTTGCAGGTAAAAGGGCAGGGAAACCATTGCCAGCATTTGTGCGCAGAAAGAGCAAACAGATGTGCAAATAGAAAGTGAAAACAGCGGGATACGCAGTAAATCCACCGGTAGCAGCGGTACGGGAAGAGAAAGCTGGCGGCGAATAAAGAAAATACCAACGACAACCATTACCACCAGTTCCGCACCAATCAATGTCAGCGATTGCCCCTGAGCGAAACCACTCAACGCAGTGATAAGCAGGCCGAAGGTTAACGCGTTCATCACGGCGCTGGGCAGGTCGAAACGGGGTTTACTGGCGCGAGAACCATTGGGTGGCAGAAAACGCATTGCCAGAAGCAGGGCGATAATACCCAACGGTACGTTGATTAAAAATAACCATTTCCAGGATGCGATGGAGAGGATTGCTGCAGCAATTGTCGGCCCGGCAGCAGAAGAAACGGCAACAATAAACGAGTTTATGCCCATCCCTCTACCCAGAAAACGTTGTGGATAGATCAGGCGGATAAGTGCGGTATTAACGCTCATCAACGCTGCACCGCCGAAACCTTGTATGACACGCGCAAGGGTGAGCATTTGCAGCGAATCAGAAAGGGCGCAGAACAGTGAAGACAACAGAAAAACGACCAGACCGCATTTATAAATACGTCGATAGCCAAACATATCGCCCAGAAACGAAAATGAGAGCAGGGAGATGACAATGGCGATTTGATAGGCGTTCACTACCCAGATGGAACTGGCTGGCGTGGCATGAAGGTCCGTGGCGATTGTTGGCAGTGCGACGTTGGCGATTGCGCCGTCAAGGACAGCCATCGAAATACCAATCACAATGGTTAATATCGCACCGTATCGCTGGGGCAATGGCAGGCCGTCGGCCTGAACTTTTGGCATAGGAATTTTATATCTTTGGTGAATAATCAACAGGGGTATGATTCTAGCACTGATATTCACGGTGGATGTCGCAGAATTGTAACTAACCGGCAAAAGATGGATTGCGACCACCCTGGTGCGAAATTATAATAAAAAACAGTTCTGATTTTTATAAAACACTCGCAATGAGGTGATAAATGGCTAACGCAGATCTGGATAAACAGCCTGATTCTGTATCTTCCGTGCTAAAAGTTTTTGGCATTTTGCAGGCGCTGGGTGAAGAGCGCGAAATAGGGATAACCGAGCTGTCGCAGCGCGTCATGATGTCAAAAAGCACCGTTTATCGCTTTTTACAGACCATGAAAACCCTGGGTTATGTGGCGCAGGAAGGGGAGTCGGAGAAATATTCCCTGACCCTGAAATTGTTTGAACTGGGCGCTCGCGCGTTACAAAACGTCGATTTAATTCGTAGCGCAGATATCCAGATGCGTGAGATCTCCCGCCTGACCAAAGAAACTATCCACCTCGGCGCACTGGACGAAGACAGTATTGTTTACATTCACAAAATTGACTCTATGTACAATTTGCGCATGTATTCACGGATTGGGCGTCGTAATCCGCTGTACAGCACCGCGATTGGTAAGGTACTGCTGGCATGGCGCGATCGCGATGAAGTGAAGCAAATTCTTGAGGGCGTGGAGTATAAACGCAGTACCGAACGGACCATCATCAGTACAGAAGCGTTATTACCCGTTCTGGACCAGGTGCGCGAGCAGGGGTATGGCGAAGATAACGAAGAGCAGGAAGAAGGACTGCGTTGCATTGCGGTTCCGGTATTTGATCGCTTTGGCGTGGTCATTGCCGGTCTTAGCATCTCCTTCCCGACGTTGCGTTTCTCTGAAGAGCGTTTACAGGAATATGTCGCAATGTTGCATACCGCGGCGCGCAAAATTTCTGCCCAAATGGGTTATCACGACTATCCATTCTGATGAGAGTAAGAACCTGTCTGAATATCAAACAGACAGGTTCTTTATTTAGCATGAGAAAAATAAAGTTGAAGGTGGCGTTATATTAAACGCACTTGCGATAAGAATATTTTACTCATGAGTGAGAATCTGGTTATTTATTACCCTTAACCATTATCGACCACAATATTGCTTTTACGTAACAACGGGCAATCTGTTAACCCAGAAAACCACTTTTAGTGTGCAGGTATTGTACCGTGCTGGTGCCTCTGGCGGTCAGATAGGTACATTGCAAACCTAATCCCGCGGCATTCTCTTTGCTTCCAATCAAAACGCCATATCCGCTGAGTAATAATCCTATCCATACCAGTGCTATCAGCATAACTGTGCGAATGATGAATCGCATTACAACCTCTTCTCTTTTTATGTTCGCTTAATCGTAGCGGCAATATGCGCTGAAGCAAGCGACTCATTCTGAAAAAGCACGAATATCGACATAGTTAGGCGCTGTTTAACTAACGCATGCTAGTTTAATGACATAAGGTAGGTGAAACGGAGATTGGAGTGAAAAAGTTTCGATGGGTCGTTCTGGTTGTCGTGGTGTTGGCTTGCTTGCTGCTTTGGGCGCAGGTATTCAACATGATGTGCGATCAGGATGTACAATTTTTCAGCGGAATTTGTGCCATTAACCAGTTTATCCCGTGGTGATATCATTTTTTCAGCACTAGATTTTCTTCCTCTCCAGCAGTGGTAGAATAGCGCCTCTACTCAGAGGTGGTGAAATGAACGAAGTTGTAAATTCAGGCGTGATGAACATTGCGTCTTTGGTTGTATCGGTGGTGGTTCTTCTTATCGGGCTCATCTTGTGGTTTTTTATCAATCGTGCCAGTTCACGGACTAACGAACAGATTGAACTGCTTGAGGCGTTGCTGGATCAGCAAAAACGTCAAAATGCTCTGTTACGTCGTTTGTGCGAAGCAAACGAACCTGAGAAAGCAGATAAAAAGACCGTTGAGAGTCAAAAATCGGTTGAAGACGAAGATATTATTCGTCTGGTCGCCGAACGATAATCCTACCTCAATCTTGAGTAACCCCGTCGTTGAAGGGTTACTCAATTCATCCTGATTATACGCACTGCCATGGTGCAACTGCTTCAAATTAAAACTCTGGTCTGACTTCAAATAATTATCATATTATTTATTTGCGTAACGGGATATCAGAAAAAGATATTTAGCCCATTAATTTATTAGGATGTTTACATCGGATTTGTGATTAAGTGTGGTATTATTTATTAGCGAAACGTTTCTCTCTTGATTTTTTTGCGCATTCATCAATTTTTCTTATTTTAAATTTACAATACCTTTGGCGATTGACTTCTCTTTGGGGTGATTGATAGTCGTTAACTGACTGTTTTATGAGAAAAAGTGATATAACTTTTTATTCATTGCATAGCAGAAAATGTGATATTGCACGCACTATGTAATAACTTCTCCCATTGGCCTGGAACAACTGAACTTATTGAACTATGTTAGAAAATACGTCAGTTTAAGTATCTGCCTGAACTGGCAAGGTTAAGCACAATGATATATCGGCGCGTATTCCGTTGCATAAGTGTGCAAAAAAAGTGGAAGACGTATCGAGATTTGTGCGTCTGATCGAGACATGTTTAAAAATGGCTTGCCATAATTAACGTTGTATGTGATAACAGATTTCGGGTTAAACGAGGTACAGTTCTGTTTATGTGTGGCATTTTCAGTAAAGAAGTCCTGAGTAAACACGTTGACGTTGAATACCGCTTCTCTGCCGAGCCTTATATTGGTGCCTCATGCAGTAATGTGTCAGTTTTATCTATGTTATGCCTGCGGGCGAAGAAAACAATCTAAGGAATTTTTCAAATGGCAAAGATTAAAGGTCAGGTTAAGTGGTTCAACGAGTCTAAAGGTTTTGGCTTCATTACTCCGGCTGATGGCAGCAAAGACGTGTTCGTACACTTCTCCGCTATCCAGGGTAATGGCTTCAAAACTCTGGCTGAAGGTCAGAACGTTGAGTTCGAAATTCAGGACGGTCAGAAAGGTCCGGCAGCTGTTAACGTAACAGCTATCTGATCGAATCCACTGATCTGAAGTGTGAATACGCTTCAATCTCGCTATAAAGCCTCGTCGAATGCGAGGCTTTTTACTTTGCTTTATCTTCGCTCCAGTCGTTCGGATATTTGCCCGCCGCGTGATTCGCGTTACACTTGCGGCCTTTAGTATCCTGCCGGAGTTGTCATGTCGTTTTCCTGTCCACTTTGCCATCAGCCTCTTTCGCGTGAAAAAAACAGCTATATCTGTCCCCAGCGACATCAGTTTGATATGGCGAAAGAAGGGTATGTCAATCTGCTGCCTGTTCAGCATAAACGGTCTCGTGATCCGGGCGACAGCGCGGAAATGATGCAAGCACGCCGCGCATTCTTAGATGCCGGACATTATCAGCCGCTGCGTGATGCAATTGTCGCCCAACTGCGGGAACGGCTTGATGAAAAGGCCACAGCGGTGCTGGATATTGGCTGTGGTGAAGGGTATTACACACACGCATTTGCCGATGCGCTGCCCGAAATCACCACGTTTGGCCTGGATGTCTCGAAGGTAGCGATAAAAGCGGCGGCGAAACGCTATCCGCAGGTCACTTTTTGTGTTGCTTCCAGCCACCGTTTGCCGTTTTCCGATACCAGTATGGACGCCATAATACGTATTTACGCGCCGTGTAAAGCAGAAGAATTAGCGCGAGTAGTGAAGCCTGGCGGTTGGGTCATTACTGCCACGCCGGGACCGCGACATTTGATGGAGCTGAAGGGGCTGATTTACAATGAAGTACATCTTCATGCACCACATGCAGAACAACTGGAAGGTTTTACATTACAGCAGAGTGATGAGTTGTGTTATCCGATGCGTCTTCGCGGTGATGAAGCCGTCGCATTATTGCAGATGACGCCGTTTGCCTGGCGTGCGAAGCCAGAAGTCTGGCAAACACTGGCAGCAAAAGAAGTGTTCGACTGCCAGACGGACTTTAATATTCACCTCTGGCAGCGTTCTTATTAACCGTGGAAGTGCGTCCAGAGGATCTGGACGCCGATGCCGATCAGCACCAGCCCGCCGAGAATTTCCGCTTTTTTCCCAATAATTGAGCCGATAAAGCGACCAACCATCATCCCTAATGTCGACATAATCAAGGTTGCACAACCAATGGCCAATGCGGTCGCGATAATGTTGACCTGCAGGAAAGCAAGACCAACACCCACAGCCATGGCATCCAGGCTGGTGGCAATCGCGGTGGTTACCAGTAGCCAGAAACCGTGTCGACGGCGCGGCTCTTCATCTTCATCATCTGCGCCACGAAAACCCTCAATAATCATTCGCCCGCCGAGGAATATCAGCAGCACAAACGCAATCCAGTGGTTCCATTCAAGGACAAACCGGCTGGCTAACATGCCCATTCCCCAGCCGATCAGCGGCGTCAGGGTTTCGACAGCACCAAAAATAAGGCCGGTTCGCAACGCTTCAGAAAATTTCGGTTTATGGAGGGTGGCACCTTTACCGATTGATGCAGCAAATGCATCCATCGACATACCAAACGCAAGAAGAACAGTAGCAGTGATATTCATGACAACGTCCTGACCGGGGTATCCATAAAACACATCATCGCCCCCAGCAAACATGCATACATGAACGACAAACCGCGATGGTTTTCGCGTTCATGCAGGCATAGCGATTGATGTGCATATGGTCTCGCCTGACTGAAAGTGTTCAGTCCGTACGTGCCACGTTTTGCAACGAGTATGTTGACACGTACATTTCCGGAATCTGGAAATCGGCTACTCCCCAAATGAGGGCGCAACCTTAACATATTTTGAGAATATAAAACAACTGTTGGAATATATTATTTCATTGCTTTATTGATAACGATTTTCATTTAGATTTATATATCAATGAAACGTTAAAATAAATAACAAATAAGGGAAGAGGTAATATAGCCTTAGCTATGTCTGATTATTAAAAATACACTAAACATAGCTTTGGCTAAATTCATAACTTATTGAGTTGAAACGAGAAGCTTATAAATTTTTTCCAGATCGTCGATATTTCGAACGCGGATTAACAGCCGACGCTGTTCTAATTGCATCACCAACACGCCATCTTCCGACAAGTTCATCGCTTTGATTCGGCTATATTCAATCCAGACATTGGCGAAGAAAAAACCTTTTTGTTTAAAGATGATCTTCGGAACGCGGATCCAGAATATATAAAAACCCATCAGAGCCAGTGCACTTAATAACCATGTTGTTATTAGCGCGCCATGATTCGTGACGTTGTTATAGATAAGAATGACAATCAATCCGACGAAGATAACGCTATCGATGCGACCACGCCGGAGCAAAGGAATTGCCAGCAGGGTGGGGCCGTTACGGCGGGGCATGATGAACTGATCGTAGATCGCGAAGGCCAGGAGTGCGGCGATGAAAAGAATCAGTACCAGGTCCGTGATTGTCATTAATCCTCCAGATAAAAAAACGGGGCCAAAAGGCCCCGGTAGTGTACAACAGTCTTACAGTCCCAGCAGGCCGCAAGCGTAACCAGCGATACCGATGACGAAGAAGCCAACGATGATCCACAGCGGGTTAACTTTTTTGCGCAGTAGCCACATACAAGCAAAGGTCAGCAGCAGTGGTACCAGGCCTGGCATTAACTGGTCCAGAATAGTCTGGACAGTGGTAACGTGTTCTTTGCCCGTCTGGTCAGTAATGCGAGAGACAACCAGCGGGATGTTGACATGCGTCCACTTGTTAACTAATGCCCCCATGACAAACAGGCCGAGGATAGACGCCCCTTCCGTCAGTTTTTGCAGGAAACCACCACCCATATCTTTAACGATATCGATACCTTTGGAGTAACCATACGCTACGCCGTAGTAACGGGTTGCCAGACGCACCAGGTTAAACAAGATGAAGAACAGCAGCGGACCTAACAGGCTGCCGCTCATTGCGATACCGGCACCCAGCGCTGCAAATACCGGTCGTACGGTTCCCCAGAAGATCGGGTCGCCTACACCAGCCAGCGGCCCCATCAAACCGACTTTGATACCGTTGATAGCACCGTCATCGATCTCTGCGCCATTAGCACGCTGTTCTTCCAGCGCCAGGGTTACGCCGAGAATCGGCGCAGCCACGAACGGCTGGGTGTTAAAGAACTCCAGGTGACGGCGAATAGCTTGTTTACGAGCTTCGTTGTTCTCAGGGTAGAGGCGACGAATTGCCGGTACCATAGAGAAGCAGAAACCCAGTGCCTGCATACGTTCGAAGTTCCATGAACCCTGGAAGAGGTTAGAACGCAGGAAGACGCCACGAATATCACTTTGAGTGAGTTTTTTCTCGGTGGTAGTTTGAGTTGTATCAACCATTTCGCTCACCTGTTAGTCCAGTTCGTTATCGAGATCGTTGTTACCAGCTGCCTGAGCAGGCGCACCGGCTACGCGGTTGTATTTCGGGCTAAGTTGGATGTAGAGCACTGCCATAACAGTACCAATCACACCCAGAGCAACCAGGTTAAAGTTGGTGAATGCTGCGGTTACGAAGCCGAGGTAGAAGAACGGCATCAGGTAGCCAGCACGCATCATGTTGATAACCATCGCATAACCAACCACCACGATCATGCCACCGGCGATATTCAGACCATTGGTCACCACTTCCGGAATCGCGTTCAGCATGTTCTGTACTTCGCTGGTACCAACAGACAGCGCAACGATGACGGCCGGAATAGCCACACGCATTGCTTGCAGGAACAGAGAAGAAACGTGGATCCAGGAAATCGCTGTCAGGTTGCCGTTATCAGCAGCCTTATCCGCAGCGTGCTGGAAAGCAACGGTAATAGTACGAACGATGATGGTCAGTACCTGGCCCGCAGCGGCCAGAGGGATTGCCAGTGCAATACCTGCACCAATGCTCTGATGACCTGCGATAACCAGAATGGTAGAAATGATGGAAGCCAGAGCGGCGTCAGGCGCAACTGCAGCACCGATGTTCATCCAGCCCAGCGCGATCATTTCCAGCGTACCACCGATAATAATACCGGTTTTCATATCGCCAAGAACGATACCCACCAGGGTACACGCGATTAGCGGACGGTGAAACTGAAATTCATCGAGGATTGATCCCATACCTGCGATACAGGCTACGATAAATACCAGCACAATTTGAAGAGTGGTAATCTCCATTGTACTTCTCCTGTTTACGTAAGACTAAAGTGTGAAAACTGAGTGATAATCAACACAATACGTTACTTATCGATTTTGCTGATCAGATCCATCATTTTCAGTTTCGGATCGGTGGAAACCTTACGGACTTCCAGCTCAATACCGCGCGCATTCAGTTTCTTGAACGCCTCGATATCTTTTTCATCAACCGAAACCGCGTTATTCACCTGGGTTTTACCCTGACGGAATGCCATACCACCGACGTTAACAGAGGTGATTTTCACGCCGCCTTCAACGAGACGCTCTACATCTGTTGGGTTGGTAAATAACAGCATTACACGTTCGCCAGCATATTTCGGGTTGTTGTAGACGCGAATCATTTTGGCAACATCAACTACGTGTGCTGTTACGCCCGGAGGTGCAACCTGGGTGAGCAGTGTCTTACGAACGGTATCCGCAGCCACTTCATCACTAACAACAATAATACGGGAGACATTGGTTTCTTTGGTCCAGCGGGTGGCGACCTGACCGTGAATCAGACGGTCGTCGATACGCGCAAGGCCAATAACCATGTAGTCGTTTGGTCCCATTGGTTTTGCCGGAGTTGGAGCCGCTTTTGGTGCTGCGGCAGCGGGTGCTGGCGCGGCTTTTTCAACCGGTTTGGCTTTCAGAGCTTTCACGCCTTCACGGCCTGTTTCTACTGCCAGCGCAACCAGTTCATCAAAGCTTGGGTCATCATCACGGGCCATTAACGTTTCCACGAGCATTGGAATGTTAACGCCTGCAATGACTTCATAATGCTCTTTGTCGACGACAATGCGGCTGGCAGCATTGAACGGGCTGCCTCCCCATGTATCAACGAGAAACAGCACGCCTTTAGTGGTGTCGAGTTTTGCCAACTGAGCGTTGTACTTTTCAATCAGCGTTTCGGCATTTTCACCTGGAACGAAATCGATCCAGCCGACGTTTTCCTGCTCGCCTAACAGCATTTCTGCGGTTTTAAGCAACTGCTCTGCAGCCCAACCATGTGTGCCTATAACAATAGCAATGGTCACTTGCTACCTCCTTTATTATCGTTAACACCTCAACGTGCCAGATGTATTTTTGAATCGTCGTCCACAATCGAATCGATTCAGATAAGGGCTACAACCAAAAACCCCTGCGTTTCGCGATTTATTTTAGATATCGAAAAAATTATTTTATGTGATGAAGATCCGTAATTTAACTTTCGATTAGCAGAAATTTCGAAAGGTAAAATATCCTTGTCACATTCGTTTGCAAAGGAAGGTAAATCTTTGCCAAATCAGAGGCGTCTCTGATATGTTTAACTCCCGTTTAACAACCATGGAGTATAGGGCAGTAGCCCGCAGTATGGATCGTCACCGACGTCATTTCAGCATCAGGCCTTTTAACGCCTGCCTTTCTGGCACTCTATGCCGCACCTTTCGTTTGCATTTTGTCGTTACGCCTGCATTATTTCTGGCGTCGAATAGCTATTCCTTAAGCAGGAGCTTGTCATGGAATTCTTAATGGACCCCTCAATTTGGGCGGGGCTACTCACGCTTGTTGTTCTCGAAATTGTGCTGGGTATCGATAACCTGGTCTTCATCGCCATTCTTGCTGACAAACTGCCGCCAAAACAACGCGATAAAGCGCGTTTGCTGGGATTATCACTGGCGCTGATTATGCGTCTGGGGCTGCTGTCGCTGATTTCATGGATGGTCACGCTGACCAAACCGCTATTTACCGTCATGGATTTCTCCTTCTCCGGACGCGACCTGATTATGTTGTTCGGGGGGATATTCTTGCTGTTCAAAGCAACAACCGAACTGCATGAACGGCTGGAAAACCGCGATCATGATTCCGGCCACGGTAAAGGCTACGCCAGTTTCTGGGTGGTCGTCACACAGATTGTCATCCTTGACGCCGTCTTCTCATTGGATGCGGTAATTACGGCAGTAGGGATGGTTAACCATCTGCCAGTGATGATGGCGGCGGTAGTGATTGCGATGGCGGTTATGCTGCTGGCATCGAAACCGCTGACGCGATTTGTTAACCAGCATCCCACGGTGGTGGTGCTCTGTCTGAGCTTCCTGTTAATGATAGGTCTGAGTCTGGTGGCAGAAGGTTTCGGTTTCCACATTCCGAAAGGTTACCTGTATGCCGCGATTGGCTTCTCGATCATCATCGAAGTGTTTAACCAGATTGCGCGTCGCAACTTTATTCGTCACCAGTCGACTTTGCCGCTGCGAGCGCGTACTGCCGATGCCATCCTGCGTTTGATGGGCGGGAAACGTCAGGCCAATGTTCAGCACGATGCCGATAACCCGATGCCGATGCCGATCCCGGAAGGTGCGTTTGCCGAAGAAGAACGTTACATGATTAACGGCGTACTCACGCTGGCGTCGCGTTCTCTGCGCGGGATCATGACGCCGCGCGGTGAAATAAGCTGGGTTGACGCTAATCTCGGGGTCGATGAAATCCGCGAGCAGCTGCTCTCCTCACCGCACAGCCTGTTCCCGGTATGTCGCGGTGAACTGGATGAAATCATCGGAATCGTACGTGCTAAAGAACTGCTGGTGGCGCTGGAAGAGGGCGTTGATGTGGCGGCGATTGCTTCGGCGTCTCCGGCGATTATCGTCCCTGAAACCCTCGATCCGATCAACCTGCTGGGCGTGCTGCGTCGTGCTCGCGGGAGCTTTGTTATCGTGACCAACGAGTTTGGTGTGGTACAAGGTCTGGTCACGCCGCTGGATGTGCTGGAAGCCATTGCGGGTGAATTCCCGGACGCTGACGAAACGCCGGAAATCATTACCGATGGTGACGGCTGGCTGGTAAAAGGCGGTACAGATTTGCATGCCTTGCAGCAGGCGCTTGATGTTGAGCACCTTGCCGATGACGATGATATCGCGACGGTCGCGGGCCTCGTGATCTCGGCAAATGGTCACATTCCCCGTGTGGGCGATGTGATTGATGTAGGGCCACTGCATATCACCATCATTGAAGCCAATGATTATCGTGTTGATCTGGTTCGCATTGTTAAAGAGCAACCGGCGCACGATGAAGATGAGTAAGCGTTAACGTAACGGCATAATGGGCGTGATATGTCCATTATGCTGGGCGGGCGGCGGTTGGCTGCCCGCCAGCCATTTGGGAAAATCACGTAGCGGCATCGGCTGTGCGTACAAATACCCTTGCAAAATATGCACGCCATGACGGCGCAAATACTTCGCCTGTTCTTGCGTTTCCACGCCCTCCGCCACCAGTTCAATATTCAGTCTTTGCCCCAGCGCGATGATGATATCGGTCACCGTCGAGTTAACCGCGTCAGAACCTATAGCTGCGGTAAATGACTTATCAATTTTCAGCACGTCAGGACGTAATGTTTCAAGCCAGGAAAACGAACTGTTGCCGGTGCCGAAGTCATCAATCGCCAGTTTGACGTTTTTACGATGCAGCTCGCGGGCAATCCGATAATCAACATCCAGTAAGGCATCGCGTTCGGTGATTTCGAGGATCAGTTGCTGAATCGGGTGAGCGCTAAACCAGTACTGATTGAGATCTTTTATCAGCACACCACGGCGAAAATGACTGGGTGCGACGTTAATGCCAACATGAAACTGACTACTCATTGGGAAAACATGCCGCTGACGGATGGTTTCTGCCATCACATAGCGGGTCAGTGGCACAATTAAATGATGTTCTTCCGCGATAGGAATAAACACATCCGGTGAAATCCAGCCCTGACGCGGATTGTTCCAGCGCAGCAAAATCTCTACACCAATACATTGCTGGCTGCGCGCATTAAGCAAAGGCTGGCAGAACAATTCGAACTCATGTTGCGCCAGGCCCAGATTGATTTCGCGGGAAAAACTCATCCGGTAAGCGGTCGCCAGCCAGGCGATATAGCCCACCAGTAAACTTAGCAGCACCGCCAGCGGTAATTGTGTTGGAAGATAGTGCCATGCCAGCGCCGTAGCCCCCGGACCATTAACGTTAATGGTAAGAGGAAAGCGTTGCGAAGAAACCTGATAGTTTTCATTGTTTTCAGGTTGCGGAAGGGAATCTACCAGCCCATTACCATAGAGCAAATGCCGTTTGTCCACCGTCAGGCTGGCGCTACTGATTTGCGGCAGTTGTGGCTCAAGGAGCATTGCCGTCAGTAAGTCGATGTTAATCATCTCCATGACCCCAGCATTGCTACTGCCCGCTGCAGGTGTCCATTGAATCAAAACCGGACTGCCTTTAATCAGGACACGGTCGATCGTCAGGCGTAAAAGTGGTTGCGGTGCAGGAAGTTCAGCCAGAATGTCCACGACGGGCACATTGCGATAACCAAAAATGCTGGAGCAATAAAGTGTGCCGTCTTGCACCAGGCCAATGGATCGCACAGTTTGGAGTTTTGCCGCCTGTTTACGTAATGGCAAATGGGCGACAGAGCAGGGCAGACCAATCAGCGGAAGCAAGACTTCGCTACCTGCCTGTAGGGGAAGCAGTACTTTATCTAATTCCTCTACAGCGTGATTAGCGAATTGTACTACCCGTTGTTGATTTAAGTTACGCTGTGAAATAAATCGCACGCTCAGGGTCGAAGCGAGCGTAACGAGTGCGCAAATCGTACAAACAATCATTCGATTACGGCGATAGGTTTTAATGATCCGTTGTGCTTTTTGCATGCGGGCCACCCTGTAAGCGTATGGCGACAAACGCCTGACGCAACAGTGGAAGTGTAGTGGGGAAAATTACAGCAGACGAGAAAGCGGGGATAAATTCGCCCATCCGTTGCAGATGGGCGAGTAAGAAGTATTAGTCACACTGGACTTTGATTGCCAGACCACCGCGTGAGGTTTCGCGGTATTTGGCGTTCATGTCCTTACCGGTTTCGTACATCGTTTCGATGACCTTATCCAGCGAGACGCGCGGTGCACTGGTGCGGCGCAGAGCCATCCGTGCGGCGTTAATCGCCTTCACAGAGGCAATGGCATTACGCTCAATGCACGGCACCTGAACCTGCCCTGCAACCGGGTCGCAGGTTAAACCAAGGTTGTGTTCCATGCCAATTTCCGCCGCCACGCAAACCTGTTCCGGGCTACCGCCCAGCAGTTCTGCAAGACCCGCAGCAGCCATTGAACAGGCAACACCCACTTCGCCCTGGCAACCGACTTCCGCACCGGAAATAGACGCGTTCATTTTATACAGTGCACCAATCGCGCCCGCTGCCATAAAGTAACGGGTATAGATGTCCGGGCTAACCGATTCAATAAAGTGGTCATAATAAGCCAGCACTGCCGGAACAATGCCACAAGCACCGTTGGTTGGCGCAGTTACCACACGACCACCGGCGGCGTTTTCTTCGTTAACTGCCAGCGCAAACATGTTTACCCAGTCAATGACATTCATCGGATCGTTAGACAGTTTATCGCTGGAAACTAACATCCGGCGCAGGGCCGACGCACGACGCGGCACGCGCAGCGGGCCTGGCAGTACGCCTTCGGTATTCATCCCGCGATCGATACATGCCTGCATGGTTTGCCAGACATGAGCGAAATACTCGTCGATCTCTTTCTTGCTGTGTAGCGCCAGTTCGTTCTGCATAGCGAGACCAGAAAGCGAATAGCCGGTTTCATTACAGTACGCGAGCAGTTCGGTGGCAGATTTGAAAGGATACGGCACGCTCACTTCGTTGGCGGCATCCTGACCAAAGTGTTCTTCATCGACGATAAAACCGCCGCCGATGGAATAATAAGTTTTGCTGTAGACGACTTCATCGCCTTTATAGGCGTGGATTTGCATACCGTTTTCATGCAGCGGCAGGTTGCCGTTATGAAAACGCATCCCGTTGTCGCGCGGGAAATCCACTTCATGCCGTCCCTGTGCCAGCAGCAGACGTTCGCGCTCTTCTACGTCGCGAATAAAACCGGGAATACTGTCGATATCCACGGTGGCAGGTTCGTTACCTGCAAGACCCATAATAATGGCGATATCGGTGTGGTGGCCTTTACCCGTCAGCGACAGTGAACCATAAACGTCCACGGCAACGCGAGTAACGCTATCCAGTAAGCCTTTTTCGACCAGATCATCGACGAACTGTTTACCCGCCTTCATAGGCCCTACGGTATGGGAAGATGAGGGACCAATCCCCACCTTAAACATGTCGAATAGACTAATCACGATAATACTCCTGACAAGGTGACTGGACTTCCAGTAACGAACTAATAACAGCGCATAGTGTAAGAGGGAACGCGGCGACTGGCTTAACTATTCACATGAATTAAACTAATCAAAAACCGCGATTTAACTAATATTGCGATGATTGTCTCAAGTAGTGTTTTGTAGATGTAAAGATAAGTATAGTCAGGGTTTCACACCAATTTGCAACGCCAGTTCACGAATTATGCCTGCGGTCATTCCCCATACAAAATACTGTTCGTACCAGGACAGCCATACCCGATGTGAATCGCCACGGCGGTAGATATCTAAAGGGTGATAACGACCCAGATGTAATGCCTGGGCGAGCGGCATTTCAAACACCGCCGAGACTTCATCTTCACTGGCGCGATACGGCAGATCGGGCGGGATAATGCCGACCACCGGGGTTACCTGATAGCCAGTTACGCTATCGACGGGCGGCAGCACGCCGATAACTTCAACGGCGGAAGGCGGTATAGCGACCTCTTCTTCAGCTTCGCGCAGCGCAGCGGCGATAACTGATGCGTCCGTGTCATCGACTGCGCCTCCAGGGAATGCCACTTGTCCAGCGTGTTTACGCAGATGAATCGAACGCTGAGTCAGCAACAACCCCGGTTGCGGTCGACGGACGATGGGGATTAACACGGCAGCCTGACGATGATTTAGGGTTTCCCGGTTAATTTGCGGGCGCAAAAGTTGAAAGCGCGATAAAAAATCATCAAGCGTCAGGCTACGGTATTCCACGTCTTACTTCTCCAGTTGGCGTAATATCTTATTAACTTTATCAAAAGTTTCCTGATATTCCGCTTCTTCCTGGCTATCGGCGACAATTCCACCGCCCGCAGAGCAGTAAATTTGTCCGTTAATGGCAGTCAGCGTGCGGATAGTAATGCTGGTGTCCATGTTGCCGCAAAAGCTCAAATAGCCAATGCTGCCGCACCAGGCATTGCGTCGGTGCGGTTCCAGTTCGTCGATAATTTCCATAGCCCGTACTTTCGGAGCCCCGGTTATTGAGCCACCAGGAAAAGCTGCGCGCAGCAGATCGCTGGTGTGTAACTGTTCTGGTAGCCGCGCCGTTATGGTGCTGACCAGATGATGCACGGCAGGGAAGGGTTCGACCACGAACAGCTCTGGTACTTTTACCGAACCGGCTACGGCAACACGACCGATATCATTACGCATTAAATCGACAATCATCAGATTTTCGGCACGATCTTTCGCTGAGTTCGCCAGTTTTTCTGCTTGTTTGCTATCTTCCTGAGGATCGGGCAGGCGTGGTAGCGTGCCTTTAATCGGGCGGGTCTGGATTTCACTATTATCACAAAGGATAAACCGCTCTGGCGAAAGGCTTAAAATCGCACCCTGTTCAAGACGTAAAAAAGCGCTAAACGGCGCGCGGTTGGCCTGATTAAGCTGAAGGAATGCCTGCCATTCATCGCCAGAATAGGTCGTATGAAAACGCTGGGCGAGATTCACCTGATAGCAATCACCACTGTGCAGATATTCCTGTACCTGGCGAAATTTTTCGCCGTACTGCTCGCGGGTCATATTGGATTGCCAGTCGGATGTGAGCGCGAAATCTTCCTGCGGGGAGAATTGCTGGCTTTCCAGCCAGGCCCGACGGGTATTGACATCATTATGACTCAGCAAAGAAACTGTTTGACGCTGGTGGTCAACAACCAGCGCCCAGTCGTAGATACCCACTGCCATATCCGGCAGAACGATATCTTGCTGCGCAATTTCTGGCAGTGACTCAAAACGGCGGCCCAGATCGTAGCCAAACAACCCCAGCGCGCCGCCCTGAAATGGCAAATCTTCGTTATGCGCTGGGCGAATGTCTGCGCGATCCAGCACCTGCTGGAGCACCTGTAGCGGGTCATCAGTGGTCGTTGTGCGTTTTTCGCTTTCACTAACAACGGTTTCTTTACCGAAAGTGGTTAAAGTGCAAATCGGCTCGGCGACCACAATATCAAAGCGGCTATACGGATGATCGGCATAGCCGGAGTGTAAAAGCATCGCCCACGGCAGGTGGCTTAAGCGTGAGAAATAAAATTCAGCGGCGTCCTGACGCCAGGGTAAAGTAATCACAGCGGGAGATAACGTCTTCATCAGTCCTGACTCTACTGGCTATGTGCCGGGTAGCATGAAATAATTAGCGCCAACAATTTAGCAGGAGTTAACAATGTTTGCAGGTTTACCTTCACTCACCCATGAACAGCAGCAAAAAGCCGTCGAGCGGATCCAGGAACTGATGGCACAAGGGATGAGCAGCGGCCAGGCAATCGCGTTGGTGGCAGAAGAGCTGCGTGCCAACCATTCCGGCGAGCGAATCGTGGCGCGTTTTGAGGATGAAGACGAGTAACACACTTATCCGTATCGCTTTCGTTATAGAAGTCAATGGTTATTTGGTTGTGAGAAAAAGGACGCTTTTCATATGTGCTTAAAAGCGTCCTGACCCATTTATGCTGATATAAATTTAACTTAGACCAGTGCTTTTAGTTCTTCCTGCATATATGTTGAAAAGTATTCAGGATTTTTAATCACAATGCGTTCACCAGACTCCATTTTTTTTGCCCATCCAACCATTTTTTCCGTGAACCCCGGGTTCCAGCCTTCCTGGTCAGCTCGCGCCGTAATATCGGCTGCGCTCGCGGGTACTCCCAGTTCTTTTAAATATTTAAAGATTCCCTTCGCCGTGCTTTCATTCATCGAACTTGGTGTTGGTGCTGATACATCCATGGCACCAATGAAATCCAGGGCTTTATCTATTACAGCAGGCATATTCTTATCCTTAAAATTAACCATGTTATCGATAAGGCTATATATGACCTTAATTTGCATCTAATATCAAAGGGATTATAACGATATGGCACGAGTTAACCTGTTGACATTCAGGTGTTTTAAAGGTAGCAGCTCATGGTGTGTTATCCAGTAAGAGAGAGAAAATTGACGGTCAGTTCTCACGCTATAACCAAATTGTTCAGCTAAGAAAGAAAACCAGAGATGCTAATCGAAGGGCGAACACAACGGCATGGTTATGTTTATTTATATAGTTAGCTTTATAGCTAAAATTGAAAATATAAAAATAAATAATGAATTAGCAGGAGCATCAACAGTAATATCTTAATCTCTGGTCGATTTATGTAAAACCGACCAGTATTATCGATAAATTATCGTCTGACTTATTTTGCTTCGATAAAGCTTACACCGCAGCCACAATCTTAATTTCAACTTTATACTTCGGGTTCATCAAACCCGCTTGTACCGTGCAGCGCACCGGCGCATGACCCGCGACAACCCAGGCATCCCACGCTTTATTCATCGCCGCGAAGTCGTTTTTATCGGCCAGGAAAATGGTGGCATCCAGAATGCTCGATTTATTGCTGCCCTGTTTTTCCAGCACGGCGTCAATCTGCGCCAGCGTGTTGGCAGTTTGCTCGAAAGCATCGGCGTCGAGGTTTTCCGGTACACCAGTGTAGTAGAGCGTGTTGTTGTGGATCACCACATCAGACCAGCGGGCTTCAGCATCGATACGAACGATAGTCATCATTTTGTCCTCATTATACTTCCATTTTCGTGCTGCAAAGACTGCCACAATGTGAGGTCGCCGTCATCACTTCAACTGGCGAAAGCGCCCTCATCCTGACATAATCCCTGTTCAAATCAACAGGGGGTAGTGTGACGGACGATTTTGCACCAGACGGTCAGTTGGCGAAAGCGATACCAGGCTTTAAGCCGCGAGAACCACAGCGACAGATGGCGGTAGCCGTCACCCAGGCGATAGAAAAAGGCCAGCCGCTGGTGGTGGAAGCCGGAACCGGTACGGGCAAAACCTACGCTTACCTGGCCCCTGCGCTGCGGGCGAAAAAGAAAGTCATTATCTCGACCGGTTCAAAAGCGTTGCAGGATCAGCTCTACAGCCGCGATTTGCCAACAGTCTCAAAGGCATTGAAATATACGGGCAACGTGGCGCTGCTGAAAGGGCGCTCAAACTACCTCTGCCTCGAGCGTCTCGAACAGCAGGCGCTGGCGGGGGGCGATCTGCCGGTACAAATCTTAAGCGATGTGATCCTGCTGCGCTCCTGGTCTAATCAAACAGTCGATGGTGATATCAGCACCTGCGTCAGCGTGGCGGAAGATTCACAGGCGTGGCCGCTGGTCACCAGTACCAACGATAACTGCCTTGGCAGCGACTGCCCGATGTATAAAGAATGCTTTGTGGTCAAAGCACGCAAAAAAGCGATGGACGCCGATGTGGTGGTGGTAAACCATCATCTCTTTCTGGCGGATATGGTGGTTAAGGAGAGTGGATTTGGCGAGTTGATCCCGGAAGCGGACGTGATGATCTTCGACGAAGCCCACCAGCTACCGGACATTGCCAGCCAGTATTTTGGTCAGTCACTCTCCAGTCGACAACTGCTCGACCTGGCAAAAGACATCACCATCGCCTACCGCACCGAATTAAAAGACACCCAGCAGTTACAAAAGTGCACTGATCGTCTTGCCCAGAGTGCGCAGGATTTTCGTCTGCAATTAGGTGAGCCAGGTTATCGTGGCAACCTGCGCGAACTGTTAGCTAATCCGCAAATTCAGCGGGCGTTTTTACTGCTCGATGACACCCTGGAACTTTGTTATGACGTGGCGAAACTGTCGCTGGGGCGTTCCGCCTTGCTGGATGCGGCATTTGAGCGCGCCACGTTGTATCGCACGCGGCTGAAACGGCTAAAAGAGATCAATCAGCCGGGCTACAGCTACTGGTACGAATGCACTTCGCGCCATTTTACTCTGGCACTCACGCCGCTCAGCGTGGCGGATAAATTCAAAGAGTTAATGGCGCAAAAACCAGGTAGCTGGATCTTTACCTCAGCAACGCTGTCGGTGAATGACGATCTGCATCATTTTACCTCGCGGCTTGGCATTGAACAGGCAGAGTCGTTGCTGTTACCCAGCCCGTTTGATTACAGCCGCCAGGCGTTACTCTGTGTGCCGCGCAACCTGCCGCAAACCAATCAACCGGGCTCCGCACGGCAACTGGCGGCAATGTTGCGACCGATCATCGAAGCTAACAACGGTCGTTGTTTTATGCTTTGTACCTCGCACGCCATGATGCGCGATCTGGCTGAGCAGTTCCGCGCTACCATGACGCTTCCCGTTTTGTTGCAGGGGGAAACCAGCAAAGGGCAACTGTTGCAGCAATTTGTCAGCGCCGGTAACGCGCTTCTTGTGGCAACCAGCAGCTTCTGGGAAGGGGTGGATGTGCGTGGCGATACATTGTCATTGGTGATTATCGACAAGTTGCCGTTTACCTCACCGGATGATCCACTATTAAAAGCGCGCATGGAAGATTGCCGTTTGCGCGGAGGCGACCCGTTCGATGAAGTACAGCTGCCGGATGCGGTCATTACTCTCAAACAGGGGGTAGGGCGACTAATTCGCGACGCCGACGATCGAGGGGTTTTGGTGATTTGCGATAATCGGCTGGTGATGCGCCCTTACGGCGCGACGTTTCTCGCCAGTCTGCCGCCAGCGCCGCGCACCCGTGACATTGCCCGTGCGGTTCGTTTCCTTGCGATACCATCCTCCAGGTAATTTGTGATGGAGTATGGTATGATGCGCGCCTTTTTATTGATCTAAGCACGAAGACCCATGCGAATTCTGGCTATCGATACCGCGACAGAGGCCTGCTCTGTCGCCCTGTGGAACGACGGTACTGTCAACGCTCATTTTGAGCTTTGCCCTCGTGAACATACTCAACGAATTTTACCGATGGTGCAGGATATCCTGACCACCAGCGGAACTTCCCTGACTGACATAAATGCTCTGGCATACGGGCGCGGCCCCGGTAGCTTTACCGGCGTGCGCATTGGTATTGGCATTGCGCAAGGGCTGGCACTTGGCGCGGAATTACCGATGATTGGCGTCTCCACGCTAATGACAATGGCGCAAGGGGCGTGGCGCAAAAACGGCGCAACCCGCGTGCTGGCTGCTATTGATGCGCGGATGGGCGAAGTTTACTGGGCCGAATATCAGCGTGATGAAAACGGTATCTGGCACGGTGAAGAAACCGAAGCTGTACTCAAACCCGAACTCGTTCATGAACGGATGCAACAGCTTTCCGGCGAATGGGTGACGGTAGGTACAGGCTGGCAAGCCTGGCCGGATCTCGGTAAAGAGAGCGGGCTGGTTTTGCGCGACGGAGAAGTTTTACTGCCAGCGGCGGAAGATATGCTTCCGATTGCGTGTCAGATGTTTGCCGAGGGTAAAACGGTGGCGGTTGAACATGCCGAACCGGTTTATTTACGTAACAACGTCGCATGGAAGAAACTTCCGGGCAAAGAATGAATCTTAAGAGTATGCCCTGAGAAAAAAGGAGTCGCATCATGGCGGTTCAAAAGAATGTTATCAAAGGCATACTGGCAGGTACGTTTGCGCTAATGCTCAGCGGTTGTGTTACTGTGCCGGACGCCATTAAAGGCAGCAGTCCCACGCCGCAACAAGATTTAGTTCGGGTGATGAGTGCGCCGCAGCTGTACGTTGGTCAGGAGGCACGCTTTGGTGGCAAAGTGGTTGCGGTACAAAACCAGCAAGGGAAAACCCGCCTGGAAATTGCCACCGTACCACTGGACAGCGGAGCCAGACCGACGCTGGGAGAACCTTCTCGCGGTCGCATTTATGCTGATGTGAACGGTTTTCTGGACCCGGTAGATTTCCGTGGACAACTGGTTACGGTAGTTGGGCCAATCACCGGTGCGGTTGACGGCAAAATCGGCAACACGCCCTATAAATTTATGGTGATGCAGGTAACGGGTTACAAACGTTGGCATTTAACCCAGCAGGTGATTATGCCGCCTCAGCCGATTGATCCATGGTTTTATGGCGGTCGTGGCTGGCCCTATGGCTACGGTGGATGGGGCTGGTATAATCCCGGCCCCGCGAGAGTACAAACTGTTGTAACTGAATAATTGCTTGTTTTTAAAGAAAAAGAAACAGCGGCTGGTCCGCTGTTTCTGCATTCTTACGGTAAAGATAAAAATAAATAGTGACGCGCTTCGCAACCTTTTCGTTGGGTAATTATCAAGCTGGTATGATGAGTTAATATTATGTTAACGACATGTATATCATTTGGGGTTGCGATGACGACGAACACGCATTTTAGAGGTGAAGAATTGAAGAAGGTTTGGCTTAACCGTTATCCCGCGGACGTTCCGACGGAGATCAACCCTGACCGTTATCAATCTCTGGTAGATATGTTTGAGCAGTCGGTCGCGCGCTACGCCGATCAACCCGCGTTTGTGAATATGGGGGAGGTGATGACCTTCCGCAAACTGGAAGAACGCAGTCGCGCGTTTGCCGCTTATTTGCAACAAGGGTTGGGACTGAAGAAAGGCGATCGCGTTGCGTTGATGATGCCTAATTTATTGCAATATCCGGTGGCGCTGTTTGGCATTTTGCGTGCCGGGATGATCGTTGTAAACGTTAACCCGTTGTATACCCCGCGTGAGCTTGAGCATCAGCTTAACGATAGCGGCGCATCGGCGATTGTTATCGTGTCTAACTTTGCCCACACTCTGGAAAAAGTGGTTGATAAAACCGCCGTTCAGCACGTAATTCTGACCCGTATGGGCGATCAGCTATCTACGGCAAAAGGCACGGTAGTCAATTTCGTTGTTAAATACATCAAGCGTCTGGTGCCGAAATACCATCTGCCAGATGCCATTTCATTTCGTAGCGCCCTGCACAACGGCTACCGGATGCAGTACGTCAAACCCGAACTGGTGCCGGAAGATTTAGCTTTCCTGCAATACACCGGCGGTACCACTGGTGTGGCGAAAGGCGCGATGCTGACTCACCGCAATATGCTGGCGAACCTGGAACAGGTTAACGCGACCTATGGTCCGCTGTTGCATCCGGGCAAAGAGCTGGTGGTGACGGCGCTGCCGCTGTATCACATTTTTGCCCTGACCATTAACTGCCTGCTGTTTATCGAACTGGGGGGGCAGAACCTGCTTATCACTAATCCGCGCGATATTCCTGGGTTGGTAAAAGAGTTAGCGAAATATCCGTTTACCGCTATCACTGGCGTTAACACCTTGTTCAATGCGTTGCTGAACAATAAAGAGTTCCAGCAGCTGGATTTCTCCAGTCTGCATCTTTCCGCAGGCGGAGGGATGCCTGTTCAGCAAGTGGTGGCAGAACGTTGGGTGAAACTGACTGGACAGTATCTGCTGGAAGGTTATGGCCTGACCGAGTGTGCGCCGCTGGTGAGCGTTAACCCGTATGATATTGATTATCATAGTGGTAGCATCGGTTTGCCGGTGCCGTCGACGGAAGCCAAACTGGTGGATGACGACGACAACGAAGTACCACCGGGTCAACCGGGCGAGCTTTGTGTCAAAGGACCGCAGGTGATGCTGGGTTACTGGCAGCGTCCGGATGCTACCGATGAGATCATCAAAAATGGCTGGTTACACACTGGCGACATCGCGGTGATGGATGAAGAAGGATTCCTGCGCATTGTCGATCGTAAAAAAGACATGATTCTGGTTTCCGGTTTTAACGTCTATCCCAACGAGATTGAAGATGTCGTCATGCAGCATCCTGGCGTACAGGAAGTCGCGGCTGTTGGCGTACCTTCCGGCTCCAGTGGTGAAGCGGTGAAAATCTTCGTAGTGAAAAAAGATCCATCGCTTACCGAAGAGTCACTGGTGACCTTTTGCCGCCGTCAGCTCACGGGCTACAAAGTACCGAAGCTGGTGGAGTTTCGTGATGAGTTACCGAAATCTAACGTCGGAAAAATTTTGCGACGAGAATTACGTGACGAAGCGCGCGGCAAAGTGGACAATAAAGCCTGAGCGTTAAGTCAGTCGTCAGACGCCGGTTAATCCGGCGTTTTTTTTGACGCCCACTAAAGAGAATACAATTTGAATTACCAAATGATTACCACGGACGATGCGCTGGCTTCTTTGTGTGAAGCCGTCCGTGCCTTTCCGGCGATAGCCCTGGATACTGAATTTGTTCGTACGCGCACCTATTACCCGCAACTGGGTCTAATTCAACTTTTTGATGGTGAGCATCTGGCGCTAATTGATCCTCTCGGGATCACCGACTGGTCACCGCTGAAAGCGATCCTGCGCGATCCGTCCATCACAAAATTTCTCCATGCAGGCAGTGAAGATCTGGAAGTGTTCCTCAATGTCTTTGGCGAATTACCACAACCCCTGATTGACACGCAAATCCTTGCTGCCTTCTGCGGACGCCCGATGTCATGGGGTTTCGCTTCCATGGTGGAAGAGTATTCCGGCGTTACGCTGGACAAGAGTGAATCGCGCACCGACTGGCTGGCCAGACCGCTGACCGAACGTCAGTGTGAATACGCAGCGGCGGATGTCTGGTATCTGTTACCGATCACCGCCAAGCTTATGGTAGAAACGGAGGCCTCCGGCTGGCTACCTGCGGCGCTGGATGAATGCCGCCTGATGCAAATGCGTCGTCAGGAAGTCGTTGCACCGGAAGATGCCTGGCGTGATATCACCAATGCCTGGCAGTTACGCACACGCCAACTGGCCTGTCTGCAACTGTTAGCCGACTGGCGACTGCGCAAGGCGCGGGAGCGCGATCTGGCGGTGAACTTTGTCGTGCGTGAAGAGCATTTGTGGTCGGTAGCGCGTTATATGCCGGGAAGTTTAGGCGAACTGGACAGCCTGGGCTTATCCGGTAGCGAAATCCGCTTTCACGGTAAAACGCTGCTGGCGCTGGTGGAAAAAGCGCAGACATTGCCGGAAGAGGCCTTACCGCAGCCGATGCTTAACCTGATGGACATGCCGGGTTATCGTAAAGCGTTTAAAGCGATTAAGTCGCTGATTACTGACGTGAGCGAAACGCACAAGATCAGCGCCGAATTGCTGGCATCGCGTCGGCAAATCAACCAACTGCTGAACTGGCACTGGAAACTGAAACCGCAGAACAATTTGCCGGAGCTGATTTCCGGCTGGCGTGGTGAGCTGATGGCGGAAGCATTACACAATTTATTGCAGGAATATCCGCAGTAAAATCTTCCGAAGCCGGACTGGGCGCGCTCAGCGCCACATCCGGCTTCGGCAAACTACAAATCCAACACCAGGCGTTTACCCTTCGCGCGCGAACAACAGATCAACATACTTTGCTGGCTGGCACGCTCTTCATCGCTAAAATACTGATCCCGATGGTCAGCTTCACCTTCCAGTATTGCCGTTTCGCAGGTTCCGCATACCCCTTCACGACATAAACATTCCACTTTCGCTGCTTTATTATTTTCAATAACCTGCAAAATAGTCATCTCTTCCGGCACCACAAACTCTTTACCGGAACGGGCAAGCACCAGGGTAAATGCATCGCCGGTTTTGTCTTCGATAGCAAATTGCTCAAAGTGCAGCGTATCGGCGGCGATGTCCAGACGCGCAGCTTCACTTCTTACCGCTTCATTTAGCGCCTCGGGGCCACAGGTATAAACATGTGTGCCAGGTTCGATATCCGCCAATAATCGCGCTAATTCCAGTCGTGTTCCGGTTGATGAATGATGCAAATGGACTTTCTCAGCCTGCGGATGCTGGACTAGCTCATCACGAAATGCGCAACTTTCTGGATTTCGCGTGCAGTAATGTAGCTGCCAGTCGACGTCGCTGTGTTGCAACTCTGCCATGTGCGACAGGAAAGGGGTGATACCAATGCCGCCCGCGATAAACAGATGCTTTCTGGCCGAGGGAATTAGCGCAAACAGGTTATTAGGCGTTGAAATCGTTAACCGATCGCCCACTTTTACCTGCTGATGTAAAAAGCGTGAACCGCCGCGCGAGTTTTCTTCCAGCCGAACGGCAATCTGATAACTAGAGGTGTCATGCGGCGAGCTCAGGAGTGAATAAGCATTGCTGTACTGGTTATCACCATCGCTCATCTGCACAATGATGTGACTTCCTCCGGTAAACGCAGGTAATGGTTTGCCATCGGTTGCCACCAGCGTGAAGCGTTTCACCTGTTCGGTAAGCGGTTCAACCTGGCTCACCTGTACTTCAAACATTTGATAGTCTGACATTGCTGTACTCCATCAAAAATCAGCCCAGCGGCGGAAAATACCGCCGCCGATGTCATTAGTCCTTAAATACCTGCGCCAGCAGATTATGGAAATGGGCGATACCATGTTCGGAAATGCCACTACCGCTACTGTCGGCCATGATGCGCCCCTGACCACGATAGCCACGCGATTTCAGCCCTTTCTGTACGCTTTCAACCAGACGTAAATCTTCCGGACGGAACACATCGCGATACCACTCAATCAGCGATTTTTGCTCGTCGGTTAACTCTTCATTGGTGAAGTAAATATCGTAGTTTTGCAGGGTAGTTTCAGAATCCACCGGGAATTCATAAATGACCGTCATCATCCCTTTGATCGGAGTGACGTTCAGCATCGTGCACGGCCACAGCCAGAAACCGTGGAATGCCGCATCCGTGCCCTCTTCGAATTTGAAAGACTGTTCGGACGGTTTGGCGAAACCGTATTGCAGCGTCCAGTTACCGTGCATGGTGTGCCAGTAACGATCAACCTGAACGGAGTCGGAAAAACCTGGATGCGCCGGACCACAGTGATAGCACTCGAGATAGTTATCGACAATGTTCTTCCAGTTGGCAGGCGTGCGGGTGGTAAAGCGGGCCGCCAGTTTCAGATCGTGGACTTCCGGGCAGGCTTCCAGCACTTTCGCCCCCAGACCGGGTAACTGATCTTCTACGCTGGTGGCGTTGGGGTCCATGTTGATGAAGACGAATCCGGCATATTCTTCCAGACGCACCGGAACCAGTTGAGCTTTGTCGCTATCGAAATTGGCGACGTTTTCGCAGTTACGTGCATGGGCCAGGTTGCCATCGAGTTTGAATGCCCATGCGTGATACGGGCAGGTAATCACATTTTTCGCTTTCCCTTCGCCGCTCAATAACTGATGACCACGGTGCGGACACACGTTATAGAACGCGCGCAAAACCTTATCACGACCGCGTACCAGCACGATGCTTTCGCCAATGATCTCACGCGTCACATAATCATTGGCATTCGCCAGTTCGCTGCTATGAGCGACGCAAATCCAGCTTTTGGCGAAGACGCTCTCTTTTTCGTGTTCAAAGGCGTTCTGATCGGTATAAAAACGGGCAGGAATGGTCCACGCCTCTTGCGGGTTAGCGCAAAAATTTTCGGGTAGTACAAAGTCAGGGCTCAGATTGCTCATAGGGATACCTTTATCGTTAGGATGATGGCGCTCAGTTGTCGCCTTTGAATACGGTTCCCGCAGGGAGCACTGGCGTTTTTTCCAGGACTTCAACCGGTGTCTGCGGGAGATAATGTTCAACTTGATGAGCCGGAATGTCGGCGTAATCCTGTTTCAGCCAGCGAATAAATCCGCCGACTTTCACCAGTAAAATGACGAGGAACGGAAGGGCTGTGAGTACGACGGTGGTTTTCATCGTTTCCAGCGACGCGCCAGTGAAAAGAATTGAAAGCGGGATCAGGGTAATTACCACGCACCAGAAAAGACGCAGCCCACGGTCAGGATCGTCACCTTCCTGGAGATTACGCGTACTGGTTGCCGCCATGGTGTAGGCCACCGCATCCATATGCGAGGCAAGGAAAATAATCATCACGCCCAGGTATGCGGCGAGGAACAATTTACCGGCTGGCAACGACATCAGAACTTGCTGCACAGCTGTCTCGCCGCCCAGTGTTTCCAGCACCTGTGGGACGTTGATTACGCTATTGATAAACTGGTGAATGGCATAGCTTTCCATTACGCCGAAGAAGAACCAGCAACCGACGGTGCTGCCGAGGATCAGTCCCCAGATAACTTCTTTAATCTTACGACCGCGGGAAACGCGGGTGACAAACATTGCTACGCCAGGCGTGTATGAGATCCACCACAGCCAGTAGAAAACGGTCCAGTTGCGGGTAAATGAACCATCGCCAAGCGGATCGGTGAATAAGCTCATTTGCAGGAAGTTTTGCGTGGTCAGGCCGATGGCATTGATGATGCTGTTGGTAATAAATTCGGTTGGGCCGACAATGAGCACCAGTAATGGCAGCAGGAACGCGCCCCAGCCAACCATTTTGCTCAGACGTTGCAAACCGTTGTTGATACCAATCCACGAGCTTAGGCAAAAAATGCCGCCGGAAAGCAGTATCACAAATGCCTGCACGGTGAAGTTATCGGGTAAACCGGTCAGCGCGGAAAGCCCACGGGTAAAGGTTGCTGCGGTAACAACAAGGGAAATGGTCAGCGCACCGACAGTGGCGATCAGGAACATCAAATCGACCAGTTTTCCCCACGGGCCTTGCGGGCGAACGCCGGTAATCGCGGCAATAATGCCGGAAAGACTCAGACCTTTGTTTTTCCGCACATGAAAGTGATAAGCCATGATTAATGAGGCCAGCGTATAAGTTGCCCAGGCGCTGATGCCCCAGTGGAAGAAGGAGTAAGGGACGCTAAATTCGAGTGCCTGTTGTGAACGCGGTGCGATATTTAATCCAGGTGTTTGATAATAATAGGCCCATTCAGCAACCCCTCAATAAAGCGTAGAAGAACCTAAACCGGCACAAATAAACATAAACAGCCAGGAGAGCGTGCTGTATTCCGGTTTTCCTTCGCCAAGACGAATATTGCCGTATTTACTGGTGGCTAAATAAATCACCAGCCCCATTGCCAGCAAAACCAATACCTGTACGGCGGAACCTAACGTACGCGTAACAAAAGTGTATATTGCGTTGGCCGCGTCGGCCGATTGTTGTGGGAAAAGGCTTAATGCAGCTGCGATGAAAAGAATGGCCACTAGGCTGATGCTTATCAGCGGCACATCTTTTTTCTTAACATTGCTCATCATGAGTCATCTCCTGGGCATAAAAGCCCGTCTCTGGCTTTTGCCTGTTGTAATTATTTGCAGGGTAATGAGTTGCATGTCGTGATTAACAAATTGATTATTTGCATGTTACATAAATTAAACAATTAAGAATACGGAAAGCCATAAAACACGAAACGGAAACAATAAAAGGTGAAATGACGCAGGTTATTTACTGCAAAGAACGAATAAAAAAACCGCGTCAGTGACGCGGTTCAAATAAACTGGTTTGACCTTAACGCAAAATAATTTTGCAAATCGCGTCGGCAACCTGTGGCGTGGTGGCATTGCCTTTCATATCCGGTGTTTTCGGCCCGTGAGCAATCACTTCTTCAATCGCGGCCAGAATACCGTTATGCGCTTGCTGGAAACGCTCATCGCCATTGCCGAGAAAATCGAGCATCATTGCACCGGCCCAAATTGTGGCGATAGGGTTAGCAATGTTTTTCCCGTAGATATCCGGCGCGGAACCGTGGACTGGCTCGAAGAGCGACGGGAAAGTGCGTTCCGGATTCAGGTTGGCGGATGGGGCAATGCCAATGGTGCCGGTGCAGGCCGGGCCAAGATCGGAAAGGATATCGCCAAACAAATTGGACGCCACTACCACATCGAAGCGTTCCGGCTGCATCACAAAACGTGCGCAGAGAATGTCAATATGCTGCTTGTCCCAGCGGATCTCCGGGTAATTCTCAGCCATTGCTTCCACTCGCTCATCCCAGTACGGCATGCTGATGGCTAAACCGTTCGATTTAGTGGCAGAAGTTAGCGTCTTACGTGGGCGGCTTTGCGCAAGTTCGAAGGCATAACGCAAAATGCGATCGACACCACGACGCGTAAATACCGATTCCTGAATGACGACTTCATGCTCTGTACCTTCATTCACTCTGCCGCCGAGCGAGGAATATTCGCCTTCGGTGTTTTCCCTGACCACGTAAAAATCGATGTCGCCAGGCTGTTTTCCCGCCAGCGGGCAGGGAACGCCAGGAAAGAGACGAACCGGGCGCAGGTTGACGTACTGGTCGAATTCACGACGAAATTTCAGCAGCGAACCCCACAACGAAATATGGTCCGGAACGGTGTCCGGCCAGCCGACGGCACCAAAATAGATGGCGTCGAAACGGCTAAGTTGCTCATGCCAGTCGTCCGGCATCATTTTACCGTGATGGCTGTAATACTCGCAGCTCGCCCACTCCATTTGCTCAAAACTCAAGGCGAAGCCCCAGCGCTCAGCGGCAGCCTGTAACACGCGAATCCCTTCAGGAAGGACTTCTCTGCCAATCCCGTCTCCCGGGATCGCAGCAATACGCATCGTTTTCATCATTGGGTTCTCACTTCCTGACCATCAAAATTGACAATACCCTCATCCTATAATTGACTGAAAAGGAATTAATCCCCGTAACTGGTGAAACATAAAACACGAATCATGAATAATTTACCGCTGCTGAACGATTTGCGCGTCTTTATGCTGGTGGCTCGCCGGGCTGGTTTTGCCGCCGTGGCGGAAGAACTGGGCGTTTCTCCGGCGTTCGTCAGCAAGCGCATCGCCTTGCTGGAGCAAACGCTAAACGTGGTGTTGTTACACCGCACCACCCGCCGCGTCACCATTACCGAAGAAGGAGAGCGGATTTATGAATGGGCGCAGCGGATTTTGCAGGATGTCGGTCAAATGATGGACGAACTTTCTGACGTGCGTCAGGTGCCGCAGGGGATGCTGCGTATTATCAGCAGCTTTGGTTTTGGACGACAGGTAGTGGCTCCGGCGTTATCAGCGCTGGCGAAGGCGTATCCGCAACTGGAATTACGTTTTGATGTGGAAGACCGGTTGGTCGATTTGGTCAATGAAGGTGTCGATCTCGATATTCGCATTGGCGATGATATCGCCCCTAATTTAATCGCCCGCAAACTGGCGACCAATTACCGCATTCTCTGCGCGTCGCCGGAATTTATTGCGCAACATGGCGCGCCGAAACATTTAACCGATCTTTCTGCATTGCCGTGCCTGGTCATTAAAGAGCGCGATCATCCTTTTGGTGTCTGGCAATTACGCAATAAAGAAGGCCACCATGCGATTAAAGTTACCGGCCCACTGTCGTCTAATCATGGAGAAATTGTCCATCAGTGGTGTCTCGATGGGCAGGGGATTGCTCTGCGCTCCTGGTGGGATGTTAGCGAAAACATTGCCAGTGGTCATTTAGTACAAGTGCTACCGGAATATTACCAGCCAGCGAACGTCTGGGCCGTTTATGTTTCAAGGCTGGCGACGTCAGCGAAAGTGCGGATAACGGTAGAATTTTTACGCCAGTATTTTGCCGAGCACTACCCGAATTTTTCACTGGAGCATGCCTGATTAATGATTCAATTATCGGGTTGATATCGGGTTAAAACCTGATTTTCTCCTTTCTAAGCCGCTACAGATTGGTTAGCATATTCACCTTTAATCGCGCATGATCGAAAGATAATTAAAGAGGTTAATGTGTTCGCTGAATACGGGGTTCTGAATTACTGGACCTATCTGGTTGGGGCCATTTTTATTGTGTTGGTGCCAGGGCCAAATACCCTGTTTGTACTCAAAAATAGCGTCAGTAGCGGTATGAAAGGCGGTTATCTTGCGGCCTGCGGTGTATTTATTGGCGATGCGGTATTGATGTTTCTGGCATGGGCTGGAGTGGCGACATTAATTAAGACCACCCCGATATTATTCAACATTGTACGTTATCTTGGTGCATTTTATTTGCTCTATCTGGGGAGTAAAATTCTCTACGCGACCCTGAAGGGTAAAAATAACGAGGCCAAATCCGATGAGCCCCAATACGGTGCCATTTTTAAACGCGCGTTAATTTTGAGCCTGACTAATCCGAAAGCCATTTTGTTCTATGTGTCGTTTTTCGTACAGTTTATCGATGTTAATGCCCCACATACGGGAATTTCATTCTTTATTCTGGCGACGACGCTGGAACTGGTGAGTTTCTGCTATTTGAGCTTCCTGATTATTTCTGGTGCTTTTGTCACGCAGTATATACGTACCAAAAAGAAACTGGCTAAAGTGGGCAACTCACTGATTGGTTTGATGTTTGTGGGTTTCGCCGCCCGACTGGCGACGCTCCAGTCCTGATGCATTCAGCCCGCGTTGTCGCGGGCTTCCCACCTGTAATCCTCCCTGATTCTTCTCTGATACGGTGCTAAAAAGTAACCAATAAATGGTATTTAAAATGCAAATTATCAGGCGTACCCTGAAACGGCTGGAATAAACCGTTTTCAGCGCATTCACCGAAGGAGGGAAAAGGATGCTGCAAATCCCACAGAATTATATTCATACGCGCTCAACGCCTTTCTGGAATAAACAAACTGCGCCTGCCGGAATATTCGAACGTCATCTTGATAAAGGAACGCGCCCGGGGGTTTACCCACGCCTTTCCGTTATGCATGGGGCGGTCAAATATCTCGGCTACGCTGATGAACACAGTACAGAGCCTGATCAAGTAATCCTTATCGAAGCGGGGCAGTTTGCGGTGTTCCCTCCAGAAAAGTGGCACAACATTGAAGCCATGACTGACGATACTTATTTCAACATTGACTTCTTCGTTGCCCCTGAAGTCCTGATGGAAGGCGCGCAACAACGAAAAGTCATTCATAACGGGAAATGAATCATGGGCAAAGCAACGTATACCGTGACCGTCACCAATAACAGCAATGGCGTTTCTGTCGATTATGAAACAGAGACGCCGATGACTTTGCTGGTGCCAGAAGTGGCGGCTGAAGTGATAAAAGATCTGGTGAATACCGTGCGTTCTTATGACACGGAAAACGAACATGATGTTTGTGGTTGGTAATTATCACTGATCGTTGATGGCGCAATTTCTGCGCCATCGCAAAAAAATCCTCCGTGATGCTCGTCACAAATCTTGCCCTCCCGATGTTGTGCTATGCTTTTTATCAGCGACTAACCCGCTAATGCAAAACAGATAAGTGAGGAAACAATGGGCATTCTGTCATGGATTATTTTTGGGCTTATTGCCGGTATTCTGGCGAAGTGGATCATGCCAGGTAAAGATGGTGGTGGATTCTTTATGACTATCCTGCTGGGGATAGTCGGTGCCGTAGTCGGCGGATGGATCAGCACGCTGTTTGGCTTTGGTAAAGTCGATGGCTTCAATTTTGGCAGCTTCGTGGTTGCCGTTATTGGCGCGATTGTCGTGCTGTTTATCTACAGAAAGATTAAAAGTTAACGCGTAAATTGCACAAAGGCTGCACACAGGCAGCCTTTGCTATTTTCTAGATGTGACGTTACCACCATCCCAGCTCAGTGCCGAGTACGACAATAATCGCCACACCCATCATAATAATCGTTGTTTTTTTCATCTTTATGCTCCCGGGGCAGCATAGCCGCCAATAAAAAACCATGCTAAAAATACGACCGCTGTAATAAAGATTACAACCGGAAAAATAATACCGATTCGCATGTTATCACCAATCAAAAGGATGTGAATACGCCTCAGGAATGTAGCGCTGGATGCGCGACAAAAGGTGTTTTCTGTTTGTGTTTTTTCTCCTGATACATCGCGATATCGGCAGCATGCAGGGCACTGTCTGCATCGGTCGTTTCAGGATCGACTTCTACTATGCCAAGACTGGCACCGGGATAATACAAATCAACATCACCTAAGTGATATTCTCCGCGTATTTGCTGCTGAATACGTTCTCGCAGAGACGAAATATCCGCATTCTCGTTGTTCAGTGAAACAACCAAAAACTCATCACCGCCGAGACGACCAATAACTTCGCCATTTTGCTGGAGCGTATTAAGGCGCTCGCCAACCTGAATGAGGAACAAATCACCACTATTATGACCAAAACGATCGTTGATTAATTTGAAGTTATCCAGATCGATAAACGCGATCATTATCTTATGGTTAAGATGTCGGGCGAGAGAAAACAGCGTCGTCAGGTTTTCAAAAATCGCCCGCCGATTCGGTAGCCCGGTTAACGAGTCGGTATACGATTGCGCAATCAGCGCAGCATTGGCTTCGCGCAGCTGTTCAACCAGTGCCTCTTTTTGAATATATTGTGCAATCAGTCCGGCGAATAACTGTAAAACCTGTTCCGCGCGTTCACTCCACTGGCGCTTCTCACTACTGGCGGCGCAAAGCGTGCCATAGAATGATCCATCCGGTAAGTGAATTGGCGTGCTCAGAAATGTGGTGATGCCAAGATTGCGTGCCGCAATACAGTCGCCCCAACGGTCAGGGACTTCATCGCTGAAAAAGCAGTTTTCATCAATGGCGCGTTTGCATAACGAGTAATCCCACGAGACGGTAAAATTCTCCGGGATGTGCATTTTCTGGCTGTTACGGGCAAACATAATATGCTGCAGGCGCGCTTCGACATCCACTTTGGTCAGGTAGGTTGATTCCATATCAGTGACCATTTCCAGCATCTCCAGAAGCTGTCGGACCAGACTTTCCAGTGACTGTTCTTTGGCAAGGGATTGTGAGACGCGGGCGATAATCTGATCTGACACGAAACAACTCCAGGATACGGCGGGTAAATGCTGATTATTTAATCTTTGCAGGCATGATAAAACATCATCAACAAAGATGAAACAAGGCGTAATATGATTTGAGTGAATGTAATAAAAATAGTGCTGCAAAACAAAACGATACCGCGATACTCTAAGTCTGGATAAATATGTGAGATCAATAAATGAAAATTATCAGTTTTGTTCTGCCTTGCTTGCTGGTCCTGGCTGGTTGTTCAACCCCTTCTCAGCCAGAAGCACCCAAACCGCCGCAGATTGGTATGGCAAATCCGGCGTCGGTCTATTGCCAGCAGAAGGGCGGGACGCTCATTCCAGTGCAGACAACGCAAGGGGTCAGCAACAATTGCAAATTACCGGGCGGTGAAACGATTGATGAATGGGCATTGTGGCGACGGGACCATCCGGCTGGTGAAAAATAACCGCCGGATGCTGTACTAAAATCACAAGCTACGTAGCCAGTCGGCCAGCACCAGCGCATGGTTCTGCGTGGTGTTTTTTGCTGAGTAGAGCAGGGTCAGCGGCTGTTTTTTGGCGATGTCCGCCAGCCGCTTTCCTTCTTGCTCATGTTGCGCCAGTTCTGCAAGATATTGCTCGCGAAAGGTTGCAAAATCGACGACTTCGCCGTGAAAGGCTTTGCGCAGTTCCGTTGACGGCGTGATTTCTTTATCCCACTCATCAAGGGCTAAATCGGTTTTTTTGATACCACGCGGCCAGAGGCGGTCGACCAGTACGCGATAACCATCGCTCTGTTCTGCCGGATCATAAACGCGTTTGCACTGAATATTCATCGTGTTTGTTCTCCCTTCCACGCATGATTGGTCACGTCACTATAGCACCGGATATTAGCGAATTTCTTTGTCTCTCCCGGCGCAAAGTCCGAAAATCGCCATCAGTAGTGAAAGTATGGCAACACCCATCAATGGTATGGACCAGTCACCGTTAGTATCGTGTATTTTACCCATCAGCGGCGGCCCACAGGCTGCCAGCAAATACCCGACGGATTGTGCCATCCCCGAGAGTGCCGCCGCCTGATGCGCAGAACTTGCCCGAAGACCAATGAACGTCAACCCCAGTATCATTGTTGCGCCGGAACCAAAACCGAAAAGCAGAGTCCAGGTGATCGCGTGCGCTGGCATAAAGCAGAGCCCAACCGCGCCCACTGCGCACATCAAGGCAACGAACGCTGCAATACCACGCTGATCTTTCACATGATGTAAGAAAAGTGGGATCAGCAAACCGGGAGCTGCTGTGGCTAGTTGCAGCAAACCATGCAGTGAACCCGCCTGTGCTTCGCTATAGCCGTGACTGATGAGGATCGCCGGAAGCCAGCCAATAATCACGTAATAGACCAGTGAGTTGATCCCAAGAAACAATGTTACCTGCCAGGCAAGCGGAGAACGCCAGATACCCCGAGTATGTAAGGCGCGTGAGGTACTCAAATTTGCATGTTGTTGACTTCGCCACTGTGGCAGCCATAAAAAAAGAGCCAGCAGAGGAAAAGACATCAGCATGAGCAACGCGCCTTGCCAGCCAAAACCGTTCAAAGCCAGCGGCACGACCATAGCCGATCCCAGTGCCGCTGCAGCTCCCATTGTCAGGGAATATGCGCCGGTAAGTCTGGCGACGGAATGAGGGAAATCGCGTTTAATTAATCCTGGCAGTAAGACATTGCCTAATGCAATTCCACCGCCAATGACCGCTGTACCGCCAAATAATAAGTAAGGCGAAGGGAGAGAGCGAATTGCGATACCAGCACAGATCAAAAGTAACGCGGCAAACAGGCTACGTTCCATACCAAAACGTCGCGCCACCGGGGCAGCCAGAGGTGAGATTAGCGCAAAGGCTAATAATGGCAGGGTGGTCAATAAGCCGGTTTGCGCCGTCGTCAGCGAGTAAGCGGAACGAATCGTATCCAGTAACGGTGCTGCGCCGGTAAAGGTGACGCGTAATGTTGTGGCAATCATTAAAATGCCAGCGATAAGGACAATCCTGTTTTTGCCGCTTAATGAAGTTGAACAGGTCATATGCTTCTCATTGTTACAAACGAGGCTGTACCTTACCGTTTTTATTGTTATGTTGAATCAAGCTAAAATGACAAATTATCGCTAAATTCGGACAAAATGATGCACAGGTTGAATCTCAATGGCTATGAACCCGACCGACACCATGAAGCCGCGGTCGCATTTTGTATTCACGCCGGAACGGATGAGTTAACCAGTCCTGTACATCAGCACCGCAAAGGACAGCTGATACTGGCGCTACATGGTGCAATTACCTGTACGGTGGAAAATGCTTTGTGGATGGTGCCACCGCAATATGCGGTTTGGATACCGGGCGGGGTGGAACATAGCAATCAAGTGACAGCTAACGCTGAACTCTGTTTTCTGTTTATCGAACCCAGCGCAGTGACAATGCCGACAACCTGTTGCACATTGAAAATATCGCCCTTATGCCGGGAATTAATTTTAACCCTGGCAAACAGGACGTCGACTCAGCGTGCTGAGCCGATGACCCGCAGATTAATTCAGGTCCTGTTTGATGAACTCCCTCAGCAGCCACAACAACAGCTGCACCTACCCGTTTCTTCTCATCCTAAAATTCGCGCGATGGTGGAGATGATGGCGAAAGAGCCCGTCGAGTGGGGGTCATTGGGGCAATGGGCTCGCTTTTTTGCGATGAGTGAACGCAATCTTGCCCGACTGATAGTGAAAGAGACGGGGTTGAGTTTTCGCCAGTGGCGTCAGCAGTTACAGCTGATTATGGCGCTTCAGGGATTAGTGAAAGGCGATACTGTACAGAAAGTTGCTCATACGCTGGGGTATGATTCAACAACGGCCTTTATTACTATGTTTAAGAAAGGCCTGGGGCAAACGCCAGGCCGATATATTGCGGGATTAACTACTGTTTCCCCACAATCAGCGAAACCAGACCCGCGGCAATAAGCGGACCAACCGGTACGCCGCGAAACAGCGCCACGCCCAAAACAGTGCCCACCAGCAGCCCGGCGACCAGTTGCGGCTGGCTGCCCATTAACGTCACGCCGCGCCCACCTAGCCAGGAGACAATAACGCCTACTGCAATTGCCACCAGCGATTTCCAGTTCAGAAACGAGTGAATCAGGGTTGAGGGCGGTAGCGTCCCGCTGGCGATGGGGGCCATAACGCCAATCGTCAGAATGATTATCCCGATACTTAGCCCCTGTTTTTCAATCCACGGGAAAAAGGTGCTTAACGGTGTGACGCGGACAATGATTAACACCAGAATTGAAACGGCGACAGTGGTGTTATGACTGATAAAGCCCAGCGCAGCTAACCCGAGCAGGATCAGCAAAGTGACATCAAACATCGTGGTTTCCTTGCCAAAAAATAATAAGCCTGCTTACTTTACGCTTGCTGCAGGAAGGAAGTAGAAAATCTTTACGTTTTTTGCATAAAAAATCAGGCGAACTGTCATCAAACTGCAATTTGTGCACGCTAACAATAACGTGAAAACAGCTATCTCCCGGGGGCATACTATGAACGATCAAATGTTCGTCGAGACACTGATTATCACGTCATCGTTTTTTGCCATTGCTGTTGTGCTGGTTTTGTCCGTTCTTCTTATCGAACGGACAGGCTAGTTACGCAGTGCGGCGGAAATTGACCAGTTCTGGTTGCGCAATGCGCAAATAATCCGCGGTTTTCAAAATAACGGATTTATCCAGCATGCCTGCATTGAAGGCGATTTCATCAAATCGTTCGAAGAGTAGGGGATCGGCAACCAGTTTGAGTTTTGGATGGAAGCTGAAAGGGGGGATCGCGCCGAAGACACAGCCTGTGAGTTCATCGACTTCCGCCGGGCTGGCCAACGAAGCGCGTAATCCGCCTATATGGCTGGCGAGTTGGCTCAGATCGGCCTGTTGATCGGCCGCGAGGATCGCCAGAACATGTTGATTTACACCATTGCCTTTGACTTTACATACCAGTGCCTTAGCCCCCTGGCCTAAAGCGGTGCCACGAATTTCTGACACCGCTTCACATTTACCTACCGCTTCATGGGTAACGACGCGGAAGTCAGCACCTTCTTGTGATAATAAAGCGATTAACCGCTGATGCGTCACGCTTCCTTTAGCCATTTCAGTCATTTCATGCTCCTGAGATTACAAGCAAACAACCATAGAAGGTTATCATGAACGGCTGTTTTTGTTCTGCTTATTGACATATAAACGCTCATCGGAAGCTTTATACGCATCATGTAACGTATCGTTTTCTTTCATCGCGTAAATACCGGAAGAGAAGCCGATCTCTTTCTGCGGCGCGATATGTTGCAGACGTTTTTCGATACGTTCAGGCAGTTGTGCTGCAATTTGCGGCGTCGAATCGACAAGAATGATGCAGAATTCATCGCCACCGAGTCGGATGGCATAATCACTTTTACGAATTGACTGTTTAATCGCCTGCGCTAATAACGTAATCGCTAAATCCCCCTCCTGATGACCGAGGGTGTCATTTATTTGCTTTAACTTGTCCATGTCAATTGCAATAAACATCACCGAAGAACCGGATTGCACCAGTTTTTGCAACCGCTGCTCCAGTTCAGGGGTTAAAATTTTGCGATTATAGAGTCCAGTCATCGCATCACTAATATTTTCTCGCGACACATTTTGGTATAAACGGAAGTGCATCCGCACCATATTCAGCAAAATTAACGCCGTCAAAATCCAGAACAGAACGCTTTTCCACGAAGACGTGATAAAGTAAAGAATATCAATGGATAACGAGACACGAATGCCGCCCGGTAAGTCATGGACGTAACTGACATACTGGAACAGATTGTCTTCGCTCTGGTTGATGATAATGTCGCGCCCCGAATCGGTATCGGTTAGCGTGACATTGAGAAAACGCCAGAGGAGAGGGCGGTCATGAGTGTAAAAGATATTCCGCAGATTGTTTTTGTTAATATCCAGCAGCACAATCCCTTTTAGCTGCCCTGCGACATATACCGGCGTCAGCAAACTCATCACGTTCTGTTTAGTACGCTGATCCTGGTAAATGCTCGATAAAACGGTACGCCCGGTAAATACCTTTTCAATATCTTTGCGATCGATGCCAATACTTCCTGACTGCAGGAAAGACCAGTTATTCATCGCAAAGTATTCAACATTAACCGGCTCATAAAAATAGACATAGCGGTCATTGAGATCGAGATAATAGTGAAATTTCTCTTCGGCCATCCCAAGACCTGAACCGTAATCATCCTGGTGGCGGTTGCCTTCCACTGCCTGATCAAAAGCGGGTAATAGTGCTGCAGCTTCCACAATTGTGTCGCAGTCAGTGGATGCGGTTTGTAGTGTGCCGCGTAAGCCAGGGTATTTATGGGCAGTCAGGTTTAAGCCATGGGTATTATTGGCAGACTCAAAAGCCTCGCAGATGGTGCGCCGCTGTTCTGGCGACACTTCCGACTGCTCAGCAGCGAGAGCGCGCATCACATGCGCGGCAATACTCTGATTCTGATACTTATCATAAAGAAAGGAGGAGTCTGCTCTCTGCACGATATAGCGCAGATAGGCACTCATTGCTCTGTCACTGGCGACAAGTTCAAAAATAAGGAAGGAAGATGTCAGCACAATGACACTTGCGGCGATAAAATGCCGGAGCATTCTATGGTGCAATTTCATGATAAATGGCACTCCTTCGGTTAGTGAAACGAGAAAACCAGATAAAGTTCGATTGCGGCCTGGCACAGGGGCGCTAATTATACTCATCTCTGCGCCGCTGGGGAGGGGAAATTTAGGGGTAATAGTAATAAATTGTATGCAAAAGCCACGCAAAAAGCATGGCTCTGAATATTTTTGCACTTAAATATGATGAATAATCACTTTGTTGCCCCCCTCGCTTTTCGCTTCGCGTAAGGCTTTATCTGCTTCCGTCATGACAAGCGAGATATTACGTGTGTCACCCGTTGAAAAAACCGTGCCAATACTGATGGTCATTTGCTCAGGAACATCATATCTGTTACTAAAGCCGGTCAGGAGTTCGACATTTTTACGCATACGTTCCGCAATGATTTTTGCCTGGGCACTATTCAGTTCGGTAAATAGCAAGCCAAACACCTCACCCTCCAGTCGCGCTAAAATATCATCGGGGCGGATGCTTTGCTGGATAATATCGACAATTGAAACCAGCACTTTATCACCCACACGATGTCCCCATTGGGCATTGATGCGTTTGAACTGATTAATATCAACCAGCATGACACAGAAGTCCTTAACAACAGGTCGCGACAATAATGACTCTACGCTGTTGAAAAAGTAGCGGCGATTATAAATATTGGTCAGCACATCATGAACTGCCAGTTTGCTGGAGAGTTGCAGTTCCTGAAAAATGTTATAAATCAGAAAAGACACAACAAACAGTTTACTGGAGACTTCAATCCCGCGACTGATATACCAGATGGTGTAATTATACTCATCCAGAGTTAGTAGAAGTAAGTTGCAGCATAGCGATGCCAGACATAATAATGCTATTAACGGCCATAGTTCGCTGGCTAATCGTGTGCGCATGATAATAAAGAACAGTAAAAATGCCCACAGACAAACCAATATTTTTGTATAGTTGATTCCCCAGGTCGCAGTATGGTTGTCCGGACAGTAATCGACGACATACAAAGAATAGTCAGCGTTATAACTGCTCAGATTGTGTGCCAGAAGGGGAAAAACTAAAAAAGGAATCAGTGCCAGTAACAGAATGCCAGTTTTTTTCTTATTGTTGTCAAGGATGTTGTCTTTCCCATAACAAAAGAGCGCCAGCGAGGTTAAACAAATGAAACTGAGTTGGCGGAAAATATAGAAAATAGAAACATCATTCGACTTTGTCTGGATCAGTGTACTGCCGTTGATTGGTTTATGGATAATTACAATGGTTTCAACTAAATAGATAAGGCCACTTAAAAATGCAAGGCTTAAAATGAGTGTTGGTAAAATTTGTTTGTTAGTGAAATACTTCATTAACATGAAAAGAAAAATGACGGCGTTAAGGAAAAACAAAGCCACAACAACCATCAGGTAATTCATCTGTGGGATGAGTTTTACATTCGTGTTTTCGTTATATAAGGTAGTAATGCAAAATAAAATTAACGTCAGCAATAAGCTGAAAATAAAAAAGCCTTGAGCTTTTAATTTTTGTGTACCCATAGAAGCCATAAAAAGGAGAGCAATGTGAGTGCTGGATTTTATTGATGGCAGAGATATATAGTTTTGACCAGGATCAATTTTCGTTAACGATAAAAAATATTTAAAGAATAACCCCAGGGAAACACGTGTTGACCGAATCATTTTTCCGAATGATTGTTTTCTGGAACTAAATTGTGTAAAGGTTATGCTGTCATATTTAAAGCGATTGTAAGCTAATGTATGTAATAAATGAGATAATTTACAGTGAGCTAAAAATCAGCCAGGCGATAATGACCCGGCTGATAGTTTTAGTCTTTAGCTGTTGCATTTTGTTTATGAAACAGTTCACGGAACACCGGATAAATATCATCCTGGTCGCGGATATGCTGCATCGCAAAGTTGTCGAAAGTAGATTGCAGATGCTCATATTCTCGCCACAGTGTCTGATGTGCACGACGGGTAATTTCGATATAGCTGTAATAACGAACGACGGGTAATAATTTTTTCGCCAGGATTTCATGGCAAAGCGGAGAGTCATCGGCCCAGTTATCGCCGTCCGATGCTTGTGCCGCGTAAATATTCCACTGTGCCGGGTTATAACGCTCTTTCACTACCTCATCCATCAGTTTCAGGGCGCTGGAAACAATGGTGCCGCCAGTTTCCTGCGAGTAGAAAAACTCATGTTCATCGACTTCTTTCGCCTGGGTATGATGGCGGATGTATACGACTTCCACGTTCTTATACGTTCTGCTAAGGAACAGATACAGCAGAATATAAAAACGCTTAGCCATATCTTTAGTGGACTGATCCATTGAACCGGAAACGTCCATCAGGCAAAACATCACTGCCTGGCTGGAGGGATCGGGCCGCTTCTCGTAGTTCTTGTAACGTAAATCGAAGGTGTCAATGAAAGGGACGCGTTCAATTTTGGCACGTAATTCTGCAATTTCTTTGCGCAGACGTTCCTCTTCCAGCAGTTGCGCAGGTTCACTATTGCTGATGATGGCCAAATTCTCTTCCAGCGCATGAAGTTCCCGCCGCTTGCCCGCCGTCATGGCTGTGCGTCGTGCCAGTGAGTTCTGCAATGAACGCACAACACTGATATTGGCCGGAACGCCGTTAGCGGTATAACCCGCACGATGCGTTTTATATTCGGTCAGCTGGCGTTGTTGGTTTTGTTTCAGATTCGGTAAGGCCAGATCTTCAAAGAGCAGATCAAGATACTCATCTTTCGAAATCTGAAAGACAAATTCATCCTGACCTTCACCATCCTGGCTGGCCTGGCCCTGACCACTGCCGGAACCTCCGCCGCCACCCTGGGGACGTTCAATTCGGTCATTCTGGACGAAATGGTCATTGCCCGGATGCACGCGGTGGCGCAGACCGCCACGCCCCTGATGAAACATCGGTTCGCTAATATCTTCCGTGGGAATGGATACAGACTCGCCGCTGTCGACGTCAGTCACCGAACGCTTATTAATGGCCTCGGAGATCGACTGTTTAATTTGCGCTTTATAACGGCGTAAAAAACGCTGGCGATTCACCATGCTTTTGTTTTTGCCGTTCAGACGCCGGTCAATAAACCAGGTCATATGCCCCCCGTACTACATTTGCCAACTGTATGCTACGCCTGTGTTGCCGCTTCTCTGGCCCACGGTTCGCTGTCGTTGTAGGCCCGGTAGCATGTGTACCGGGCCAGGGTTGTTAAGACGATTTACGTACGCGCAAATACCATTCGCACAGTAAACGCACCTGTTTACGGGTGTAGCCTTTTTCCATCATACGGTCGACAAAATCGTCGTGTTTCTTTTGCTCGTCGGTTGACGTTTTGGCGTTAAACGAAATAACCGGCAACAGCTCCTCGGTATTGGAGAACATTTTCTTCTCAATAACCGTGCGCAGTTTTTCATAGCTGGTCCAGTTCGGATTGCGTCCGCTGTTATTCGCTCTGGCGCGCAGTACGAAGTTAACAATCTCGTTGCGGAAATCTTTTGGATTACTGATCCCCGCCGGTTTCTCGATTTTCTCCAGCTCGGCGTTAAGAGACTCGCGGTCAAACAACTGCCCGGTATCCGGATCGCGATACTCCTGATCCTGAATCCAGAAATCCGCGTAGGTAACATAACGGTCGAAAATGTTTTGCCCATATTCGGAATAGGATTCAAGGTAGGCCGTCTGGATCTCTTTGCCGATAAACTCGGCATATTTCGGGATCAAGTAACCTTTCAGGAACTCCAGATAGCGTTCTGCCTGCTCTTGCGGGAACTGCTCGCGCTCGATCTGCTGTTCCAGGACGTAGAACAGATGGACCGGGTTTGCCGCCACTTCTACATGATCGAAGTTGAACACGCGGGAGAGGATCTTAAACGCAAAACGCGTCGACAGACCGTTCATCCCTTCATCGACACCGGCGTAGTCACGATATTCCTGATACGACTTGGCTTTGGGATCTGTGTCTTTCAGACTTTCGCCATCATAAACCCGCATCTTTGAATAAATGCTGGAGTTTTCTGGCTCTTTAAGGCGCGAAAGAATGGAAAAACGTGACAGCGTTTCCAGCGTGCCAGGGGCGCAGGGGGCGTGAGTCAATTCACTGTGATTAAGCAATTTCTCGTAGATTTTGATCTCTTCGGAAATGCGCAAGCAATACGGCACCTTCACGATGTAAACACGATCGAGGAAGGCTTCGTTGTTTTTGTTATTACGGAAAGTGACCCATTCGGATTCGTTCGAGTGGGCGAGAATAATCCCGTTGAACGGCAGGGCGGAGATACCTTCCGTCCCGTTGTAGTTACCTTCCTGAGTGGCGGTTAGCAAGGGATGCAGCACTTTAATCGGTGCTTTAAACATCTCGACAAATTCCATGATCCCCTGGTTGGCGCGGCACAGTGCACCGGAATAGCCGTAGGCGTCCGGGTCATTCTGCGCGTAGTGTTCGAGTTTACGAATATCGACTTTCCCAACCAGCGCGGAGATGTCCTGGTTGTTCTCATCACCGGGTTCCGTTTTGGCGATAGCAATTTGTTGCAGAATTGACGGCCAGACCTTCACTACCCGGAACTTAGTGATATCGCCACCAAATTCATGCAGGCGTTTTGCCGCCCACGGCGACATGATGGTGCCGAGATAACGGCGAGGAATGCCATACTCTTTTTCCAGAATCTGCGCATCTTCCTGCGGATTGAAAAGACAGAACGGATGATCGTTGACCGGGCTACGCTCACCGTTGGCGCTCAATACATAAATCGGTACGAGCTGCATTAATGATTTCAGTCGCTCAGCAAGCGATGATTTACCCCCACCCACAGGCCCCAGCAGATACAGAATTTGTTTCTTCTCTTCCAGCCCCTGAGCCGCGTGTTTCAGATAAGAGACAATCTGTTCAATCGCGTCTTCCATGCCGTAAAACTCTTCAAACGCCGGATAACGTGCAATGACCCGGTTAGAAAAGAGTCGAGAAAGTCTGGGTTCCTGGGCTGTATCGACCATGACAGGCTCACCGATAGCCATCAATAGCCGCTCAGCCGCGTTGGCATAAGCACTGCGATCTTGCCGACAAGTGGTAAGAAACTCCTGCAGTGTGAACTCTTCGTCCTTGGCAGCTTCATATCGCTGGCGATAGTGATCGAATATATTCATGGTATGCCGTCCTTTCGTTTTTTAGCACAGGTTAAGAGCCGTTCATATGAATAGTAGAGGCTCCCGGAAGAGGTAAACTGAACGACGTCTCTTGCTAAAACACAGCAACTCTCATGCCATTTTATCGACGATGAGAACAACGTGCCCGGTGATACACCTTCAAAATTAAGCGTAGATGGCAAATGGAAAACTTGCCTGCACGGCTTTCTTAATTTCAATGGCATATCAACAACTCATCCATAAATTTTGCATAATTAATGTAAAGACCAGGCTCGCCAGTAACGCTAAATTCATTTGGCTGTAAGCGCGGTGTCATCCGCGTCAGGAAAATTAAACAGTTACTTTAAAAAATGAAAACGTAAAAAGGTTGGGTTTCGATGTATTGACGGGTAAACTTTGTCGCCCGCTAAACATTTGTTTAAGGAATGATTAATTGTGACCAAACTCAAACTTCTGGCACTTGGAGTGCTTATCGCAACGTCTGCAGGCGTAGCGCACGCTGAAGGTAAATTTTCCCTGGGCGCAGGCGTAGGTGTCGTTGAACACCCATATAAAGATTACGATACCGATGTCTACCCAGTACCGGTAATCAACTATGAAGGCGATAACTTCTGGTTCCGTGGCTTAGGTGGTGGTTACTACCTGTGGAATGACGCAACGGACAAACTTTCAATTACCGCTTATTGGTCGCCGCTTTACTTCAAAGCGAAAGACAGTGGCGATCACCAAATGCGTCACCTGGATGACCGTAAGAGCACCATGATGGCTGGTCTGTCTTATGCTCACTTTACCCAGTACGGTTACCTGCGTACCACCCTGGCTGGCGATACCCTGGATAACAGCAACGGCATCGTCTGGGATATGGCCTGGTTGTATCGTTACACCAACGGTGGCCTGACCGTGACTCCGGGTATTGGTGTGCAGTGGAACAGCGAAAACCAGAACGAATACTATTATGGCGTATCGCGCAAAGAGTCCGCTCGCAGCGGTCTGCGTGGCTATAACCCGAACGACAGCTGGAGCCCTTACCTGGAGCTGAGCGCCAGCTACAACTTCCTCGGCGACTGGAGTGTTTACGGTACCGCGCGCTACACCCGTCTGTCTGATGAAGTTACTGACAGCCCAATGGTGGATAAATCCTGGACTGGCCTGATTTCTACCGGGATCACCTACAAATTCTGATAATGCATCTTTCCAGGGCATTTTGTGCATAAAAACAGGGCGTCACGCCCTGTTTTGCATTACGGTGGTGCAATACCTGGGAGGAAACAATGCAACAAAAAATGATTCAATTTAGTGGCGATGTCTCACTGCCAGCCATAGGGCAGGGAACATGGTATATGGGCGAAGATGCCAGTCAGCGCAAAACAGAAGTAGCTGCACTACGCGCGGGCATTGAACTCGGTTTAACCCTCATTGATACCGCCGAAATGTATGCCGATGGTGGTGCCGAAAAGGTGGTTGGGGAAGCATTAACCGGTCTGCGAGAGAAGGTCTTTCTCGTCTCTAAAGTCTATCCGTGGAATGCTGGCGGGCAAAAAGCGATAAATGCATGCGAAGCCAGTTTACGCCGTCTCAATACTGATTATCTCGATCTCTACTTATTACACTGGTCTGGCAGTTTCGCTCTCGAAGAGACTGTCGCAGCGATGGAAAAATTGGTCGCCCAGGGCAAAATCCGCCGCTGGGGCGTTTCTAACCTTGATTATGCCGATATGCAGGAACTCTGGCAGCTGCCGGGGGGAAATCAGTGTGCCACTAATCAGGTACTTTACCATCTCGGTTCACGAGGGATTGAGTACGATCTACTCCCTTGGTGCCAGCAACAGCAGATACCGGTGATGGCTTACAGTCCGTTAGCTCAGGCCGGGCGGTTGCGCAATGGGCTGCTAAAAAACGCAGTAGTCAACGAAATTGCACATGCTCACAATATCAGCTCGGCACAAGTATTGTTGGCGTGGGTAATCAGCCATCAGGGTGTGATGGCGATTCCAAAAGCGGCCACGATTGCCCATGTCCAACAGAATGCGGCTGTGCTTGAGGTCGAACTTTCTCCAGCGGAATTAGCTATGCTGGATAAAGCGTATCCGGCACCAAAAGGAAAAACTGCGCTGGATATGGTGTGATGTTGATACGTGCCGGATGCATCGCACCCGGCACACAACATTAACGCAAATTAACGTTTGGCAACGCGAATGGATTGCGCCAGATGTGCAGGTTTTTCTTTGGTGACTTTTTGCGTTTCTGAAGCGTAAGCCGTTTCTACACAAACAAAGGTCTTGTAGCCATCGTCCGGCATGTCGCCCATGCTAACTGAAAGCGCCGGTCCCGGATTCCAGCCTACAACGTTCAGATGATGCTGGTGACCTACGGCGATAATACGATTCAGCGCTTCATCATTAATCACGCTGCAATCTTGCGGATTCAGATACACGCGATCGGTACGGTCAGGGAAGGTCTGAATACCGTCGGTCAGTACATCTTCTTTCGCGTCATTCACTTTATCAATGAAGCGATCGCCCAGCCCACTGACGCTTACCTTAGCGATATCACCCACGTTAAAGTAGGTATGCAGGGCAGAGGTGGTTTCAAATTCGCCGTGTGCTTCAAGATCGATTTCACAGGTTTTACCCACGCGGAAATACGCTAACAGCGTAAAGTCGTGCGGCCAGAATTTTTTCGTCTCTTCGCTTTGCGTCAATTCAAAAGTCAGCGCTACGCCATCAGCATCTTCATGATGTGATTTCAGCGTCCACGGCAGGTTGCGGGCAAAACCGTGCGCAGGCAGGCCTTGTTGTGCAGCCGGACCAAACCACGGCCAGCAAACCGGTACGCCACCGCGAATAGCGACGCCATTTTTGAACGGTGTGTTGTTACTCAACCACAGAACTTCTTCTTCACCCGCAGGTTTCCATGAGAGAAGGTGTGCGCCCTGTAATGCAAAAGAGGCTTTTACCTGGGGATGATCGACCACAATGAGGTCCAGTTCATCCAGTTTACGACGGGAGAGGACAGGGGAGATTTGTTCGATGACCGGAAGGGCAAAAATTTTCTTAATCATGACGCAGTCCTTTAACTTCATTTTATCAGGTAAAAAAAAGAGCGACCGAAGTCGCTCTTTTTAGATCACAGTGTCATCTCAACTTATTTGGAGATGTGAGCGATCAGGTCCAGAACTTTGTTGGAGTAACCGGTTTCGTTGTCGTACCAGGATACCAGTTTCACGAAGTTGTCGTTCAGAGCGATACCAGCTTTAGCATCGAACACGGAAGTGCAAACTTCGCCGTTGAAATCGGTAGATACTACGTCATCTTCGGTGTAGCCCAGAACGCCTTTCATTTCGCCTTCAGCAGCAGCTTTAACGGCAGCTTTGATCTGCTCGTAAGTTGCAGCTTTTTCCAGACGAACGGTCAGGTCAACTACGGATACGTTCGGGGTCGGAACGCGGAACGCCATACCAGTCAGTTTGCCATTCAGTTCTGGCAGTACTTTACCTACAGCTTTAGCAGCACCGGTAGAGGACGGGATGATGTTCTGAGAAGCGCCACGGCCGCCGCGCCAGTCTTTGTGAGACGGGCCGTCAACGGTTTTCTGAGTAGCGGTGGTAGCGTGAACGGTGGTCATCAGACCTTCGATGATACCGAAGTTATCGTTGATAACTTTAGCCAGCGGAGCCAGGCAGTTGGTTGTGCAGGAAGCGTTGGAAACGATGTCCTGGCCAGCATATTTGTCGAAGTTAGCGCCTTTAACGAACATCGGAGTGTTGTCTTTAGACGGACCAGTCATAACCACTTTTTTCGCACCAGCGGTGATGTGTTTACGAGCAGTTTCGTCAGTCAGGAACAGACCAGTTGCTTCAGCGACAACGTCAACACCAACTTCGTCCCATTTCAGGTTAGCCGGATCACGTTCAGCGGTAACACGGATTTTTTTACCGTTAACGATCAGATGACCGTCTTTCACTTCAACGGTACCGTCGAAACGGCCGTGAGTGGAGTCATATTTCAGCATGTATGCCATGTAATCAGCGTCTAACAGGTCGTTGATTGCAACGATCTCGATGTCAGAACGTTTCTGAGCAGCACGGAAAACAATGCGACCGATACGGCCAAAACCGTTGATACCTACTTTGATAGTCATATATTCCACCAGCTATTTGTTAGTGAATAAAAGGTTGCCTGTAAAATTACAAAAACCTTACGCAGCGTCAAGCGGAATCGTGTCAATCATTGCGACAAATCAATCCTGTGCCTAAGCATTACGCGACTGACTCGCCTCACTCTTCCTTTGGGCTTGAGACCACATGGGGTCGGCGTCCCGAATTTTAAAGGGCAATTACGATAAAAATGTGATTTTCATCACGATTTAGGTGCAGCCATTTCGTCGAGATCAAGTTTAGGACAAATTTTTGCCAGTTGGTGTTAATGTTTTGTTAGAATCAGTCACGTAATGTGAGCACGATTAAAGTGAGATGTGAGCAAATGGCTAATAAACCTTCGGCAGAAGAACTGAAAAAAAATTTGTCCGAGATGCAGTTCTACGTGACGCAGAATCATGGGACAGAGCCGCCATTTACGGGTCGTTTACTGCATAACAAGCGTGACGGCGTATATCACTGTTTGATCTGCGATGCCCCGCTGTTTCATTCCCAAACCAAGTATGATTCCGGCTGTGGCTGGCCCAGTTTCTACGAACCGGTGAGTGAAGAATCCATTCGTTATATCAAAGACTTGTCACATGGAATGCAGCGCATAGAAATTCGTTGCGGTAACTGTGATGCCCATCTGGGGCATGTCTTCCCCGACGGGCCGCAGCCAACGGGTGAACGTTATTGTGTTAACTCAGCCTCTTTACGCTTTACCGATGGCGAAAACGGCGAAGAAATCAACGGTTGAAAAAACGATTCAGCAACTTATTCCACAGGAGCGGAAAAATTATGAATCTTGATGACATTATCAACAGCATGACGCCTGAGGTATACCAGCGTTTGTCGACCGCCGTTGAATTGGGGAAATGGCCTGATGGCGTTGCGTTGACCGAGGAACAAAAAGAGAACTGCCTGCAACTGGTGATGCTGTGGCAAGCCCGCAATAATACCGAAGCACAGCATATGACAATTGACACAAATGGTCAGATGGTCATGAAGAGCAAACAACAGTTAAAAGAAGACTTTGGTATCTCAGCAAAGCCTATTGCCATGTTTAAGTAAGTGGTTTGTCCCCTTTTTGCCGCGGTTATAAAGGGGATAGTCAACAATAACCCCACGACTCATCTCAATTATCTCGTCACGACCAGGCAAAGCCCCAGCCCGGTCTCTTGCAGTCGCGTTCACGCCTGAATGACTTCTCCTGAACTTAAGTCTCAGACCTATTTGGCCGGTAATCCCTCTCAAATTTGCTCATTTTGCGTTCCGCCTTCCATCAACCTGTAACAGATCCAGCCATTTTCTGCGTAATTGTGATCTGAGTTGTAAAACGCAGATCATTATCTGTGTTTTACAGATTTAATGTTGACCTCAAAAATCATGTGGGTAAGTATGATGACCATCTAAGCAAAACAAAACACAGAGGATGACGCAATGAAAGCACTGGCTCGGTTTGGCAAAGCCTTTGGCGGCTACAAGATGATCGATGTCCCACAACCCATTTGTGGCCCGGAAGATGTAGTGATTGAAATTAAAGCCGCGGCAATCTGCGGCGCAGACATGAAGCACTACAATGTCGATAGCGGTTCTGATGAGTTTAACTCTATCCGCGGCCATGAGTTCGCAGGTTGTATTGCGCAGGTTGGTGAAAAAGTCAAAGACTGGAAAGTGGGGCAACGCGTCGTGTCAGATAACAGCGGTCACGTCTGCGGCGTTTGTCCGGCCTGTGAACAAGGTGATTTTCTGTGTTGTACAGATAAAGTAAACCTTGGTCTGGATAACAATACCTGGGGCGGTGGTTTTTCCAAATATTGTCTGGTTCCTGGTGAAATTCTCAAAATTCATCGTCATGCGTTGTGGGAAATCCCTGATGGTGTTGATTATGAGGACGCAGCCGTACTTGACCCTATCTGTAATGCCTACAAATCCATCGCGCAGCAATCGAAATTCCTCCCTGGTCAGGATGTAGTCGTCATCGGTACTGGCCCACTCGGGCTGTTCTCCGTACAAATGGCGCGGATTATGGGGGCGGTAAATATCGTCGTCGTTGGTCTACAAGAAGATGTGGCGGTCCGCTTCCCGGTTGCAAAAGAACTGGGTGCGACGGCAGTAGTAAATGGTTCTACCGAAGATGTGGTGGCGCGCTGCCAGCAAATATGTGGCAAAGACAATCTGGGGCTGGTGATTGAATGCTCCGGTGCCAATATCGCATTGAAACAAGCCATCGAAATGCTCCGCCCGAACGGGGAAGTGGTACGCGTTGGAATGGGCTTCAAACCTCTTAATTTCTCGATTAATGACATTACCGCCTGGAACAAAAGCATCATTGGGCATATGGCCTATGACTCCACCTCATGGCGTAACGCTCTCCGGCTATTAGCCAGCGGCGCTATCAAAGTCAAACCGATGATCACGCATCGTATCGGCCTGTCGCAATGGCGCGAAGGGTTTGATGCGATGGTCGATAAAACCGCAATCAAAGTGATCATGACTTACGACTTTGATGAATAACTACTCTCCTGAAGGAACGTTATCGCATGGAACAGATAACAAAACCGCATTGTGGTGCACGGCTGGATCGCTTACCGGATTGCCGCTGGCATTCGTCAATGTTTGCCATCGTCTCGTTTGGCTTGCTTGTCTGCTGGAGTAATGCCGTTGGTGGCTTGATCCTCGCGCAGCTGAAAGAGTTGGGCTGGACAGATAATTCCACCACTGCCACATTCTCAGCAATCACGACCGCCGGAATGTTTCTCGGTGCGCTGGTTGGCGGCATCATCGGTGACAAAACCGGTCGCAGAAATGCGTTCATCCTCTATGAGGCCATTCATATTGCCTCGATGGTGGTCGGTGCTTTTTCACCGAATATGGATTTCCTTATTGCCTGCCGTTTTGTGATGGGCGTTGGGCTGGGAGCTTTACTGGTGACGCTGTTTGCTGGTTTCACCGAATATATGCCCGGTAGAAATCGCGGAACGTGGTCCAGTCGGGTTTCTTTTATTGGCAACTGGTCATATCCGCTCTGTTCATTGATTGCGATGGGACTCACGCCGCTGATTAGTGCAGAGTGGAACTGGCGAGTACAACTGCTTATCCCTGCAATATTGTCGCTTATCGCTACGGCGCTGGCCTGGCGCTACTTTCCTGAATCCCCGCGCTGGCTGGAATCGCGCGGACGGTATCAGGAAGCCGAGAAAGTCATGCGGAGTATAGAAGAAGGCGTCATACGCCAGACGGGAAAACCTTTGCCGCCCGTGGTTATTGCTGATGACGGTAAAGCGCCACAAGCGGTGCCGTATTCAGCCTTACTGACAGGAGTATTACTGAAACGCGTGATATTAGGTTCTTGTGTGCTGATTGCCATGAACGTTGTGCAGTACACACTAATTAACTGGTTGCCAACGATATTCATGACCCAGGGGATTAATTTAAAAGACTCGATTGTTTTAAATACCATGAGTATGTTTGGCGCGCCATTTGGTATTTTTATTGCCATGCTGGTGATGGATAAAATTCCGCGTAAAACAATGGGTGTGGGGCTATTAATCCTGATTGCGGTGCTCGGATATATCTATTCACTGCAAACCAGTATGTTGCTCATAACGCTGATTGGTTTCTTCCTGATTACTTTCGTCTATATGTACGTTTGCTATGCCTCGGCAGTGTATGTCCCTGAGATCTGGCCGACAGAGGCCAAATTACGTGGCTCCGGTCTGGCGAATGCAGTAGGGCGAATCAGTGGTATTGCCGCACCTTATGCCGTTGCAGTGCTGCTCAGTAGTTATGGCGTAACGGGAGTCTTTATTCTTCTGGGGGCGGTTTCAATTATTGTCGCAATTGCTATCGCCACCATTGGAATTGAAACCAAAGGTGTCTCCGTTGAAAGTTTAAGTATTGATGCAGTAGTCAATAAATAATACTGGTGGATTCAAAATGAAAAATTCAAAAGCAATATTGCAGGTGCCGGGCACAATGAAAATTATTTCAGCAGAAATACCTGTGCCTAAAGAAGATGAAGTTTTGATTAAAGTGGAATATGTCGGTATTTGTGGTTCAGATGTACATGGTTTTGAATCAGGCCCGTTTATTCCGCCTAAAGACCCAAATCAAGAAATTGGCCTGGGTCATGAATGCGCCGGGACGGTTGTGGCTGTGGGAAGCCGAGTGCGCAAATTTAAACCGGGGGATCGAGTAAATATCGAACCTGGCGTTCCTTGCGGTCACTGTCGTTACTGTCTGGAAGGCAAATATAACATCTGCCCGGACGTTGATTTTATGGCGACACAACCTAACTACCGCGGCGCATTAACGCACTATCTGTGTCATCCGGAGAGCTTTACTTACAAACTGCCCGACAATATGGACATGATGGAAGGGGCGCTGGTGGAGCCTGCTGCAGTCGGGATGCATGCCGCGATGCTGGCAGATGTTAAACCGGGTAAGAAGATAATTATTCTGGGAGCGGGTTGTATTGGTTTGATGACGTTGCAAGCGTGCAAATGCCTGGGAGCTACGGATATTGCCGTCGTTGATGTACTGGATAAACGTCTGACAATGGCGGAACAGCTCGGCGCGACAGTGGTTATTAACGGTGCAAAAGAAGACACTATTGCACGCTGTCAGCAATTTACCGAAGAAATGGGCGCAGATATTGTTTTCGAAACAGCGGGTTCTGCGGTCACCGTTAAACAGGCACCTTATCTGGTAATGCGCGGCGGTAAAATTATGATTGTTGGTACTGTACCGGGCGATTCGGCAATCAATTTCCTCAAAATCAATCGCGAAGTCACTATTCAGACAGTATTCCGCTATGCCAATCGTTATCCGGTCACGATTGAAGCTATTTCCTCAGGGCGATTCGATGTGAAATCGATGGTGACACATATTTACGATTATCAGGATGTACAACAGGCATTTGAAGAGTCGGTTAACAACAAACGCGACATTATTAAAGGCGTTATTAAAATTAGCGATTAATTAATACGGGAGAACAGAATATGCTCGCAGATATCAGATATTGGGAAAACGATGCCACAAATAAACATTATGCAATTGCCCATTTTAACGTATGGAATGCAGAAATGTTGATGGGCGTTATCGACGCAGCCGAAGAAGCGAAATCACCGGTTATTATTTCTTTTGGTACAGGTTTTGTCGGGAACACCTCATTTGAAGATTTCTCTCACATGATGGTATCAATGGCAAAAAAAGCAACGGTGCCGGTAATAACTCATTGGGATCATGGTCGGAGTATGGAAATTATTCATAACGCCTGGACTCATGGTATGAATTCATTAATGCGTGATGCTTCCGCATTTGATTTCGAAGAAAATATTCGTTTAACCAAAGAGGCTGTTGATTTCTTCCATCCGCTGGGTATTCCGGTAGAGGCAGAATTAGGGCATGTCGGTAATGAAACCGTTTATGAAGAAGCGCTGGCGGGCTATCACTATACCGATCCTGACCAGGCGGCTGAATTTGTTGAACGTACGGGCTGTGACTCATTGGCTGTCGCCATCGGCAACCAACATGGGGTTTATACGTCAGAGCCACAATTGAATTTTGAGGTCGTCAAACGCGTACGCGATGCCGTTTCTGTTCCGCTGGTTTTGCACGGCGCATCGGGGATCAGTGATACCGACATTAAAACTGCAATTTCGTTGGGTATCGCGAAAATCAACATTCATACGGAGCTCTGTCAGGCCGCAATGGTAGCAGTGAAAGAAAACCAGGATCAGCCTTTCCTGCATTTAGAACGTGAAGTACGTAAAGCTGTAAAAGAACGGGCATTGGAAAAAATTAAACTGTTCGGTTCTGATGGCAAAGCGGAATAATGATATGGATAATCTCGACGTTATTTGTATAGGTGCCGCTATTGTTGATATTCCATTGCAACCGGTCAGTAAAAATATCTTTGATGTGGATTCTTATCCTCTTGAAAGAATCGCAATGACCACCGGGGGTGATGCAATAAATGAAGCAACAATTATTTCTCGTCTGGGCCATCGCACAGCATTAATGAGTCGTGTTGGTAAAGATGCCGCAGGACAATTTATTCTCGACCATTGCCGCAAAGAGAATATTGATATTCAAAGCCTGAAGCAGGACGTCAGCATAGATACCTCTATTAACGTTGGACTGGTGACGGAGGATGGCGAGCGGACGTTTGTCACAAACCGTAACGGCAGTCTGTGGAAATTGAATATTGACGATGTTGATTTTGCGCGGTTTTCTCAGGCGAAATTATTATCACTGGCCAGTATTTTCAACAGTCCTCTATTGGATGGTAAAGCGCTAACAGAAATTTTTACGCAAGCTAAAGCCCGGCAGATGATTATCTGTGCCGATATGATCAAACCACGGTTGAATGAAACGCTGGATGATATTTGCGAAGCATTGAGTTTTGTCGATTATCTGTTTCCTAATTTTGCCGAGGCAAAATTACTCACCGGGAAAGAGACACTGGATGAAATTGCTGACTGCTTTCTTGCGTGCGGCGTAAAAACGGTGGTGATTAAAACGGGTAAAGACGGCTGCTTTATCAAGCGTGGTGACATGACGATGAAGGTGCCGGCGGTCGCAGGAATAACCGCCATCGACACCATTGGCGCGGGCGATAACTTTGCTTCAGGTTTTATTGCGGCACTGTTAGAAGGCAAAAATCTGCGTGAATGCGCACGCTTTGCCAATGCAACGGCGGCTATCTCGGTTCTAAGCGTCGGTGCCACCACCGGCGTAAAAAACAGAAAGCTGGTCGAACAATTGCTGGAAGAATACGAAGGATAATGAAGGCAAATGAAAAAGATACCTTTAGGCACAACGGATATTACGCTTTCGCGAATGGGGTTGGGGACATGGGCCATTGGCGGCGGTCCTGCATGGAATGGCGATCTCGATCAGCAAATATGTATTGATACGATTCTTGAAGCCCATCGTTGTGGCATTAATCTGATTGATACTGCGCCAGGATATAACTTTGGCAATAGTGAAGTTATCGTCGGTCAGGCGTTAAAAAAACTGCCCCGTGAACAGGTTGTAGTAGAAACCAAATGCGGCATTGTCTGGGAACGAAAAGGAAGTTTATTCAACAAAGTTGGCGATCGGCAGTTGTATAAAAACCTTTCCCCGGAATCTATCCGCGAAGAGGTAGAAGCCAGCTTGCAACGTCTGGGTATTGATTACATCGATATCTACATGACGCACTGGCAGTCGGTGCCGCCATTTTTTACGCCGATCGCTGAAACTGTCGCAGTGCTCAATGAGTTAAAGGCCGAAGGGAAAATTCGCGCTATAGGCGCTGCTAACGTCGATGCTGACCATATCCGCGAGTATCTGCAATATGGTGAACTGGATATTATTCAGGCGAAATACAGTATCCTCGACCGGGCAATGGAAAGCGAACTGCTGCCGCTATGTCGTGATAATGGCATTGTGGTACAGGTTTATTCCCCGTTAGAGCAGGGATTGTTGACCGGTACCATCACTCGTGATTACGTTCCGGGCGGCGCTCGGGCAAATAAAGTCTGGTTCCAGCGTGAAAACATGCTGAAAGTGATTGATATGCTTGAACAGTGGCAGCCACTCTGTGCTCGTTATCAGTGCACAATTCCCACTCTGGCACTGGCGTGGATATTAAAACAGAGTGATTTAATCTCCATTCTTAGTGGGGCTACTGCACCGGAACAGGTACGCGAAAATGTCGCGGCATTGAATATCAACTTATCGGATGCAGACGCAACATTGATGAGGGAAATGGCAGAGGCCCTGGAGCGTTAAATACTCAACACGATTCACCTCTGTTTCTGTGAAAACTGTGATGAAAATCTGTGATTCAAACAGGCTATTTTGAAAGTAAACATCGGTTATGCGATAATCACGCTAATGTGATGTAAAAAGATACAGGGGTGTAATCGTGGCGGCAAAAGACAGGATTCAGGCAATTAAGCAAATGGTTGCCAACGATAAAAAGGTGACAGTCTCAAATTTGAGTGGGATTTTTCAGGTAACCGAAGAAACCATTCGCCGCGATCTTGAGAAGCTGGAAGATGAAGGCTTTTTGACCAGAACCTATGGTGGTGCTGTTTTAAATACAGCGATGTTGACGGAGAATATCCATTTTTATAAGCGTGCTTCATCGTTTTATGAAGAGAAGCAGCTTATTGCACGCAAGGCACTACCCTTTATCGACAATAAAACCACCATGGCAGCCGATTCCAGTAGTACCGTAATGGAATTGCTCAAATTGTTACAGGACCGTAGTGACCTGACGTTGCTAACCAACTCGGCGGAAGCGATTCATGTTCTGGCTCAGTCAGAAATTAAAGTCGTTTCAACGGGTGGGGAACTAAACAAAAATACACTTTCCCTGCAAGGAAGAATTACTAAAGAGATCATCAGCCGCTACCATGTCGATATCATGGTAATGAGTTGTAAAGGTCTAGATATTAACAGCGGCGCGCTGGACTCTAACGAAGCGGAAGCTGAAATCAAAAAGACAATGATCCGTCAGGCGACAGAGGTAGCGTTATTGGTTGATCACTCTAAGTTTGATCGCAAAGCTTTTGTCCAGTTAGCTGACTTTAGTCATATTAATTACATAATAACTGATAAATCACCGGGTGCAGAGTGGATAGCATTTTGCAAAGACAATAATATCCAGCTGGTGTGGTAATTTAAGCACACGTTGTCAATATTATTTGTTCCTGCGCCTGGAAAATAAAATGATGATAAAGATGCGGCAAGTGAATTTGCCGCAATTGCTACCTTTTTAGCAAATCCGAGGCACCTAATGGAACAATATGATCAAATTGGCGCAAGACTGGACCGCTTGCCTTTGGCCCGGTTTCATTATCGTATATTTGGTATTATAAGCTTTAGTCTGTTATTAACGGGTTTTTTGAGTTATTCAGGCAATGTTGTTTTAGCAAAGCTGGTAAGCAATGGATGGTCAAATAATTTCCTCAATGCCGCCTTTACCTCGGCATTAATGTTTGGTTATTTCATCGGCTCTCTTACCGGTGGGTTCATCGGTGATTATTTTGGGCGGCGCAGGGCTTTTCGCATAAATCTTCTCATCGTCGGTATTGCGGCAACAGGGGCCGCTTTTGTCCCTGATATGTACTGGCTCATCTTCTTTCGCTTCCTGATGGGCACAGGAATGGGGGCGCTGATTATGGTTGGCTATGCTTCGTTTACGGAGTTTATCCCCGCGACGGTGCGTGGAAAATGGTCCGCGCGACTCTCATTTGTCGGTAACTGGTCGCCCATGTTGTCTGCGGCGATAGGCGTGGTGGTTATCGCTTTTTTTAGTTGGCGGATAATGTTTCTGCTGGGTGGTATTGGCATACTGTTAGCCTGGTTTCTCTCAGGTAAATACTTTATTGAGTCGCCTCGATGGTTGGCGGGTAAAGGACAAATCGCAGGTGCAGAAAGCCAACTTCGTGAAGTAGAGCAGCAAATTGAAAGAGAGAAGAGTGTTCGTTTACCCCCGCTTACTTTGAATCAGAGCAACAGCAAGGCTAACGTAATCAATGGTACTTTCTGGCTGCTGTTTAAAGGGGAAATGTTACGACGTACATTAGTCGCGATTACTGTTTTAATTGCAATGAATATTTCACTTTATACCATCACCGTATGGATACCGACCATATTTGTTAACTCCGGCATTGATGTCGATAAATCAATATTAATGACTGCTGTTATTATGATTGGCGCTCCGGTAGGAATATTTATTGCGGCATTAATTATTGATCATTTCCCTCGTCGATTATTTGGTTCCGCCTTGCTTATTATTATTGCCGTGTTAGGCTATATCTATTCAATTCAGACTACAGAGTGGGCGATTTTAATCTATGGCCTGGTGATGATCTTCTTTTTATACATGTATGTTTGCTTCGCGTCGGCGGTTTATATCCCGGAGCTTTGGCCAACGCATTTACGCCTGCGCGGTTCAGGTTTCGTTAATGCCGTCGGACGGATCGTCGCGGTCTTCACGCCTTATGGCGTTGCGGCACTATTAACGCATTATGGGTCAATCACGGTGTTTATAGTGCTTGGCGTGATGTTAGTGCTCTGTGCGCTGGTTCTCTCCATTTTTGGCATCGAAACGCGGAAGGTGTCATTGGAAGAGATTTCTGAGGTGAATTAAATCTTTCGTTGATGGCGTCAATTGCCAGATGTACCACTGACGTGTTTTATCTGGCCTACAATGGCAGTACAGAATTGTAGGCCAGCATAAAATTACTCCTGCGTCTCTTCCCAGTCTGCCAGCGTATATAGCGTTGCCCCAGCTGCTGACATCTCCATAAACGCGTGCGCACTGTCCTGTGGCTGGATATTCACACCACGACAACCATCGGTAATCACATTAACCTTATAACCTAACTGTAACGCGTCCAGTACGGTAAACTTCACGCAATAGTCAGTAGCCAGGCCCATAATGATCAATTCATCGATTTCATGATCGCGTAACCAGTCATCGAGCGTGGTTTTCTGCCGACGGCCGTTATCAAAAAAGGCACTGTAACTGTCAACTAAAGGATTTTCGCCTTTATGGAACACCGCTGCGATCGCTTTTTGGTTCAGTAACGGATGTAATTGTGCGCCTTCACTGTTCTGCACACAGTGATCTGGCCAGAAGGTTTGTGGCAAACCGTCGAGTTGGCCTGGCGTATAAGGCTCTACACCGTGCTGACTGGCAAAACTGCCGTGATTCGCCGGGTGCCAGTCCTGACTGGCGATAACCGCTTCACCGCGCGACTGGCACCAGTCAATCAGGCGGTTAGCGACATCCACCGTACTGTCACCTTCCGGCACGGCGAGCGCGCCACCAGCACAGAAATCATTTTGTAAATCGACCAGTAACAGGGCGCGAGGGGGCATTGCAGTCTCCTTAATCATCCGGCGTCAGTTCGCCGCGCAGGTTTTGGCTCATGGCCTTGCGAATGGTTTCAGTATCCAGTTCCTGGCTAAGCAGGTAATGCAGTTTGGTTAGTGTGGCTTCTACAGTCATATCTGCACCGCCAATAACGCCGGCATGGGCGAGGGCGTTACCGGTGGCATAACCACCCATGTTCACTTTACCGGACATACATTGTGTCAGGTTGACCACCACAATACCGCGATCGCTGGCTTCTTGTAATTCCTGCAGGAAGGCTTTGTTTTGTGGCGCATTACCCACGCCATATGAGCGCAGAATCAATGCTTTCACCGGTTGGCGCAGAAAATTGCGCACGACGTCAGCAGAAATCCCCGGATAAATCGTCACTACGCCAATGGGTTGTGGGGTGATTGGATGAACGATCAATTCCCCTTCACCGTGCGGGGCGGGTGGCGTATTCAAACGACGAATATGGATACCTGCTTCCAGTAACGGAGGAAGGTTTGGAGAGGCAAACGCATCAAAACCATCGGCATGGGCTTTGGTGGTACGGTTGCCACGATAAAGTCGGTTATTAAAAAAGAGCGTTACTTCGTTGATCGGATAATTCGCCGCAACGTACAACGCATTCAGCAGATTAATTTGTCCGTCAGAGCGTAACTCAGCTAGCGGGATTTGTGACCCTGTCACAATGACCGGTTTACCGAGATTCTCGAGCATGAACGACAGCGCAGAGGCGGTATACGCCATCGTGTCGGTGCCGTGCAGAATGACAAAACCATCATAGTCGTCATAATGCGCTTTAATATCTTCAGCAATATGCTGCCAGTCTTCTGGCGTCATATCTGAAGAGTCCATCAGCGGCGTATATTCATGAATGGTGAAATCTGGCATCTCCGGGCGATGGAATTCCGGCATCAGCGCCAGTTGGCGCTGTAGATGACCTGACACCGGAATATAACCCTGCTCGGAACGCTGCATCCCGATGGTCCCGCCCGTGTAGGCGACGTAAATTGATTTCTTTTGCATGATATTGATATGAATGATATCGAAAGAGCAAAAGTATATACGTGAGGCAGGGGGAGCGCACCTGATACTATGCGGATAAGGAAATATGGGGCGAGACAGCGGGAAGAGGATTCGTCGAGGTAAAAAAAATGTGGCCGACGATCTGTCGGCCACTTAGTACAAGACTTAACGCACGTTGGCGCAGGTCAGGCAAAACGCATAACGGTTTTGTGGGTCGTTAAACGCTGCCAGCTTGTCGCTTTCACTTTTAACGGTAGAGGCTACCGAGGCCAGCGGTGCAGGTAACATGGCCTGGAACGCATCTGGCAACATTGCCCGGACAGAACCAGACATGTTGTCCATCACTTTGTCGAAGAAGGTCGGTTCATCAACGTAGTATTCCAGATGCCACTGTTTCACTTTTGCCAGCTCTGCTGCTTTGGCGACCGCATCATCGAAATCCCCGAGACTATCGACCAGCCCGTTAGCTTTTGCATCCTGACCGGTCCAGACGTGGCCCTGGGCGATTTTATCAATCTGCTCCGGCGTCGAATGACGCGCATCAGCAACCAGCGTGATAAAGCGTTTATAGCCATTCTCAATGCTTAACTGCATCATCTGCTGCGCTTCCGGCGGCAGTGCCCTGGTGATAGAAACATCCGCCAACGGTGAAGTTGATACACCATCAGTATGAACACCAATCGAATCCAGACTATTTTCTACGGTGGTGATCACGCCGAAGATACCGATAGAACCGGTCAGGGTGCTGGGGTTAGCCACAATGTAATTAGCTGGCGTGGAAATCCAGTAACCACCAGATGCCGCCATACCGCCCATCGACACAACCACAGGTTTACCCGCTGATCTGGCGGCAGCCAGTTCAGCGCGAATCACTTCGGACGCGGTAACGCTGCCACCTGGGCTATTAACACGCAGAACAATCGCTTTCACTTTCGGGTCAAGGCGAGCGTCGCGGATTTGTGCCGCAGTGGTATCACCGCCAACATTTCCCTGAGTTTCCTCGCCATCCATAATTGCGCCATTCGCGAAGACGACACCGATGCTGTCACCGGTATCTGCCGGCGTTTTCAATGCGTAATCGTAATAACTGATGGCGCGATAATTTTTATCAGTCTTACTCCAGCCGAACTCTTTGGTCAGAGCTTTTTCGATTTCCGCACTCGATGCCAGTGCATCGACCAGCTTGTTTTCCAGTGCATATTTCGCGGTATCGCCACCGGTTTTGGTTAAACCCTCAAGCAACCCTTGCGCGCCAGGGAATACCTGCTGAGCAGGGATCTGCCGGTTAGCGGCAACAGTATTCAGATAGTTTTGCCACAGCTCACCAATCCAGCGGCTGTCAGCTTCGCGGGCTGCCGGTGACATATCATCACGAATAAACGGTTCAACGGCAGATTTATACGTACCCACGCGGAACACATGGGTGGAAACTTTCAGCTTATCCAGCAACGATTTGTAGTACAGACCGTTGGTAGCAAAACCGTGCAGATCCACCACGCCTTGCGGAGACAGCCAAATTTTATTGGCGAAACTGGCGAGATAATATTGCCCCTGGCTGTAGTTCTCGCCAACGGCATAAACCGGTTTCCCGCTGTCACGAAACTCTTTCAGGGCTTTGCCGATGTACTGCATAGACGGTTGGTCGCCGCCTGCGAAGTTTTTCAGATCCATCACGATACCGGTGATATTGCGGTCATCCTTCGCCTGGCGAATGGTATTGACGATATCAAACAGTGAGTTTTCCTGCAGACGATCGGAACTGGCACCAAGCAGTTGGCGGCTTAATTTACTAAACCGCTGAGAACTGTCGGGTTTATCGACGATCACACCAGAAATGTCCAGCAGCAGCGCGCCACGACTGGCCGTTTCTTTCGAATCACCACCACTGACCTGCATCCAGATCCCCACACCAACCAGTACGAGAAAAATAAAGAACAGGTTAAGTACCATTTCACGGACGAAATTCAGCAGACGCCACGTCCATTTAAAAAATCCGGCAATAAATCGCCAAAGGGTTCGCATGTATTCTCCCAACTTAAGGTCACACCTGTCACAGGCGCAATAGATGTGGTTATCGTAATGACCCAACCGGCACTTGTCAGCAGGAATTGCGGACTGTGCTGTAACAAAATCCACTCTCGTGTTAATTTTGTGAATAAATATCATGACAGGAGTTAATCAAATGGATGCACTCGAACTATTGATCAATCGCCGTAGCGCCTCCCGCCTGGCTGAACCTGCGCCAACGGGTGAACAACTGCAAAACATACTGCGAGCGGGTATGCGTGCGCCGGACCATAAGTCCATGCAACCGTGGCATTTTTTTGTGATTGAAGGGGAAGGACGCGAGCGTTTCAGCGCCGTTCTGGAGCAGGGGGCGATTGCTGCCGGTAGTGATGACAAAGCCATCGACAAAGCCCGTAATGCGCCGTACCGCGCACCGCTCATCATCACGGTGGTGGCAAAATGCGAAGAAAATCATAAAGTCCCGCGCTGGGAACAGGAAATGTCTGCGGGATGCGCGGTCATGGCGATGCAAATGGCAGCAGTTGCCCAGGGGTTTGGCGGCATCTGGCGCAGTGGCGCATTAACTGAAAGTCCGGTAGTGCGTGAAGCATTCGGTTGCCGTGAGCAGGATAAAATTGTCGGTTTTCTCTACCTTGGTACGCCGCAGCTGAAAGCATCTACGTCGATAAACGTCCCGGACCCGACGCCGTTTGTAACTTATTTCTGATAATTGTCGCGAAACTGTCTGGATTGTGAGCAAAGGCGCAGGAATTCAGACACTCTCACTTATCACTTCATGGAATGAGGGTTACCATACCCGGATTGCATTGACAGGAGATGTCCATGAGCGAGAACTCGATTCGTTTGACCCAATACAGCCACGGAGCTGGTTGCGGCTGTAAAATTTCCCCAAAAGTGTTGGAAACCATCCTGCACAGTGAGCAGGCGAAGTTTGTTGATCCGAATTTGCTTGTGGGTAATGAAACCCGCGACGATGCGGCGGTGTACGATCTGGGCAATGGCACCAGCGTTATCAGTACCACCGACTTCTTTATGCCGATCGTTGATAATCCTTTCGATTTTGGCCGCATTGCGGCGACTAACGCCATCAGCGATATCTTCGCGATGGGGGGCAAACCGATTATGGCGATTGCGATCCTCGGCTGGCCGATTAACAAACTTTCCCCGGAAATTGCCCGCGAAGTAACCGAAGGTGGACGCTATGCATGCCGTCAGGCGGGTATTGCGCTGGCTGGCGGTCACTCCATCGATGCGCCGGAGCCGATTTTTGGTCTGGCGGTAACGGGGATCGTACCGACCGAGCGGGTGAAGAAAAACAGTACCGCACAAGCCGGATGTAAACTGTTCCTGACGAAACCGCTGGGGATCGGCGTTCTTACTACGGCTGAGAAAAAATCATTGCTGAAACCAGAACATCAGGGACTGGCGACGGAAGTGATGTGCCGGATGAACATCGCAGGCGCGTCCTTTGCCAACATCGAAGGCGTAAAAGCGATGACCGACGTTACGGGCTTTGGTCTGCTGGGGCATTTAAGCGAAATGTGTCAGGGTGCTGGTGTGCAGGCGCGCGTCGACTATGAAGCGATCCCGAAACTGCCGGGGGTTGAAGAGTACATTAAGTTGGGCGCAGTGCCTGGCGGCACCGAACGTAACTTTGCCAGCTACGGTCATCTGATGGGTGAAATGCCGCGTGAAGTGCGCGATTTGCTGTGCGATCCGCAAACTTCTGGCGGTTTGCTGCTGGCGGTCATGCCGGAAGCAGAAAATGAGGTTAAAGCTACAGCCGCCGAGTTTGGCATTGAACTGACGGCGATTGGCGAACTGGTGCCAGCGCGCGGCGGTCGTGCCATGGTTGAGATCCGTTAATTCAATGCGGTTGTTTATTGCCGAAAAACCGAGTCTGGCGCGCGCCATTGCTGATGTCCTGCCCAAACCGCACCGGAAAGGCGATGGCTTTATCGAGTGCGGTAATGGTCAGGTAGTGACCTGGTGTATCGGTCACCTGCTTGAGCAGGCGCAGCCAGACGCCTACGACAGCCGCTATGCGCGCTGGAATCTTGCGGATTTGCCGATTGTCCCGGAAAAGTGGCAATTACAGCCCCGACCCTCCGTGACCAAACAACTTAACGTCATCAAACGCTTCCTGCATGAAGCCAGCGAAATCGTTCACGCCGGGGACCCGGATCGTGAAGGGCAATTGCTGGTGGATGAAGTGCTGGACTATCTGCAACTGGCACCGGAAAAGCGCCAGCAGGTGCAGCGTTGCTTGATAAACGACCTGAACCCGCAGGCGGTTGAGCGGGCGATCGACCGTCTTCGTTCCAACAGTGAGTTTGTACCGCTGTGCGTTTCTGCGCTGGCGCGAGCCCGAGCCGACTGGCTGTACGGCATCAATATGACCCGTGCGTATACTATTCTCGGTCGCAATGCCGGTTATCAGGGCGTACTTTCCGTGGGACGCGTGCAGACGCCCGTGCTCGGGCTGGTAGTGCGCCGCGACGAAGAGATTGAAAACTTCGTGGCGAAAGATTTCTTTGAAGTCAAAGCGCATATCGTGACACCTGCCGATGAGCGGTTTACCGCTATCTGGCAACCGAGCGAAGCGTGTGAACCTTATCAGGATGAAGAAGGGCGCTTGTTACATCGTCCGCTGGCGGAGCATGTGGTCAACCGCATCAGCGGCCAACCGGCTATTGTCACCAGCTATAACGATAAACGGGAATCAGAATCCGCACCGCTACCGTTTTCTCTTTCGGCGTTGCAGATTGAAGCGGCAAAACGCTTTGGTCTGAGCGCGCAGAACGTGCTTGATATTTGCCAGAAGTTGTACGAAACGCACAAGCTAATCACTTATCCGCGTTCCGATTGCCGCTATTTGCCAGAAGAACATTTTGCCGGACGCCACGCGGTGATGAATGCCATCAGCGTTCATGCACCAGATCTGTTGCCGCAGCCAGTGGTCGATCCAGATATACGCAACCGCTGCTGGGATGACAAAAAGGTCGATGCACACCACGCCATCATCCCGACCGCACGGAGTTCTGCGATCAACCTGACGGAGAACGAAGCGAAGGTCTATAACCTGATTGCCCGTCAGTACTTGATGCAGTTCTGCCCGGATGCGGTGTTCCGCAAGTGTGTTATCGAACTGGATATTGCCAAAGGCAAATTTGTCGCTAAAGCGCGTTTTCTTGCTGAAGCAGGCTGGCGCACGCTGTTAGGCAGCAAAGAGCGCGATGAAGAAAACGACGGTACGCCATTGCCTGTGGTGGCGAAAGGCGATGAGTTGCTGTGTGAAAAAGGTGAAGTGGTAGAGCGGCAAACCCAGCCGCCGCGTCATTTTACCGATGCAACACTGCTTTCGGCGATGACCGGAATCGCGCGCTTTGTGCAGGACAAAGATCTGAAAAAGATCCTTCGTGCGACCGATGGCCTGGGGACAGAAGCAACCCGTGCCGGGATTATTGAACTGCTGTTCAAGCGAGGCTTCCTGACCAAAAAAGGGCGCTATATCCACTCCACCGACGCCGGAAAAGCGCTATTCCATTCGCTGCCAGAAATGGCGACGCGACCGGACATGACCGCGCACTGGGAATCGGTGCTGACGCAAATCAGTGAAAAGCAGTGTCGCTATCAGGACTTTATGCAGCCGCTGGTGGGGACATTGTACCAGTTGATTGATCAGGCAAAGCGCACGTCGGTAAGGCAGTTTCGGGGAATAATGGCTCCCGGCGGTGGAGAAGGGAAGAAAAAGGATTCGCCACGCAAGAGAGCGCCGAAAAAAAGCCCGCCATCAGAAGAGGCGGGCAATGGAGTGATAATATAAAGGTTCTTTCAACCATCTGATACTGAAGATTTTTATGGCCGGATAAGGCGTTTGCGCTGTATCCGGCACAATTGTCTTAAATCACGCCCTGGCTTAACATCGCATCCGCAACCTTCACAAAACCGGCAATGTTCGCACCCTGCACGTAGTTGGTTTGCTCACCTTCACCACCATGCTCAACACAGGCATGGTGGATATCCAGCATGATGTGATGCAAACGCGCATCAACTTTCTCGGCTTTCCACCCCAGGCGCGCAGCGTTTTGCGCCATTTCCAGGCCCGATGTTGCTACACCGCCAGCATTAGCCGCTTTACCCGGTGCAAACAGTACGCCTGCCTGCTGGAACAGTTCAGTCGCTTCGATGGTGGTCGGCATATTTGCCCCTTCGGCGACGGCTTTAACGCCATTGGCGATAAGCTGATGCGCGGCGTCTACATCCAGTTCATTCTGGGTGGCGCAAGGCAGGGCGATATCAACCGGTACAGACCATGGCTGTTGGCCTTCGAGATAGACCAGACCAAATTCTTTGGCGTAATCTGCCACTCGGCCATCGCGGCTGGCTTTGATTTCGATAAGACGTGCCAGTTTCTCTTTCGTGAATCCGCTTTCATCAACTACAGTGCCACTGGAGTCTGACGCAGTGATCACACGAGCACCAAATTCCATCGCTTTTTCGATAGCGTACTGGGCGACGTTGCCGGAGCCAGAAACGGAAACGCGCATTCCTTCAAAACCCATACCGTGGCGTTTTAGCATTGCTTCTGTGAAATAAACCAGACCGTAGCCGGTAGCTTCCGGGCGAATAAGACTGCCGCCAAATGAAAGGCCCTTACCGGTGAAGACGCAGGCGGTATTGTTGGAGAGCTTTTTCATCATCCCCGCCATAAAGCCGACTTCACGACCACCAACCCCGATATCACCTGCCGGAACGTCGGTATCCGCGCCCAGGTGGCGATACAGTTCAGTCATCAGCGCCTGGCAAAAACGCATCACTTCACCTTCGCTTTTTCCTTTCGGATCGAAATCGCTGCCGCCTTTACCACCGCCCATCGGCAGAGTAGTCAGGGCATTTTTGAAGGTTTGTTCGAAGCCGAGGAATTTGAGAATGGAAAGGTTAACTGACGGATGGAAGCGCATACCGCCTTTGTACGGGCCGATGGCAGAGCTGAACTGCACACGCCATGCACGGTTGACCTGTACCTGGTTGCGATCATCAACCCATACCACGCGAAACTGGATCACGCGCTCCGGTTCAACCAGACGCTCCAGTAATGACATCTGGCGATATTTCGGATTTTGTTCAAGAAAAGGCCAAAGTGTGGTCATTACTTCACGAACGGCTTGCGCGAACTCGGTTTGATTCGGGTCGCGCTTTTGGACATGGTTGAGGAATGACTCCAGAGAATATGTCTGATCCATAGATATAAAACCCTTATATATTAATACGATTGTGCTTATGTTGTTTATGTCATGTGCTTTTGCAGTTTTCGACTATACCATCAAGAATGTGACGGTAAGCAAGAAAAAAATGACCCAGGAAAGCAAATTAATAACGAGAGTAATCTCATAACCAAATGCGATAACTCAGTCGCTAAAGTTATGCCGCCCGGCTACCGTTATTAGTAGCAGAGACAATAACGTTAAGGAGTTCCCTGTGAGTCGAGCATTGTTCGCTGTAGTATTAGCATTTCCATTAATTGCACTGGCTAACCCGCATTATCGTCCGGACGTGGAGGTGAACGTACCGCCAGAAGTGTTCAGTTCAGGCGGGCAGTCAGCGCAGCCCTGTACTCAGTGCTGCGTTTATCAGGATCAAAATTATTCTGAAGGGGCGGTAATTAAAGCCGAAGGAATACTGCTGCAATGCCAGCGGGATGACAAAACCCTTAGCACTAATCCGCTGGTCTGGCGGCGCGTAAAGCCATAAATGCCTCTAATAGTGGAATGTCAGCAGGGGCCAGCGGATATTGCAGCGCCTCTTCAGGTGAGCACCAGACCAGCGCCTGATGTTCATGTGCCTGTAACGTCCCGTGGAAGTCGGGTACGTGCCAGGCATGAAGATGGATAATCCGCCCCGAAACTTCTCGCTGATGGCTGGCAACATATTCACCCACAGCTGCTTCGATGCCCAGTTCTTCGCGTAACTCACGCACCAGCGCCTGCCGCTGGCTTTCATCCGGCTCGACTTTACCACCGGCAAACTCCCATAATCCCGCCTGATCGCTATGGGCGGGGCGTTGCGCGAGTAAAATTTTGCCATCACGTTCGATGATGGCGGCAACAACTTCAATCATTTTCATAAATTACACACGGGCAGATAAGCGAAAAATGCCATAATATCCGCACTGTTGCTCAATCAGAAAGGTTTTATATTTAAGGAGTGCCTGTGCTAGACCGCCATCTTCATCCCCGGATTAAACCGTTGTTGCATCAGTGCGTGCGGGTTCTTGATAAACCGGGCATTACGCCAGATGGTTTAACATTAGTGGGATTTGCCATCGGTGTGCTGGCACTGCCTTTTCTGGCGCTGGGCTGGTATCTGGCGGCGCTTGTCGTCATTTTGTTGAACAGGCTGCTTGATGGTCTGGACGGTGCGCTGGCGCGGCGCAGAGGGCTTACCGACGCGGGCGGCTTTCTTGATATTTCTCTCGATTTTCTTTTTTACGCGCTGGTACCTTTTGGGTTTATCCTCGCCGCACCGCAGCAAAATGCGCTGGCAGGCGGCTGGCTGTTGTTTGCGTTTATCGGTACGGGCAGCAGTTTTCTCGCCTTTGCTGCACTGGCAGCAAAACATCAGATTGATAACCCCGGTTATGCACATAAGTCGTTTTACTATCTGGGGGGATTAACCGAAGGCACTGAAACGATCTTACTGTTTGTGCTGGGATGTTTATTCCCTGCATGGTTTGCGTGGTTTGCGTGGATCTTCGGTGCGTTGTGCTGGATGACGACCTTTACGCGGGTGTGGAGTGGGTATCTGACGCTGAAGTCGCTCCAGCGTCAGTAATTGCAATGTTATTTGCTGCTGTCCGGGCCGCGTTCACCGGTTGCTACCGGATTTTTTGGATCGCTGCTCCATTCGTACCAGCCGCCGTCGTAAACGGAGACGTTATTCCAGCCCATTGCTCGTGCGTACATAAAGGTTTCGGACGCGCGCCAGCCGGTGCCGCAGTAGAATGAAACTTGCTGATCTGGTTTGATATTCCATGCTTTCCACATAGCGGTAATATCATCGGCGCTACGCATGGTGCCATCCGGGTTATGGAAATCTTCCATATGCGTCGAGTCGCTACCAGCGTGTCCCCAACGTGCTCCGGCTATTTCACCTTTTGGTTTAATATAGCTGTAACCGCTGGTCGTACCGATAAATTCTGGCCACGAACGAATGCTCACCAGCGATGCATCCTGGCGATGCAGCAGTCCACGCGCCTGTTCCATATCAAGCATCAGTTGCGGTTGTGCCGGGATCTTCACGCCGAAATCCGGTTCCGCTTTCACTTTCGGTGGCGTTCCGCGCTCAACAGGCAGTCCCGCGTCGGACCAGGTTTGCCAGCCGCCATCCAGCAGGCGCACATCTTTCACGCCGGCATAAAGCATTATCTGCGCCACACGCGCTGCAGCGTATACGTCACGCCCGTACAGAATGACCGTGGTGTCATGGCGAATGCCGTGTTTTGCCAGCATCGCTTTTAGTTGTTCATCAGAAACTTTGTTCCACAGCGGTTCGCTTTCCACTTCGTTGGTATCGATGTAGTCAGCGCCGGGAATATGACTGATAAGGTAAAGCTTAGGAGCGCCCCAGGCCGCTTCAATGACTTTCCAGTCACCGGCAGGTTTCGCCGTAACCTCTTTACCTTGTTGCAGGTCATGCAGCCATTGCGGATAAACCAGCTGCTCAAAGTGCGGCAGTTTTTGCAGACGGGAAGGTTCACTTAGCGCGTCACTCAGGATGGAGATATGCGTAAAACCTGCTTTTTGCAGACGCGTTTTGACGGCATCGACATCTTTGTCATTACCGTACAGCGCAACCGGAGCATCGGCTTTCAGGTTATGTAGCTTGATCCACGCGTTAAGCTGTTCGGTGCTCATTTTGTCGAGCCAGCTAGCAGAGAGGTTTAAGGCGGCAGGTTCATGACCAGAAGGGCCATTTAAGGTTTGTGGCCAGCCGTTATAAAACGCGCTGGGGCGAGTATCTATCGCTTTGCCATTTTGTTGTTGAAGCTGGTCAAGTGTAAGAGGCTTCGCCAGTTCAGCGGCCCACGAAGAAGCGCAAGCCAGCCCTAAAGCCATTGCCAGCGCGGTCATTTGAGAAACACGTTTCATCGAAAATCCCGACATTGTAGTTTTGAGTGCGCCATTCTGAACTGACGCATTGAGAAAAACTTTGCGTTATCACAGTTTGTTGTAATTTTCTGACCACTGCGCCATATCCAGAACAGAACTATCAGCAGGAACATCCTGGAGATCGTGCGTTACCTGAACGACGGGGATCGCCAGGGCGCGAACTTCGCTAAATACCCACTTGCGAAAATTATCGCGCAGAGCTACATCAAGACGGCTGAATGGCTCATCCAGTAGCAACGCTTTTGGCTGAGCGAGAAGAGCGCGAAGCAGAGCAACGCGCGCTCGCTGACCGCCAGACAAAGTGGCAGGATCCTGATGGAACATACCGCCAAGCCCCGCACGCTCCAGCGCATCATTTACCGCATCGCGCCTTGCAACACCTTTGAGTGCCGCTGGCAGAGCCAGCAGTAAATTTTGCCCGACGCTGAACTGGTCAAATAACAGTGCATCCTGGAAAAGAATGCCAATCTGACGCTCTGCGGTGGGTAGCATGTCAATCCGTTGCTCATTGAGCCATAGCTCACCTGTACAAGAAAACTGTCCGGCCAGCGCACCAATCATCCATGAAAACAGAGTGGATTTTCCACAGCCAGACGGCCCCATTAACGTGACAATGTCACATTTATCCACCGTAAAGTTAACGTTTGTCAGCAAGCAGCTTTCTGGTAAACGTAGCGAAACATTTTTCACGCAGAGCATTAGCGGAGTCCTTGTCTGACATAACCTACCCATTTTGCGACTAACGCGGTCAGGGCAAAAATAATAAGCGGTAATAGCAGTTGCCATAAAGCCTGGGCGGCGAGAATACCGTTGCTGCCGCCGCTGCTTAATGCCACCGCTTCAGTGGTGAGCGTCGGAAAACGCCCCGCGCCCAGCCACAGCGTCGGCATATACTGTGCAATACTGACTGAAAATCCCACCGCGAAGGCAATCAGCGTAGGGCGTAGCATAAGCGGACATTTCACGTAAAAGAAGATTTTGGACTGCGACCAGCCCAGTGTTTGCGCAATCAAAATTAACCGTGAATCAATGCGCTGCCAGGCCGGTTGCAGGATAAACAGCATCCACGGCATTACCCACAGCAGATGCCCCCAGACCACCGCCGTCCAGCTTCCATCCAGGTTTAGCCATAGCGCCAGCGTGTACTGGCCCGCCACCAGTGGCAGAGCGGGTAATAAAATGGGCAACCATAGCCACAACTGGCGACGCTGTGGCCCCCATTCCAGCCACAGCAGTAACAGGAGCAAAGCGATGAATGTCGCCACCAGCCCCATTGTCAGGCTGTTGATGAGCGCTTCACTATTGATCGTCGACTGATCCGCGAGGATCGCCAGCAGAACCACACACAGCACACCGGTTAAGGGTAAAAGACTCGCCAGCGTAATGCCAGGCAATAAAGGCGTGGCAGGCTTACGAACGCCATCTACGCGGGGAATAGTACGCCGCCAGCTACGCCATAGCAGATAGCCCAGCAAAACGTAGGCGGCGAGTAACAGCATCAGCAGCAGGCTGGCGAGTGCGCCTTTCGTTTGTTGATCGGCTTCGCCCTGAGTTAACCACTGCCAGCTAATTACTGCCAGCGTCGGTGGATTACCTGGCCCAAGAATAATCGCCACATCCACGACCGACAGCGACCAGGCAACAATCGCCAGCATCGCCATTGCCAGCGCAGGCGCGACGGAGGGCAACAGTAGCCAGTTCAGGCATTGCCAGCGGCTGTAGCCCAGCGAATCCAGCACAATGAGTTGCTGCAACAGCCGTTTTTCGCTCAATACTGCCGCTAAGATCCACAATAGAAATGCGCTTTCTTTCACCGCCAGCGTGAAGCCCAGCCCAATACCCAATTTGTCCATTGGCGGAGTGAAATATGGGAAATAGTCATAAAGCAGCCCTCCGTCAGCAAAGAGCAGAAGGGCGCTGGTGGCAAAAGCCACATGGGGAATGGCGAGCAGCCACGGCAGACGGGCGCACATACGCTGCCATTTCGGCCCAGGCCACAGCGCCACAATCACCAGCAGGGCAATCAACAACGCCCCGACCGCCGCGATGGTTGTCGACACCAGCGTTGCCATTAATGCCTGCGGTAACTGTGGATCGGCAAATAACGCCTGCCAGTGTGTCAACGACAAAGCAGGCGATATCAGCGTGAGAGCTGCCGGGATCAGCGGTGCATAAATCACCGCCATCATCGCCCACAGCAAAAAGATTAATGCGTACCGTAACGGTGTAGCCATTCTTGTTCCAGCGCATTTACCCAACCTGCGTGCGGTTCAGCCAGTACCGGCGGCAGATCCTGCGGCATTCTCGATTGCAATGTTTCGCGCTGCCCGTCAGGCAGTTTTTGCGGATCGAGAACAGAAGGATCGCCCCAGACAGCGGGATCTGCTTTACGCAGTTGCGCATCGGGTGAGAGCAGGAAATTGGCAACTACCTTCGCCGCAGCACTGGCATTCGCGTTGGCAGGAATGGTGACAAAATGCACGTTGCCAATCATCCCCTCGTTAAAACCAAAACTGTAACTGCTTGCCGGCAAATCGCCACTGGCGATTTTTTGCTGCGCATGCGCGGGGTTAAAGGTCAGCGACAGGCGCAATGTGCCAGCTTTCAGCAGAGCATCCATCCGCGCGGGCGAAGGTGGGAAATCCTTTCCTTCGCGCCACAAATACGGATGCAGTGCATCAAGATATTGCCACAAGGGCGCAGTGACGCGGGCGAAAGTCGCATCGTCCGGCGCTTCTTTTAATGCTGTGGGATCTGGCGTTAGCATAATCAGCAACTGTTCAAGAAACGCCGTGCCGGTAAAGTCTGGCGGGCGCGGATAGGTAACCGTGCCAGGATTGGCTTTAGCAAACTCCAGCAACGCTTGCGGCGTTTGTGGTGGCTGTGGCGTAACATCGCGGCGGGCGATAAACGTCAGTTGTGCGCCACCCCAGGGCGATTCAGCCCCTTCTGTAGGCACTGAAAAATCTTCCCGCACCGGCAGCTGTGTGTCGACATAGCGCCAGTTGGGCAGAGTCTCCACCCAGCCCGTTTGTAATAAATTGGCCTCTTTTAAGGTGCGGAAGTTTTCGCCGTTCACCCAGAGCAGATCCACCGAACCGCCTGTTTTGCGTCCGGCAGCAGCTTCGGTCTGAATGCGCTTCACCGCGTCTGCGGCATCCGCGAGACGAACAATCTTCAGGTTTATAGCGTAATGGGTTTTCATCTCGCCGCTAACCCAGTCGAGATAGCGGTTAATTGCCGTATCGCCGCCCCAGGCGTTAAACCAGACGGTTTGCCCTTTGGCGTCGTTTTTGATTTCCTGCCAGTCACTGGCATGTGTTGCCAAAGAAAACAGCGATAACAATCCCAGCAACCACACACAATGGCGCATCATCTCTCCTTAAGAACGTTTTTCAGGAATACGGCACAGCCCCTGAGCGGGAATGTCCATGGCAGAATTAAAACGAGCCGACAGGTTTTGCAGGCCAATCAATGCCGTCAGTTCGGTGAGCGCCTGAGCGTCAAAATGCGTAACCAGTCGGGCGCGCAGGGCATCATCGACCGTTGGCGGCGTTACGCTTGCGGCTTCGGCGTACTCCAGCGCCAGCCGTTCTTCATCGCTAAAGAGCGGGCTTTGCCGCCAGTCAGCCACTGCCAGCAGTTTATCGGTGCTGCCAGTGCGCTCGGCGACTTTCATACTGGTGATATCCACGCAAAACTCACACAGGCACATTTGCGCAATGCGCGCGCTGACAAGCGATCGTACTACCGGATCCAGCGGTGAGCGTTTGCGCTCCAGCCAGCCGACAAACATCGACACCAGATAAAAGATAAACGGGATCCGCCCCCACCAGCGAATCGGGCTTAGCACCTCGCCGTAATGGCGACGATGCAGCCACGCCTGCGGACGTAAAATGAAAGGAATTTTGCTAAGCGGCGGTAAACCCATCAGGCATTCCTCTTCTGGCGCTCAAGCCATATTTTCTTCGCCATAAAAATCACCACGGTCAGGGCAAACAGAATAAACAGTCCGGTGACAAACCAGAAAGTACCGCCTGTTAACATGCTGCCCGCCCAGGAATAAACAATAGTCGCTGGTAACTGACCAAGCCCGGTGGCGATAAAAAACGAGCGAAAACGTATTGAAGTCAAACCGGCAGCATAGCTTACGGGATCAAAAGGCACAAAAGGCAATAATCGGCATACCAGAATGGTGTGTTTACCATAGCGGGTAAAAAAGCCGTCCATACTATTGAGTACCGTTTTACCCGTTAACTTTTCCACCACTTCGCGGCCCATCACTCTGGCGATAAAAAAGCACAGCGCCGCGCCGGCCATCGAACTGGTCCACGACAGCAAGCCGCCCCAGAACGCGCCAAACAGCGACGCATTTGCAAAGGTGATCAGAAACGCAGGTAGCGGTGCAGCAATGGCCTGCAAAATCATCAACAAGAACGAGACAACTGCCGCCAGTGCGCCGTAAGACTGAATAAAGCGTTCTATACCCTGTTGGTCCACGGCGGCAAACGCCGCAACGCTGCGATTGATAAACTCATGGACGCCGGGAAGCAGCGCCCATGCCAGCAGCATAGCGAACAACAGGATGATGAGGGTTATACGGTAATACCAGATTTTTCGCGATTGCATCTTCATCATCCTTTATTCTGGCTTTATTCGGTGATTTTAAAGGTAACCGTTGCCAGCGTGTTATCCGCCGGGAGAACCGAGGCATTGCCTTTGAATTTAACTTCACCTCGTTTTTCAACCGCACCATAAGTGTATGTTGCATTGCTGACGATGCCGACCGGGCAGCTATCCAGACACACCAGGCAGCCCGTTTTCTTCTCTTCTGCTGCCGTTAAATTACCGCCAAAGCGCATGTCCAGTTTCTTGCCATTACTGTCAACAATCACTTCATCTAAGGAATACGCTTTTGCCGCCCCTTGCCAGTTGACCGAAATATCCAGTTTGCTGCCTGTGACATGAGTCGTTTCTTTATTATCCATCGTCATGTTTTCGCCCGGTGTACCACCTGCCTCTTTCAGGGCTTCATAAAATGCTTTCGGGGTCGCATAACCCATAAACAGCGATTTATGTCCGTTGGAGCCATCTTTAAACACAATACCGTGACGAGTGTCGTCGGTGAGGAAACGACCATTAATTTGCACCAGCATGGTTACCGTATGGTTATTGGCATCGACACGCAGCGGTTGGCTATTCGAAAGTCCGTCGTATTCCACTTTTGCACCCGCATTCTCTTGTTGATCGCAGCCGCTAAGCCCGGCAACAGCCAGTAAGCAGAGTGCAGCCAGTCCTTTTTTCCATGACACTGAATAATGTTGCAACATCGTTCTATCCTTCATTTTTGGGGTGAGTAAGTGGGCTGCGGCGCGAAGCAGACAGATCCACATGTTTGTGTCGGGCGTAGAGTTTTGCGAGCTGGACGAGAATAAACAGCGCCAGGCCCGCCAGACAGAGTTGTAAAATAAAGCGCAGCGTAATGCCTTCATTGGCGAGATCGCTTGCCATCACGGTATAAATAACAATACCGGGCAGGGTCGTGAGTGCCGAAATAAGGGTATAAGGCCAGAAGGCGATTGTGGTTAATCCGTAAGCGTAATTTTGAATATTGTAAGGAAACAACGGGATTAAGCGGGTCAGAATAAGAAAATCAATACCATTACGCGCAATGCCTTTTTCAATGGCCTGGAAGGTATGGCTATGGCCAACGTATTTCAGCAGTAAATCACGTCCCAGCCAGCGCGCCAGCAGGAATGAGCACGAGGAGGCCAGCGTGGCGGCAATTAATGAGAGTAGTGTCCCTAAGAGCGGGCCAAAAACTATTCCTCCAGCGATCACCAGTATGCTTCCTGGTAACAGAAAGAGGGTGGCAATGATGAATAACAGAATATAGAGGCTATAACCGAACAATCCGCTCTGGCGAATGAGTGTCTGTAAGTGGGGCAAATCGGTGAGCAGATCGAATAAACCGAAAGCGTGGATAGCGTAAATGAGCAGCGCAAAAATAAGACAGGCAAAAAGAAATTTACGCTCAGCGTTCATCGTGGAGTTTCCTATATCAAACTTGATAATAGAGAAGTGGTCAGACAACTAAAAACGCAGTGACGGTATAACAAAGGGCGGCAGGCAACAAATCATTACTGACAGTTTGTTGATTTTTCTCAAGGTTAATTCTCCTGACCCAGTTTGAGCCAGGAGAACAGCTAAATTAGCGGCGGAAGGTCGCCCAGACGGGGGCGTGATCGGACGGTTTTTCCATGCTGCGAATTTCATAGTCGATGCCGGTTTCTACGCAACATTCTGCCAGCGGTTGGCTGGCGAGAAGCAGGTCGATGCGCAGACCACGGTTATCGTCAAAACCTTTTGAGCGGTAATCAAACCATGAGAAACGATCTGCTGTTTGCGGATTCGCATGGCGGAAGGTATCGACCAACCCCCAGCTCATCAGTCTCTCCATCCATTCGCGTTCCTCCGGAAGGAAAGAACATTTTCCGGTACGCAGCCAGCGCTTACGGTTCTCTTCGCCAATGCCAATATCCAGGTCGCCAGGACTGATATTCATATCGCCCATAATCAGCACCGGATTTTCACGCTTGAGTTCGGTTTCCAGGTAGTTTTGCAGATTCTGATAAAACTGCGCCTTTGCCGGGAATTTTATCGGATGGTCGCGGCTTTCACCCTGCGGGAAGTAACCGTTGATCACGGTAACATTGCCCAGCGTCGAGGGGATTTCAGCCATAATAATTCGCCGTTGCGCCTCTTCGTCATCACCCGGAAAACCGCGACGCACGGCAATCGGCGTCTCTTTGGTCAGCAGCGCCACGCCATAATGGCCTTTCTGCCCGTGATAAAACACGTTGTAGCCGAGCTTCGCCACCTCTTCGAGTGGAAACATATCGTCATGAACTTTTGTCTCCTGCAGGCCAATCACATCCGGTTGGTGCTTTTCGACGATGGCTTCAAGCTGGTGAGGTCTGGCGCGCAGGCCGTTGATATTAAAAGAGACAAATTTCATAGTCGCTGCCATTTATTCAGATAAAGAGTGCGTGGATGGTAGCAGAATTTCGCTTTGCGTACCGCCTGTTGTTAAGTGATTTGATCGATGGTTGTTAATGATGTCAACGATGGCGCAAATAATGCCCGCTTTTGGTGCGCGTTGCGTCAGAATGGCGCAGTAATTTCCAGTAAATTTCGTCAATGATCACAATTCCAGAATTATATTTTACTTCTGCATAACATTGCGTTTTTTATTCTTTTTATTCACCCACATCGCAAACGTATTCACTTTATATGCACTTTAAATGCATATGGTTTGGTTATAACTCCTTGATTTCCAGTTAGCCACCGCGGTTTATGCACTTTTATCACTGGCTGGCACGAACCCTGCAATCTACATTTACAGCGCAAACATTACTTATTATTAACATATAAATAACGAATTATTTACTGTAGAGGTCGCTATGTCTCAGCCAATTACGCGTGAAAACTTTGATGAATGGATGATACCTGTTTACGCTCCGGCACCGTTTATACCGGTACGTGGCGAAGGTTCGCGCTTGTGGGATCAGCAGGGGAAAGAGTATATCGACTTCGCGGGTGGCATTGCGGTGAACGCGCTGGGCCATGCGCACCCGGAACTGCGTGAGGCGCTGAACGAACAGGCGAGTAAGTTCTGGCATACCGGCAACGGTTACACCAACGAGCCGGTACTGCGACTGGCGAAAAAATTGATCGACGCCACGTTTGCCGATCGCGTCTTCTTTTGTAACTCCGGTGCGGAAGCCAACGAAGCGGCGCTAAAACTGGCGCGTAAATTCGCTCACGACCGCTACGGCAGCCATAAGAGCGGTATCGTGGCGTTCAAAAATGCGTTTCATGGTCGCACGCTGTTTACTGTCAGTGCGGGTGGGCAGCCCGCCTATTCACAGGATTTTGCGCCACTGCCGCCGGATATTCGTCATGCTGCATATAACGATATTAACTCTGCCAGCGCGCTGATTGACGACTCTACCTGTGCGGTGATTGTCGAACCCATCCAGGGGGAAGGCGGTGTGGTGCCAGCCAGCAACGCATTTTTACATGGTCTGCGTGAATTGTGTGACCGCCACAATGCATTGCTGATTTTTGATGAAGTACAAACTGGCGTCGGGCGCACCGGGGAACTGTATGCCTATATGCACTACGGTGTGACGCCTGATCTGTTAACTACCGCGAAAGCGCTGGGCGGCGGTTTCCCGGTCGGTGCGTTGTTGGCAACCGAAGAGTGCGCCAGCGTGATGACCGTTGGCACTCATGGCACCACCTATGGTGGTAATCCGCTGGCCTCGGCGGTAGCAGGCAAAGTGCTGGATCTCATTAACACGCCAGAGATGCTTAACGGGGTTAAGCAGCGTCACGACTGGTTTGTTGAGCGTCTTAATACCGTTAATCACCGCTGCGGTTTGTTCAGTGAAGTTCGCGGCTTAGGTTTGTTGATTGGCTGTGTACTGAATGCCGATTACGCCGGGCAAGCGAAACAGATCTCTCAGGAAGCGGCGAAAGCAGGCGTGATGGTACTGATTGCGGGTGGCAACGTGGTGCGTTTTGCGCCTGCGCTCAATGTCAGCGAAGAAGAGGTGACGACCGGACTGGATCGCTTTGCAGCTGCTTGCGACCACTTTGTTAGCCGAGGTTCATCATGATGGTCATCCGTCCCGTTGAGCGCTCAGATGTCTCGGCGCTGATGCAGCTTGCCAGCAAAACGGGCGGCGGCCTGACGTCGCTTCCCGCCAATGAAGCCACGCTTTCGGCGCGTATCGAAAGGGCAATCAAAACCTGGCAAGGCGAACTGCCCAAAAGTGAGCAGGGCTATGTGTTCGTGCTGGAAGATAGCGAGACAGGCACAGTGGCGGGGATTTGCGCCATTGAGGTGGCAGTTGGGCTGAACGATCCCTGGTACAACTATCGCGTCGGCACGCTGGTTCACGCTTCGAAAGAGCTGAATGTCTATAACGCGTTGCCGACGCTGTTTCTCAGTAACGATCACACCGGCAGCAGCGAGCTGTGCACGCTGTTTCTCGACCCGGAGTGGCGCAAAGAGGGCAACGGCTATTTGCTGTCGAAATCGCGCTTTATGTTTATGGCGGCTTTTCGCGACAAGTTTAATGACAAAGTGGTTGCCGAAATGCGCGGGGTGATTGACGAACATGGCTATTCACCGTTCTGGCAAAGCCTCGGTAAGCGCTTCTTTTCGATGGATTTTAGCCGCGCCGATTTTCTCTGCGGCACCGGGCAAAAGGCATTTATTGCAGAACTGATGCCGAAACATCCGATCTATACCCACTTTTTATCTCAGGAAGCCCAGGACGTCATCGGTCAGGTACATCCGCAAACCGCGCCTGCCCGTGCGGTACTGGAGAAAGAAGGTTTTCGCTACCGTAATTATATCGACATCTTCGACGGTGGGCCGACGCTTGAGTGTGACATCGACCGCGTGCGCGCCATCCGTAAAAGTCGGCTGGTGGAAGTGGCAGAAGGGCAGCCTGCGCAGGGCGATTTTCCGGCCTGCCTGGTCGCCAATGAAAATTATCACCATTTCCGCGTGGTGCTGGTGCGTACCGATCCGGCAACCGAGCGTTTGATTTTAACCGCCGCACAACTGGATGCCCTCAAATGCCACGCCGGGGATCGCGTTCGTCTGGTGCGCCTGTGCGCAGAGGAGAAAACAGCATGACTTTATGGATCAACGGTGACTGGGTAACGGGCCAGGGCGCATTGCGTGTGAAGCGTAATCCGGTATCGGGAGAGGTGTTATGGCAGGGCAATGATGCCGATGCCGCTCAGGTCGGGCAGGCTTGTCGGGCAGCCCGTGCGGCGTTTCCGCGCTGGGCGCGTCTCTCCTTTGGCGATCGTCAGGTAAGAGTTGAACGCTTTGCCGGATTGCTGGAAAGCAATAAAGCCGAATTAACCGCGATTATTGCCAGAGAAACGGGTAAGCCGCGCTGGGAAGCGGCAACCGAAGTGACGGCGATGATCAATAAAATCGCGATATCAATTAAGGCGTATCACGTTCGTACCGGCGAGCAGCGTAGCGAAATGCCGGACGGCGCGGCGAGCCTGCGACATCGCCCGCACGGCGTGCTGGCGGTGTTTGGGCCGTATAATTTCCCTGGTCATTTGCCGAACGGGCATATCGTTCCGGCATTGCTGGCGGGTAACACCATTATCTTTAAACCCAGCGAACTGACACCCTGGAGCGGCGAAGCGGTAATGCGTTTATGGCAGCAGGCTGGCTTGCCGCCGGGCGTGCTGAACCTGGTGCAGGGCGGGCGTGAAACGGGTCAGGCGCTGAGTGCGCTGGAGGATCTCGACGGCTTGCTGTTTACCGGTAGCGCCAATACTGGCTACCAGTTGCATCGTCAGCTTTCCGGTCAGCCGGAGAAAATTCTCGCCCTCGAAATGGGCGGCAATAACCCGCTGATTATCGATGAGGTGGCGGATATCGATGCCGCTGTCCATCTGACCATTCAGTCGGCATTTGTCACAGCCGGGCAACGCTGCACCTGCGCCCGCCGTTTATTGCTGAAAAGCGGGGCGCAGGGCGATGCGTTTCTTGCTCGTCTGGTTGCCGTCAGCCAGCGATTAACGCCGGGCAAATGGGATGACGAACCGCAGCCGTTTATTGGCGGGCTGATATCAGATCAGGCCGCGCAGCAGGTGGTGACGGCCTGGCAGCAACTGGAAGCGATGGGTGGACGACCCCTGCTTGCGCCGTGCTTATTACAAGCAGGGACATCGTTGCTGACGCCGGGGATCATTGAAATGACGGGCGTTGCTGGCGTACCAGATGAAGAGGTGTTCGGACCGTTATTGCGCGTCTGGCGTTATGACAATTTCGATGAAGCGATTCGAATGGCGAATAACACTCGCTTCGGCCTCTCATGCGGTCTGGTTTCCCCCGCGCGGGAAAAATTCGATCAACTGCTGCTTGAGGCGCGGGCGGGGATTGTTAACTGGAACAAACCGCTTACCGGCGCTGCCAGTACCGCGCCATTCGGCGGCATTGGCGCTTCCGGTAACCATCGCCCCAGCGCCTGGTATGCCGCAGATTATTGTGCCTGGCCGATGGCGAGCCTGGAGTCGGACTCGTTAACATTGCCCGCCACGCTTAACCCCGGGTTGGATTTTTCCGATGAGGTGGTGCGATGAACGCCTGGGAAGTCAATTTCGACGGGCTGGTAGGGCTGACGCATCATTACGCGGGCCTGTCGTTTGGTAATGAAGCCTCTACCCGTCACCGTTTTCAGGTCTCTAACCCGCGACTGGCGGCGAAACAGGGCTTACTGAAAATGAAAACCCTTGCCGATGCGGGATTCCCCCAGGCCGTGATCCCGCCGCACGAGCGTCCGTTTATACCGGTTTTACGTCAGTTGGGATTCAGTGGTAGCGATGAACAAGTGCTGGAAAAGGTTGCACGCCAGGCACCGCACTGGCTTTCCAGCGTTAGTTCCGCTTCGCCAATGTGGGTAGCCAATGCGGCAACGATCGCGCCATCTGCCGATACGCTGGATGGCAAAGTGCATCTCACCGTTGCCAACCTGAACAATAAATTTCACCGTTCGCTGGAAGCCCCCGTCACTGAATCGCTGTTAAAAGCGATTTTTAACGACGAAGAGAAATTTAGTGTCCATTCGGCGTTGCCGCAGGTAGCCTTGCTCGGTGATGAGGGGGCGGCAAACCACAATCGTCTCGGCGGTCATTACGGTGAACCGGGTATGCAACTTTTTGTCTACGGGCGAGAAGAAGGCAATGATACCCGGCCTTCCCGTTATCCGGCGCGGCAGACTCGCGAAGCCAGCGAGGCGGTGGCAAGGCTGAATCAGGTGAATCCCCAACAGGTGATTTTCGCCCAGCAAAACCCGGACGTTATCGACCAGGGCGTTTTTCATAATGACGTGATTGCCGTGAGTAACCGCCAGGTGCTGTTTTGTCATCAACAGGCGTTCGCTCGACAGGTGCAGTTACTGGCAAACCTGCGTGCGCGGGTGAACGGTTTTATGGCGATAGAAGTTCCGGCGACTCAGGTTTCCGTGTCAGATGCGGTGTCTACATATCTGTTTAACAGCCAACTGCTGAGCCGCGATGATGGTTCCATGATGTTGGTGCTGCCTCAGGAGTGTCGGGAACACGCCGGAGTATGGGGGTATCTCAATGAACTCCTTGCCGCTGACAACCCGATTAGCGAACTAAAAGTCTTTGATTTACGTGAAAGCATGGCGAATGGCGGAGGCCCGGCGTGCCTGCGGTTGCGCGTGGTATTGACAGAAGAAGAACGCCAGGCGGTGAATCCGGCGGTGATGATGAACGATACGCTGTTTAATGTGCTCAATGACTGGGTGGATCGTTACTACCGCGATCGTCTTACTGCTGCCGATCTGGCCGACCCGCAATTGCTGCGTGAAGGGCGGGAAGCACTGGATGTATTGAGCCAATTACTGAATCTCGGTTCGGTTTATCCGTTCCAGCGCGAGGGAGGGGGCAATGGATAATTTTCTTGCTCTGACCTTAACGGGTAAAAAACCGGTTATCACCGAGCGAGAAATCAACGGCGTTCGCTGGCTCTGGCTGGGCGATGGTGTGCTGGAACTGACGCCATTAACGCCACCGCAAGGCGCACTGGTGATTTCAGCGGGAATACACGGTAATGAGACGGCACCTGTGGAGATGCTGGACGCGTTGCTTGGCGCGATATCTCACGGCGAGATCCCGTTACGTTGGCGGTTGCTGGTGATCCTCGGGAATCCTCCTGCGCTGAAGCAAGGGAAACGTTATTGCCATAGCGATATGAACCGAATGTTTGGCGGTCGTTGGCAGCTATTTGCTGAAAGCGGGGAAACCTGTCGCGCGCGCGAACTGGAACAGTGCCTGGAAGATTTTTATGACCAGGGCAAAGAATCTGTGCGCTGGCACCTTGATCTCCATACCGCAATTCGTGGCTCCTTGCATCCGCAGTTTGGTGTATTACCGCAACGCGACATTCCCTGGGACGAGAAATTTCTGACGTGGCTGGGGGCGGCGGGGCTGGAGGCACTGGTATTCCATCAGACGCCTGGTGGTACGTTTACCCATTTTAGCGCCAGACATTTTGGCGCGCTGGCCTGTACGCTGGAACTCGGCAAAGCGTTGCCCTTTGGACAAAACGATCTTCGCCAGTTTGCAGTCACTGCCAGCGCAATTGCTGCGCTGCTATCTGGTGAGAATGTCGGTATCGTGAGAACGCCGCCGCTCCGTTATCGGGTGGTTTCGCAAATTACTCGCCACTCGCCGTCCTTCGAAATGCATATGGCAAGTGACACGCTGAATTTTATGCCGTTTGAGAAAGGAACATTGCTGGCGCAGGACGGGGAGGAACGTTTTACCGTAACCCATGATGTAGAGTATGTGTTATTCCCTAATCCTTTGGTAGCGTTGGGATTACGCGCGGGATTAATGCTCGAAAAAATAAGCTAATACTTACCCGCAGAAATCATTCTGCGGGTATTAAGTTGCTTTCTTATAAATTAATACAGATTAATCCTGGTTATTTGCTTTATTCATCACCAGTCATCCGGTATAGTTCTTCATAATCTCTGCAAAATCATCGTGTTGTAATATTCTCTCATCACTCTCCATCAAATTTTCTTTTTTTCTCCATAATTGGCGCAAAAGTGTTTTTTACACTTTCATTGTTTTACCGTTGCTCTGATTAATTGACGCTAAAGTCAGTAAAGTTAATCTCGTCAACACGGCACGCTACTTAAGAAAGCCGTAATAAATAACTGAAAGGAAGGATATAGAATATGCGTAAATTAACTGCATTGTTTGTTGCCTCTACCCTGGCTCTTGGCGCGGCTAACCTGGCCCATGCCGCAGACACCACTACCGCAGCACCGGCTGACGCGAAGCCGATGATGCACCACAAAGGCAAGTTTGGTCCGCATCAGGACATGATGTTCAAAGACCTGAACCTGACCGACGCGCAGAAACAGCAGATCCGCGAAATCATGAAAGGCCAGCGTGACCAGATGAAACGTCCGCCGCTGGAAGAACGCCGCGCAATGCATGACATCATTGCGAGCGATACCTTCGATAAAGCAAAAGCTGAAGCGCAGATCGCAAAAATGGAAGAACAGCGCAAAGCTAACATGCTGGCGCACATGGAAACCCAGAACAAAATTTACAACATCCTGACGCCGGAACAGAAAAAGCAATTTAATGCTAATTTTGAGAAGCGTCTGACAGAACGTCCAGCGGCAAAAGGTAAAATGCCTGCAACTGCTGAATAATCTTTCAGCCAAAAAACTTAAGACCGCCGGTCTTGTCCACTACCTTGCAGTAATGCGGTGGACAGGATCGGCGGTTTTCTTTTCTCTTCTCAAACAGTTGTAAAAAAAGCCTGATCACCACTAACGTAAATCACCCGAGTTGCCGATAACCATCCACGGTTACCTGAACGATAACAATGAAAAGAACGGGCCGGGAGCGAGTATGGAATACTTTGATATGCGTAAAATGTCGGTGAATCTGTGGCGAAATGCTGCCGGTGAAACGCGCGAAATTTGCACTTTCCCACCGGCAAAACGTGATTTTTACTGGCGTGCCAGCATTGCATCCATCGCGGCGAATGGGGAGTTTTCTTTGTTTCCCGGTATGGAAAGGATAGTGACGTTGCTGGAAGGCGGCGAGATGTTCCTTGAAAGCGCAGACCGCTTTAACCATACCTTAAAACCGTTACAGCCTTTTGCCTTTGCGGCGGACCAGGTGGTAAAAGCGAAACTGACGGCAGGGCAGATGTCGATGGATTTCAACATCATGACACGCCTGGATGTCTGTAAGGCGAAAGTCAGAATTGCCGAACGTACGTTTACTACCTTTGGCTCACGCGGCGGGGTAGTGTTTGTCATTAACGGGGCGTGGCAATTGGGCGATAAACTGCTCACTACCGACCAGGGCGCGTGCTGGTTCGATGGCAGGCACACCCTGCGGCTTTTACAACCGCAGGGTAAACTGTTGTTCAGTGAAATCAACTGGCTTGCTGGTCATTCGCCGGATCAAGTTCAGTAATTTCATAGTTACCGGAAAGCAGCGGCTTACAAAGAATTTTATAACCGTCGTGATCAAACCCGGCGGGTGTCCGAATTAACGTTGTCGCTTCTTCCAGCGAATTAACCGCCCCCAGCCACAGCCAGTTTTGAATAATATGATATTGAGTCATTTCCGGGTGCTGTTCTTTCAGCGCCACCGCCCCTTGCCAAGGCCAACACACCACCCGCAAACGCTCCAGAGACTGGCGCAAGCGTAGCGCATGTTCCTCATGGCTCTCTTTACCGCAACACGCCCCGGCGCAACGTTTTAATGCAGAACGAAAACAAGCACGCCCGCGGCTTAACGGTTCCAGTCCCAGCAGGCCATAGCAAAGTTTTTGTTCATCAGCGATGGTCTGCAATGCTTGCAAAGCTGCGCGCCTATTGGCAAACAGGCCAAACAGGTTGGGGGCTCGTGAAAAATCCACCTCTTTGGCATACACCACATCGACGCGCTTTTCATTTAATTGCAGGGCACAGAGCTGGCGATTGCGGCGCAACCGTTTATTAAACAGCGGCTGTTGTTCTTTGATTAATCGCGCTTCAAGGAGCAGAGCGCCGATTTCGCCTGCGGTGCAGATCCAGCTAATTCGCCGGGATTGCCGTAGCATGGCGGCTTCATCCGGGGTGCGTAAATGAGAAAGGACGCGGCTGCGGATGTTAATGCTTTTGCCGATATAGAGCGGCATGGTGTCGCTTTCGCCATGAAACAGATACACCCCTGGTCGGGTGGGTAAGTCATTAAGGAATGAACGTAAATGTTCGGGATATTCATAAATTGCCGCAGCTTCAAATTCGAGCCGCGGAGAAGTTAAACGCCGTACCACTGTTGACTCCGAATGCTGGTTATCTATCCAGTGTAACAGGCGGGGAGCGATTAAAAAAGAGGCGGGTTGATGACAAAGGTTACACCGTGAGACGTGCTACGCCTGTCAGGCCTATTCGACTCCTGCAATGTATTGAATTTGCATAGTTTTGTAGGTCGAATAAGGCGTTCACGCCGCATCCGGCGTGAACAAAGTACTCTTTTTCGCACAAACCAATATGTGCAAATTATTACTTTTTCCAGAAATCATCGAAAACGGTAATTGGCGGACGGCGTTTATGTTCGGTTTTCAGATACCAGTTCTCTATTGTTCTGGCGACCTGTTCAGGTAGGTTTTTCCCTTCCAGATAGTCGTCGATATTGTCATAGGTCACGCCGAGTGCCACTTCATCTGGCAGAGAAGGGCGATCATCTTCCAGATCGGCCGTTGGGGCTTTCTTATAAAGGTGTTCCGGGCAACCTAATGCCGCCAGTAACTGTTTACCCTGGCGTTTGTTGAGACGATACAGCGGATTAATATCCGTACCGCCGTCACCATATTTAGTGAAGAATCCGGTAATGGCTTCTGCTGCATGATCGGTGCCCACCACGACACCGCTGGTCATACCCGCAATGCTATATTGTGCTTTCATCCGCTCACGCGCTTTTTCATTGCCACGAACAAAATCGCTCAGTTCAATGCCCGCTTCGCGCAGCGCCTGTTCGCTGGCCAATACCGCGCCCTTGATATTAACGGTTAATACGCGATCCGGTTGAATAAAGGCAATGGCATCCTGGCAATCTTGTTCGTCAGCCTGAACACCATAGGGCAGGCGTACGGCAATAAATTGCAGTGATTCGTTGCCAGTTTCCTGGCGCAGCTCATTAATCGCCATCTGGCACAGCTTTCCGGCAAGCGTGGAGTCCTGACCGCCGCTGATCCCTAGCACCAGTGATTTAATGAACGGATAAGTTTGCAGGTAGCTTTTCAGAAAATCGACACTACGACGAATTTCCTCTTCAGCATTAATCTGCGGTTTTGCGCCCAGCGCCTTTATTATTTGTTGTTGCAATGTCATTGAACCCCTCCAGACAGAAAAGACAAAACTTCCTTAAAGCTAACCCGTTGCTACTGAAACGACAAGCGACAGCGGGCTGAATGGTGGTTAAAACGTCATACAGGAATCCTCTGAAAGCGGAGCCGTTTCGTTCACGGGCTTGAAAAAGCGCCCAATGTATTCCAGGCTTATCTAACACGCTGATAAACAAGAGGACGGAATATGAACAAGAATATGGCAGGAATTCTGAGTGCAGCGGCGGTATTAACCATGCTGGCGGGTTGTACGGCTTATGATCGTACCAAAGACCAGTTTGTACAGCCTGTGGTGAAAGACGTCAAAAAAGGCATGAGCCGGGCGCAGGTTGCACAAATTGCGGGTAAACCTTCGTCTGAAGTGAGCATGATCCATGCTCGTGGTACTTGCCAGACCTACATCCTGGGTCAACGTGATGGTAAAGCAGAAACCTACTTTGTCGCGTTAGATGATACCGGACATGTCATCAACTCCGGTTATCAGACCTGTGCTGAATACGACACTGATCCACAGGCTGCGAAGTAATCACTTCGCCTGAAAGCTTGAGTTACAACGGAAACCGGCCATTGCGCCGGTTTTTTTTGGCCTGAGTTCTTAATTATCTTCGCGAATTATTTGCCCGAAATGTGAAGAGGGTCATAACCGCAGGTCAAGGAGAGACAATTTATAAGGTCAAAGAAATACTATTGCTCAGGTCTATACCGTATACTCCTTTCAGCCACAAAAAAAGTCATGTTGGTTTCGCAAGTTACCCAGAGCATGGAAGCAGGTTAAGGCTTGCGGAGTGTCTGGCTGACAGATAATCGTCGATGAGGGCAGTTTTATGGAAAAGAAACACATTTATCTGTTTTGTTCTGCGGGCATGTCTACCTCTTTACTGGTATCAAAAATGCGCGCACAGGCAGAAAAATATGAAGTTCCGGTCATTATTGAAGCATTTCCGGAAACACTGGCTGGTGAAAAAGGTCAGAATGCCGATGTCGTGTTATTAGGGCCGCAGATTGCTTATATGTTGCCCGAAATCCAGCGTTTGTTACCCAACAAACCGGTTGAAGTAATTGACTCGCTGCTTTATGGCAAAGTCGATGGTTTAGGCGTGCTTAAGGCTGCGGTTGCAGCGATTAAAAAAGCCGCAGCAAATTAATTTATTTTAAATTTTCCCGTCAAAGAGTTATTTCATAAATCAATACCGTAATATTTAAATTGCGGTTTTTAAGGGTATTTTTCTATGAGTAATGTTATTGCATCGCTTGAAAAGGTACTCCTCCCTTTTGCAGTTAAAATAGGAAAGCAGCCACACGTTAATGCAATCAAAAATGGCTTTATTCGCTTAATGCCGTTAACCCTTGCGGGGGCCATGTTTGTATTAATTAACAACGTTTTTCTAAGCTTTGGGGAGGGGTCGTTTTTTTATTCCTTAGGTATTCGCCTGGATGCCTCAACCATTGAAACACTTAATGGTCTGAAAGGTATTGGCGGCAACGTATATAACGGAACATTAGGGATAATGTCTTTAATGGCACCGTTCTTTATTGGCATGGCGCTGGCAGAAGAGCGTAAAGTCGATGCGCTGGCGGCTGGGTTGTTATCCGTTGCAGCATTTATGACCGTCACCCCATACAGTGTCGGTGAGGCCTATGCGGTTGGCGCAAACTGGTTAGGTGGGGCGAATATCATCTCCGGGATTATTATTGGCCTGGTGGTGGCAGAAATGTTTACCTTTATTGTCCGCCGCAATTGGGTCATTAAATTGCCCGATAGCGTACCTGCTTCAGTATCGCGTTCCTTCTCGGCTTTAATTCCCGGCTTTATTATTCTTTCCGTGATGGGGATTATTGCCTGGGCGTTGAATACCTGGGGCACCAACTTCCATCAGATCATTATGGATACCATCTCAACCCCACTGGCATCGTTGGGTAGCGTGGTGGGCTGGGCCTATGTGATCTTTGTTCCACTGCTCTGGTTCTTCGGTATTCATGGTGCGCTGGCGCTGACCGCACTGGACAACGGCATTATGACGCCTTGGGCGCTGGAAAATATCGCGACCTATCAGCAATATGGTTCCGTCGAAGCGGCGCTGGCAGCCGGTAAGACCTTCCATATCTGGGCCAAGCCGATGCTGGACTCCTTTATTTTCCTTGGGGGCAGTGGTGCGACTTTAGGTCTGATCCTGGCTATCTTTATCGCCTCTCGCCGTGCTGATTATCGTCAGGTGGCAAAACTGGCGCTGCCGTCCGGCATCTTCCAGATTAACGAACCGATTCTGTTTGGTCTGCCAATTATCATGAACCCGGTGATGTTTATCCCGTTTGTACTGGTACAACCGATTCTGGCGGCAATCACCCTGGCAGCGTACTACATGGGCATTATTCCTCCGGTGACCAATATTGCACCGTGGACCATGCCAACCGGTCTGGGAGCCTTCTTTAACACCAACGGTAGCGTCGCCGCATTGCTGGTCGCACTCTTCAACCTTGGTATCGCAACGTTAATTTATCTGCCCTTTGTTGTGGTGGCTAACAAAGCACAAAATGCGATTGATAAAGAAGAGAGCGAAGAAGATATCGCTAACGCCCTGAAATTTTAATCGATGCCGGTACGGGTAATCGTGCCGGTAAGAATAGAGAGGAACGATGTATGATGGATCTCGATAATATTCCCGATACGCAAACGGAAGCTGAAGAGCTGGAAGAAGTGGTGATGGGGCTTATCATCAACTCCGGACAAGCGCGCAGCCTGGCGTATGCGGCACTGAAACAGGCGAAGCAGGGCGATTTTGCCGCAGCAAAAGCCATGATGGATCAGTCACGGATAGCATTGAATGAAGCGCATCTGGTACAGACGAAACTGATTGAAGGCGATGCGGGCGAAGGTAAGATGAAAGTGAGTCTGGTGCTGGTCCACGCTCAGGATCATTTAATGACGTCCATGCTTGCGCGTGAACTGATTACCGAATTAATTGAGCTTCATGAAAAACTGAAGGCATAAGGAGTCGATGATGCAGCCAGTGATTAACGCGCCGGAAATTGCCACTGCCCGAGAACAGCAGTTGTTTAATGGCAAAAATTTCCATGTGTTTATCTATAACAAAACTGAGAGTATCAGCGGACTGCATCAGCACGACTATTATGAATTTACTCTGGTATTAACCGGGCGTTATTTCCAGGAGATTAACGGTAAGCGCGTGTTACTGGAACGGGGCGATTTTGTTTTTATTCCGTTAGGTTCGCACCATCAAAGTTTTTATGAGTTTGGTGCCACGCGCATATTGAACGTTGGGATCAGTAAACGCTTTTTTGAGCAGCATTACCTGCCGTTGTTGCCTTATTGCTTTGTAGCTTCGCAGGTATACCGAACCAATAACGCTTTTCTCACCTATGTGGAAACAGTGATTTCTTCATTGAATTTCCGCGAAACAGGGCTGGAAGAGTTTGTTGAGATGGTTACTTTTTATGTCATTAACCGTTTACGTCATTACCGCGAAGAACAGGTGATTGATGATGTACCGCAGTGGCTGAAAAGTACGGTAGAAAAGATGCATGATAAAGAGCAGTTTAGTGAATCGGCGCTGGAGAATATGGTGACGTTGTCAGCCAAATCACAGGAATATTTGACGCGAGCGACTCAACGATATTATGGCAAAACACCAATGCAGATTATTAATGAGATCCGTATTAATTTTGCCAAAAAACAACTGGAAATGACCAACTATTCCGTGACGGATATTGCGTTTGAGGCCGGTTATAGTAGCCCGAGTTTGTTTATTAAAACGTTTAAGAAATTAACGTCCTTTACGCCTAAGAGCTATCGTAAGAAATTGACTGAATTTAATCAGTAAGTCGTTATACCTGACAATTCACATATCTGTCCTGTTGCTGGATTATTTATGTCCGGGGGGGCAGATATGCCAGATATCAGTATTCTGTACTGAAGGGAGAAATTATGAGCCAGAAATTAAAAGTCGTCACTATTGGTGGCGGGAGCAGCTATACCCCGGAGTTACTGGAAGGATTTATTAAGCGTTATCACGAATTGCCGGTCAGCGAATTATGGCTGGTGGATGTCGAAGGTGGTAAAGCTAAACTGGATATTATTTTTGATCTCTGCCAACGGATGATTGATAACGCTGGCGTCCCGATGAAGCTTTATAAAACGCTGGATCGCCGCGAAGCATTGAAAGATGCTGATTTCGTTACTACCCAACTGCGCGTAGGCCAATTACCGGCGCGCGAACTGGATGAACGTATTCCATTAAGTCATGGTTATCTTGGTCAGGAAACTAACGGCGCGGGCGGTCTGTTTAAAGGTCTGCGTACCATTCCGGTGATTTTTAACATCGTAAAAGATGTCGAAGAACTTTGTCCGAATGCATGGGTGATTAACTTCACTAACCCGGCGGGAATGGTCACTGAAGCCGTTTATCGTCATACCGGATTTAAACGCTTTATCGGCGTGTGTAATATTCCGATCGGCATGAAGATGTTTATTCGCGATGTTCTGATGCTGAAAGACAGCGATGATTTATCTATCGATCTGTTCGGCCTCAACCATATGGTGTTCATTAAAGATGTGCTGGTAAATGGCAAATCACGCTTTGCCGAATTGCTTGATGGTGTGGCATCCGGGCAGTTAAAAGCATCTGGCGTTAAAAATATTTTCGATCTGCCATTTAGCGAAGGTTTAATTCGTTCTCTAAATCTGTTGCCGTGTTCTTATTTGCTTTATTACTTCAAGCAAAAAGAGATGCTGGCTATTGAAATGGGCGAATACTACAAAGGCGGCGCACGAGCACAGGTAGTACAGAAAGTCGAGAAACAACTTTTTGAGCTGTATAAAAACCCGGAGTTGAAAGTTAAGCCGAAAGAACTGGAACAGCGCGGTGGGGCTTATTACTCTGATGCAGCGTGCGAAGTGATCAACGCTATCTACAACGACAAGCAAGCTGAACATTACGTTAATATCCCGCATCATGGGCATATTGATAATATTCCGGCAGACTGGGCGGTAGAAATGACCTGTACGCTGGGGCGCGATGGCGCGACGCCACATCCGCGCATTACGCATTTCGATGATAAAGTGATGGGGCTGATTCACACCATTAAAGGCTTCGAGATTGCTGCCAGCAACGCTGCACTTAGCGGAGAATTTAACGATGTGTTACTGGCGCTAAACCTTAGTCCGTTGGTGCATTCCGATCGCGATGCTGAGCTGCTGGCACGCGAGATGATTCTGGCGCACGAGAAATGGCTGCCAAATTTTGCCGACTGCATCGCAGAGCTTAAAAAAGCACATTAACCGAGGCTGATTATGGAACGCTTATTGATTGTTAATGCCGATGATTTTGGCTTAAGCAAAGGTCAGAACTACGGCATTATCGAGGCCTGTCGCAATGGGATTGTCACATCGACGACGGCGCTGGTGAATGGGCAGGCTATTGACCATGCGGTGCAGTTGAGTCGTGATGAACCGAGTCTGGCCATAGGGATGCACTTTGTCCTTACTATGGGCAAGCCACTGACAGCTATGCCGGGGTTAACCCGCGATGGTGTGCTGGGAAAATGGATCTGGCAGTTGGCAGAAGAAGATGCTTTACCGCTGGAAGAAATTACTCAGGAGCTTGCCAGTCAGTATTTGCGTTTCATTGAGCTATTTGGACGCAAACCTACGCATCTTGATAGCCATCATCATGTGCATATGTTCCCGCAGATTTTCCCGATTGTTGCCAGGTTTGCGGCTGAAGAGGGGATTGCGTTGCGGGCGGATCGTCAGATGGTGTTTGATTTGCCGGTCAACCTGCGCACTACCCAGGGATTCAGCAGTGCATTCTACGGTGAAGAGATCAGTGAGTCGCTGTTCCTGCAAGTGCTTGATGACTCCAGTCATCGCGGCGAGCGCTCTCTGGAAGTGATGTGTCATCCGGCGTTTATCGATAATACGATTCGCCAGAGTGCTTATTGCTTACCTCGGTTAACGGAACTGGATGTGCTGACTTCAGCGTCGTTGAAATATGCGATTGCTGAGCGTGGTTATCGGTTGGGTAGTTATCTTGATGTGTAAGTAAGGTGGTAAGGTCACTCCCCAGGGGGCGTGACCTTATCCATATTTACGCCGGAATTTTGTCAATCTTAGGAATGCGTGACCACATGCGGTGTGCTGCCATCAGCGTTAACAGTTCATCCATAAAACTACCATCGGCGCTGTCAGCTTCCACAATCCCTTCTTCACCCTGGTCAGCGACCTTGATTGTTGCTTTAAACTTGCGCGCGTCTCCCGCCAGCGCAATCGGTTTAAGGTGTTTGTAGGCTTCCATCAGGTAGTAGTTGGCATCGCCGTTGTCAGCGATATCCGCGATATTGCCGCAAGGGACAATAACCGCATCGACCGTCAGCGAAGGTGCACCGGCAAAGGTAGCGGCTATAGGCAACACCGTACCGTCATCCGCAGTCACTTCACCCATTCGGGAGTAGAGCAGTTTGGCATGAACGCCTTTGGCCTTCAGCGCCTTGAGAATGGCCAGAAGGTCTGCCGATCTCACTTCATCATTAAGTAAAATCGCTACCACGCGACCTTTCACATCACCGTCAGGAATGGCGTACAAACTTAAGGATGGATCCTTTTTCAGACCGTTGACGTCCGGAGGCGGGGTGATATTCAGCTGGTCGTCCGTCAGCTCGATACCGAGATTTTTCGCCACCGCCTGGGCCAGAGTGAGATCAATATGCGCCAGCTGGTCAACAACGCGCTCACGAATATACGGACGAACTACTTTGCTTAACTCAAAACTGAAACCATCGACAATATGGCGCTGCTCGAATGGCGTCTGACTTAGCCAGAACAGACGCGGATGGGAATAATATTCGCCAAACGATGGACTGCGCTCGCGAACTTTATTTCCTTCCACGCGTTCCTGGTATGATTCAAAACCGCCACGTTTCGGCCCCGGCGGTGTTTCGCGCGGCCAGTTATCGTTGATCGAGTTCGGTTCATAATTCGCCGGGTTAGTGTCGATCCCCATACGATGCATGCCGTCACGCTGGAAATTATGGTAAGGGCAGGTCGGGCGGTTAATCGGAATCTCATGGAAATTCGGCCCACCAAGACGACTGATTTGTGTATCGGTATAGGAGAACAAACGTCCCTGCAACAGGGGATCGTTGGTGAAGTCCAGACCAGGAACAATATGACCTGGATGGAATGCTGCTTGTTCGTTTTCGGCAAAGAAGTTATCCGGATTGCGATTGAGCATCATTTTGCCAACACGCTGAACGGGTACCAGTTCTTCCGGGATGAGTTTGGTTGGATCGAGAAGATCGAAGTCAAACTTGAATTCATCTTCTTCAGGAATCAACTGGAAGCCCAGTTCGTATTCCGGAAAATCGCCTGCTTCGATGGCTTCCCACAACTCGCGGCGGTGGAAGTCCGGGTCACGTCCGGTTAGTTTTTGTGCTTCATCCCAAACGAGTGAGGCTTTACCTGCCAGTGGTTTCCAGTGGAAACGTACGAACGTTGCCTTCCCTTCGGCATTAATCAGGCGGAAGGTGTGAATACCGAAGCCTTCCATGGTGCGGTAACTGCGTGGGATCCCGCGATCCGACATCGCCCACATCACGTTGTGCAGAGTTTCAGGTTGCAGAGAAACATAATCCCAGAAAGTATCGTGGGCGCTTTGCCCTTGTGGGATTGCCCAGTGCGGTTCTGGTTTTACCGCATGAACAAAATCGGGGAATTTATGCGCATCCTGGATAAAGAAGATTGGCGTGTTATTGCCAACGAGGTCAAAAATACCCTCTTCGGTATAGAACTTGGTGGCAAAGCCACGGATATCACGCACGGTATCGGCAGAGCCAGCACCACCCTGAACGGTAGAGAACCTAACAAATACTGGGGTGATTTTGTTCGGATCTGAGAGGAAATCCGCTTTGGTGATATCGCTTAAGCTTTTATATGGCTGGAAATAACCGTGAGCTGCTGATCCACGTGCATGAACAATACGTTCCGGGATGCGCTCATGGTCAAAGTGGGTGATTTTCTCGCGCAGAATAAAATCTTCCAGCAGCGTTGGACCACGGCTACCGGCACGCAGTGAGTTTTGATCGTCGGCGATGCGCACGCCCTGATTAGTGGTCAGCGCATAATTTTCACTGCCTTTGCGTACGTCTTCCAGAGAATTAAGTTTTTCGTTACGCGTATCAGGGGCTTTCAGGCTCCCTGGGGCGGTAGGTTGTGCACCTGGCGGTGTCGGTTCAGCCGCTGGACGATGAGATCCGTCCTCAGGTGCCAGTGAGTCCATCCCCGGTTTCGCTTCGCTGGAATCGTGTTGTGGTGACTGGTGCTGATGTGGGTTCTTTTCGTTATGTTGCGACATTGAACTCGTCTCCTTAATTTATTACTGAAAGGGCCGCTGTTTTGGTCAAAAAACTCTCTAACTATAGACCACCAGCCAGATCCCGCTTCGGAGGCTATTCTGGAAACGGTGTTATGAAATACACGCAAAGCGGGACGTACAGGGGCTAAATCGGCTAAACTACAGTTTTTCTGATTTTTAATATGCGTTTAGTGAAGCCAGTAATGAAGAAACCGCTCCGCCAGCAAAACCGCCAGATTATTAGCTATGTCCCACGCACGGAACCCGCGCCGCCAGAACATGCGATAAAGATGGATTCGTTTCGTGATGTCTGGATGCTGCGTGGCAAATATGTTGCGTTTGTACTGATGGGAGAGTCATTTCTGCGCTCACCGGCGTTTACTGTGCCTGAATCCGCCCAGCGTTGGGCAAATCAGATCCGCCAGGAAGGGGAAGTGACTGAGTAAAGATTACGTACCTCCCGGTTTTGCCGGGAGTTACATGGCCTGAAATTCTGTATTTCATTGCTACATTCATTCAAACCACCTGTAACAAAAAGCTGCCTTTGACGATCTATTGCTATAAATAAGTGATCTTTTTTCTTTAATTGTTTATTTATTTTATAATAGTTAAGTTTAGCTAATCAGGATGAGCTATTTTTGATAGTTCATCCTGTGGCGTTGCCATTAAACTTATATTGTAAATTGCTTAGATTCAAATGAGATAATAATTTTGTTGATAATATGAGGTGGGAGATGTTTTCTACAAACTTAATACAGAGTGATTATGGTAATTTAAATATTAAAAACCTTGCCTTCGACTCTTTTAAAGAAAGACTGCAGTCTACCATGACAGCACTCACTTTCTTTATATCAACGGGTCAATGTGCCTGCGATGAAATAGCAGAATCAAACTTCAATTATATGATTGCCTATATGTCTAACATTAACTATGATGCCTCAAAGCCAGGAGCGCCAGCACTTAGTTTTGATACATATCTGCAGGACAATGTTAAATATAGAGTGATAATTAATAATCTTTATGGTAGTGAAATTAGGATAAGAGGTATTAATGAGAATTTTGTTGGGATGGATTTTACTTGTGAATTCCGACCAGAAAAAATGACCAATTTGATCAATATAAAAAACAGGTTGGTTATTCACTATTTAAAAACGATATACTATGAACAAAATTATATACATCCTGTTGGGAGCATTTTTGCTGCGATTCAAAAAAATGAGAGTCTCCTAAAGTTTCCTTCGGTAATATCAATACTTAATGTCAATCTTCTTTTTAATCCACTGAATCTTCCGGGAATGGGAAGTGGTGTGCTTGAAGAGATTATGAGTATTTCAGATAGTTCACTTAGAAAACGTCTTGGGTATGAGGTTTTAAGCTTTTCGCTACAGGCACATTCATTGAGTCAGGAATGTATCGATAAGTTAGCCATTTTTTTCGCTGACGATCTGTTTAAATATGAGTCAGTATGCATCGCCGCGATGGAACATTTAAAAAGTAAGGCAACGGCTCCTATACAAAACGGACCGTTGCCAGCATAAGAATTAACGGTGTGCCAGTTCGGCGTCGTCTTCGCTATCCAGAATGGCTTTATCGGTTTGCTTCAGCCACTGGCTGGTCAGCGTGCCAGCGGTCATCGAGCCACTAACGTTTAGCGCCGTACGCCCCATGTCGATAAGCGGTTCAACGGAGATTAACAGCGCCACCAGGGTAACTGGCAGGCCCATCGCAGGCAGCACAATCAGTGCGGCGAAAGTTGCACCACCACCGACACCGGCAACGCCTGCGGAACTAACGGTAACAATACCGACCAGCGTCGCAATCCACATCGGGTCCATCGGGTTAATGCCAACCGTAGGCGCAACCATCACCGCCAGCATCGCCGGATACAAACCGGCACAGCCGTTCTGACCAATGGTTGCACCGAAAGAGGCGGCGAAACTGGCGATGGATTCAGGAACACCCAGACGACGCGTTTGTGCTTCCACATTCAGTGGGATAGACGCAGCACTGGAACGGCTGGTAAAGGCAAACGTCAGTACTGGCCATACCTTACGGAAGTACTTCAGCGGGCTCACGCCATTAATACCCAGCAGAAGGCCATGCACTGCAAACATAATCAGAAGACCGAGGTAGGACGCGACAACGAAACTTCCCAGTTTGATGATGTCTTGCAGGTTAGAACCTGCAACCACTTTGGTCATCAGCGCCAGAACGCCGTAAGGGGTCAACTGCATGACCAGGCGAACCAGCTTCATTACCCAGCTTTGCAGGGTATCGATAGCGGTTAAGACGCGTTCACCTTTCGGCGCATCATCCTTCAGCAGTTTCAGCGCAGCTACACCGAGGAATGCGGCAAAAATTACCACGCTGATAATTGACGTCGGATTGGCTCCGGTCAGATCGGCAAACGGGTTTTTCGGGATAAAGGACAAGACCAGCTGCGGAACGCTCAGGTCAGAGACTTTACCAACATAGTTACTTTCAATGGCGTTCAGACGTGCAGTTTCTGCACCACCCTGAACCAGACCTTCAGCCGTCAAACCAAACAGGTTGGTGACCAGCACACCGACCAGCGCCGCAATCAGCGTGGTAAACAAAAGCGTACCGATGGTCAGAAAACTGATTTTGCCTAACTGAGATGCGTTATGCAGACGGGCAACCGCGCTCAGAATAGAGGCGAAGACTAACGGCATAACGATCATTTGCAGCAGTTGAACATAGCCGTTACCAACAATGTTAAACCACTGTACAGAATCTTTAAGTACCTGGCTGTCAGAACCATAAATGGTATGCAGGGCAAGGCCAAAAACCACACCCATCACCAGACCCACCAGCACTTTTTTCGCCAGACTCCACTGTTTATGGCGGGTCTGAGCCAGCGCAAACAGCAGTACAACGAACACCACGATGTTCGCAATTAATGGAAAGTTCATCCCCGTTCTCCTGATCTTATTATTTCTATCACTGCGTAGCAGTCATAGTGTTGGCGCAAGATTAACAGAACTGTGAGCTGGCTCTTATATTCAAATGGAATTGCTTATTCCAGAAAGGTGATTTTTGCCTTTTTAGTATTCAACCTGATGCTTAATAAGCCGATGAAACTGGATCTGCAAAGTATTGATCATTTGCGATGACCAACGAACAGCGCTGTTTTCGGGTAATGAATGGGGCATCCATACCGACCAGACAAATAATGCCATGCAGATAAAACGTTCCAGTTGGTTGCCCTTTTGGGGAACCAGGATAGGCAAGCGGAAACGCCAGCGGCATGGCCAGAGCAGGGGAACACCGGCGGGTGTCAGCATATCGGCAAGTATGTGGCTCAAATAACCCAGCACCATTCCTTGTAGCGCATCAGCCGGAATGAACCAGCTTTCAGGAACCTTAAGGTAAAAGGTTGCCAGCAGCGCAAATACCGCCAGCAGACTGTGGGTAAAACCACGATGCCCAAAAGCGCGGGCGATCGGTTTTGATATCCACTTTAATCGCTGCCCAAGAAACGACTTTGGGTGATCGATGTCCGGTAACAAACACGTCAGGATTGCGGAAGGGACAATATGCCACCAGTCACCCTGTGCCAGCACGGGCGTCAGCTCGGCATTTTTGGCAAATACCGCACAAGCAATAGAAAAGAGAAGGTGACCTTCCGCCGTCATGATAAAACTCACTAAACTGTCGATACGTACAGTATAGGATTTTTATACAGTGCGCGGAAGTGGTGACGGTGTAACTCTTTCTCTTAAATTGACGATTAATCCGTCAGTTGAATGCAAATTCAGATAAAGAACCAGGGGCAGCGTGATCACTGCCCCTGGTCATTAACCGAGAAGGTCTTTTGCGGTGAGTTCTGTCAGTGATGAGAGTTTGACGTTTGCTAATACAAAACGTGGATCATTTTGCGCTTCTGGCGCAGGAACGACGATGGAACGCATGCGGGCTGCTTTAGAGGCGATCATGCCATTTACTGAATCTTCCAGCGCTACGCAGGTCAGTGGGTCAACGCCCAGTTTTGCTGCGCAGTCGAGATATACTTGCGGATGCGGCTTGCTGTAAGGCAGTTTTTCAGCCGAGGCGAGGGCATCGAAACTGTCGCGTAAGTCAAACATGGTCAACACTTTTTCCAGCATATGTAGTGGTGACGCGGAGGCCAGTCCCACCAATAAACCTTGTTCTTTGCATAACGCAACGGCTTCGCGCACGCCTGGTAATAATGGACGTGTCTCTTCAACCAGTGAAATGGCACGGGCAATAACCCGTTCTACTACTTCCTGACGGCTTGGCCCATTCCACGGTTGCCGGGCGTACCAAAGATCGACCACCATATCGATACGTAAACCTAAGGTGTCCGGCAGCTCGTTACGACGGGAGATATCCACCCCCAGGCTTGCCATCACATCCAGTTCGGCTCGATCCCATAAAGGTTCTGAGTCGATAAGTAATCCATCCATATCAAAAATTGCAGCAAGAATCTGACGCGGGGTTGACATTACAACCTCTCCTTTAGAGCATTATGTGTAAGGTATTAAGCCGTGCTTATGATTAAGCGCCTATCATATCGCCTTTAAAGAATGGGCGAAAACAGATATCTACAGGTAAACTAAGTGAAACGACGCGTCTTAATCAAGGAGAACTCATGACGTATCAACAAGCTGGACGCATTGCTGTTTTGAAAAGGATTTTGGGTTGGGTGATTTTTATACCTGCATTGATCTCTACACTGATTTCTTTGCTGAAATTTATGAATACCCGGCAGGAAAACCAGGAAGGCATTAATGCGGTCATGCTCGACTTTACTCATGTCATGATCGATATGATGCAGGCGAATACGCCTTTTTTGAATCTGTTCTGGTATAACTCCCCGACGCCCAATTTTAATGGTGGCGTGAACGTTATGTTCTGGGTGATTTTCATCCTGATTTTTGTCGGACTGGCGTTGCAGGATTCCGGTGCCCGGATGAGTCGCCAGGCGCGCTTCTTGCGGGAAGGTGTTGAAGATCAACTCATTCTGGAAAAAGCCAAAGGGGAAGAGGGGCTAACGCGTGAACAAATTGAGTCACGTATTGTTGTGCCGCACCATACTATTTTCCTGCAGTTTTTCTCGCTGTATATCCTGCCGGTTATTTGTATTGCTGCAGGTTATGTGTTCTTTTCTCTGCTGGGGTTTATTTAATCAAAAGGCCGCACGGAGCGGCCATTATCCTCAACCCGTATCATGCTGCTAATAATCTATCCAGTGACTGCTGAGCAATAACCAAATGCTGACCGCCAAATAACCTTGCACGATTTAACAGCGTGTAGAGTTGGTAAACCGGTTGACGTTCAAGGAAATCGGCAGGTAGCGGGGATACTGACTGATAGCCGTCATAGATTTGTGGCGGCTGTTCAGTATGCAGCGGTAACATCGCCAGGTCGCACTCTCGGTCACCCCAGTAGCAGGCCGGGTCGAAAATGTACGGGCCATCCGGACCCAGCGCACAGTTGCCGGACCATAAATCGCCGTGCAACAGAGAAGGCTGCGGTTGATGCGAGGCCAGACGCTGCTGAATATGCTCGACGATGGCATCGATATTGCCGAAAGCGATCCCTTTTTCTGCCGCCAGTTCCAGCTGCCAGCCAATCCGTTGTTCAGCAAAAAAAGTTGACCAGCGACGTTGCCAGGTGTTGGGCTGGGGAGTTGTGGAGAGCGCGTTATCGAAATCGAGGCCAAATTGCGGTTGGTCGCTCCATTGATGTAAACGCGCAATTTGCTGACCAAGAATAAATGCGCTATGCGCATCCAGCGGGCGAGGTGGGAGATAGTCCATCACCAGAAAACTGTAGTCACGGTCAGCGCCAACTGCCCAAACCTTAGGCACGGTGACGGTTTTACTACGCGACAGTAACTCCAGTTGGTCGGCTTCGGCGGTAAAACCGGGAAGCAGTTCCCTTTCATCACATTTGACGAAAAAGTCACGTCCTGCATAGCGCAAATGCCATGCGGCATGGACTTCTCCGCCAGGCAGTTCATTACGCAGTTCGATTTCGCCTTCACCTAACTGCTCGCTCAAAAGACGACTGATTGCCTGCCACATGATGTCTCTCCCATGTTGTCTGCCAGATCATAAGGTTAGCGCAAGAATGCGGTGTAAAAACACGAGCTAACGCACACCACAGACTGATTATTGCCCAAAAACCATTTATTTTCTGTTGCTATTCCATTCCTCCCAGGTCGTGATGGTGATTTCAGGATCTTTGCCGGTTGCACTTTGGGTAAGCCCCGAAACCAGTTCTCTAATTTCTTCTTCACTTTGGGTACTGATAAGTCCAAAAGTGTTAGTCCCCAGCTCATGGATATTTCCATCATCATCCGTCATGGTGAGCAAAAAACCGTCGCGAGTCAGGTAATTATTCAACTCGTTAATTTCAGTCAATGTATCCTCGTGCAACATGACGGTTATGACATAACGGACAAGATCGCCACTGGCCATAGTTCACCCCTTTGTTATCACATGACTTTTGAGCATAGTCGGAGAAACGCGTTGCCGACAGGTTGGTGGTGATTCCCCCAATGCAGGGGGAATGTTTCAGTTAGCGGGAAAGGTAAGCGTAAATTTTTTGTGTATCGTCTTGGGAGCACAGGCGTGTTCCCTGATTGAGTGTGGCTGCACTCCCCGCAGCTACGCCAAAACGGACCATCTCTTCAAGAGAGGCATTTTCTGCCAGTTTCAGTGTCATCGCGCCGACCATGCTGTCACCAGCGCCAACGGTGCTCTGGCTTTTCACCGGTGGTGGCACAACCTGAATGCAGTTTTCACTATCAACGCCCAGCGCCCCTTGTGGACCCAGGGAAACGACAACTCGTTTGGCCTTGCCGCTATTAACGATTTCCTGCGCGGCTTTGCGGACATCGTCTGGCTGGGTGAGTTCGCGATTCACTAGCGCACTGAGTTCTTTTTGGTTAGGCTTAACCAACTCGATATTACCAATCGCCAGTGCTGCACTTAACGCTTCGCCAGAACTGTCGACGATGCAGCGAATCCCTTGTTTTTGCGCAGCGGAAATCAGTTGGGTTAATTTTTCCAGCTTCACACCTGGCGGCAGGCTTCCGCTTATGACCAGAATGGCCCCGGATTCAATTTCCAGAACTTGCTCTTCAAGCTGGCGAAACTCATCTTCATTTAATGCCGCGCCTGGCATAACAAAACGATACTGCTCACCGCTTGCTTCCACATGTACGTGTAAATTCTGCCGGGTCCAGTCTTTGGCTTCTACAGTAGCGACGGGGACATTTTCATCTGCCAACAGTGAAACCAGATGTTCGCCGGTCGCACCACCCGCCGGGAAGATCGCTGTGGCACTGCCTCCAAGATGGGCAATGGCGCGGGCGACGTTGATGCCGCCGCCTCCGGGTTCGAATACTGGTGCGGTACAGCGCAGCTTTCCTTCGGGATAAATTTGCGGGGTAATTGTTGCGCTATCGAGAGAGGGCGCAAGTGTCAACGTATAGATACGTACCATCATTTCCTCCTATAGGCTGATTTCAGTCTGGCACCGAATCAGCGGAAAGTGAAGAAATTAACAATATGATTTATTAGAGCTTTATTTAAAATTTTGCAGATAAATATATATAAATAAAAATTTGTTTTCGCCACATGCTTATTCAAAAAATGAAATAAGAATACATTGCTAAGTTATTCGCGCCTTTTTATAATTCGTTACCTTTCCAGGGACGCTAATCTTTGATCCTTAAGAAAGTTTCCGGGACCGCGAAGGTCTCTTTTTTTGTTGTACGGACTCTTGATAAATGAAGCTTTTGAAGACAGTTCCTGCCATCGTTATGTTGGCGGGGGGCATGTTTGCGTCACTGAATGCAGCTGCCGATGATTCCGTTTTTACTGTCATGGACGATCCTGCCAGCGCTAAAAAACCTTTCGAAGGTAATCTGAACGCAGGATATCTTGCACAATCAGGCAATACGAAAAGCTCCTCACTTACGGCTGACACCACCATGACCTGGTATGGACAAACCACTGCCTGGTCGCTGTGGGGGAACGCCAGTAATACTTCTTCTAATGATGAGCGTTCTTCAGAAAAATATGCGGCGGGCGGGCGTAGCCGTTTTAATTTAACTGATTATGACTATTTATTTGGGCAGGCAAGCTGGCTGACAGACCGTTATAACGGCTATCGAGAGCGCGATGTGTTGACCGCGGGTTATGGTCGCCAGTTTTTGAATGGCCCGGTACACAGTTTCCGCTTTGAATTCGGTCCAGGTGTGCGTTACGACAAATATACCGATAATGCCAGTGAAACCCAGCCGCTGGGTTATGCCTCCGGGGCTTATGCATGGCAGTTGACTGACAACGCTAAATTTACGCAGGGTGTTTCCGTCTTTGGCGCGGAAGACACAACGCTGAACTCCGAAAGCGCATTAAATGTTGCTATTAATGAACATTTTGGACTGAAGGTGGCTTACAACGTCACATGGAACTCTGAACCTCCAGAGTCTGCACCGGAACATACCGATCGTCGGACAACCTTATCGCTGGGCTACAGCATGTAAAATTATCTGCCGGACCGTGTTATGCGGTCTGGCTGTCTTCGTTTGTCACTGCTCAGCCCCAAATCATTGCTGCCCAACGTAGCAACAACATAGCGCCACAGATTGCCAGTAGCACCACCACCATCTTCCAGTGTTTTTTATCAAAGCGTTTAGTCGGCATACCAGTGTCCTGCATATCTCTTGTGCGTGATAACGGAGTGTAACAAAAGGGACAGGCATCAAGGGATTTTTTGTTATTACAGCCGTCGGGTGGCGTTGTACACCTGATCACTGTTTTTGCGGTTTATGAAAAAAATAAAATTATGTATCGATATATAAATGTCTGGTTATAAATACGTCTTTAGTTCATCAGCACTAAAACTCAGGCTTTGGCTGATTACGTTTATAGCAGCATAATATGTTTCTACAGTTTTATAATGATTATGATGAATGGCTATATGAACAGCTGACATGTTGTCATGATTTTTAGCGGCCAACAATGTGAATAACTGACATTGACTAAAAGAATATTTTTTTGCAAAAGTACCCAGCGTTGATATATAAGATAACACGACGTCTTTATTACCCTTGCTCATGGCGATGTATAAAGCAGGGGTTCCATGTGCTGTTGCGCCTTTTAATAAATCCATGATGTTAATTTTGCTGAGGTTATATTTAACAGCGATTCCATAAACTTTAGAGAGGAACCGTGTGACACACAAAGGGTGATTATTTTCCATTGCGGCATATAATCCTGGCTCACCATCACGTGTTTTCATTGCTAAAATATCCATCACCATTTTTTTGCTTAAAAGCTCTTGTGTTATTGGAGTGGTTAATGCATTCAGAAAGATATCGATTATTTCATCGAATCCATACAACATGGAGATATAGAGTCCAGGTGTTTCGTTAGCACTTTTAGTTTGCAGTAATTTAACCAGATTATCTTCATGAATGATATGATTATCTACCAGTGACTGAATTTCTTGCATAAATATTTTTACGTTGTCAGTATGTCCGTTCATCATAGCCAGAAATAAAGCAGGTGTACCAACGCTATTCTGCGCAGTTATTATTTCAATGATTTCTTTTTCAGGGAGTATGGGTAACTGTTTGAATAATGTAATAAGCTGTTGAGTCTGGCCTGTGGCCATTATTAACAACATTGCCGATGGATGTATAGGGGCAAATGGCATTCGTGATGCAATACCCGCGAAAATAGCCCCTGGAACTCCCTCAGGTAATAGGGGCAGAAAAGCAATTGCACAGTTGCGAACATACCTATCAGCCCAGGTCTGAGCATCGGGACCTGAACTGATGAACTTATCGAGCGAGAGAAAGCCCCGTGCTGTCCTGTGGGTGCCTCTGACGGCAACGTTGGTATCGTTCGGGTCGTAAACGGACACAACATAATTTAATTGCCCATACGCTGACTGCTTTATTCGTAGCCTTACTGACAAAGTATGATTGTCTATATATAAAATCGCGGACATATGACTGACATTGTTTGCCATCATTCGACAGAAGAAAATATCTAAAGCGAAGCCAAAATCCTTACTCGCGATAACGCGACTCCCTGCAGGAGGATGGCGAAGTAATGATCTGAACTCCGCGTCCCGGACTAAGGGAACATGCTGCTGTATGGATTCAACGGAGGAGTAATGTTTAATCAGATTGACTTTGCCTTTTCCATTTCTCAGTGAATCAAGTGCGTATTGCAATGACAGATGGCGACAAAAAATAGCGTCAGAAGGAGATTGCGAAAAAAATGCACTACCATTGAGATTTACTGTTGGTTGTATAGTTTTTTCTCTATGGATTTTTTTAGACAGTTTCATACAATGGTTACGATTTTCGGCAGTTAACTGTTCCTGTTCAATATAATCCAGTATGCTTCGCAAATGGTTAGCTTTAATAGGCGTGGTTTCCAGTAATAAGGAAATGATTTCTTTTTTATAGTGTAATGTAATGAGTATATTTTCTGCATGGATGGGTGAAGTGGCAAAGTTAATGGTAAAAAGGGCAGTGGAATAACAATTTTGTGATATTTTTCGACAGTTTGCGGTAAATTCCTGAGTAACACAGTATGACAGCATCGAACTTAAGTCAGAGGTATCAAGTAGGGTGATGAGTTGGCGCGCAAATTGATTAATAGGCTCTGATGAAGGCGTTGGTATGTCGCTATCGATGTGCATTCTATGAGGAGACTTATAATGAGTTCTGATAATAATGTCGTTTTGACTCATAATCTATTCGCCTTATATATGTCTGGAGGTTTTGAGGATGATGATTAATTATTATCGCCAGAACGAAATGTGCACGAAAAATTGCTATAAGAATTGTGTCACTTTTATCATTGTGATATGACCACTTCGTCATTAATCTTATGATCGTTTAAATAGTACCGCCAAATCACGCAACGAACTTTGCTGGATTCAGTTTATGCTGCTGCAAATCCGCTCGCAGTAAACCTTTCAGACGCTCCGTGATGTTATCAGTGGTTCTTTAAGCGTTTTGCTGGTGTACTCACTACAAACGAATTGCGAATCGAATCAATGTGAAACGGAAAGGTACAATCTCCCTTTTTTTAGTGTTAACATCGTTCAACCGGGTGGAAGGTGAGAGGTTAATGTCTTTCATTTGTGTACCTGATTGCGAACCAATTTAGCATTTGTTGGCTAGATGGTTTCGCAATGAACTGTTAATAAACAAATTTTTCTTTGTATGTGATCTTTCGTGTGGGTCACCACTGCAAATAAGGATATAAAATGCCTGTTATAACTCTTCCTGATGGCAGCCAACGCCATTACGACCACGCTGTAAGCCCCATGGATGTTGCGCTGGACATTGGTCCAGGTCTGGCGAAAGCCTGTATCGCAGGGCGCGTTAATGGCGAACTGGTTGATGCTTGCGATCTGATTGAAAACGACGCACAACTGTCGATCATTACCGCCAAAGACGAAGAAGGTCTGGAGATCATTCGTCACTCCTGTGCGCACCTGTTAGGGCACGCGATTAAACAACTTTGGCCGCATACCAAAATGGCAATCGGCCCGGTTATTGACAACGGTTTTTATTACGACGTTGATCTTGACCGCACGTTAACCCAGGAAGATGTCGAAGCACTCGAGAAGCGGATGCATGAGCTTGCTGAGAAAAACTACGACGTCATTAAGAAGAAAGTCAGCTGGCACGAAGCGCGTGAAACTTTCGCCAACCGTGGGGAGAGCTACAAAGTCTCCATTCTTGACGAAAACATCGCCCATGATGACAAGCCAGGTCTGTACTTCCATGAAGAATATGTCGATATGTGCCGCGGTCCGCACGTACCGAACATGCGTTTCTGCCATCATTTCAAACTAATGAAAACGGCAGGGGCTTACTGGCGTGGCGACAGCAACAACAAAATGTTGCAACGTATTTACGGTACGGCGTGGGCAGACAAAAAAGCGCTTAACGCTTACCTGCAGCGCCTGGAAGAAGCCGCGAAACGCGACCACCGTAAAATCGGTAAACAGCTCGACCTGTACCATATGCAGGAAGAAGCACCGGGTATGGTCTTCTGGCACAACGATGGCTGGACCATCTTCCGTGAACTGGAAGTGTTTGTTCGTTCTAAACTGAAAGAGTACCAGTATCAGGAAGTTAAAGGTCCGTTCATGATGGACCGTGTTCTGTGGGAAAAAACCGGTCACTGGGACAACTACAAAGATGCAATGTTCACCACGTCTTCTGAGAACCGTGAATACTGCATTAAGCCGATGAACTGCCCGGGTCACGTACAAATTTTCAACCAGGGGCTGAAGTCTTATCGCGATCTGCCGCTGCGTATGGCCGAGTTTGGTAGCTGCCACCGTAACGAGCCGTCAGGTTCGCTGCATGGCCTGATGCGTGTACGTGGTTTTACCCAGGATGACGCGCATATCTTCTGTACTGAAGAACAAATTCGCGATGAAGTTAACGGATGTATCCGTTTAGTCTATGATATGTACAGCACTTTTGGCTTCGAGAAGATCGTCGTCAAACTCTCCACTCGTCCTGAAAAACGTATTGGCAGCGACGAAATGTGGGATCGTGCTGAGGCGGACCTGGCGGTTGCGCTGGAAGAAAACAACATCCCGTTTGAATATCAACTGGGTGAAGGCGCTTTCTACGGTCCGAAAATTGAATTTACCCTGTATGACTGCCTCGATCGTGCATGGCAGTGCGGTACAGTACAGCTGGACTTCTCCTTGCCGTCTCGTCTGAGCGCCTCCTATGTGGGCGAAGACAACGAGCGTAAGGTACCGGTTATGATTCACCGCGCAATTCTGGGGTCGATGGAACGTTTCATCGGTATCCTGACCGAAGAATTCGCTGGTTTCTTCCCGACCTGGCTTGCGCCGGTTCAGGTTGTTATCATGAATATTACCGATTCACAGTCTGAATACGTTAACGAATTGACGCAAAAACTATCAAATGCGGGCATTCGTGTTAAAGCAGACTTGAGAAATGAGAAGATTGGCTTTAAAATCCGCGAGCACACTTTGCGTCGCGTCCCGTATATGCTGGTCTGTGGTGATAAAGAGGTGGAATCAGGCAAAGTTGCCGTTCGCACCCGCCGTGGTAAAGACCTGGGAAGCATGGACGTAAATGAAGTGATCGAGAAGCTGCAACAAGAGATTCGCAGCCGCAGTCTTAAACAATTGGAGGAATAAGGTATTAAAGGCGGAAAACGAGTTCAAACGGCGCGCCCTAACCGTATCAATGGCGAAATTCGCGCCCAGGAAGTTCGCTTAACAGGTCTGGAAGGCGAGCAGCTTGGTATTGTGAGTCTGAGAGAAGCTCTGGAGAAAGCAGAAGAAGCCGGAGTAGACTTAGTCGAGATCAGCCCTAACGCCGAGCCGCCGGTTTGTCGTATAATGGATTACGGCAAATTCCTCTATGAAAAGAGCAAGTCTTCTAAGGAACAGAAGAAAAAGCAAAAAGTTATCCAGGTTAAGGAAATTAAATTCCGTCCTGGTACAGATGAAGGCGACTATCAGGTAAAACTCCGCAGCCTGATTCGCTTTCTCGAAGAGGGTGATAAAGCCAAAATCACGCTGCGTTTCCGTGGTCGTGAGATGGCGCACCAGCAAATCGGTATGGAAGTGCTTAATCGCGTGAAAGACGATTTGCAAGAACTGGCAGTGGTCGAATCCTTCCCAACGAAGATCGAAGGCCGCCAGATGATCATGGTGCTCGCTCCTAAGAAGAAACAGTAAGGCCTTCAAGTAGCACTGTCTGTGGAGCCTTTGGGCTTCACAGGCATTGTTCGCCTTTGTTTCGTTTATTAACAATGCGAAGTGGAAGTTATTAAAATGCCAAAAATTAAGACCGTACGCGGTGCTGCTAAGCGCTTCAAAAAAACCGGTAAAGGTGGTTTTAAGCACAAGCACGCTAACCTGCGTCACATTCTGACCAAAAAAGCGACCAAACGTAAACGTCACCTGCGTCCGAAAGCCATGGTTTCCAAAGGCGATCTGGGCCTGGTAATCGCGTGCCTGCCGTACGCATAAGCCGTTAACGTTTTTAACTTTTTAATTAGAATATAGATACAGGAGAGCACATATGGCTCGCGTAAAACGTGGTGTTATTGCACGCGCACGTCACAAGAAAATTTTGAAACAAGCTAAAGGCTACTACGGTGCGCGTTCTCGCGTATACCGCGTTGCCTTCCAGGCTGTTATCAAAGCTGGTCAGTATGCTTACCGTGACCGTCGTCAACGTAAGCGTCAGTTCCGTCAACTGTGGATTGCGCGTATCAACGCAGCAGCACGTCAGAACGGTATTTCTTACAGCAAATTCATCAATGGCCTGAAAAAAGCCTCTGTTGAAATCGACCGTAAGATCCTGGCTGATATCGCAGTATTCGACAAAGTAGCGTTCACCGCTCTGGTTGAAAAAGCGAAAGCAGCTCTGGCATAAGCCAGTTGAAAGAGGGAGCTAGTCTCCCTCTTTTCGTTTCAACGCCATCAAAACATTGACTTTTATCGCCGTAGCCTTTTCAATAAAGGTCTTTTGAAAAGTACCAAAAGGTAACGCAAGCAATGAATGCTGCTATTTTCCGCTTCTTTTTTTACTTTAGCTCCTGACTCCAGGAGGCTAGCGCGTGAGAAGAGAAACGGAAAACAGCGCCTGAAAGCCTCCCAGTGGAGGCTTTTTTTGTATGCGCGTTTTGAAAAAATTAAGTCCAACGAACCAGTGTCACCACTGACACAATGAGGAAAACCATGTCACATCTCGCAGAACTGGTTGCCAGTGCGAAGGCGGCCATTAGCCAGGCGTCAGATGTTGCCGCGTTAGACAATGTGCGCGTCGAATATTTGGGTAAAAAAGGGCACTTAACCCTTCAGATGACGACCCTGCGTGAGCTGCCGCCAGAAGAACGCCCGGCAGCCGGTGCGGTTATCAACGAAGCGAAAGAGCAGGTTCAGCAGGCGCTGAATGCACGTAAAGCGGAACTGGAAAGCGCAGCGCTGAATGCGCGTCTGGCGGCGGAAACGATTGATGTCTCCCTGCCGGGGCGTCGTATTGAAAACGGCGGTCTGCATCCGGTGACCCGTACCATCGACCGTATCGAAAGTTTCTTCGGTGAGCTTGGCTTTACCGTGGCAACCGGGCCGGAAATCGAAGACGATTATCATAACTTCGATGCTCTGAACATTCCTGGTCACCACCCGGCGCGTGCTGACCACGACACTTTCTGGTTTGACGCTACCCGCCTGCTGCGTACCCAGACCTCTGGCGTGCAGATCCGCACCATGAAAGCTCAGCAGCCACCGATTCGTATCATCGCGCCTGGCCGCGTTTATCGTAACGACTACGACCAGACTCACACGCCGATGTTCCATCAGATGGAAGGTCTGATTGTTGATACCAACATCAGCTTTACCAACCTGAAAGGCACGCTGCACGACTTCCTGCGTAACTTCTTTGAGGAAGATTTGCAGATCCGCTTCCGTCCTTCCTACTTCCCGTTTACCGAACCTTCTGCAGAAGTGGACGTCATGGGTAAAAACGGTAAATGGCTGGAAGTACTGGGCTGCGGAATGGTACATCCGAACGTACTGCGTAACGTTGGCATCGACCCGGAAGTTTACTCTGGTTTCGCCTTCGGGATGGGGATGGAGCGTCTGACCATGTTGCGTTACGGCGTCACCGACCTGCGTTCATTCTTCGAAAACGATCTGCGTTTCCTCAAACAGTTTAAATAAGGCAGGAATAGATTATGAAATTCAGTGAACTGTGGTTACGCGAATGGGTGAACCCGGCGATTGATAGCGATGCGCTGGCAAATCAAATCACTATGGCGGGCCTGGAAGTTGACGGTGTAGAACCGGTTGCCGGTAGCTTCCACGGCGTGGTCGTTGGTGAAGTGGTTGAGTGTGCGCAGCATCCGAACGCTGACAAACTGCGTGTGACAAAAGTGAATGTCGGCGGCGATCGCCTGCTGGACATCGTCTGCGGTGCGCCAAACTGCCGTCAGGGCCTGCGTGTGGCGGTAGCGACCATTGGTGCTGTTTTGCCGGGCGATTTCAAAATTAAAGCGGCGAAACTTCGTGGCGAACCGTCTGAAGGGATGCTGTGCTCCTTTTCTGAGCTGGGAATTTCTGACGATCATAACGGCATAATCGAGCTGCCTGCAGATGCGCCGATTGGCACCGACATCCGCGAATACCTGAAACTCGATGACAACACCATCGAAATCAGCGTGACACCAAACCGTGCCGACTGCTTAGGTATCATTGGTGTTGCGCGTGACGTTGCCGTGCTGAACCAGCTGCCGCTGGTTGAACCGGAAATCGTTCCGGTTGGTGCGACCATCGACGACACGCTGCCGATTACAGTCGAAGCGCCGGAAGCCTGCCCGCGTTATCTTGGCCGTGTGGTAAAAGGCATTAATGTTAAAGCGCCAACTCCGCTGTGGATGAAAGAAAAACTGCGTCGTTGCGGGATCCGTTCTATCGATGCAGTTGTTGACGTCACCAACTATGTGCTGCTCGAACTGGGCCAGCCGATGCACGCTTTCGATAAAGATCGCATTGAAGGCGGCATTGTGGTGCGGATGGCGAAAGAGGGCGAAACGCTGGTACTGCTCGACGGTACCGAAGCGAAGCTGAACGCTGACACCCTGGTCATCGCCGACCACAACAAGGCGCTGGCGATGGGCGGCATCTTTGGTGGCGAACATTCTGGCGTAAATGAAGAAACGCAAAACGTCCTGTTGGAATGTGCTTTCTTCAGCCCACTATCTATCACCGGTCGTGCTCGTCGTCATGGCCTGCATACCGATGCGTCTCACCGTTATGAGCGTGGCGTTGATCCGGCACTGCAGCACAAAGCGATGGAACGTGCGACCCGTCTGCTGATCGACATCTGTGGTGGTGAGGCTGGTCCGGTAATTGATATCACCAACGAAGCAACGCTGCCGAAACGTGCAACCATCACTTTGCGTCGCAGCAAACTGGATCGCCTGATTGGCCATCATATTGCCGATGAGCAGGTCACTGACATTCTGCGTCGTCTCGGCTGCGAAGTGACCGAAGGCAAAGACGAGTGGCAGGCAGTTGCGCCGAGCTGGCGTTTCGACATGGAGATTGAAGAAGATCTGGTCGAAGAAGTCGCGCGTGTTTACGGCTACAACAACATCCCGGATGAGCCGGTACAGGCAAGCCTGATTATGGGTACTCACCGTGAAGCTGACCTGTCGCTCAAGCGCGTGAAAACGCTGCTCAACGACAAAGGCTATCAGGAAGTGATCACCTACAGCTTCGTTGATCCGAAAGTGCAGCAGATGATCCATCCAGGCGTTGAAGCCTTACTGCTGCCAAGCCCTATTTCCGTTGAAATGTCAGCAATGCGTCTTTCCCTGTGGACCGGCCTGCTGGCAACCGTGGTGTACAACCAGAACCGTCAGCAGAACCGTGTGCGCATTTTCGAAAGTGGTCTGCGTTTCGTACCAGATACTCAGGCACCGTTGGGCATTCGTCAGGATCTGATGTTAGCCGGTGTGATTTGCGGTAACCGTTACGAAGAGCACTGGAACCTGGCAAAAGAGACCGTTGATTTCTATGATTTGAAAGGCGATCTTGAATCCGTTCTCGACCTGACCGGTAAACTGAATGAGGTTGAGTTCCGTGCAGAAGCGAATCCGGCACTGCATCCGGGGCAATCCGCAGCGATTTATCTGAAAGGTGAACGTATTGGTTTTGTTGGGGTTGTTCATCCTGAACTGGAACGTAAACTGGATCTTAACGGTCGCACTCTGGTGTTCGAACTGGAGTGGAACAAGCTCGCAGACCGCGTGGTGCCTCAGGCGCGCGAAATTTCTCGCTTTCCGGCGAACCGTCGTGACATCGCGGTGGTGGTCGCAGAAAACGTTCCCGCAGCGGATATTTTATCCGAATGTAAGAAAGTTGGCGTAAATCAGGTAGTTGGCGTAAACTTATTTGACGTGTACCGCGGTAAGGGTGTTGCGGAGGGGTATAAGAGCCTCGCCATAAGCCTGATCCTGCAAGATACCAGCCGTACACTCGAAGAAGAGGAGATTGCCGCTACCGTCGCCAAATGTGTAGAGGCATTAAAAGAGCGATTCCAGGCATCATTGAGGGATTGAACCTATGGCGCTTACAAAAGCTGAAATGTCAGAATATCTGTTTGATAAGCTTGGGCTTAGCAAGCGGGATGCCAAAGAACTGGTTGAACTGTTTTTCGAAGAGATCCGTCGCGCTCTGGAAAACGGCGAACAGGTGAAACTCTCTGGTTTTGGTAACTTCGATCTGCGTGATAAGAATCAACGCCCGGGACGTAACCCGAAAACGGGCGAGGATATTCCCATTACAGCACGGCGCGTGGTGACCTTCAGACCCGGGCAGAAGTTAAAAAGCCGGGTCGAAAACGCTTCGCCCAAAGACGAGTAATCTGATCTAACTAAAAAGGCCGCTCTGCGGCCTTTTTTCTTTTCACTGTCGAAGAGTCACCGTAAAATCAACGCCATGACACTTCAGCAGAACGGATACCATGCTGACACTTGCCCGCCAACAACAGCGACAAAATATTCGCTGGTTATTATGCCTGTCAGTTTTGATGCTGCTGGCGCTTCTCTTAAGCCTTTGCGCCGGTGAACAATGGATTTCGCCCGGTGACTGGTCTACTCCTCGTGGCGAACTGTTCGTCTGGCAAATTCGCCTGCCACGTACGCTGGCTGTATTGCTGGTTGGTGCGGCGCTGGCTATATCCGGCGCAGTAATGCAGGCGTTGTTTGAAAATCCTCTGGCAGAACCTGGACTACTTGGCGTCTCTAACGGCGCAGGCGTAGGGCTTATCGCCGCGGTGTTGCTTGGGCAAGGGCAACTCCCAAACTGGGCACTAGGGCTGTGTGCGATTGCTGGCGCGCTTATCATCACTTTAATACTCTTACGTTTCGCCCGTCGTCATCTTTCGACCAGTCGGTTATTGCTGGCTGGCGTTGCATTAGGGATTATCTGTAGCGCACTAATGACGTGGGCTATCTACTTTTCCACCTCTGTTGATTTACGTCAGCTGATGTACTGGATGATGGGCGGTTTTGGCGGCGTAGACTGGCGGCAAAGCTGGCTGATGCTGGCATTGATCCCCGTGTTGTTGTGGATCTGTTGTCAGTCCAGGCCGATGAATATGTTAGCACTTGGCGAGATCTCGGCGCGGCAACTGGGTTTACCCCTGTGGTTCTGGCGCAATGTGCTGGTGGCAGCGACCGGCTGGATGGTTGGCGTCAGTGTGGCGCTGGCGGGTGCTATCGGCTTTATTGGTCTGGTGATCCCCCATATTCTCCGGTTATGTGGTTTAACCGATCATCGCGTATTACTTCCCGGCTGCGCGCTGGCAGGGGCGAGCGCATTGCTGCTGGCTGATGTTGTAGCGCGCCTGGCATTAGCTGCCGCAGAGCTGCCTATTGGCGTGGTCACCGCAACGTTGGGTGCGCCGGTGTTTATCTGGTTATTGTTAAAAGCAGGACGTTAGCCGCAAAAAGACGGTCTATGATTAAAAGCTAAGATTTTTACTGACCACACCCAGGAGAAACGATGCAAGATTCCATTCTGACGACCGTAGTGAAAGATATCGACGGTGAAGTGACCACGCTGGAGAAGTACGCCGGTAATGTGCTGTTGATTGTCAATGTCGCCTCAAAGTGTGGCTTAACGCCGCAATATGAGCAGTTGGAGAATATTCAGAAAGCCTGGGCCGATCGTGGTTTTGTGGTGCTGGGATTCCCGTGCAACCAGTTTCTGGAGCAAGAACCGGGCAGCGATGAAGAGATTAAAACTTACTGCACCACTACATGGGGGGTGACGTTCCCGATGTTCAGTAAGATTGAAGTTAATGGCGAAGGACGCCATCCGCTGTATCAAAAATTGATTGCCGCAGCGCCGACCGCAGTCGCGCCGGAAGAGAGCGGATTCTATGCCCGTATGGTCAGCAAAGGTCGTGCACCGCTGTACCCTGATGATATTTTATGGAATTTTGAGAAATTTTTAGTTGGCAGGGACGGATTGGTAATCCAGCGTTTTTCCCCGGATATGACGCCGGAAGATCCCATTGTGATGGAAAGCATTAAACTGGCGTTGGCGAAATAATGTCTATTGTGATGCAGCTACAGGATGTTGCGGAATCAACCCGCCTTGGGCCGCTTTCTGGCGAGGTTCGGGCAGGGGAGATCCTGCATCTGGTGGGGCCGAATGGCGCGGGTAAGAGTACCTTACTGGCGCGAATGGCCGGAATGACCAGCGGTAAGGGAAGCATTCAGTTCGCGGGGCAACCACTGGAAGCATGGTCCGCAACAAAACTCGCGCTGCATCGCGCCTATCTTTCACAACAGCAGACGCCGCCGTTTGCAATGCCGGTCTGGCACTACCTGACACTGCATCAGCACGATAAAACGCGTACCGAACTACTGAATGATGTCGCAGGGGCGCTGGCTCTTGATGACAAACTCGGACGGAGCACCAATCAACTTTCCGGCGGTGAATGGCAACGCGTACGTCTTGCTGCGGTGGTGTTGCAAATCACACCACAAGCCAATCCCGCAGGCCAATTGCTGCTTCTTGATGAGCCGATGAACAGTCTTGATGTTGCGCAACAAAGTGCGTTAGACAAAATTCTGAGCGCGCTGTGTCAGCAAGGACTGGCGATTGTGATGAGCAGTCACGATCTCAACCACACATTGCGTCATGCGCATCGGGCATGGTTGCTAAAAGGTGGAAAAATGCTGGCCAGTGGACGCAGGGAAGAGGTGCTCACGCCGCCAAATCTGGCGCAGGCCTATGGGATGAATTTTCGCCGTCTGGATATCGAAGGTCACCGAATGCTGATTTCGACCATTTGATTTCATTAGTATCTTGAAAATCGGGTAATTACGACGCTAAATTAATGCAAGAATAAAAAACAGAGGAACCGTACGGAATGCGTTTCTGCCTTATTTTGATCACAGCACTGTTTCTGGCCGGGTGTAGCCACCATAAAGCACCGCCGCCAAATGCCAGACTTTCTGATTCGATTACCGTTATTGCCGGTTTGAACGACCAGCTACAGAGCTGGCATGGCACGCCGTATCGTTATGGTGGCATGACGCGGCGCGGTGTGGACTGTTCGGGATTTGTGGTTGTGACGATGCGCGATCGTTTCGATTTGCAGCTGCCCCGAGAAACCAAAGAACAAGCCTCTATCGGCACGCAAATTGATAAAGACGAGTTGCTGCCTGGTGACCTGGTCTTTTTCAAAACGGGCTCCGGACAAAATGGTTTGCATGTAGGTATTTACGATACCAACAACCAATTTATCCACGCCTCTACCAGCAAGGGAGTGATGCGTTCCTCACTTGATAATGTCTATTGGCAGAAAAATTTCTGGCAGGCGAGACGAATCTAGTATGTCGAAAAATGGACGGCGATGATACATCGCCGTCCATTTACTCCAGAATACAGTAGTATTTTGCAGACAAAAATTCCGTAAATGGATTATTCGTTTATAATCAGGATAATCTAAAAAAAGGACCCCTGAAAAAGTGGTTAACATGGAACAAATGAAAGTTACTCCTTCTGTAATTGTTATGTCTTATGGCCTCATCCCTTTTAGCCGGATACTGAAAAACATCCTTCGAGAGGGACGGTTACCATGAAGATTTTTTTGGAGAATCTTTATCATTCTGATTGCTATTTCCTGCCGATAAGAGATAACCAGCAAGACCTTGTCGGCGTTGAGTTAATTACCCATTTCTCCAGTGAAGATGGTACGGTTCGTATCCCGACGAGTCGGGTTATAGCGCAACTTACCGCGGAGCAACATTGGCAATTATTTTCAGAGCAGTTGGAATTACTAAAATCATGCCAACACTTTTTTATTCAACATAAACTCTTTGCCTGGCTTAATTTAACGCCACAAGTGGCTACTTTATTATTAGACAGGGATAATTACGCAGGCGAACTATTAAAATATCCGTTTATTGAACTGTTGATTAATGAGAATTACCCGCATCTCGATGAAGGAAAAGATAATCGCGATCTTTTGTCCTTATCGCAAATGTATCCCCTTGTGTTAGGTAATTTGGGCGCAGGCAATAGCACAATGAAAGCGGTTTTTGATGGTCTTTTCACCCGCGTCATGCTGGATAAAAGTTTTATTCAGCAACAAATCACGCACCGCTCCTTCGAACCGTTTATTCGTGCGATCCAGGCGCAAATTTCCCCATGTTGCAATTGCATCATCGCGGGGGGCATTGATACGCCAGAAATAATGGCACAGATTACCCCCTTCGATTTCCATGCTCTCCAGGGATGCCTGTGGCCTGCCGTTCCCATAAATCAGATAACGACGTTGGTTCAGCGATAACCCTCCTGTTTGCTGGTGTTTAAGACGAGAGTAACCGTCTACACTATCAAACAGGAGGATCTATGACCCTGTCTTTTGTTACCCGCTGGCGCGATGAATTGCCAGGAACCTATACAGCACTTTCCCCTACGCCTTTAAATAATGCCCGGCTGATTTGGCATAATACCGAACTCGCTAACACGCTGAGTATTCCATCGTCGCTGTTTAAAAATGACGCAGGTGTCTGGGGCGGCGAAACCCTACTGCCTGGTATGTCACCACTGGCGCAGGTTTACAGTGGTCATCAGTTCGGCGTCTGGGCGGGCCAACTGGGTGATGGGCGCGGCATTTTACTCGGCGAACAACGGCTTGCTGATGGCACTACAATGGACTGGCATCTGAAAGGTGCTGGCCTGACGCCTTATTCGCGAATGGGTGATGGACGGGCGGTTTTACGTTCGACGATACGAGAAAGTCTCGCCAGTGAGGCGATGCATTATCTGGGCATTCCGACGACCCGCGCGTTAAGTATCGTCACCAGCGATTCGCCAGTGTATCGGGAAACGGTGGAGCCAGGCGCGATGCTGATGCGTGTGGCACCAAGTCATCTGCGCTTTGGTCATTTCGAACATTTTTACTATCGCCGCGAGCCGGAAAAGGTTCGTCAGTTGGCTGACTTTGCCATTCGTCATTACTGGTCACATCTTGAAGATGATGAGGACAAATACCGTCTCTGGTTTAGCGATGTTGTCGCACGTACCGCATCGCTAATTGCCCAATGGCAGACGGTCGGCTTTGCTCATGGGGTGATGAATACCGACAACATGTCGCTGCTGGGGCTGACGCTTGATTACGGGCCGTTTGGTTTTCTTGATGATTACGAACCCGGTTTTATTTGTAATCACTCGGATCATCAAGGGCGTTATAGCTTTGATAATCAACCTGCTGTCGCGTTGTGGAATTTACAGCGTCTGGCGCAGACATTGTCACCATTTGTTGCCGTAGATGCCCTGAATGAGGCCCTGGACAGCTATCAGCAGGTTTTGTTGACGCATTATGGACAACGGATGCGGCAGAAACTGGGCTTCATGACGGAGCAAAAAGAGGATAACGCGCTACTGAATGAATTATTCAGTCTGATGGCGCGAGAGCGCAGCGATTATACCCGCACATTCCGCATGCTGAGTCTGACCGAGCAGTACAGCGCGGCGTCACCGCTACGTGATGAGTTTATCGATCGTGCGGCATTTGATGACTGGTTTGCCCGTTATCGGGTACGTTTGCAACAAGACGAGGTTACCGATAGTGAGCGTCAGCAGCTGATGCAAAGCGTTAACCCAGCTCTGGTGTTGCGCAACTGGTTGGCGCAACGGGCGATTGAAGCGGCAGAAAAGGGTGATATGACGGAATTGCACCGCCTGCATGAGGCGTTGCGAAATCCTTTCAGCGACAGAGATGATGACTACGTCAGTCGTCCACCTGACTGGGGTAAACGGCTGGAAGTCAGCTGCTCGAGTTAAAGGCTACTTGGTCAACAGCAGCTTGCCAGCCTGAGTTTTACGGAGCAGATATTCTTGCCCGTCATGATCGATAATCAGTTTGCCATCCGGACCTAACAGTGTCTGGCTGGTAATTCGCCGGATGGGCTGCGGGGAAGCGGTCTTGTGATTGGCATCCGTTTCAGGCGTGAGTTTTCTGCTATCCGTATAACGCATAAAAATTAATAATAATTGATATAACAATGATTCTTATTATCAATATTATAGCGGGCCAGAGCAAGCAGTAATGTGTTGAGAAGACAACAAGTTGCGCAGAAATGCCCATTCCGTCAGGAATGGGCACGCATTCAGAAGCGGGTATCTACCGCAGAGGCGAGTTTTTCGACCAGGCGTTCGGTATCTTCCCAGCCCAGACACGGGTCGGTAATCGATTGACCGTAAGTGAGCGGCTGACCGCCGACGATTTTTTGCGTTCCTTCGCGCAGGAAACTTTCCGCCATAATTCCAGCAATCGCCGTAGAGCCATTGCGGATTTGCTGACAAATATCCTCACAAACTTCTAACTGGCGACGGTGCTGCTTCTGGCAGTTACCGTGGCTGAAATCCACCACCAGATGTTCAGGTAAATCAAACTCGTGCAGCGTATCGCAGGCTGCGGCGATATCATCGGCATGGTAATTCGGTTTTTTGCCGCCACGCATAATAATGTGGCCATACGGGTTGCCGCTGGTCTGATAGATGGTCATCTGACCATTTTTGTCTGGTGAGAGGAACATATGGCTGGCGCGGGCAGCGCGGATAGCATCCACAGCAATCCGCGTGTTGCCATCGGTACCATTTTTAAAACCTACCGGACAGGAGAGTGCCGAAGCCATTTCACGGTGGATCTGACTTTCGGTAGTACGTGCGCCAATCGCACCCCAACTGATTAAATCAGCAATAAACTGACCGGTCACCATATCGAGGAACTCAGTCGCGGTAGGGACGCCCAGCTCATTTACCTGTAAAAGTAATTTGCGCGCCAGCTCCAGACCGTGATTTACCCGATAGCTGCCGTTTAAATCCGGATCGGAGATTAGTCCTTTCCAGCCGACAACAGTTCGTGGTTTTTCAAAATAGGTGCGCATTACGATTTCCAGCCGTGACTGGTACTGGTTGCGCAGCGACTGCAGACGGGTGGCGTACTCCATTGCAGCGGTGAGATCGTGGATCGAGCAGGGGCCAATAATGACCAACAGTCGCTTATCTTCACCATTCAGTATTTTTTCAATTCTGCGGCGGGAGTCGGTGACATGGGTGGCGACGCCAGGCGTTACGGGATACCGTAGCGCGAGTTCGGCGGGCGTTACCAGGCTCTCAATACGCGCAGTACGGAGTTCGTCAGTTCTGTTCATTACAAGTCTCAGAAATTTGTTGCTTCTACGGCAGGACTACCGGGAAGTGATGCGCATCACGATAAACCAATCGCAGCTGATTTCAAGTGCGAGGTGTGTCACACCTCGCCGGGTGGTTAGCATGATAACAAAAAAATAAGCTAATGCACTAGTTCTCTAGTACATTCGGCGGCTAAGGCCCATGATATCGAGGATCTTGGTGGCAATCTCTTCTACCGAATAATTGGTACTGTTAATCCACGGGATCTGATTTTTACGGTACAAGGCTTCTACTTCCGCGACTTCCATCCTGCACTGACGAAGCGAGGCATAGCGACTGTTCTCCCGACGTTCTTCGCGAATCGCCGCCAGACGTTCCGGGTCGATAGTCAGGCCGAACAATTTATGCTGAAGCGGTTTGAGCGACGCGGGTAGCACCAGATTATCCATATCGTCGGCAATAAAGGGGTAGTTTGCCGCGCGGATACCAAACTGCATTGCCAGATACAGACTGGTGGGGGTTTTACCACAGCGAGAAACGCCGAGCAGGATCACCTGAGCCTGGTCCAGATTGCGCAACGAAATGCCGTCATCGTGGGCGAGGGTGTAATCAATCGCCGCAATGCGCGCATCATATTTATTGAGATTATTAGGGTTAAGGCCGTGGGTTCGGTGAGCAATCGGCGTTGGATCCAGTTTCATCTCTTGTTGTAGCGGGGCAACCAGCGCCTGAACGATATCCTGGCAAAAGCCCTCACTTTCCAAGATGATGGCGCGAATCTCCGGCAACACGATGGAGTAGAAGACCAGCGGGCGCACACCTGTCTGGTGATAAATTGCGTCAATCTGATCCTTCACTGCCCGTGCACGGCTCTCATTTTCGACAAACGGCAGCGTAATGCTGCTGATAGTGACGGGAAATTGTGACATTACTGCGTGTCCTAATACCTCCGCAGTTATTGCCGTACCATCAGAAATATAAAAAACGTGGCGATCAACAGCATTATCCATTTTGTTCTTCCCGTGATGCAGACATAATTCTATGAAAGCATAAATTAAAAACGCACAGAAGCGTAGAATGTTATGTCTGGTTTATAAAATGAACCTTCAATTTTATTATTTATGAAAACAGCATTTCATTTTTATGGTTTCGTTTATACCGATGGTTTATGTGGAAATTGTCGAATAGAGCAGGTTTGCGCAACGCTGGGATCAGTCTTAAAAAGTAAAAAAATATATTTGCTTGAACGATTCACCGTTTTTTTCATCCGGTTAAATATGCAAAGATAAATGCGCAGAAATGTGTTTCTCAAACCGTTCATTTATCACAAAAGGATTGTTCGATGTCCAACAATGGCTCGTCACCGCTGGTGCTTTGGTATAACCAACTCGGCATGAATGATGTAGACAGGGTTGGGGGCAAAAATGCCTCCCTGGGTGAAATGATTACTAACCTTTCCGGAATGGGTGTTTCCGTTCCGAATGGTTTTGCCACAACCGCCGACGCGTTTAACCAGTTTCTGGACCAAAGCGGCGTAAACCAGCGCATTTATGAACTGCTGGATAAAACGGATATTGACGATGTTACCCAGCTTGCGAAAGCGGGCGCGCAAATCCGCCAGTGGATTATCGACACTCCCTTCCAGCCTGAGCTGGAAAACGCCATCCGCGAAGCCTATGCACAGCTTTCCGCCGATGACGAAAACGCCTCGTTTGCGGTGCGTTCCTCCGCCACCGCAGAAGATATGCCGGACGCTTCTTTTGCCGGTCAGCAGGAAACTTTCCTCAACGTTCAGGGTTTTGACGCCGTTCTCGTGGCAGTGAAACATGTATTTGCTTCTCTGTTTAACGATCGCGCCATCTCTTATCGTGTGCACCAGGGTTACGATCACCGTGGCGTGGCGCTCTCCGCCGGTGTTCAGCGGATGGTGCGCTCCGACCTCGCATCTTCTGGCGTGATGTTCTCCATTGATACCGAATCCGGCTTTGACCAGGTGGTGTTTATCACTTCCGCATGGGGCCTTGGTGAAATGGTCGTGCAGGGTGCGGTTAACCCGGATGAGTTTTACGTGCACAAACCGACACTGGCGGCGAATCGCCCGGCTATCGTGCGCCGCACCATGGGGTCGAAAAAAATCCGCATGGTTTACGCGCCGACCCAGGAGCACGGCAAGCAGGTTAAAATCGAAGACGTACCGCAGGAACAGCGTGACATCTTCTCGCTGACCAACGAAGAAGTGCAGGAACTTGCAAAACAGGCCGTACAAATTGAGAAACACTACGGTCGCCCAATGGATATTGAGTGGGCGAAAGATGGCCACACCGGTAAACTGTTCATTGTGCAGGCGCGTCCGGAAACCGTGCGCTCACGCGGTCAGATCATGGAGCGTTATACGCTGCATTCACAGGGTAAGATTATCGCCGAAGGCCGTGCTATCGGTCATCGCATCGGCGCGGGTCCGGTGAAAGTCATCCATGACATCAGCGAAATGAACCGCATCGAACCTGGCGACGTGCTGGTTACTGACATGACCGACCCGGACTGGGAACCGATCATGAAGAAGGCATCTGCCATCGTCACCAATCGTGGCGGTCGTACCTGTCACGCGGCGATCATCGCTCGTGAACTCGGCATTCCGGCGGTAGTGGGCTGTGGTGATGCAACAGAACGGATGAAAGACGGTGAGAACGTCACTGTTTCTTGTGCCGAAGGTGATACCGGTTACGTCTATGCGGAGTTGCTGGAATTTAGCGTGAAAAGCTCCAGCGTAGAAACGATGCCTGATCTGCCGTTGAAGGTGATGATGAACGTCGGTAACCCGGACCGTGCTTTCGACTTCGCCTGCCTGCCGAACGAAGGCGTGGGCCTTGCGCGTCTGGAATTTATCATCAACCGTATGATTGGCGTCCACCCACGCGCACTGCTTGAGTTTGACGATCAGGAACCGCAGTTGCAAAACGAAATCCGCGAGATGATGAAAGGTTTTGATTCTCCGCGTGAATTTTACGTTGGGCGTCTGACTGAAGGGATCGCGACGCTGGGTGCCGCGTTTTATCCGAAGCGCGTCATTGTCCGTCTCTCTGATTTTAAATCGAACGAATATGCCAACCTGGTCGGTGGTGAGCGTTACGAGCCAGATGAAGAGAACCCGATGCTCGGCTTCCGTGGCGCGGGCCGCTATGTTTCCGACAGCTTCCGCGACTGCTTTGCGCTGGAGTGTGAAGCAGTGAAACGTGTGCGCAACGACATGGGACTGACCAACGTTGAGATCATGATCCCGTTCGTGCGTACCGTAGATCAGGCGAAAGCGGTGGTTGACGAATTGGCGCGTCAGGGGCTGAAACGTGGTGAGAACGGGCTGAAAATCATCATGATGTGTGAAATTCCGTCCAACGCCTTGCTGGCAGAGCAGTTCCTCGAATATTTCGACGGCTTCTCAATTGGCTCAAACGACATGACACAGCTGGCGCTCGGTCTGGACCGTGACTCCGGAGTGGTGTCTGAACTGTTCGATGAGCGCAACGATGCGGTGAAAGCACTGCTGTCGATGGCGATTCGTGCCGCGAAGAAACAGGGCAAATATGTCGGGATTTGCGGTCAGGGCCCGTCCGACCACGAAGACTTTGCCGCATGGTTGATGGAAGAAGGGATCGATAGCCTGTCTCTGAACCCGGATACCGTGGTGCAAACCTGGTTAAGCCTGGCTGAACTGAAGAAATAAAATAAATCCCCGGCGGCGTTCAGTCGCCGGGTTTATGTGATCCCCGAAGATGAAACTTATTCAATCTCTTCACAGACATCCTGAGTTAATCTCCGCATAATATCTTTCCTTAACAAAAACTTTTGTATTTTACCTGAGGCAGTGCGCGGTAGTTTTTCGATTACCACGATATGTTCAGGATATTTATATTTCGCGACCCGTTTACGGCTAAAAAAAGCCACCACCTCTTCCAGCGATAATGAATGATGCGGTGCTTTCAGCACGACATAAGCGCATGAGCGTTCACCTAAACGTTCATCGGGCATCGCAACCACACAGGCATCGTGAATTTTAGGATGCTGCAATAAAATATCTTCTACTTCACGGCTGCTAATATTTTCGCCGCCGCGGACAATAATATCTTTCTTGCGCCCGGTTATTTTTATATAGCCGGCCTCATCCATGCAGCAGAGATCGCCGCTGTAATACCAGCCTTCTTCATCCAGGGCACGGGCGGTTAATTCAGGTTCATCAAAATACCCCATAAACACATTGGGGCCACGCGAGGCTTCTTCACCTTCGCAACCTGGCGGTAAGGTCTTGCGTGCGTCATCGACCACTTTAATCTCAACACCTGCGGCAGCGTAACCATCGGTGTGCATAAAGCGCGACAAAGGATCGTCGAGATTCACCACTGCGTGCGGCGAACTTTCTGTGGAACCATAAACACTTAATAATTTAATGCCGCGCTGCTGGCATTCACGCGCCACTTTTTTGGGGATTGTGGTCCCGCCGCAAAGAAAGAAGCGCAGCGCTGAAAGGTCAGCGGGTTGTTTCTCCAGTAAATTCAAAAGATCATAGACAAACGGCGTTGCGCCGAGCATACAGGTGCAACGCTGCTGCTCAAGCAGCGCGAGACACGCATCAGGAGTGAAAATATCTAACAACACGCTGCGAGCGCCAATTAAGAATGGTGCCGTTACGCCATGCAGAAAGCCCGTTGCATGACCAAGTGGCGCAGGCATCATAAAGACATCCTGCCAGGTCAGATTCAACCGCGCGCAATAAGCCCGCTCACTGGCGAGAATATTGTTATGCGTTAGCATCACGCCCTTTGGCAGACCCTCGGTTCCGGAGGTAAACAGCACCGCGGCTAATTCATCGCCGTGGACCGTTATCGCCGTGGTTAGAGGAGTATTGTCGGCGATAATCTGACTTAATGAGAGAGCAGAGGTGGCGGGAGCCAGTTTGTCCACGCCGACAAGTTGTTGTAGTTGTGGAAGCTGATTTTGCAGCGGCAGGATTAAATCTACCGGACGCGTTTGTTTAAACAACGTCGGAGCAAAGAACATTTTTGCCTGACACTTATTGAGCACCCATACTAGTTCTGCTTCCCGCCAGGAAGGCAACAGCGGTACGGAAACCGCACCGATTTTCAGGCAGGCAAGATAGATAACGGTAAATTCACACCAGCCAGGCAGTTGAAATGCGATGCGATCGCCTGATTCAATACCCTTCGCTAACATCCAGTTTGCCAGACAGCTCGCGGCGTGATCGAGCGCGCTATAGGTGTACGATGCTCCATGATTATCGACCACGGCAATTTTGTCTGGCATCGCACGAGCGGTCTGCTGCCAGTAATCGGCCAGCGAAGCATCGCCCCATAGCCCTTGCTGACGATACGCCGCACGACGTTGTTCGTTAAACGTTAATGTCACTTTCATTTTGGACTCTCGAGACAGAACATCAGGCCCGAGATGCGGGCCTGTGGGATGCATGATTAGCCGTAGCGAAAATCAATACCGAAGGTGCCTGCGGGATATTGCCACTGTTCGAGAATAGTGTTGCCGCACAGCACCCGACAGGTGCCGCACTCCAGACAACCGGCAGAATCAAAATGAATGTTGCCGGCGTCATCCTGCTTATAAAGTCCGGCAGGGCAGGCTTTCATTAATTTACGGAATTCATTGATATCGGGATTTGCCGCCAAAATGATATGCGGGTGGCCCTCATCAACATGGAATTTATTGACGCCTAATTTGATGTCGACGTTAACCGTAGCGTTCTGGCTCATAGCGCGGTTGCTCCCTTAATGCCATCTTTCAGCAAGTTGATCAGCCCAATTTTTTTCGCGTGTCCCATGATCATTTTGCGTACCGGCTGGTTTGGTTTGCCGTCAATGGTGAACATATCGTTCATGATGTCGGCGACCATGCGCGGATACTGACTAAACAGGCGCGGATTTTCCATCAGCGCCGGGATCTTGCGGAAATGCTGCATATCGCGCATAACACAACTTTGTTCCAGCTCACGTTTGTATTGCGCCAGACTGCTGGCGGAGAAATCCGCGCGTTCTTTGGCGGCAATCACTGTTGTGGCGGTAGCCTGAGCTGATGCAATGGCTAAATCCATGCCGCGAACTGTAAAACCCAAATTCAGGCAGAAGCCTGCGGCGTCACCAACGATCATCACGCCATCGTTAACCAGCTGCGGCACCATTGCCAGACCGCCTTCCGGCACCATATGCGCGGAATATTCAAGCAGTTTGCCGCCGCTAATCAGCGGGCGAATGGCGGGGTGTTGTTTAAAATCTTCCAGCATTTGCGGCACGCTTTTTTGCGCATGGGCGATATCACCCAATCCACAAACCAGCCCCAACGATATGGAATCCTTATTGGTATAGAGGAATCCGCCACCCATCAGGCCGTCAGAAGGGGAACCGGCAAACAGCCAGGCGGCACCTTCCTCGCCCGTAATATTAAAGCGATCGTTGATCTGTTCTGGTGTGAGGCCAATAACCTCTTTAACACCAACAGCGTAATGATGCGGATCGGAAGCGGAAACCATTCCCAGCGAGCGGCCAAGCATCGAGTTAACGCCATCAGCCAGAATCACCACATTCGCTTCAAGAACATCATCCCCGGCCTGCACGCCAGTGACCTTGTTTCCTTCACGAACCAGCGCATCGACGCGTACGCCCGGGATAAACTGCGCGCCCGCCTGCTCGGCTTGTTCCATCAACCACGGGTCCAGACGATTACGCAATACGGTATAAGACGCGTGTTGCGGAACATCTGGTTGCTCGCGGTGAAAGTCGAGGGTAACGGCGCTTTCTTCGGTTAAGAAGGAGATTTTCTCGCGTGTGACCTTGCGTTCTACCGGCGCTGATGCTGCAAAGCCTGGAATAATCGCTTCAAGTGTGTGGGCATAAAGACGCCCGCCGGTCATGTTTTTACATCCGGCACTGTCGCCGCGTTCTATCACCAGGACATCCAGCCCGGCTCGCGCCATGACCAGTGCGGCAACGCTACCGGCAACGCCCGCACCGACCACAATGGCATCAAATTTGTCATCCGACATGCGTTATGCTCCCTTCCCGCTGCGTTTACAGCGGGAGATGTGGTTGAAAGGGGAATTAGCGGCTCAACTGGCTAATCAGGGCAGGGACGACTTTGTAGATATCGCCCACCAGACCGTAGTCGGCATAGTTGAAGATTGGCGCATTTTTATCTTTATTGATGGCGACAATCACTTTTGCGCCGTTGCCGCCAACCATATGCTGGATCTGCCCGGAGATCCCCAGCGTCAGGTAGAGATCGGATTTCAGCAACACGCCGGAGACACCGATATAACGTTCACGCTCCATCCAGTTCTCGCCTTCGGCAATTGGACGTGAACAGCCGACTTCAGCATTCAGCACCGCCGCCAGTTCGTGGACCATTTTCAGGTCATCCTGCGCTGCCAGACCACGACCGACGCCAACCACACGTTTTGCTTTGCTCAGGTCCACGCTGCTTGCCGCTTTCGCACGGCGTTCGCGACAGAGAATTTCATGACGCGGGGCAACATAAGGTACCGTTTCTGTCGGGCACTGATGAGCGGTATCACTGGTGCACGGTTCCTGAACACCGGGTGCAAGGGTAATGATCGCCAGCGGGCTGTTGATCTTTTCCTGTGCGAACGCTAACCCGCCATACATCCGGTGTTCGGCGCAAATGTGACCATCGACAATATCCACCGCAGTGGCATCGTTCACCAGCGCCGCATTCAGTTGCACACTTAACCGTGCTGCCAGAGCTTTACCGCGTTTCGTCGCGGCCAGCAGCAACATAGAAGGATGTTTATCTTTCAGCAGGGCAGCAATGCTTTCGGCGTAATTTTCAGTACGTTGCAGCGCATCATTTTGCTCAAGAACATAAATACATTTTGGACCATAAGGCATAACTGCCTGCGCCTGGTCGGTATTTTGTACAATGGCATACACCTGTTGGCCCCATTGCTGCGCGCCGCCAAACAGTTCAGCATAACGTTCAGGATTATCGCTAAAGACCCAGACGCTGTTTAATTGACTCATCGTTTCTTCTCCGTAGGCTTCAGTTCAGGGCTTTCTTCAGATATTCCGCCAGCTCGGCAATGGCCTCCGGCGAATCGTTATCGAGAATGATGTGCTTACGTTCTGTTTGCGGCGGTACGCGAATGCCGGTCAGCTCAGCAAGTGGCGCGCTCTGGCTCCAGCCAATGTCACTTGCCTGCCACTGATTTATCGGTTTTTTACCCGCGCCGAGAATGGCTTTCATCGAAGGAATGCGTGGCATATTAATATCGGAGGTGACGCAGAGCACGGCTGGAACAGAGAGCTCAATAACTTCAACATCATCTTCAAGCGTGCGTTCAATCACCAGTGTATTGCCCTGACGCTGAATAGCACTCACTGCATTAATCACCGGAAGTTGCAGAATTTCTCCGACCAGCAAGCCAACCTGCTGGGCATAAAGGTCGCCGGAACCTTCACCAAAGATCAGTAAATCGAAGCCGATCTTTTCAACTGCTGCCGCCAGCGCCTTTGCGGTATCGAGAGGCAGTGCATGTTCAAGTTGCGCATCCTGCACCAAATACAGGCTATGCGGCCCGCGGGATAGCACGTCTTTACGCACTTTCGAGTTCTGCAACAATGAGCCGCCAATGGTCAGCGCGGCTATCTCATCGTCATCTGTTGCAATCTGGCTTGCAGCTTCAATGGCATTGAGATCGAACTGGCTGATTTTGGCGTCGGCATTGTCGAAATTCAGGGTATATTCTGGAGTGACAACAATGTCCTGTTCTTCAGGCACCAGCTTAAAGCAGGTTATTATTTTCATGATTTCTCCTGTGAGTCGCATACGGAACCATCTCCGATGGAAGGTAAAAATGGTCTGAAAATAGTGTGCGATAGCGGTGCGGGGTTTTCGACGGAGCAAGCTGTTTTCCTTGCCAACAATCTTGCAAAAAAAATGCGATCGCTAAAACAAAAGTGCAATTTGCGGCAATATAGTTATTCCATGACCGTACAATCTTGCATTCAGTGTAAATAATCTTGTTTAGCTCTCGCTAAACGCGGTTGTATAACCGCAATACACGCCGTATTTTATCCGGCATATATTGTTTTTGCTTGCTCATGGAATAGGGAGGTTGTCATGTATCAACGCTGTTTTGATAACGCCAGCGAAACGCTGTTTGTCGCCGGTAAAACGCCACGGCTTTCACGTTTTGCATTTAGCGATGATCCAAAATGGGAGTCCGGACATCACGTTCATGACAATGAAACTGAGTTGATTTACGTCAAGAAAGGGGTAGCAAGGTTTACCATCGATTCTTCGTTATATGTCGCGCACGCCGATGACATTGTGGTGATAGAACGTGGCAGGCTGCATGCGGTGGCCTCTGACGTTAACGATCCGGCAACGACGTGTACTTGTGCGCTGTACGGCTTTCAGTTTCAGGGGGCTGAGGAAAATCAGCTACTGCAACCGCATTCTTGCCCGGTAATTGCCGCAGGGCAGGGAAAAGAAGTCATTAAAACCTTATTTAATGAGCTAAGTGTGATTTTGCCGCAAAGTAAAAATAGCCAAACATCTTCGTTATGGGACGCCTTTGCCTATACGTTAGCAATTCTTTACTACGAAAACTTTAAAAATGCTTATCGTTCGGAGCAGGGATATATTAAAAAAGATGTTCTGATAAAAGATATTCTTTTCTATCTGAATAATAACTATCGCGAAAAAATCACTTTAGAGCAGTTATCGAAAAAGTTTCGTGCCAGCGTCAGTTATATTTGCCATGAATTTACCAAAGAGTATCGCATTTCCCCTATTAACTATGTTATTCAACGGCGTATGACGGAAGCGAAATGGTCACTCACTAATACTGAATTATCACAGGCAGAGATCTCCTGGCGTGTGGGTTATGAAAATGTCGATCACTTTGCCAAACTGTTTTTGCGCCATGTCGGCTGTTCGCCCAGCGATTACCGCAGGCAATTTAAAAACTGTTTTGCGGAACAAGAAATCTTATCTGAATTTCCTCAACCGGTAAGTCTTGTTGGATAAATCTGGCGGCGCAGTTTGTTAAGAAGCTGCGCCGCCTGCAGATTATTTGTTCTGATAATCTTTCAGGATCTGCCGACCCGCTACGTAAATCATAATTTCGTCTGTACCGCCGCCGATACGTTCACAACGGACATCACGCCAGAAGCGAGAGACGCGCGCCTCATCGGTATAGCCCAGACCGCCCATGATTTGAATCGCATCATCAATAACTTCCATTGCGGTACGTGCGCAGTACAGTTTTGCCAGCGCCGCGCTGGTGCGCAGTGACTGATGCTGATCGGCTTGCCATGCCACTTTCAACACCATGTTGCGCATGTTGTCGATCTTAATCGCCATCAGCGCCAGTTTTTCCTGGATCATCTGGTTATGACCAATGGGTTTACCAAAAGCGATACGCTGGTTGGCATAGCGGGCGGCATCTTCAAAGGCACACTCGGCAAAGCCGGTGCTGCGCGCGGCGTTGATCAGGCGCTCCATCTCAAAGTTATACATCACATTGAGGAAACCCATTCCTTCTTCGCCCACCATGTCGCTCTCTTCAACTTCCACGTTGTCGAGATAGACTTCGCAGGTGCTGAGCATATGCCAGCCGATTTTATGCAGCGGGTTAATCTTAATGCCGGGCTTACTGGAGTCGACCCACCACAGGGTGAAGGCTTTTTTGGGATCTTTCGGTTGCGGATCGCGCGCCAGCACCAGCATATACGGGTACTCTTTCGCACCGGTAATAAAGGTTTTCTGGCCGTTGATGTAAACCTTGCCGTTTTTACGCGTGTAAGTGGTGGTGGCGCTGTTGTTATCTGAGCCTGCGCCTGGTTCCGTCAATGCCAGGGCATAGGCGGGATCACCCGTTTCCAGGGTGCTTTCCGCCGTTTTACGTAGCTGCTCTGCAGAACCGAAACGGCGCATACTGTGAATACATTGACCGTTGGTGATCAAAAATGCCGGGGCACCGCATTTTGACACTTCCATCAGCGCCAGCATTTGGGTGACGTAATCCGCAGGGATACCACCAAATTCTTCCGGCACGCCAAGCATGGAAATACCGTTATCCGCCAGTGCCCGCATAAATTCACGCGGGTATGTCCCGTTTTGATCGCAGGTGCGGAAATACTCTTCCGGAAAGTTAGTCGTAATCAGTTCGCGAATACTGGCCAGCAGCAGTTCTTGTTCTTCAGTTAAAGAAAAATCCATCGTGATACTCCTGTTAATGAGCCGCTTCAGGCAGGACAAAACCCATCGCCGCATCGATAAATAATCTTTCGTCCATCAGTTTGAGTTCTGGCGAAATCACTGGGGTGAAATCCATTTTGTCGAGAATATCTTTTTGTAAATCGACGCCAGGGGCGATTTCGATTAAATGCAGGCCGTCTTCTTTCAGCGTGAATACTGCGCGCTCAGTGATATAACGAACATCCAGCCCTCGCTCGAGAGCGATTTTTCCGCTGAAAGTAATTTCCGGTAGTTCCCGAATAAATTTCTTCACCCGTCCTTCCTGGACGATATTTAATTTGCCGTCGGTAATTTCTGTTTTTAAACTGCCCGCAGTTAATGTGCCGCAGAAAACGATTTTCTTCGAAGTGGCACTGATATCAATAAATCCACCGGTGCCCATGATTTTGCCATTGAATTTATGCACGCCGACGTTACCGTGCTGGTCGACTTCAGCAAAACTCAAATAACAAACATCCAGACCACCACCGTGATAAAAATCAAACTGGGACGTCATATCCAGAATGGCGCGGGTATTCACGTTCGCGCCAAAGGCGATACCCTGTGAAGTAATTCCGCCAATCGGACCTGTTTCTACCGTCAGAATAAAGTCATCAGCACAACCTTCTTCCCGGGCGACCAGGCCAATGCCGTCAGCAATACCGACGCCGACATTCCCCACCGCGCCTTTACGCATTTCGAATAATGCGCGCCGTGCAACTAATTTACGTTGGTTTAGGGGCAGGCTAAGTTTGGTGCTGTCATCAAGGGTGAAGTCACCAGAAATAAAGCGGTTAACCGGCGCACCGCCATACAGTTGGGTTTGATCCGGATCGACCACCACAATATCCACCAGATAACCCGGAATACGGACAGATTTAGGATGCAGCGTGGCTTTCTTAACCATTTTCTGCACCTGCATCATCACAATACCGCCGTTATTGTGCACCGCCTGGGCAATAACCAATGCGTCGAGATACATCACCTCATCTTCAAAAGTGGCGTAGCCTTCGCTGTCGCAGGTGGTAGCGCGAATGAAGGCAATATCTGGCGCTATCGCTTTGTAATAGAGATATTCTTTGTTTTCAAACTCGACCAGTTTAATCAGGTCTTCTTTAGTGACTTCATTCAGTTTGCCGCCTTGCTGGCGTGGATCGACAAATGTTCCGATGCCAATATCACTAATAATACCAGGCTGGTGGGCTGCGGCGGCGCGTAAGGTTTGTGTAAGTACACCTTGTGGATAGTTATAAGCAATAATTTTATTTTGTTCTGCGAGATCAGAAATACGCGGCGATTGTCCCCAGTGACCGCATAATGCCCATTTCACCAGACCTTCTTGCGCCAGCGGACTAATACCACGGTCGGCGCGATCGCCAAGCCCTGTCGGACTAATAATCGATAAATTACGTGGCGTTTGAGTCTGTTTATATTTATCAGCAAGAGCTGTAATTAACGTGGTGGCTTCCAGAATACCGCCGCCAGCGCCTAACACACAAAGTGTTGCTTCGTCGGGAATATAATTCACCGCTTCCTGTGCCGACAGGACCGGCACTCGTCCATTAATACGAGGTGGTTTTACAGGTTTCATTGTTAATTCCTGATTCAGGTGTGATTTTCCCTACGCCAGATGGAGAATTAGCGCACAGAGACTCACGAAATATTTTTATTAAATACGGTTAAATATATTTTTTTAGTTCGGCGGGGGAGGATGTTCCCGCCGAAATATTATTGCTTATGCCTGGTGTAAAATAGTTAATACCGTGCGCAAATCATTTACCGAGATTTGCCCTGGTGCAGAGGCCTTTTTTACCGCACCAAAAGTTGCCGCCGAGCCAAATACTTCACCAGCCAGACGAGAAATTACGCCAGTTTTTGCCATTGACATCGTGATGATTGGACGATCGGCATACTGCTCCTGCATCTCCAGGGTCGCGGCAAGCAACGTCAGCACATCGCTGGTACTTTGCGGCATCAGCGCAATCTTAGGAATATCGGCGTCGAAGGACTGCATTTTGCGCAGACGGGCAATGATTTCTTCGGCTTCCGGCGTTTTATGGAAGTCATGGTTGGACATGACAACTTTCACATCATGCGCGTGGGCGTAGGCGACGGTTTCTTTAACCTGATCATCGCCGGTAAATAACTCCAGATCGATCATATCAACCAGGCCGCTGTCGATGGCTGCACGATTGAGTGCAATATAAGCCTCGGTGGAAATCGCCTGCTCGCCGCCTTCTTTGGCACTGCGGAAGGTAAACAGCAGCGGTTTTTCTGGCATGGTTTTACGGAGAATTTTTGCCGCCGCCATGACAGAATCCACATTGGAGAGGTCGGCATAGTGGTCAACACGCCATTCCAGAATATCAAAGTCCGCTTCACGATAGGCGAGAGCTTCAGATTTCACGCTGGCGATATCTTTCGCCATCAGCGAGACGATGATTTTAGGTGCGCCCGTACCAATGACGAGATCTTTTACAGTTACGGTTTTCATTTTTTACCCTTTCTGCACGCGGTCAGCCTGTCAGGCACCGAACCCCATGACCTGTTTAACATATTCCAGAGGGAAATCTTTGCCAGTCCATAACGTGAACTGTTCAGCCCCTTGCCACAACAACATGCCGTATCCATCAATCGTTTTGCAACCAGCTTGTTGCGCCTGCTGCAATAACTTCGTCATATGCGGGTTATACACGCATTCAGTGACCAGAAGTCCCGGATGTAACAGACTGATATCATTAACCAATGATTCATTCTCAAGGGGTTTCATACCCACTTTTGTGCCATTGGTTAAAATGTCGGCGGAAGCCAGGGCTTCAGCAAAGGCTTGCTGATCGGCGAGATCGGTAACCGTGACGACACAATCGGTGTTTTCGTTAACCCGCTGCGCGAAGGCGAGGGCTTTATCGAAGAACTCATCCCGACGGTTAAAGAGTTTAATTTCTTTTAAACCTTCAATTGCCCCCTGCGCGCCAATCGCCGTTGAGGCACCTCCGGCCCCTAACAGCACCATCGTTTTGCCTTTGATATCAAAACCGCTCTCTTTAATGGCGCGAATATGGCCCGTGCCGTCGGTGTTATAGCCACGCAGATAGCCATCATCATTAACGATGGTGTTGATGGCACCCACCAGTTTGGCCGCTGGCGTTAATTCATCAACATATTCACACGCCAGTTGTTTGTTCGGCATTGATACACCAGTTCCGCGCATTTTGAGGGCTTTTAATCCTTCAATTGCTCCGGGAAAACTATCGTTATCCACTTCAAAGGCCATATAGGTAAATGACAATCCCGCTTTTTCTAAGGCTTTATTCTGCATTTCAGGCGATAAACTGTGGCGGATGGGATAGGCCATCAGCCCAATCAATTCGTATTTTGCGGTAACATCCATAATTAACTCCTTTAACCTCTATGCTTAATTGTGTTTAACCGGGTGCTAAATTTACGCTCGCCAAACCGCACATCATTTTCAGGAATAATGAAAACGCGGTAATAGCGGATAAAGACAATAATTGCGGTAATCAGGGCCAGCAGCGCGAAAGTAAAATCGAGAGCAATGATATATTGCAGGCCGATGTTCGACAGATAACCGGTAATCAGCGGAATAACAAAATTAGCCAGTCCACCCATCATCATATATATACTGGTGACTTTGGCTTTGCTTTTTGGGAAAAACTCTGACATGACCGAAACGCCGAGCTGTAAAATGCCGCCAGCTGCTGAGAAACCGATAACAAAGGCTCCGGCATTACACACCAATGGAGAAGGGTACAGGTAGATAATGGCAGCTGTTATTGTTGCCAGTGCAGAGTTAAATACATTAGCCCAGATGGGCCGGACCATTTTTTTCAGCAGTGCGGCAAAAATAAAGACACAGACCAACGAGCCCATACTGTAATAAGAGATGGTTTTTAATGCCTCAGCTTCTGACATACCAGCAAAAGCCATCGCATATTTGGGCATCCACACCACAATCACATAAAAGGTCGAGAATGCGGCTACACCGAACAGTACTGATGAAACACCTTCCAGCCAGACTAACGGTTTGCTGTTCATTTGCGGTAATTCATTAGCTACGCTGGCGTCCACCAACTGGCTGGGGAATTTGCTTTTCAACAGCATCAGTGTGATCAGTACAAACAGAATACCCGGAATAATCAGCCCATAGCCGTACCAGATGTTATTGAGCAACATATAGCTCACCAGCATTGGGTAGAACATTTGCCCGAATGACACCATCGCTTTAACCAGTATGACCGCCGAACCAGAGGCTTTCGGAAAGCATTCCATGAGCGCGGGGTAGCCACCCGTATCCAGCGCTGAATTAGCGATACCTACGCACACTGCCAGACCGTAGGCGAGAGTTAAATTCGGGCAAGCGGGAATACCAAAGAAGAATAGCAGATACATTATTACTGCCATTAATATCACCGCCCGACGACCAAACTTATCGGAGATCACACCGAAGAATAAAATACTGATCAATCGCCCCAAACCGATACCGGAAATTAAATAGGCAATGCCCGCGTTGTCAGTGGAAAACTTTTCTGCCAGAGATGACATATTTTGGGCAAGCGTAATAACACTAATGCCGTGCAGGAAATAGCTGAAGTAAATACAAAGAACAGCCAGGATAAATGGCGTGCTGAAAGCCTTATTTTGAGACATTTTCACAGCTCCTTGCTGAAAGATAATTTCGTTACCGTACGTATTGTTCTCCGACGGTTTACATAATTACTATACTGAAGATGATTTTCCCTGGGTACATGGCATAAAGTTTATGTTTCCAGGAATATTGCATGTCATAGTTTGTTTTTGATCGCGATTTTCCTTAGTTAGCGCAGAAATAGTTATTTATCCGTAAGATCTTGCATGACCTGAAAAGAATATTGCATTACCCACCCGGAGCGACATTTTCCTTTAGCGAGTGATGCCGCGTTTCTTTGCGGCTGCGTAAGCCGATAAACAGTGCCAGTAAAAAGCCGATGGCAGCGATGGCGGTATCGAACCACATAATATCGGCAATACTTCTTTGGGACAGATGAGCCGTAATCAACGGAATGGTAAATGTTGCAATACTGCCCGCACTGTAATAGATCCCTGTAGCTTTACCTTTAGCATAGGGGAAACGTTCAGCCATTAACGTCAGGCCAATTTGCACAACACCTCCAGCAGAGGTAAAACCAATGACAAAAGCAAATATTATCACCACATAAAATGTGGGATGCAGGCAGACGGTAAACAGAGCAATAAATGAGATAAAGGTGTACAGCATCAGTAATGTTGTTGGGCGAACGGTATTACGAATGAGTGGAGCGGTAATAAATACACAAAGCAGCGAACCCACGGTGTAGATACTAAGTAGTTTGATCGACATAGTGTATGACATGCCTGCAACAAATTGTCCGTACTGTGCCAGCCACTGGCTAACCAGATAAAACGTTGCCATTGAGATATAACCATATAAGGTATAACTGGCTAAATCGATAATTGAACAGCGATGTTCCGTAGATCTGGTGGTTTTCTTTATGACAGGTAAGCGACGACCCGGATGGGGTGGGAACGTACAACGGTATAAAAACAGAGCGTTAATAAACATAATGCCTGCAGCAATCATAAAGGACCAACCGAACCACAGTTCAGCCCACACTAACAGGCTAATGATTAGCGGTAACAAAAATTGTCCGCTGGAAACAAATGCTTTAATTAAAATATTGGCTGTCCCCGGTGAGCGTGGAAAAGCTTCCATCAAACTGGGATATGTGCCTGCATCGAGAAAACTGTTTGCCATTCCCGCCAGAAAGCCCAAAACATAAGCGATAATAATGTTATTGGTGTGCAGGATGCCAAAAAAGAAGGCCATATAGCAGCACATCCCGAGCATGATAAAAGGGCGGCGACCAAAGCGATCGGATAATAATCCTGCAAAAAGCAAGACACTTAATCGACCAATACCCAGCGATGAGATAACTATTGAGACGCCTGCGGCATTAGTCTGCCAAAGCGTCTCCAGCGAGGCCATATTCAGGCTCATCAAAATGACGCCCATACCATGCACCAGGTAATTAAAATACAACCCCAGTGCGGTAGGGAAATAGGGATTTTTCATAGGTTCTACTTAGCAAAGGTGCTTTAAAAAGTGAAGCGATGTTGTGTCAGCATCCGTTCATTATTGTTGTAACAACGACAATTCCTTTCTTTGGAAAATTAACAAAGGCGCTCCAGATCGTGTGCATATAATTCAGCGGCTACCGATTGATAGATCTTCCAGTCAATAAAATTGCCATCAGGGTAGACTTGTTGAAACGCGGTTAAGTCGGGGAAAAAACGCATGGTGTTGTTGCCGATGCGGTTATTTATTTTCTCTATGATGGCATGAAGATGTTTTTTTCTTTGCTGACGCATAGCCAACAGTTGCTCGACTACACGATCAGGAATGGCGTATTTGCCATTTTCCCATTGACGCCAGCTTTCACTGTCACCGGTCTGGGCAATCCAGGTCGCGCATTCATCAATAGTCATGGCAAAAATATGGCGGAGTGCCTGGAGTTCATAAGCGTTCATCGTGTAATGGCTGCATGAAATAAACAATAAAATATAAATAACATTATCAGCCTGCTGACGGCTTGAAGAGAGTCACAGTATCTTGTGCAACATTATTGGAAAGCGTGAGGGGCGAGGTAGCGAAGCGGAAAAATGTTAAAAAAAAGCCCATCGTGGGAGATGGGCAAAGACTACACACAGCAATTCGTTGTTTCACTCAGGGGATTTCCATGCTTATAAATCAATATGTTGATTTATAACCGTGAGCTAATAGTAGGCATACGGACTTTTTGCGTCGATCAGATTCGTCTCATTAGTTTAAAAACTGTAAAGAATTTGCGACAGGTACTACCAGCTGAATGGCGGTAAGCAGGAAAATATGGGGAAGAGCAAGCAAATATCAATTAGCAGGGGTTAACAATCAGGCGGCAGAGCCGCCTGATGAGAAATTACTTATTCGGTTTCTCGATTTCGCCAAGTTCTTCGAGAACTTCTTCCGGTTGGTCAGTCGGCGGTGGGACTTCTTCCACCCACGCGGCAAAAAGACGCCAGGAAACGGCTAACAGAACCGGACCAATAAACAGGCCGATCATCCCGAAAGCAATCAAACCACCAATAACGCCAGAGAGAATCAGGATCAGCGGTAAATCGGCACCCATGCGAATTAACATTGGGCGGATGACGTTATCCAGCGTGCCAACCACACCGCTCCACACTAACAATACCGTTCCCCAGGTGGTATCGCCAGTCCAGTAGAGCCAGATAATCGCCGGAATCAGTACCGGCAACGGTCCAAGCTGGACAAGGCAGGAGAGGATCATTAACACCGTGAGCAAAGTTGCATAAGGTACGCCGGATACGGCGAGGCCGATACCGCCAAGCACTGCCTGTACTAACGCTGTCACCACAACACCCAGCGCCACCGCGCGGATAGCTTGTGCCGCCAGCAGCACGGCGGCATCTCCACGAACGCCTGCCAGACGGGTTGCAAAATGGCGAATGCCTTGCGCCACTTGTTCACCGCGCCAGTACAGCAGGGCGCTGAAGAGAAGCATCAGCGCACAATGCACCATAAAGCGCCCGATATGCGCCGCCTGCCCAACGAACCAGGTGGTGGTGGTGCCAATATAAGGACGGACTTTTGCCATGATCGCCGTCCCCCCCATATCCAGCAAGTTGTGCCAGCCTGCATACAGCTTCGCGCCAATCACCGGAATGGTATTAAGCCACGCCAGATCGGGTAACGTCATGTCACCGCTGGAAATGGCTTTAATTAGCGGGCCGCTGCCGTCGACGATACTGTTAACCAGCAAGGCAATAGGGATGATAAACACCATCACTAATAACAGCGTCATCACCAGAACGGCGAGAGACCGGCGACCAAACATGATCTTTTGCAAACGTAACAATACCGGCCAGGTGGCGATAACCACCGTACCAGCCCATGCAAAGCCGAGAATAAAGGGTTGTACAATCCACAGACATGCCACAATCATGATGGCTAAAAAGAGCACCGAAAGCAGAATTTGTGCGACATCCCTGGGCTGACGAACATTTACCATAACTACTTTTCACCTTTTTTGTGCGTCAAATCGTCGACGCGACGTGAACACGCGAAACTCACCTGCATAATGATGAGCAATTTCAGCGGTTTTTAACAGGCCGATTCTGCCCTTAATTCTGATGGGCGTGTTAGAAAAAAATGTGGTACAACAACTCAGGCAACACGCAAACGATTTACTCGTCGTATTTCAAGTTGCATGTGCTGCGGCTACGTTCGTTCACCCCAGTCACTTACTATTGTAAGCTCCTGGAGTTCACTCGCTTGCCGCCTTCCTGCAACTCGAAATCCATAGAGTAAATAAACATCACCTTTCAGTGCGCTATTGCAGCCGCCTGAAAGAATAGTGTATCGACCTACATCACAGACCGCAGGAAAGGGTCAATATAATGATTCCACAGATTTCCCAGGCACCCGGCGTCGTTCAACTGGTGCTTAATTTTTTGCAAGAGCTGGAGCAACAGGGGTTTACCGGCGATACGGCGACAAGTTATGCCGATCGTCTGACAATGTCGACCGACAACAGTATTTACCAACTTCTCCCCGATGCGGTGGTATTTCCGCGTTCAACCGCAGATGTGGCGCTGATCGCCCGTCTTGCCGCGCAGGAACGCTATTCATCGCTGATCTTTACCCCCCGCGGCGGCGGCACCGGCACTAACGGTCAGGCGCTCAACCAGGGGATTATTGTTGATATGTCCCGCCATATGAACCGCATCATCGAAATTAACCCTGAAGAGGGCTGGGTGCGCGTTGAGGCCGGGGTGATAAAAGACCAACTCAATCAGTACCTGAAACCGTTCGGCTACTTTTTTGCGCCGGAGCTTTCGACCAGCAACCGGGCAACGCTCGGCGGGATGATCAATACCGATGCATCCGGTCAGGGATCGCTGGTCTATGGCAAAACGTCAGATCACGTACTTGGCGTACGCGCGGTGTTGTTGGGGGGCGATATTCTCGATACGCAATCTTTACCCGTCGAACTGGCAGAAACGCTGGGTAAAACCAATACCGCAATCGGGCGAATTTATAACACGGTTTATCAACGTTGCCGTCAGCAACGCCAGTTAATCATCGACAACTTCCCCAAACTTAACCGCTTTCTTACCGGTTACGATCTGCGTCATGTCTTTAACGATGAGATGACCGAGTTCGACCTGACGCGCATTCTGACGGGTTCAGAAGGGACGCTGGCCTTTATTACCGAAGCGCGGCTGGATATTACGCCCTTGCCTAAAGTGCGCCGTCTGGTGAACGTCAAATATGACTCTTTTGACTCCGCGCTGCGTAACGCGCCGTTTATGGTTGAGGCGCGGGCGCTTTCGGTAGAGACGGTGGACTCAAAAGTGCTGAATCTGGCGCGGGAAGATATTGTCTGGCATTCCGTCAGCGAGTTGATTACCGATGTGCCTGACAAAGAAATGCTCGGGCTGAACATTGTGGAATTTGCTGGTGATGATGAGACGCTGATTGATGAGCGAGTAAATGCACTCTGTGCGCGGCTGGATGAACTTATCGCCAGTCAGCAAGCAGGTGTGATCGGCTGGCAGGTATGCAGTGAGCTGGCAGGTGTTGAGCGTATTTATGCGATGCGCAAAAAAGCTGTCGGCCTGCTCGGTAATGCCAAAGGAGCAGCCAAGCCAATTCCGTTTGCTGAGGATACCTGCGTACCGCCGGAACATCTGGCAGATTATATTGCTGAATTTCGCGCGCTGCTCGACAGCCACGGCTTAAGCTACGGTATGTTCGGTCACGTCGACGCAGGTGTCTTGCACGTCCGTCCGGCACTGGATATGTGCGATCCACAACAAGAGATTTTGATGAAGCAAATCTCTGATGACGTGGTGGCGCTGACTGCGAAATACGGTGGCTTGTTGTGGGGCGAGCACGGCAAAGGTTTTCGCGCTGAATACAGCCCGGCGTTTTTCGGTGAGGAACTTTTTGCAGAACTGCGCAAAGTGAAAGCGGCATTTGACCCGCATAACCGACTCAACCCTGGGAAGATTTGCCCGCCAGAAGGTCTCGATGCGCCGATGATGAAAGTGGACGCGGTGAAGCGCGGTACATTCGATCGGCAGATCCCCATTGCGGTACGCCAGCAGTGGCGCGGTGCGATGGAGTGTAACGGCAACGGTTTATGCTTCAACTTTGATGTCCGTAGTCCGATGTGTCCGTCGATGAAGATCACCCAGAACCGGATTCATTCACCGAAAGGGCGCGCAACGCTGGTGCGTGAATGGCTGCGCTTGTTGGCGGATCGCGGCGTTGACCCACTCAAACTGGAACAAGAACTGCCTGAATCCGGCGTCAGTTTGCGGACGTTAATTGCCCGCACGCGCAATAGCTGGCATGCGAATAAAGGCGAATATGACTTCTCCCACGAAGTCAAAGAGGCGATGTCGGGCTGTCTGGCCTGTAAAGCTTGTTCGACCCAGTGCCCCATCAAAATTGATGTGCCGGAGTTTCGCTCTCGTTTTCTGCAGCTCTATCACACCCGTTATTTACGCCCTCTGCGCGACCACCTTGTCGCTACGGTCGAGAGCTACGCACCGCTGATGGCACGCGCGCCGAAAACCTTTAACTTCTTCATTAACCAGCCGCTGGTGCGCAAACTCTCGGAAAAACATATTGGCATGGTTGATTTGCCGCTGCTGTCGGTCCCCTCGCTGCAACAACAAATGGTGGGGCATCGCTCGGCGAATATGACGCTGGAACAGCTTGAAGCTCTCAATGCAGAGCAGAAAGCGCGCACGGTGTTGGTGGTGCAGGACCCCTTTACCAGCTATTACGATGCGCAAGTGGTGGCGGATTTTGTCCGTCTGGTCGAAAAATTAGGTTTCCAGCCTGTGTTACTGCCATTTTCGCCAAATGGCAAAGCCCAGCATATCAAAGGCTTTCTTAATCGTTTTGCGAAGACGGCGAAAAAGACGGCGGATTTCCTCAACCGTATGGCGAAGCTGGGGATGCCAATGGTGGGCGTCGATCCGGCGCTGGTACTTTGTTATCGCGATGAATATAAACTGGCGCTGGGCGAGGAACGTGGCGAGTTTAACGTCTTACTGGCGAATGAATGGCTGGCAAGCGCACTTGACTCACAGCCAGTGGCTACAGTCAGCGGTGAATCATGGTATTTCTTTGGTCACTGTACCGAAGTTACCGCTTTGCCGGGCGCGCCAGCACAATGGGCCGCGATATTTGCCCGTTTTGGCGCGAAACTGGAAAATGTCAGCGTGGGTTGCTGCGGCATGGCAGGGACTTACGGACATGAAGCGAAAAACCATAAAAATTCGCTCGGGATCTATGAGTTATCCTGGCATCAGGCGATGCAGCGACTGCCGCGTAATCGCTGTCTGGCGACCGGATATTCCTGCCGTAGCCAGGTAAAACGGGTCGAAGGCACGGGGGTACGCCATCCTGTGCAGGCTTTACTGGAGATTATTAAATGATATGGAAACGAAAAATCACCCTGGAAGCACTGAATGCCATGGGTGAAGGAAACATGGTGGGGTTGCTGGATATTCGCTTTGAACATATTGGTGATGACACCCTTGAAGCGACAATGCCAGTAGACTCGCGGACAAAGCAGCCTTTCGGGTTGCTGCATGGAGGGGCATCCGTGGTACTGGCCGAAAGTATCGGTTCCGTTGCCGGTTATTTATGTACCGAAGGTGAGCAAAAGGTGGTTGGTCTGGAAATCAATGCTAACCACGTCCGCTCGGCACGAGAAGGGCGGGTGCGCGGCGTATGCAAACCGTTGCATCTCGGTTCGCGTCACCAGGTCTGGCAGATTGAAATCTTCGATGAGAAAGGGCGTTTGTGCTGTTCGTCACGATTAACGACCGCCATTTTGTGACGTTGTCACCAGAAAAGTGTGACGCATATTGCTTTTGGTTATTATCTGCACAGTAAACGGTGGTATACTGTGCAGGTCTTGTCTAAAAGCGAGGATGCTATGTCTACTCAACTTGATCCCACCCAGCTGGCCATTGAATTTTTACGCCGTGACCAGAGCAATCTTTCACCTGCCCAATATCTCAAACGTCTGAAACAACTAGAACTTGAATTTGCTGACCTGCTTACTCTCTCTTCTGCTGAATTAAAAGAAGAAATCTACTTTGCCTGGCGTCTGGGCGTGCATTGATCCTGACTTAATGCTGCAATTTCGCCAAATCGACCTGGATTAACCTCCGTCCAGGTTCGATAACCTTCTTAATACTGCTTATCTAACCGCCTGATATTGTTCAAAAATAATACTAATCGCAGTTTGTGTTAAAACGACGGCTTAGCTTTATGAGATTATTCTTATCGCCCCTTCAAGAGCTAAGCCACTGAGAGTGCCGGAGATAAGCGCCGGATGGGGTAGAAACCCTTAAGCCTGTGTCGCACAGACTTAAGGGTTTTCTTATTTCTGAACGCTGCACTTTTTTACCTATCTCTTAAATAGTCATTTTCAATACAACTTTTTCTTTTTCATCACAGCCTTAATGCTCCTTAGATAATAATCATTATCTAACAATGAGATACCTAATTCTTAGCGTGCCTGTTAACCCACACATCAGGGTCTATGCTTATTAAAAGCAAGAAAAAAGCATGTTTTACGGTAAAGCCCCTGCGTTTGCTGGGTTGAACTGATAATCATTATCACTAACATGCTGTTATACGCTGAAAGCGATGAAGTGAGGTAAATCGATGGACATGCATTCAGGAACCTTTAATCCACAGGATTTCGCCTGGCAGGGCTTAACGCTGACACCCGCAGCCGCTGTCCACATACGCGAGCTGGTGGCAAAGCAGCCGGGTATGGTCGGCGTGCGCTTAGGCGTGAAGCAAACGGGCTGCGCGGGCTTTGGCTATGTGCTCGACAGTGTTAGCGAGCCGGACAAAGACGATCTGCTGTTTGAACACGACGGTGCGAAGCTGTTTGTCCCGCTGCAAGCGATGCCGTTTATTGATGGCACGGAAGTCGATTTCGTTCGTGAAGGACTTAATCAGATATTCAAATTTCACAACCCTAAAGCCCAGAATGAATGTGGCTGTGGCGAAAGCTTTGGGGTATAGGCGGTACTATGTCTCGTAATACTGAAGCAACTGACGATGTCAAAACCTGGACCGGCGGCCCGCTGAATTATAAAGAAGGATTCTTCACCCAGTTAGCCACCGATGAGCTGGCAAAGGGGATAAACGAAGAGGTGGTGCGCGCAATTTCGGCGAAGCGTAATGAGCCGGAGTGGATGCTGGAGTTTCGTCTCAACGCCTATCGCGCATGGCTGGAGATGGAAGAACCGCACTGGTTGAAAGCGCACTACGACAAGCTGAATTATCAGGATTACAGCTACTACTCAGCACCATCGTGCGGTAATTGTGACGACAACTGCGCGTCTGAACCCGGCGCGGTGCAGCAAACTGGCGCGAACGCCTTTTTAAGTAAAGAGGTGGAGGCGGCGTTTGAGCAGTTGGGCGTTCCCGTGCGGGAAGGCAAAGAGGTGGCGGTGGACGCCATTTTCGACTCTGTTTCGGTTGCCACCACTTATCGCGAAAAACTGGCGGAGCAGGGAATTATTTTCTGTTCCTTTGGCGAGGCGATCCACGATCACCCGGAACTGGTGCGTAAATATCTCGGCACCGTGGTGCCGGGGAATGACAACTTCTTTGCCGCACTTAATGCGGCGGTAGCCTCTGACGGTACGTTTATTTATGTGCCTAAAGGCGTGCGCTGCCCGATGGAACTTTCCACCTATTTTCGCATTAACGCGGAAAAAACCGGGCAGTTTGAGCGCACCATTCTGGTGGCCGACGAAGACAGCTACGTCAGCTACATTGAAGGCTGTTCCGCTCCGGTGCGTGACAGCTATCAGTTACACGCGGCGGTGGTGGAAGTCATCATCCATAAAAACGCCGAGGTGAAATATTCCACGGTACAAAACTGGTTCCCTGGCGATAACAACACCGGCGGTATTCTCAACTTCGTCACCAAGCGTGCTTTGTGCGAAGGCGAAAACAGCAAAATGTCATGGACGCAATCAGAAACCGGGTCAGCGATTACGTGGAAATATCCCAGCTGTATTTTGCGCGGCGATAACTCCATTGGTGAGTTTTACTCAGTGGCGCTGACCAGCGGTCATCAGCAAGCGGATACCGGCACCAAGATGATCCACATCGGTAAAAACACTAAATCGACCATTATCTCGAAAGGGATCTCTGCCGGACATAGTCAGAACAGTTATCGCGGCTTAGTGAAAATCATGCCGACGGCAACCAATGCGCGCAATTTCACTCAGTGCGACTCAATGCTGATTGGCGCTAATTGTGGGGCGCATACCTTCCCGTATGTCGAATGTCGCAATAACAGCGCACAACTGGAGCACGAGGCAACAACATCACGTATTGGTGAAGATCAACTGTTTTACTGCCTGCAACGCGGGATCAGCGAAGAAGATGCCATCTCGATGATTGTTAACGGTTTCTGCAAAGACGTGTTCTCAGAACTGCCGCTGGAATTTGCCGTTGAAGCACAAAAACTCCTCGCCATCAGTCTTGAACACAGCGTCGGATAAGGAATAAACATGTTAAGTATTAAAGATTTACACGTCAGCGTGGAAGATAAAGCTATCCTGCGTGGATTAAGCCTCGACGTTCGTCCCGGCGAAGTTCACGCCATTATGGGGCCAAACGGTTCGGGCAAAAGTACCTTATCGGCAACGCTTGCCGGGCGAGAAGATTATGAAGTGACGGGCGGCGCGGTTGAGTTCAAAGGCAAAGATTTGCTTGCGCTGTCGCCGGAAGATCGTGCAGGTGAAGGCATCTTTATGGCCTTCCAGTATCCGGTGGAAATTCCCGGCGTCAGTAACCAGTTTTTCCTGCAAACGGCACTTAATGCGGTGCGCAGCTATCGCGGCCAGGAAACGCTCGACCGCTTTGATTTTCAGGATTTGATGGAAGAGAAAATCGCTCTCCTGAAGATGCCGGAAGATTTATTAACCCGTTCGGTAAACGTTGGTTTTTCCGGCGGCGAGAAAAAGCGCAACGATATTTTGCAAATGGCGGTGCTGGAACCGGAGTTATGTATTCTTGATGAGTCGGACTCCGGGCTGGATATTGACGCATTAAAAGTGGTTGCCGATGGCGTGAACTCGCTGCGTGACGGCAAGCGTTCATTCATCATTGTTACGCACTACCAACGCATTCTCGACTACATCAAGCCTGATTACGTCCATGTGCTGTATCAGGGACGAATTGTGAAATCCGGCGATTTCACGTTGGTCAAACAACTGGAGGAGCAGGGTTATGGCTGGCTTACCGAACAGCAGTAACGCGCTGCAACAGTGGCATCACTTGTTTGAAGCCGAGGGTGCAAAACGCTCCCCGCAAGCACAGCAGCATTTACAACAATTGCTGCGTACCGGACTGCCGACACGGAAACATGAAAACTGGAAATATACGCCGCTGGAAGGGCTGACCAATAGCCAGTTTGTCTGCATTGCGGGAGAGATATCCCCACAGCAGCGAGATGCCTTAGCGTTAACGTTAGACGCTGTGCGGCTGGTATTTGTCGATGGACGTTACGTGTCAGCACTGAGCGATGCAACTGAAGGCAGCGGATATGAAGTGAGCATTAACGATGACCGCCAGGGGTTACCCGACGCTATTCAGGCGGAAGTGTTTCTGCATTTGACGGAAAGCCTGGCGCATAGCGTGACGCATATCGCCGTGAAGCGCGGTCAACGGCCGGTAAAGCCATTGCTGTTAATGCATATAACCCAGGGCGTGGCAGGTGAAGAGGTGAACACTGCCCATTACCGACATCATCTGGATCTGGCGGAAGGTGCCGAAGCAACGGTGATCGAACATTTTGTCAGCCTTAATGATGCTCGTCATTTTACTGGGGCACGGTTCACTATCAATGTCGCAGCGAACGCCCACTTGCAGCATATCAAGCTGGCGTTTGAAAACCCGCTCAGTCACCACTTTGCCCATAACGATTTGTTGCTGGCAGACGATGCCACCGCATTTAGCCACAGTTACCTGCTGGGTGGCGCAGTGTTACGACACAACACCAGTTCGCAACTCAATGGCGAAAACAGCACGCTGCGGATCAATAGCCTGGCGATGCCGGTGAAAAACGAGGTGTGTGATACCCGTACCTGGCTGGAACACAATAAAGGTTTTTGTAACAGCCGACAGTTGCACAAAACTATCGTCAGCGACAAAGGCCGCGCGGTATTTAACGGTTTGATCAACGTCGCGCAGCACGCCATCAAAACGGATGGTCAGATGACCAACAATAATCTGCTGATGGGCAAACTGGCGGAAGTGGATACGAAACCACAGCTGGAAATCTATGCAGATGATGTGAAATGCAGCCACGGCGCGACGGTGGGGCGTATTGATGACGAACAGATGTTTTATCTGCGCTCGCGCGGGATCAATCAGCAAGATGCCCAGCAGATGATCATCTACGCCTTTGCTGCTGAACTGACGGAAGCACTGCGTGATGAGGGGCTTAAACAGCAGGTGCTGGCCCGAATCGGTCAACGACTGCCAGGAGGTGCAAGATGACTTTTTCCGTCGACAAAGTGCGGGCCGACTTTCCGGTGCTTTCGCGTGAGGTAAACGGTTTGCCGCTGGCTTATCTCGACAGCGCCGCCAGTGCACAGAAACCGAGCCAGGTGATTGACGCCGAGGCCGAGTTTTATCGTCATGGCTACGCGGCGGTGCATCGCGGTATTCATACCTTAAGCGCCCAGGCGACCGAGAAAATGGAGAACGTGCGCAAGCGGGCATCGCTGTTTATTAATGCCCGTTCGGCGGAAGAGCTGGTGTTCGTCCGCGGCACGACGGAAGGGATCAATCTGGTCGCCAATAGCTGGGGTAACAGCAATGTGCGGGCGGGCGATAACATCATCATCAGTCAGATGGAGCACCACGCTAACATTGTTCCCTGGCAGATGCTTTGCGCACGCGTTGGCGCAGAGCTGCGTGTGATCCCGCTCAATCCCGACGGTACGTTGCAACTGGAGACGCTACCTACGCTGTTTGATGAGAAAACTCGCCTGCTGGCAATTACTCATGTCTCCAACGTGCTGGGAACGGAAAATCCGCTGGCGGAAATGATCACGCTTGCGCATCAGCATGGCACAAAAGTACTGGTGGATGGCGCTCAGGCGGTGATGCATCATCCGGTGGACGTTCAGGCGCTGGATTGCGATTTTTACGTGTTCTCCGGGCATAAACTGTATGGCCCCACTGGGATTGGCATTCTTTATGTCAAAGAAGCCTTGTTGCAGGAGATGCCGCCGTGGGAAGGGGGCGGTTCTATGATCGCCACCGTCAGCCTGAGTGAAGGCACTACCTGGACCAAAGCACCTTGGCGGTTTGAAGCCGGTACACCCAATACCGGGGGCATCATTGGTCTTGGCGCGGCGCTGGAGTATGTGTCGGCGCTGGGGCTTAATAATATAGCCGAGTATGAACAGAATCTGATGCACTACGCGCTATCACAGCTGGAATCTGTACCGGATCTCACTCTCTATGGTCCCCAGAACAGACTTGGCGTTATTGCTTTTAATCTTGGTAAACACCACGCCTATGATGTTGGCAGTTTTCTCGATAATTACGGCATTGCTGTGCGTACCGGACATCACTGCGCTATGCCATTAATGGCCTATTACAACGTTCCTGCCATGTGTCGGGCGTCGCTGGCCATGTATAACACCCATGAAGAAGTGGATCGTCTGGTGACCGGCCTGCAACGTATTCACCGTCTGCTGGGATAACAGGGAGGCACTATGGCTTTATTGCCGGATAAAGAAAAATTGCTGCGTAATTTTTTACGCTGCGCCAACTGGGAAGAGAAATATCTCTACATTATTGAGCTGGGCCAGCGTCTGCCAGAATTACGCGACGAAGACAGAAGCTCACAAAATAGCATTCAGGGCTGCCAGAGTCAGGTGTGGATTGTCATGCGCCAGAATGCGCAGGGAATTATTAAATTGCAGGGCGACAGCGATGCGGCGATTGTGAAAGGGCTTATTGCGGTCGTCTTTATTCTCTACGATCAGATGACGCCGCAGGATATTGTCAATTTCGATGTGCGTCCGTGGTTTGAAAAAATGGCGCTCACTCAACATCTCACCCCATCTCGTTCACAAGGTCTGGAAGCGATGATTCGCGCAATTCGCGCCAAAGCCGCTGCACTTAGCTAAACTAAAGGAACAGCTTTCATCCGGTTGGCTCACATTGCCGGATGGTCAATGTTTACACTGACCTGCACAGGAGTGTTTTGGTTTCAGGTGAACATAAGCGCCATCCGACGTTTCAGCGTGAGTCTCCGGCAAATACAGGAGGTTTACAATGAAACGCGCGTCTTTGCTTACACTCACGCTTATCGGCGCTTTTAGCGCCATCCAGGCTGCCTGGGCGGTTGATTATCCGCTACCTCCAACCGGAAGCCGACTGGTTGGGCAAAATCAAACGTATACGGTGCAGGAAGGGGATAAAAACCTTCAGGCCATCGCCCGACGTTTTGATACTGCGGCAATGTTGATCCTTGAAGCCAATAACACTATCGCCCCGGTGCCAAAACCTGGTACGACGATAACTATTCCTTCGCAACTGTTATTACCTGATGCGCCGCGTCAGGGGATTATCGTTAACCTTGCAGAGCTGCGCCTTTATTATTATCCGCCGGGAGAAAATATCGTGCAGGTCTATCCGATAGGTATTGGTTTGCAGGGGCTGGAAACGCCAGTGATGGAAACGCGTGTGGGGCAGAAAATCCCTAACCCAACCTGGACGCCTACGGCGGGCATTCGTCAGCGTTCTTTGGAGCGTGGCATTAAATTACCGCCAGTCGTTCCTGCCGGGCCAAATAACCCGCTAGGACGTTACGCACTGCGCCTCGCGCATGGTAATGGCGAATACCTCATTCATGGCACCAGTGCGCCGGACAGCGTCGGTTTGCGCGTCAGTTCAGGGTGTATTCGCATGAATGCACCGGATATTAAAGCCTTGTTCTCCAGCGTGCGGACGGGAACGCCGGTGAAAGTGATCAACGAACCGGTGAAATATTCCGTGGAACCGAACGGGATGCGTTATGTTGAAGTACATCGACCACTATCGGCAGAAGAACAGCAGAACGTTCAGACAATGCCATACACACTGCCAGCAGGCTTTACGCAATTTAAAGACAATAAGGGTGTAGATCAGAAATTAGTCGATAAAGCGTTGTATCGTCGGGCAGGGTATCCGGTTTCGGTGAGCAGTGGAGCAACTCCCGCAGCCAGCAATGCGCCTTCAGTAGAGTCAGCGCAGAATGGTGAACCAGAGCAAGGGAATATGTTACGCGCGACGCAGTAGCGGTAAATGGCAGGCAAAAAAAATGGCGCACAATGTGCGCCATTTTTCACTTCACAGGTACTATTACTTGCGGTATTTAGTAGCCATGTTGTCCAGACGCTGGTTAGCACGAGCTGCGTCATCTTTAGCAGCCTGAACGTCGGAACGCATTGCGTTCACGTCGTTGCTCAGCTGGTCAACTTTAGCGTTCAGAGTCTGAACGTCAGAAGACAGCTGATCGATTTTAGCGTTGCTGGAGCAACCTGCCAGCAGAGTAGAACCCAGGATTACCGCGCCCAGTACCAGTTTAGTAGCTTTCATTATTAATACCCTCTAGATTGAGTTAATCTCCATGTAGCGTTACAAGTATTACACAAAGTTTTTTATGTTGAGAATATTTTTTTGATGGGAAGGCACTTATTTTTGATCGTTCGCTCAAAGAAGCATCGAACGCTGGGTTTTAGATAAAAAAATTGAGAGAAAACAGGATGCTTCCATCGGATTCATCTTAGATAAAGTGAGATTATATAGTGAAATCCGATTTGATTTTTTATTGCTTCTGGTTATCGATTAAATAAAAAAAGCGCCCATCAGGGCGCTTCGATATACAAATTAATTCACAAAAGCAATATTACAGGACGTGAACAGATGCGGTGTTAGTAGTGCCGCTCGGTACCAGTGCACCAGAAACCATAACTACGACGTCACCTTTGTGTGCCAGACCGCTCTGCAGAGCCAGTTCTTTACCCAGACGGTAGAAATCATCAGTAGAAGTGATCTCTTTAACCAGCTGCGGCACAACGCCTTTGCTCAGTACCAACTGATGAGCCGTTTTTTCGTTGGTGGTCAGTGCCAGGATGGTGGCATCCGGGAAGTATTTACGTACTGCGCGAGCAGATTTACCGCCCTGGGTAGCAACCACGATCAGCGGGGCATCCAGTTTTTCAGCAGTTTCAACGGCACCACGGCATACCGCTTCGGTAATGCGCAGTTTACGGTTGTCATTGTTGAACTCGAGACGGCTGTTCATCACGCGGTCGGTACGTTCGCAGATGGTCGCCATGATAGAAACCGCTTCCAGCGGGTATTTACCTTTTGCGGATTCACCAGACAGCATCACTGCGTCAGTACCGTCGAGGATGGCGTTTGCAACGTCACCGGCTTCTGCGCGAGTCGGGCGTGGGTTTTTGATCATGGAATCCAGCATCTGGGTCGCAGTGATAACGACTTTACGTGCACGGATACATTTTTCGATCATCATCTTCTGGGCGAAGATAACTTCTTCTACCGGGATTTCTACACCCAGGTCGCCACGCGCAACCATGATGCCGTCAGAGGCTTCGAGGATTTCGTCGAAGTTGTTGAGGCCTTCCTGGTTTTCGATTTTGGAGATGATGTGGATGTTTTCGCCGCCGTGCGCTTTCAGGTGCTCACGGATTTCGATAACGTCAGAACGCTTACGAATAAAGGAAGCAGCGACAAAGTCTACGCCTTGTTCGCAACCAAAGATCAGGTCCTGTTTGTCTTTTTCAGCCAGTGCTGGCAGGGCAATGGAAACGCCAGGCAGGTTCACACCTTTGTTTTCACCCAGGTCGCCGTTGTTCAGCACTTTACAGATAACTTTGTTACCTTCAATGGCAGTAACTTCCATACCGATCAGACCATCGTCAACCAGTACGGTGTTGCCAACAGACAGGTCAGTTGTGAAACCTTCATACGTTACCGCAACCATTTCGCTGTTGCCGATAACAGATTTATCAGTGGTGAAAGTAAAGGTCTGACCCGCTTTCAGAGAAACGTCGTTACCGCCTTCCAGTTTCATGGTGCGGATTTCCGGACCTTTGGTATCAAGCAGGATAGCGGCGGTTTTACCAGTTTTGCTCATCACGTTGCGCAGATTCTGAATGCGCTGACCGTGTTCTGCATAGTCACCATGAGAGAAGTTCAGACGCATAACGTTCATGCCAGCGTCCAGCATTTTAGCTAACATCTCTTCAGATTCGGTTTTCGGTCCGATGGTGCAAACAATTTTGGTCTTTTTCATGACAGTCTTAGTCTTTAAGTTGAGAAGGATGGGAGAAACTTGCTTTCTGGGCGCACTGCCGGAAAGCGAATCCGGTATTACGAAAGTGGTGGTGCCTCGCTCTAAGGATAGGTGACATCGAAAAAGCGTGCAGAGGAATGTGTGCTTGTGTCTCAGCCCAACGTGAGTGCCTGTTTTTGAGTCGTTGAGTTCTACAGTCCAAAGTGCTGAAACCATTCAAGAGTCAATTGGCGCGCATTATACGCTGAAATTAATCCAAAAGGAAAACAAAAACAGCGTTTCAAAAAATATACAACTTGTAAGACAATAAATTGTTATCAAAGATTTAACGTTCCAGGGAAAAGGTTACGCAAAAACTTCGCTGTTTGCGCAACGTCTGGTGCCGGGGTTGTCACTGTGAAGATAAGTGAAAGTTCATCCGGTGTATAAATACATCATCGCTCAATTGCTACAGTTAAAATAATTTATCGCGTTATTTGTCTGATTTTGTTTGATTTTTGTCTAATTGGTTAGATTGATATATGCTGATAGTTGGCATGATAAATAGGTATAAAGAATGGGAAATCGGACAAAAGAGGATGAACTGTACCGAGAAATGTGCAGAGTTGTCGGTAAAGTTGTGCTGGAAATGCGCGATCTGGGGCAGGAACCAAAGCATATTGTTATCGCAGGCGTATTACGTACAGCATTAGCCAATAAACGCATTCAGCGCAGTGAGCTGGAAAAGCAGGCGATGGAAACCGTCATTAACGCACTGGTAAAATGACCATTCAGGATGAGGCGGTAAGCTTCATCCTGATATTCTTGCTTCAGTTGCGGTCAAGTTAATCATTCTAAATAACAACTGCTGAAATTATACGAATTTCGGTATGTATTTTAATTTATAACGATAATGTTATTTTTATTTTCTGCAATGAACGTCACAAATAATTGTCGCTTAAGTTAAATTTATTTCAAATGATAATAAATATCAGTTCACTTATAATTTCTTGCTTTGTGATTTTAATTGATAACGATCAATGTTAAGGGCCCAGAATAATCACATTATTTTTTCTCCTAACCATAAAGGATTAGTTTATCAGCGTTAAATCTTTTCTCATACACTATCGGGTTAGGGAAAATATCTGGTGTTGGGGACAGAGTCAGCAGCGTATTAGTTGAATGCTTAATATCAGTCTGCTGAATTGTCAGCACTGTGTTTGCGAAGAGGATGCGAAATAAATGAACCCGGTTGATCGTCCACTATTAGATATTGGCTTAACGCGATTAGAATTCTTGCGTATATCAGGAAAAGGCCTCGCTGGTTTAACAATTGCCCCTGCGTTACTGTCACTTTTGGGTTGCAAACAGGAAGATATTGATAGCGGCACAGTAGGGTTGATAAATACACCCAAAGGGGTGCTGGTGACCCAACGTGCTCGATGCACGGGTTGCCACCGCTGTGAAATCTCTTGTACCAACTTCAACGATGGTTCAGTAGGGACATTCTTCTCCCGTATCAAAATCCATCGCAATTATTTCTTTGGCGACAACGGGGTTGGCTCTGGCGGCGGCCTGTATGGCGATCTCAACTATACCGCGGACACCTGCCGTCAATGCAAAGAGCCGCAATGCATGAACGTCTGCCCGATTGGTGCGATTACCTGGCAGCAGAAAGAAGGCTGTATTACCGTCGATCATAAACGTTGTATTGGCTGTAGCGCCTGTACTACGGCATGCCCGTGGATGATGGCCACCGTAAATACCGAAAGTAAAAAATCCTCGAAATGTGTGTTATGCGGTGAATGCGCATACGCCTGCCCAACAGGGGCGTTAAAAATTATCGAGTGGAAAGATATTACTGTGTGAATCTTGCAAAGGAAAAAATCATGGCTAACGGTTGGACAGGTAATATATTAAGAGTCAATCTTACGACAGGAAATATTACCCTCGAAGATTCCAGTAAGTTTAAAAGTTTTGTCGGTGGTATGGGCTTCGGCTACAAAATTATGTATGACGAAGTACCGCCAGGCACGAAACCTTTCGATGAAGCGAATAAATTAGTCTTTGCTACCGGCCCATTAACTGGATCTGGTGCCCCCTGCAGTTCTCGCGTAAATATCACCTCACTTTCTACTTTTACCAAAGGAAATTTAGTCGTCGATGCCCATATGGGGGGCTTTTTTGCAGCGCAAATGAAATTCGCCGGATACGACGTCATTATTATCGAAGGGAAAGCGAAATCACCGGTATGGCTGAATATTAAAGATGACAAAGTTAGCCTGGAAAAAGCCGATTTCTTATGGGGAAAAGGTACGCGCGCAACGACGGAAGAGATTTGTCGATTGACCAGCCCTGAAACCTGTGTGGCGGCTATTGGTCAGGCTGGGGAAAACCTTGTTCCTCTCTCTGGCATGTTGAATAGCCGTAACCACAGCGGTGGTGCAGGAACTGGCGCAATAATGGGTTCGAAAAACCTTAAAGCGATTGCGATTGAGGGGACGAAAGGGGTCAACATTGCCGATCGTCAGGAGATGAAGCGTCTCAACGATTACATGATGACTGAACTTATCGGTGCGAATAACAACCATGTCGTGCCAAGTACGCCGCAATCGTGGGCAGAGTATTCAGATCCCAAGTCACGTTGGACAGCACGTAAAGGGCTGTTTTGGGGCGCGGCTGAAGGTGGTCCGATTGAAACGGGGGAAATTCCGCCAGGCAATCAGAACACGGTCGGCTTTCGTACCTATAAATCCGTTTTTGACTTAGGTCCGGCGGCAGAGAAATACACAGTAAAAATGAGCGGCTGCCATTCTTGCCCGATCCGTTGTATGACCCAAATGAATATTCCTCGAGTGAAAGAGTTTGGCGTGCCTGGCACAGGTGGTAACACTTGTGTAGCAAACTTTGTCCATACCACCATCTTCCCAAACGGGCCGAAAGATTTTGAAGATAAAGACGATGGTCGTGTGATTGGTAACCTGGTTGGTCTGAATCTATTCGATGACTACGGCCTATGGTGTAACTATGGGCAGCTGCATCGCGACTTTACTTATTGTTACAGCAAAGGGGTGTTCAAGCGTGTTCTACCAGCTGAAGAGTATGCGGAAATTCGCTGGGATCAACTGGAAGCGGGTGACGTTAACTTCATTAAAGATTTTTACTACCGTCTGGCGCATCGTGTGGGTGAGCTGAGTCACCTGGCTGATGGTTCATATGCCATCGCAGAACGCTGGAATTTGGGTGAAGAGTACTGGGGCTACGCGAAAAATAAACTCTGGTCGCCATTTGGCTATCCGGTTCACCATGCCAATGAAGCGTCAGCGCAGGTCGGTTCCATTGTTAACTGTATGTTCAACCGTGACTGCATGACGCATACCCATATCAACTTTATTGGTTCCGGCTTGCCATTGAAACTGCAACGTGAAGTGGCGAAAGAACTTTTTGGTTCTGAAGATGCTTACGATGAAACCAAAAACTACACGCCAATCAATGACGCAAAAATTAAATATGCTAAGTGGTCGCTGTTGCGGGTCTGTTTGCATAATGCCGTCACCCTGTGCAACTGGGTCTGGCCAATGACCGTTTCGCCGCTGAAAAGCCGTAATTACCGGGGCGATCTGGCGCTTGAAGCCAAATTCTTCAAAGCGATCACTGGCGAAGAGATGACTCAGGAAAAATTAGATTTAGCTGCAGAGCGTATCTTTACGTTGCATCGCGCCTACACGGTAAAACTGATGCAAACCAAAGATATGCGTAATGAACACGATCTTATCTGTTCCTGGGTATTCGACAAGGATCCTCAGATCCCGGTCTTTACTGAAGGTACGGACAAAATGGACCGTGACGATATGCATGCTTCGCTCACGATGTTCTACAAAGAAATGGGCTGGGACCCACTGCTTGGTTGTCCGACCCGTGAAACATTGCAGCGTCTGGGGCTGGAAGATATTGCCGCCGATCTGGCAGCACACAATCTACTGCCTGCGTAAGGAATGGGTGAGATGAACCATCAGGATGAATTGCCGTTAGCGGAAGTCAGCGAAATTGACGAGGCGAAGCGGCAATGGTTGCAGGGGATGCGTCACCCCGTTGATACGGTAACCGAACCAGAACCTGCTGAAATCCTGGCAGAGTTCATTCGTCAGCATTCTGCTGCTGGGCAGCTGGTGGCGCGCGCCGTGTTTCTCTCGCCACCCTATTCGGTTGCAGAAGAGGAACTGTCAGTTTTGCTGGAAAGCATTAAGCAGAACGGAGACCACGCGGATATCGCTTGTTTGACGGGAAGCCAGGATGATTACTATTACTCAACGCAGGCCATGAGTGAAAACTACGCGGCGATGTCTTTGCAAGTTGTGGAGCAGGACATTTGTCGCGCCATTGCACACGCCGTTCGTTTTGAGTGCCAGACGTATCCTCGTCCTTACAAAGTCGCCATGCTGATGCAAGCGCCATATTACTTCCAGGAAGCGCAGATCGAAGCCGCGATCGCCGCGATGGATATTGCACCTGAATATGCTGATATACGGCAGGTGGAGTCATCGACGGCGGTGTTGTACTTGTTTAGCGAGCGATTTATGACCTATGGCAAGGCGTATGGCTTATGCGAATGGTTTGAGGTAGAGCAGTTTCAGAACCCCTGAAATTTCAGGGAGATGTCATGGATAGGGTGGACAGTTGCAGCCACTGCATTAGGGGATAATCAGATGTCCTTCACTCGACGCAAATTTGTTCTGGGGATGGGAACAGTAATCTTTTTTACTGGTTCTGCGTCTTCTCTGTTAGCGAACACGAGGCAAGAAAAGAAAGTTCGGTATGCCATGATTCATGACGAGTCACGGTGCAATGGCTGTAATATTTGCGCCCGCGCATGCCGTAAAACTAACCACGTCCCCGCTCAGGGAAGCCGTTTATCGATAGCACACATTCCAGTCACCGATAACGACAACGAAACGCAGTATCACTATTTTCGCCAGTCATGCCAGCACTGTGAAGATGCTCCTTGCATCGACGTATGCCCGACAGGGGCGTCGTGGCGTGATGAGCAGGGGATCGTGCGGGTAGAAAAATCGCAGTGCATCGGCTGCAGTTATTGCATTGGCGCTTGTCCTTACCAGGTTCGCTACCTTAACCCTGTCACTAAAGTGGCAGATAAATGTGATTTCTGCGCTGAGTCCCGACTGGCAAAAGGCTTTCCGCCCATTTGCGTCAGCGCCTGTCCGGAACATGCATTGATCTTTGGTCGCGAAGATAGCCCAGAAATTCAGGCGTGGTTGCAGGAAAATAAATACTATCAATATCAGCTACCTGGTGCCGGGAAACCGCATCTGTATCGCCGATTCGGTCAACATTTGATTAAAAAGGAAAATGTATGAACCCGTCGCAACATGCTGAACAGTTTCAGAGCCAGTTGGCGAACTATGTGCCACAATTCACTCCCGAATTTTGGCCGGTGTGGTTGATCATTGCCGGACTATTGCTGGTTGGGATGTGGTTGGTGCTGGGGCTGCATGCCTTGCTTCGTGCTCGTGGCGTGAAGAAATCAGCCACCGATCATGGTGAGAAGATTTATCTTTACAGCAAAGCGGTCAGATTATGGCACTGGTCGAATGCGTTACTCTTTGTATTGTTGCTGGCAAGTGGGCTGATAAATCACTTTGCGCTGGTGGGCGCAACTGCGGTTAAAAGTCTGGTTGCGTTGCATGAAGTTTGCGGATTTTTGTTACTGGCATGCTGGCTCGGCTTTGTTCTGATCAATGCCGTTGGGGGTAATGGTCACCACTATCGCATTCGTCGTCAGGGTTGGCTGGAGCGAGCGGCAAAACAAACGCGATTTTATTTGTTTGGCATTATGCAGGGGGAAGAACATCCTTTCCCGGCAACAACCCAGTCTAAATTTAATCCCTTACAGCAGGTTGCCTATATTGGTGTCATGTTTGGATTGCTGCCGTTGTTACTATTGACGGGGCTGCTGTGTCTCTATCCGCAAGCCGTGGGAGATGTGTTTCCTGGCGTAAGATACTGGTTATTGCAGGCGCATTTTGCTCTGGCATTTATAAGCCTCTTTTTTATCTTCGGTCATCTTTATCTTTGCACCACGGGGCGTACGCCACACGAAACCTTTAAAAGCATGGTCGATGGCTATCACCGGCACTAACGAATGATCATTACACGAGCAGGCCTGCGAGAATGGCGTATCGGAGCGGTGATGTATCGCTGGTTCCTGCGCCATTTCCCACGCGGCGGTAGTTATGCCGATATTCATCATGCACTGATTGAGGAAGGATATACGGACTGGGCGGAGAGTCTGGTTGAGTATGCGTGGAAAAAATGGCTGGCGGATGAAAACTTCGCGCATCAGGAAGTTTCTTCTATGCAAAAACTGGCCACAGATCCCGGAGAGAGAGCATTTTGCAGTCAGTTTGCCCGCAGCGACGATCACGCTCGCATCGGCTGTTGTGAGGATAATGCCAGAATCGCAACCGCTGGGTATGCCGCGCAAATTGCCAGTATGGGTTATAGCGTGCGGATTGGAAGTGTCGGCTTTAACAGTCACATTGGCAGCTCCGGTGAACGCGCACGGGTTGCTGTAACCGGTAATTCTTCGCGGATAAGCAGCGCTGGAGATAGTAGTCGGATTGCGAATACTGGAATGCGAGTACGCGTTTGTACATTGGGTGAACGATGTCATGTCGCCAGTAATGGTGACCTGGTGCAAATCGCCAGCTTTGGCGCAAACGCCAGAATTGCCAACAGCGGCGACAATGTACACATCATTGCCAGCGGTGAAAATTCAACGGTAGTGAGCACGGGCGTGGTCGACTCAATTATTCTCGGGCCAGGGGGAAGCGCCGCACTGGCATATCATGACGGCGAAAGAGTTCGCTTCGCCGTCGCCATTGAAGGTGAAAACAATATTCGAACCGGAGTCCGCTATCGTCTTAATGAACAGCATCAGTTTGTTGAGTGCTGATAGCTTTACCTTTAATCAAACGAAAGACGCCGACGAGCACGGGATGCAGGCTTTACGACCGCCCGAGCCATCGCCTCACCAATTTCTGCACATGCCGTAAGTCCCTGAACGAAAGGCTGGTCGTGCATCAACCAGGGCAACGCGCCGAACGCTACGCGTCCACGAATATCTTCGGGTTGCTGTAACGTATAATCTTCGCCAACATCAGGGATTTCATCCCCTGTTTTCTGTAATTGTTCGCGTAGTCCAGGGAAAGGAATATCTTTCACTTTAAGCGGACGCTGTCCGCGGGCATCAATAAAAACGTCAAACGAGTAGCTGTTGTCTTCCGTTTTCAGGACGGTGCGCGACTCATTAATTTCCATTTTGTAGTCTTCACCGAGGGCGAGAATATGAATGATTCCCGCTTCACGTAAGGCAAGTAGGCGACGAATAGACTCTGAAGGGATTGCCGCATAATTATCGATGAAAACCCTGGCAAGGCCTTTACTGAACCGTTTATGGTCGTGTTCATTCAGATGAGGAACAATTTCCTGTACGGCTTCATGCAGGCGCAGAATGACATAACGCCAGGGAACAGTATGTTTTTCTCGTTTATTGCGTTCGACTTCCTGGAGATTTTTTTCTGCCCAGTCAAATGGGTCGCGTTGTTTGCGCTCGGCAAACCAGGCTTGAGCAAAGGAATCAACATTCAGGCTCTCTAAGGCTATGCGTTGGCTCCAGTCTGGATCAGCAAACTTGATTTCCTCTACTATCAATCTAAATACCCGATCCAAAAGGCCCTCTTCGCCTTTTTGAATCTCAGCATTTAATGCCTGATCAGTGACGATGTGTAAGGGCTCGTAGGGAATAGGGCAATAGAAATCGGCTTCGGGTAAAATACCCGTGCGCGACATTAACGTAATATTTAGCTTTTCACTTGCGTTATCGCGGTGAAAAATGACGTGTTGTTTATCATCTTCAATGAACGAACCATGCTGAATAGCCACTGCCATTGCCGCATCTAGTCCGCTCAAGGATGTTCCCATAATACCCACGTTACACGCATCGACCTTTGCTTCCATCAGGCCTGACCACGGGCTGGGAAAATACGTTCTGGTTGCTTCTTCTTCATCAGGCCAGACGTGACCCGTCGCGATCACTGCTAAATCAAACGTCTCGCTGGGTAAATCCTGATTTGTAGCGAGCATGACGCCAGCATTTATAATTTGCAGATCGGTAACCTGGCATGATTCATAAACAGCCACTGCAAATTTTTGCTGTCGTGCCTGGTCTACTAATCGTAAAAATTGATCGCGGAAATATTCGCCCAGCAGAATTCGCGGTAAAAACTGACGATCGTGCAAGGTTTCTTTTTTAACGCCATAACGCTGGAGATGGCTGGCTTCTTGCTTTTGTAGCCATTCGAGATACGTACAATAAATCGGCGGTATTTCAATACTGGCAATATTTGCCAGCATCATTTTTGAGTTTTCCTCATCACTGTATGGCATCCCGACACCGGCTTCATCAGCCTGCTCGAAGATAGAAATAGAAAGTGGAGTTTGTTGCTGTAGAAGCGAGAATAAGGTGTAGATCCCCGTAGGCCCGGCACCCACAATAGCAATTTTTTTCATTGTTACTTACCTGTACGCATTCTTTCGAATTTAGTGTTATCAGATAAGTTTGGTTGAGATTTTTAGAATTTGAGAAATTTCAGACAGGGATGAAAAGGGCGCTAACCGCCCTTGATTAAATTCTGTCAGGCGAGTTTTGCCTGATTGATTTGACTAAGTGGCTCATTGACATCGAAAACTTTGGCGACAACTTCCTCAACGCCGAGATTTTTCAGTCGGGCAGTATGTTTTTCCAGATAGGCAAGGGCGCTTTTTTCATCAGTAAAAAGGTAGATCCCACCGGCTTCGTGGTTCTTTTCACTTTCTGTCCATACCTTCCACAGAAAACCAGGTTCCTGATTAATCGACTCAGCAAGCGGTTCAAGCTGCTCAACCATTGCGTCGCCAAATGGGCCATTAAAAGCAAAATGAAGTTGTAACAAAGTTGCCATAGCGATTCTCCTTCTGATAACGCATACGAAGACAGTGTAAATCTTTTAACGTATTGGATACAGAGAAGAAACAGAGGGAAAAAGGAGAAGACCAGATTAAGAAAATCTGGTGCGTCCGAGTGGACTCGAACCACCGACCCCCACCATGTCAAGGTGGTGCTCTAACCAACTGAGCTACGGACGCAGGATGGTGCGTTCAATTGGACTCGAACCAACGACCCCCACCATGTCAAGGTGGTGCTCTAACCAACTGAGCTATGAACGCAACGTTGTAGGTGACAACGGGGACGAATATTAGCGGCAGAGTGGGAAGGTGGCAAGAGGCAAAACGTAATTTTCTGCGCTATTTCGACCGTTTGCAGAGCTTTTAAGCAAATTGGCTATATTTTGTTGATTTGCAAGGGCGATTTTTATTCAGGATCGCATTTACATCAGATACAACCCAATAATCCGTGTATCAGAGTTTAAACAGAGTTGTTTGCCACCATCTCAAAATCTGTCGTGGATAAATCCTCCGTAGCCTTTACACTTAGGTAGCAATAAAGGCACACAGATGCAGCAAAGGAATAAATCATGGGATCTGATGCGAAAAACTTGATGAGCGACGGGAACGTGCAAATTGTTAAGACCGGCGAGGTCATTGGCGCGACGCAACTTACTGAAGGTGAGTTAATTGTTGAAGCTGGCGGAAGAGCCGAAAATACCGTGGTCACGGGGGCTGGCTGGTTGAAAGTGGCAACCGGTGGGATCGCCAAATGCACACAGTACGGCAACAATGGCACGCTATCGGTCAGCGACGGTGCCATTGCCACAGATATTGTTCAGTCCGAGGGAGGCGCAATTAGTCTCTCTACGCTCGCTACGGTTAATGGCCGCCATCCCGAAGGTGAATTCAGCGTTGATAAAGGTTATGCCTGCGGTTTGTTGCTGGAAAATGGCGGTAACCTGCGTGTACTGGAAGGCCATCGCGCGGAAAAAATTATTCTCGATCAAGAGGGTGGCCTGTTGGTCAATGGGACAACCTCAGCGGTCGTGGTAGATGAAGGTGGTGAATTGTTGGTGTATCCAGGTGGGGAAGCCAGCAATTGTGAGATTAATCAGGGCGGCGTTTTTATGCTGGCGGGGAAAGCCAGTGATACATTGCTTGCTGGTGGCACCATGAATAATCTCGGTGGTGAAGACTCTGACACTATTGTTGAGAATGGATCCACTTATCGTCTGGGGACGGATGGTCTTCAGCTCTACAGTTCCGGTAAGACGCAAAACCTGTCCGTTAATGTGGGTGGTCGGGCTGAAGTGCATGCCGGTACGCTGGAAAATGCGGTAATACAAGGTGGGACAGTCATCCTGTTGTCACCCACCAGCGCGGACGAAAATTTTGTCGTAGAGGAAGATCGCGCACCGGTTGAACTGACCGGTAGTGTTGCATTACTGGACGGCGCTTCAATGATTATTGGCTATGGCGCAGATCTGCAACAATCAACGATTACTGTACAGCAGGGCGGTGTATTGATTCTCGACGGCAGTATGGTAAAAGGTGACAGTGTCACTTTCAATGTTGGTAACATCAATCTAAATGGCGGAAAACTGTGGCTAATCACTGGTGCGGCAACGCATGTGCAACTGAAAGTGAAACGCCTGCGTGGAGAGGGAGCCATTTGCCTGCAAACCAGTGCGAAAGAAATTTCACCTGACTTCATCAATGTGAAAGGGGAAGTTACTGGTGATATACACGTTGAGATAACAGATGCCAGTCGGCAAACTCTGTGTAACGCACTGAAACTACAGCCAGACGAAGACGGGATTGGCGCAACGCTCCAGCCTGCGTAAAAACACAGGCGCAACCCGTGAAGTTTGCGCCTTGTCTTTACTAGCGAGCTGCTCGTTGCAGAATGATGGCTGACGGCAGACGTTGCAGGAACCGCATACGCAGCATCATCATAATGGCTGCCGACGTCAGGCCAATAATAAAGCCTATCCAGAAGCCTGCTGGCCCCATAGGTTCAACGACCAGATCGGTCAGTGCCAGAATATAGCCGCTTGGCAAGCCCAGCACCCAGTAAGCCGTAAAGGTGATATAGAAAATGGAACGCGTATCTTTATAACCACGCAAAATCCCACTGCCAATCACCTGGATAGAGTCAGAAATCTGATATACCGCCGCCAGCAACATCAAATGCGCAGCCAGCGTTACAACCTCGGGATTGTCGTTGTACAACAGGGCGATTTGCTCCCGCAGTGAAACCGTGAAAATGGCCGTCAGGGTTGCCATACAGACACCCACCATAAGCCCGGTCCGCGCAGCGGTTTGCGCATCCAGCGTTGAGCCCTGACCCAGACGATAACCTACGCGGATAGTTACCGCTGCCGCCAGCGACATTGGAAGCACAAACATCAGTGAACTAAAGTTCAGGGCAATCTGATGTCCTGCGACATCAACAATACCGAGCGGAGACACTAACAGAGCCACGACGGCAAACAGCGTTACTTCAAAGAACAGCGCCAGCGCAATTGGCAAACCGAGTTGAATCAGTCGTTTCATAACCGCAGGATCGGGCTTCGCGGTGCCTTTTTCGTTACGAATATCGCGCATGGAGCGGGCGCGTTTAATGTAAGAAACCATGGCAAGGAACATGACCCAATACACCGCCGCAGTAGCCACGCCACAACCAACGCCACCGAGCTCAGGCATACCGAAATGACCATAAATAAAGATATAGTTCACCGGAATGTTCACCAGCAGGCCGATAAAGCCCATTACCATACCCGGCTTGGTTTTTGCCAGACCTTCACATTGGTTACGGGCAACCTGGAAGAACAGATAGCCCGGCGCGCCCCACAACAACGCACGCAGATAACCCACGGCTTTGTCCGCCAGAGCCGGATCGATGTTTTCCATGGAGCGGATAATGTAACCTGCATTCCACAGCACCAGCATAATGAGAACGGAAACAAAACCCGCCAGCCAGAAACCTTGTCGCACCTGATGCGCAATGCGCTCACGTCGACCGGAACCATTTAATTGCGCGATAACCGGCGTTAATGCCAGCAGCAGTCCGTGACCAAAGAGGATCGCCGGAAGCCAGATAGAAGTACCGATAGCGACCGCCGCCATGTCGGTGGCACTATAGCCGCCCGCCATCACGGTATCGACAAAACCCATCGCAGTTTGGGCGATTTGCGCGAGAATCACCGGGATTGCTAATGCTAATAACAGACGCGCTTCACTGATATACTTCTGCACGTGAACACCTTTTATTTGTAGTTATATGAGAGACTAAAAAGCCGCCTGAATGGGCAGCAAAAAGAAGAAGCAGGGGAAATTCAGTCTATTGTAGCGAGGATTTATTAATTCTCCAGTGAAAAAATAGTCATTCTTACCCCTTCACTGGTAAGGGCGTTTTCCACCTGCTATTGTGCTGAACAGAATGTCTTAACTGATTTCAGGAGTTGTAAGTATGTTTACGGGGATTGTACAGGGCACCGCAAAACTGGTGTCGATTGACGAGAAACCAAATTTTCGCACACATGTGGTGGAGTTACCCGACCACATGCTGGACGGTCTGGAAACCGGTGCTTCCGTGGCGCATAACGGTTGCTGCCTGACCGTGACGGAAATTAACGGCAACCATGTCAGTTTTGACCTGATGAAAGAAACGTTACGCATTACCAATCTTGGCGATTTAAAAGTGGGGGATTGGGTAAACGTTGAGCGTGCGGCGAAATTCAGTGATGAAATTGGCGGACACTTAATGTCAGGTCATATTATGACCACCGCTGAAGTGGCGAAAATATTAACCTCGGAAAATAATCGCCAGATCTGGTTTAAAGTCCAGGATAGTCAGTTGATGAAATATATTCTGTACAAAGGATTTATTGGCATCGACGGTATTAGCCTGACCGTCGGTGAAGTCACGCCAACGCGTTTTTGCGTCCATTTAATTCCGGAAACACTGGAACGCACGACTCTTGGGAAGAAAAAACTTGGCGCACGCGTCAACATTGAAATCGATCCACAAACTCAGGCAGTGGTAGATACGGTAGAACGAGTGCTGGCGGCACGAGAAAATGCCATGAATCAACCAGGTACAGAAGCCTGATCTGAAATCGCCCCCGGAGAGGGGGCGATAGAATAGCCTTTAGCGAGCCACTCGAAGGCCGTTTTCAACACCGCGTGAGAACACGACCTGCCAGAGCTGAATATCACGGGCGCGGAAAGCACCCGCACAGGCATTCAGATAATAGGTAAACATCCGTTTAAAGCGTTCACTGTAGTTATCCGCAATTTCTGGCCATGCGGCGAGGAATCGTTCATACCACGCCATCAACGTAGTATCGTAATCAGCACCGAAGTTATGCCAGTCTTCCATCACAAAGTGGGGTTCGCTGGACTGAGCAATCTGGCGTACAGAGGGCAGGCAACCGTTCGGAAAAATATATTTATTAATCCAGGGATCAACATTCAGATCGGTTTTTTTCGAACCGATAGTATGGAGCAGGAATATGCCTTCCGGTTTCAAATTACGATCCACCACCGCAAAATAGGTATCGTAATTTTTCGGTCCGACGTGCTCGAACATCCCCACAGAAACAATACGATCAAACTGGTCGTTCAGGTCACGATAATCTTGCAGCAAAATGGTGACATCCAGGCCTTCGCAGCGTTCCTGAGCCATTTTTTGCTGTTCGGCAGAAATGGTGACGCCAACCACGCTTACGTCATAATTAGATGCCATGTAGTGCGCCAGTCCGCCCCAGCCGCAGCCAATATCCAGTACGCGCATCCCTGGTTTTAACTGCAATTTTTCACAAATCATTTTGAGCTTCGCCTGCTGGGCAGATTCCAGATTATCGGCATCTTTCCAGTAAGCGCAGGAATATTGCATGAAGGGATCAAGCATGCGGCTGAACAAGTCATTACCCAAATCGTAATGCTCTTTGCCGACTATCCAGGCACGTTTTTTACTCTGCAGATTGAAGAGACGAGCGCCGGCAATACGCAGCGTGTCTTTGAAATGATGGGGGAGTTGGTTCTCGAGACCTGCGCGTAAGACTTTGCTAAAAAACATATCCAGTCGGTCACATTCCCACCAGCCATCCATATAACTTTCGCCTAACCCCAACGATCCTTCCTGCAGAACGCGTTTAAAAAAATCGGGGTTTTTCACATGAATATCCGCCGGGGCAGAACCGTTAATGGCTATACCGGCACGGCTAAGTAATTCGTTGGCGATACGGTACCAGTTGTCATCCGGTACACTGACTTCTTCTATACACGATGAACTCATAGTTTCTCCATCACTGGTCGGTGATCAGAACCTTAAAACAGCGTAGACGCTTTTTGGGCTTTGTGAGAAATCTCGCAGAAAAAACCGCGAGTCTATAATCCGACGTAGAACAGAGGGAAAGGAGGAACCCTTGCCGAAATGACCATCCATAGCGAGTCGGGAACGATCCTGTCCCCGTAAAAACATAATATTTATCGTAGCTTTAACAACTCGAAATTAGTATAGGCCGCTAATTTCAATCATACAACAAAATTTTGTTAGCAGCCTAAGTATAAGCATATCGATATAGATCAGTGTGATTCGCTATGAGCGACTTCGGCATTGCCATGATTCTGGCAGTCTACTTCTTCACAACGTTGCATCATGTAACCCAGAGCAACCAGCACTACTGTTGATAACATCACGCTGGTGGTGGTGAGCAATGGCGTGCTGATACTGATAAGCCAGGAAACTACCAGACTTGCGAGGAAGCACAGACCCAGTTGTAGAGTGTTCTGCAACGCTGCGGCGCGACCAGTTGCATGTGGGAAGGGACGCAGCGCCTGGGCGACAACAATCGGGTAGATCGCGCCATTGGCAATCGCCATCACACAGAATGGGATCAGGATTTCGACTAGCGACACATGGCTAATGAAGCCCGCAGCCCAGGTCGCAATGACGCTGACAGCAAACAGTACCAGCAACCACGGTAATAACTGCTTGCCTTGCCATTTCTGCAGTGCGGCGCGACAGCCATAACCACCAATCAGAAACGCGATAGTTTGCGGGACATAACTTAAACCAATAACTGCCGGGCTGTAGCCCATTTCACTAAGGATGAACGGTGAGCCGGTCAGCCATGCAAAAAAACTGGCTGAACAGGCCGCATATATCAGCACGTTGCCGCGATAGGTTTTAGAACGTAGCAGGTCGGTAAAGGTCAGACCATCCTGACTATTGTTACGGGCCTTCGTCGTGGGTTTGAGCCAGAAAATAGGCAGAATCAGCACCACGGTAATGGCAAACAGGGTGGCGAAAATCGCCTGCCAGGAAAAATGGACCAGCAGCCAGCTTCCTAACAGAGGAGCCAGTGCCGGAGATAGACCCACCAGCGGCATGATGGTCGCAAAAATACGGTTAACTTTCTGTGAAGGATAATAATCCGTCACTAACGCTTGCCAGATAACCGCCGCGGCGCAGACACCCACAGCCTGTACAAAACGCAATACCAGCAGCGTAGCGGCGTTTTCTACCCACAGCATCCCCAGACTACCTAACGCAAAAATTGTCAGGCCGATTAATAATACCGGTTTACGACCATAACGGTCGGAGAGCGGCCCCCACAGAAGCTGGGCTGCGGCAAAACCGGCAAGGAACAGACTAAGGCTGGCACTGACAGCAGACGCAGGCGTTTGCAGGTCGGCCTGTATGGCGGCGAAAGCAGGCAGATACATATCGGTTGCCAGAAAACCGAGTACGCTCAAACCCGCCAGCCAGACTAAAAATCTTTTCCCAGGTTGCATGTATATTCTCTAAATCTCTCAATTAAACACCGCCGCAAAGTGTAGGGAGTGAAATTAGTGTTGTGAAACGGTAATATTTGATGACTGGTTTCAAAAATTTTGCAGGCAGACTATGTGGTCAGAATATTCACTCGAAGTTGTTGATGCGGTAGCGCGTAATGGTAGTTTTAGCGCTGCGGCACAGGAGTTGCATCGCGTTCCTTCTGCGGTCAGCTATACCGTGCGTCAGCTGGAAGAGTGGCTGGCGGTGCCGCTGTTTGAACGACGTCACCGTGATGTGGAACTGACCGCTGCCGGGGCGTGGTTTCTCAAAGAAGGGCGCTCTGTTGTCAAAAAAATGCAGATCACCCGGCAGCAATGTCAGCAGATAGCGAACGGCTGGCGCGGTCAGTTAGCTATCGCAGTGGATAATATTGTCAGGCCAGAACGTACACGGCAGATGATCGTTGATTTTTATCGCCATTTTGATGATGTCGAACTTCTTGTCTTTCAGGAAGTGTTCAACGGTGTCTGGGATGCGCTTTCCGACGGGCGCGTGGAACTGGCGATTGGCGCAACACGCGCGATTCCGGTAGGCGGTCGTTATGCCTTCCGGGATATGGGGATGCTAAGCTGGAGTTGCGTTGTTGCCAGTCACCACCCGCTGGCGTTGATGGATGGCCCGTTCAGCGATGATACGTTGCGCAACTGGCCGTCGTTGGTGCGCGAAGACACCTCGCGAACGCTACCTAAACGTATTACCTGGTTGCTGGATAACCAAAAAAGACTTGTCGTGCCTGACTGGGAATCATCGGCAACCTGTATCTCGGCAGGATTATGCATAGGGATGGTGCCAACACATTTCGCCAAACCGTGGCTTAATGAGGGTAAGTGGGTAGCACTAGAACTGGAAAACCCCTTCCCGGATTCGGCATGTTGTCTGACATGGCAGCAAAATGATATGTCGCCTGCGTTAACCTGGTTGCTTGAGTATCTCGGCGATAGTGAGACGCTGAATAAGGAGTGGCTGCGGGAGCCGGAAGAGACTCCCGCAACGGGTGATTAACGACGATAGTCGCGGAACGGGCCGTCAGCCACGGAGCGGCGTTCAATCAACCGCGGATGCACTTCAATGGATTGCGGTTCTTCGCGTTTATTGACGATACGATCCAACAGCATGTTGAACGCCGTTTCGCCCAGCGAATCTTTTGGCTGATGGATCGTGGTCAGCGCCGGCGTAAAATAGCGGGCGTTGCGCACGTTATCATACCCGATCAGCGAAACATCCTGCGGGACACGCAGACCCATTTCATCAGCAGCACAAAGTGCGCCCATTGCCATGATATCGCCACCACAGAAGACGGCAGTAGGGCGATGCGGCTGCGACAGGATTTGCTGCATGGCGCGATAACCAGATTCGGGTTCAAAGTCACCCTGCACAATCCAGCTTTCCGGCACCTTGATCATCGCTTCTTCCATCGCCTTCATAAAACCGGCAAGGCGGCCTGCGCCGGTGTTACGTTCCAGCGGGCCAGGGATAACGCCGATTTCGCGGTGACCGCGTTCAATCAGATAACGCCCGGCCATGTAGCCGCCTTCGAACGCGTTATCAATGACCGCATCGGTGAAGTCAGCTTTTGCTTCACCCCAGTCCATCACCACCATTGGGATATGGCGATACTCTTCCAGCATCGCCAGCAACGGCTCTGGGTACTCAGAACACATCACCAGCAGACCATCGACGCGTTTTTGCGCCATCATCGACAGATAAGCCCGCTGTTTCTCAAGATTGTTCCACGCATTGCCCAGAATCAGGGTGTAACCTTTCTGGAAGCAATTTTTTTCAACCGCTTCAATGATCTCGGCAAAATAGGCCGCTTCGCTGCTGGTCGCCAGCAAACCGATAGACTTGGTGTGGTTAACCTTCAGACTACGCGCCACCGCGCTAGGGGAGTAGTGTAATTCTTTGATCGCTGCCCACACGGCGTTGCGCGTTTCTTCAGCGACGAAACGTGTTTTGTTGATCACGTGTGACACAGTTGTAGTGGAAACGTTTGCTCGTTTCGCTACATCTTTTATTGTTGCCATTCCATTTCACTCCAGACCCTAACTTCAGCTCCTGCAAAATCGCAAGGTAAACGTTTGCCTTTACACACCTTACGCACAACAAAAGTGTTGCGGTACGCCGGAAAAACGACACGGAGCGTCAGGAAGGGGTCAATGGCCAGTACGCAAATAGTGTAAGCGTGGAATTTTGGCCGATCTTGACGAAAAGGGGAAGTGGTAAAAACACTTATCATTATAAATGACGGGAGATTTTTTCATCACAGTGTGTAAAAATGCGTAATATCACTTTTTGTGTGGTAATAAAAAAGGAGAAAACTTGATGAGCACCGACCTTAAATTTTCACTGGTAACAACGATTATCGTCCTCGGTTTGATCGTGGCCGTGGGTTTGACTGCCGCGCTGCACTGATTTCCTCTCGAGGGAGCGCGTTCTCCCTCGCATCTCCTTCCTGTTTGTTAGCAAAATGGCAAAAGTGTTTTCTCTTTTTGTTATTTTCATTTTTTTGTGATTGCTGTCATGCTTTCGCCACTTTAATGAATATCGCGTAATGACGCGAAGAGGTGGAGATAAGGCATGAAAATTAACTATCCGTTGCTGGCGCTGGCGATTGGCGCGTTTGGTATCGGGACAACGGAGTTCTCGCCAATGGGCTTATTGCCCGTCATTGCGCGCGGTGTGGATGTCTCGATTCCCGCTGCCGGAATGTTAATCAGTGCCTATGCAGTTGGCGTAATGGTGGGCGCGCCGCTGATGACGCTTCTACTTTCTCATCGTGCCCGCCGCAGTGCGTTGATTTTCCTGATGGCGATTTTCACGCTCGGCAACGTACTTTCCGCCATCGCGCCGGATTATATGACTCTCATGCTTTCACGCATTTTGACCAGCCTGAATCACGGAGCATTTTTTGGTTTGGGTTCAGTTGTGGCCGCAAGCGTGGTGCCAAAACATAAACAGGCCAGCGCAGTTGCCACTATGTTTATGGGGTTAACCCTGGCAAATATCGGTGGCGTTCCGGCAGCGACCTGGTTGGGCGAAACCATCGGCTGGCGGATGTCATTTCTGGCAACGGCGGGGCTGGGCGTGATTTCAATGGTAAGTCTGTTCTTCTCATTACCTAAAGGTGGCGCAGGGGCGCGACCTGAAGTGAAAAAAGAGCTGGCGGTATTAATGCGTCCGCAGGTGCTGTCTGCATTGCTGACGACGGTACTGGGAGCTGGTGCAATGTTTACCCTCTACACCTATATCTCTCCGGTACTGCAAAGCATTACCCACGCAACGCCGGTGTTCGTCACGGCAATGCTGGTGCTGATTGGTGTCGGATTCTCTATCGGTAACTATCTCGGCGGCAAACTGGCAGATCGTTCAGTTAACGGCACGTTGAAAGGCTTTTTGTTGCTGCTGATGGTGATTATGCTGGCAATCCCGTTCCTGGCCCGCAATGAGTTCGGCGCAGCTATTAGCATGGTGGTGTGGGGAGCTGCAACCTTTGCGGTCGTACCGCCGTTACAGATGCGCGTGATGCGTGTCGCCAGTGAAGCGCCAGGTCTGTCTTCATCAGTCAATATTGGTGCCTTTAATCTTGGAAATGCTCTGGGAGCAGCTGCTGGTGGTGCGGTAATTTCCGCTGGGCTGGGATACAGTTTTGTGCCGGTGATGGGGGCGATTGTCGCGGGACTGGCATTATTGCTGGTGTTTATGTCAGCCAGAAAACAACCTGAAACAGTTTGCGTTGCCAACAGCTAATTAAATAAAAACGCAGAAGGATAACCTTCTGCGTTACAGTTGCTGGCAACGTGCGATTTATCTTGCCGGATGCAGTGTTAACGCTTCATCCGAGTTGGTATGGTAAGCGAAGCGCATCAGGCAATGTTGCATTTGCCATCAGTTATTATGCAGCGAGATTTTTCGCTACGAATTCCCAGTTCACCAGCGCCCAGAAGTGCTCCAGATAGCCAGGACGTGCATTGCGATAGTCGATGTAATAAGCGTGTTCCCAGACATCAACGGTCAGCAGCGGAGTTGCATCGGTGGTCAGTGGAGTACCCGCGTTAGAGGTTGAAACGATAGCCAGTTTGCCATCGCTGTTTTTCACCAGCCAGGTCCAGCCAGAACCAAAGTTTTTGATCGCTGCATCAGTAAACTGAGCTTTGAAATCGGCAAAGCTGCCAAAAGATGCGGCGATAGCTTCAGCGACTTTTCCAGTCGGTTCGCCACCCGCGTTCGGTGCCAGGCAGTTCCAGTAGAAAGTATGGTTCCAGACCTGAGCTGCGTTGTTGAATACACCACCTTCAGAGCTGCGAATAATCTCTTCCAGTGATTTACCTTCAAACGCGGTACCTTTGATCAGGTTGTTCAGGTTAGTGACATAAGTCTGATGATGCTTGCCGTAGTGATACTCGATGGTTTCCGCAGAAATGTGCGGTGCCAGAGCATCTTTAGCATATGGTAGTGCAGGTAATTCGAATGACATTGCTACTCTCCTTTATTATTAATTTGCATACGTACAATAGCCTTATTGTGCGTATGGATAGGGTAGCAAATTAAAAGGTGAGACAAAAGATGAACTTACCCTGTTGCCGTAACAACAGGGTAAAGTTTTAGCGAAGTGTTTTTGGGGTCATTACCCGACGAGCGCCAACATAGTGGCGCTGCCAGTAGTCTTCACTGAGAGAAGTGATTTGAATTTCCTGACCCGTGCGCGGTGACTGAATAAATTTGCCGTTGCCGACATACACGCCGACATGATCGGCTGTACCGCGTCCCTGAGTACGGAAAAAGACCAGGTCGCCGTTTTTCAGTTCACTACGTTCGATTGGCGCTGCATCGCGCAGGTGATACATTTCATTCGCCGTACGCGGAATACGAATTTTCACCAAATCTTTATAAGCGTAATAAACCAGGCCGCTGCAATCAAAACCGGTACGCGGTGAGCTGCCACCCCAACGATATGGCTTACCAATTTGCTGCATCAGTTTATTCATTGCCACTTTCGTGGCTTTTTGCACCTTCGCTTTGTGCGCGTCGGCAAGAGTTCCTGACGCGGCATTTTTGACTTTCACACAATGCGATTTATAGCCCTTACGTTTGGTACACTTTTCGGTAAAGCTGGCTGAGGCCGTTTTATTGACGGCGTGTTTGCTGCGAGTTTTGGCGTTTTTAGAAGCGGTAATGGAAGATTTTTTAACGGAAGAAGCGGTTTTGCTTTTGATCGTACTTTTACTGGCGGCTTTTTTCGCTGTTTTCTGGCTGGCTTTCTGGGTCTTTTTGGTGGTTGCCGTGCTTTTCTTTTTATCTGCTTTTTTGGTGATATGAGTAGTAGCAGAACTCTCCCTGGCTTGCTTTGAAGCATGGGCCATAGGCGTTAAAGGCAGGGTGGTAAAAAGTAAAGCACAGAGCGTGATCGAAATACGGTTTATCCGCGCCACTGAGCGTCCCTCTGTTAAGGCAGGTCTATCATGCCTGCGTCTGATTTACAAAACTTGATGATTCTAATGCATAGAAGAAGAGAAAGTTAATAGCTTTTATTGTTAAAAAATACGTTTCGTCGGCGAGCGCAAAAAAATGCAGCAGTGAAAGCTAAAAATGGTCATAAATACGCCAGTTTGCCTTGCGTCAGGGAAGAAACGAATATTTGAAATGCAACAAATAGAGCAAAGGGATAAAATAGCAAAAGCGTGATGAAAATGTTATTTTCCGATGCCGCACTGACCCGCTACAATGTCAGATTACTGCCGTAAAGAAGTTTGAGGAAGCAAGACAATGAGCACCACTATCGAAAAAATCCAACGCCAGATTGCTGAAAACCCGATCCTGCTGTACATGAAAGGTTCACCGAAACTGCCGAGCTGCGGTTTCTCTGCCCAGGCAGTCCAGGCGCTTGCCGCATGTGGCGAACGTTTTGCCTATGTTGATATTCTGCAGAATCCGGACATTCGTGCGGAACTGCCGAAATATGCTAACTGGCCGACCTTCCCGCAACTGTGGGTTGACGGCGAGCTGGTCGGCGGTTGTGATATCGTGATCGAAATGTATCAGCGTGGCGAACTGCAGCAGCTGATCAAAGAAACTGCCGCTAAATACAAGTCTGAAGAGCCGGACGCGGAATAATCCGTCCTGCAGTACTGACGGATGCGAACGGGCATCCGTCAGTTCTTTATCTATCCCCAATCCAGCCCTTGTGGCGAACTTGAAAATCCCGCCTCACGCAGCAGCGTAAACATCGGCGTTTGCCGGACCGGTAGATCATTCACTTCTGTTAGCGTAAAGCGCAGCCGTGGTTCGCGACGCAGTGCGGTGGTCAGCGCCTGGAAAATCTCTGGGGCGAGTAATTCATCTTTTTCCTGCCAGACCAGCATTTTTTTGCCGCCTTGCGCCAGATAGAGTAACAATTTGCCGCCAGAAACGACCACCAGCGCACCCGCCCGACGCGTTGGAACCAGCGTTGCCGGATGTGCAGGCCAGGGCAGAAGATTTCCCCACACATTAGCCGGATCGTTGGCGGAGAGCGCCACTGGTGTATAGTGGCGCGTTTGCGTGGCTTGTGTCGCCAGATCGCGCAATCGGTCAATAGTCAGACGTTCAGCGAATTGCGCACCCCCCAGACCTTCTACAAAACGACCTCGCATAATTCGCCCGGAGTCTTCCATACTTCGACAAAGCGTTTGCATCGATGGAAACCCGCCAGGGATATTTTCGGCTATCACCGCCTGACGACTGATGATGCCGTAGCGGTCGAGCATATTTTCCGCCAGCGCCAGCATCCTTTCGGTATCGTTTAGTGGCTCCACCTGCAATAACGACCAGCGTCCAGCAAGATTTGGTGTGTTGTAAGATACCCGCGGCGAGACGGGTTGTGCATAGACAGGACGCCCACGACGAGCCCGGTGACTGCGGCGAGTTGAGGTGCGTGCGTTGGAACTGCTGCGGGTGAGAGCGCGTAACGGTGCCCAAATATCGCTGGTGATGACGCCTTGCCAGACCAGCGCCCATAACGCCTCTTGCAGTGCCGAGGGATCAACCGATTCGCCGATTTTATCGCGTATCCGTTGGCTGATTTGTTGTGCAAACCAGGCTCCTCCGTCAGCCAGAACAGCGATTATCGCTTGCTGCAGCGCCGAACGATTCGCCTGATCCGCTTCGGCGGAAGTGAACGATTCTGCGGCATATTCCTGTAGATGCAGTGCCACCAGACCGTCATCTTCACCCAGCTTTTTTTGCCCCGACCAGATAACCGCACCGGTTGCCAGTAATTCATCGAGCATTTCTGGCGAATAGTCGCGTACGCGGGCAGGCAGGATCTGGCTTTCCCAGAGTGAGGCGGGTAAACCGACTCCGGCAAGCTGTTCGATCACCCGCATGACGCCATCCACGCCCTCATAAACGCCTGGTGATGTTGAGGCAAAGAGTGCCGGGCTACCATCGGTGGCGGGTAATACGCCCTGACGTTCCAGCAGCAATCGCGCATAGGTCGTGGCCGCAACGGGACGTGTCGCTTCTCTGGCGGCTTGCAGCGAGCGCAAACGCAGACGACGAAATACTTCATCGCTCACCCAGATGTCTTGTTGCAGATTCATCACCAGCCCCTGTTCGCGCAGTTGCTGAAGTTGCTCTTCGACAATGGCAATACCGAGACTAAACTCATGAGCCAGTTGTTCAGACGTGACCAGAGCATGAGCCCGGAGATAGCGCAGAAAGAGGTCGCGAAGCGGGTAACTGACTCGGTGCAAATAAATCTCTGGCAGTGACTCTGGTAGTCGTACGCCGAGGGCATCGCGCAGCCTGGCGGCATCATCCATACAGGCAAGACGCTCCTGCCCGCTAATCATCGTCGGGAAGATTCGTTTTACTGCAAGAAGATTTTCCAGATACGACGCAATCTCTCCACTGCTGCCTGTATGCCGTTGCGCCAGGTCTTCAACGGTCATTGGCCCCAGTTCGCGCAGCAGGTCGAACAATCCTTCTTCACCTTTCGCTCTTCTGCCAGGAGCCAGTCGTTGCAACTCTTCTTCCACCTGGCGAATGACCTGTGGGTCGAGTAATTCCCCCGGATCGACCTGTCCGAGTAGATTGCGCAGTAACTCGCTGTCCAGCGACAGTACGGATGCCCGGCGCTCTGCCAGCGGGGCGTCGCTCTGGTACATAAATTCCGCGACATAGCCGAACAATAAACTGGCAGCGAAAGGCGAAGGCGTAGTGGTCGTTACATCGGATATTTGAATTTCGCCACCGTTCAGGCGACGCATCAAACGTTCCAGCGCGGGAAGATCATAAACATCTTGCAGACATTCGCGTAGGGTTTCGAGAATGACCGGAAAATCTGGATATCCCTGAGCGATTTCCAGCAACTGACTGGCGCGCAGCCGTTGTTGCCAGAGCGGGGTGCGATGGCCCGGCGTGCGGCCCGGCATTAATAATGCCCGCGCGGCGCATTCGCGAAAACGGGCGGCGAAAAGTGCCGAGCTGCCTACCGCCTCGCGGACAATTTGCAGCAACTTTTCTGGTTCAAACAAAAAAATCGCGGCATCGGGCAATTTACCATCGGTGTCAGGAATGCGCGCAACAATGCCGTCATCACTGGCAACCACAGACGCGTCAGCGCCCCATAGTGCATGTATTCGCCCGGCAATCGCCAGCGCCCAGGGTTCATGCACCCGTCTTCCATAGGGAGAGTGCAAAATAATACGCCAGTCACCAATTTCATCACGGCACCGTTCGAGGACCAGATGACGACTCCCCGGAACGATGCCCGTCGCGTTGCGCTGCTCGTCAATCAACCCCTGAATATTGGCGATCGTATTTTCTTCTGCCAACCACGGGGGAATAGTCCCGGAAAAGAACGCGCCATCCGCCAGTAAATGGAGAAAATCGCCGATCATCTCGCCTAATTCTGCCGGACGTCCGTTACCTTCACCACGCCAGAAGGGGAGCCGGGCAGAACGACCCGGAGCAGGAGTCACAATCACCTGATCGCGGGTGATTTGCTGGATCCGCCATGAGGTAGCGCCGAGAGTGATAATGTCGTTCACCCGCGACTCATATACCATCTCCTCATCCAGTTCACCCACCCGCCGCGAACCGGCCTGTTCTTCACCTTCGGGTAATAACACGCTATACATGCCACGATCCGGAATGGTGCCACCGCTGGTAACCGCCAACAGCTGAGCGCCAGGTCGGGCGGTCAATATCCCGGTCTCCCGGTTCCAGACCAGTTTGGGGCGAAAAGCAGAAAAATCGCCAGAGGGATAGCGCCCGGAAAGCATATCCAGCGTGGCGTCAAAAACACGTCTTGGCAGATCTTTCCACGGTGCGGCACGGCGTACGCGGGAGTACCATTCGTCTACCTGTAATGCATCCATCGCCGCGGCGGCAACGGTTTGCTGCGCAAGGACGTCGAGTGGATTATGCGGTGGTGTCAGGTTTTCCAGCCTGCCTGCGAACATACACTCTACAATGACTGCGGAATCGACTAAGTCACGCCGGGTTCGGGGGAAAAACAGCCCTTTGGAGATACCTCCTACCTGGTGTCCGGCACGTCCAATGCGTTGTAACCCACTGGCAACAGAAAGCGGCGTTGCCACCTGAATCACCAGATCCACCGCGCCCATATCAATCCCCAGTTCGAGACTGGAGGTTGCGACCACACAGCGTAATTCACCCGATTTCAGCGCCTGTTCGGTGATTGCTCGTTGTTCTTTAGAGACGGAGCCGTGGTGTGAGCGGGCAATAAAAATGTCGCTACTTTGTACACGGTTAGAGGTTGCGCCGGAGGTCGACTCGAAATGGGCCGCATCAACGGCGATAGACGGGGAACGCTGTAAGCGTGCGGCGTAAAGCTCATTTAATCGTGCCGTCAGTTTTTCCGCCAGTCCCCGCGAATTAGTAAAGACAATGGTCGAGCGATGGCGCAACACTTCATCAAGGATACCCGTTTCAATATATGGCCAGATGGAGCCTTCCCGGCCAGCATGGCTGTCTTCGCCAGTGCCGCTGGCGACCGATGAGACATCATCCATATTGGCGACCGGTACGACAATCCGTATCTGCGGATGGCGCATTGCGGGCGGGTTGACTACCGTAACCGGGCGATCGCCGCCAAGAAATGCTGCCACATCGCTGGCTGAACGCACAGTGGCAGAAAGGCCAATTCGCTGTGCTGAGGTGTGGAGCAGCGCATCGAGCCGCTCCAGACTTAACGCCAGATGCGCACCACGTTTACTGCCTGCTACCGCGTGGACTTCATCAATAATTACCGTTTCGACGCCGCGTAGCGTTTCGCGCGCGCGGGAGGTCAGCATCAGATAGAGTGATTCGGGTGTGGTGATCAGAATATCCGGCGGATTACGGGTGAGTTTGCTGCGTTCCTGTGCAGGCGTATCGCCAGTACGGATCCCCACGCGAAGATTGACTTCCGTTTCGCCGCGCCGCCGCCGTTCATCGGCAATACCCTGTAACGGGATCTGCAAGTTGCGCTGAACGTCGGTGCCAAGGGCTTTTATCGGTGAAATATAGAGGATGCGTGAGGTTTTACGTTTATGCGCCTCGCGGGTATCTTCGCCGCCTTCGCGGAAGAGCTGATCGAGGGCGTAGAGAAATGCTGCCAGCGTTTTCCCGGAGCCAGTCGGTGCAATCACCAGCGCATGTTCGCCTCGCGCCGCCACATGCCAGGTTTGCGACTGGACAGCGGTCGGCTGTTTAAAGGCGCGAAGAAACCAGTCGCGGGTTGCCGGTGAAAACACGTCCGGCAGGGGCGATGAAAGGTTTGGATTATCTGCCATTAACGCTATTCCCCGTGAATATCATGCATGATGCGTGGAATAGCCTCACTATAGATGCCTGAATCATTGCATGTCATCAGGCATCGACTCGATTACACTTCTTCGGCGGCAGGTAGCGGCCAACCTCCCAGACGTTTCCAGCGGTTGACGATTTCACAAAACAGCACAGCAGTGCGTTCGGTGTCGTACAGCGCGGAGTGCGCCTGGGTGCTGTCGAAGTCCATGCCAGCGGTCTGGCAAGCCTTTGACAATACGGTTTGTCCGAGTGCCAGCCCGGCCAGTGCAGCAGTGTCAAAAGTGGCGAAAGGGTGGAACGGGTTACGTTTCAGTGAGGCGCGTTCTGCGGCGGCCATCATAAAGCTGTGATCGAAATTGGCGTTGTGCGCCACCATAATGGCGCGGTTACAACCGCTCGCTTTAATACCTTTACGCACAACTTTAAAAATTTCGTGCAGCGCCTCGTATTCGCTGACCGCGCCGCGATCGGGATCGTTCGGGTCAATGCCGTTGAAGGCGAGGGCCTCTGGCTGCAAATTTGCGCCGACAAATGGTTCGACGTGGAAATGTAATGTGGTGTCCGGCATCAGCCAGCCTTGTTCATCCATTTTCAGGGTGATGGCGGCAATCTCAAGCAGCGCATCGGTTTTGGCGTTAAATCCGGCTGTTTCAACATCGATCACAACAGGATAAAAACCACGAAAACGGTCGCACAGACCGGTAAGTTGAGCGTTATCGGACATCTGATTCTCTTAATACGGATAAATTGCAGCGCGCATTATGACAAATATTACTTGTCGATGCAGTAAAGATGCGGGCGCGATGAGTTCACGCCCGGCAGGAGATTAGTTGCCCAGACCGCGACCGGCGTCTTTCTCTTCGATTAATTCAATTTTGTAACCGTCCGGATCTTCCACAAACGCGATAACCGTAGTACCGCCTTTTACCGGACCCGCTTCACGGGTGACGTTACCCCCGTTTTGACGGATTTTTTCGCACGCTTCAGCGGCGTTATCAACGCTAAGCGCGATGTGACCATAAGCAGTGCCGAGTTCGTATTTATCCACGCCCCAGTTGTAGGTCAGTTCAATCACCGCTTCTTCGGTTTCCGGGCCGTAGCCAACAAACGCCAGTGAGTATTTGTATTCCGGGTTTTCGCTGGTACGCAGCAGTTTCATGCCCAGCACTTTGGTATAAAAATCGATGGAGCGTTGCAAATCGCCAACGCGCAGCATGGTATGAAGAAGACGCATCTTTATATCCTCAAAATGGCTAACAGATTCAAAATGTTGTTTTAGTATAGCGGCGGCTTTACGCCGCTCGCAATGTTGGATTACAGCGTCGGGTAATCCGTGTAGCCTTCCGCACCGCCTCCATAGAAACTTTCGGCACGCTGTGGGTTAAGCTCAGCTTTGCGTTGCAAGCGGGCGACCAGATCCGGGTTCGCAATCCAGTCACGACCAAATGCCACCGCATCAATTAACCCTTTGCCGATCAGCGTTTCGGCTTTTTCTACCGTGTATGCACCTGCGCCGATAATCGGACCGTGGAAACGGGCGCGTACTTTTTCGCGGAACGCATCAGTATACGGTTCACCCCCCGCCCAATCTGGTTCTGACATATGCAGATAAGCAATGCCGCGTTTACCCAGTTGTTCAATCAGATACAGTGCATCGGCTTCTTCATTCGGGCCGTTATCTGTGTTCTGGAAAGTACCGATTGGCGAAACGCGAATGCCAATGCGATCGGCACCCCATTCTTCAATCCCTGCATCGACCACTTCCAGCACCAGACGTGCGCGATTTTCCACGCTGCCGCCGTACTGATCGGTACGATGGTTTGAAGAAGGAGAAAGGAACTGATGCAGCAAATAACCATGAGCAGAGTGGAGCTCTACCAGATCAAAACCGGCTTCACGCGCGTTAGCAATGGCCTGACGGAAATCATTGACGATACCCGGAATCTCTTCCAGTTCAAGCGCACGCGGCATGGATGTTTCAACACGGATCGCCTGACCATTTTCATCGCGCAGAGAAGTACGTGTTCCCGCGCTAAGTGCGGAAGGCGCTACCGGTGCCTGACCGCCAGGTTGCAGGCTGGCGTGAGAAATGCGTCCGGTGTGCCACAGCTGTACGGCCATATGACCATTTTCAGCATGAACGCCAGCGGTAATTTTTTTCCATGCGGCAATTTGTTCCGGACTATGGATGCCAGGTGCACCAGCATACCCTTTTGCCTGGGCAGAAATTTGCGTGGCTTCGCTAATAATCAAACCGGCACTGGCACGTTGGCGATAGTATTCCGCCATCAACGGGGTAGGGATGTCACCCGGTTCAATACTGCGCAGACGCGTCAGCGGTGCCATAAAAATACGGTTTGCCGCCGTGATCGCGCCCACTTTCAGTGGGGAATACAGTTTTTCAGATGACATAAAGGCTCCCGGTCGTCTGGTGATAAAAAATGCCTGCTAAACGGCAGGCGTCGCAATAATGGTTTTTACATGTGCCAGCGCGTTTTCCAGTGGCTCGGAATTGCGCGAAATTTTGGCCTGCAGATTCGCACCCAGCCATAGTGCGTAAAGCACTTGTGCCTGTTGCAGCGGTTCGCCACAAAAGGTTAAACAATGGCTATCACGGCCATTTTCCAGCGCCTGCGAGAGCAGAACGATCACGCCGCGAGCGCCTTTATCCATCGCGCTACGCATATCTTCTGACAGATCGCACACTTCGGCAGAGAGTTTTACTGTCAGGCAACCACTGATGGTTCCATGTTGGCAAAACTGGTTCAGTGTTTGCTGGTAATAAGCCAGTATGCGGTCGCGGTAGTTACCTTCGCCGGATTGCAGCAACTCAGTCAGTCGCTGGTGATATGCGGCGTAATGGCGCTCAAGCATGGCAACGCCAAACGCTTCTTTAGAGCGAAAGTAGTGATAGAAGGACCCTTTCGGCACTTCAGCGGTTTTTAGTAATTCGCTTAGCCCCATCCCGGTGAATCCACGTTGCAGGCAAAGTTGCTCGCCCGTTGCCAGGAGATGTTCGCGAGTATCATGTTCGGTGTGTTTGTTCATGCGTTGGAGTGTAGTAGACCAGTCGGTCTAGTGCAAGCAAAGTTGCTACTTTGGGCATTAACAGCTTCAATAATGGTAATAATCTTATTTTGAGGAGGGCGAAGTGGCGGAGCAATTAGAGTTCTTTCCCGTCCAGAGCCCGTGCCGGGGAATTTGCCAGTCTGACGAACGCGGGTTTTGTCGCGGCTGTTTTCGTAGTCGGGATGAGCGTTTTAACTGGAATAAAATGAGCGATGGCGAAAAACAAGAGGTGCTGCGCCTTTGTCGGCAGCGATTAATGCGCAAATTACGCGCAAATAAGCCAGCGTCATCAGACGAACCGGAGCAACCATCACTCTTTTGAGCCTAATCTTGCGTATACTCCTCTCATATCTGATAAGAGGAAGCGATTATGGTTCAGCGTATTACTATTGCGCCGCAAGGCCCGGAGTTTTCCCGTTTTGTGATGGGCTACTGGCGATTGATGGACTGGAATATGTCCGCCCGCCAGCTGGTCAGTTTTATTGAAGAGCATCTGGATCTCGGCGTGACCACCGTGGACCATGCTGATATTTATGGTGGCTATCAGTGCGAAGCGGCGTTTGGCGAGGCGCTGAAACTTGCACCTCATCTGCGTGAACGGATGGAAATCGTCAGTAAATGCGGTATCGCGACGACCACGCGTGAAGAAAACGTCATTGGTCATTACATCACTGACCGCGATCACATCATTAAGAGCGCCGAACAGTCGCTAATTAATCTCGCGACCGATCATCTGGATCTGCTGTTAATCCACCGACCAGACCCGTTAATGGATGCCGATGAAGTGGCGGACGCGTTTAAACATCTGCATCAGAGCGGCAAAGTGCGCCATTTTGGCGTATCGAACTTTACGCCTGCGCAATTTGCGCTTTTGCAATCACGCCTGCCGTTTACCCTTGCCACTAATCAGGTGGAAATATCCCCGGTACATCAGCCGTTACTGCTGGATGGTACGCTCGACCAACTGCAACAACTGCGTGTTCGTCCGATGGCGTGGTCCTGCCTTGGTGGTGGTCGTCTGTTTAATGATGATTATTTCCAGCCGCTGCGTGATGAACTGGCTGTGGTGGCAGAGGAGTTAAACGCGGGCTCGATTGAACAGGTGGTTTACGCCTGGGTATTACGTTTACCGTCGCAGCCGCTGCCAATTATCGGCTCAGGTAAAATTGAGCGCGTACGGGCAGCTGTCGAAGCAGAAACACTGAAAATGACCCGTCAACAATGGTTTCGTATCCGTAAAGCGGCACTGGGTTACGACGTACCGTAAGCACTTTTAGGAATAGCCGCCGTTCAAAAATGTGTCACTGGTTTACACTTATTCAGGAATGCACAATGAACGGAGGTCCTATGAAACGTTTTAGTCTGGCCATTCTGGCGCTGGTTGTTGCGACCGGCGCACAAGCTGCCAGTGAAAAAGTCGAGATGAACCTCGTCACGTCGCAAGGGGTTGGGCAGTCAATTGGTAGCGTCACCATTACTGAAACCGATAAAGGTCTGGAGTTTTCGCCCGACCTGAAAGCATTACCCCCCGGTGAACATGGCTTCCATATTCATGCCAAAGGAAGCTGCCAGCCAGCCACCAAAGATGGCAAAGCCAGCGCCGCGGAATCCGCAGGCGGGCATCTTGATCCACAAAATACCGGTAAACATGAAGGCCCAGAAGGTGCCGGGCATTTAGGCGATCTGCCTGCACTGGTCGTCAATAATGACGGCAAAGCTACCGATGCCGTCATCGCGCCTCGTCTGAAATCACTGGATGAAATCAAAGACAAAGCGCTGATGGTCCACGTTGGCGGCGATAATATGTCCGATCAACCTAAACCGCTGGGCGGTGGCGGTGAACGCTATGCCTGTGGTGTGATTAAGTAATTAAGAGGCCAGCGTACCTTGCGGTGGTGCTTGCTCAAGTTGCGAAAGCGAGCAGTACAGCCGCCAGACAATTGCCGCCAGCTCGCGGGCGGCAGGTTGATGATGGCGGGCAAGGCTGTCGCAAATCCGCTGTAATTCTTCAAGTGTGGCCGCCAGTGATTTTTGCTGAACGCCACGCTCACTCATCACTCCGCGCAACAGTGAAATACAGTTATCCCGTACTCGTGATAACGGATCGGAACGCGATTCCCAGTCGCGTAATTGCCAGACAACATGAGAACAGTTCAGCAGCACTACACCCCAGCGTAATAACCAACGGCGAGCCAGCGCATCCTGGCTGTTACTCAACTGACTGACGTGATGATAAGTGAGCGATTCAAATTCGCTTTCACTCAGTGTTGGATGGCGGCTTAGCTGATCGACAAAATCCCGGCGCAGCGCGCGAATATGACGACGGCTTTTACGAGCACCCGACCCTGGACGCAAAATGGCGAACGCTAACCACGCCAGCGCAACGCCAACGATTTTTGCCAGATTATCGTTAAGAAAATCAGCAAAATCATACACCGGGGGATTAGTGACAGCGATAAACGAACCCATAAAAACAATCAGTTGCCCCCACAGTGCGGCAAATTTGGGCATCTGCAATTTAAGAAGCTGCATTGTCGCCAGCAGTGGAAAGAGAAACAGTAAAAATTGCCACAGATCGCTAATCTGGACCATCAGGCCAAATTTGACCACAAAGCTGAATAGCGAAAGTAACACCAGAGTGCGCATCAGTAGTGACAACGACTTAAACGGTGCTGCGACGGCGGAGTAGAGTACGCAGCTAATTGCTGCCAGCGTTAATGCATTGGCACCGGCATCCCATTGCGAAGCAATACTCCATGCGCCAATCATCATCAACGTACAAAATGTACGCAGTCCGCTCCACATAGCTTCGGCGTTATCGGTATGACGAGCCAGGCCGGATGTCCGTGGGAGTCTGGTATGATCATCCACACCGCTTTGCAGACGATGTAATTCCTGACTACTTTGCAGATAAAGGCGGCAAAAATAACGTAGTCGCTGCCAGAAGGCGACGTGCCGGTAGTCGGCGACGTTGGTCGGGCGTAGCGGGGCGATAATACGTGCGACGGTGTAAACATCTGTTTGCGAACTGGCGAGCGCCGTCAGCAGCTGTTCGAGAATTTCTCGTGTGGCACATGGCGGTGAGGGCCAGTTGAGCAACATACGTCGCAGGCTGGAGATGACACTGGTCATACGTAATTGCTGGTGGAGCAGCGCATTAAGGCGTGCGTTTTGCTGGCGAAAACGATAGTGGCTCCAGAAAGCCTGGATACGGAGCAAATTCATGGTCAGTATCTGTCCAATCACCCCCTCATGTGCTGCACGAATGGCATCGGTTGTTTCAGGCTGCCAGAGTAAACTGGCATGTTCCAGTAATCGGGCGTGCATGTTTTTCAATGCGGTTAAAAGGGCAGTAGCATCGGAACTGCTCGGCAGGATCATCATCATCATGCCGCCGCACAAAATACCGACAATCACCTCGCAAACGCGCGCCTGAGCGATATCCCACAGCTGGCTGGCCTCAGTAATATTAACCATCGGAAAGGCGATGATGGCAGCCGTGTAGCCCGCCAGTTGAAATGCATACGCGACATTATTCGTGAAGTGCGCACAGGCCCAGGTACAAAAGCCAAGCCACGCCGCCATGCTCAAAAGAAAAAACCACGGCTCATTGAGCGTATGTCCGGCAAGAAGCAGTGCCGCAATGGCTCCGAGCAAACTGCCAGCGATGCGTCCGAGGCTTTTGCTGATGACACCGCCAACGGTGGGAAAGCTAACCACGGCAGCCGAGGTCATCGCCCAATAGGGTTCATCCAGATTTAAATAATAGGCAACCGTCAGCGCCAGACACATGGCAATGGTATTGCGTAACGCATAACGCCATTGCGCCAGCGTGGCCCTGAACCAGGGCAAATTGCGCAAGGACCATGACGATGCGTTCATTATTGACCTACGGCAATGCTACAGGTGGTGCCCGACACCAGCGTGACATCGCCTGGGACTTTATCCAGCGCAAAGCGGACGGGAACGCGTTGGGCAAGTCGAACCCAGGGGACGTTAGGTTTCACATCCGGAATAAGGCTTGAGTCACTTTCAACGCTCTGATCATAAATCGCCCGACCGATACTGGAAACGTGACCCTGTAACGTTTTGTTATCACTATAGAGGGTAATTTGTGCTGGTGCACCTTCGCGGATATGGCGCAACTTGGTTTCTTCAAAATAACCAATGACGTAAAACGAGTGGCTGTCGACAAGGGCAAACAGCGGTTTCCCGGTGTCAGCGTAATCGCCGATGCGGGTAGTGAGGTTAGTCACCCATCCACTCACCGGGGCGCGAATTTCCGTTTGCGCCAGTTGCCATTGTGCCTGTTTCAGCGTCGCCTGTGCGGCATCAACACTGGCCTGCATCGCTTTAACATTGAGGTTAGCGGTATCGAGTTCTTCGGCAGAAATAAAATTTTGTGAGAGATGACGACGACGATTCGCTTCGTTATTGGCTTTTGCGAGGTCAGATTGCGCTTTCGCCAGCTGAGCCTGTGCGTTCAGCTCGGCGATCTGAAAGGGCGTTTTATCGATCGTGAGCAGAAGATCCCCCGCGTTAACCAGTTGGTTGTCTTTTATATTCAGCTCAACAATACGTCCCGACACCTGAGGGGTGATAGAAACCTGTTCAGCGCGTATTTTCCCGTCGCGTGTCCACGGAGATTGCATGTAATAATTCCACAGCCACCATCCGGCAAGAACCGCAACTACCGCTACAATGATTGTTGAGAAATACTTAATTGTTTTAATTGACATAGTTACCACGCAATCAGTATTGCCAGGGCAAGGCAAACGCAAATCGCAAACAGCGATAAATCCATTAACAAGGGATGCCAGATGTCACCGGCGTAGATCCAGCCACGAAGCAGGCGGTGTACGACAAGCCAGATGACGAATCCAAACGCGAAGGCTTTGAAAAACGGAGGAAAGTAGACGGACGCACCGAACACCAGATCTTGTAAGGGCAATCCTGTTGCATTGAGCATAAACTTCACAAAGTAGATTCCTTTACGACCGAATATATTGCGTTAGATTAATAAATATTCTTTAAGTGCGAAAAATTTACGCGCAATTTCTGAAAAATATGTCTGACGGTAACCAAATGCAGCAATACATTTGTTTTAGCAATACAATTGCTGCACACTATTCTAAAAGCCGCATAATATCTTAGCAAGCTAATTATAAGGAGATGAAATTGGAATCGCCACTAGGTTCTGATCTGGCACGGTTGGTGCGCATATGGCGTGCTCTGATAGACCATCGCCTGAAACCGCTGGAGTTAACACAAACCCATTGGGTTACGTTACACAATATCCATCAGTTACCTCCAGACCAGTCGCAAATTCAACTGGCAAAAGCGATTGGCATCGAGCAGCCATCACTGGTCCGTACTCTGGACCAACTGGAAGAAAAAGGGTTAATTTCGCGTCAAACTTGTGCCAGCGATCGTCGGGCTAAACGTATTAAACTGACGGAAAAGGCAGAGCCGCTGATCAGCGAAATGGAAGCTGTTATTAACAAAACCCGCGCGGAAATTTTACATGGCATCTCCGCAGAGGAACTGGAACAACTGATTAAGCTCATCGCAAAACTTGAGCATAATATCATTGAGTTACAGGCCAAAGGGTGAAATGAAGGGGGCGTGTGGTCAGTAACCTGACCACACGCAAACTTATTTAGCGCGGGGAAACGGTCACCTGACTGCCATTGCTGGCCAGTACGACACGTTGGCCCGGAGAGAAACGAGTGTTGCCTTGTTTCTGTACCACCATGATGGTATTACCATCGTCTTTACGAATTTCCAGCTCGACACCCTGCGTTTTGTTCATTGCACTCTGTACGCCCTGACCGGCTACGCCACCTGCAACAGCGCCTGCTGCAGTAGCCAGAGAACGCCCGGTTCCGCCACCAACAGTATTCCCAAGGAAACCACCAAGAACAGCACCGCCAATTGCGCCGATAACGTTGGAATCATCACCGCCCTGAATCTGTACCGGACGTACGTTAACGATGGTGCCATAGCTGACATTCTGTACTTGTTTCGCTTCAGAAGCGGTATAAACATCCCCTGACAGGGTGTCGTTATTAACACAACCGACAAGAGACAGACCTACCATTGAAACAACCAATACGCGTTTAATCATTGAAAAATCTCCTGTTCACCATGAAACGCCACGCAAGCATCCCTCATGGTCAAAGTATATGGCATATGTGAATCCATGGTTACATGTTCTACCAAATATGAGCAAATCATAATGAAAGTAGGATCAACCAATTATAAACAAAACATTCATGATGATTATTGATTTGAAGATAATGTTTTACTACCAACGGTAAAAATCGGTCATTCCGCATGGTATTCACGAAAAGTTTATGTTTGAGTGGTGCGCAAACGTCAGATTGAAAAAGGATGAACTATGAAATCGGGCCGCTTTATTGGCGTTATGTCAGGCACCAGCCTTGATGGTGTTGATGTTGTGTTGGCGACAATTGATGAACACCGGGTCGCACAGCTGGCAAGTTTGAGCTGGCCGATCCCGGTGTCTCTGAAACAGGCTGTACTGGATATTTGCCAGGGCCAGCAGCTTACACTTTCGCAGTTTGGACAGCTTGATACTCAACTCGGGCGACTTTTTGCTGATGCGGTCAATGCCTTGCTTAAGGAACAAAACCTGCAGGCGAGAGATATCGTTGCGATCGGCTGTCACGGTCAAACCGTCTGGCATGAACCGACGGGCGTGGCACCACACACTTTACAGATTGGCGATAACAATCAAATTGTGGCACGCACCGGAATTACGGTTGTCGGTGATTTTCGCCGTCGCGATATTGCCTTGGGAGGACAAGGCGCACCGCTGGTACCTGCGTTCCATCATGCGCTGCTGGCTCACCCAACCGAGCGACGAATGGTGCTCAATATTGGTGGCATCGCCAATCTGTCACTGCTCATTCCTGGGCAGCCGGTAGGGGGCTACGATACCGGTCCTGGTAACATGCTGATGGATGCCTGGATCTGGCGTCAGGCAGGTAAACCTTACGATAAAGATGCCGAGTGGGCACGGGCGGGTAAAGTCATTCTCCCACTGCTGCAAAATATGCTTAGCGACCCGTATTTCTCGCAACCTGCACCGAAAAGTACCGGACGCGAATACTTTAACTACGGCTGGCTGGAGCGCCATTTGCGCCATTTTCCGGGTGTTGATCCCCGAGATGTACAGGCGACACTGGCAGAACTCACCGCCGTGACCATTTCTGAACAAGTTTTGTTGAGCGGTGGCTGCGAACGATTGATGGTATGTGGTGGAGGAAGTCGTAATCCGCTACTCATGGCGCGTCTGGCGGCATTACTGCCAGGCACAGAAGTCACCACCACCGATGCCGTTGGCATTAGTGGCGATGACATGGAAGCATTGGCTTTCGCCTGGCTTGCCTGGCGGACGCTGGCGGGATTACCAGGAAATCTGCCTTCCGTCACTGGCGCAAGCCAGGAGACGGTACTCGGGGCTATTTTCCCCGCTAACCCGTGATATCAGAGTTAACTGAATTTTTCTTACCGCGTCTGCCGTTACACTTGGAACGTTAGGGAGGGCGTATTGCCCTCCAGACCAGGAAAGTCTTCGGGATATGTCTATGAAAAAACTGTTACTGATCTGTTTGCCGGTCCTTCTCACCGGCTGTAGCGCGTTCAATCAACTGGTTGAGCGCATGCAAACCGATACGCTGGAATACCAGTGTGATGAAAAACCGTTGACGGTCAAACTGAATAATCCGCGCCAGGAAGTCAGTTTTGTTTACGATAATCAACTACTGCATCTCAAACAGGGCATTTCTGCGTCTGGTGCACGTTACACCGACGGGATCTATGTTTTCTGGTCGAAAGGCGAGGAAGCGACTGTCTATAAACGCGACCGCATCGTCTTGAATAACTGTCAGTTACAAAATCCACAGCGTTGAGATTTTTCCAGGGGCGGCGCACAATAGCGTCACCCACTGACAATCCGTAAAGAAAACCATGTCTGATAACGACGAATTGCAGCAAATCGCGCATCTGCGCCGTGAATACACCAAAGGCGGATTACGCCGCCGCGATCTTCCCGCCGATCCATTAACCCTTTTTGAACGCTGGCTCTCTCAGGCGTGTGAAGCCAAACTGGCGGACCCTACCGCGATGGTGGTCGCTACCGTGGATGAACATGGTCAGCCTTATCAGCGCATCGTTTTACTCAAACATTACGACGAAAAAGGCATGGTGTTTTACACCAACCTCGGCAGCCGTAAAGCACATCAAATCGAAAATAATCCGCGCGTTAGCCTGCTGTTCCCGTGGCATACCCTTGAGCGCCAGGTGATGGTGATCGGTAAAGCGGAACGACTTTCGACTCTCGAAGTGATGAAATATTTTCATAGCCGCCCGCGTGATAGCCAGATTGGTGCATGGGTTTCGAAGCAGTCCAGTCGCATTTCTGCCCGCGGTATCCTTGAAAGTAAATTCCTGGAGCTGAAGCAGAAGTTTCAACAGGGCGAAGTGCCATTGCCGAGTTTTTGGGGCGGTTTTCGCGTCAGCCTTGAACAGATTGAGTTCTGGCAGGGCGGTGAGCATCGCCTGCATGACCGCTTTTTGTACCAGCGTGAAAATGATGCGTGGAAGATTGATCGTCTTGCCCCCTGAAAAGATGCAAAAATCTTGCTTTAATCGCTGGTACTCCTGATTCTGGCACTTTATTCTATGTCTCTTTCGCATCTGGCGAAAAGTCGTGTACCGGCAAAGGTGCAGTCGTTATATACATGGAGATTTTGATGGCAAGCAGTAACTTGATTAAACAATTGCAAGAGCGGGGGCTGGTAGCCCAGGTGACGGACGAGGAAGCGTTAGCAGAGCGACTGGCGCAAGGCCCGATCGCGCTCTATTGCGGCTTCGATCCTACCGCTGACAGCTTGCATTTGGGGCATCTTGTTCCATTGTTATGCCTGAAACGCTTCCAGCAGGCGGGCCACAAGCCGGTTGCGCTGGTAGGCGGCGCGACGGGTCTGATTGGCGACCCGAGCTTCAAAGCTGCTGAGCGTAAGCTGAACACCGAAGAAACTGTTCAGGAATGGGTGGACAAAATCCGCAAGCAGGTTGCCCCGTTCCTCGATTTCGACTGTGGAGAAAACTCTGCTATCGCGGCGAACAACTATGACTGGTTCGGCAATATGAATGTGCTGACCTTCCTGCGCGATATTGGCAAACACTTCTCCGTTAACCAGATGATCAACAAAGAAGCGGTTAAGCAGCGTCTCAACCGTGAAGATCAGGGGATTTCGTTCACTGAGTTTTCCTACAACCTGTTGCAGGGTTATGACTTCGCCTGTCTGAACAAACAGTACGGTGTGGTGCTGCAAATTGGTGGTTCTGACCAGTGGGGTAACATCACTTCTGGTATCGACCTGACCCGTCGTCTGCATCAGAATCAGGTGTTTGGCCTGACCGTTCCGCTGATCACCAAAGCAGACGGCACCAAATTTGGTAAAACTGAAGGCGGCGCAGTCTGGTTGGATCCGAAGAAAACCAGCCCGTACAAATTCTACCAGTTCTGGATCAACACTGCGGATGCCGACGTTTACCGCTTCCTGAAGTTCTTCACCTTTATGAGCATTGAAGAGATCAACGCCCTGGAAGAAGAAGATAAAAACAGCGGTAAAGCACCGCGCGCCCAGTATGTACTGGCGGAGCAGGTGACTCGTCTGGTTCACGGTGAAGAAGGTTTACAGGCGGCAAAACGTATTACCGAATGCCTGTTCAGCGGTTCCTTGAGTGCGCTGAGTGAAGCGGACTTCGAACAGCTGGCGCAGGACGGCGTACCGATGGTTGAGATGGAAAAGGGCGCAGACCTGATGCAGGCGCTGGTCGATTCTGAACTGCAACCTTCCCGTGGTCAGGCGCGTAAAACCATCGCCTCCAATGCCATCACCATTAACGGTGAAAAACAGTCCGATCCTGAATACTTCTTTAAAGAAGAAGATCGTCTGTTTGGTCGTTTTACCTTACTGCGTCGCGGCAAAAAGAATTACTGTCTGATTTGCTGGAAATAATGCATTAAGTGGAAAGGGGGAGTGAGAAATCACTCCCCCTGGTTTTTATACAGGGAACATGATGAAAAATATTCTCGCTATCCAGTCTCACGTTGTTTATGGTCATGCGGGTAACAGTGCGGCAGAGTTTCCGATGCGCCGCCTGGGCGCGAACGTCTGGCCGCTGAACACCGTTCAATTTTCTAATCACACTCAATACGGCAAATGGACTGGCTGCGTGATGCCGCCCAGCCATTTAACCGAAATTGTGCAAGGCATTGCCGCCATTGATAAATTACACACCTGTGATGCCGTATTAAGTGGCTATCTGGGTTCGGCGGAGCAGGGGGAACATATCCTCGGTATCGTTCGTCAGGTGAAAGCAGCGAATCCGCAGGCGAAATATTTTTGCGATCCGGTAATGGGTCATCCGGAAAAAGGCTGTATCGTTGCACCGGGTGTCGCAGAGTTTCATGTGCGGCACGGTTTGCCTGCCAGCGATATCATTGCGCCGAATCTGGTTGAGCTGGAGATACTCTGTGAGCATCCGGTAAATAACGTCGAAGAAGCGGTTCTGGCAGCGCGTGAACTCATTGCGCAAGGGCCACAAATTGTGTTGGTTAAACACCTGGCGCGGGCTGGCTACAGCCGTGACCGTTTTGAAATGCTGCTGGTTACCGCCGATGAAGCCTGGCATATCAGCCGTCCGCTGGTGGATTTTGGTATGCGCCAGCCGGTAGGTGTTGGTGATGTGACGAGCGGTTTACTGCTGGTGAAACTGCTTCAGGGGGCAACGCTGCAGGAGGCCCTGGAACATGTGACCGCTGCAGTATACGAAATCATGGTGACCACCAAAGCAATGCAGGAATATGAGCTGCAAGTGGTTGCTGCTCAGGATCGTATTGCCAAACCAGAACATTATTTCAGCGCAACAAAGCTCTGAAATATCTCATTTCGGCCCACAACGACCTGTGGGCCGATGGCTATTACTTTAAGCCTTCCGCTGACAGCGCGTCTTGTACTTCCGGACGTTCAGCCATACGTTGCATAAATGCCGCAATGTGCTCTAACCCTTCCAGATTCAGTTTCACCGCGTATGCCCAGCGCAGAACCGTAAACAGATAGGCATCAGCAATTGTAAATCGTTGCCCGCAGATCCAGTGCTCATCCTTCAGAGCATCGTTCACATATTGCAGTTTCTTCTCCAGCTGCGCGCGAACTGTTGGTTTGTACTCTTCCGGTGTATCAGGGCGAAACAGAGGTGTGAAGCCTTTATGCAGCTCGGTGGCGATGTAATTCAGCCATTCGATGGTTTTATAGCGGGAAATACTGTTTACCGGTGCCAGCAACTGGCGGTCGGGGACGCTGTCGGCAAGATACTGCATAATTGCTACGCCTTCCGTCAACAAAGTACCATCGTCCAGCAGCAATGCAGGCACCTGTCCCTTAGGGTTAACGGCAAAGTAATCGTCACCGTTTTCGAGACGTTTTTTCATTAAATCCACACTGACGAGCGTAAAATCCTTTCCGCTCTCACGCAGGGTGATATGGGAAGCGAGAGAGCAGGCGCCCGGTTTGTAGAACAATTTCATCGGTAACTCCTTTTGTCTGTGGTTTAAAGTATGGTAGTGCGTTGCTGAACAAAAAAAAAGCCGCTAACGAAAAGTTAGCGGCTTGTAAAAGAGTTTCCCTGAATTTTACGCTACAGCAGCTTTCGCCGCTTTGTCTGCAGCGTCATCCTGCGTCATGCGGTGCAGTTTCGGCGCAGTCAGCAGCATCAGTACTGCAATAACGGCAGTAGCGACACCAATCTGCAAGAATACGCGACCATAGACTTCCAGTGACATCAGTGGGTCGGTAACGTTATCCGGCACAGCCATCATACCCGCAACATAACCACCAATCAGGTTTGCACCGGCAGTGGTCAGGAACCAGCTACCCATAATGAAGCCCATCAGACGCTGCGGAACGAGTTGTGCAACCATTGCCAGACCCAGACCAGAGATCATAAGTTCCCCGATACTCTGCAGGCCATAGCTTGCGACCAGCCAGCTTACAGACACGATACCTGCGTCAGACGCGAATTTTGCACCCAGCGGCAGAATCAGGAACGCACCAGAACACATCACCATGCCGATTGCAAACTTGGTTGGCATCGGCAGGGTATCGCCCATCTTGTTATAGATAGCGGCCAGAATCGGACTACCGATGATGATCCAGAACGGGTTCAGTGCCTGATACTGCTCAGGTTCTACGGCCAGACCCAGAATGGAGTGCTCAACGTTACGAATCGCAAAGAAGTTCAGTGACGTTGGCATCTGGCTGTACAGCACGAAGAAGATGATTGCTTCGAGCATCAGGATGAAGGCAACGATCATTTTACGACGCGCAGCACCTTTCATCGCGAAAGCTTCTTTACCGAAGATAACCACAATACCGAATGCAACAACGCCCAGCGCCATACGCGCAACTTCCTGATTGTGCAGCAGCCAGGTGGCGATAGCGATCAGTGCCACAACACCAATAATGGTCAGCAGCAGGTTACGGTAGTTGATAGGCTCGAAGTCTGGTTTTGAACCGTACTGTTTAACCCAGCGTTGGCAGAAGGCGAAGTTAACGATAGTGATCAGCAGGCCTACAACGCTCAACGCAAACGCAACACTCCAGCCGTATTTCGCGGCCAGCCACGGGGTGGCGATCATAGAGAAGAAAGAGCCGATGTTGACGGACATGTAGTACATGGTGAATGCACCGTCCAGACGCGGGTCGTTTTTCTCATAGCATGTAGAAAGCAGAGAAGACGGGTTAGCTTTAAACAGGCCGTTACCGACCGCAATAGCCGCCATACCCATATAAACGATACCGGCGTCGTGACCAGACCAGGCAACCAGAGCATAACCAATCGCCAGCACAATAGCGCCAAGCATAATTACGCGTTTAGTACCCAGTACCTTGTCACCTAACCAGCCGCCGATAGCGACCAGACCATAAACCAGGGCACTAAAGGAAGAGAAAAGGGTGATTGAATCCGCTTCAGACATACCCAGTTGTTTAACCAGGTAAACAGCCATAATTCCTTGTAGGCCGTAATAACCAAAACGTTCCCATAACTCAATCGAGAAGATGAGATAGAACGCCTTCGGTTGTTTGAAAGCGTTCAAACTGACGCTTTCAGTTGGTTTTTGGTTTGCAGTGGACACTTTTACCTCTTTTTTTACATCCCATATTAACGGGGGTGCTTTCTCGCGTTATGCCTAAAAAACATACGCGCAATTGTTATAGTGGGAGGGGAAACGGCAGGTAATGTTCACTATCTTGCACTTTCAGACAAGTCCTTTGTAATAATCTGTTACATATAACTGAGGCGGGGAATTCAACCATTCCGGGAAATGTTATCCAGCGTTAAATTTTTCAAAAAACGTAACGGCAGATTTTTTCACTACCCTGAGAGGGGGATGATGGCTTAACGGCGATATGTTCTGCTATTTAGCGTTTTTCCTAGTGAGATAGTCCAGTTTCTGAAAAATAGCCAGTGTAATGTTTTGTAGGTCAATATTTGTTGCGTGTGTAAATTTAAATGATTTTAACCTAATTCTTGCAATGTTTTTACATTGCCACAGCATCGTGATCTTGATCACGAATGAATAGAAAATTTCGCTATTAAAAAAACAATTAACCTGCATTTTTGGTTATCCGCAAACGGATTACCTGATGATAACGCTAAGCAATGGCATCATTGACGTTAAAAAGATGTTTTAAAAGAGGATAAAGAAAGGTTATGAATGGGGTAATCGGTGTTACCCCTTTTCTTCAGATGTTAACTTTCTCTTTGTATTCACAAAGATCTTCAATAATACAAGAGCCACAGCGGGGCTTGCGGGCAATACAGGTATATCGCCCGTGGAGGATCAACCAATGGTGGCAGTCGACTTTAAACTCTGCCGGAACCACTTTCAGTAGCTTTTCTTCTACCTGTTCGACATTTTTCCCCGGCGCAAATTGAGTACGATTACAAACGCGGAAAATGTGCGTGTCGACAGCAATAGTCGGCCAGCCGAATGCAGTGTTTAATACGACGTTGGCTGTTTTACGACCTACACCAGGCAGGGCTTCAAGCGCAGCACGATCTTCCGGAACCTCGCCATTATGCTGTTCCAGTAAGATACGGCAGGTTTTGATGATATTTTCTGCTTTGCTGTTATAAAGGCCAATAGTTTTGATATAGGTTTTCACCCCTTCAACGCCCAGTTCAAGCATCGCTGTAGGCGTATTAGCCACCGGGTAGAGTTTCGCCGTCGCCTTATTAACACTGACATCGGTCGCCTGAGCGGAAAGCAGTACGGCAATCAGCAATTCAAAAGGCGAACTGAAATTAAGCTCGGTGGTGGGATGAGGATTGTTCTCACGCAGGCGAGTGAGGATCTCCAGGCGTTTTGCTTTGTTCATCAGACATTCCCTGTTTCACCGTTTGGCAATGCACGTTCGGCAGCTGCTTCAGCACGGCGCTTTTTCATTCTTTCATCAATCAGGTATTTCCCTGCCAGCATCAGTCCCAGGCCAATAAATGCACCTGGTGGCAGCATCGCCAGCAGGAAAGGGGAGTCGGTGTGGAAAATTTCCACGCGTAATACTTTTGCCCAGCTACCTAACAGCGCATCTGCACCGTCAAACAACGTGCCATTGCCGATAATTTCGCGTAGTGAACCCAGCACGAACATGGCGCAGGTTGCGCCCATACCAATTGAAAAGCCGTCCAGTGCCGAAAGCGCCGGACCTTTTTTGGCGGCGAAGGCTTCAGCGCGGCCCACAACGATACAGTTAGTGACAATCAGCGGAATAAAAATCCCTAATGATTGATACAGGCCAAAGGCGTAGGCGTTGATCAGCATCTGTACAGCGCTGACCACCGAGGCGATGATCATCACGTAAATGGGAATGCGGATCTCGGCTGGCGTCCAGTGACGCAGCGTCGAAATGGTCAAGTTGGTCAGCGTCAGTACCAGCGTAGTCGCAAGTCCTAAACCCAGAGCGTTAGTGGCAGTGGACGTGACCGCCAATAGCGGACAGAGGCCGAGCAGCTGGACTAGCGCAGAGTTGTTTTTCCACAACCCCTGAACAATAACGTCTTTAATTTCGCTCACGCTTTATTCTCCACAGGCAGGAAGTTGAGAAAGTTGTGACGGTAACGTCTGAGCGTACAATCCGGCGCGTTTTACCGCATTAACCACCGCGCGGGGAGTAATCGTCGCGCCGGTGAACTGGTCGAAATCACCACCATCTTTCTTCACCGCCCAGTGCGCATCATCCGCACCACTGATTTTTTTACCCGCAAAATGGGTGATCCAGTCAGAAAGGCGCAGTTCGATTTTATCGCCAAGCCCTGGCGTTTCGTGGTGCTCTGTCACGCGCGTGCCTAGTACCGTGCCGTTAAAATCGGCTCCCACCAGCAGCTGAATTGCACCAGAATAGCCATCTGGCGCGGTTGCTTCCAGAACGGCGGCTACAGGTTTGTCATCCTGTTTGGCGATGTAAACCCGATGCTCACCTTTACCTAACTCTGGCGCAGTGACCAGATAGCAACTCTGTGCCAGCGCATTGTTATAGCGTTCGGCTGGCAGCACCTGATCAAATAACGCCTTTTGTTGCAGACTGGCCTGTTCAGCAATTGTCGTTTTGGTCATCTGGTTGATGGCCGCAGTTAACCCTGTAGAACCCGCTGCAAATAGTGCCAGTGTAATGCCGTGTTTTCGGATAGTTTTCAGCATGGTTTACCCTTTGCGATGGCCGTAGACGCGCGGACGCGTGTAGTAATCGATCAGAGGAACCGTGATGTTCGCCAGCAGGACGGCAAAAGCCACGCCGTCAGGATAGCCGCCGAAACTGCGGATCAACCAGACTAATAAACCCGCCAGCGCGCCGAAAATAAGACGACCACGATTGGTCGTAGAAGCAGTAACCGGGTCAGTCAAAATAAAGAATGCGCCGAGCATAGTCGCACCAGACAGCAGATGAATTTGCGGTGATGCCAGTGTTTCTGGTGAGAACAACCAGCCCAACGTTGCGCATAACGCCAGCGTTACTAAGAAGCTGAGGGGAATATGCCAGCGAATCGCTTTCTGCCATAGCAACCACACGCCGCCAGCCAGCCAGGCGAGATTTACCCATTGCCAACCAGCGCCCGCCAGAATACCGCTGTAGATCGGATATTGCATAATCTGTTCAACCGAATGACCGGCACGGACAGAGGTTTTAAATGTATCCAGCGGTGTCGCCTGACTAATGCCATCAATACCTAAGCGTAGCGTGTTCATATCACCACCACTGGTGGTATGTCCGCTGAAAATAACCTGTATGGCGTCGATAAAACCAGGGATGTTGACCGCAATTTCATGTGGCGGTAACCAGCTGGTCATCTGCACCGGGAAGGAGATCAGTAAGACCACATAACCAATCATTGCCGGATTAAACGGGTTTTGCCCCAGACCGCCATACAACTGTTTAGCGATGATCACCGCAAACACCGTACCCAGTACGACCATCCACCATGGCGCGAGGGGGGGAATACTTACCGCCAGCAATAAGCCTGTCAGCAATGCTGAGTTATCTTTCAACGTTGCGGCTACCGACTGCTTGCGTAGTTTGAGTACGAGAGCTTCGGCTAACAGAGCACTGACCGACGCCAACAGGATCTGAACGAGAGTACCCCAACCAAAAAACCACAGTTGCGCTGCGATTCCTGGCACGGCTGCGAGCAACACCAACAGCATAATGCGCGATGTCTGGCGCTGGTTATGGGTATAAGGGGAGCTAGCTATTCTGAATACCATTTAGTCCTCGTTTACAACCTTTTGCTGGGCGGCTTTTTTGGCCTGAACGCGGGCAATAGCCGCGGCAACTGCCGCTTTGCGCGGATCAATCTGTTCTTCTGGCTCCGCATTAGCCTGTTGCTGTTCCAGCTTGCGTGCTTTGGCCCGGGCAATAGCGGCTTCGACGGCGGCTTTGCGCGGATCGACCTGTTGTTCTGGCTCGGCATTAGCCTGTTGCTGCTCCAGCTTGCGCGCTTTGGCACGGGCAATAGCGGCTTCGACGGCGGCTTTGCGCGGATCGACCTGTTCTTCTGGTTCCGCATTAGCCTGTTGCTGTTCCAGCTTGCGTGCTTTGGCCCGGGCAATAGCGGCTTCGACGGCGGCTTTGCGCGGATCGACCTGTTGTTCTGGCTCGGCATTAGCCTGTTGCTGCTCCAGCTTGCGCGCTTTGGCACGGGCAATAGCGGCTTCGACGGCGGCTTTGCGCGGATCGACCTGTTCTTCTGGTTCCGCATTAGCCTGTTGCTGTTCCAGCTTGCGCGCTTTGGCGCGGGCGATAGCGGCTTCAACGGCAGTTTTACGTGGATCAGCAACGGTTGCTGCGTCGTTAGTTTGCTGCAGTTCTGCCTGTTTCGCTCTGGCTTGCGCTTTACGGGCTTCCCGTGCTGCAATAATTGCACTGTTATCCGGGCGTTCGCCCGCTTTAATCACAATAGGCTGTGTAGCCTGGGCCTGTTTCTCTTTCACCCGCGCCAGAGCGGCAGCAATCGCATCTTTATCTTTGGCTGCAGGTTGAACGGCTGCGCTCTTATGTCGTTCAAGGCGAGCCGCTTTTTCGCGCTCAAGGCGAGCCTGGCGCGCTTCGAAACGCGCTTTGGCTTCTGCGGCGCGCTTTTCTTCCTGACGAATAGCCGCAATTTCAGCTTTTTCCTGACGGAAATATTGCACCAGGGGAATATTGCTCGGGCAAACCCACGCGCAAGCCCCACATTCAATGCAGTCGGCAATGTTATGCGTGGTGGCTTTATCGTGTTGCTGACCTTTGCTGAACCAGTACAACTGTTGCGGCAAAAGATCCGCAGGGCAGGCGTCAGCACAGGCGCTACACCGGATGCAGCTTTGTTCTTCCTGTGGTTCGCCAAGCTCATTGGCAGAGGGAGCCAACAGACAGTTGGTAATCTTTACGACCGGGACATCCAGCCATGGCAAGGTAAAGCCCATTAGCGGGCCGCCCATAATCACCATTTGATCGGCAGAGGGGCAGAATCCGGCATCATTCAATAAATGACGCACTGGCGTACCCAGCCGTGCCCAGACGTTGCCCGGGCGTGCGATTGCTTCGCCAGTCAGGGTCACGACACGCTCGGTAATCGGTTCGCCATCAATAACGGCACGTTTCACTGCATAAGCAGTGCCGACGTTTTGCATTAATACGCCGATATCGGATGAACGCCCGCCATGTGGAACCTGCTTCCCGGTCAGAATGTAGGTTAATTGTTTAGCACCGCCAGAAGGATATTTGGTTGGAATCACCCGCAGAGTAATATCGTGAGAGTCCGCCAGCACCGCGCGCAGCATGGAAATCGCCTGCGGTTTGTTATCTTCAATGCCGATAAGAATTTCGCGTGGCTGCAGAATATGCGCAAGAATGCGAATACCCTCTACGACCTGAGCCGCGCAATCCTGCATCAAACGGTCATCGGCGGTAATGTACGGCTCGCACTCAGCAGCGTTGATAATCAACGTTTCAATCTTATCTCCGCCGCCCTGCAATTTAACGCCTGTCGGGAATCCCGCACCACCCAGCCCGGCAACACCAAACTGATGAATGCGCTCGATTAACTCTTCGCGACTGCGAGAGCGATAATCGTCCCAGCCGTCGCGCGGGATCCAGCAGTCTTCGCCATCGGCATCAATAATCACGCTTAATTCAGCTAAAGCTGAAGGATGAGCCGTAGAGTGGGGCGCAATAGCCGTAACGGTACCCGAGGTGGGCGCGTGAACTGGCAGCATTTTGCCGCGTCCACGGGTAAGCGGCTGGCCGCGCAGTACTTTATCGCCGACGCTAACGCACAACTCACCTTCAGCGCCAATATGTTGTTTCAGTGGTATGACAAAACGCTGCGCCAGTGGTACCTGGCGCAGGGGCGTACCGTTGGACTGGGTTTTCATCTCCGGTGGATGGATGCCGCCGTTGAAATCCCAGATTTTATTTTTTCTGAATGCAGAGAATAACTTAAGCATGGTGTTCCACGGGAATGATACGCACGGGAATGGTGTTCAGATCCCATTTCCAGGAGTCAGGTGTTTCTGCAACCGGTTGCAACGAGATGCAGTGCGTCGGGCACGGATCAACACATAAATTGCAGCCCGTACAGAGATCACTCATTACCGTATGCATGGCGCGGGTAGCACCAACGATGGCGTCTACCGGACACGCCTGAATACATTTAGTGCAGCCAATACAGTTATTTTCATCAATAAACGCCACCATCCGCGCAGGCGTTAGCTCTTGCGCTTCGCCATCCAGCGGCTGTGGCTCGACATTAAGCAACTCAGCAATTTTTAGCATCACAGCTTCGCCACCTGGGGCGCAGCGGTTAATTTTTTCACCGTTACAGCTGATGGCTTCCGCGTAGGGGCGACAGCCGGGATAACCGCACTGACCACACTGGCTCTGCGGTAAGATTTCGTCAATTTTCTCAACGACCGGATCGTCTTCCACCGCAAAACGGCGGGAGGCATAACCCAGAATGGCGCCAAACGCCAGGCCCAGCAGGCTCACGGCGGCAACGGCAATCCAGATAGCATTCATTACAACTTCACCAAACCACTAAAGCCCATAAAGGCCAGAGACATAAGACCTGCGGTAATTAACGCAATGGCATTACCGCGAAAAGGTGCCGGGACATCAGCCACAGCAAGGCGTTCGCGGATGGCGGCGAAAAGCACCATCACCAGCGAGAAACCGACAGCGGCGGAAAAACCGTACAGCGCCGACTGCAAGAAATTGTGCCCGAGATTGATATTCAGCAACGCCACGCCGAGCACTGCACAGTTGGTGGTGATAAGCGGCAAAAAAATCCCCAGCAGACGGTAAAGCACCGGGCTGGTTTTGCGCACCACCATCTCGGTGAACTGCACAACCACAGCAATCACCAGAATAAACGCCAGGGTGCGCAGGTAAATCAGATTAAGCGGGATCAAAATCCACGTATCGATAAGCCAGGCGCAAATAGACGCCAGCGTCATCACAAACGTTGTAGCCAGCCCCATGCCCATCGCGGTTTCCAGCTTTTTGGAAACCCCCATAAACGGACAGAGACCGAGAAACTTGACCAGTACAAAGTTATTGACCAGTACAGTTCCGACAAACAGTAACAGGTAGTCAGTCATTTTTCGGCCTGAAATAAAAAAGCCGCCTATTATCCGTTAATCCAGAGCAGGCGACAACAGGTTAACTGTAAGGTTATTACGGATTCACAAACGTCGCTTTCACCCGCGACGAGCGTTTAAAATAGGGGACGATCAATGCGGTTGCCAACAAAGTAAACAGTAACTGGCGAACGGCTATGCCATCTTCCACGGGTGAAAAAGCGAACGCTTTTACTGCCAGCAATACGGAAATAAGCAGCCAGATAATATAGTGTTTAGGAACACAACGCCGACGTTTAAAGAAAGCGATGGTCAACCACAGTGTGTAATACCACATGGCGATAGCGGTAATAAAAGAAACGCCCCATAAGATTTGTGTCGTCAGTGCTTGTTCGCCGAGCGTTTGAAATGTTTGCGGAGAAGATAACGCAGCGGTATACAGCAACAACGCCAGCGTCGTACTTAACAGAGCGACTAAAAGCCAGGCCAATGGGCCAAGCAACCAGCCTCCAATACGTTGTGGCGTTGTGGTGGTCATAGGTTCTCCAGAATAGCGACGCAAACAGGCAAATCTAATTTTAGGGGCGTTATTATAAGGCTTTTATAACCGATCGCTACTTTCTTTATTGGACATAGTGCCAGACGGACTTCGGTACCTGGCCGAGGTCAAACAAACGCCCGCCAGAAACCAGCTCTGCGCGACGGTGATCGGCAGCACGATACATATTGATCAGTTCCTGATCGTCCGTCAGGGTGTAATTAAGATGGTCGTAGAGTTTTTCCAGACTTTCGAGTGAACTGATTTTGCGAAATTTTAATAAGTAGTCCTGAACAGTCATAAAAGGTCCATAAAATAATTAATACCAAAGGGGTAGGTATTATTAGTGATGATAAAATTTCACCAAAAGTGAACGCTTGTGTTATTACAATAATAAGAATGCGCTGATGGCAAATATTCAGGGATGAAAAACTGCTCTGAAAAGAGTAACGCGCTTTACTATCTCTGACAATCACCAACAACATCGAACAAGATAATAAATTCCTGGTTTAATATCCGACAAGTGAAAACATGCACCCGGACGGGCAGCATGTCGCTCTACAAGCGCAGAGCTTACTTGTGTTGTACCGTAGTACTCTGTTCAGGTGGCTGATAGTTGTCAATGTGACTCGCCACGCCAAGAAGAATGACTGAAACGACAAGAACGATCCAACCTGTTAATTCAATAAGACGATTCATTACAGCCCACATCTCTGTTGATTGATCCATTAACTTCAGGGGGTAAATGTTACTTAGCAATAATAGCTCCAGCAAGATTTTTACTGAGGTTTTTGCGATATTTAGCTTTTGTCGTTGGAAAATTCGCTATTTTTTTGACTTAAGTTAAACAACATCCCTTATTGCTGGCAGGTTATTAAACTGTTGAGCGAGGGTAAAGGATAGTGTCAAATAGCCATCATACTTCAATGAGAGGCAATGACATGAGCGACAACATCCGTGTTGGGTTGATTGGGTATGGTTATGCGAGCAAAACCTTCCATGCGCCCCTGATTGCGGGCACGCCCGGGCTGGAACTGGCGGTAATCTCCAGCAGCGATGAAACAAAAGTAAAAGCCGACTGGCCAACGGTTACGGTTGTCTCTGAGCCGAAGCATCTGTTTAACGATCCCAACATAGACCTGATTGTCATTCCTACACCCAACGATACCCATTTCCCGTTAGCCAAAGCGGCGCTTGAGGCGGGTAAACATGTGGTCGTTGATAAACCCTTTACCGTGACACTGTCACAAGCGCGCGAGCTGGAAGCGCTGGCAAAAAGCCTGGGGCGTGTGCTGTCTGTATTCCATAACCGTCGCTGGGATAGCGATTTCCTGACGCTAAAAGGTTTGCTCGCGGAAGGCGTACTGGGTGAAGTTGCTTACTTTGAGTCTCATTTTGACCGCTTCCGTCCGCAGGTGCGCGATCGTTGGCGTGAACAGGGCGGTCCTGGCAGCGGTATTTGGTACGATTTAGCACCGCACCTTCTTGATCAGGCCATTACGCTATTTGGTTTACCGGTTAGCATGACGGTAGATTTGGCACAGTTACGGCCCGGAGCGCAGTCGACCGATTATTTCCACGCCATCTTGTCCTATCCGCAGCGGCGAGTCATTTTACACGGCACCATGCTGGCAGCCGCTGAGTCAGCACGTTATATCGTGCATGGATCCCGAGGCAGTTATGTGAAATATGGCCTCGATCCACAGGAAGAACGTCTGAAAAATGGCGAGCGTCTGCCGCAGGAAGACTGGGGCTACGATATGCGTGATGGCGTACTTACCCGCGTGGAAGGTGAGGAACGTGTCGAAGAAACGCTGTTGACAGTACCAGGGAATTATCCGGCTTACTATGCGGCTATTCGTGATGCGTTAAATGGCGATGGTGAAAATCCGGTTCCGGCAAGTCAGGCAATCCAGGTAATGGAGTTGATTGAGCTGGGCATCGAATCCGCCAAACATCGCGCGACGCTGTGCCTTGCGTGAAAAGAGGATGGTGCAATTAGCACCATCCATTTTTGTTACTTCGCAGCGACTTTTTCTCGCAGTGCGCGTTTTTCCTCTGCGCTGAGGAAAGCCATTTCCAGACCATTAATCTGCGCCTGGCGGATTTGCTCGCGGGATAACCCAGCAGCCGGCGCGGCAACGGTATATTCGTGAATGATATCCACTCCCTGTACGCCGGGATCGTCAGTGTTAATGCTGGCACGAATGCCATGCTCAAGGAACGTTTTCAGCGGATGTGCCGCCAGCTCTGCCACGGTGCTGGTCTGAATATTGGAGGTCAGACAGGATTCAATACCAATTTGTTGCTCGGCGAGAAAATCCATCAGCGCCCGATCTTCAATGGCTTTTACGCCATGTCCAATACGCTCCGCACCCAGTTCACGAATCGCCTGCCAGATGCTTTCCGGCCCGGCAGCTTCGCCTGCATGGACGGTAATATGCCAGCCCGCATCACGCGCGCGGTTGAAGTGAGAAAGGAACAGACTTCCCGGGAAACCAAGTTCATCACCGGCTAAATCAAGTGCGGTAATCTGGTCACGGTGGGCTAAAAAGGCCTCCAGCTCTTGCTGACAGGCGGCTTCGCCGAAGGTCCGGCTCATAATGCCGATAAGCTTCGCCTGCACACCAAAGGTGCGGCAACCCTCACGTACGCCATCGATCACCGCTTCGACAACACCCGCTACAGGCAGCTGATGTGCCATTGCCATGTAGCCTGGTGAAAAACGCAGCTCGACATAGTGCAGGCCGTGACGGGCTGCATCTTCAATGTTTTCAAATGCCACGCGGCGACAGGCATCAAGAGAGGCGAGAACTTTAACGCCCCAGTCAAGTTTGGTCAGAAAGCTCACCAGATCGGGTTCGTTGGCAATGACCTGAACGTGGGGAATCAGTGTTTCCAGGGATTGTGCAGGAAGCGAGATATTATACTGGCGGCCAAGTTCAAGAATGGTCTGGGGACGAATGTTGCCATCAAGGTGGCGATGGATATCAGTTAATGGCAGGGTGGTATCAATCATGGTCGCACTCTTTTTCTGGATATAAAAGTGCGCACCATTATAAAAACAAAGCAGGGTAAAAATCCACGATTGCGCAACGATTTTTTACGTTGCGCAATTGGGGTTAACGAACAGCGCGGATGGCGTTAATTAATCCAGCAACACCTTTTTCCAGTTTCGAACGCGGGCACCCGGCATTGAGACGGACAAAACCACGACCTTCTTCACCGTAGGTATACCCCGGCATGATCGCGACCTTCTCTTGCTCGATAAGCGCTTTTTGCAACGCGTTGTCGTCAATATTCAACGGACGTAGATCAATCCAGGCCAGATAAGTGGATTGCGGGATCTGCCAGTTGAGTTCAGGGAGCGCGGAGTTCATTTTATCTGCGATATACGTCAGGTTATCTTTCAGATAGACGCGTAAGGCATCCAGCCACGGCGCGCCTTGCTGATAGGCGGCGATATGGGCAGTTAACGCCAGTACTGAAGGGGAAGAAAGGCCATCACGTCCTTTCAGTGCCGATAAATAGGCATCACGGCTGCTGCTATTTTCTATAATCCCGTAAGCACCGGTCAGGGCGGGAATATTGAAACTTTTCGATCCCGACGTTAGCAATGCCCAGTCTCCGCGCGCCACATTACTCCAGGGAATATGCGGCTGCTCGCCCCAAACCATATCCATATGGATTTCATCGGAAATAACCCGCACACCATGACGCTCGCACAGGTCAGCCATGATCTCCAGCTCATCGCACGTCCACACTTTCCCGGTAGGATTCTGTGGGCTACACAGGAGCATAATTTTACATTCTGGTTTCGCCAACACGGCTTCCAGCTTGCCCATATCGCAAAACCAGCCGTCAGCCTGCTTCTCTAAAGCGACGGGCATTACTGTGCGCTGGTTACCTTCAATGGCCTTGTAAAATGCGTCATAGGCGGGTGTGTGGATCACCACGCCTTCACCTTTTTCAGACCACTGACGAATCAGTTCCGAGACCATGTAGATAACAGAAGGGCCATACACCACCGACTGCGTATCAATTGCGGTGTAATGCTGGGTGGAAAACCAGTGGGCAATAGCCGCGAGAAACTCATCGTTTTTCCAGCGGCTGTAGCCAAACACGCCGTGCATCAGGCGCTGATTCAGCGCCTCGATAATGCAGGGGGCAGTGGCAAAATCCATGTCTGAAATCGTGAACGGTAACAGGTCAGCAGTGCCGAAACGGTCAGCGACATAATCCCACTGCGTACACCATGTGCCATGACGATCCACGACCTTTGAAAAATCGAACATATCTTATCCTTATGCCTGGACAGTATTCATCAGACCGGCCATTTCATCTTTTACTGACTGAACTTGTGGCCCGATAACAACCTGCAGGTTATGTTGATTAAGTTGTACTACGCCAATTGCCCGATTGTCCTTCAGTGCCTGCACATTAACAAGCGACATATCTTTCACAGACAAACGCAGACGGGTAATGCAGTTATCGAGGCTGACAATATTGTCGGCACCGCCTAAGGCTTCGAGGATTGCCGGAACGTTGTAACCTGATTTACCCGGCGCACCGGCAACGGCTTTTTCGATTGAGCTGGCAACTTCGCTATCGCGCCCCGGGGTTTTCAGATTGAAGCGGGTGATAGCGAAACGGAAGATGACGTAGTAAACGACAAACCAGATTGCCGCCACCACTGGCACCATGTACCACTTGGTTGACAGACCATGCAAAATACCGAACACCACGAAGTCGATGATATTGCCGTCGGTATTACCGATGGTGACGCCGAGCACAGACATGACGGTGAAGCCGAGGCCGGTTAACAGCGCGTGGATGACATACAGAACTGGCGCTACGAACAGGAACAGGAATTCCAGAGGTTCGGTCGTGCCGCCAACGACACAGGCGATCAGGCCAGAAATAAGCAGACCTTTAATTTTATGGCGATTTTCCGGGCGCGCGCAGTGATACATAGCTAACGCTGCACCTGGCAGGCCGCCGAGAAACGCAGGCATTTTACCTTGCGAAAGGAAACGCGTGGCGCTTTCAGAAAAACCGTGAGTGGTCGGGCAACTCAATTGCGCCTGGAAGATGGTCAGTGCGCCGCTGACGGTTTGACCGCAGACTTCCTGCGTGCCGCCTGCGTCGGTAAAGCGAATTAATGCCACCAGAATGTGATGCAGACCAAACGGCAACAGCAGACGTTCACCGGTACCAAACAGCATCGGTCCGAAATCACCCGCGCTGTTGATCATATGGCCTAAGCCGCTAATACCCATGGCGAAAATTGGCCAGACTAATGGAATCACCAGACCGACAAGGCCCATCACCAGCGAGGAGATGATTGGTACGAAGCGCGTACCGCCGAAGAATGCCAGCGCATCCGGCAGGCGGATATTATGGAATCGCTCATGCAGCATCCAGACGATAATACCGGCGATCACCGCACCGAGGATCCCGGTATCGATCGACTGGATCCCAAGAATGCTCTGTATGTTATTGGCTTTCAGAACGGCGGCGTCAGTGGTTGGCAGAATGCCTTTGTTGGTCAACCAGAAGTTTACCGCGAGGTTCATTACCGCATAACCGACGAAGCCAGCGAATGCCGCTACGCCTTTGTTTTCGCGTGCCAGGCCCAGCGGGATGGCGATACAGAACATGACTGGCAGGAAACTAAAAGCAAACGAGCCAATCTTACTCATCCAGGTAAAGATAGCCTGCAACACGGGGTTGCCCAGGACCGGGATCAGGGTGATGACATCATGGCTGCTAAGAGAACTACCAATGCCGAGCATAATGCCGCAGAACGACAATAATGCCACGGGTAACATGAAGGTTTTGCCTAACTGCTGGAAGAACTCCCACAGCGTGACTTTCGGTGCTGTTTTCGCCGTCATAAAACGACTCCTCGTAGAGAACAATCTGGATTCAGTAAATTGCGCGAGAAGATAAAACGTTTTATCAAATTTTAGTGAGGCATAAATCACATTACGCAACGATAATAGCGGGTATAAGATAAATAAAAGGTAAAACGTTTTATCTGTCACATAATCAGGGAGTAGGTCATCTGCATGGCTACCGCCAAAAAAATAACCATTCATGATGTTGCGCTGGCTGCGGGCGTGTCGGTAAGTACCGTTTCGCTGGTGCTAAGTGGCAAAGGGCGAATCTCTACCGCCACAGGAGAACGCGTTAACGCCGCCATTGAAGAGCTGGGATTTGTGCGCAATCGTCAGGCGTCGGCGCTGCGCGGCGGGCAAAGCGGCGTCATTGGTTTGATCGTTCGTGATTTATCTGCGCCGTTTTACGCCGAATTAACGGCCGGATTGACGGAAGCTCTGGAAGCGCAGGGACGGATGGTTTTTTTGCTTCACGGCGGTAAAGACGGCGAGCAGTTGGCACAGCGGTTTTCACTGTTACTGAATCAGGGGGTCGATGGTGTGGTAATTGCCGGGGCTGCAGGAAGCAGCGATGACCTGCGACGGATGGCAGAAGAAAAAGCTATCCCGGTGATTTTCGCTTCCCGTGCCAGTTATCTTGATGATGTTGATACGGTTCGCCCGGATAACATGCAGGCTGCACAGTTGTTGACGGAGCATCTCATTCGCAATGGGCATCAGCGTATCGCCTGGCTGGGAGGGCAAAGTTCCTCATTAACCCGGGCAGAACGGGTGGGGGGCTATTGTGCAACTCTACTAAAATTTGGCCTGCCGTTTCACAGCGATTGGGTGCTGGAGTGCACTTCCAGCCAGAAGCAAGCCGCGGAAGCTATCACGGCGCTTTTACGTCATAACCCGACCATCAGTGCCGTGGTTTGCTATAACGAAACCATTGCGATGGGGGCATGGTTTGGTTTGCTGAAAGCAGGGCGGCAAAGCGGTGAAAGCGGAGTCGATCGTTACTTTGAACAACAGGTTTCGTTGGCGGCATTTACCGATGCAACGCCAACCACACTTGATGATATACCTGTTACCTGGGCCAGCACGCCAGCGCGGGAACTTGGTACCACACTTGCGGATCGCATGATGCAAAAAATCACCCATGAAGAGACGCATTCACGCAATCTTATTATTCCCGCCCGGCTCATTGCGGCGAAATAACCCTCTCTTTATCTGCTATACCTGGTAGTGTCCTTTCCTCAAGGTTAATGATAAAAAATGTGGCACACAGGCGGTGCCTTTTATTTTTACTGAAGTTCACAGGAGGTTTATGTGTTTAATTCTGACAACCTGAGACTCGACGGAAAATGCGCCATCATCACAGGTGCCGGTGCAGGTATTGGTAAAGAAATTGCCATTACATTCGCGACAGCTGGCGCATCTGTGGTGGTCAGTGATATTAACGCCGACGCAGCTAACCATGTTGTTGATGAAATTCAACAACTGGGTGGTCAGGCATTTGCCTGCCGTTGTGATATTACTTCCGAACAGGAACTCTCTGCACTGGCAGACTTTGCCGTCAGTAAGCTGGGTAAAGTTGATATCCTGGTTAACAACGCCGGTGGCGGTGGTCCTAAACCGTTTGATATGCCAATGGCAGATTTTCGCCGTGCTTATGAACTGAATGTGTTTTCTTTTTTCCATCTGTCACAACTTGTTGCGCCAGAAATGGAAAAAAATGGCGGTGGCGTTATTCTGACCATTACTTCTATGGCGGCAGAAAATAAAAATATAAACATGACCTCCTATGCATCATCTAAAGCTGCGGCCAGTCATCTGGTCAGAAACATGGCGTTTGACCTGGGTGAAAAAAATATTCGGGTGAATGGCATTGCGCCGGGGGCAATATTAACCGATGCCCTGAAATCCGTTATTACACCTGAAATTGAACAAAAAATGTTACAGCACACACCGATTAGACGTCTGGGCCAACCGCAAGATATTGCTAACGCGGCGCTGTTCCTTTGCTCGCCTGCAGCCAGCTGGGTAAGCGGACAAATTCTCACCGTCTCCGGTGGTGGGGTACAGGAGCTCAATTAATACACTAACGGACCGGTAAACAACCGTGCGTGTTGTTTACCGGGATAAACTCATCAACGTCTCAGCTAAATAACTGGCAGCCAAATCACGGCTATTGGTTAACCAATTTCCGAGTGAAAAGTATTCGAATAGAGTGTGCCTTCGCACTATTCAACAGCAATGATAGGCGCTCACCTGACAACGCGGTAAACTAGTTATTCACGCTAACTATAATGGTTTTATGATGGATAACATGCAGACTGAAGCACAACCGACACGGACCCGGATCCTCAATGCTGCCAGAGAGATTTTTTCAGAAAATGGATTTCACAGTGCCTCGATGAAAGCCATCTGTAAATCTTGCGCCATTAGTCCCGGGACGCTCTATCACCATTTCATCTCCAAAGAAGCCCTGATTCAGGCGATTATCTTACAGGACCAGGAGAGGGCGCTGGCCCGTTTCCGGGAACCGATTGAAGGGATTCATTTCGTTGACTATATGGTCGAGTCTATTGTCTCTCTCACCCATGAAGCCTTTGGACAACGGGCGCTGGTGGTCGAAATTATGGCGGAAGGGATGCGTAACCCACAGGTCGCCGCCATGCTTAAAAATAAGCATATGACGATCACGGAATTTGTTGCCCAGCGGATGCGTGATGCCCAGCAAAAAGGCGAGATAAGCCCAGACATCAACACGGCAATGACTTCACGTTTACTGCTGGATCTGACCTACGGTGTACTGGCCGATATCGAAGCGGAAGATCTGGCGCGTGAAGCGTCGTTTGCTCAGGGATTACGCGCGATGATTGGCGGTATCTTAACCGCATCCTGATCCTCTCTCTCTTTCCGCGGGCTGGTGACAACTGAGCCCGCGTTTCATATCGTAATTTCTCTGTGCAAAAATTATCCTTCCCGGGTTCGGAGAATTCCCCCCAAAATATTCACTGTAGCCATACGTCATGAGAGTTTATCGTTCCCATTATGCTCGAACGAACGTTCGGTTGCTTATTTTATGGCTTCTGTCAACGCCGTTTTAAAGATTAATGCGATCTATATCACGCTGTGGGTATTGCAGTTTTTGGTTTTTTGATCGCGGTGTCAGTTCTTTTTATTTCCATTTCTCTTCCATGGGTTTCTCACAGATAACTGTGTGCAACACAGAATTGGTTAACTAATCAGATTAAAGGTTGACCAGTATTTTTATCTTAATGAGGAGTCCCTTATGTTACGTCCTGTAGAAACCCCAACCCGTGAAATCAAAAAACTCGACGGCCTGTGGGCATTCAGTCTGGATCGCGAAAACTGTGGAATTGATCAGCGTTGGTGGGAAAGCGTGTTACAAGAAAGCCGGGCAATTGCTGTGCCGGGCAGTTTTAACGATCAGTTCGCCGATGCAGATATTCGTAATTATGTGGGCAACGTCTGGTATCAGCGCGAAGTCTTTATACCGAAAGGTTGGGCGGGCCAGCGTATCGTGCTGCGTTTCGATGCGGTCACTCATTACGGCAAAGTGTGGGTAAATAATCAGGAAGTGATGGAGCATCAGGGCGGCTATACGCCATTTGAAGCCGATGTCACGCCGTATGTTATTGCCGGGAAAAGTGTACGTATCACCGTTTGTGTGAACAATGAACTGAACTGGCAGACTATCCCGCCGGGAATGGTGATTACCGATGAAAACGGCAAGAAAAAGCAGTCTTACTTCCATGATTTCTTTAACTATGCCGGGATCCATCGCAGCGTAATGCTCTACACCACGCCGAACACCTGGGTGGACGATATCACCGTGGTGACGCATGTCGCGCAAGACTGTAACCACGCGTCTGTTGACTGGCAGGTGGTGGCCAATGGTGATGTCAGCGTTGAACTGCGTGATGCGGATCAACAGGTGGTTGCAACTGGACAAGGCACCAGCGGGACTTTGCAAGTGGTGAATCCGCACCTCTGGCAACCGGGTGAAGGTTATCTCTATGAACTGTGCGTCACAGCCAAAAGCCAGACAGAGTGTGATATCTACCCGCTGCGCGTCGGCATCCGGTCAGTGGCAGTGAAGGGCGAGCAGTTCCTGATTAACCACAAACCGTTCTATTTTACTGGCTTTGGTCGTCATGAAGATGCGGATTTGCGTGGCAAAGGATTCGATAACGTGCTGATGGTGCACGATCACGCATTAATGGACTGGATTGGGGCCAACTCCTACCGTACCTCGCATTACCCTTACGCTGAAGAGATGCTCGACTGGGCAGATGAACATGGCATCGTGGTGATTGATGAAACTGCAGCTGTAGGCTTTAACCTCTCTTTAGGCATTGGTTTCGAAGCGGGCATCAAGCCGAAAGAACTGTACAGCGAAGAGGCAGTCAACGGGGAAACTCAGCAGGCGCACTTACAGGCGATTAAAGAGCTGATTGCGCGTGACAAAAACCACCCAAGCGTGGTGATGTGGAGTATTGCCAACGAACCGGATACCCGTCCGCAAGGTGCACGGGAATATTTCGCGCCACTGGCGGAAGCAACGCGTAAACTCGACCCGACGCGTCCGATCACCTGTGTCAATGTAATGTTCTGCGACGCTCACACCGATACCATCAGCGATCTCTTTGATGTGCTGTGCCTGAACCGTTATTACGGTTGGTATGTCCAAAGCGGCGATTTGGAAACGGCAGAGAAGGTACTGGAAAAAGAACTGCTGGCCTGGCAGGAGAAACTGCATCAGCCGATTATCATCACCGAATACGGCGTGGATACGTTAGCCGGGCTGCACTCAATGTACACCGACATGTGGAGTGAAGAGTATCAGTGTGCATGGCTGGATATGTATCACCGCGTCTTTGATCGCGTCAGCGCCGTCGTCGGTGAACAGGTATGGAATTTCGCCGATTTTGCGACCTCACAAGGCATATTGCGCGTTGGCGGTAACAAGAAAGGGATCTTCACCCGCGACCGCAAACCGAAGTCGGCGGCTTTTCTGCTGCAAAAACGCTGGACTGGCATGAACTTCGGTGAAAAACCGCAGCAGGGAGGCAAACAATGAATCAACAACTCTCCTGGCGCACCATCGTCGGCTACAGCCTCGGTGACGTCGCCAATAACTTCGCCTTCGCAATGGGGGCGCTCTTCCTGTTGAGTTACTACACCGACGTCGCTGGCGTCGGTGCCGCTGCGGCGGGCACCATGCTGTTACTGGTGCGGGTATTCGATGCCTTCGCCGACGTCTTTGCCGGACGAGTGGTGGACAGTGTGAATACCCGCTGGGGAAAATTCCGCCCGTTTTTACTCTTCGGTACCGCGCCGTTAATGATCTTCAGCGTGCTGGTATTCTGGGCACCGACCGACTGGAGCCATAGCAGCAAAGTAGTGTATGCATATTTGACCTACATGGGCCTCGGGCTTTGCTACAGCCTGGTGAATATTCCTTATGGTTCACTTGCTACCGCAATGACCCAACAACCACAATCCCGCGCCCGTCTGGGCGCGGCTCGTGGGATTGCCGCTTCATTGACCTTTGTCTGCCTGGCATTTCTGATAGGACCGAGCATTAAGAACTCTAGCCCGGAAGAGATGGTGTCGGTATACCATTTCTGGACGATTGTGCTGGCGATTGCCGGAATGGTGCTTTACTTCATCTGCTTCAAATCGACGCGTGAAAATGTGGTACGTATCGTGGCGCAGCCGTCATTGAAGATCAGTCTGCAAACCCTGAAACGGAATCGCCCGCTGTTTATGTTGTGCATCGGTGCGCTGTGTGTGCTGATTTCGACCTTCGCGGTCAGCGCCTCGTCGTTGTTCTACGTGCGCTATGTGTTAAATGATACCGGGCTGTTCACTGTGCTGGTACTGGTGCAAAACCTGGTCGGTACTGTGGCATCGGCACCGCTGGTGCCGGGGATGGTCGCGAGGATCGGTAAAAAGAATACCTTCCTGATTGGCGCTTTGCTGGGAAGCTGCGGTTATCTGCTGTTCTTCTGGGTTTCGGTCTGGTCACTGCCGGTGGCGTTGGTTGCGTTGGCCATCGCTTCAATTGGTCAGGGCGTTACCATGACCGTGATGTGGGCACTGGAAGCTGATACTGTAGAATACGGTGAATACCTGACCGGCGTGCGAATAGAAGGGCTCACCTATTCACTATTCTCATTTACCCGTAAATGCGGTCAGGCAATCGGAGGTTCAATTCCTGCCTTTATTTTGGGATTAAGCGGATATATTGCCAATCAGGTGCAAGCGCCGGAAGTTATTATGGGCATCCGCACATCAATTGCCTTAGTACCTTGCGGATTTATGCTGCTGGCATTCGTCATTATCTGGTTTTATCCGCTCACGGATAAAAAATTCAAAGAAATCGTGGTTGAAATTGATAATCGTAAAAAAATGCAGCAGCAATTAATCCGCGATATCACTAATTAATATTCAATAAAAATAATCAGAACATCAAAGGTGCAACTATGAGAAAAATAGTGGCCATGGCCGTTATTTGCCTGACGGCTGCCTCTGGCCTTACCTCTGCTTACGCGGCGCAACTGGCTGACGATGAAGCGGGACTACGCATCAGACTGAAAAACGAATTGCGCAGGGCTGATAAGCCCAGTGCTGGCGCGGGAAGAGATATTTACGCATGGGTACAGGGAGGATTGCTCGATTTCAATAGTGGTTATTATTCCAATATTATTGGCGTTGAAGGCGGGGCGTATTATGTTTATAAATTAGGTGCTCGTGCTGATATGAGTACCCGGTGGTATCTTGATGGTGATAAAAGTTTTGGCTTTGCCCTGGGGGCAGTAAAAATAAAACCCAGTGAAAATAGCCTGCTAAAATTAGGTCGCTTCGGGACGGATTATAGTTATGGTAGCTTACCTTATCGTATTCCGTTAATGGCTGGCAGTTCGCAACGTACATTACCGACAGTTTCTGAAGGAGCATTAGGTTATTGGGCTTTAACGCCAAATATTGATCTGTGGGGAATGTGGCGTTCACGAGTATTTTTATGGACCGATTCAACAACCGGTATTCGTGATGAAGGGGTGTATAACAGCCAGACGGGAAAATACGATAAACACCGCGCACGTTCTTTTTTAGCCGCCAGTTGGCATGATGATACCAGTCGCTATTCTCTGGGGGCATCGGTACAGAAAGATGTATCCAATCAGATACAAAGTATTCTCGAGAAAAGCATACCGCTTGACCCGAATTATACGTTGAAAGGGGAGTTGCTCGGCTTTTACGCGCAGCTCGAAGGTTTAAGTCGTAATACCAGCCAGCCCAATGAAACGGCGTTGGTTAGTGGACAATTGACCTGGAATGCGCCGTGGGGAAGCGTATTTGGCAGTGGTGGTTATTTGCGCCATGCAATGAATGGTGCCGTGGTGGATACCGACATTGGCTATCCCTTTTCATTAAGTCTTGATCGTAACCGTGAAGGAATGCAGTCCTGGCAATTGGGTGTCAACTATCGTTTAACGCCGCAATTTACGCTGACATTTGCACCGATTGTGACTCGCGGCTATGAATCCAGTAAACGAGATGTGCGGATTGAAGGCGCGGGTATCTTAGGTGGTATGAACTATCGGGTCAGCGAAGGGCCGTTACAAGGGATGAATTTCTTTCTTGCTGCCGATAAAGGGCGGGAAAAGCGCGATGGCAGTGCGCTGGGCGATCGCCTGAATTACTGGGATGTGAAAATGAGTATTCAGTATGACTTTATGCTGAAGTAAGAAATAACGCCGGAGAGAAAAACCTCCGGCGTTTTGGCTGTGAATTACTGCTGCGGAAGAGCGGGTACGACCGGAACGTTTAATGCCGGCATTGCAAACATACCAACGAAATCTTCCAGTGGCATTTTCTGCCCGTTTAACGTGATCTGACCGTTAGCATATTGCAGGCTGGTGGTGATGGTATTGTCCTGCAAGGTGGTCAGACGGAACATCTGCCCCATTGCTGACGCACCTTCAACTTGCTGTTTCGCCAGTTTTTTTGCTTGATCTTCCTGATAACCTTCCAGCTTCGCTACTTGAGTCATAAACTCAGTTGCCATATCCACCGGAATGGTCAGTTTCGCATCCAGAGATTTAACCGAACGATCTACTTCCTGCGCCAGCGTTTGCGGCGCTTCTTTAGTCGTTGCCGGATCTTTCAGGAACAGCGACAGATTCAGCGCACTTTCACCCTGACTGTTTTTCCAGCTTAGCGGCGCGATAGTAATCACCGGATCGCCTTTCAACATCAGCGGCAGGGCGCTAAAGAAGGCTTCCGTCACTTTCTCCTGATAAAGTTCGGGATTGTTGGCAATTTCTGGCTGTGCCAGCAGCGCCTGAGTTTGCGCGTTATATTGCTGGCTAAACTGATGCCAGGCTTCACCATCAATCTGGCCGACTTTTAAAGTCAGCTTGCCGCTGCCCAGATCCTGATTCTGTACCTTCAGGCTGCTTAGCGAGTAATCCAGTTGGCTATTGATCGTTTTACCGTCATTGACCAGATCCGATTTACCGCTGATCTCCATGCCTTCCAGCAGTGCCAGTTCTTTGCCTTCCACTGAAATGGTCATTTTTTCCAGTGACAGTTTTTGATTTCCTACGCGCTCACCAAAACTTGCCAGCGTGCTGGAACCGTCGGTTTTCAGATTATTAAAGGTCAACTGTACTTTCTGGTTATATTCGTTAACCGCGTCTATCCGACCACTTTGCGCCTCCCCGGAAAGGGAGATAGCTTTGCCGTCTCTGTCTGCATTTAACTGGAACTCGCCGCCGCTAAAGGCGACTTTTTCATCCTTTTGCTCGTAATTCAGTGGCTTGAGCGAAATATCGGAACTGGAATCTCCGCTGTAACCAATGCGGGAGTTAATCTCAAAAGGCGTTTCACCTTTTGCCATATCAAACAGTGGCTTGCTAACTTCGTTATTAACCAGCGTGGTTTGAATTGATGCCATCGACGGGATCAGGTTCAGTTTTTTAAGCTGGGCAAGGGGGAAGGGACCATGATCAACCGATTCGTTGAAGATGACGCTCTGACCGCTTTTAATCCACGGATTTTCTTTCCCGGCAATGGGTTTCACCAACAGTTGCAGCTGACTGCTGAATACGCCGCGATGATAGTTTTGATAACTCACTTCCAGGTTGGATTCAGGAGCGGTCAGTTTGAGTTGCGCGTTCGCCTGCGCGACCATGTCTTCGAGATGGGTTTCAATCTTCTTGCCTGTATACCATGCGCCGCCTGTCCAGACTACGCCTAGCGCAACAATGACGCCTACCGCTACCAGCGATTTATTCATAATGATTATCCATAAAATGAAATCAGGCGGACTGGCCGCCTGAAGGTGTTATAAGCCTTTAATAAGCTTAGCAAGAGATGTTAATTTTTTCAGTAAGCTCTTACAGCTTGTTGTAAACACGCGCTAAACGGCCGTGGCCTTTGACAGTCACCGGTGATTCGTTGGCGGCAATAAACGCTGATTCACCCGGTTTAAGCTGTAACTGCTGAGAACCTTTCCACAGCGTTGCATCGCCTTCGACGCAGAACAAAATGGCGGCACTCTGCTGGCTGATGGTGGTTTCTTTATCACTAAGGTCATGCAGCGAGAAGGCAAAATCATCCACAGGAATCGGGAAGTCCAGTTCTGCACCTTGTTTCACCGGCTGGGTCAACAACTGGTTAGCCGGTTTGGCTTCGAACTTCACATTGGCAACCAGTTCCGGAATATCAATGTATTTAGGCGTCAGACCCGCACGCAGCACGTTATCGGAGTTCGCCATCACTTCCAGCGCCACGCCTTGCAGGTAAGCGTGCGGCGTTTCAGCGAACAGGAACATCGCTTCGCCAGGATTCAATTTCACCACATTCAGCAACAGCGGGGAGAACAGACCGCTGTCATCCGGGTAAAATTCAGAAATTAAACGAATCGTTTGCCACGGTTCACCCTGCTGACTGTCAAGGGCCGATTTTAAAATCGCCAGCGCGCGGGATTTTTCTTCCCCCTGCATATTCAGCAGGCTGGCGAACAGTTCGCTTAAACGTTCGGCATCAGGCTGTTGTAAAAAGTGAGCAATCGCCGGATGTGCACCTGCGACTGGCTGGAGTAGGGAGACAATCTCGGAAAATTCACGAAACGCGTTCATCGCAAGGAAAGGCGTCAGCGCAAAAACCAGCTCCGGCTTGTGGTTAGGATCTTTATAGTTACGCTCGGCGGCATCCATCGGAATACCTGCGGCATTTTCTTTGGCAAAACCGATTTCAGAATTGCGTTTGTTTGGATGAACCTGAATGGAGAGCGGCTGTGCTGCGCATAATACTTTGAACAGGAAAGGCAGTTCGCCAAAGCGTTTGGCAACGGCCTCTCCGAGCAGAGTCGATTTATTACTCTCAATCACATCACGCAGTGAAACGATATCTCCGGCGGCATTCTGCACTCGTGAACTGCTTTTTGGATGTGCGCCCATCCACAGCTCGGCCATCGGCTGGCTGGACGGATTTTCCATACCATAAAGTTCAGTCAACGCCGTTTTGCTGCCCCAGGCATAGTTTTGCACTGAGTTAATGAGTTTTTGCATGATCAATCCCTGTTTATATGTGGAAATTAATCCCGCTATTAAAGCAAGAATCCTACGGGAAGTAACCTGGAGCCGCAAAAAGTCGTACTAGTCTCAGTTTTTGTTAAAAAAGTGTGTAGGATATTGTTACTCGCTTTTAACAGGGCAACGGAACACCCGCCCAGAGCATAACCAAACCAGGCAGTAAGTGAGAGAACAATGTCAAACAAACCCTTTCATTATCAGGCTCCTTTTCCACTCAAAAAAGATGATACTGAGTATTACCTGCTAACCAGCGAACACGTTAGCGTATCTGAATTTGAAGGGCAGGAGATTTTGAAAGTCGCACCCGAAGCGTTAACTTTGTTGGCGCGTCAGGCGTTTCATGATGCGTCATTTATGCTGCGTCCGGCTCACCAACAACAGGTGGCCGACATTCTGCGTGACCCGGAAGCCAGCGAAAATGATAAATATGTGGCGCTGCAATTCCTGCGCAACTCCGACATCGCGGCGAAAGGCGTTCTGCCAACCTGTCAGGATACCGGCACCGCGATTATTGTTGGTAAAAAAGGGCAGCGTGTATGGACCGGTGGCGGTGATGAAGCGGCGCTGGCACGCGGTGTCTATAACACTTATATCGAAGATAATCTGCGCTACTCGCAAAACGCGCCGCTGGATATGTATAAAGAGGTGAATACCGGCACCAATCTACCAGCGCAGATCGATCTTTATGCCGTTGATGGCGACGAGTACAAATTCCTCTGTATCGCCAAAGGTGGCGGTTCGGCAAACAAGACGTATCTCTATCAGGAAACCAAAGCGTTACTAACGCCGGGGAAACTGAAAAATTACCTGGTTGAGAAGATGCGCACGCTGGGTACGGCGGCCTGTCCTCCGTATCATATTGCGTTCGTTATTGGTGGAACTTCTGCAGAAACGAACCTTAAAACGGTGAAACTGGCTTCCGCTAAATACTATGATGAACTGCCAACGGAAGGGAATGAGCACGGACAGGCGTTCCGCGATGTGGAACTGGAAAAAGAATTGCTGATCGAAGCGCAAAATCTTGGTCTGGGTGCGCAGTTTGGCGGTAAATACTTCGCTCACGACATCCGCGTGATTCGCCTGCCACGTCACGGCGCATCCTGCCCGGTCGGTATGGGCGTCTCTTGTTCTGCTGACCGTAATATCAAAGCAAAGATCAACCGTCAGGGGATTTGGATCGAAAAACTGGAACATAATCCAGGCAAATATATCCCGGAAGAGCTGCGCAAAGCGGGAGAAGGCGAAGCGGTGCGCGTTGACCTTAACCGTCCGATGAAAGAGATCCTCGCACAGTTGTCGCAGTATCCCGTTTCTACACGCTTATCGCTGAATGGCACGATTATCGTTGGTCGTGATATTGCTCACGCCAAACTGAAAGAGCGGATGGATAACGGTGAAGGGCTGCCGCAGTACATTAAAGATCATCCGATTTACTACGCGGGTCCGGCCAAAACGCCGGAAGGTTATGCTTCCGGTTCTCTTGGCCCAACGACCGCCGGCCGGATGGATTCTTATGTCGATCAACTGCAAGCGCAGGGCGGAAGTATGATCATGCTGGCGAAAGGCAACCGCAGCCAGCAGGTGACGGATGCCTGTAAAAAACACGGCGGCTTCTACCTTGGCAGTATCGGTGGTCCGGCCGCTGTATTGGCGCAGGGTAGTATTAAGAGCCTGGAATGTGTTGAATATCCGGAACTGGGAATGGAAGCCATCTGGAAAATTGAAGTGGAAGATTTCCCGGCGTTTATCCTTGTGGATGATAAAGGAAATGACTTCTTCCAGCAGATACAACTCACACAGTGCACCCGCTGTGTGAAATAAACAGAGCCGCCCTTCGGGGCGGTTTTTTTACATGGCACGAAAGACCAAACATTTGTTGTCAAATAGTAAATAATGAGTGAGCTAAAAGTTGCTTAACGAAAGCAAAACAGAAAGAAAAAATTAATCAGGTGAGGAGCAGGCCATGAATACAGTACGCAGCGAAAAAGATTCGATGGGGGCGATTGATGTCCCGGCAGATAAGCTGTGGGGCGCACAAACTCAACGCTCGCTGGAGCATTTCCGCATTTCGACGGAGAAAATGCCCACCTCACTGATTCATGCGCTGGCGCTAACCAAGCGCGCAGCGGCAAAAGTTAATGAAGATTTAGGCTTGTTGTCTGAAGAGAAAGCGAGCGCCATTCGGCAGGCGGCGGATGAAGTACTGGCAGGACAGCATGACGACGAATTCCCATTGGCTATCTGGCAGACTGGCTCCGGCACGCAAAGTAACATGAACATGAACGAAGTGCTGGCTAACCGGGCCAGTGAATTACTCGGCGGCGTGCGTGGGATGGAGCGTAAAGTTCACCCTAACGACGACGTGAACAAAAGCCAAAGTTCTAACGATGTCTTTCCAACGGCGATGCACGTTGCGGCGCTGCTGGCGCTGCGCAAGCAACTCATTCCGCAGCTTAAAACCCTGACACAGACGCTGAGTGAAAAATCGCGTGCATTTGCCGATATCGTAAAAATCGGTCGAACCCACTTGCAGGACGCCACGCCGCTAACACTGGGGCAGGAGATTTCCGGCTGGGTAGCGATGCTCGAGCATAATCTCAAACATATTGAATACAGCCTGCCTCACGTAGCGGAACTGGCTATGGGCGGTACAGCTGTGGGTACTGGACTAAATACCCATCCGGAGTATGCGCGTCGCGTGGCAGATGAACTGGCAGTCATTACCTGCGCACCGTTTGTTACCGCGCCGAACAAATTTGAAGCGCTGGCGACCTGTGATGCCCTGGTTCAGGCGCACGGCGCGTTGAAAGGGTTGGCTGCGTCACTGATGAAAATTGCCAATGATGTCCGCTGGCTGGCCTCTGGCCCGCGCTGTGGAATTGGTGAAATCTCAATCCCGGAAAATGAGCCGGGCAGCTCAATCATGCCGGGAAAAGTGAACCCAACACAGTGTGAGGCATTAACCATGCTTTGCTGTCAGGTGATGGGGAACGACGTGGCGATCAACATGGGTGGCGCTTCCGGTAACTTTGAACTGAACGTTTTCCGTCCGATGGTGATCCACAATTTCCTGCAATCGGTGCGCTTGCTGGCAGATGGCATGGAAAGTTTTAACAAACACTGCACAGTGGGTATTGAACCGAATCGTGAGCGAATCAATCAATTACTCAATGAATCGCTGATGCTGGTGACTGCGCTTAACACCCACATAGGTTATGACAAAGCCGCCGAGATCGCCAAAAAAGCGCATAAAGAAGGGCTGACCTTAAAAGCTGCAGCCCTTGCGCTGGGGTATCTTAGCGAAGCCGAGTTTGACAGCTGGGTACGGCCAGAACAGATGGTCGGCAGTATGAAAGCCGGGCGTTAATCTGCAACATACAGGTGCAGCCGTGGAATGATCAAACGAAGCGGCTGCGCCTGTGGTTTATAACGGTGTTGCACATTGTCGGCATCGTAATTTAACAACTCCCCAACGTCCGGCACGCCCGCGCCATTATCCCGATTAATCAGCGCAATAAGCGGTGTAGGGCAAGCGTGTTGTACTTGTTTTTGATCTCCCTTGTACCAGACGCGGGCAATCGGCTGCACCTTCACCGGACGTTTGATTTTTAACTTCGCGTCCTGTGGCAGGGTAGCAATATCCTGATACTCTCTCTCCAGTTTTCTTTGCCACTCCTCGCGCGTCCACGGTGCGACACTGCGCGGTGATTTCAGGCTTTTTTCCAGCTGTGCCAGGACTTCATCACGATGCAAATTCTTAATGATATGTTTATTGGCCCACCCAAAACGTAAAGTGGCGGGGTCGTGCAGAACAGTGAGCGTTCGGTAAGCATTAAGGGTGATCAGCCCCGGCAAATGACGATGCACCCATTCAAAACGCGCCGCTGTGGGGAGTTCTGACTCAACCGTGACGATATGCTCGAACGTAGTCTTGAGTTGATTGATGTGCTGAATATGACTGACCAACGCTGCTTGCGAAAGGTTATCGACCTGGTAACACAACACGCCAGGTAGACGAACAGCGGCCTTGCTGCTGCGATTTTCGGACTGTTGTTGAATAAATAAATGGCGGAAATGACGCAACGCCAGCGACTGCGCGTCGTTGCCGAGATGTTGCTTTACCTCAATACGATTAAGCGGATTATGCTCATCCTCTTTTTTTACCTCCGGCAAAGAGAACACGCGGGCAACCAATAGCTTGTGTTGCTCAAGATGAGCGGCAAATGCAGCCAGCTCTTGTTCCATCTGGCGAAAGGTAGTGTTGAGTCGGTCTACGAGATCGTAACGCGCCATAATATTAACCACTTTAGTTACAACATCCTTAATTTATAGCACAATGGTGGTGACTTGACCATCGTGCGCGTAATGTCAAGCAGAGGTAAATTGCGGGATGTTATGCCATAACGGCCAACTAAACGAGAAGCGGGCACCACCCAGTTCGCTGGTGTCACAATTAACCGTACCGCCCATTGCTAGTGCTATAGAGTGGACAATCGCCAACCCCAGCCCGCAGCCGCCGGTTGAGCGATCCCGGCTGGGATCGAGGCGAACAAAAGGTTCAAAGATATGTTCGCGGTTTTCTGGGGCAATCCCTGGGCCATCATCCTCAACAATTAATGTCGCTCTATTCCCCGACAGTAGCAGGCTGGTTTCAACCGTTGAGTGACAGTAGCGCAGGGCGTTATTGAGCAAATTATCCAGCACGCGCTCCATTAAGCGCATATCCAACGCCGCATAATGGCCTTGCGCGAGCGTTTTAATCCGTACCGTTTTATCGGGCGTTACTGCCTGAATGTCTGCCAGATGCGTTGACAGCCACAACGGCAGGTCTGGTTCGCTAAGATGAAGCTCGTTTTGTGGGCGATCGAGTCGGGCATAAGTCAGCAGCTCTTCAATTAAAGCTTCAAGTTGACTGATATCGCGATTCAACGCCTGGGATTCGGCGGCGCTCAGGTTATCGCTCATCTCCAGTCGATAACGCAGGCGCACTAACGGTGTTCGCAGTTCATGAGCGATACCGTCAATAAGCTGTTTTTTGCTGGCAATCAAGGCGTTGATATTGTCCGCCATCTGGTTAAATGCGACGCCAAGTCGTTCAAAGCTCGAACCCTCATCAAAGTGGATACGCTCATTGAGATGCCCATCGCCAAATCGTTGCGCCGCTGCTTCCAGTTTTAACATATCCTGCCAGTGCGGACGCATCCAGATAAACACCGGAAAGGCGAGGGAAATGGCAATAAAAGCGATCAGGGCGATATCCAGTAATCGCATCTGATGGAGGTAATAAAGATAAGGAACAGGACCAACTGCCAGCACGTAGTGGCTGCGCGGGATACGTTGCAAAAACGTGTACTGATCGTCCAGGGCGACAATTTCGCCGCCACGCAGCCGGTGCATGGAAATATCATCAAGATGATATTTACTCAGCGGCTCGACACGCAGATCGAAAGAGAGATTTAAATCCATCTCCTTCAGCGTCTTACCCCAATCGTGTGGGGGGATCTCACGCAATTCGCTGCGCATCAGATACAGCGAACTGTTCATCAAATCATCCAGCGACTGTTTGCCCGCGCGTTCGGCGGTAAATTTGTACACCAGCCCAACCAGCAGAGACATCACAAGGAAGCAGACAAACAATAACAGGTAAAACTGGATAAACAGTTTTTTCATCGCTTATTCCCATGCATGAGGCGCAAAAAGATAGCCTTTGTTACGCACAGTTTTAATGCGATAAGGTTCTGCGGCGTTATCGAGCAGTTTTTTTCTTAACCGCGAAATAGCCACGTCCACGCTACGATCCAGTCCGTCATAACTGACGCCGCGTAAATTTTTCAGCAATGCATCGCGGTCCATGATTTGCCCGGCATGGGTAGCTAATTCCCACAATAATTCGAAATCAGCTGTCGAGAGCGAGATTTCAGTGTTAGCCAGGGTGACTACGCGGTTGATAGGATCGATGGTCAACGTGCCGAAATGCAGGGCTTTGTAGGGAGTCAGTGACGTTTCCTGAAGACCTTTGGTCAGCGTGGCTTGCTCATTCTGACGCAAATGCAAACGTAAACGCGCTAACAAAACAGCAGGGGGCGTCGTTTTGAGAATATAGTCGCAGGCACCCATTTCCAGTGCCAGGATGTGGTTCATATCGCTATCGAGAGAGGTTAGAAGAACAATCGGTCCGGACCACTTTGCGCGTAAATCACGACAAATGGTCATGCCGTCCTTGCCTGGTAGCATGATGTCGAGTAACACCAAATCCGGATTTTCTCGCAGAATAGTTTCTTCGGCCTGGTCGCCGCGCGGCTCTACGGTAACCTGCATATCATGTTTTGCCAGGTACGCGGCAATCAGTGAACCGACTTCCGCATCATCTTCCACAAATACGATAGTGTTCATATTATTCACGGTAGATATAAAAACGTCACAATACACCGCGCTGTTTTTACTTACTATCAATCGTTTCTAAACAAGTTTTCATCAGGTATTCTACTGATGACTTGTTATGGAAGTGTTAAGGTAAAAAGATGGGGCTGGTAATCAAAGCCGCGCTCGGTGCGCTGGTAGTGCTGTTGATTGGTGTTTTAGCAAAAACGAAAAATTATTATATCGCCGGGCTGATCCCACTTTTCCCGACCTTTGCGCTCATCGCGCATTATATTGTTGCCAGCGAACGCGGCATTGAAGCCTTACGCGCAACCATCATTTTTAGCATGTGGTCGATTATTCCCTATTTTGTTTACCTGGCGTCGCTGTGGTATTTCACCGGAATGATGCGCTTGCCCGCCGCTTTTGTTGGTTCTGTTGCGTGTTGGGGGATAAGCGCATGGGTGTTGATTATATGCTGGATAAAGCTGCATTAACGCAGATGACGACCGCCATCAAGAGGGAAACTGCGTCCGGTGACAAAGCAGCTGGTAAGTAAGTAATCGACCAGGTCGATCACTTCTTTCTCGCCAGGCGCGGTTTTCATCAGTGATTTATTCAGCGCCTGTTGTCGATATTCGGCATCATCATGTTCATTAAACAGGATCAGCGATGGCGCAATAGAATTCACTTTCACTTCCGGTGCCAGCTTGCGGGCAAACGAGCGAGTCATATTATCCAGTGCCGCTTTGCTTGCAGCATAGGCAATATGTTTGTCGCTACCGCGCTCCACCACATAATCGGTAAAGTGAATGATATCGCTGGAGGCGTGTCCGTGCCCACGCAGTAATCTTTCTAGCGCATGGTTGAGCAGGTATGGGGTATTAACGTGGATCTGCATCATGCAAGCCAGTACGTCGGACAGTGGCGCACCCGGTTTTTCCGCCATCCACGCGCTGGCGTTATGCAAAATAGCACGCAGACCATGGGTACTTTTTAGTACTTCATCGGCAAACGCCATCACACCGTCGTTGGTCGAAAAATCAGCCTGAATACACTGCGCACCTGCCTTAATTAGTCCATCAATGGCTGGATAGTGCGTCCGATAGCTGACAATCACCGGTTGCTTTTGATTAATGAAATGCCAGGCGAGTGCGAGGCCGATGCGACGACCTCCGCCAGTAATTAATATTGGCAAGGGCTGGGTTTTACCCATCGTTATCTCCTTTGCTATCCAACGATGGGATGAACGTTATCCCACCAGCATCCAGGTCGCCGGAACTGAGGCAATTAACAGCATGCCAATCAGCACCATTTCCTGACGGTTCAGTACATTATCATGTGTATGCGTTTTACGCGCATACAGGAAAACCAGCAGCCCCGGCGCATACAGAACAACGGATAACAGCAAGTGCATTGGACCAGAGGCGTACAATAACCATAAGCCATAAATGCAGGCACCGACACCTACCGCTTTATGCAGTGGACGGGTTGCGATTTTCAGCAAGAACGCGCCGACCAGGAAATAGGGCACCAGAATCATCTCTGAGGCGATGGTCAGCAATGTGTTGTAATCGGAACCGGTCAGCCAGATGAGTACCAGACAAATTTGCACGCAGATATTGGTCAGCCACAGTGAAGCGGATGGCGCAGCTTGTGCGTTCTGGCGCGCAAAAATGCGCGGGAATGCTTTATGAGTGGCTGCCAGGAACGGAACTTCTGCCGCCATGATGGTCCAGCTTAAGTACGCGCCGCAAACGGAAACGATCAAACCGGCAGCGATGATGATTTCGCCCCATGGTCCCATCATTTCCACCATCAGACCGGCCATTGACGGGTTACGAATTTCAGCCAGTTCAGGACGTGCCACCACGCCCAGCGAAAGCAGCGTTACCAGCAAGTAAACGCCCAGAGCGGAGAGAACCGCCAGCAGTGTCGCTTTGCCAACATCACGTTTATTACGCGCACGCGCAGAAACAACCACGGCACCTTCCACACCAATGAAAACCCACAGGGTGATCAGCATGGTGTTTTTCACCTGTTCCCAAACGGGTACGCCAAGTGCAAGTCCGGTGAAGTCGAGCTTGAAGGTATCCAGTTTGAACATCATCATCGCCAGCACAACAAACAGACCCAGCGGCAACAATTTTGCCAGTGTTGCCACCAGGTTAATGCTGGCAGCGGTTTGCACCCCGCGCAGGATCAAAAAGTGAACAATCCACAATAAAGCCGATGCACCGACGATCGATTGCCAGGTATTACCATCGCCAAACAGGCGCAATTCCGGCGTGTCCGTAAAAAAGCTTAACGCGGAAAAAACGATCACCAGATAGGAGACGTTGGCGATGACCGCGCACAGCCAGTATCCCCATGCGGAACAAAAGCCGATTAGCTCGCCAAACCCTTCGCGGGCATAGGTAAAGATACCGCCGTCAAGTTCGGGACGAATGCGCGTGAGGATCAGCATGGCAAAGGCCAGCAATAAAATGCCTGCGCCAGTAATACCCCAGCCGATGAGCAGTGCTGCCGGGCTGGCAACTGCCGCCATATTTTGCGGCAGACTGAAAACACCCGCGCCCAGCATTGAGCTTAATACCAGCGCGGTGAGTGCGCTCAGTCCCAGTTTCTTTTCCATCGATATCCAGTGATTAAAACGTGATAAGAAGAATAAATATTAGGGCAAAACGCATAAAAATGGAGTTTGCCACTGAAGCGCGGGATTTTACGAAGAGATGTGTCTGCATGCAATGGTCGCGGGGAAATTTGTGACTAAAAATGCGAAAGGCGGCATCAAGCCGCCTTATAGGAGTAACTGAATAGTTATTTATACAGATCTGCGCTGACGGTCAGGTTATTACCACGTTCCTGCCACTGGCGGGTGATGTGGTAATACTTAGCACCTTTCTTCGCGGCACGTTTCGCAACCTGATAGGAGACTTCAGTCATGTTGCCGTAGTTGCCAGAGAATTTGATGCTGTCGAACGGGACCATCATCGCTGCGGTCGCTTTGTTCAGTTCTTCGACTTTAGTGCCGTCAGGAAGCGTGACAGTGTAACGCCCGCCTTTTGATGACTGGGTTTCAAAGAAGCGACCGACTTCAGAGCTTGGTGATGCGGTAGTCGCAACACCCGGGATCTCAACTTTCTTCGCAGCTTCGCCACCGGCAGCCAGAGCTGCACGTCCTGCTTCGGAATCTGCCGGGATTACGTCCGGGCTCTGGACGATACGTTTCTTCGCATCTTTTTTATAGATGAATGCAGTAATACGCTGGTTGCCGCCCTGGTTGGCATCGATTTGACGAACGATGTAGTAAGAGTAGGCACCTTTCGCTTTTGCCGCTTTGGTGATGGCATCATTGACTTCTGGCTGGCTACGATAAAAGCCCTGGACGGTGACCGTGTCAAACGGTTCAATCAGAACGGCCTGATCTTTCGGCAGTTCGACAACTCCGTTAATTACGCGATTACTTGTTTCTTCTGCTTTTTCAGCATCGGCTTTATAGAGGTCAGCGACCACACGCCAGTTACCGCTGTTACCAAAATCAGAAGTGTCGACAACATAAAAAGAGGCGGCACCTTCTTTATCTGCGCGACGAGAAACGGCTTTCACCGCTTCGCCAATAGCATTAAAACGACCGGTAACCACTACACGGTCAAAAGGTTTAACCGCTGCCGCTTGCTCCGGTGTCAGTTCTGTTGCTGCGTTAACGGAGAATGCCGTAGCAGAAAGCAGTGCCGACGCCAGGAGGGTGTTCTTAAGCTTCATAAAAATAATCCTTCGCCTTGCGCAAACCAGGTACTGGTATTGTTATTAACGAGAAACGTGGCTGATTATTGCATTTAAACGGTGTAACTGTCTGCGTCATTTTTCATATCACATTCCTTAAACCAATTTTAATCCTGCTCAAATGACCGTCTATGCTTAAAAAACAGCCGTATCAGCATCAATACTACTGAAGCAACTGAATTGTATAAGTTAATTTAATGTTAAGTAGTGATTCGTACTGGGGCGATGTCTCGTTTTACCTGACCGTCGAAGACAATTATCAGTCTTTATCCGGCGTTCTAAGGTGTTTATCCCACTATCACGGCTGAATCGTTAATATTTTGCGAGTTCACGCCGAAATACTGATTTTTGGCGCTAGATCACAGGCATAATTTTCAGTACGTTATAGGGCGTTTGTTACTAATTTATTTTAACGGAGTAACATTTAGCTCGTACATGAGCGGCTTGTGTGGCTCCTGACACAGGCAAACCATCATCAATAAAACCGATGGAAGGGAATATCATGCGAATTGGCATACCAAGAGAACGGTTAACCAATGAAACCCGTGTTGCAGCAACGCCAAAAACAGTGGAACAGCTGCTGAAACTGGGTTTTACCGTCGCGGTAGAGAGCGGCGCGGGTCAACTGGCAAGTTTTGACGATAAAGCGTTTGTGCAAGCGGGCGCTGAAATTGTAGAAGGGAATAGCGTCTGGCAGTCAGAGATCATTCTGAAGGTCAATGCGCCGTTAGATGATGAAATTGCGTTACTGAATCTTGGGACAACGCTGGTGAGTTTTATCTGGCCTGCGCAGAATCCGGAATTAATGCAAAAACTTGCGGAACGTAACGTGACCGTGATGGCGATGGACTCTGTGCCGCGTATATCACGCGCACAATCGCTGGACGCACTAAGCTCGATGGCGAACATCGCCGGTTATCGCGCCATTGTTGAAGCAGCACATGAATTTGGGCGCTTCTTTACCGGGCAAATCACTGCGGCCGGGAAAGTGCCACCGGCAAAAGTGATGGTGATTGGTGCGGGTGTTGCAGGTCTGGCCGCCATTGGCGCAGCAAACAGTCTCGGCGCGATTGTGCGTGCATTCGACACCCGCCCGGAAGTGAAAGAACAAGTTCAAAGTATGGGCGCGGAATTCCTCGAGCTGGATTTTAAAGAGGAAGCGGGCAGCGGCGATGGCTATGCCAAAGTGATGTCGGACGCGTTCATCAAAGCGGAAATGGAACTCTTTGCCGCCCAGGCAAAAGAGGTCGATATCATTGTCACCACCGCGCTTATTCCAGGCAAACCAGCGCCGAAGCTAATTACCCGTGAAATGGTTGACTCCATGAAGGCGGGCAGTGTGATTGTCGACCTGGCAGCCCAGAACGGCGGTAACTGTGAATACACCGTGCCGGGTGAAATCTTCACTACGGAAAATGGTGTCAAAGTGATTGGTTATACCGATCTTCCGGGCCGTCTGCCGACGCAATCCTCACAGCTTTACGGCACAAACCTCGTTAATCTGCTGAAACTGTTGTGCAAAGAGAAAGATGGCAACATCACTGTTGATTTTGATGATGTGGTGATTCGCGGCGTGACCGTGATCCGTGCGGGCGAAATTACCTGGCCGGCACCGCCGATTCAGGTATCAGCTCAGCCGCAGGCGGCACAAAAAGCGGCACCGGAAGTGAAAACTGAGGAAAAATGTACCTGCTCACCGTGGCGTAAATACGCGTTGATGGCGCTGGCAATCATTCTTTTTGGCTGGATGGCAAGCGTTGCGCCGAAAGAATTCCTTGGGCACTTCACTGTGTTCGCGCTGGCCTGCGTTGTCGGTTATTACGTGGTGTGGAATGTATCGCACGCGCTGCATACACCGTTGATGTCGGTCACCAACGCGATTTCAGGGATTATTGTTGTCGGAGCACTGTTGCAGATTGGCCAGGGCGGCTGGGTTAGCTTCCTTAGTTTTATCGCGGTGCTTATAGCCAGCATTAATATTTTCGGTGGCTTCACCGTGACTCAGCGCATGCTGAAAATGTTCCGCAAAAATTAAGGGGTAACATATGTCTGGAGGATTAGTTACAGCTGCATACATTGTTGCCGCGATCCTGTTTATCTTCAGTCTGGCCGGGCTTTCGAAACATGAAACGTCTCGCCAGGGTAACAACTTCGGTATCGCCGGGATGGCGATTGCGTTAATCGCAACCATTTTTGGACCGGATACGGGTAATGTTGGCTGGATCTTGCTGGCGATGGTCATTGGTGGGGCAATTGGTATCCGGCTGGCGAAGAAAGTTGAAATGACCGAAATGCCAGAACTGGTGGCGATCCTGCATAGCTTCGTGGGTCTGGCGGCAGTGCTGGTTGGCTTTAACAGCTATCTGCATCATGACGCGGGAATGGCACCGATTCTGGTCAATATTCACCTGACGGAAGTGTTCCTCGGTATCTTCATCGGGGCGGTAACGTTCACGGGTTCGGTGGTGGCGTTCGGCAAACTGTGTGGCAAGATTTCGTCTAAACCGTTGATGCTGCCAAACCGTCACAAAATGAACCTGGCGGCTCTGGTCGTTTCCTTCCTGCTGCTGATTGTATTTGTTCGCACGGACAGCGTCGGCCTGCAAGTGCTGGCATTGCTGATAATGACCGCCATTGCGCTGGTATTCGGCTGGCATTTAGTCGCCTCCATCGGTGGTGCAGATATGCCAGTGGTGGTGTCGATGCTGAACTCGTACTCCGGCTGGGCGGCTGCGGCTGCGGGCTTTATGCTCAGCAACGACCTGCTGATTGTGACCGGTGCGCTGGTCGGTTCTTCGGGCGCTATCCTTTCTTACATTATGTGTAAAGCGATGAACCGTTCCTTTATCAGCGTTATTGCGGGTGGTTTCGGCACCGACGGCTCTTCTACTGGCGATGATCAGGAAGTGGGCGAGCACCGCGAAATCACCGCAGAAGAGACAGCGGAACTGCTGAAAAACTCCCATTCAGTGATCATTACTCCGGGGTACGGCATGGCAGTCGCGCAGGCGCAATATCCTGTCGCTGAAATTACCGAGAAACTGCGCGCTCGTGGTATCAACGTGCGTTTCGGTATCCACCCGGTTGCGGGGCGTTTGCCTGGACATATGAACGTATTGCTGGCTGAAGCAAAAGTACCGTATGACATCGTGCTGGAAATGGACGAGATCAATGATGACTTTGCTGATACCGATACCGTACTGGTGATTGGTGCTAACGATACGGTTAACCCGGCGGCGCAGGATGATCCGAAGAGTCCGATTGCTGGTATGCCTGTGCTGGAAGTGTGGAAAGCGCAGAACGTGATTGTCTTTAAACGTTCGATGAACACTGGCTATGCTGGTGTGCAAAACCCGCTGTTCTTCAAGGAAAACACCCACATGCTGTTTGGTGACGCCAAAGCCAGCGTGGATGCAATCCTGAAAGCTCTGTAACCCTGACGGCCTCTGCGGAGGCCGTCACTCTTTATTGAGATCGCTTAACAGAACGGCGATGCTTTGACCTCCCGCTGTTTGTTCAAGCGCAATTTTGACAATAATTGTCAACGGCACGGAAAGCAGCATACCCACCGGTCCTAACAACCATCCCCAAAAAATCAACGACAAAAATACCACCAATGTGGAAAGCCCCAGCCCACGCCCCATGATGCGTGGCTCCAGAATATTGCCGAAGACCAGATTAATCAGCAGATATCCCGCCAGCACGAACAACGCTTCGTAGAAGCCATTAAACACCAGTACCTGAGCGATAGGGGGGATTGCCGCGAGAACTGAACCAATATTCGGGATGTAATTAAGCGCAAAGGCCAGCAATCCCCAGACAAAAGCGAAGCGAACATCGAGTGCGGCGAGCATCGCCCAGGCGACCAGGCCGGTGATGATGCTGATGGCTGTTTTCAGCACCAGATAATGAGACACACTGTCAATCGCACGCTGAATCGCCGCCATCCCTTCAACCGGACGCGCCATCATTTGCTGAAATTTTCCGGGCAATTGTGGCACTTCGAGCAGCATAAACAGCACCGTCAGCAGCAATAAAAATATTGATGACATGGCATTAGATAACTGCGTCAATAAGTTGGTGAGCAACGTCATCGCCGCGTTCGGATCAATGTAATGCGCCAGCTGGTCAACTGAGACGTCAATCCCTACGCGTTGCAACAACGGTTCAAGCGCTTGCAGCGGCGTCATAATAGAGTTGCGATATTGCGGTAACGTCCGCGTCAACTCGTTGAGTGCGGAACCCAGATAAGCTAACAGCAACACCATCGCCATCACGATGATGGTCATCAAAATCGACACCGCCAGTACACGCGGCACTCGCCAGCGGACCATGTGTTGCACCAGCGGGTTAAGAATAACAGCAATAAATAATGCGAGAATAAACGGCACGATGATCTCGGCGGCAAAACGGATACCGCAGAGAATAATGACCAGCATTCCCAACATAATGACGATTTTTAGGCCATTGAGCGTGATGATCGGCTTTGCCATGCTTGTCCCCGTTTTTTCTTCCTTTGCTAATAATAATGTCTATTTCGCTCCGTCATCATAACGAAAATCAAACCGCTCAGGTAAAGAAGTGAAAATATTTTGAGTTAATTCTTAAGCTATGATACAAATCAGGCGTGTTCAACTACCGAGGACAATTATCATCCGCGATGACGAGAAGCAACACTGCGGATAATTGTAATATTATGGACAATTTGTTCAGGACGTTATTTTCTACATTTACCCATCTTCGTACCTCATCCACTATCTTGCTCGTAGGTGAGCAGCACTGGCGCAACGCGCTTTAGTCCTTTCTTCTGCCAAAGCTTGCGCTATGCGCGGGGCTTGACCACTTTACTTTGGTTTCGCTGAATTAAGCGAAAATTAAAATAATTCTCTTGCAGGAGAAGGACAATGTATATTTATTGGATTTTATTAGGTCTGGCTATTGCTACAGAAATTACCGGTACGCTGTCTATGAAATGGGCGAGCGTCAGTGAGGGAAATGGCGGCTTTATTTTAATGCTGGTGATGATTTCTCTGTCGTATATATTTCTCTCTTTCGCCGTTAAAAAGATCGCCTTAGGCGTGGCTTATGCGCTGTGGGAAGGTATCGGTATTTTATTTATTACCTTGTTTAGTGTTTTGTTATTCGACGAAAGTTTATCGCTGATGAAAATTGCCGGGTTAACCACCCTGGTCGCCGGGATTGTATTGATCAAATCAGGTACCCGTAAAGCGCGTAAACCTGAACTGGAGGTGAACCATGGCGCAGTTTGAATGGGTTCACGCCGCCTGGCTGGCATTGGCAATCGTGCTGGAAATCGTTGCTAACGTCTTTTTGAAATTTTCTGACGGCTTTCGTCGCAAAATATTTGGCTTGCTCTCCCTGGCGGCGGTGCTGGCTGCCTTTAGTGCGCTTTCTCAGGCCGTTAAAGGGATCGACTTGTCTGTCGCTTATGCATTGTGGGGCGGGTTTGGTATTGCCGCCACGTTAGCCGCAGGTTGGATCTTGTTTGGTCAACGGTTAAATCGTAAAGGCTGGATTGGCCTGGTCTTGCTGTTGGCTGGAATGATCATGGTGAAACTTGCCTGATGAACACGCTGCCCGCGCTGTCGGGCAGCGTTTGAACATTATTTTTGCGACAGTTGATCCAGCCTGTCGCGAAAACCGGTAACAGAAATGGCCCGGTTATCGGCGCGCCAGCGATCTTTCGCGGCAGGAGCCGAACTTTGCACCCCAATTAATTGCCAGCCGTCATCGGTATGCAACATCAGAGGCGAACCGCTGTCACCCGGCAAGGTATCGCACTGATGCGACATCACCGACGTTTGCGCCCAGCCAGTCACTTCACAGTTTTGATGACTGTACAACGTATCGAGATGATCTTCAGGGTATCCTGCCTGAGTCACTTTACGGCCAGCCGATTTTAATGCGGCGGTAAGCGCGGCTTTATCTCCCTCAAATAACGGCAACGGTGTAATGCCAGAAGGGGGATTACGTAGCACAATCAAACCGAAGTCCCACGGCGCAGCTGCGGGAGGAACAATCCAACCATCCCCATCTGCTTTTAACCGCTTTCCCAGTGTCGGATCAACGCGGCCTTCTATGTCGTGGATCTCATAGCGCCAAAGACCTTTATTTGACACGAAACGCAGCGCTACCGCTTTATCGGCTTTACCCTTTGGCGGCGTCAATAAACAGTGTCCTGCCGTTAATGCCAGATTGGGTGCAATCAGCGTCGCCGTACATAAATTGCCGCTGGCCGTTTCCAGTTGGCCAACCGCATCCCACGGTGATTGGGTCGTGTCATTCACTGGCACACGATCATCATGACCAAAAAACAGGGTGCTGACCTCATCGTTTGCCGATTTGGCAACGTCTGGTTTATCTGCAAACACAAAAGCAGACGTCAAACTAATTGCACCCAACACTACAGCAATGGTTGTACGCATATCACACTCTGGTGGGTAATTATGATTATTAAAAGCAAACCCTCATAAATACTATAGACGGGACGGGATGAAAGTGGGAGTAAAATCAGATAACTACGATCAGGAAAGATAAAAACGGGTGGCAATCAGTGCGCATAAAATAAGGATGATAAGAATGAACTCAAAGCGATAACGGCCCACCATACTACCCTCCGCTAAAGGCGGTGCTAAACGTTACCCGCTTAGCACCGTAATTTTCAGGCGCGAGGGGGCGCGCCAGTATTACTGTTGAAAACTTACGCTGCGGGTTGTGCAGCAGGTTTTGCCGGTTGCTGATGGCTGTGTTTCTTGGCGTGTTTCTTCGCTGCCTGCGCTTTTTGTTCAGGGGCTTTCTGTTCAGTTTTCGCATTTTTATGATGCTTTTTAGCCGCCTGCGCTTTCTGGGCAGGTGCTGCTTTATGCTGTTTTTTATGATGTGTGGTTTTCGCAGGCGCTGCTTTGGTGGTCGTCGCAGTCGGAGCAGGTGTGGTCGCAGTCTCTGCAGCAAAGGCGGCAGAAGACAGACCCATAGCAGCGGCAACAACCAGAGCTAATACTTTTTTCATTGTCATACCCTCAATTTGTTTTTTCATTTAACCCCACTGCGGGGCCGTTGAAATAACTATATCCCTGGGAATGGCAGACTTCCGTGAGTGGTTGGTTTCAGCGTGTAACGATATGTACAAACGCTGAATAAATTACAGCGTTGATAATAACGTATTGTGACTTAAGGGAAATTTAGCTACCAATAATAGTAGTCTTGATCAGGTTAACTATTTTACTACTTACAAAGCGGTAGAATAACTGCGCATCAGTAATAAATGACACACAGCAAAATGAATCCGTTTATTTGGGTACTTATAGTCCTGATGACGCTAGATGCGCTGCGGGAATTGGCTGGCGCTTCGTCTATTTTAGGATGGCTATTAACGTTGGTTTGAGCAGGCAATAAGTCCGGATGGGTATTTACCGCAGTCCGGACTTATTTTTCAGGCGTGCAGACGACGATGCAAACGCGTCCCGACCAGCAGAGCAATGACCAGCATCAGAGCAATAAATGCGCCGACGCCGTTCCAGCCATAGTTATGCCAGAAAACACCACCCAGCGTCCCGGCAATACTCGACCCCAGATAGTAACTGAACAGATACAGCGAGGAGGCCTGGCCTTTAGCGCGTTTTGCGCGGGGGCCGATCCAGCTGCTGGCAACGGAGTGGGCTGCGAAGAATCCGGCTGAGAAGAATAACATTCCGGCAAAGATCAGCCACAGCGAGCTAAATAAGGTCATCAGTAAACCAAACAGCATAACCCCCGTCGAAAACAACATCACCGGACCGCGCCCATAGCGGGTGGTCATTGTTCCGGCTTTGGGTGAGCTCCATGTACCGGTCAAATAAGCCAGCGATAATAAGCCAACCACGGCCTGGCTGACATGCCAGGGGGAGAGCATCAACCGATAGCCGATGTAATTAAACAGCGTGACGAACGACCCCATCAGCAAAAAGCCTTCTGCGAACAATAACGGTAATCCCCGGTCACGCCAGTGCAGACGAAAGTTGATAAACAACGTCTTAGGTCGCAGCGAAGTCGGGCGAAAATGGCGTGATTCAGGGAGGATTTTCCAGAACATTAACGCCGAGGCCAGCGCGAAACAACCGATTGCCGCCAGCGCAATTCGCCAGTTGAAAAAGTCCGTGAAGACACCGCTAATTAAGCGTCCGCTCATGCCGCCAATTGAGTTGCCGCTGATATACAACCCCATCGAAAAGGCCACGAAACTGGGGTGGATTTCCTCGCTAAGATAAGTCATGCCAACAGCTGCCACGCCACTTAACGAAAGCCCAATCAAGGCGCGCATAATCAAAATGCCGTGCCAGCTGGTCATCATTGTCGAAAGTAACGTACAAATGGAGGCCAACAGTAGCGCCGTGACCATCACTGGTTTGCGACCAATGGCATCGGATAGCGGGCCAGTAAACAGCAAACCGATAGCCAACATCGCCGTTGAAATGGACAGTGAAATACTACTGTTAGCAGGCGTTAAGCCAAACTCCTGCGAAAGCACCGGAAGGATAGGTTGCACACAATAGAGAAGTGCGAAGGTTGCCAGTCCGGCAGAGAAAAGCGCCAGGGTGACACGCATAAATTGCGGCGTACCGCGTTTAATAAATTGATTTGGCTGAGAAATGCTTTGCTTGTCAGTGTCGCTTGCCGGAGCTCCATCAACAGTTGTAGTACGGCTCACTTGAAATCCTTGCTAAATATGCCTGTGGATCAGGCTTATGAATAGATTAGGAAAATCGAATTGTTCTGTCTAATATATTAATAATCTCAAATAAGATGTTTTAAATATGAATATTGAACTTCGTCATCTGCGTTACTTTGTTGCGGTTGCAGAAGAGCTGCATTTCGGGCGCGCCGCTGCCCGCCTGAATATTTCGCAACCACCGCTAAGTCAACAGATTCAGGCGCTGGAGCAACAAATTGGTGCCCGACTGCTGGCACGGACCAATCGCAGTGTATTGCTGACGGCAGCAGGAAAACAGTTTCTTGTAGATAGTCGGCAAATCTTGTCTATGGTGGATGATGCTGCCGCTCGCGCTGAAAGGCTGCATCAGGGCGAAGCGGGGGAGTTGCGCATTGGTTTTACTTCGTCCGCTCCTTTTATTCGGGCGGTGTCCGATACGTTATCGCTGTTTCGCCGTGATTATCCCGATGTCCATTTACAAACCCGCGAAATGAACACTCGCGAGCAAATCGCTCCGCTCATTGAAGGAACGCTGGATATGGGATTGCTGCGTAACACAGCGTTACCGGAGACGCTTGAACACGCAGTCATCGTCCATGAACCGCTTATGGCGATGATCCCGCACGATCATCCCCTGGCAAATAACCCGAGTGTAACGCTGGCTGAACTGGCGAAAGAACCCTTTGTCTTTTTTGATCCGCACGTAGGGACAGGGCTGTATGACGATATTCTCGGGCTGATGCGACGTTACAATTTGACGCCCGTCATCACTCAGGAGGTGGGTGAGGCAATGACCATCATCGGTCTGGTTTCCGCTGGTCTGGGTGTTTCAATTTTGCCTGCGTCATTTAAACGTGTTCAGCTCAACGAAATGCGCTGGGTGCCGATTGCTGAAGAGGATGCGGTTTCTGAAATGTGGTTGGTCTGGCCGAAACACCATGAACAAAGTCCGGCTGCGCGTAACTTTCGTATTCATCTGCTGAATGCTCTCAGGTGAGGGAAATTTCAGCGAAAAAGCCCGAAAAATGTGCTGTTAATCACATGCCTAAGTAAAAATTTGACGACACGTATTGAAGTGCTTCACCATAGCCTACAGATTATTTCGGAGCGCGAAAATATAGGGAGTATGCGGTGGTTGCTGAAAATCAGCCTGGGCACATTGATCAAATAAAGCAGACCAACGCGGGCGCGGTTTATCGCCTGATTGATCAGCTTGGTCCAGTCTCGCGTATCGATCTTTCCCGTCTGGCGCAGCTGGCTCCTGCCAGTATCACTAAAATTGTCCGTGAGATGCTCGAAGCACACCTGGTGCAAGAGCTGGAAATCAAAGAAGCGGGGAACCGTGGCCGTCCGGCAGTGGGGCTGGTGGTTGAAACTGAAGCCTGGCACTATCTTTCTCTGCGCATTAGTCGCGGGGAGATTTTCCTTGCTCTGCGCGATCTGAGCAGCAAACTGGTGGTGGAGGAGGCGCAGGAACTGGCGTTAAAAGATGACTCACCATTGCTGGATCGTATCATTTCCCATATCGATCAGTTTTTTATCCGCCACCAGAAAAAACTTGAGCGTCTGACTTCGATTGCCATTACCTTGCCGGGAATTATTGATACGGAAAATGGTATTGTACATCGCATGCCGTTCTACGAGGATGTAAAAGAGATGCCGCTCGGCGAGGCGCTGGAGCAGCATACCGGCGTACCGGTTTATATTCAGCATGATATCAGCGCATGGACGATGGCTGAGGCCTTGTTTGGTGCCTCACGCGGGGCGCGCGATGTGATTCAGGTGGTTATCGATCACAACGTGGGGGCGGGCGTCATTACCGATGGTCATCTGCTACACGCAGGCAGCAGTAGCCTTGTGGAAATAGGTCACACGCAGGTCGACCCGTATGGGAAACGCTGTTATTGCGGGAATCACGGCTGCCTCGAAACCATCGCCAGTGTGGACAGTATTCTTGAGCTGGCACAGCTGCGTCTCAATCAATCCATGAGCTCGATGTTACATGGACAACCGTTAACCGTGGACTCATTGTGTCAGGCGGCATTGCGCGGCGATCTGCTGGCAAAAGACATCATTACCGGGGTGGGCGCGCATGTAGGGCGCATTCTTGCCATCATGGTGAATTTATTTAACCCACAAAAAATACTGATTGGCTCACCGTTAAGTAAAGCGGCAGATATCCTCTTCCCGGTCATCTCAGATAGCATCCGTCAGCAGGCCCTTCCTGCGTATAGTCAGCACATTAGCGTTGAGAGTACTCAGTTTTCTAACCAGGGCACGATGGCAGGGGCTGCGCTGGTAAAAGACGCGATGTATAACGGTTCTTTGTTGATTCGTCTGTTGCAGGGTTAACATTTTTTAACTGTTCTACCAAAATTTGCGCTATCTCAATTTGGGCCAGGAAAGCATAACTTAGACTTTCAAGGTTAATTATTTTCCTGGTTTATATTTGTGAAGCATAACGGTGGAGTTAGTGATGCTGAAGCGTTTCTTTATTACCGGTACAGACACTTCTGTAGGGAAAACGGTGGTTTCCCGCGCATTGCTACAAGCGTTAGCCTCCCAGGGAAAAACGGTTGCGGGATATAAACCCGTAGCGAAGGGGAGCAAAGAGACACCCGAAGGGCTGCGTAATAAAGATGCCCTGGTGTTGCAGAGTGTTTCAACCATCGAACTGCCTTATGAAGCAGTTAATCCTATCGCGTTAAGCGAAGAAGAAAGTAGCGTGGCGCACAGTTGCCCAATCAATTACACCCTCATTTCAAACGGCCTGGCAAACCTGACCGATAAAGTCGATCATGTCGTGGTAGAAGGGACTGGCGGCTGGCGCAGTCTGATGAATGATTTGCGTCCGCTCTCTGAATGGGTGGTGCAGGAACAACTGCCGGTGTTGATGGTTGTCGGTATTCAGGAAGGTTGCATTAACCATGCACTGCTAACAGCTCAGGCGATCGCCAACGACGGGCTACCGCTCATTGGCTGGGTGGCTAACCGAATCAATCCAGGACTGGCGCATTATGCGGAAATCATTGATGTGCTCGGTAAAAAACTTCCGGCACCGCTCATTGGTGAACTGCCTTATCTGCCGCGCGCCGAACAGCGTGAACTGGGGCAATACATCCGCTTAGCTATGCTTCGCAGTGTGCTGGCGGTAGATAGAGTCACGGTGTAACGTCCGCGAAATTACCGACGCAATTACGCAGGCAATCAATAAACCGGGGAGTAGCTGATACTCCCCGGTCATTTCACATATCATCAACGTCGACATAATCGGCGCGTGCGTGGTTGCCGCCAACAGTGTCGCCATCCCGGTCAATCCGAGTAAAAGCGTAATTTCTTCGCCATCAGGGAACCATAATCCCAGGCTACGACCATACAACATGCCAATGGCAAGACCGATAAATAGCGTCGGTGTAAAGACACCACCGGGCGCGCCAGAACCACTACTCGCCAGCACGGCAAACAGTTTACAGAGGAAGATCCCGGCAATGATCATTAACAGTGGCGGAGCGGTTAAAAAGGATTGTACGGTGCTATAGCCGTTGCCCCACACTGCAGGTGTGAACAGGGAAAGCAGACCCACGATCAACCCGCCCAGTGCCAGTTGCCAGGGCGGCGCAAGCTTGAGACTTACAAATTCACGATGACAGGCGTTCATCAACGTTAACAACAGTGGTCCGCACAGACCTGCCAGCACACCTGTACTGATAATCAGCGCATAGTCACGAGCCTGAACCGTCACTGAGAGTTGTACACTGTAGAGTAACGCGTCGCTATGATTAATCAGATTGCTAACCAGCAATGCCACGACGGCGGAAATAATCACCGGGCCGAGAGAGGCCAACATCATAGTGCCAAACAGCACTTCGGCTATAAATAAACTGCCAGCAAGCGGGGCGCGATAGGCCGCAGCCATTCCCGCCGCAGCTCCACAGGCGATCCATAATTTCCACTCCTGGCGTGGCGTAAAACGTTGGGCAAAACAGGAGGCGGCAAGGGCAGCTAAAAGAATCATCGCACCTTCGCGACCAATTGCACTGCCGCTGGTTACTACCAGCAGAGAGGCAAGGGATTTAACCAGGCTTGCTGCGTAATCAAACTGCCCATCGGTTTGCAACGCTTCCATGTAATCGGTCGGCGCATGAGGGCGTTGCTGGGTAAATTTCTGCCAGCCCATCAGCAACAAACCCGCCGCCAGTCCGCCGAGCGCCGGAGTTAGCAGCCGTCGCCAGGGGGAAAGATTTGTCGCTGCATTGACCAGACTGCCCGAGTCATTATTGAGGAACAACCACTCCAGTAGCAGCATTGCATGACGAAACCCGGCAACGGCAAAGGCCGCAAGAATACCGACGACTGTTGCGATAAGCAGACGGCGGAACATAGTGCGCAGATCCGGATAGATGTGTAGATGATGCATGAGCAGAAATGGGCAATGAAATACGGGCGACTATTTTGCGGCAAAAGAAGCCAGACGCAAAAGCAGTGCGTGCTTTAAGAGATAAAAAACGTGACACTGTAACCTATTATTGCCGAATTGCGCCTAATCGACACCATCCGGCAATATTACGGTGATCCTATCGAAAGAGTGGTTTAACCGCGACAGGAATTAACAGTTGTGATTGCCATTGCGCCAGCGTTAAGCGAGCCAGTTCACCCAGTGCACGGTAGAAAGGGTGTTCTGCTTTTTCGATAAAAACGTCAAGAAAACGTGTTGACCACGGAAAAAGGTGCCATGCCAGCAATTCTTCGCATTCTGTCTGGCGACCATTCTCCGCCAACCACGCAGCCATCAACAGCAGTGAACCAAAATGATCTTCCGGTTCGTTTTGCTTCATTTCAAACTGAATGCCTTTCTCGCGCATCCACTGACGAAGTGCCAATGTTGAATCGCCAAACAGCACAGATTCGCGATCCAGCCAGACCGACCCCCACGGCGGTGATGGCAGAGCCCACGGACCGACAAACAAACGCTGCCAGGCCTGGGCGCGAGTCTCTTCACTCTGTGCCTGAAAAGCCGTCACCAGCGGCGCTAATGACGCTTCTGGTAGAGGCCACTGAGTTTCCCAGCCGTCACGGGTGAGTACCGCAACCAGAGGTGCGGCTTCCGCACTCTCTGGAGCGTAATAAAACAGCGCGCCCAACACGCGCGCCGCGACAGAAAAATTATCTTGCTGTGAAAAATGGGTCATTCCTAACATCCTGAAATGTGCGGGTTGCCCCGCACCAATTTGTTAACCTGCAATAGCCATTCCTACCGTCATGTGCAGGCCATAAAAGAGCACACGCCCGATCATCTCACCGCCAAGTATGAGGATTAGCCCCAGAACAAGTCCGGCAACGTGAGGTTCACGGCGACGAATGAGCGGACAAAGCCAGCATCCTAGACCTGCGCATAACAATACCACACGCCAGACCTGTAAGGAGGCGTAATCTGGTACCAGTGCGCTGGCTTGTTGTACGGATGAGTGAATAGACGCCAGAGACAAACCTTGCAGCACAATCACCCCGGCACAAGCGATCAGCGCCAGAACGCTAATGATGGCAAAGGGTGTGGTATTAAATGTAATGCGGGCTGCCCGCAGAATTGCGGCAGCAAGTATTGGACCGCTCAACAATACTGTCAGGAAGAAAGCCAGCGTAGTGTAACCGTTATGCCAGGTTGGCACTGTGTCGATTTGATACACGCAGGTCATCATCCAGACGAAAATGACGCCGAGCGCCATGCTGACAAGTAACCAGAGTTTCCCCAACGCTTGCGGCATCTTACCGATGACTGCCACCAGCCACCATAATCCGCCAACGGCAAAAAATATGGAACCGGCAGCAATCTCGTTACTCAGACCAGAAGCTCCGATTCGATTCAGCGAGTTAAACGCTCGCAGTGGCGATCCCAGGTGCATGACAGAGGCAATAAACCCGATGCCCATCAACAGCCAGAGGAAAAACATGCCACGGACAATACGCTGACGGTCTGCGTCATTATTGGCGGCGAACCAGCCAATTCCGCTAACAATCAGCGCGCCTACTACGCATTGACCCAATACGGTAAAGATAACCAGTGGCCATTCATGCCATCCATTTCCCATTTTACACTTCCTCCGGATTAGCCAGATAACCAGTGGTATCGCCGGTCGGGCGGCTGTTGGCGTTAGGTTTGATAACGATATTGGGTTTTGTGAAATGCGCGCGCGGTAGTGGCGCGACGGCAGCCAGAGTGCCGTGCTTCTGGCGCAGCTCTTCAATTGGACCGAACTCAAGTGCACGCAGCGGGCAGGATTCGACACATATGGGTTGTTTCCCCTCGGCGACGCGCGAATAACAACCATCGCACTTCGTCATGTGTCCTTTTTCAGCATTGTACTGTGGCGCGCCGTACGGACAAGCCATGTGGCAGTAGCGGCAGGCAAACCTAACGCCCCGCCGGAAAAACCCGTGTGGCAGTAGCGGCAGCCGATACAAACATCTTCATCAACCACCACAAAGCCATCTTCACGCTTATGCATTGCGCCGCTGGGGCAGACTTTTGTACATGCGGGGTCATCGCAATGGTTACAGGAGATGGAGAGATAATAAGCGAACACGTTCTGGTGCCAGACGCCATTATCTTCCTGCCAGTCGCCGCCAGCATATTCATAAATACGGCGGAAACTGACTTCCGGGCCAAGATCTTTAAAATCTTTGCACGCCAGTTCGCAGGTTTTACAGCCAGTACAGCGGCTGGAATCGATAAAAAATCCATATTGTGTGGTCATGGGCTACTCCTTAAACCTTTTCGATCTGGACAAGATTGCTGTGCGACGGGTTTCCCTTTGCCAGCGGTGAAGGGCGGTGAGAGGTCAGAATATTGATACTGCCGCCGTGATCGACCCGGTCACCAAACATATCCGCTTTAAGCCACGCACCTTGCCCGATGGCGGTAACGCCAGGCAGAATACGCGGAGTCACTTTTGCGGCAATCAGCATTTCTCCATTATTGTTAAATACCCGCACGGTATCGCCATGACGGATACCGCGTGCCTGAGCATCAATAGGGTTGATCCACACCTCTTGTGGGCAGGCCTGCTGTAACACATCAATATTGCCGTAGCTGGAGTGGGTACGCGCTTTGTAGTGGAAGCCCGTTAACTGCAGTGGATAGGTTTTCCGCAGGGGATCGTCCCAGCCATCAAAACCTGGGGTATACGCAGGAAGGGGATGAATAATTTCATCTTTTTTCAATTCCCAGGTATCCGCAATCGTCGCCAGTCGTTCAGAATAAATTTCGATTTTCCCCGAAGGTGTTTTCAACGGGTTTGCCTGTGGATCTTCACGGAATGCGCGGAAAGCGACGTAGTGTTCTTCCGGGCATTTTTTCTTAAAGATCCCGGTCGTTTTCATCTCCTCGTAGTCGGGCATCTCAGGGTTACGTTCCTTCGTTTTCGCATGGAGATATTTGATCCATTCATGCTGACTGCGACCTTCAGTAAAGGTTTGATAAACGTCTGGTCCTAAGCGTTTGGCAACTTCACTCAGCATCCAGTAGATGGGTTTGCGTTCAAATTTTGCTGAGGTTGCGGGTTGGGCGAGGATCACATAGCCCATATTCCCGGCAGATTCGTGAGAGATAAGGTCTTCTTGCTCTGTTGGCATCAGGTCGGGCAACAGGATATCGCAATACTTAGCCGAGGCAGTCATGAAGTGGTCAATGCCAACAATCATCTCGCACTTGCTGTCATCCTGAAGCACCTCATGGGTGTGATTGATGTCGCCATGTTGATTGATCAATGTGTTACTGGCGTAGCACCATAAAAACTTGATGGGGACATCCAGTTTTTCTTTTCCACGAACACCATCACGGGTCGCGGTCATTTCCGTACCGTGGTCGATGGCATCTGTCCATGTAAAGACGGAAATCTGCGTTTTAACAGGATTCTCAAGCATCGGGAACCATTCTACCCCCAGATCCCAGCTACCTTCGCGTACACCTGAGTTGCCGCCGTTTATGCCGACGTTACCGGTGAGAACGGAAAGCATGGCAATAGCGCGGGACGTTTGTTCGCCGTTGGAGTGTCGTTGTGGCCCCCAACCCTGACAAATATAAGCAGGTTTTGCTGAACCGATCTCTCGTGCCAAATGGATAATTTTTTCTGCCGGTATGCTGGTGATTTTTGCTGCCCATTCCGGCGTTTTAGCTATGCCGTCAGGCCCTTCGCCCAGAATATAGGCTTTATAATGCGCGTTACGTGGTGCGTTGGCGGGCAGCGTTTTTTCATCGTAACCAACACAATATTTGTCGAGAAATGGCTGATCGACCATGTTTTCAGTAATCAGTACCCAGGCAATCGCACAGGCCAGTGCTCCATCGGTGCCAGGGCGAATGGGCAGCCATTCATCTTCACGTCCGGCAGCTGTGTCGTTATAACGTGGATCGATGACGATCATGCGTGCATTTGAACGTTCTCGGGCTTGCTCGACGTAGTAAGTGACACCACCGCCGCTCATCCGAGTTTCTGCCGGGTTATTTCCGAACATAACGACCAGTTTCGTATTGGCGATATCATCCGGGCTGTTGCCATCATTGGCACCGAACATATAACTCATTGCGGCACTGATCTGTGCGGTACTGTAGCTGCCATAGCGACTGAGAAAACCACCGCAAGAGTTCATCAGACGGTACGGGACGTTTGAGTTGGTGATGTTTCCGCCATCTACGCCTGTTCCATAGAGAACATGTACAGCCTCATTGCCGTAATCTTTTAGGATCCGCCGAAGATTATCACTGATGGTATCCAGGGCTTCGTCCCAACTTATCCGTTCAAATTTACCTTCACCGCGCTTGCCGACACGCTTCATGGGATATTTCAACCTATCAGGATGATTCATCCGTCGACGGATAGAGCGTCCGCGTAAACACGCCCGAACCTGATGATTACCGTAGACGTCGTCACCTGTCGTATCAGACTCCACCCAGTACACGGTGTCATCTTTCACATGCAAACGTAACAGACAGCGGCTCCCGCAGTTAACGGTGCAGGAACTCCAGACCGCTTTCTCTTCTACCGGTACCTCTGCCGCTCGGACCATTTGGGAAAATGGCAGAGTGAAAGCACTGCTTGCCAGCGCGAGACTGCCAAGTGCGGAGGTTTTCATCAGACTTCTACGGCTGATTTCAGCCTTCATGAGCGCCTCTGTGGTATGGATTTTCATCATTACTCACTTATTGCTTTTCAAACAAAATGTCATGTCAGAATTTATGGTTGTAGTGGGTTATATTTTTTCGATCTCGACCAGATTAGTGTGCTGCGGGTTTCCCTTCGCCAGTGGTGAAGGGCGCAGAGTGGTTAGCGTATTCACACAGCCGCCATGGTCGATTTTATCGCCAGACATATTGGCCTCGTGCCAGGCTCCCTGGCCCATAGCGCTAACCCCAGGGAGAATGCGTGGTGTCACTTTGGCTGGTAGCCGAACTTCGCCACGATGGTTAAACACCCGCACCATATCGCCGTTGGCAATCCCACGTTTCTGTGCATCTATAGGGTTGATCCACACTTCCTGACGGCAGGCTGCCTTCAGGACATCAATGTTGCCGTAGGTCGAGTGAGTACGGGATTTGTAATGGAAACCAAACAGTTGCAGTGGAAAGGTACTACGTTCAGGGGAGTCCCAGCCTTCAAAGGTTGAGGCATAAACCGGCAGTGGGCTTATCACTTCATCTTTTTCCAGTTCCCAGGTACGGGCAATTTCCGCCAGCTTGCTGGAGTAAATTTCAATCTTACCGGAAGGCGTTTTAAGTGGATTTGCCTCGGGGTCGTCACGAAATGCTTTGTAGGCGACAAAATGACCATTGGGATCTTTACGCTTATAGATACCCATTTTTTTTAATTCGTCGTAAGACGGTAACGCCGGATCTTTGGCAAGCATTTTGGCGTACAGATGTTGTAACCATTGTTCCTGAGTGCGACCTTCAGTGAACTTTTGATAGACTTCAGGTCCAAGACGTTTCGCGACTTCACTCAGGATCCAGTAAATCGGTTTGCGTTCGAATTTTTCGCTGGTGACAGGCTGGAGGAAAATGAGATATCCCATGTTACCGGCGTAGTCGTTAGGAATAATATCTTCCTGCTCAACGGTCATCAGGTCTGGCAGCAGAATGTCGGCATATTTTGCCGATGAGGTCATAAAGTTTTCGATGACCACAATCATTTCGCATTTCGATTCGTCCTGCAGAATTTCATGCGTTTTGTTGATGTCAGAATGCTGATTAACGAGGGTATTTCCCGCGTAGTTCCAGATGAACTTAATGGGCACATCCAGTTTATCTTTGCCCCGGACACCGTCGCGGATTGCCGTCATTTGCGGGCCATGATCGATAGCATCTGTCCAGCTGAAGCAGGAGATTGACGTTTTGACCGGATTATCCAGCACCGGTAGGCGTTCTATGGTAATGGTATAGGTCGATTCACGCGCGCCACTATTTCCGCCGCTGATGCCGACATTGCCCGTCAGAATAGGCAACATCGCAATAGCGCGTGCAGTCAGCTCGCCGTTTGCCTGGCGTTGCGGTCCCCAGCCCTGGCAGATATAAGCGGGTTTTGCTGTGCCAATTTCACGCGCCAGTTTGATGATACGGTCCACCGGGATACCGGTAATTTGCGAAGCCCACTGCGGCGTTTTCGCTGTTTTGTCGTCTCCTTCACCAAGAATATAGGCTTTATAGTGACCATTTTTTGGTGCATCTGCGGGTAAGGTTTTTTCGTCATAGCCGACGCAGTATTTATCGAGAAAAGGTTGATCAACGAGATTTTCGTTAATCAATACCCAGGCAATACCCGCAACCAGCGCGGCATCGGTGCCCGGGCGAATAGGTAGCCATTCGTCTTCACGACCAGCAGCTGTATCGGTATATCGCGGATCGATAACAATCATTTTTGCGTTCGATTTCTCGCGCGCTTTTTCAAGAAGATAAGTGATGCCACCGCCGCTCATGCGGGTTTCTGCCGGGTTGTTACCAAACATCACGACCAGCTTGCTGTTTTCAATATCCGTGGTGCTGTTGCCATCATTACTGCCGTAGGTGTAGGGCATGGCACAGGAAATTTGCGCGGTGCTGTAGGAGCCATACTGGTTGAGTGAACCGCCGTAGCAGTTCATCAGGCGTTTGACCGCCGAGGCGGATGGCGAAGAGCGGGTCATATTGCCGCCAACGATCCCTGAAGAGTACTGAATATATACAGCCTCATTGCCATATTGTTCGACGGTTTTTTTCAGGCTACTGGCGATAGTATCCAGGGCTTCATCCCAGCTAATCCGTTCGAATTTGCCTTCGCCGCGTTTGCCCACGCGTTTCATTGGGTAATTCAAGCGATCGGGATGATTAATACGCCGACGGATGGAGCGACCGCGCAAACAGGCACGTACTTGATGATTGCCATACTCGTCGTTGCCGGTGTTGTCAGTTTCCACCCAGGTCACTTCATTATCTTTAACATGCAGACGAAGTGCACAGCGGCTACCACAGTTGACGGAACAGGCACCCCAGACCACTTTCTCGCTGGCCTGCTGTACCGCTGCCGCTGCACTGCGCAGGGTGAACGGTAAAGAAAAACCGCCTGCAGCCAGCGCCAGAGAACCTATCGCGGTAGATTTAACGAGTGTTCTGCGGCTGATGCCCACCATTTGTTCATTTTTGGACATAACTCACTCCCTGATCTTTATCGTTATATAAAAGTTTATATATTGAATATTTAGCGCGCTAACAATAGAGGGAGTCTACCCATTTTGGGTTAAGAATTATTAATCCATATCAATAGAAGGGTATGAGTAATAAGGTGGGATTATGTTGTATGTTCAAATCGCCGGATGTGTCGTATCCGGCGTTCAGTCGATAATGTGTTACTGCGGTTCGGCAGGCGCGCCATCCTGGGTAGACTGCGCGGGAGCAGAGACGTTACCGCTGGTGGTGCGGGTGTAGAGAATTTTATGCGTATCATTAGCGCAATGCCCGACGACCTGGGAATCAGGCTGATCAACCTGGTCATTGGGTACAATACTTAACGTGAAGCTGCTTTCGGGTACGCCATTATTGATAATGCGCTGTGATATATCGCTCTGTATGCGCTCACAGGATCCCGGCGCGGCGAGTACCGCGGGTGAGGCGAGGGCGAGCAGAAGCGCGGCACAGCAGGTTGAGAGTTTCATCATAAGCTCCTTACGCGAAGATAACTTCTTTAAGCATAGCATTTAACGTGTAAAGTACTGTATTTGCTACTATGATTGAGAATCATCTCTACTCTCTGGTGACTGTTGTGAAATACAAATTACTGCCATGCTTACTCGCGATATTCCTCACAGGATGTGACCGAACAGAGGTAACACTTTCATTTACCCCTGAGATGGCCAGTTTCTCTAATGAATTCGATTTTGATCCGCTGCGTGGTCCGGTAAAAGATTTCACTCAGACATTAATGGATGAGCAAGGTGAAGTGACGAAACGTGTTTCGGGGACTTTGTCGGAAGAAGGCTGTTTTGATTCACTCGAATTACTGGATCTGGAAAATAATACCGTGGTTGCCCTGGTACTGGACGCCAATTATTACCGTGATGCCCAGACACTGGAGAAAAGAGTTCGTTTGCAGGGAAAATGCCAGCTAGCAGAATTACCTTCTGCCGGGGTGAGTTGGGAAACCGATGATAATGGCTTTGTGATTAAAGCCAGCAGCAAACAGATGCAGATGGAATATCGCTATGATGATCAGGGGTATCCGCTGGGTAAAACCACGAAAAGTCACGACAAAACATTATCTGTTAGCGCCACGCCATCAACGGACCCGATCAAAAAATTAGATTACACAGCGGTTACTATACTGAATAATCAAAGAGTTGGTAATGTAAAACAGAGCTGTGAATATGACAGTCACGCCAATCCGGTGGACTGTCAGCTAATCATTGTTGATGAAGGAGTAAAACCCGCCATCGAACGGGTTTACACCATCAAAAATACTATCGATTATTATTAATGCTATTGTGCGGTCGGCTTCAGGAGAGTCTGACCCGGTGTTTTGTGCTCTGCCAGATACTGATGCTGGAATATGCACATGCGAATGGCATTCCGATATTGACCATTAATAAAGAACTCATGCATCAATTCACCTTCAACCGTAAAGCCAAGCTTGCGGTAAATGTGTATCGCTTTTTCATTCTCTTTATCGACGATCAGATACAGCTTATAGAGATTGAGAACGGTGAAGCCATAGTCCATTGCTAATTTTGCGGCACGCGTTGCCAGACCTTTCCCCTGATATTCCGGGGAGATAATTATCTGAAATTCTGCGCGGCGATGAACATGGTTAATTTCCACCAGCTCCACCAGACCGGCTTTTTCGCCGTCACATTCCACCACAAAGCGCCGTTCGCTCTGATCGTGAATATGCTTATCGTACAGATCAGAGAGTTCAACAAAGGCTTCGTAGGGTTCCTCAAACCAGTAACGCATCACACTGGCGTTATTGTCGAGTTGATGTACATAGCGTAAATCTTCACGCTCCAGCGGGCGTAGCTTAACACTGTGGGCGCTTGGCATAACGTGTCCTTACATTCCTTAAATCAATAACAGGTTAGGGGGTAATAACGCGGCCAGTTCGACGGTCCAGGCAGCGCAAAGTATTTGGCTCCCAGTAGGCATTGATGTTGGCGCTTTGCTCACATTTATCGCGGTTATCAAAAGCGGCGTCGGCTTTATCCCACTCTTTTTCAGTGCGTTTATTCACTTTCTGGCGCAGATTGCGCGTGTCATTCCATTGCTCTTTTTCCATAGCGGCGTGCTGGCGGCTTTGCGCACTGTCGCCAGACTCAATCACCAGTTTGTTAGTTTCGGCATGAACAGTTGTGCTCAATGCCAGTGCGCAAGGCAGCAGAAAAGCGAGCAGGCCAATTCGTTTGCTGAGAGTAATTTTCATAATTCATTCCCTGTATGAATGATTAAAGGTGATTCTACACCATCCACTGCGAACGCAAAACGTACCAGGAGGATGTTTATATTGATGATATTATGTCGTCCTATAACTATACATGATGTCAATAAGTGACAAAGATGATTAAAACAACGTTACTATTTTTTGCTACTGCGCTGTGTGAAATTATTGGATGCTTTCTGCCCTGGTTGTGGTTAAAACGAAACGCCAGTATCTGGCTGTTGCTTCCGGCGGGGATTTCTCTGGCACTGTTTGTCTGGTTGTTAACGTTGCATCCTGCGGCGAGTGGGCGTGTTTACGCGGCTTATGGTGGCGTTTATGTCTGCACGGCGTTGATGTGGCTGCGCGTTGTGGATGGCGTGAAACTGAGTCTTTATGACTGGACGGGGGCGTTGATTGCGCTTTGCGGCATGTTGATCATTGTTGCGGGCTGGGGGCGCGCGTAAGGACATAAATCCATTTTATCAATAAGATACAAGGAAGTGTCAGCTGACAAAAGGTATTCTATTTCATCTTTTGTCAACCATTCACGGCGCAAATATACGCCTTTTTTTGTGATCACTCCGGCTTTTTTCGATCTTCATACTTGTATGGTAGTAGCTCAGTTGCGTAGATTTCATGCATCACGACAAGCGATGCAAGGAATCGAACATGAAGATCGTAAAGGCTGAAGTTTTTGTTACCTGTCCGGGGCGTAATTTCGTCACATTAAAAATCACCACTGAGGACGGTATTACGGGCCTTGGGGATGCCACCCTCAATGGACGTGAGCTTTCCGTGGCCTCTTATTTGCAGGATCACCTTTGTCCGCAGCTTATTGGTCGCGATGCACACCGTATCGAAGATATCTGGCAGTTTTTCTATAAAGGTGCTTACTGGCGTCGCGGTCCGGTGACGATGTCGGCCATTTCAGCGGTTGATATGGCGCTGTGGGATATTAAAGCCAAAGCTGCCAACATGCCGCTTTACCAGTTACTCGGCGGCGCGTCTCGTGAAGGGGTGATGGTTTATTGCCATACCACCGGTCACAGTATTGATGAAGCTCTGGATGATTATGCCCGTCATCAGGAGCTGGGATTCAAAGCCATCCGCGTGCAGTGCGGAATCCCTGGTATGAAAACCACCTACGGCATGTCGAAAGGCAAAGGTCTGGCTTATGAACCCGCAACCAAAGGACAGTGGCCGGAAGAGCAGTTGTGGTCGACGGAGAAATACCTCGATTTCATGCCGAAATTGTTTGACGCGGTACGTAACAAGTTTGGTTTTAATGAACATTTGCTGCATGACATGCACCATCGCTTAACGCCTATTGAAGCGGCGCGCTTTGGTAAAAGCATTGAAGATTATCGCATGTTCTGGATGGAAGACCCGACGCCTGCGGAAAACCAGGAATGCTTCCGTCTCATTCGCCAACATACCGTCACACCCATCGCGGTGGGTGAAGTCTTCAACAGCATCTGGGACTGCAAGCAACTGATTGAAGAGCAACTTATCGATTATATCCGCACCACGCTGACCCATGCAGGCGGAATTACCGGTATGCGCCGGATTGCCGATTTTGCTTCGTTGTATCAGGTACGTACTGGCTCACACGGTCCTTCCGATTTGTCACCAGTCTGCATGGCTGCGGCGCTGCACTTTGATCTGTGGGTCCCCAATTTCGGTGTCCAGGAATACATGGGTTATTCCGAACAAATGCTTGAAGTCTTCCCGCACAACTGGACTTTCGATAACGGCTATATGCATCCGGGAGACAAACCGGGTCTTGGCATCGAATTCGATGAAAAGCTGGCGGCGAAATATCCCTATGAACCTGCTTATCTGCCAGTCGCACGTCTGGAAGATGGCACGCTGTGGAACTGGTAAGGAGTAAGATAATGAAAAGCATTTTAATTGAAAAACCGAATCAACTGGCAATTATCGAACGCGAAATACCCACCCCGTCAGCGGGTGAAGTACGAGTAAAAGTGAAACTTGCCGGAATTTGTGGTTCAGATAGCCATATTTATCGTGGGCATAATCCTTTTGCGAAATATCCGCGCGTCATTGGTCATGAATTCTTTGGCGTCATTGATGCAGTGGGTGAAGGCGTGGAAAGCGCCAGAGTCGGTGAACGCGTTGCTGTCGATCCGGTGGTCAGCTGTGGGCATTGCTATCCGTGCTCTATAGGTAAGCCGAACGTTTGTACGACACTGGCTGTATTAGGTGTGCACGCTGACGGTGGTTTCAGTGAATATGCCGTGGTGCCGGCAAAAAATGCGTGGAAAATTCCTGAAGCAGTGGCCGATCAATATGCGGTGATGATCGAACCTTTTACCATTGCGGCTAACGTTACCGGTCATGGTCAACCGACTGAAAATGATACCGTTCTGGTTTACGGTGCCGGTCCAATCGGCCTGACGATCGTTCAGGTATTAAAAGGCGTCTATAACGTTAAGAATGTGATTGTTGCCGATCGCATTGATGAACGACTGGAAAAAGCGAAAGAGAGCGGGGCAGACTGGGCGATTAATAACAGCCAGACACCGCTTGGCGAGATTTTCGCTGAAAAAGGCATAAAGCCGACATTAATTATCGATGCGGCTTGTCATCCTTCAATCCTGAAAGAAGCCGTAACGCTGGCTTCTCCAGCGGCACGTATTGTATTGATGGGCTTCTCCAGTGAACCGTCTGAAGTGATTCAGCAAGGAATTACCGGAAAAGAACTCTCTATTTTCTCTTCACGCTTAAATGCAAATAAATTCCCGGTCGTTATCGACTGGTTAAGTAAAGGGTTAATTAAACCAGAAAAACTAATTACCCATACGTTTGATTTCCAGCATGTTGCTGATGCCATTAGTTTATTTGAACAGGATCAAAAGCATTGCTGCAAAGTCTTACTCACTTTTTCTGAATAATACCAATAACGGCGAGTAAGTAGTACGCATCTTACCTCTTTTTTAGAGATAACCATTATGACAATAGAAAAACACGAAAGAAGCACTAAGGATTTGGTGAAAGCAGCAGTATCGGGATGGCTGGGCACTGCGCTTGAATTTATGGATTTCAAGAGTCATGAGTGTTAACTATTTGATAAATATTAAATTAATTTTTCATTGCTTCGTTATGGGGCATGGTTGGGGCAAACTCGCTTAACTGTGTATTTAACAAAGCTACCTGTGCATTATTGTTTTCAGACATCCATTTTCCGTATACCTGAAATACCATTTGCGCATCTGCATGGCCCATCTGGTTTGCTATAAATGCCGGGTTAGCACCAGCTGTCAGCGACCAGCAGGCATAAGTATGTCTCGACTGATATGATTTTCGATGGCGGAGTCCGGCACGTTTTATCGCTGCGTCCCACATCTGCCTTATTGAGTCAACGGTAAAATGGTCACCATAATTTTTTACTCTCGCTGACACTTCAGGTTGAAAAACAAAGGTGCATTTTTGTTTTTCTGTTCTGCCATACTCTCTGAGGTGAACATCAATGATATGCTCTTTGCTCAGTCTCGTTAATGTCATCTGACTCCGGAGAGCGTCGATTGCTGGCTTAATAAGATGAATGACCCGATTGGTTCCCGCCTGTGTTTTTGGTACCGTGAAACGGTCTTTTGCTAAATTTCTCCTGATCATCATTGTTCCATTTTTCAGATCTATGTCCTCCCATCCAAGTGCACACAGCTCACCAGGGCGAACGCCAGTATAAACAGAAACACACCATAAATTTTTGGCTTGCTGATTTCTGCACGCATCGATAAGACGGATGAATTCCTCCCGCGAAAGAGGATCCGGAATGGTTCTTGATTCCTTTAATGGCGAGATCCCCTTAAACGGGTTATCTACCAGGTAACCGTTATCAACACCAAACTGGAACACGGCGTTAAGATTTGTCATGTAATTATTTACAGTTACAGCCGATCTCCCTGGTTGTGTAACAATATAGTTACTTTTGGGGATCTGGTATCCAGTCAGTAGCTCTTTACGAACCTCCAGTAATTTTTCTTTATTAATCGATGAGGCAAGATTTTTTTCACCGATTATGCTCAGGATATTTTTGATGACGGCACGGTATGTGTTGAGTGATGTTTTTGCGACTTCAGTTTCTTTCAGTGCCAGAAATTTTTCAGCCAGTTCTTTTATGGTTAAATCTTGTCGGGCCTCACCAAATTTTTCCAGATTGCGTGAGGAGGGAAACTGTTTTGCATAGTCGAAAACACCAGTTTTTATTGCGTAACAAACAGAGGCGCGTAGCTCACCTGCAACGCGCCTGTTTTTTGCTGTGTCAGGAACCCCCAGGTTTTCCCTGACTCTTACGCCTTTATAAACAAACCAGATACGTAATTTCCCTCCATGGTTTTCCACGCCTGTCGGATATTTCATTTCAACTTCTCTCATTAGTTAGTGTGGCTTTTAGTCAAGTAAGATGACGTCTTGGTCTTGCTGATGCCTGGCGCTCAATCCAGCGATCAATTTCTTCCAGGTTGTAAAAGCATGGACTGTTATCCCATGGCATACCGTCATGAGCGACATGCTTATATTCCCTTCCTTCCATAAACGATTTTTCCCGGGCCTTTTTTAACGTACCTTTTTTTATTCCTTTCAGCGCAATTAACTGCTCTTCGGATACCCATTTGCCGGGAGAGACAATCATGATTACTTCGCTCATCGATTTCTTTATCTCTTATATTAGACGAGCGCCGGTTGCAGAATACCAGTCACAACCGGCGACAGTTGAACATTAAGAATCAGCCTGACTCGGGATCAGTTTTTGCCAGATAACTGAAACGTATTTTGCCTGGTAACGGGCGTCATCAAGTGCATTATGGCGCTCACCTTCGAATGGAATAGCCGTTCTGGCATCGAAGTCTATGGCTTTCCCCAGCTCAACGATTGTGCGTACATCGCGATCGTTGTAGTAACGCCACGGGCAGGGGATCCCCTGCCGTTCGTATGAACGGCGCAAAATCGTGTTGTCGAAGTTGGCTCCATTTCCCCAGACCTGAACAAAAAATTCGCCGGAGTTTTCGTCGATAAATTCCCGCAATTGTAACAGTGCATCATCTAACGGGATTTCATCGGTCATAATGGCAGATTGCGCTTCGCGTGATTGCTTAAGCCACCATTTAATGGTGTCCCGATCAATGACTCCGCCAGCAGTTTCCAGATCGATAGTCTTACTAAATTCCGGTCCCATATCTCCGGTTTGCGGATCGAAAAATATTGCACCTATTGAGATGATCGGGGCATCAGGATTTTTTCCCATGGTTTCAAGGTCGATCATTAGATGGTCACACGTCCTGCTGGTGGATGTGATTTCGTGATGACCGTTCACCTTAATTGAGTGATCTGCCGTCTCGCCAGTTTCATTATCGCTATCGTGATGCTGATTGCCGCCAGTGTTCTCCTTGTGTGGATGTTCAGCGCCTTCCATTTTCTCCGGATCATCTTCCTGAACTTCAACCTGATACTCTTCATCGAATGTTTCCTGGTATGTTGCGTCGCCCATTACCGCGCCACAATCAGGGCAGTTGCCGCCGCCGGTCTGACCGCAGGCGGTGCAGACTTTTTCCACTTCCTGTTGCGCCACTGATTCAGGCTGTTTCGTTTCTGGCTCGTTTTGTAACGCATTTGGGCTGTTTTGTTCCGCTTTTTGGTAGTTCCGTTCCGATTCATGCTGGTTCTGGTTCACAGAATCGCGGGTCTGGATCCCCTTAACCCATTTCGGATCATTCGGGTCACTAATCCCTTCAACAAATTCACCACGTGATGCAGCAAGCAACTTATCGGCGTCAGGCTGGATGATATTGGCTGCCTGCATAATTTTGTTTACTTCGTCAGCGGTAACTTTTATCGGCTCTGGTTGTTCTGAATCTTCAGCGGTATCTACATTTTGCGGTAAGCCCGTGTATGTGCCATTTTTTCGGGCAAAATATTCTTCTTTTGTGATTTCAGTGGCGCCAGCAGCCAGTGCCTTATCCAGACCAGAAAGTTTGTTTGCGCGACCGTATTTTTCTCCGTCCTTATCTGCGAAGAGGAAATAGAACGGCCCCTCACGCTCTACAGATGGTTCAGCTTCCGGCGCGGTTTCATTTTTTGGGATATCAGATACCTCAGTTTCCACTGCATCAGTTTGTGTTTCTGATGACTGGAGAACATCAACAGTGCCCAGGTCTGTTTCTTCATTCTCAAACACGCCCTTTGTCGTCAGGTATTCGCAGATATATTTGTTCAGTGCTACGGGATCTTTGTGAATGTCGATCGGACGTTCACGGACAAGGCCAAAAATAGTTTGGCGGTCGTAGCGAAGGGCATCAGGCTGTTTGCGCATTGATGCCGAGATACGCTTCCAGTCTTCGCGGTCGTTATCGATAACTTCATTTTTTGCCCAGCGATGGATGCTGCCGTCAATGTTTCCGGCATCCACATCACCAGGCCAGAGAGCGTAGGCCAGTTCGTCATCCAGTGTTTTCCATGTCTGCTTGTATTCGCGATGAATGGCAGCAATGACCGGGCTGATTTTTCCTGTTGAATTTTCAGTGTACTGTTGATTGGCTCTGGCGCGGGCGAGATCAACAACAGACGTGTATTTTCCGGTTTCCTTGCGTTCACCTTCGCGACGTTTTTTCCAGATGCGCATCTCTGCCTGAATTTCGGGCCATTTAGCACCAGGAATACATTTATGCTTAACCCACCCAATGGCGTGCAACTTAAGCTCCGGATACATGGCGTTAACTTCTGGCATTTTCATCAACGCTTCAACGATATGTCCGTCGAATGTTGCCATGTCTTCCTGCAACAATTCCTGTGCGCTAATAACCATATCAACGGTGATGTTTTCACATGTGTCGAACTTAACCATGACAGCGTTCTGTACTTCAGGGGCCAGCTTGTCAAAAGTGACGTTCATCGGATCGGATTCAGTCTCAACCGGGACAAAAGAAGCAGACTCCTCATCCCAGCGGTTTTCCTGCATATATTCAGCATCCCATGAATCGAGGGCAGGGCGGGGTATGCCAGGTTTATCCTCGCAGACAATAAATTTATAAGCGCAGTCCTGAGCAGCCGGATAATGTTCCAGGAATTGCCAGTGAAATTTTGCTCGAGCACGGCGTTCGTCGCCAGCTTCAATGGCTGTGGCTACAGCCACAGCGCCTTCTTCCCTTGTTGCCAGTTCGTCAGGAATAGCGGCGCAAATAAAGACTTTACTCATTTTGTTTTAACCTCATGACAGATTTAAGGATGAACAAATCCCTGCCATTGCTGGCATATAAGAATGAAACCGGATATTTATTACGGAACTGTTTTAAAGACCTGCCGGGATTTCGATATTATACTGGTGAATAACTTTATCGACCGGGTAACAGTTACCGGGAATTTTCTGTTCGGTTGCTGCAGTCATACACTCCTGCATTGTCCTGTGAACACTGACTGCAATATCAACTGGCTCTCCGGAAACAAGAAAAACTGTCAGAACAAGCGCAAATGCTGAATTCATTGTGCACATCCTTTTGGCATCAGACGTAAACGAGCCAGCATTGAAACAATGCATATTTTATTTAATAGCTCCCGTTCTTGTTTTCTCTTGTTAATGGCATCTTCAGTAAATACAGGGTTACTGATAGTGACACCAATTTCAAAACAACCTTCAGACGTATTAAGGAAGGTGCGAACAAGTCCCTGATATGAGATCATGTTTGTCATCTGGAGCCATGG